>Ga0307515_10000016_pt1 | contig 554870 bp, 443 predicted proteins | sample 17_EM_MG_FD_194513 | JGI IMG/M metagenome (GOLD analysis project Ga0307515, IMG submission 194513) | Populus trichocarpa ectomycorrhiza microbial communities from riparian zone in the Pacific Northwest, United States - 17_EM | ecosystem: Host-associated > Plants > Roots > Unclassified...
ATGGAGGAGTAACCGGTACTTTATCCAACAACACGACTTTCACCCCCGGATCGGTTATCAGCGAAGTACTTTCCAATACCACCACCGCTCCGGTGACGGTCACATACAATTTCAGTGTAGCCGCTAACGGCTGTACCACGGGAGGTTACAGCACCACAGTTACTGTATCTCCATCCCTTGACTTTACAGTAACCAATCATGCAGCTGCATTGTGTTCGGGAGGCAGCCAGAACATTGACTTAGTTACTGCAGTTACCGGCTCCACCATAAAAGTTACAGCTGTAACGATCAGCCCGACCGCAGGTAGCGTGACCGGAGTTCTGGTAGCAGGTACGCAGTATACTTCTTCTTTCCCTGGTACAGATAACCTGACGGGGTCGTTGGTGAACACGAGCAACAGTCCTCAGACGGTGTTGTATGAATTTGAGATGAGCGCAGGCAGCTGTGTGAATCCTGTTCGCCAGACAGTAAGTATTGTGGTTAGCCCTACACCATCGATGAGCATCAGTAATACAACGGGTTCAATCTGTAGCGGCAGTGCGGTCAATATTGCATTGAGCAGCCCTACCAGCGGAGGGATCATTACTCTGACGAGTGTTGTTTATGGAGGAGTAACCGGTACTTTATCCAACAACACGACTTTCACCCCCGGATCGGTTATCAGCGAAGTACTTTCCAATACCACCACCGCTCCGGTGACGGTCACATACAATTTCAGTGTAGCCGCTAATGGCTGTACTACGGGAGGTTACAGCACCACTGTAGTTGTTAATCCTAATCCTGACTTCACTGCTACTAATAACAATCCCATCATCTGCAGCGGAACCCCGACAAATATCAGTTTTGCCAGCACAACTGCTGGTCATCAGATCAATGTGTTCAGTGTAAATTATGGATTGGTGACGGGAGGCACAGTCACTGCCGGAACAACGACTTTTATAAATGGTAACATCCTCGCGGAAACACTTACTAATGCTACGAATGCGCCTATTGATGTAGTCTATACATTCAATGTAACTACTCCGGGCACCACCCCGGTATGCCCTGTTGCTGCTGTCAATAAGCAGGTAATCGTACGTGTTCAGCCAGAGCCGGTATTTTCATTTACCAATCCAGTACCCGCCATTTGCTCGGGAAGCCAGGCCAATATCACATTATTAACAAGTGTATCGGGCGCTCAGATAAGATTAAGCAACGTCAATTACAATGGTGCAGTTGGAACTCTGAGCGCAGGACTGATTTATTCAAATAATCAAAAGATTACGGAAGTACTAACCAATACTACCGCTTCTCCGATAACGGTTTCTTACACCTTTGAATCTTCAGTTGGCGGGTGTACATCAGCCACACAGGTGGCTAATGTTATTGTTAATCCAATACCTAAGCTCAGCAGCACATTGACTCCTTCTGCGATCTGCAGTGGTACCGTCTTCAGTTATACAGCTACAAGTGCTACAACAGGGGCAAGTTTTGCATGGAGCCGTGCTGCCGTATCGGGTATCAGTCAGACAGGCGCTGCGGGTACAGGCAACATCAGCGAGACACTGACCAACACCACTAGCTTACCTTTAAATGTTACTTATGTTTATGTTACCAGTGCCAATAGCTGTAACAATGGTCCCTCTGGGCAGAGTGTAATAGTTACTGTGAATCCAACCCCATTACTGAGCAGTACATTGAGTCCGGCTTCGATCTGCAGCGGTACGACCTTTAGCTATACTGCCACAAGTGCTACATCAGGAACAAGCTTTGCCTGGAGCCGGGCCACCCTATCAGGGATCAGCCAGCCAGGTACTGCCGGTTCAGGTAACATCAGCGAATCGTTAACCAATACCACCAGCTCACCAATTGTAGTGATGTATGTTTATGTAATCACTGCGAATAGCTGTGATAATACTCCCGGCCAGAGTGTAACGGTTACTGTTGAGCCACAACCGAGTGTAGTTGCACCAGGAGTACAAGCGTTGTGTCAGGGCACTTTAACGACAGCAGTAAACTTCAGTGGAGTAGGAACGAGCTACAGCTGGGTTAACGACACTCCATCCATAGGACTACCCTCCAGCGGTACGGGTAATATCTCTTCATTTACTGCAGTGAATAATGGTAACAACCCGGTAGTTGCGACCATTACCATCACCCCTCATTATAACAACTGTATTGGCGCTACCCAAAATTTTACGATCACCGTCAACCCCACACCTAAGCTCAGCAGTACATTGACTCCTTCCGCGATCTGCAGTGGTACCGTCTTCAGTTATACAGCTACAAGTGCTACAACAGGGGCAGCTTTTGCATGGAGCCGTGCTGCCGTATCGGGTATCAGTCAGACAGGCGCTGCGGGTACAGGCAACATCAGCGAGACATTGACGAACACCACCAGCTTACCTTTAAATGTCACCTATGTTTATATTACAAGCGCCAATGGCTGTAACAATGGTCCTTCTGGCCAGAGTGTAATAGTTACTGTGAATCCCACCCCATTACTGAGCAGTACATTGAGTCCGGCTTCGATCTGCAGCGGTACGACCTTTAGCTATACTGCCACAAGTGCTACCGCAGGAGCAAGCTTTGCCTGGAGTCGCGCCACAGTATCAGGGATCAGTCAATCGGGTACTGCAGGCACAGGTACTATCAGTGAGCCGTTAACCAACACCACGAGCTTACCTATTCTGGTGACGTATACGTATATAACCAGTGCGAATGGCTGCGATAACAGTCCTGGTCAGGATGTGGTGGTAAGTGTAGAGCCACCTCCTGCAGTGAATCCGATCAGTAACCAGACTTTATGTAATGGATTACCTACGAGTGCCATTACATTCACAGGGGTGGCTACCACCTACACCTGGACAAATAACACTGCTTCGATTGGCTTACCTGCAAGCGGCACGGGTAATATCTCTTCGTTTACGGCAGTGAATAATGGCAGCACTCTGGTTACAGCGACTATTGTAGTAACGCCACACTATAATGCATGTATCGGCAGCACAAGAAGTTTTACCATCAGAGTGATTCCAACACCGGCAGTAAATGCGATAGCGAACGAAGTGCTCTGCCATGGCGTTGCGACTACAGCGATTACTTTTACAGGTGTCGCTACCAGATTTGATTGGGTGAATGATACTCCTTCCATTGGATTGGCTTCAAGTGGAACTGGTGCAAGCGGTATTCCATCGTTCACTGCAACCAATACAGGCAACGTACCCGTAGTGGCAACAGTTACCGTAACACCTTATTATGTTAACGGAGCAGTAACCTGCACCGGATCAAACAAGACTTATACACTTACTGTGAATCCGATACCCGATGTATCGGCCAGTTCCCAGAATATTTGCAGCGGCCAGACCAGCAACGTATTGCTGAGTAATCCAAATGCAGTAACCGGAACAACCTATAGCTGGAGTATTGGTGCGGTATCGGGAACGGTTAGTGGTTACTCTGCGAGCAGTGGCACTGTTATTAGTCAAACACTTACCAGCACGGCAGGGGGAAGTGTAGAATATATTATTACTCCATCAGCAAATGGATGTAATGGAACTTCGATCTCACGCACAATAAATGTGTTTTCAATTCCGGTTGGCAATAGTGTGGCAGCAGGTACTTATGTGGTATGTTCGGGCACACCATTGAACATAGCACCTACTTCCAGTGTAGGAAGCACCACGTACGCGTGGACGGGCAATAATGGAAGTGGTGGCACTGCTAGCATTACCGATAGTCCAATAAACAGTACGAATAGCGCTGTCGCTATTACTTATACGATAATCCCAACAGGCCCTGCACCCACATTCTGTACAGGCGCCCCTTTCACAATTGTAGTGACCGTAAATCCTATCCCCAGAATTACCAATAGCCCGCTATCATTGACGATGTGCAGCAAAGGCACACTAAACTTTGTGCCAACAGTAAGTGTGGCAGGCGCATCTTATGTATGGAGCAGTACCGTAACGGGAACAGTTACAGGAGCAAGCGCCAATGGTAATAATGTCTCAATTACGGATAACCTTATTAATGTCGGAGATACGCCAGGCTTTGTAACTTATACAATTACCCCTACGGGACCGGGCGGCACGTCTTGCGTTGGACCAAGTGTTGACTATGTGGTGACAGTAAAGCCAGAGCCAGTAGGTGCGAATGATTCCAAAACGGTTTGCAGCGATGTATCGATCGATTACAGTTTGCTGCTCAACGTGGCTACTCTTGGTAATAACGTGGGGAGCACCTACAGTTGGGTAGCAACGGACAATACTAATCCAGGAGTGACGGGAGAGAGCCTTACACCTAAAACGGGCCCGATTATTACAGATGTGATCACCAACCTTACCAATACGAATCAGAACGTGGTGTATACGGTAACACCGACAGGTTCGAATAGCTGCCCGGGACAATCATTTATAGTTACCATAACCATTAAACCTGAGCCTGTTGGCGCTACTTCAACAGCATCACCGATCTGTAGCGGAGCAACGTTTGGATACAATCTGCAGAGCAATGTTAATACGCTTGGAAATAATTTAACTTCCGATTTTACCTGGATTGCAGCATCTAATCCCAACATTACAGGAGAAAGCACCACCATAAAATCGGGTACTATCATTGATGATGTTTTAATCAATACATCCACAGTAAACCGTACCGTAGTTTATACGGTTATCCCCACAGGACAGGCAGGTGGTTGTGCCGGCAACTCATTTACGATTAGTGTAACCGTAAATCCAAGGGCGATCTTCTCTGCCGGACCGGATCTTGCTGTTTGTGTAAGTGATTTACAGAAAATACTTTCAGGAACAGTTTCTTTCGCTCCGCTGGGTATTGTGTGGAGCGGAGGCACAGGAATGTTTGATAATACTACGATAGCCGCTCCGAATTATTCATTGAGCCCGGCTGAGTTGGCTACCACTTCTCCTTTGTCCGTTGTACTTACACTTAAAGCTTTCGGTTCAGGGTCATGTCCGGATCAATTGGATCAGATGACGCTAACGATCAACCCTCTTCCAACCGTTGTTTTTTTTGGATTACCTGCTAATGGATCGCCTCCGCAGGTGGCAGAAAACTCATCGACATTTAAAGTATTTGGAAATCAGACAGGAGGATTATTCACTGTATCACCAGGCATTGGCTTGAGTGGAACAATAAGCAACCCGCTAGATGAAGCAACCTTTGATCCGGATGCGGCTGTCATATACGATGGGCATCCGTCTACACTTAATACGATTACCTATACCTATACCAACCTAAATGGATGTACTAATTCATCGTCCCAGAACATTATTGTAAACGCAATCACTGATATTGATTTTGGGATTCAGGGTGCTACGTTAGATGGAACAGGGAATTTTGAATTATGCGCAGAACTTGGGCAAGTTAAACTATTGGGTTTCCCGGATGCATCTACAGGTAAACCGCCTGAAACCAAGTTTGAAAGTTTAAATGCCGGGTTAACCATTTCTCAAACAGGTGTTAATTATTTCATCGAAACGAATGGACTGATTTCCGGGACGTACGATATAAAATACACTTACAAGAATGTAAACGATGCCATTTCTATTAAAATACACACGGTGAAAATATTTGCCAGTCCGGTAGCTTTGATAAATGTGGCTAACGCCTGCATTCAATCGGCAATTGATTTTACAGATGGATCAACGATTCCAACCACACCGTTTCCAACCTCACTCAGCGGTTGGCAGTGGAATTTTGGTTCGCCTGAAAACGGAACGAGCTCTTCTCAAAACCCAAGCTATCCGTACTCTGTGGCAGGAAATAAAACAGTGACATTAAAGGTCACTACACTGCAGGGATGTTCTAATACGGCATCAAAAGTAATACGCGTAGGAAACGTGCCGGATGTTAATTATCTATGGTCGGCCATATGTAATAATGACAGTACTAAATTTGAAAATAAAACGATATCCAGCTTTAGTCCGGTGCAGCAATACACATGGGTATTTGGAGATGGAGAAACCATATCCGGTTCTCCCGGTGCCGCTGTCTCATCGGCAAAAACCGGAGGAACATTTACAAATCCTAATCATAAGTACACCAATTTTGGAACGTACGATGTGAAGTTAATTGTAGTTACTGATGACGGATGCTCCAGTGATACATTAAATAAAGTATTTATTCTTCCTTACAGTAAAGTAATTCCTTTAACCAGCAATGCCTACAATGAAGGCTTTGAAACGAGTGATGGTGGATGGATTCCTCAGACAGCACCGGCTAAAAAGATCAGTTGGATATGGGAGGCTCCAACAGGAGTGACGATTAACACGGCCGCGGCCGGATCAAAAGTATGGTGGACGGGGGATAATGACAGTAAGAATGGTTATTATAATAATGAGAAATCTGTAGTTAACGGACCATGCTTTGATTTAAGGCAATTGCAAAGACCTATGGTTTCGTTAGACTATTGGTCCGATCTGCAAAACAATGTGGATGGGGCAGTGCTTCAATACTCTGTTGATGGAGGAATTACCTGGCGGATTGTTGGGCCTGCAGAAGGACAAGCAAACAGAGATGAAGGGATCAACTGGTTTAATAGTACGGCTATTGTTTCTAATCCCGGAGAGCAGACGATTGGTCCCTACGGCTGGACAAATAAATCAGCGAAATGGCTGAACGGAAGATTTAATCTGGACATAATACCAGTGGCTGAGCGCGATCAGGTCAGACTACGTATTGGTTTTTCAAGTAACGATAGTAACCCTTCTACCGAAACCTACGATGGATTTGCTTTTGATAATGTATTTGTGGGCGATAAAACCAAAAATGTTCTGGTGGAACAGTTTACGAATGCCAACGTAACCATTAGCAACACAGCAAATACCTACCTGGATAACTTGCTTTCCGATGAAACACTTAATAACGTTAAAACACTACCTGATTTCAGCATAGTTCAATATCACATCAGCAGCCCGACTCCTGATCTGCTGAACAAGAATAACCAGGCCGATCCTGCTGGCAGGGCTTCCTATTTCGGAATAGGTGTATCAGAACCACCCATTACTATTATGGATGGTATACTCAACAATCAGTTTAAAGGCACCTATAGCGAGATCACATCGGTTGAGATTGACCGCAGGGCATTGGCCGATCCGTTATTCGATCTTAAACTGGACACAATACCAACAGGTATTAATAACACCATCAAGGTGAACCTGACAGTCACTGCCAGGAAAGCATTCAGTGATCCTCTTATCGCCCAGGTAGTGTTACTTGAAAACAGCGTAGGTACGTTTAAAAATGTCTTGCGCAAATCATTGTTTGGATCAAGCGGCAAAGTTATTACGAATGTTTTTGCCAAAGATCAGGCAGTCGTGCAGTCTAACACGGTTGATGAAATCAATGTTTCTATCGTAAATTCGTCTCAACTGTCGCTGGTTGGCTTTATACAGAATAAAAATACCGGAGAAGTATATCAAAGTATACGCATAGCAGCGCCTGCAAAGAAAGGGCAGGAAGCGGTGGGCCTTGAAGAGGAAGTTATCCCTACCACGCTGAATGGTATTACCATCTTCCCTAATCCTGCTGACGGAGTGTTTAACTTCGGCATCCCGGATAAGAGTACAACGAAAGGATATTCCTGGAAACTTGCTGATCAGCGTGGTGTAATAGTGAAGTCGGGCGACTTCGAAAATACTTTCAATGGCAGCAAGCAGGTGAATGTATCCGGATTACCGAACGCTCTTTATTTTGTGATCATTACGGGTCCGGGACATTCTGTGGTTTACCGTAAGCTGGTCATCATGAACAGTAATTAGAATTTAACCGATTCTAATTCCCGCAAAGCTTCCTTGAGTTGCCTGGTAAAGAGTTCGGACTCGGAAGGAATTGCTTTTATCAGGATTTCCGATTTGCACATTTGTTCCAGCTCGATAGCTGCCGATTTCAATGTCTGCATGCCCATCATGGTGAGAGAGGGTTTGATCTTATGAATGGCCTTCGCCAGGCTTTCCCAGTCTTTGACTTCTACATTTCTCGTAATGTCTACAATGCTTTTAGGCATGCTTTCCAGGAAGGTGTCGATCATTTCCTGGATGAACTGCTTATCATTATTGGAAACACTTTGCAGATAGGAGAGGTCAATTAATTTAAGGCTTTTCTCCTTTTCAATTTCTGCCGGAGAACGTGGCATCTTCGATTTATTCCCACTGTGTTTCAGAAGTACGCGAAACAGATCTTCGGGCGTGAATGGTTTGGGAACGCAATCATTCATTCCTGCAGACAAACATTTTTCGATATCCTTCCGCGTAGCGTTGGCAGTAAGGGCGATAATGGGAACCAGGCTTTTGGGAGGTTCCCCGGAACGGATTGCTTTGGTGGCTTCATAGCCATCCATTACGGGCATTTGCACGTCCATGAGAATGATGTCAAACACATTGTTCTTTATTTTCTCAACAGCCACGTAGCCGTTTTCTGCAAGCTCAATGTTGCAATCCCATGTTTTAAGAATACTGTTGGCGTACAACCGGTTGATGTCGTTGTCCTCCACCAGCAAAACATTGAGATTCTTTAAGCTGTTACGATAGGTCTGACTTCGCTTTGCCCGCAAAGATGTTTCTGCAATATCATCCGGGTGGCCGATAGCGTAGGGGATTAACACGGTGAACGATGATCCCTTGTCCTCCTGACTTTTTACCGAGATCTTTCCCTTTTGCAATTCCACTAATTGTTTAACAATAGTAAGCCCCAATCCTGTACCTCCGTATTTCCGGGTTACACTTGCATCAGCCTGGCTGAAGCTTTCAAAGATCGTAGACAGCTTGTCTTTCGGAATGCCAATGCCAGTGTCAGTTACATCGAATCGCACTACGCATTTGCTCCGTTCCTTTTGTTCCAGTGTGCAGCTGAGGCGTATAGAACCATTATGCGTAAACTTGATGGCATTACTGATCAGGTTAATCAAAATCTGGTTTAACCGCACAGGATCACCGATCAGAATCAGGTTTGCTTCGCTCTTTACATCCAGTTCCAGAAGCACACCTTTCTCTGCAGTCTGTACTGAAAAAGTATCTATCAATGAAGCAAGCAAATCTTTCAGATTGAACCCTATATTTTCAAACTTCAATTTTCCTGATTCGATGGAAGCCAGATCCAGAATATCATTGATGATCACTTTCAGGTTATCGGCCGCACTTTTGATGGCGTTGAGATAAGTCGCCTGCTCTTCGAGGGTTGGATTTTGACTAAGCAGTGTAGCCATACCCGCGATACCGTTAATAGGTGTTCTGATCTCGTGACTGATGTTTGCCAAAAACTGATCTTTTGTTTTTTGGGCGCGCAGCAATTCTTCTGCTACATTTTTTCTTTGCGTGATATCACGGCAATCCAGAATGAGCCCTTCGATCTCGTTTTTGTGCTTCAGGTTAATGGAGTTAAACTCCAGGTACTTATAGGTTTTGTTTTTACAGAGAAATTGAAATTCAACCGACTCGTTGTAATGCTTACGGATACTGTCATCGTACCTGCTCTTGAATTCTTTTAAGGTTTCAGGCAGGATAAAGTCGAAAAAATTTTTCCCTATGAGGCTGTCCGGTTTGTGACCAAGTGTTTCTTCCACGGACGAATTGTGGTAGAGTATTTCTCCCAGGTAATCCACGATAAAAATAATATCTGAACCATCTTCAACTACCGACTGGTAAAACAATCCCTTCTTTACGTATTCTTTCAGGTTACTCATCAGATTCCTGCTTCTTCCATTTCTTTAAGGTATCTGTAGATAGAGGATTTGCCAATGTCGAGTTTTTTTGCCACCTCCAATACATTGTTGTCGTATTTGTTCAGATAATTTCGGATGATGCGGTAAAGGTATTCCTGGAGAGTCATTTCCTGCAGGAGAAAAGTCTGTTCGCCAATGGCATTGTTAAAGCTAATGTCCTGGGCTTTGATCTCTTCATCGCTGGCCATCACCACGGCAAGCTCGATGACTGATCTTAACTCACGCACATTTCCGGGAAAAGGATAATGCAGAAGTTTGTCCTGCGCTTCAGCGGTAATCTTGAATTTCTTCAATTGATTCTCTTTTGCGAACTGATCAACGTAATGCTTGGCGATCAGGATTACATCCTGTCCGCGTTCGCGAAGGGGAGGAAGCTGAATGGGAAGACCGAGTAAACGATAGTATAAATCTTCCCGGAATTTACCCGCCTTGGTTTCCTCCTGCAGATTTCGATGTGTGGCCACGAGTATGCGCACATCCAGTTTAATGACCTGGTTACTGCCGATGCGTGTGACTTCTTTTTCCTGAAGTACCCGAAGCAGCTTTGCCTGCAGGCTGAGGTCCATCTCCCCAATCTCGTCAAGGAAAATAGTACCTCCTTCCGCTTCTTCAAACTTTCCTATTCTTCTTACGGCAGCTCCTGTAAACGCTCCTTTCTCGTGTCCGAAAAGCTCGCTTTCGATAAGCTCCCGGGGTATGGCGGCAATGTTTACCGCTACGAAAGCTTTGTTCTTTCTTTTTGAATTATAATGGATCGCTTTTGCAATTAATTCTTTACCCGTACCGGTTTCACCGGTAATAGAAACCGTGATATTGGTATTGACCGCTTTCTCCAACAATTCAAATACCTTCTTGATTGCAACACTGTTTCCAATGATGCTTTTTTCAAACTCATACTTAACAGAGATCTCTTGTTTAAGACGATCAATCTCCCGGATCAGCGAGTTCTTGTTCCGTGCGTTGTGGATGGAATTGAGAATGCGTTCCTTGGCTTCTTCATCTTTAGTGATATAGTCAAAGGCTCCGGCTTTCAGCAATTCAACAGCAGTACCTATTTTTTCCTGAGCCGATATAACGATAACACTAATGTCTGGGTTGAACTCCTTGATTTGTCGCAGCACCTTTTCACCCGGCATATCGGGCAGTGAGTAATCCAGTGTGATAACGGAAGGTTGCTGATGCAATTGGTCGATACAATCCTTGCCTGAACTAAAAAAAGCAGCCTCGATGTCGGGATTGAGCCCTAATACGTATTTTAAGAATTTAGTATAAGCCGGGTCATCTTCAACTACAAAAATTTTAATAGGGTCTTTCTCGTACATTACAGGGTTGTTTCTGAAGTAAATTAAGCGGGATTTTTTGATCTGCAAAGTTTTAAAATACCTCTTTATTAAAGACTTTTATACTCCACTGTCCTGTTAAAGAAATATGCTCGCTGAATTCGCACATCTTTCGAACCCGGAAATTGAGCTGGTGCTTAAAGCACCAATTCTGATCAGTATCCTTATTGCCGGAGCAGACGGCAACATCGACCGGAAAGAAATTCAGGAATCCATTAAGGTAGCGCAGAAGAACGCAAAAAAATCGAAGACCCGGCTGATGGAATTCTATCAGTTCGTGGGTGAAGATTTTGAAGACAAACTAAAAATTCTGCTGGCCAATTATCCTTCTTCCGCATCCCAGCGTAGCAACATGGTTGTACAGGAACTGGCCCAGCTCAATCATGTATTTCCTAAAATAGACCGTGTCTTTGCACAGGAGCTATATGGCAGTATAAAAGAAATCGCCCATAAAATAGCACAGTCTTCCGGAGGTCTGATGGGTATCAGATCTGTGGGAGAGGAGGAGGCCCGTTATGTTAATCTTCCCATGATCAAAGACCCTTCAACTTATTAATCGCTGGTGCCACGCGAACATGTCTCCTTTTTTGGAAGTGCCGTAATTCCGCTCCGGTTAGCCTTTCTCATGTGGTTGGTATTCAGTGTCGAATTCTTTTATGGAATTGATTTTTCGTTTTTAGGAATTCAGCCCAGAACCCTTTTCGGGCTGGTGGGAATAGTTACAGCTCCGCTGATTCATGGAAGCCTTGCGCACCTGATTTCCAACACCTTACCATTGTTGTTTTTAGGCTGTACTTTGTTCTTCTTTTATTATCGTATAGGCCGAATCGTCTTTCTTAATTGCTATTTCTATACGAATATTTTAGTGTGGCTCTTCAGTCCGCGGGTTTCCTATCACATCGGGGCCAGCGGATTGATTTATGGTCTTTCTGCTTTCCTGATTTTCTTTGGTTTTCTAAGAAGAGACTTTACTTCTCTGCTGATATCCATTATGGTCACCGTTTTGTACGGTGGAATCTTCTACGGAATACTTCCTACCGATCCCATGATCTCGTGGGAATCTCATCTTGCGGGGGCTTTGGTAGGTACGGTTTCTGCATTTAATTTGGCACATAAAAAACGAGTGAGTTAGCATGGATGCTTCTGCAAAGAAAATAATGGATGAATTGAGGGCCGGTAAGTACGCTCCGGTATATATGCTACAGGGCGAGGAACCATTCTATATCGATCTGATTTCCAATTACATTGAGGCCAATGTGTTAAGTGAATCCGAGCGCGGTTTTAATCAGGTGGTGGTATATGGAAAAGACTCCCCGGTGAATATGATCTTAACCCATGCCCGAAGGTTTCCCATGATGTCGGAGCGACAGGTGGTGATTGTGCGTGAGGCACAGGATATACCCGATCTGCAAAAAGAGTCCGGGGCGAAACTGTTGCTCGACTATATCACAAGGCCGGTTCCTTCCACGGTTTTGGTATTGTGCCACAAGCATAAAACGCTGGACAAAAGACGGGAGTTAGGTAAGAAAATTGATTCACTCACCAGGTCCGCCACGTTCAAAAAACCATACGATAATCAGCTGCCCGAATTTGTTCAGGAATACGTAAAAGACAAAGGATATAAAATTGAAGATGCTGCGGTGCGTGTGCTGGCGGAATATGTGGGTACAGATCTGAACCGACTGGCCAACGAAGTGGACAAGGTTTTGATCAGCAATACAAAGTCGGAAGTAATCACGGCAGAGAAGGTAATGGCGCAGGTGGGAGTGAGCCGTGAATACAATATTTTTGAGCTGCAGAAAGCATTGATTAAAAAAGATGCGTTGCAGGCGGCCAAGATTGTGAACTACTTTGAGAGCAATACCAGGAAGAATCCGATCATACCCATAGTCGCCTTTTTATATTCTTTTTATAGTAAGCTCCTGGCTGCTTCGGTTGCTCCGGATAAGAGTGAAAGAGGGTTGGTTAGTCTCCTTAAAATCAGTCCGTTTGCAGCGAAGGATTATACCTCTGCTTTGTATAACTACTCTTCCCAGAAAATTGTAGAGAACATCTCCCTGTTAAAAGAATCCGACCTGAAATTAAAAGGAGTCAATTCCGGGAATATCAGCGAAGGCCAGATATTAAAAGAGCTGGTGTTTCGTTTGATGTGAGTTGGAAGTACGAATACGAATTTGTCTCATGTGGTTCAATCATACTTCGTCATTCTGAAATTGGAATTCAAAGAGTGGCTTGTTTATTGTAACTCCTGAGGTGCATTGAGAATCGGCTAATAATGTTTAGTTTTGAGTCCATGCAATCGTATTTTTTAGTTTTAGCATGGAAATATTTTTTAAACTGATCGCTGCAATTTTTTTGAACACTACCAGTTTTCTTAGAAAAGCTGAGATGAAAACAGCATTTGTTATTTTTATTATCGTTGCCTTCACGTGGTCTGCTGGCGCACAAAGTTTATTGTCGCAGAATAAACCGGATATACTTTTCAACACGGGCATCGACCTGATGAATCAGGGAGAATACGGAGCGGCACGCGAGAGTTTCACTCAATACCTGAACACGTCAGCACAGCAAAGTTTAAAGCGTGATGAAGCGATCTATTATAAAGCATTATGCGCAGTAAAATTATATCATACTGATGGCGAAAAACAATTAGCGGATTTTATTGAAGCCAACCCGACACATCCGCTATCGACTACAGCTTATTATGAGCTTGGTACTTTCTTCTATGACGAAAAGAATTACAGCAAAGCTTCTTCCAGTTTTTCGAAAGCGGACTTCACTTCACTCACTGCCGATCAGCAAAGCACAGGTCACTTTCGCTGGGGCTATGCATACTTCAATCTGAAGAAACTAAAAGAGGCAGGAGAACAATTCAATTTTGTTAAAAGCCAGGGAGGTCAGTATGGACCAGCTGCCAGCTACTATGCAGGCTTTGTGGAATATACACAGGGTGATTATGCAAGTGCTACCATTGATTTAAAAAGAGCGCAACAAAATCAGGCTTACTCTTCCATTGTTCCTTACCTGCTCGCCAATGTGTACTATAAAGAGAAGAAGTACGATGAATTGTTGACGTATGTCAATTCGCTGAAAGGCAAAACCGATCTGACCAACAGTGAAGAGATCGCCTTGCTATCGGCAGAAGCGTATTACAAGAAAAATGATTTCGCAAAAGCACTTCCCGGCTACCTTACCTACTTGGGTGCAAAAGAAAGTGCAGACCGCGGTGTGTTACTAAGGGCAGGTTATGCGGCCTTTATGACGCAGAGCAATGAGCAGGCCATCAGTTACCTCAAGCGTGCTGCTTCTGATCAGGATTCTACCGGATTCTACGCTTCCTACTTTTTAGGCCTTGCTTATTTAAAGCAACAGCAAAAGCCACTGGCACAGCTTGCCTTCGGTAATGCACGTCAGTTCAGCTCCGATGTGCGGCTGGCCGAGGAGAGTAGCTTCCAGTTTTCTAAAGTGTCGTACGATTTGGGAAGATCCGATCAGTCCATCGAAGAGTTTGAAAGCTTCCTGAAAAAATACCCTTCCAGCACACATACTATTGAAGTAAGAGAGCTCTTAGGACAGGCGTATGTCAATGCAAATAATTATAACAAAGCCATCGAATACATTGAAGCCTTACCTAAACGGACACCGGCAGTTAACTTTGCTTACCAGAAAGCGGCCTATTTAAAAGGAACGGAATTATTCAATAAAGAAGACTATGCGCAGGCTGTTCAGTACTTTGAAAAATCGTTACAGTATCCCGAAGATCAGGTTTATGTTGCCGATGCCAGCTTCTGGAATGGCGAAGCCTATTCGATAGGGAAGAAGTATGACAAGGCAGCGGAAAATTATCTTCGTATCGTCAGCTTAAGCGGTATCAATAATGCAGAGCTTATTGCCAAGACACGCTATGGCCTTGGATATTGTTATTTCAATCAGCAGCACTATGATCGTGCACTCTTTAACTTTAAGGAGTTTGTGAACAAAGCACCGAAGAGCAACCCGAACCTGGCGGACGGAACCCTGCGGCTTGCAGATTGTTATTATGTTTCCAAGCTGTATGCCGATGCGCTCACCGGATACCGCAATGCACTGGCAGCCAAAACAGCGGATGCTGATTATGCTCATTTTCAGCTTGGAGTGATTCAGGGCATAGAAGGGAAATATGCAGAAGCTTTTAATGAGCTGGACCTGATCGCCAGAAACTATCCCAACTCGCGCTATGCGGATGAATCGTTATTTCAACGTGGACAACTTTATTTTGAACAAGGTAATTATGCACAGTCCGCCAGCGATTTCTCACGTTTAATCACGTCTTATCCTTCCTCCCAGTTTTTGCCTTATGCTTACATGCGCAGGGCGGCTTCTTATTATAATTTGAAAGACTATTCCAAAACGGCTGCTGATTATATTGTAGTGGTGGATAAGTACCCCACTCACCCGGCAGCCAGCGATGTAGCAGTTCCTTTGCAGGAGGCGTTGAACCTCGCAGGACGTTCGGCAGAGTTTGATCAGTACCTGACGAAGATCAGGGATGCGAACCCGAATGGAAAGGGAATAGAGCCAGTAGAGTTTGAAACCGCCAAGAACAACTACTTCAACCAGGATTATCCGAAAGCCATTACCAGTCTCACCAATTACATTACTCATTATCCGGAAAGTCCACGCTTATCGGAAGCGAAATATTACAGGGCGGAAAGCTTTTACCGCTTAAAGGATTATACAAAGGCGCTGGAGATTTATTACGATGTATCGGGAGACAATACATTTACCATGTTGAATAAAGCCCTGGCGCGTATCGCTGAGCTGGAGTTCAAGCAGGGAAGTTATGAGAAAGCCATTCCGTATTATCATAAGCTGGCACGTGCGGCTACCAATAAAAAAGATCAGTACACAGCCTGGTCGGGTCTGATGGAGTCACAGTACCTGCTCTCACAGTACGATTCTTCCGATACGTATGCGAAGCTTATTCTTGAGAAAGGAAATGTGAATGCGGGAGCACAAAACAAAGCCTCGCTCTATCTTGGTAAATCGGCTTTCAGTCGCGGAGATTATGAGACCGCTAAGGATGAGTTCCTCAACACGCTTAACACGGCTCAGGACGAATATGGTGCAGAAGCAAAATACATGCTGGCAGATATCTTCTATTTGAATAAGGAATACAAGGCATGTTATGAAACATTGATCAGCCTGAATAAAGACTTTGCCGCCTATACTGATTGGGTAGGCAAATCGTACTTATTGCTTTCCGATTATTTCATTGCCACCGGAAATACCTTTGATGCAAAGGAATCGCTGAAGACCCTGATCAAGAATTTCCCTTTGCAATACATCAAAGATCAGGCTGCGGAACGACTCCGGAAGATAGAAAAAGCAGAAGCCGATCAGAATAAGAAACAGGCTGCTGCCGATACAACCGATAATTAAGATGATGCATAGCCCACTATACTTCACTCGTTTTTGCTTGTTCATCGTACTCGTGACAGGAATTTCGTTCGCCTCGTTTGCCCAGGAGAAGTGGGAGGAAGGCGAAGGCGGTATTAAGAATGTAGAGATTCAGATTGTAAAGAACAGGGAGATTACATTGCCGGCCGCTAACCGGAATTTTGAAAAAGTGCCGCCCCGCCCGGCAGAACCCAACAAGCCGGAGATCACCTACGAATTGAAAACGCTTAACTTCAATACGCCCGATTTTAATCCCGTCATTCGCCCGCTGAAGCTGAAGACCGAGCCACTTTCAAAAACGTATGGCAACTATGTCAGTGCCGGAATAGGCAATTACGCATCGGGCTTTGCAGAAGCCTACCTCAACACCAAGCGCGATAAGAATAAATTCTACGGAGCGCATTTATATCATAAGAGCTTTGGCAAAGGTCCTGTGGACGGAAAGTTTTCAGCCAGCGGAAATACCAACCTTGATCTGTTTGGAAAATTCTTTACCGATAAAGTAACAACAGGCGCATCGCTGAATTTCGAAAATCGTATGGGATACTTCTATGGCTATCCTTCCTTATCAGGTATTGAGCGCGATCAGATCAAACAATCGTATAACGTGTTTGGCCTGGGTGGTGAAATAGAGAATGCGAAGCCCGGTGATTTTAACTTTAAGCTGAACGGAGGATTCAGTTATTTGTCCGATCACTATTCGGCAAAGGAAAGCGAAGTAGCCCTGCGGTGGAAAGGAGACTATAAACTCTCTGAAACAACAGGATTCATACTGGATGCAGATTACTTTTTGATTTCCCGTAAGGACGCCCTCGTGGATGCTGCGCCACGGCACTTGTTTAAAGTAAAGCCTGCTTATCGTTTTTATCCTTTGGATGGCTTGAAATTGATTGTAGGACTTAATGCTGCCTACGAAAATGATAATAACGACAACAAGTCCCTTCACGTGTATCCCAATGTATGGGCGAATTATGAGCTTGGAAAATCAGCGCAGGCCTATGCCGGCCTTACCGGAGATATGGATAAGGTTTCGTTGCATACCTTATCGAAAGAAAACCTGTGGCTGAATTCCAATGTCGATATCTTCCATACTAACCGTGCCTTTGATCTTACTGCGGGACTAAAGGGCAAACTGGTAAAAAATCTTGCCTTTGATGCCGGGTTTTCAGTAGCGAGGTTAAAAAACCTGTACTATTATCAGAATGCGTTAATTGGCTCCAGCCAGTCTAAGTTCGATGTGAAGTACGATAATACCAGCAGGCTGAACCTGTTTGCCGATTTAGGTATCAGTGTTACGGATAAAGTCCGCTTCAATGGCCGTGGCGACTACTATGGTTACTCCTCCGATGCCCTCCTTCATCGCCCTACCTATCGCCTGGCATTAGGTTCGTCATTCAATATCTACAGCAAGTTCACCCTTCAGATCGACTTTATCAGCCAGGGTGGGATGAAGGCTTTGGATACGGTAACCGGGAAAACATTCACACTGGATCCTGCGCTTGACCTCAATGCGAAGGCGAATTATTTTTTATCAAAGCAGTTCGCAGTGTTTTTAAAGCTGAACAATATACTTTCTTCCGACTACCCGCTTTATTACAATTATCCGGTAAGAGGGTTTCAGGCCATGGCCGGATTGTCGTGGAGCTTTTAGGTGTTGGTTAATTTAAAAGAAATTAAGTTATTTTTGTATTAATACCCCGTTAACGGACTTAACATGGCAAAACGAAGAAAGACCGATGATCCTTCACAGGATAACCTTGAACCTCAAAATGATGCTGATAATTTCGGGTTACCCGACCTGGAATATAAACCCTTAGAGAACGAAGAAACTCCGGCAGCGCCCGAAGAGGAGCCGGTTCAGGAGGAAACTCATACCCGATCTACCTACGAAGAAGAAACACGCACCGAAGAAACCTATATCCCTGAAGAAGAAGAAAGTTCCAGGGCTCCAATGATTATCGGGCTGATCATCGGCCTGGTAGTAATTGTAGCGGGGTTCCTCATTTATACGTATGTGTATAAGCCTAAGATGGAGGAAAAAGCAAGGCAGGAGCAGATAGCAAAGGAGCTGAGGGAGAAAGAAGAGGCAGACCGGATAGCGAAAGCCAGAGCAGAAGAAGAGCAAAGAAAGCATGCGGCCGACTCGGCAGCAGCAGTAGTAACCAAGCCTGCTATTGGCGAGATTGTTACACTAACAGAGCGTACCAAACGTTACTATGTAGTCGTAGCGAGCTCCATAGACGGAGACCTGGCCATGGATTATGCGAAGAAACTAAGTGCAAAAGGAGTGGGGTCGAAAATCATTCCTCCTTTCGGTAAGTGGAAGTTTTACCGCCTTGCGGTAGGCGACTTCGAAACATTTGCCGATGCACAAGCTAATGCCGATACTTCGAAAGGAGAATATGGCGATGGTGTTTGGGTGATCAAATATTGATGGAGAACAGGCGATGAAGTTAATCTTCATAGCGAAGTAATATGTCAGAATCAGAAAAGAAAAACAGAATCATTGGGCTGCTGACAGCTACGGGTATACACCTCGTGCTGTTAGTAGCCATGTTTTTTTTGGTGGCTTTCAGACTCCCCAATCCACCTTTCCCTGAAATGGGGGTGTCCTTAAACCTCGGTATGTATGACGAAGGATCGGGCGATGTGCAACCGGAGACCCTTGCTGAAGTAACCGAGAACACAGCCCGGAACAAGGAAGTGAAGCAACAACAGGAACAAAAAGCCGAAGAAGTAAAGCCGGCTGAACCCAAACAGGAAGAAGCAAAAGAGATTGTTTCCAAAGACGAAGAGAGTGGTGTGGTAGTAAAAGAAGATAAGAAGAAAGAGATCAAAACAGAACCTATAAAGGAAAAGGTACCCGAGAAGGAGAAGCCAGCAGAGACGAAGAAAGAAGAAAAGAAAGAAGTGAAGGGTGATGCCAAGACAGCTACTGAAGGAGGTAAGTCGGGCGCCAGTCAGGGTGATGATATCAACAAGAAAGGAGATAAAGGAAAGCCGGAAGGTACCCTTGATCCGAATGGCCAGTACACCGGTAAGCAAGGCGGTGGTGGTGGTGGCGATGGCCTGGCGCTTTCCATGTCAGGATGGGGCTGGGCAGACAAGCCTGTTATCCCGGATCTTCCTGATAATGCAGATGGCCGTATTGTATTTGAAATAGAGTGCGATGAAAATGGTGAGATCGTTGGCATCAATACCATTGAAAGAGGACTAAGTCCCCGCGCAGAACAAATGCTGAAAGAAGAAATCCGTAAGAATTCATTAATCCGCCTCTCCGGTGGCCAGGTACCTGCACGTTCCAAGGGCAGGGTCGTTTTCGTGTTGAAGACGAAGTGATGTAAGCCGGTTATGTTTTATGTGTTGTCTTAGGGATAGATATACGGTCTTATCCTCTGTTCATTCTATGTTTCAGATAGAATAATGATCAGAAATGAATTTTGAGTTTGATAAGGTGAGTTTATAGTGAAGAAATAATCACCTGAAAAAATTGAAATGAAATTACGTTTGCAAACGTTATCGTAAGCATTTCGTATAGATTATGTCAATTGAAATAGTTTAAGGTTCCAAGTAGTGTCGTACTACTTCAAAATTAATTTTATACATTTCAGGTGACTTTCTTAATGTCCAAACATTAAGAACTGACTTTAATCTAACCCAACCACCACTATGCGCTCACTTCTTCTACAGGCTTTGCCGCCCTTGCTTTTCAATCAGCACTCTTTTCATAACTGGTTTCTGTGTTATAGCGGCAGCTAAGTCACTCTCTTTATATTTAAAACTTTAATACCCACTCTTATGAGTATAGGTGAACTCTTTTGTTTACCTGTTCTGATAATCGCCTCATTTAGCGCTCATGGACAGGATCATTTCTACGCAATGGACATCGTAAAAAAATCATCAATCAGGACTTTGATAAATTCTAATTGTTTAACGAGTCAGCAGAAATTTCACCCGGCCTCCTATCGTTGTTTTGTATCATGAAAAAATACCTCACCCCGCGAATTTTATTTTGTTCACTTCTCATCATCTCCTTGAGCTGTGCTTACGAAGGATTCTGTCAGCTACCTGCCGGTGTTTATAATACCAAATGGATTGACCTCACCAATGTTACAGTAAATACCGATAACTCACTTACTGTAAATGCGGGTCAGCAGTGGGGCTATGGTAAAGGTGCCAACACTTCTAATGTCCTTCCACCAAATACGGACGGGTGGGTCGAATTTACTGCAGGAGGTAATGGAGTTTTTGTTGTTGGATTCAGTACTAACGAACTTGGTTTTGATTATACCAATTTTAACTATGGAATTCGAAATGAAGGAGGGTCAGCTTCTACATATGAAGCGTGGGTAGGCACTTCACTTGGTACATATGCTACTGGTAATACATTTCGGGTTTCACGTGAAGGAAGCCAGATTAAATATTATAAGAATGGAACGGTAGTACGTACAGTGTCAACAAATGCAGCTTTAGAGTTACGGGTGAAAGCTGCGATGCTCGAAGGCACCTTACCCATTGTCACAACTTCACGAGCTCCGCAGCTAATTCTTAAGGGAACAGTTATGGGCGTCAGCAGCACATCAGGTACAGGAGGGATATCTTTGGAAATTAAAGGAGGTACCGCTCCGTATACTTATAGTTGGACAGGCGGAGTTACCACAAGCACGTTATCGAACAAAGCTCCAGGAATTTATTCGGTCACAGTGACTGATGCAAATGCTTTAACTATAACACGAACTTTTCGCATTGGGTATATAGTGTTCTGGCAAAATCTTCAAGGGGTAACAGAAGCGGCAGGCATACTGACAAAATCAGGAGCATCAGGTTGGGGAACAGGAGCAAGTAGCTCTAATTTCCTTCAACCGAATACTGATGGCTGGATTGAATTTGTGGCCAATGCAGGCAGCAGTCACATGGTCGGTTTTAGCTTGTCTGCCAGTAGTTATAATACCAACGACATCAATTATGGTATATATAATGAAACAGGTACCGGAAATCTTTCCTCTAATGAGGTATGGACGGGTACTGCTTTAGGTAGCTTCTTTGCCGGAGATGTATATCGTATTTCACGGGAAGGCAGTCAGATGAAGTATTATCGTAATGGTACACTGATCCGCACCATTAGCACCGATGCAACCCTTGGGCTATATGCAAAAGTTCTTGTTAATTCAGGAAGTTCTCCAGTTGTCAACTGCTCGATGGAATCCAGTCTTCAATTAAAGGCAACTGTTTCTGGCATTGAAGCGACTGGTGGCAATGGTAGCATTGCCGTGACAGCGGTAGGTGGCACTTTGCCTTACACCTATTCCTGGTCAAGCGGGGAAACGACCTCTTCTGTTACTAACAAACCTTCAGGAATCTATACGGTGACAGCAACAGATGCCACAGGTCGTACCGCGAGTAAAACCTATAACTTGTCGTATAAGTCCATCTGGCTTCCGGGATCGGGGATAACCGAAAGCGGGGGTGCGCTTACCAAAACAGGAGCGGCTGCCTGGGGATTTGGATCGTACAGTTACAATTATCTGGCTGCCAATGCTAATGGCTGGATTGAATTTGTGGCGGGAGAAAACGCTACCTACGTGATGGGACTCAGCGTTGCCGGAACTGGTTTTGATTATTCAAATTTAAGTTACGGTCTTCGACTGGAGGCGAATGGTGAATTAACAGCATACCAAGACTGGGTAGCAACTGCATTGGGAAGTTATCAAGTAGGAGACGTTTTAAAGATTGCCAGGGTAGGAACTCAAATGATTTATTATAAGAATGGAACGGCAGTAAAAACGATAACGGTAAGTACATCACAGGTACTTTATGCCAAAGCCTCTGTTTACTCCGGAACAACACCAGCACCAACAACTCAGTTATGGATACCGCCAGCAGAAGGAGCCGTTCCGGACCTTTTGGAATTCAAAGCGTTGAAAGATTTATACGATAGTCTTGGAGGGGCAAACTGGACGAATAAAACAAATTGGCCAACTACAGGAAATTGGCCAACCACTGGTGACCATCAACAATTCAGCACGTGGTTCGGTATTGTGGTTAAGAATGGTGATGTCGTTGAATTAAATTTTCCACCCAACGGATTAACTGGGAAAATACCAGGTTCGATAGGAAACCTTTTCTCACTCCAGAAATTTACTTCCATCGTGAATACAATTAGTGCATTTCCAAGTTCTTTTAATGGATTGGTCAACTTACATTTCTTGAATTTGAGAACGAACCGGAACCCTATTAATCTACCCGATCTGTCGGGGCTGATAAAATTAGATTCGCTTACATTGAATTATGGGATAGGGATATCTACAGCGACTAATGATTTTCCTCATTGGATTACCTCATTGACTAATTTAGTTTATCTTAATCTTACTAATGGCCGGTTCGGTGGAAGTATTCCAGGTGATATTGATAACCTTAATAAGCTAAGATATCTTTCGTTACAGGGAAGTCGGTTTACAGGATTGATTCCTGCTGCTATCGGTAACCTCTCACATTTAGAGTATTTTTCCTTATCCTCAGGACAACTATCTCCAGCGCCACTTCCGGAATTTATCGGAAACCTGATCAATTTAAAGACGCTAATATTAGTTTGTAACCTTACGGGTCAGGTACCTTCTTCGCTGGGGAATCTCATAAACCTTACTAATCTAAGTTTATCCGGCAATCATCTGAGTGGAGAGCTTTCAACGTCAATTGGCGATCTCACTAATCTTACCACTTTTAATATTAGTTCCAATGAGTTAACAGGCCTTCCAACATCAATTGGGAATCTTATTAATCTCACCTCTTTTTATGTTAGTTCCAATGCATTAACAAGCATTCCAACATCAATTGGGAATCTTCAAAAACTAATAAATTTCAATCTATCATCGAATGGGTTGACCTCGCTTCCAACAACCATCAATCAATTAAAAAAGCTGGAAAGTTTTCAGGTGAATAATAACCACTTTAATGTAAGCTTGCCAGATTTAGGTGGATTGGAGGCCATTACATATTTTGACATCAGCGATAATACAACTCTTCCGTCTTGGTCAATTCCCGCATGGCTCACATCCCTTACTTCACTCTCCACTTTGACAATGGCCAATACCAATTTAAAGGACGCCATACCGAGTGAGATTTCGAATTTGACCCAACTTGGGTACCTCGATCTTCATTCTAATCAGCTTTCAGGTCCTATTCCAAGTTCCTGGACAGTGAGCCAAATTTATGGTCTTGATTTAAGTGATAATCAACTTTCTGGCTCCATCCCTGACATCTTTCAGAATTGGTCTTCTGCAAATTGGGTTTACCTGTCCAACAATAAACTTTCCGGAATCTTGCCACCTTCACTTAGTCTATTGGGCAGTGCCGATGGAAATTATAGCAACTTATATGATATTGATATCAGTAACAATCTTATTGAAGGAGTTCAGGATAATTTTTGGGATTGGGCAAAAAAACTTGATGGAATAAGCCTTGAAGGTAATAACCTGCGTAGTCTGCCACCAATACCAAGTGAGATTACATGGGATCAAAACCTTTGGTTAAGTGTTAAAAATAACCAGTTGGATTTCTCTCAGCTGGCTCCACTAAAAGCTCGGAGTTCTAATTTTACACTGACACCCCAAAAGCTTATTGCCGATCAGGATAAAGCTTGGTTTGAAGTCGGAAAGCAGTTGAAGATTCCATCTCGTGAGGTTGGTGGAACTACCACCATAACGTGGAATAAAAAAAGTGGTGAAAACTGGATTGACATTACTGCGAATAGTGAAGACGCTACTCATAAAACATACCTGCGTTCACTTACCTCAGAATCGGATCGGGGATCGTATTACTGGAGCACGGTGGATACGCAATTTCCTGGAGTAACAATTCAAAGCGTGGTGATTGACGCGATGTACTCGAATTTATTTTACGATTTACAGGTAACGAATACCGTTTCCGTATCGGCCAACGGAGCTTCGTCAAGTTTCCACAAACTTATAGTGGGAGGAGATATTCTTTCCACCCGGGTGATGATCAAACCCTCATCGCGATGGCCAGATTACGTATTCAGTAAAAAGTATATGCTGCCGTCTATTTCAAATCTGGAAGGTTTTATAAAGGAGTATGGACACCTTCCTGGATTGGCATCTGCGGAAGAGATGAAACAACAGCAGGTGTACAGTTTGGCGCAGATGGACGCGCAGTTGTTAGAAAAGATCGAAGAGTTGACGTTGTATCTGATTCATTTAAATGACCAAAGTAAAAACTGGAATTATACAACAGGATTAACGAAAAACAGAAAGGAGTCTAATACTAGTAACAATAAAATTCATCTTGATTATCAGGTAAAGAATGAAAAGCGGTTTTTCTTTAGAATGCGGAATGTTTTTCGGTCTAAGCAAAGTTTATTTGAACTTCCATCTGTGCAAGCAGATGTGTCTCGCCTTCTTCTGGAGGATCAGGTTTCTTCCGTTGAGAAAATAGTGGCAACCGGACAATTATTGATCTCGCCATTTAAGACGGTTCCTGAAAATTACAAATTGGTAGTTGGAGGTAATACCATTGCAGAAGGCATTGATATCAAACCTGTTTCTCAATGGCCGGACTTTGTGTTTGCAGACAACTACTCACTTCGCTCATTGGGTGATCTTGAGCAATTTATTAAAGGCAACCATCATCTGCCTGATCTCTGGTCTTCAGAGGAAATGATTGGTAATGAAAATTACAGTGTGGGAAAAATGGACGCGGTGCTTTTGCAGAAGATTGAGGAGCTTACGCTTTACACCATTCAAATAAACAGAACGATAGCTTCAGTTTCAGAAAATGGACGTAAGGCCGGGTTTTTTCAGTGGATTAAGAGATACGCTGCTGGTGATCAAAAATTTGGGAATACGAAACATAAAGTACGTACGACCTTGGGCATAGATCCGGCCAATGTCACCTGGTTAGATGACCTCAGTGACGTCAGCGGTGATGATCAATCATTGAATGTGGCTACAATGAACATAGCGAATTCACTCTGTATTTCTTGTTCTGGATCGATGCCACAAGGGTACAAGTTGGCAGTAGGCGGACGTATACTGGCTACCGGTGTAGATGTTAAAGCCCAACCTCAATGGCCGGATTATGTATTCGATGAAAACTATCCGCTTGCTTCGTTAGAGAGCGTAAAGAAATTCATTGAAAAGAACGGTCATCTTCCTAACCTAAAATCAGCAGATGAGATGGCAGAGCAGAAGAATTACGATGTGGCCCAGATGGATGCGAAATTATTAGAGAAGATAGAAGAGATCACTTTGTATTTGATTGATCTGGATAATCGTCTTTCGGAATTAAATAAATGAAATGCGGAATTTACTTCTCTGGGCTTTCCATGTTCATGGAGCATCCTGCGCGGGCAGATCAGATGTGGAGATTAATTTGTATGCATTGAATGTTGGTAAGCCGAATAGATTCTTATATGAGTGATGTCAAAAAAGACAATGAACTTCAAAGCTGTATTTTATAAATTAGAAAAACCCTAAGTAGCAATGCGGATAAAAATATTATTTCTGTTGTGCAGTTCACTGTTGTATAACAAATCGTTAATTGCACAGGACGAACCAACTTCTGCGCCTAAAGTAAGCTCCTTTAGCTTGGGATCTGATAAACTCGGCAGCATCGCCAATTCAGTAAATTTATTTACGGGTGATTTGAATTTACCCATGAACTTGGTTTCTATTCCAGGCGGGAATGGCTTAGGTGTTGATGTGTCCATTCAGTATAGTTCAGCAAATATTGAAAACATTGTTGGTACATGGAATCTTGAATCACCTACCGGTATTCTTGGTTTAGGGTGGTCCATGCCCACTTCACAAATCATAGTGGATAATAAGCAAACTGGCGCGCGCGATGATGATGACTTCTATTTGATTGATGGGGGAATTTCTACTATCCTAATTTGTGTGGCTAACAGCTCGGGAATCAAGACGTATAAAACGCGAACATATAGTAACTCAATTATTACATATAATGCTGCTTTAGAAAGATGGGACATTACAAAGGAAGATGGTACTAAAGTGATTTATGGAGATGTGAATAGTGGTAGAAGTACAGTTCAGTGGATAGTCAAGTGGGGAAACTGGATCGGCAGCAGTAATCAGGGGGCCGGGCAACAACGGCAAGGCTTGGTTTGGAATGTATCAGAGATACAGAGTATCTGGGGGCAGAAAATATCCTATACCTACACTAACGTGGAACAAACAGTGGGTGCATCAGGAACGCTTTTTCACACAGAGGCTTCGTATTTAATAAAAATCAATGATGCCTGGAATAATGAAGTAGAATTACTTTATAAAAATAAGATGGCGGTCGAGTATGCGGAACCACATACGGAGAGCAAGGAGCCGGATGCCTACCAGGAACGTTATGAAAGACAATACCTGGATCGAATTTATGTAAAGAATAATGCGATTCTCGTCTATGAAGTGGACCTGAGATATGCGACTCATTTATTTGGTTCGGGAAATCTGACCAAGCGTTTGCTTACTTCTGTTTCAAAAGTATCTGCGACAGGCTATCAACAACCTTCTTTCACTTTCGATTATTTAATTTCCGGAGCAATGAAAGGTGCGCTAAAGTTTGTCTCTTCGGGCACAGACGGAAGTGTTAACTTTGAGTATCATGCTGCCGGGATAACACTTAATCATTCTGCCAGAGAGTTAAACATCACAGCGCCTGCCGGATATGCGGAACCAAAGGTTAAAATTGAGAGTGATTTTGCCGTGGTTAGCTGGAGACAAATGAACGGCTCTGCGCATGATAGCAATCCTCGTCCCGTTCAGATATATGCCTACTCATGGGTGGGGAAGTGGAAAGAATTAGCGCTTGGTACTGTTGGTAATGTGAAGATGACAGACAATCAACAGGATTTTCAACTTGTTACAGGGTCAGATTTCTTTGCTTTCCTTCGTCCTGAAAATGGAACTACCACCTATATGCTTTATGTGTGGCACAAAGATGGTAAGACTTCAGGTGGCTGGAAACAAGAAACTTTTTTCATTGATTTAGGCACACATGATAACACAAAAGAGCAATTACTTACAGGTAATAATTTTATCGCAGTTAGCAATAATAATGGAAGAATTGTACGATATGTATGGAACGGGGAATTTTGGAATTCCTCTACAGTCAATGAAACGCAAGGAAGGCATTTTACAACGACAGCTAATAATTATATTTTGTCACATGATGTAAGTTCTGATCCGGACTTAATCACTCTGTATCATACGGATGAATTAAAAAAATGGCAGACCTCGACTTTTAGTTCGGGTATCAATACAGGAACTGGCGAATCTTTTTGGTATACTGGAAATTCTTTTGCTTTTCTTATGGCCTACGGCCTTGAGGAATCTGTTTTTTCATGGGATGAAAATTATGGAAATTTTCAAAAAATAGATAAAGGCATCGCTTATAAAGATTATTCAAAAGTATTTGTCATCGACAACACGCAAATATCCATTGTTGAGGATAATGGCACAGACGCTGATAAAATAAGGAACTTAAGATTTACGGGTATAGACTGGGTAATGTCTGGAGAGGAAGCTTTAGGAAATTCTTGGGACAGTTCCTTTGGAAATGATTATTACGTATGGAAAACAATTGATAATTCTTATATAAGAAAATTTAATCCCAATGTTTCATTGTGGGAAAATAGTCAGCAATTCCCGCGATCAACTCAAAATCCAAGTTGGTCCGCTCCACCAACATCAGGTATTAATTATTTTTTTCTTGAAGGAAGCATATTTAATAGAGATCAGAACGGGACATGGGCCTCTCAACTTAATACTCCAATAGCTTCAGGTTATAGCTTAGTGAGAAGCTACATGGGTTTTAATTACCTTTTTAACCTGACTCAAAAAAATGTTGGAGATCCTCACAAGTATAACATTCAGTTCTTTAGAAACGGACAGCTATCTGCGGGTTATGAAAAAGTTAATTTGACACCATTCGTGTATGATTACAGTCATCAATATCCATCAACAATGATTACACCAACTACCATTATTCTTATAAATGATGGAAGTAGTTCTGATTTTCGGGATGTGAACTCGATGACACTTCACCGGGTTGTTAATGAAAAAGTGGAGGATAAACAAATTGATTTCCCTATAACTAAAGTGACTAGTCAGGACGGTACAGGAAGCTACTATACTTCTTTTACTTATGACGTACCTAATTCTACATCGGATCCTGGTGGCACAACTGGCTTGTATAATATAGTAACAACTACCCCGGGAAATTCTACCACAGGATCCATTCAAAGCTATTTTTATAATACACTTTCAGAAACAGAATTGGAAGATACTTTTCCGGATGAAACCCCTTCTTTTGGGATAACCGCGGCAAAGAGCAATTATAAAATACTCACAGGAACAATCTATCGTAGTAAAGTTATTAATTCATCTGCAATTACAATTTCAGAGTCGTATACTGTTCATAGCTTTCCATTGACTTTTACATATGATAACTTAACGGAGGTTGTCGATATTACTCCAGTTCCTTTGACTTTAAGATCTGTGTCGACCATTGATCAACAGGAAAAGGTAATCCAGTATTCTTATAACTCCAGAAATCAGGTTAATGTTAAAAAAGAGTATTCCGGATTGATATCACAGGATTCCCCGATTAATTATGAATACAAATATGCCTGGGAGCAGTACCCTTCCTGTGCATCAAAGAATATTTTATCTCCTGTTATCCAGACTCAAAGAAACGTACCTGGTACAACCAACACCTATCTTGAAAGTGCGGCCACTCGCTGGAAAGACTGGCCTTGCTCTGGCCCCAATTGTCTCCATGCTTCCATACCTCTACCCTTTGATCAGTATGGCTGGAAAGGTACTAATAGCTCTACATTTACTGCCTGGGACGTATCTGGCTCCCCATCAACGGATTGGATATTTATCAACAAAGTTAATTCCCGAGATGTAAACACCGGAGATGTTCTTGAGCAGCAGGGAAAAGCCGGGCAGGTGTCAGCGACCCTACTAAATGAAAAAAAGCAGGCCCAGATTGCTCAGGTTTCCAATGCATCATTAGCTCAGGTTGCTTTTACCAGCTTTGAAGATGCCGCACAAGGCAACTGGATCTGGAGTGATGGTACGATAATCAAAGAATTATCAAAGACAGGAGTACAGTGCCTAACCTTAGGCACTACCGGGCTTACTAAATCCGGGTTAACACCTTCTCAAAAATACACGGTTTCCTTTTGGGCGAAATCAAATGGAGGTGCTGTAATTGTTGATGGGGTCGGAACAGTTAACCTTGGCTCTTTAGCCGACTGGACATTATTTGAGTTCGAGGTGATCGATGTTTCCACAGTAGGCATTCGTAAAAATGGTGCTACAGAGGTATTGCTGGATGAGGTGCGGTTGCATCCAAGCAATGCGATAATGAGTACGACCACTTATCACCCCGTATATGGGGTAACTTCCACTACAGATAGTAATAACCGGACTTCTTACATTGAATATGATGAGTGGGGCAGGGTGAAAAATATACTGGACGAAAACCGTAATATCATAAAGACCAATACCTACTATACTAAAAAATGAGGTTTATGAATTTGAAAAGCGATACCCAATTCAGATCATCAATTATAGTTCAGCTGTTTATCAGTGTAGTGTTGATCTTCTTTAACCTCGAAGTTAAGGGACAGTGCAATGCCCCGTCTTCTGCAAATAGCCCTTCTACCACCGCTGGAACCTCGGTAACGCTTTCAGTCACTTCTTTTGGATCTAGTACTCAGCACAAATGGTACACTGCTTCGAGCGGAGGTTCTGGCATAAGCACCACTACTCAATTCGCGGGTAATGGGGGGGCTTGGGTATCTCAGTTGACCGCCAGCTTCTCGCAGACAACCACCTATTATGTGAGTTCATATTGCAGTGCAACCAATTCGGAAACGTCAAGATATCCGGTTACAGTTACTATAACCGGAGGCACAACTAATCCGACAACGCCAACGGCATCGATCGGCTATACCGGTTCTCCTTGTAGTGGATCAACCATACGGTTTTATTTAAGTCTGGAAAAAAATGGTAATACATGCATAACTCCTACCTGGTCAGCCAATAATGGAGGCTCGGTTACTCCTGTTCCAGGAGAACCTTTGCAGGCGGATATAACCTGGCCAGCATCTTCTACTAATATTGGTGTAACAGTGAGTGCATCATTAAGTTGTAGTCCTATTGCCATTTCAAATTTGCCGGTCCAAAGATCGATGACATTGGGATATATGCAGTCTCCCACTGTGGGGTTGGCGTTATCAGGTCAGACCTCTGTATGTGAAAATAATACCAGCACCTCAATCACTTATAATACCACTGCGTTAGATTTAAATAATTATGCTGCTTCCTATATTTATTATTTTAATGGTGGGGTAGTCTTTAGCACCTCGAACGCAGCTGTTGTAAATACATATACCTATACGACTCCAGCAAATCTTCCTCCCGGAACTTATACTGCCTCTGTCACCATGGGGTTTAGCCATATCCCATGCCTTGCAAATAACGTAGGTTCATCAACTGCCTCACAATCGTTTACAGTTGAACCTAAATCCAGTTATTCTGTCTCTATCACAGGCCCAAATGAAGTATGCGATTCAGATACACCTTCAAAATATATAGCATCTGTAACCAATTCGGTAGGCAAAAAATCGTATGAATGGTTTGTCAATGGATCTAAGGTGCTTGCAGCGTCACCGGACAACAAGGAAGTAGTCCTTTCCGTCAGCTATAATAGCACCGTATATTGCAAGGTATATTCCGATTACTATTGCGTAGTTAGTCCACCTATCTCCAACATCATTACTGTAAAGTATAACACTCCCCCTGTTGCCGATGCAGGTCAGGATCAGGATATTGGACTACCCCGAACCAGCTTTACTTTATGGGGAGCAGGTTCGGACAATTGTTCCCTGACTTCATTTTCCTGGACAAAAATTTCGGGGCCGACAGTAACGCTTGGCAATGCCACCACCAGCGCATTAGTATTATCTGATATCAATGCAGGCACTTATGTATTCCGGCTTACGGTAACAGATAATTATGGAAAAACTGCTACGGACGATGTTACAGTAACGGCTGCTATTCTTTCTAACAATTACAATTATGCAAAAGAAGAGGTCGTATTTATCCCCGGCCAGACGACCACTGCCCAAGTGTCCTCCTTAACTGTGAATGACAAAAGTGTAAGTATAAATTACTTTGACGACCTGGGTAAAAAAGCACAGACTATTCAATACCAGGCTACCCCGGGCAAAAAAGACCTGATCGTTCCTTACAGCTACGATGCATTGGGGCGTTCACCCAATTCTTTTTTGCCCATCGCTTCCCTTCAGTCATCAGGAAATTTTTCAGCCAGCGTACTGAACAGCAGTTATACCGCCAGTGATCATTATAAATTTTATAATGATATCGCTCCGTTTAATGACCCTAATGGTCTTATCGCTAACGATGGCCAGGCTTACACCACACAAACCTATGAGCTATCACCACTTGGCCGTCCCGTTACCGCCATAGGGCAAGGAGCATCATGGGCCGGTGCTGATAAGAAGGTTACCACCTTCTATGGCACCAACACTGCATCCGATATCCGCATTTTCACGATCACCAATGGTCTTCTTACAGGCAACTCTACCTGGGCAGCCAATCTGCTTTCAGTGGAGACTAATACGGATGAAGAAAATGTACAGTCACAGGTAATCACAAACCGGGAAGGATTAAAACTGGTTACCCGTAGCAAAATAGATGCTGCCAACTGGGCGCAAACTTACTATGTCTATGACACTCGAAATCAATTACGCTTTGTTCTTCCTCCCGAATTGATACGGATTATTGGATCAGGTAATCCGACTCAGAAGCAGATCGATACCTGGGCCTATCAATATACCTATGACGAACTGGGAAGGCAGGTAGAATCCAAAGGCCCTGGGAAAGCGACTCTTGATTGGGATTATACAGTCTACGACAGCAGAAACCGGGTAGTACTGTCTCAGGACCCGAAGCAGCGGCTGAGCAATGAATGGAGCTATACCAAATACGATGAATTTAACCGGCCAGTAGTATCCGGTATTTATCGGCCAGGTTCGGCAATTATACGAGCAGCGATGCAAGCCAACGTAAATGCTTTGTCTTCTAATGCAGGTTATCAAAATGTAGACGGAACGGTAAATCTGTTGACCGACATAGCGGTGAATGCTTATACAGGGAAAAATCAATACAGCTCTACCAATTCCATCGTACTCGAACCTGGCTTCACATTTAAAACAGGAGTTACCGGTACTAACTTCTCTGCTACTATTGAGACCGCAGCAGAAAGCTTCGCTGCAGTTTTTCCAACTTCCAATGAAGAACCTCTGGTAATTACTTATTACGATAATTACAACCTGTGCGACTTTTGTCAGAATGCACCCTACCAATTTGTTGCTGAAACGTTTGGCACAAGCAGTAATGAGCCTTTTCAGAAATCAGATCGCATCAAAGGACAAGCTGTGGCAGGCAGTGTAAAAATAATAGGGTCCAGTCCGGCAAAGTGGCTGAACTCTGTGACGTACTACAACCGGCACGGCCAGGCAATTCAAAGTATAGGAGATGATCATTTGGGAGGCAGGCATCGTACCTCCACACTCGTGGACTTCAGCGGCACTACGCTTGCAGCAGTGAGTACGTATAGCGGGCTTTCTATTCCTGTTTCTACAGTAAAAAGAACATTTGAGTATGATCACGTAGGCCGGTTGCTGAAATTGAATCACCAGATCAATACACAACCCGTAGTGACACTGGTAGCGAATGAGTACAACGAAGCAGGTCAGTTGGTGGATAAGAAAATACATAGCGTAGCTGGCTCCCCTTATCTGCAATCCATTGATTATCGCTATGGCATACGTGGGCAGATGACAAAGATCAACAGCATGACGGGTACAGACTCCGGTGATCCCAATGATTACTTTAGTATGGAGCTGGGATATGAAAATTTTCTTGCCTCGAATGGTGCCATACAGGTCAATCTCAATTCCAAAAGGTACGATGGTATGGTGTCCGGTTTGCGCTGGCGAAATGATTTGACAGCGAAAGAACAGGGTTTTGCCTATACCTACAATAATTTGGGCTGGCTCAATTCCTCCACTTTTAAATTTAACAGCAACAATGGATGGGGTTCTCAGGCAGGTTTCTTTAATGAAGACGCAATCGACTACGATTACAACGGGAATATTCAGTTGCTCAACCGTAAGCAGAAAACTTCCGCTGCTTCCGCACCCGTCATCGATCAGTTGCAATACAAATACACCGCTGGCACGGGCACGGATTCGGGCAATAAATTATTTAGAGTAACGGATAGTGCTCCGGAAGCAGACAAAGCTAAAGGATTCAAAGACGGTGTCAATTCCGATGATGATTATGCGTATGACATCAACGGAAATATGATTCGGGATAAGAATAAGGATATCACCGTTACGTATAATCTTCTTAACCTGACGGACAGAGTTACATTCAGCGATAACTCCTACATACAATATGTATATGATGCCGGAGGAGCAAAACTGAGCCAATCGCTCTATAATCCGGCCAGCCAGCTTCAGAGCAAAACAGACTATGTTGGAGGTTTAGTATTACTGGATGGACTAGTTCAGTTTCTTCTTCATGAAGAAGGAAGGGCATTGCTGCCCGATAATAATAACCTGGTTGCGGCCCCGGCAAGAGAAGCCAATTCATTGGAAGGTTTTACCGCCAATCAGGATGTAACGCTTTCCAGCGAGTACGTTGCAGCAGGAGAGCAGACCTACGTAAAGGTAGTTGCTAACCAGGCTTCCGGTACACCGGGTGTTTATCCAATAGGTAATACTTATAATGTGAATGAAGGCGAAAGTTATTCGCTGAAAGTGTTAGGCTATCAATCCGTGAGTAACACTGCTTCATTGATTGTTGCCAGCGCATCGGGTACAGCTATCTTATGGCCAGGTACAACCTTGCCTCAAGGAGCAGCCAATGAAAATTATGTGACCAGTACCTTCACCATTCCGGCTGGCGTAACGCAAATTAAAATTGGGGTGGAATGGAACGGGGCAGCTGTTGGGGATGCCTTCTTCCTGAATCAGGTGAAGCTGTACAAAACAGATTTTGAATACCAATATTTTCTCACCGACCAGGTGGGTAGTCCCAGAGTAGTGTTACAAACAACCCCGGCCACGCTTACCTATACGGCTACCATGGAAAGTGAAAACTTCAGTACCGAAAATATAAGCTGGCTCAACCTGAATAATTCACGCTATACGATAGCGCCCAATGCATTGGCGGCCAATGCAACACCCGGTGGAAATCAATCCATCATGATGGACAATACCTACAAAGTAGGCCCGGCAAGAAGTATGAAAGTTTTCCCGGGAGACATTGTAAATGCCAATGTCTCTTCCTATTGGGGTACCGCCTCCGGTTTTAACCCTGCCGTTACAGGTGCAATGTCTGCAGCGGTGTCTGCGTTGCTCTCTGGTGGAGTAAGTGTAGTAGATGGTGCTATTTCCGGAGCGTATGCAACTACCGGTAACTCTGTCATTGCGCTGGCTCCTTTCCAGGGATCATCTCAACCCTCTGCCTTTATCAACTACATTTTATTTGATGAGAACTATGTGGTGCTGGAGGCCAAGTCTACTCCGGTAGGTGCTACCGCCAATGTAAGAGCGCAGATTGCTTTGCCACAGATCGACATCAAAGAAACCGGCTACCTGTTTGTGTACCTGAGCTACGATAACAACAATACGATACCCGTTTATTTTGATGATCTGAAAATCATTTACCAGGAAAGTGCTGTAGTGCAGGTAAACAATTATTATGCGTATGGCATGGTAGCTACCGAATGGGTGCGTGATGGAGAAACGGAAAATAATTATTTGTTTCAGGGTAAAGAATTGAATGATAAAACAGGGTTGCAGGATTTTGGGGCACGAATGTATGCCGGGGATTTAGGTAGATGGTTTGCGGGAGATCCCATGAATCAATTCTCAAGCCCTTATGTGGCAATGGGAAACAATTCTGTTATGTCAACGGACCCTGATGGAAGATGGGTTAATTTTGTTATTGGTGCTGTGCTGGGCGGTGTAAGTGGTTTCGCTACAGGAAAACAGGCTGGAAAACACGGATGGGACCTATTTGGATATACTGCTGCGGGTGCGGGTATTGGAGCACTTTCGGGAGGTGCTGCTGCCGGAGTTAGTGCGGCTGGTGGTAGTGCAATGGTGGCGGGTGCAGCAGCAGGTTCCGTTGCTGGCGCTGGATTTGCTGGCCTTCAGAGTAATTGGAACGGGGCGGCAATGATGAAAGGCGGTTTGATTGGCGGAGCAAGCGGTTTTGTAGGTGGTGGTTTTGCAAGTGCAATAGGTGGTGGTGGTGGCGCGTTTGTTGGAGGAGTAACATCTGATTTAACCAGCCAAGTTCTTTCTACCGGTCATGTTAATCTGTTGCAAGCTGGCGTTGGTGGCGCAGCTTCATTTGGAATGTATCATGCAGCGTCCTTTGCTCAATGGCGATGGAAGGGCGGAGATAAGTTTGGTGAAATCAGTTTGAAGTATAAAGAGTTTACAACCATACAAGCAGAAAATCAACGGGCACGTTTTTGGGGTAAAGAACACGGGGTAACATTACTTCATGAGGGAAGTCCTAAGATAGTTGAGAAGAAATATAGATTTAAAAACAGAGTGGATTTTCCTAGTCCAGATGAAATGGGAGTAGAGTTAGAAAATATTAAAGCACAATGGCATAGTCATTGGAGCAATGATCATCTAACGGGTTTTTCACCAGATGATCTGTCTCATCCATATAATCAAATGGTTACTAATAGGTTTTCTAGTCATGTTAACTATAATCATATCGATAGTGATTATAATTCTATTATTAGTAAAATTAATGATCCGGTTCGAGACTACTTTTTGAGATCTTTTATTTTCCCAAACTTACCTAAATTTTAAGATGAAAACCCGATTCGTATTTGTTTTGCTTTTTTTGTTCGTTCAAGTTTATTCACAGAACAATCCACATGATCGAAAAAATTCTGTCAGAGACTTTCCATTCCAAGTCCTTTATTCTGAGGGAGCCAAAAACAAACTAGGAATGAAAATTGATTCTATGGATCTGATTTCCATCAATGATTTGATTGACTTAGAGGAAAAAGGATACATTTCACTAATACATTATACAGGGATTGTTTTTGAATTGAAGGGTAAAGCTAATCTTATCATTAAAGACGTTAATGATAAAGTTCTTCAAAATAAATTAATAAAAAAAAAGGATTTTACTTCACTTAGGCCAAATATTGAGTATTTGTTTCTTTCAAACAGTAAACTAGCAAGGAAGAATAAACTGTTAAATTCCAGAAGCTGTCACGACTGCAATTCCGAGTTAGAGATTATTTATCCACCCCAATTTGATATGCATGAAATATTTTATTCGGGAGATTTGTGTTTAGAATGGAGGGGAACCGACTCAAATAACTATAACGTGGAATTAAGATCTAAGACAAATAAGGTATTTAAAACGTATTCAGCAACCCAAAATGAATTATTAATTCCATATGATGAACTTTCTTTTAGTAATAAAGAAGAATCAATTTTTTATGTTGTAGTTGTTGATGATAGTAATCACAAGATGTCTGATCCAGTGGTGTTGAGAAAATATAGTTCTTTGGATTATACATATCAGTGTGAATTAAAGAACGCATCTGCAGCTCTTATGGCAGGACTTTATCTTGAGTTATTGCCATATAATTATCTTGCTGAAGCAGAAGAATATTTTATTCTTGCTACAAAATTATCTGATAAAGAATTTTTTAAGCTCATGTTGGCTAATTTTAGAAGAAGGAAAATTGGATAACCAAGATCATCTGGATTACTTAAGAAGCAAATATTAGTATCAACCGATTTTATGAAAGCGCAACGAATGGAGGTAGTTTTGTGCAGAGGTCAGTATTTGGTTATTAATATGAAAATTCTTCTAAGTTTTTGTTTGTGGTTCTTAGTATTTACTAATGAACTGCTCGCTGAGCGTTTTCACACGATCATAGTTAATGGTGAAGTCAAACATGCCATAACCGGTGTTAATATTGAAAGCTTTGAAGTAATTAATGATGATGAAGTTCTTGTTGTTGCTCGTAATAGTTATCTTGTTTTAGTTGACACCAAGGCAAATATTTTTGAGTTTTTTGGAGAACGGAAAATTTCTTTGGATACTTTAAAAGGAAGTTCGTTGAGTACATTTAAACCTCCCAAGTTTGAAACGTTAGTTCTGGAAAAGCGCCAGGTGGTGAATGTTATAGATGACAGCAATCCTGTGGTTGAAATTTATTATCCGTTTTTCTTTAGTAACATAATTGAGGTTAGAGATTCACTATCATTAAAGTGGCTAAACTTAAATCAAGTTGAATTAAAGATAATAAGCGAGTTCGATGATTTAATTTATAAGAAAGTATTATCAAATAATGAAACAGTTATTACATTTTCAAATGTCGATAAGAAATACAAAAATCTCATCGTGAGAATTGAGCCTTTAGGCGGTAAAAAAAACCAAACAGTATTTAAACGAATTAGTTTTTCTGCATTTCATCATAAGTACGACAACATAAACGAAAATATGAATTCTGCTGCTGCCAATTTACTTTCAGCACTTTTTTTTGAGTCTAAAGGTCAAATAACGGAGGCTTATATTTATTACAAAAGAGCTAATTTAATTTCATTAGAAATGGATGAGTATAAAGTTTTCTTGTTAAATTTTAAGAAGAGGTGGAATATTAATGAATAAATTCTCTCTGGTGTCTTATCGAACTACAACGTTGCGAATGATTCATTTGAAGATACTATTATTCACCTTTTTATTTTTCTTTTCAAGATTTGTGTATGCACAAGAATCTGAGGCGAAAAGAAGATTTGATAGCCTATCAAGAACAGGCTCAGTCAAAGATGATAGGGTAAAACCTACTTCATATCTATTTGATAGTGTATTTGTTGTGAGTGGCAAAATATTTACAAAAGAATATCCAGTTGACAAAAACAATAAGTTACACTAAGTTGATTTATGATTCCAAAGACTCGACTGTTTTTTATGTAATGACAGGAAAAGCGGTTATTCTCAATGAAGCCTTGCTTAAACCACAGGGACATTATATCCTAATTGATCATTGTGCTCGAAGCAATGTTAAGCTACTATCAAGTAGGTCACTAAAAGATAAATATGGCATTCAAAATATCAATGGTGGTTATGTTATCAAATGTGATTAGGTGGATGGTACAAACCGATTTAATGAGAGGGCAGGATGAATTGCATTTAAATCCAAATAGGAATATCATTCCTGATCCTTTTATTAGATATTTTCTCTTTCCCTGGACAAGTTAAAATCCAACACTGATATGAAGTTTTTGACACTAACGTTTGTTTTATGTTTTCTTATTAAGATTAGCGTTGCGCAATCAACAATGAGCTCAATGCTTGATCGATTATCTGAAAGTGATACACTCTATGTGAATTTTTGTGTTGGAGCAGGAGAATTTGCAAGTATCCATAGAGGATTAATGGTATATAAAAAAGACAATGTACTTCTATGTAAGTATGTCTTGTATAAGTATGGTGTATCATTGTTGCCTAACAAATTAATTGAGATTGAATCAGATGTAAAGGCAGTGCCGTTGCAATCCGATAGCATTGTCAAATTTTATGATGTAGCCAAAACAAATTATTTTGTAATGAAGAATGAGTGGAAGCTTGATAAGAAGCAGGTTCTTTATTTAAAAGATTATTTTTCCGAATTAGAAAAATTTAAGTCAAAGGGGTTTAGCAATGCCCCGGATTTTTACACTGTTATGAGTAGTGAAAAATCCTTTGTGGTGCTTGATCTAAGAGGTAAGTGGGATAAATTTTCGGAGGTCAAAAAGGTTATGAACCTATAAAATAATTTAAGACTTGAAATTTATTTTAATTATATTGATTTTATTCACTTGCTTTATTTCGAAAGCTCAAACCGATTCTTTGCAGAGAAAAAGTAAAATTGATTCTTTATTATCAAGTGCAAGCGTTGACTCCCTTCTATTAAAATTCACATTGCCCGATTCGTTATCAAAGACGGTTTCGAAAATTAATTCCGAAGTTAAAAAATCAGTTTCAAAAATTGATAGCATTAGTGGGGTGGTTAACCAACCGATAGATAAAATAAATCAGTCTGCTAACAAAATTACTTCTCTACCTACGGTGATAAATGATAAGAGTGCCCTTCTACAAAATAAAATTCTTTCACACCAACCAAAGATCAAAGGATTAGACAGCCTGAACACTCAGGTAGATAACATAAAAGCAAACCTTGATAAAGTTCAACCGACACTCGAAAAAATCAATACTCCGCAATTGCTCACGTCCGCAGAGCAAAAAGCAAAAGGGTTGGAGTCGGCAGTCAATAGTAAAATAGATTTGTTTAAAGATAAAGGAGCAACGGGTTTGCCCGATGGGTTGTAAAAACTATGATAAAACTATTATTGCTTTGGCAAATTTTTCAATATTCAGATTCCCTGAATATTAGTCAATGTCATTTTGAGCGACATGAACCAATAGATTATCGGAAGTATGATTTCGAATCATATAGATACGTCAATCTTAGCTGTGGTGGATTAACAACGCTTCAAGGTACGAATTTCAGTAAAGTAGTTTCCTTGAATCTTTCAAACAATCAACTCACATCCCTTGATGGGATCAAGTTAGATAGTCTGGAATCAATCGATATTAGTAATACAAATATCAAAAACCTGAATGCCTTATGTTCGTGTAAAAATCTCAAATCAATTACCTACGAAAATGATCTGCTGTCTGAAATTCCGCCCTGTTTATTTAGCAACACAAAACTGGAAATTTTGAATATCGTTGGAGTTAAATGGCCCTTGGGGGTAAGCATAGACGATGGCCTTCGATTGAGAAATCTAAGTCTAACCATGACAAATGATTCACTGCTGAACAATGCTATGATCGATAGAATAAATCAACTAACTAGTTTGGCTCACCTGCAATTGATTAATGCCAAACGACTTCTTTTATCAATACAAAGCAAACGGAGGATTGAATCTCTAAGTCTGATAGTAAAAGATAGCAACATGAAGAATGTATTGCTCGATTTAAGAGATTTTTCTAATCTTCGTGAATTGGAAATAGTTACTGATTCTAAAAAATTCAACTACGATCTTCGATTTCTTCATACTATTGAGGTACTTATCGTGAGGAGGTTTTCTGGGAATCAAATGGTACTAATGCCAGATTATTTAAATGAGCTAAATAAACTGAAAAGTGTTTATGATTTTGTTAATTTAAAGAACTATCAACTTAAAAGAGAAATAAAAATTATATCCGGTCCGAATTCGAATTTAGCTCTATTGAAGAAAATGAGGTACTCTGTAGTGGAATATAGTAATACTTTTTTTATTAAAAATTAGTATCACGGGTTACTGGACAGCATTAGAAATTATAGACGAGTTTGACTTCGAGATCAGCCACGGGATTTGGCTGAGTAGTGAAAAATCTTTGTGGTACTTGATTTAGGAGGTAAGTGGGATAAATTTTTGAAGATAAAAAGAGTGATGAAATTATAAGTGAATAGGAGAAGAGTTGTTTGTTGAGGAGATTGAATTTTAATGGCTGAATTATGGGTGTGGAGGAAGTTTTAACCCAAGAAACTATTCTGAAGCGTTTTGATGTGGCGATTTATTTTGGTGAAACTTTGCGAAGAAATAATAAATGGGGACTTCATTGGCTATATAACACAAGCCCTAAGAGGTCGATAACGCTCCACGAGCCAGTTATAGCGCTTGAAAAAAATAAATTTCATGTGTGCGTAAGAATGGCAATGCAAGGTGCAACTTCGAAAATGATAGATAGAACAGTTAATGGAGATGAATTACTCAGGTTATATGATGTTCGGGATGATATCTTCAGGCCAGATTACAAACCGCCACATTATCCCCTATAACAATATTATTAAGTATAACTTAAAGCCATGATAGCAGAACTAAAACAGAAAAAATATTTAGAACATCGAGAGTTTGAAATATTTGAAAAGGAAATAAAGGTAAAAATCAGAAAAAGCTATGAACAGACAGAATGGACAATACCATTCGAAGAATTAGGATTTAAAAAAGTTTATCAATCAAATCCGAGGACATTGAATTATATTGTTGTATCAATAATCTTAATGATATTATTGATAATGACAATCGTGTTTTTTGTCCAAAAGAATTCAATGGATAGCGAAACATATTATGTGAATTTATTTTTATGGGGACTTTTAGCCACCATCTTTTTTTTTGTAGGGAAAAAGAATGAACTCTTTTTAACAGGTGGTCAGAATAGCTTAGCTTTTTTAAGAGATAGACCTTCAGAGAAACAAGTTGAGTTATTTGTTGAAAAGCTAATAGAATCAGCCAAGACGTACTTAAAGAAAAAATATACTCGAATTGATAAAGACTTATCTGAGGAGATTCAGCTGAATAATTTTTATTGGTTAAAAAATATAGAGATAATAACCGATGAGGAGTACGAACTGTTGAAAAAGGAATTACGAATACAAAAACTTATATAAACAAACTTTAATTAAAGTTGGTGTCACCACAATTGAAAAGTTAGGTAAGGAACCTCAAATGTATATATAATTTTTGAATCAAGAGTTGAGATTGATAATTACCATATTGACTTTACTGACTTGCTGTATTTCACAAGCTCAAACCGATTCATTGAAGGTAAATCAAAAGATTGACTCTTTGTTATTACACACAAATGTAGATTCTGTTTTTTCAAAATTGACCTTACCTGATTCGTTAACAAGATCATTCTCGAAAATTGATTCTACCGCTCAACTATCGGTGTCAAAAGTTAACAACATTGGTAATACTGTTACCCAGCCCATCGATAAAGTAAATCAATCTGCAACCAAGCTTACTTCTTTGCCTTCGGTATTGAATGAGAAAAGTGTCCTTCTTCAAAATAACATTCTCTCACACCAATCAAAGATCAAAGGATTAGACAGCCTGAACACTCAGGTAGATAACATAAAAGCAAACCTTGATAAAGTTCAACCGACACTCGAAAAAATCAATACCCCACAATTGCTCACTTCCGCAGAACAAAAAGCAAACGGGTTGGAGTCGGCAGTCAATGGTAAAATATCTTTGTTTAAAGATAAGGGAGCAACGGGTCTGCCCGATGGATTAACCCTTCCAGGTGCGACAAGTATAAATCAACCCGAACTACCTGTTGTAGACACAAAAGAATTGTCCCTACCGGATGGAGGAGGTCTGGATAAATCAGGAATGAAACTTCCTGCTTTGAAAGGTAAAGAAGGGAACATCAAGATACCTGGCGTAGAAGTTCCAAAACTGGAAGGCATTAAAGGAATGGAGAAAGCAGGAAGTATTGAGAAGAAGATTGGCGATGTCACTTCCTTAACCGGAAAAGCAGACGAATATCAAGAGGACCTTAAAAATCTTAGTACTGGGAATTTAGAAAAGATTGAAAAGCTTCCCGATGAACTGGAATCACGTGTAGGAAAATTGGATGAGATGCAGGCATTGGAAGGGCAGGCAGGCGCATATAAGGCGATGATCGCCAAATGGAATGCCGATCCTGACGTTCAGAAAGAGACGGCTTTGAATCTCGCCAAAGAACAAGCTGTGAACCATTTTGCTGGTAAAGAGGAACAATTGAAAGTTGCTATGGAACAGTTAAGCAAAGTGAAGTCAAAAACGAAAGGAGCGGAGGGCGTTGTCGATTTATTCAAAAAGCATCAGAATACAATGAAACAAAAACCCTTTGTTGAGCGGTTGGTACCAGGAATTGTTTTTCAGATTCAGAAACCCAACAATGTCTGGATCGATTTTAATCCTTATGTGGGCTATCGGCTCTTCGGAAGACTTACGGCAGGAGCAGGTTGGAATGAACGATGGTCAGTCAACTTTAAGAAACGTCATAGTGTTACCAGCGAACATATCTATGGTCCGCGTATCTATGTGGAGTTTAGATGGAAAGATTATTTATTCCTGAAAGCAGAAACAGAATGGATGAATATTCTACCCGTTTCCATTTATCCGGCTTATGTGGTAGACACGTCAGGTAGGAGATGGGTAGGAAGCAGCTTTGCAGGAATAAAGAATGTCTTCACTTTTTCCAAGTCAGTAAAAGGCCAGGTGCAAGTACTTTACAACTTATATAACCCCGATAAGCTTAGTCCGTATAGCAATCGGCTTAATGTACGATTTGGCTTCGAGTTCCCTTTAAAGAAGAAAGCAAAGCAAAACGTTACTGCTTCTTCCGATAGCTATCGGAAGAAGCAGTCCCCATACGATAACTGCGCACTACCAAACTAATCCAACTTTTAAATTGAAGCTCTGAATAGGATTCAAATTCTTTTTCATTCCACCCGCTTCTCCCTATCTTCATCGGCATAACCAACCTACTATGCCGGCCTCAAAAAATACCACCGTACGGTATCTCATCATCAACCGATGCCTCACCTCCAAAGGAAAAAAATACTGGTCAGCCGAAGAGCTCATCCGCAAAATGGAAGAGAAAGACATCCGCGTCAACACACGCACCATCCGCTACGATGTAGAAGCCATGCGCTTCGATAAGCGACTGGGTTACAATGCACCCATCGAATACAGCAAAATGGAGAAGGGCTACTACTATACCGATGCGAATTACTCCATCGGCTCCATCAACCTCAGCGATGAACAACTGCAGTCGTTCGACTTCGTACTCAACTCCCTCTACGAATTTCAGGACCTCAAAGTAATGCACGAATTCCAGGGCGCCATCGATAAGCTCGCAGGCATATTCTCGCAGCTGAGAAACCCGCGCTCAACTGCCTACATCGAGTTTGAAAAAGCGCCCTACTACAAAGGCATCGAGCTGCGCGATGAGCTGCTGGATACCATTCAGAATAAAAAAATAGCAACCGTAAGCTATACTACCTTCGGGCGATCGTACCCCATCAAACACATCGTGCATCCCTACCTGCTGAAAGAATACAAGAACCGCTGGTACCTCATTGCGTGGCTGCCCAACAAAAAGAAGCCCATCACGCTGGCATTGGACCGCATCGATAAAATAGCAGTAACCGATCAGCACTTTACCGCGCATACCGATTTCCATCCCAAAGAATACTTCACCCACTTCATGGGCATCACCCACACCGAAGGCGAAGTAGAAGAAGTGCTCCTGCACTGCAGCCCCTCGCTTGCCAACTACATAAAAACCCAGCACCTCCATGCCTCCCAGCAAATTGTAAAAGAAGACAAAGCCGGCATGCACATCCGCCTGAACCTGATCCCCAACTACGAACTCATCGCCACCATCCTCGGCTACGGCAAAGACATGCACGTACTTCAACCCGATACGTTGAAACAACAGGTGAAACAAAACCTCGAAGAGTGCATGAAGCAGTACGAATAAAAAGTAGTTTGAAAATGTGTCCCTAGCTATCGGGATTGAAAATTTAAAGATGAGTGTTTATTATACTGATAGATTGATCAAATAGATAAGCCCTCTCTTTTGAAAAAAAGAGAGGGGACAGACATCGCGAAGCGAAGTCAGGGGTGAGTTAAAAAACAAAGAGCCACAGGCACTACACCTGCGGCTCTCAATAAATCGCGAAAGCATTCTACAACACCTTCTCATCCACTGTAATATTCCCCGGTCGGTCACGCACCGTCACCAGGAACTTCGTACCCGGCAATACTGCATTGGCTACAGTCGCCTTATACAGGTACTCATCGATGGAGTCTGCATCCAGTACCGCATCACCCTGCTCAATCAGGCTGGCACCGGCATCGAACACCGATACATTCACCACCTTCACCTGGAAGGTGTCGCTGGCGCGGATGATCACCTCATCACCGATCGCTCCGCCATAGCGCGAAGAGTCGATGCTCTGAATCTTCGGAGCAGAAAGATAATCGCCCATCGCAGCGGCATAGGCACTCGGAAAACGACTGCCCGCTCCCTGCTGGTATTCCGCTTTACTTACCGGATCCGCCATTTGCTTCTTGGCATACTTCACCGCCCGCAGAAACTTCGACTTGGCTTCTTCCTGGTTAGGCGTAAGAATCCTGCCCTTTTTAGGCCGGTTCGACATGATTACGTTACCACGTACTTCGCGATAAACCACTACTTCACCCAGCATCCCGCTGGCCCCTTTCATAATAGGGTTGTTCTTGATTTTTGACATAATTGATAAAAGTTAAAATTTGGTTACACATTTTATTTTACACAAACCCGCATGCTCACTTCAGCCCGTGCACCGGTTCACCGGCCTCATCAAGACGTGCAGCGTTTGATATAACCAAAAGTAGGAGGGCAGGCGGCAAGGCATTTGCCGCCTGATTTTTTCTGTAAAAAAGTTTAAGTTTTTTTCAGGAAGAGATTCATTCCATACCTAATGCCACTAACAAATAGCATGAGTTTCCTGTTATTGCTCCCTTATTGCTCCCTTATTGCTCTGTTATTCGCCTGTTATTCTCCTTATAAACGCCCTGATTTCGGGGTTTCACAACCAGAGTAAATAATTCTTCGTGGAAACTTCGTGCCCTCTGTGCCTTAGTGGTTCCCCATTCCCACCACCGAAATCTTCAATGGTATCTTCTTCACCGGCTTATCCATCTGGTGAATACGCACCGAAGCAATCTGATCAATTACCTCAAACCCTTCCGTCACCTCACCAAATACGGTGTAGCGCGTATCCAGCGACATCTCACCGCCCAGGGTTTTATAGATCTCACGTTGTTCGGGAGTTACTTTAATGCCAAACTCTTTCTCCTCGTCCTCAATGTCCTCATCGGTATAGATCTGTCCTTCCGTAATGTAAAACTCCGTAGACGAAGATTCCTTTTCCGGATTGTTCTCATCGAAGCGCGCCATGGCTAACGCTCCCCGTTTATGAAAATGATTGGGATTGAATTCTGCCGGAAGGCGATAGTCCAGCTTGCGCTCATTGTCTCCCCCCTGGATCATAAAGCGGGGAACAATGCGATAGAAATCCGCCTCTTCATAATGACCTTCGCTGATCAGCTTAATAAAGTTAGCGCGATGTAACGGAGTGTCTTCATAAAGCCGGATGTGCATGGTGCCATACTCGGTTTCAATGATCACCTGATCTTCCTTATGTTCATTACCATAGCGCGTGAGCACATCGATTCGGTTCGCTGTAGTGATCACCTCTTTCTTGGGCGCACAGCCAATCAGTAACAGTAAGAGCAGGAGATTGAAATACCTATACCTGTTCATAATAAGTAACGGGATAATGAAATGATACTGATACTGATACTACTTCTTCTTGTAAAGCTTGTAGGCAATGCCTTCGGTAAGGGATTTCGGAACGAAGCTCACCATCTTTACCGAGATCCAGTTAACAAAACCGGGAATGATTTCTGCCTTGCCGGCAAACATTCCTTTAAGCCCGATGCGTGCCACCTCTTTAGCCCCCATAGTGAATTTTTCTGCCTTCTGTTTCAGCGCATCATCCATTTGCGCACGATCCATAAAACCTGTGGAGGTAGAGCCAGGGCTAAAGCAACTTACAGTGATGTTGGTATCCTTAAGTTCCCATCGCAATGCACGCGTAAAAGAAACCACGAACGCTTTGGATGCTGAATATACGGCCAATGCAGGCACCGCCTGGTAAGCGGCAGTACTGCCGATGTTGAGAATATAACTTTTGTTTTTTCTTTTTTTGAATACGGGAATGAAACCCTTACAAAGTTCAACCAGTGTAATCTGGTTGAGCTGGATCAGTGCATGCAATTCGCCCTCACCATTGTCTTCCACGTTTCCCCAAATACCGAAGCCTGCATTGTTGATGAGAATCTCTACCTCATAGGCAGACGCCCATTCAATCACCTTGCCGGAAGAGCCGGGTTGTGAAAGATCGCAGATTAAAACGTGAACAGCTACGTTGTATTCGCGCTGAAATTCTTTCTGAATTTCGTTGAGACGAGCTTCTGACCTGGCTACCAAAAGCAGATCGTACTTCCTGGCAGCCAGTTCCCGAGCCAGGCTCAAGCCAATACCATTGCTTGCGCCCGTTACTAAAGCGAACGGCATTATTTGTAGTTGGCAATAAAACGCTGGTAGAAAAGCGGCTTGCTTTCCGCACTCTTGGGCTGATACTTTCCGGTAATGATCGGAACATACATCACCCTTCTGCGACTTTTCTCACCTACGAAAGGAGAGAGGGCCACACGATGCCAGAGTCTTCCGTCATGCACGGTAAGGTCACCGGCATCTACGTTCAATCCGATCTCATTTTTGTCAGGCTTCTTTTCGTAGAAGTAGATTTTCTTGAAAAGCATGTTGGCCAGGTTCTGGTTGTGTGTTCCCGGAAGGAGACGCAACCCGCCATTGTCGGTAGACGAATTATCGAGATGAATACCTACGTTGAGCATAGGCATGATTTTCTGTCCGTAAAAGATATCGCGCAGCGCGTCTGTGTGCCAGCCCATCTGGGCAAAGGTGCTGTTCTCGGAATTAACGTAGTGATTGATCACCAGCCCGTCCTTTTCGTTTTCACCGATGCGGCAATCCGCAGCGCCAATAAAATCAAATAATGCTTTCAGCCTTGGGTCTTTCAAGAGCTCTTCCAGGAAGGCGCTGTACTTGTTGGAGAACGCAAAACGCTGAACGATCTTTTTACCATCGGTATTGGTGCCGTACTTGATGGGAACCCCGTTCACCAGCTTCACGTCTTCCTTAATCCATTGATCCTGAACAGCCTCCATCTCCTGGTGGATGCGGCTTACTGTTTCTTTGGTAATGAAATTTTTGAAATGAATAAAGCCATTGGTATCGAAGAAAGCCTTTTGTTCAGCCGTTAGTTGCGATCCGAGATCAAAAAGGGGGTATTTATTCTTTGGATGATTGGAGTTGCCGTTTATTTCGTTGTCCATATAGTAACGTGAGATTACACAAAAATAAGTAACAGAAGCATAACAATAAAGGCTGTTATTTCCTGATTTTTAATGGGTTTTTACGGGAAAAAGTACCTCCGGGTTCTATCTCGCCAGCCGCTCCATGAACTTATAGGAGAAATAGGTGAAGAACGGGGCTGCCACTACATCAATGGTGTAATGGATGTGCTGTATCAGGAGCAGGATGGCAACAAGGATAGTAGCAACAATTTTAATGCGCTTGAATATCACATTGGGCTCGGGTAGTAAGGTCACCATCAATGTGGCGGTGTGGCCAGAGAAGAAAAGATCTTTGGCAAATGCCGGCTCATACGCAATGAGCGATACAATAGGGTCGTGCATGATTACCCAGCCAGCAGGCGGCTCCAGGGTGAAAATGTACAAGGTAATTACCCTGATGTAGTTGACCGTGCAATAGGAAGATAGCGCCACCAGGATCATTTTGGGGTTCCGGAAGTTAACAGCTACGGTCGACCATATCACCGCGTGGATGATCAGGAAAATAGCTAATGAAACATCGTGAGCAGGCAGCAATTCAAGCAGGGGATCGTAAAGCAAACGACCGGGCTTGCCTTCAATAAAGGCAAAGTAAGGAGGCATGAATGCAAAAAAGAGAATAGCCGAAACAACAATATAGATAAGCAGGTATCTATACCGCGTTTGCTGAAGTGCTTCTTTCCAGGTCAACACTTCAGTTTACAGAAATCAGGTAGTAGTTCTTCTTTCCTTTCTGCGCGAGCAGGTATTTGCCATGCAGCAAGTCTTCGGAAGATATTTTCTTATCGAGGTTGATTTTTTCCTTATTGATACTTACTCCATTTCCCTGAATGGCTTTTCGCGCAGCGCCCTTCGAGTCATAGATGGATGTCTTTTCGCCCAGCAGACTTACCGGATCAATGGAATTATTCAGTACTTCGCTGCTTAGAACAAAAACATCCTTTTCATCAAATGCATCTTCAATTTCTTCATTGGATAGTTTTTTGAAATCATCAATAGAAGAACCGAAAAGAATACTGGTGATCTCCTGTGCCTTGGCCAGCGCTTCCGCATTGTGCACCCGAATAGTGAGATCTTCTGCAAGGGACTTTTGCAATTTCCTCAATCCCGGATTCTCTTTATGCTCGGCTTCCAGTGCTGCAATTTCTTCATTCGCCTTCAATGTGAAGATCCGTATAAAATTGGGAGCATCTTCGTCCGATACATTGAGCCAGAATTGATAGAACTTGTAAGGAGAAGTTTTTTTAGGATCGAGCCACACATTTCCTCCTTCGGTCTTTCCGAACTTGGTTCCGTCTGCTTTTTTAATGAGTTGGGTAGTTAAAGCGTACGCTTCACCATTGTCTTTTCTGCGGATAAGTTCTGTGCCCGTCACAATATTTCCCCATTGATCGGAACCACCCATTTGAATTTTGCAATTCTTATTCTTGTAGAGCCAGTAGAAATCGTAACCCTGTACCAGCTGGTAAGTGAATTCAGTAAAAGACAATCCGGTTTCGAGGCGCTTCTGCACGGAGTCTTTGCTCATCATGTAATTAACAGTGATGTGCTTACCTACATCACGGATAAAATCCAGAAAGGAGAAGTTTTTAAACCAGTCGAAGTTATTCACCATCTCGGCCGCATTGGCCGCTCCGCTGGAGAAGTCGAGGAATTTCTCCAACTGCTTTTTTACGCAAGCTACATTGTGTATGAGCGTTTCTTCCGAGAGCAAGTTACGTTCTGCAGACTTACCCGATGGATCGCCCACCATACCCGTAGCTCCGCCTACCAATACATACGGCTTGTGGCCACATTGCTGAAACTGAAGTAATGTCATAATCTGCACGAGGTGCCCGATGTGCAGCGAATCGGCAGTAGGATCAAACCCGATGTAGCCCGAGGTCATCTCCTTGCCCAGTTGCTGTTCCGTATCCGGCATGATGTCGTGAATCATCCCTCTCCAGCGCAGCTCTTCTACGAAATTCTTGTTCATTTCACTCAAAATAAGGCGCAAATATACATTGTTTCCTGTATTGCCGTTTCTGCTGGATAGAACCTGCAACTGGAAACTTGTAACGGGTAACCGTTTTACAAAGTCCACGCTTTTTAGTTGTTTTAAGGCAGCATAACCAACGCTGATAAAAATACTGAATCGCTCATGAAGAATCCTGAATCATTGAATCTTGTTGCTGAATTTCATAAAACGTTCGATCATCCGATTGTCGCTAAGCCTGCTATCCCGGAGGAGAATCGATGCAAGCTGCGTGTGGCGCTGATTGCCGAAGAACTGAAGGAACTGGAAGTGGCCATCCTCGAAAAAGATATTGTATCGGTGGCCGATGCCTTGTGCGACATTCAGTACGTGTTGTCCGGTGCTATCCTTGAGTTTGGTCTTGGAGAGAAGTTCAAAGATTTGTTTGAAGAAGTGCAACGCTCCAACATGAGTAAGGCTTGTAACTCCGAACAGGAAGCACAAAAGACAGTACAGTTCTATAAAGATAAGGACGGCACCGAATGTTACTACCGCGAGAAAGAAGGCAAGTGGCTGGTGTACAGGAAATCAGATAATAAGACCATCAAATCCGTTGGCTATTCTCCGGTCGATCTGGAAAGCATAGTGAACCGCTAAACGTAAAACTCCAGCTGGAATACCGCCTCCTGCCCGGAAAGCTGTAACGGGTGCATGGCAATAATCTGCAATTCGTTGTACGCCTTGATGAAGTCAATACGGCTGATCCTGATTTTGCTTTGACCGGGCTTTACACGGTGATACTGCATCCGTCCGGATTTGTTGGAGGTGGCGCTATATACATATTCATAGCGGATAGGGATGGGAGAGGGGATGTACCTCATAGTGCAACGGTGATAGAGTGCAATATTACACAATGATCATCAATTAAGAAAGCAAAATGTAGCTAAAATGGTGCATTAATACACAATTTATCCACACTTTTGTCCGTTCCTGAGTAGTCTACTCAAGGGAATTGATAGTTACCCAATACCGGAAGGCAACTACGGCCTTGTCCCATTTGGAAAGGCGGTTCAGATTTTTTTTACTGATGCGTGGCAGCAAGATTTTATTCACTTTAGACAATAATCGGAATACCTTTCGTTTCATCCTTTAAAGTTAGTAAAGTCTATTTTTCTTGAAAAAAAGTGACGCTGGCTTTTGTCCTTTGTCTAAATGAAGAGTTTGTCAACATCGTATTCCTTTCACCTACCGCAATATGGATGAAATGTGCTTGATAAGTTCAATCTTTATGTTGGTTGAATTTCAGGCCAAGTTATTGAGAATTATTTTTACCTTGTAAGCAAGCTTAAACCCTAATTACTAAATGCTGATTCAAGAAAGTCCTTTCCTTGCCACCTGGCACATGATCATGCCAATTGCAGCCATCATTTGTTTTGCTGCAGGCATCCTGTTTTACCTGATCTATCATTTCCGTGTATCCTCCATTAAGGACTATCATGCGAAATACGATTTCATCAATGCCAATGAGATAAAATATTATAAAGGAGTATTCTATTCCTTTGGCCTGGCTGTGGCCATGATTGTGAACCTTTATGGTGCCGGTAAGGTAAGCGATATCGGAGTATGGTTCTGGGTTCGTCTGTTTATATCCATTGCCTGCGCCACGTTGGTAGGATACATTGCCGCTCTTGTTCTGGAGTATTATTATCCCACCAAGGTCAATTCCAAACTTAAAAAGTGGAGATATATGCCCCGTATCAATCCCAAGACGGGTAATAAAATGAGGGTATTGAGTGAGGCAGAAGAAGATGTTCATCTGGATGCAGGCAAGCAGGCAGAAGAAAATGTGTTTTCGCTTGACTACGATGTGTGGGTGGATGAGCAGACCAACGACATTCACATCGAAAAATACCAGGGACATTTAACTGCTCTTCGCTGTGGCAGCTGCGGATTTTATACCATGCGTGTGGTAAGGGAAGAAGTATCAGAGACCAACGAAGACGGTTCTCCGTCAGAGATTGTAAAGCATTACCAGTGTTCGTATTGCAAAAGTGTGCGCGCTACTGCTTTCCCGGTTTCCACCAAAGAGACCGAAGATTATAAACTATTCAAGCCTGCTTTTAAGAAGTCGGCTAAAAATATTGACCTGGTTAAAATTGAGATTCATTCGGCTGTGGCCGGCAAGAAATACTTTGAATTTCAGTCAGTTGAGCAGGCACAGAAATTCTTGAGCGAGTACGATTTCGATAAAGTGGCCTGATGAGTATCACATCAGGCACCTTCTTTGCAGATAATCCGTTTGTATATTAAATAAATGCAGATCTGAATCAAAAACGAGATTCAGATCTGCAGAGATAAATCAATTAAGGATATAAATTGAAAGAGATGAAAAGGATATCAGTGTTGTTGACGGTGTTACCGTTTTTTGTTTTTTCTTTTGTGAGAAGTTATGGGGCACCCATAGACACACTTGCATTACACCCCAAAGCCGTTTATGGAAAAGAGGCGAGAGTCATTTCCTATATTCTGGATAATAATCACTATCGGAAATTAAAGCTCAACGATTCGTTGTCTTCAAAGATACTCGATCATTATGTGAATGAACTGGATAACAATAAAACCTACTTCCTGGCTTCCGATATCAGGACGTTCGATAAGTACCGCCAGAGTATCGATGACCTTACACACAACGAAGATGTAAGCCCAGCATTTGATATCTATACCATATTCAGAAAAAGATACAGCGAAAGAATGACCTATGTGATGAATGACCTCATCAATCGCGATTACGACTTCAGCACAGACGAATATTACGAAACCAACCGCGATAAAGAAGTGTGGGCAACCAATGCCACAGAGCTTAACGATGTCTGGAGAAAGATCATCAAGAACCAGGCATTGAGTTTGAAGTTAACCGGTAAGAAACCGGCAGAGATAAAAGACATCCTGAAAAAACGCTACGAACGTTTCAACAAGTCAATAGAACAGTTCAATAGTGAAGATGTATTTAATATTTACATGAATGCGATCACTGAAGCCTACGATCCGCATACTAACTATTTTTCGCCCAAAGCTTCCGCCCTGTTTAAGCAAAGTATGAGTCTGTCGCTGGAAGGAATCGGTGCTCAGCTTCAAACCGATAACGATTACACCAAGATTGCACGAATTATTCCGGGTGGCCCCGCAGAGAAATCCGATCAGATCCATACCAATGATCTGATCACAGGCGTAGCCCAGGGAAATGACGGTGAAATGGTGGATGTGATTGGCTGGAGAATTGACGAAGTGGTGAAGCTGATCAAAGGACCAAAAGGAACTACTGTGCGCGTTCAATTCCTGCCGGCAAAAACCGGAGTGAATGGCCCTTCGAAAGAGGTGAAACTCGTGCGCGACAAGATCAAACTGGAAGATCAGGCAGCAAAGAAAAGCGTGATCAATTATAACGTGAATGGAAAAGACATGAAGCTGGGTGTCATCACGCTTCCTAATTTCTACATGGATTTTGATGCGTACCAGAAGGGAGATAAAGACTATCGCAGTACCACGCGCGATGTGAAATTGCTGATACAGGAATTACAGAAAGAAGGTGTTGATGGTCTGGCGGTTGATTTAAGAAATAATGGAGGAGGGTCTCTTCCGGAAGCGATTAATCTTGCCGGCTTGTTCATTAAAGATGGGCCTGTGGTGCAGATCAAGAATTCCAACAACCAGGTACAGGTGCAGAACGATGAAGATAAGCAGGTAGTTTATTCCGGTCCTCTGGTGGTGCTGACTAATCGTTTCAGCGCATCTGCATCGGAGATCTTTGCCGGAGCTATACAGGATTACCAGCGCGGAGTAATTGTAGGCGAATCGACCTTCGGAAAGGGGACCGTGCAGACAGTACTTGACCTGGGCCGTTTTATTAATGATAAAGACGAAGTAGGCCAGCTAAACCTCACCATTCAGAAATTTTATAGAGTAACTGGAAGCAGCACACAAAATAAGGGAGTTACTCCTGATGTAAAACTGCCTACGGCATTAGATGCGACTCAATATGGCGAAAGCTCCAGCCCCAATGCATTGCCATGGGATGTGATCAAGAGTTCTTCCTTTCAAAAGACTACCGATATCAATGAACGTATTATTGCCGGCCTGAATAAGTCGTATCAGGACCGCTCTAAGTATGATCCTGCTTTGAAGAAATACATTCTGGATACCGATGAGCTCAGAAAAAATCTGGCTGACACAAAGATTTCTTTAAATGAAACTCAGCGCAAGCAGGAGATGGAGGAAGCTGAAAAGAAGAAACCTGCTGCTGAAAAGCTGGACACCAAAATTCCGAAAGAAGGAATGCCGGTGAAAGACCTTGTAAAGCTGGATGACGAATACCTTCGCGAAGGATTAATTATCCTCAGCGAGCTGGTAGGCAAGCGTATCGGTTAGATAAAGAGCAAGGCAATGATTACTTCACCGGCACAGGAGTAAGTGTATAGCCTTTCGATTTAAGAAGAGTTAGAATCCCTCGTTCGCCCTCCAGGTGTGAAATACCAACGGCAATGAACGAGGGTTTTTCTTTGATCATTTTTTCGATCTTGGGCAACCATTCTTCATTGCGTTTGTAATAAAATTCTTCAAGGAAAACAGGACTGTTCTCTGTAGGATGAAGCGTATAGGTAAAAATTTCTTCCAGCTTGCCTTTCGGATAATCGGCCATTAGTTTTTGATATTCACTCTTCTGCACATCAAAATGATCCACGCTGTGCAGCAATGCTTTTACCTGGTCGGCCATGGTAAATTTATCAAGCGCTTTCGCCTCGCGTTCAATGGATTCGAGGCTATAGGTAGTCAGGTTATTCTTTTTGGCTAAGGTGAGAAGTTCAATATCATAGAACTTTACATTTTCTTTCAGTGATAGCCGTGTCATTGTAATGGACAGCGCCAGGGGTTTCAGCTTTGCGTAATGCAATTCAAATGCTTTTGCATCCATACCAAACTCCGATTGAAAGAAGGCCACTACGCGGTTATACTCTTCTGCTGACATCACCGTCTTCAACGACTGGCCTTTCGGGAAATGCACTGCTTTGTTTAATTCATGCTGGGCATGATGATCTACCTGGTCTTCTACCGTAAACACAGCGCATTGCGACAAACGCGAAGTGGCTTCCTGCGGAAGATAGAACTCTTTCTCTCCGATAAACTTGGGAGTGCCCATCAGGTAAGAAGTGGTGGTGAGCTGATTGCCGGAAATCTCCCAGAGGATGGAACTGTTCTGGGCAAAAAGTAAGGACGGAACAAAAGCTAACAGACTGAATACTAATTTTTTCATGAGGATGAATGATTAAGATTACGCTTGGGGTTATTCAAACGATTCATAGAATAGGGGTAAAGAAAACAGAAATCTTTAAAAATTGAAAATCAAATCCTTCGCTTTATTACTCATTTAGCCATAGCGCTTAACTATTTTTTATCTATTTTAAGAAGTTTTTAAACAAGGAGAGAAGTTTCAATGAGCGAAGAATTACTCAAAGCCATAATTCAGCTTTTTGCCATCGTTGCCAAAGAACGGATTACGGAAGACGAGCGGGCTAAAATCAAAGAGTTCCTGTCGCTGCATCTTAACCAGGAAGCGATAAAATATTATATCAATCTGTTCGATCAGTTCTGCAAAGAGAACAAGCGTACTGCTACGCCCGATATGGCCAACGTAGATGCGGAGACCATGCAGTTTGTAGATGACTGGGCACAGATCATGCAGATCTCCAAAAAGGTAAACCAGGCGCTGACGATGCCGCAAAAGGCGGTGCTGGTCATTAAAATTATCGAGCTGGTATTTGTGGATGGAGAAATGTCGGATCGCCAGGGTAACCTGATCTTCTATATTGGCGAAGCCCTGAAGATTCCGCTAAAGGATTTACAGGCGATGCGCGCCTTTGTGATCGGTCAGGACATTGAAGAGCTGGCGTCCAAAAACATATTGGTGGTCGATGAAGGATCGGATAACATGAATTATCCCGGCCCCCGAATCGTGGAGAAAAACCTGACGGGTCTTATTGCCATCCTTCGGCTATCCGATATTGAAACGTATTTTATCAAGTACTTAGGCATCACCTCTCTCTACCTCAATAGTATACCTCTTAAAAGCCGGAAGGTAGATGTCTTCCCAACCGGCAGCACAATCAGGGGGAGTAAAGTAGAAACGATTTACTACAGCGATATTGTCGGTAAGTTTTTATATGAGGAAAGCGAGACCGAAGTATCGCTGGTAGCGGAGCACTTGTTCTACCATTTTAAAAGCGGAAGAGCAGGGCTTCAGAACGTGAACATTGCAGAGCGCGGTGGAAAACTGATTGGTATTATGGGAGGCAGTGGTTCGGGTAAATCCACATTGCTGAGTGTATTAAACGGATCGGAGAAACCTTCCAGCGGCCGTGTGCTGATCAATGGAATAGATATTCACGAGCACCCTGAAAAGATTGAAGGTGTAATCGGGTTCATCCCGCAGGACGATCTGCTGATGGAAGAACTGACCGTGTTTGAAAACCTGTACTATGCTGCCCGTCTGTGTTTTGGTCAATACTCCAAAGAACAGCTCGGCACGTTGACGGAAAAAGTTTTGCAGAACCTTGGTCTCGCAGAGATCCGCGATTTAAAAGTAGGCTCTTCACTGAATAAGACCATCAGCGGAGGTCAGCGCAAGCGCCTCAACATCGGGCTGGAGCTTTTGCGTGAGCCGTACGTGCTTTTTGTAGATGAACCCACTTCGGGTCTTTCCTCACGCGATTCGGAAAACATCATGGACCTGCTGAAGGAACTGGCACTGCGCGGCAAAATGATCTTCGTAGTGATTCATCAGCCTTCGTCCGACATATTTAAAATGTTTGATACACTGCTCATTCTTGATGTAGGCGGGTTTCAGATTTACTATGGCAATCCGGCCGAGTCGGTCAATTATTTCCAGGAGATTGTCAATGCGGCCAACAAAGTTCCCGGTGCCTGCCCGGAATGTGGTAACATCAATCCCGAACAGGTATTTAATATTATCGAGACGCGCGTGGTCAATGAATACGGACGTTTTACATTGACACGTAAGATTTCTCCGGGCCAATGGTATCAGTATTTTAAGAAGAAGGTAAAGATTCCGAAAATTGAGCAGGCCGAAGAACACCTGGAAGTATCACAAAAGATTCCTACGCGATTAGAGCAGCTTTCTGTTTTTATTATTCGCGATGTGCTTTCCAAGCTGGCCAATCAGCAATACATGTTTGTAAATCTTTTGCTGGCTCCGGTACTCGCCTTGTTTATTGCCTTCTTTGTAAAATATTATGATGCGGTAGGAGTAGAGAACCCCCGCTATACTTTTTATTATAATAACAATGTGCCCGTTTACTTCTTCATGAGCGTAGTGGTCGCGTTGTTTGTGGGGTTGATCATCAGTGCGGAGGAGATCTTCAGGGACAGGAAGATTTTAAAGCGTGAGAAATTCCTGAACCTCAGTCACGGTTCTTACCTGGTGTCGAAAGTGATTATCCTGTTTACGCTGTCGGCTATTCAGACACTGACGTTTATTCTGGTTGGTAATTTTATTTTGGAGATACCCATCAGCGAAATGCGGTACTGGCTCATCTTGTTTTCCTGTTCGTGTTTTGCCAATATGCTGGGATTGAATATCTCTTCCGCTTTTGATTCGGCAGTAACGATTTATATCCTCATTCCGATATTGATTATTCCACAGCTGCTATTAAGCGGGGTAGTGATCAGCTTCGATAATTTCAATCCGCGTGTAGGCCGCCCCAATGGTATTCCGCTGATGGGAGAGGTGATGGCTTCGCGGTGGGCATTTGAAGCCTATATGGTAACACAGTATAAAGATAACCCTTTTGAAAAGCAGTTCTACGAAGCGGATAAAAAGCAGGCCATCGCTCAGTACAAAAGATTGTATTACATCCCCACGCTGCAATCCAGGCTGGCCAGTGTTTTGAGCAATCGTAGTAAATGGAGAGACGACAGTGATGACAGCCCGGTGAAGAAATCGCTGGATTTACTGCGCAACGAAATCAATCATGAAATGGAAATGATTGGCACCGAAAAATTTGCGGAAGTGGAGTTGCTGCGCCCTGGTAAATTTGATTCTGCGGTGTACAACAAGACCGCCCATTTCCTTGCCTTATTAAAAGAATACTATAACCTGCGTTTGAATAATGCCATCAATCAAAGAGACCATAAGATTGATTCCATGACCAAAACCCCTGAGGACAAAGAAGCATTCAATGAATTTAAACTTCGCTTTACGAATGAATCCGTAAGCCGCAAAGTGGAAAACTCGGATGACCTGACCCGTATTGTAGAGTGGGATGGAGAACTGATTCAGAAAATCTACCCGATCTATTTTGAAGAACATCGCCCGCGCAACTTCCTGGATTTCACTTCGAACTTTTATGTGCCGGTAAAGCATTTTATGGGACATAAATTTGATACCTTTTATTTCAATGTGTGCATGATCTGGTTTATGGCCTTGTTGCTGTATGTGACCCTGTATTTTGAGCTGCTGAAAAAGCTGGTTAATGGAATAGAGATATGGAGGAAATACCGGACGAAACGGAAGCCGGATTGATCGTACGTGTTCTAAAACTGAATGATGAAACGATGAAACGATTAGCGATTGCCCTTTTATTGTTGTGCATTACAACTTCCTTTTTCTTCTCTTGCCAGAATAAGAAGATAGAAACCGAAGCTTCTGCTGCTGCTGAAGACGAATGGGCGGAGATGGATTCGTTCCATACCATCATGGCCGAAGTCTATCATCCCTTAAAAGACTCGGGTGATGTCCGCCCGATTATGGCACGTGCCACGGAGCTGGCTGATGAAGCGGAGAAATGGGCAGCCGCACCGCTGCCATCAAAAGTAGATAATGAGGAGGTGAAGAAACTGCTGGCAAAGTTAAAAACAGATACCCGCCAGTTAGCTGATCAGATTATAGAAGGGACCGAAGAAGATGTAGCCGGAACACAACTCACTGCACTGCATGAGTTGTTTCATCAGATTCAGGAAAAATGGTATTTGAAAACTACGAATTAAGAATTACGAATTTTTCATCTGTTCAATAAGCTACGCGGTTACCGCTACTTTGCTTACGCTTCGGTAAAGAAATTCAGTATAGATATGTCTGCGTGCAAAACGTGCCTGCGACTCTGAATTGACAAACTTCATGTATGTATTTTTGGGTACATCAAAGTATTCGTATTTGCTTCCGTCAGCAAAACTGATTTGCAAAGTCTGCGACTTGTATTCGAAATCGATGATAGCGGTAGCCGTAGTCTGTGTATATTCAGTTATGGTCTGCTCGCGTGTTTCGGGCGCAATACTCACCAGGAAATGATAGGCTTCAATGATGGTCTTACTTTTCTCTTCCGCCTGCAGTTTGTTTTCAGCACTGTCCTGGAACTTGTCAGGGTGCCATTCCTTCATCAGATTCCTGTAAATGGCCTTCAAATCCTTTAATTCAACCGCCTCGTTTACTCCCAATAACTTTCTGTAATCGACAATTTTCTTCATGATAATGCTTGTATGCTGCTTTTTGCTTTGAAAAGAAGCGCAAATATACCCTTTTTACGGACAAGGAGATAACCCGGTGAAAAGGAAAGTTTATACTGGCAACTCAAACAATTGTTATACATAAAATACAGCTTGAACACAGGTGGACAATTCCATACATTAGCCGCTTTTACAACCACGGGTACCTCATGTATTTTAGCTCTAAATGGTTTTCTCCTTTTCTCAGTTTATTGATTATCTCTGTTTTGAGCGGTTGCAATCGAAAGAATGAAACTACCGCGAACGAAACAACTCCCGAAATGACCATGACCTACATCACTACTTTTCAATTCGGAAGGCCGGATCGTATTGCTATTGAGTATTATAACAAGATGTCCGATCAAAGAGATAGCATTTCCGCCCAGTCAAAATATGAAATAACCGACAGCGGCAAGATAGATGAATTCATGAATTTGGCCTCGAAGCTTGCTGATCAGGGTGATATCATGATCAAGATGGGCGATGTGCCGGTACTGAATGTCATCCTGTTCTATCCCGACAAAAAAATGTATTTCACTTTTTATCAGAACAAGGTTAAAACTCCCGATACCTCCTTCTACGCTGACTCTCCGGAAGAAGAAAAGATATTGCACGGATTTTTATTTTCTTTGCTGAACAAGTGATGGGTGTGGAGAACATGTCCAGGATTCTATTTTAAATTATTTAACCCGATCTGCCAGTTAGTATGACGAATCCCGTTACCGAAGAAAGAATCCTGTCCATTGATATTGGCGGATCTCGCATCAAAGCCACCGTTCTGGATCTTCATGGCAAGATGTTGCAAGAGTATGAAAAAACAACTACACCATCTCCGGCAACACCAGACAATGTAGTGAAAGCCATTACTGAGCTGGTTAAGAACTACGGAGTTTATTCCAAAGTTTCCGTTGGGTTTCCCGGCTATGTAAGAAATGGCGTGGTGTATACGGCACCTAATTTGGGAACGGAAGATTGGGCGGGAGTGGATCTGAGTAAAAGACTGAAGGAAGTATTGATGCAACCTGTGCGTGTGGTGAACGATGCCGACATGCAAGGATTAGGTATCGCCTCGGGCCAGGGATTGGAAATGGTGATCACCCTCGGTACAGGCTTTGGTACTGCATTGCTGATGAATGGAAGCTTGCTTCCTCATTTTGAAATTGCCCATCACCCTGTTTCGAAAGACCGCGAGTACGATGATTACATAGGCAACCAGGCGCTGCTGGATGCCGGTATTGAAAAGTGGAATAAGCGAATGAAAAAAGTGATTTCCATTTTGAAGACCGTCTATAACTACGATCGTCTCTACATCAGCGGGGGCAATGCAAAAAAGCTTGATTTCAAAATGGATGACTCCATTACGATCGCGACCAATCTGGATGGGATACGCGGTGGTGCCAAACTCTGGCAGAACGATAATCAGTATAATGTTTAATTTAAGATCTGCTGATTTATTCCGGTAGCTATCGGAACTGAAAATGATACGGATCAGCTATGCATAGAAATTTTACCGAGCATCTATTTTCAATTTCAGTTATCAAATGAACGCAATTGTAATTACTCAACCCGGAGAGCCGGATGTATTACAATTACAGGAACGTCCTGTGCCGGTTATCCTTCCAAATGAAGTTTTAATCCGCGTTGCTGCAGCAGGCATTAACCGCCCCGATGTATCGCAGCGCAAAGGACATTATCCGCCACCACCGGGAGCTTCACCGGACATTCCAGGACTTGAAATAGCGGGAACAATCGTTGAGATAGGAGAGAACTGCACGCAATGGAAAACAGGAGATCAGGTGTGCGCATTAGTGTCGGGCGGAGGCTATGCCGAATACTGTGCCGTTCCGGAAGGGCAGTGTTTACCCCTTCCTGATCACTTGTCCTTTGCTGAAGCAGCTTCTTTGCCCGAGACTTTTTTTACCGTTTGGAGCAATGTGTTTGATCGTGGTAAGCTTTTGCCGGGCGAATCGTTGCTGGTGCATGGAGGAACAAGCGGCATCGGTGTAGCGGCCATTCAATTAGCGAAAGCATGGGGTGCAGTAGTCTATGCCACGGCAGGGAGCGATGAAAAATGTGCCTTCTGCGAAAAGCTGGGTGCAGATAATGCCATCAATTACAAAACAGAAAAGTTTAAAGAGGTGATCAAACAGATCACACACGGCAAAGGGGTGAATGTGGTGCTCGACATGATTGGCGGTGATTACACACCCGACAATCTGGAGGTACTTGCTCCCGATGGCAGGCTGGTGATGATCAATTTCATGAAGGGAAACGAGGCTACCATCAAGTTATCCCTGGTCATGCAAAAGCGACTGATTATAACAGGATCTACACTTCGCCCGCGCGATGCCGCTTTTAAATCAGCAATCGCTCAGCAGCTCAAACAGATCGTCTGGCCATGGTTCGCTTCAGGGAAAATCAAACCTGTTGTCTATAAAACCTTTCCGCTTAAAGATGCAGCCGATGCTCACCGGCTGATGGAAAGCAGCACACATATTGGAAAAATCGTTTTAGTGGTAGAATAGATGGTGTCCCTTTTTATGGCATCAATCTGTCTATTATACTTTTAATCACAAAGTACTTTTGTTTTTGCAACAATAGAGTAGAACTCCCGTTAATGCAGAGGATATTATTTCTTTCCAGGAATCATAATTCACTCCGAAATGAACACCACCTATCGCATTGCATCATACCAGGAACGAAAAATCAAAAGATACATCTTGCTATTCATCATCGGCCTTGTGCTAAGCGGTGTTACTGCCTTTCCTATTGAATGGCAACTGCGCACCGCTCATCAATGGATAGCCTATTTCGGTTTGGACAACGATCTTACCCGATGGATCGATCTTGTTTATGACGGAGTGAAACAAACGAATCTTCACTATCCGTTTATTTCGTATGGAACCGACTGGCTTGCTTTTGCTCATCTCGTGATTGCCATCGCCTTTATCGGTCCGTTACGCGATCCGGTTAAGAATATCTGGGTGATTGAGTTTGGTATGATTGCCTGCCTGGCTATTTTTCCGTTGGCTTTTATAGCAGGAGCGGTGCGGGAAATTCCTGTTTATTGGCGCCTGCTGGATTGCTCTTTCGGTATTGCTGGTGGTTTTTTGCTGTGGCGATGTCATCATCACATTAAGCACCTGGAAAGGGTGCAACGACTTGATTCCTATTAAGTGTCTGGACTACAATTATTTAATTATACCGGTTCCTGGAGTTGCAACAAGCGCTATTCACCGCTGATAACCTGACTTCATTCTAAAACAGAAGGATGCTTTGTAATTGCAATCGGTTTCCTGATATTGAAAGCTGGTTTTTAACTCATCCATGGAAATACAAAAGCACAGCTCCCCAATCGTTCTTTTAGCACTTCTTACTTCCGGTCTTTTCCTGGCAGGATGCCAGAAAGAAAAGGAACCGGTTGATAAAAGAATCAAACAGTTAGACCCTAAAACTTCGGCAGAGATGGCGAAGAATATAGAGTCCATCGTCACTCCTGAATTAGCGGAGGGGTTTACCCTGAAATTATGGGGCGTGGATTCATTGGTAGCCGATCCTGTGTCGATCGATATTGACGACCAGGGAAGATTGTATTATACACGCACCAATCGTCAGAAAAATGTGGAGTTTGATATCCGTGGTCACCAGGACTGGGAAATAGAATCCATTCAATTGCAGGACATTGAAGAGAAACGAGCTTTCCTTCATCGTACACTTTCTCCCGAAAACAGTAAGAAGAACGAATGGCTGGCTGACCTTAACGGTGATGGCTCGCACGACTGGAAAGACATGCTGGTAGAAAAAGAGCACGTGTATCGGTTGGAGGATACCTCCGGAGATGGTGTAGCCGATATGTCGCAATTGATGATTGAAGATTTCAATGAAGAAGTAAGCGATGCCATGGGGGGTATATTAAAACACGGTGACGATCTGTTTGTAAATATTGCGCCCGATATGTGGCGGTTTAGAGATAAGGATGGTGATGGCATTGCTGAAGAGAAGACTTCCATCTCGCATGGTTATGGAGTGCACGTTGGCTTTGGTGGTCATGGTATGTCAGGTATTGAAGTAGGACCGGAAGGAAAGATCTATTGGCAGATCGGGGATATTGGTTTTAATGGTAAAGGTCCGGACGGACAAAAGTGGGAGCATCCCAACAGTGGTGTGATCGTGAGATCCAATCCCGATGGCAGTGACTTCGAAGTATTCTCCTATGGAAATCGTAACACACATGAATTTGTGTTTGATGAATACGGCAACCTGATCAGCGAAGATAACGATGGCGATCATCCGGGTGAAAGTGAACGGCTGGTGTATGTTGTTAACGGAGCGGACATTGGCTGGCGTATCAACTGGCAATTCGGGAAGTACAGAGATCCGGATAACAATACCTATAAAGTATGGATGGATGAAAAGATGTATATCCCTCGCTGGGAAGGGCAGGCTGCTTACATTACGCCAACGATCAAGAATTTTGTGAACGGTCCGACAGGTATGTTGTATAATCCGGGAACAGCATTTAATGCAGAATGGAAGAATACATTTTTTATTGGTGAGTTTGTTGGAAACCCGACACGCTCAGGTTTACATGCATTCAAACTTAATCCTAAAGGAGCTACGTTTGAATTGGGTGAGTATAAAAAAGTATTGGGTGGTATATTGGCAACGGGTATCGACTTCGGACCAGATGGAGCCATGTACCTAGCCGACTGGATCGAAGGATGGGACATCAAGAAACACGGCCGCATCTGGAAGCTGGACGTGAAGGACATCAATACCGAAGAAAGAAAACTGACCCAGTCCTTACTGACAGCAGACTTAACCAACTATAAAGAAGCTCAGTTAGGCGACTTGCTGAAGAATGCAGACATGCGTGTGCGTCAGAAGGCTCAGTTCGAATTAGCTACCCGTGGTGAGAATGGTGTAAAAGTATTTCAGGCAGCCCTCGATCAAAAAGAGAACCAGCTTGCAAGAGTACATGCCATCTGGGGTATCAGCCAGTTTGCGCGCAAAGACATGAAGCATGCAAAACTATTTTTGCCATTGCTGAAAGACAGTGATCCGGAGATCCGTGCACAGGCAGCGAAATGGATTGGCGATGTTCGCTTTAAAGACGCGGGCGATGCATTGCTGCCTCTATTAAAAGATGAGTATAGCCGTGCGCGCTTCTTTGCTGCCGAAGCATTAGGACGTATTGCTTATGAACCGGCTGTACAGCCAATTATCGAAATGCTTCGTGCTAATAACGAAGAAGATACTTACCTGCGCCATGCAGGAAGCCTTGCCCTGGCACGAATAGGCAAAGCGGAACCGGTGGTTGTGCTGTCGAAAGATCCGTCACGGGCTGTGCGCATTGCTGCCGTAGTGGCGCTGCGAAGAATGAAGAATAAAGGCATTGCTGATTTCTTGACCGATCAGGATGAATTTATCGTGACCGAAGCAGCACGTGGCATCAACGATGACTTATCTATACCAGATGCATTGCCACAATTGGGTGATGTGGTGAATGATTATCACTTTACCAATGAAGCACTGCTAAGACGCGCTATTAATGCCAACCTGCGTGCAGGTACAGATAAGGCAATGCAGAACCTGATCAGTTATGCTGCGCATGAAGGAAGCCCTGTGGCGATGCGTACCGAAGCCATTGCAGCATTGAGCACTTGGGCCAAGCCGTCTGTGTTAGATCGTGTTGATGGTCGTTACAGAGGTGAAGTGAAACGTGACCTGGCACCTGTTCAAACTAAGTCGGGCGATGCGCTTACGCAATTGCTAACGAATAAAGATGCTGCTGTAAGATTGGCTTCTGCGAAAGCTATTGGTAAACTTAAAATTGAAAAAGCATCGGCTACTTTGCTGGCGCGATTAAAGACAGACCCTAAACCAGAAATAAGAGCAGAAGCATTGAAATCACTGGCTCTGATTGGCGATAAGCAAATTGACGTAGCCATTAAACAGGCATTGTCCGACAAAGAAAAATCAGTGCGGGTGGTTGGGCTTGATCTCCTTGCTAAAATGGATCTGTCGAAAGAGCTGATGGTGTCGCTTTTGTCGGAGGTAATTAATACAAGAACAACCGAAGAGAAGCAGGCAGCGATTACCACGTTGGGTACACTTCCCTTAACCAATACTCAAAAAGTATTTGATCAGTTATTGGATAAACTCGCTGCCGGAAAATTGCCCACCGAAGTACAGCTGGAATTGTCGGATGCTATCGACAGCACGCATTCTGCTCCACTGATCACCCGTTTTAAAGAAGTGAGTGTGAAGAAATCTTCACCTGATTCGTTGATGGCTTCTTATGCGGGAAGCTTATTGGGTGGCGATCCGGAGAAAGGAGCGCGTATCTTCTTTGGTCATCAGACCGCACAATGTATCCGTTGTCATTCGTACGATGACTTTGGCGGAAGTGCAGGACCTCGTCTTAATGGTATTGCCAAAAAGCTGACGCGTTACCAACTGCTGGAAGCATTGGTGGAACCGAGTGCCCGTATTGCTCCTGGCTTTGGCACAGTAACACTCGAACTGAAGAATGGAAAGAAAGTAAGCGGCATTTTACAGAATGAAAAACCAAATGGATTGGTCCTTAAAATAGGAGATAAGCCGGATACACTCATCAGCAAAACAGAGATCGCGAAGCGTATCAACTCACCATCGAGTATGCTGGAGATGCGTTACCTGTTAACGAAGAAAGAGATCAGAGATCTGGTAAGCTTCCTGGCTACGTTGGAAGAAGAAAAGTAATAGTTAGTCCACCGGCCACACAGTCGACTGTCAACCGTGGTCGGTGGACTATTATTTCAACGCTTTGCGCACAGCCGGAGCCACCACGGTCCCAAACAATTCGATCGCGCGCATGATCTTGTCATGAGGCATGTCTGCGAAGGTACAAATACCTAATTCCATTTTTGGTAGTTAATCGTTATCCGTTAATAGTACTACAATGAATCATCCCATTAACTATTAACCGCAAACAATCAACGTCCCGTATTCCGTTCAATTTCCCTCAGGTTTTCCATCTTTTTATTGCGGAGGAAGCCATTGATGTCTTCAAGATGCTCTTTGATGCGCTTGTTGCCAAACTCAAATACTTTTGTCGCCAGTCCATCGAGGAAGTCGCGGTCGTGAGAGACGAGAATCAATGTACCATCGAAGGCTTTGAGTGCATCTTTCAGAATGTCTTTGGTCTTGATGTCAAGATGGTTGGTAGGCTCATCGAGGATAAGCAAATTCACGGGCTGAAGAAGTAACTTGATCATGGCCAGGCGGGTCTTCTCACCACCGGAAAGCATCTTCACTTTCTTGTCGATATTCTCTCCGCTGAACATGAAGGCGCCCAGTATGTCTTTGATTTTAGTACGGACTTCACCTACAGCAATCTGATCTACGGTTTCGAACACCGTCATACTCTCATCCAATAGTGCGGCCTGGTTTTGCGCAAAGTAGCCGATCAGGCTGTTATGCCCTACCTGCAGCTTTCCTTCAAAATCAATTTCGCCCATAATGGCTTTCACGAGTGTCGACTTACCTTCACCGTTCTTACCCACGAAAGCAATTTTCTCTCCGCGCTCAATAGTGAGTGAGGAATCTTTAAACACCACGTGATCGCCATATTTTTTGGTGAGCCCTTCAGCAATAACAGGGTAGTTGCCTGAACGGGGAGCAGGAGGGAACTTCAGACTCAAAGCTGATGAGTCGACTTCATCTACCTCAACGATCTGAATCTTCTCCAGCATTTTCACGCGCGATTGTACCTGCAGTGTTTTGGAATACGTTCCTTTAAAACGATCAATGAATCCCTGTATATCGGCAATCTCTTTCGCCTGGTCGTCAAATTGTTTCTGCTGTTGCTCGCGTCTTTCTTTACGCAGCTCAAGATAATGTGTGTAGTTGGTCTTGTAATCGTAGATGCGACCCATTGTTACTTCAATGGTGCGGTTGGTCAGGTTATCAACAAACGTTTTATCGTGACTGATGACAATCACTGCCTTTGCATTGTTGATGAGGAAATCTTCCAGCCACTGAATCGATTCAATGTCCATGTGGTTGGTCGGCTCATCAAGAAGAATGAGGTCGGGCTTTTGGAGCAGGATCTTGGCCAGCTCAATCCGCATCCGCCATCCACCGCTGAACTCACTGGTAGAACGAGCGAAATCGGAGCGAAGGAATCCAAGACCCATCAATGTCTTTTCAATCTCTGCATCAAAGTTGATCTCTTCGATGGAATAGTATTTCTCACTCAGCTCAGATACCTGTTCGATGATCTTTGAATACTCGTCCGATTCGTAATCAGTACGTGTTTCCAGCTGATGGTTCAACTCGTCCATCCTGGTTTTCATATCCAGTATTTTCGAGAAGGCTTTGGAGGCTTCCTCGAAAACAGTATTCTTGTCTTCGGTGAGCAGGTGCTGCGGAAGGTAAGCGATCACGGCATCGCCCGGAGCAGAGACTTTGCCGCGCGTGGGTTTGCTTTGGCCTGCAATAATCTTGAGCAGGGTGGATTTACCCGCCCCGTTTTTACCCATGAGGGCAATTCGATCGTTTTCGTTGATGTTAAAAGTGATGTTGCTGAAGAGGGCCGAACCGTTAAACTCTACCGTTACCGCGTCTACTGAGATCATGATTTTTCAAAAATAAGCCGCAAAGATATTATTAATTTGCAACAGGGTTTCCATACCGAAGGTTTTCGGAAACCTTTATTTAGGGTGTATAAGAAACCCGAATGATTATATTTAAATCAAAATACCTCCGATGAAAGTGTCCTTTCTTTATTTACTTTTTGTCGTACTCTTTTCATTGGCCGCCTGCAGACAAAAGGACGACCCCATAATAGATGGAACCTATCGTTTCAGCGAAACCATGACGGTAGACGGAAGGGCGAGGACGTATTTACTGAATCTTCCTCCCAATTATTATGAATCAAGCGATTTCTCTTTAATAATTGCGCTACACGGAGGTGGCGGAGATGCGACCCAATTCGAAACCACCTCTAAGCTGACAGAAAAAGCAAATGCCTCCGGATTTATTGTGGTCTATCCGGAAGGTGTGAAGAGCACAGGAGTTTTGGGTGCACGCACATGGAATGCCGGCAACTGTTGTGACTATGCCCGTGACAATAATATCGATGACGTAAACTTCATCAGTAAACTCATTGATAAACTACTGGCGACCTATAAAATAAATGCTAAAAAAGTATATGCTACCGGCCACTCCAATGGGGGAATGCTTTCCTATCGGTTGTCCTGCGAGCTGTCCGCAAAGATTGCAGCGATTGCGCCCAACAGCAGCACTATGCTGGTGAAGCAACCGTGTATCCCTTCGCGTGCTGTTCCTGTTTTACATATGCATTCCGTGCTGGATACGAATGTTCCTTACCAGGGTGGCGTAGGCAGTGGTTTTACAGGTGCATATTGTCCACCCCTGGATTCCGTACTCAATGCCTGGTCGCTATCCGATAAGTGTAAGACTACGGCAAAGGTAATTGTAAATACCAGTAGCTATACGCTAACGAAATGGTCGGACTGCACGAATAATGTTACCATTCAATGGTATTTAACTCAGGACGGTGGCCATGCGTGGCCGGGAGGCCTGCCAGGTGGTGGAGCAAATGCCGATACTCCATCTACAGCAATAAATGCGAATGACCTCCTGTGGGATTTCTTTCAGCAATATCAGTTACCATAATGAACAGGGAAGGCATCTTATGATGAGCTTCAAATAGCTTTCGTCTTAAAACAAAAGGACTTTAGCGTTTGCCATCATTATGGTAAGATTGCATGCTCCTTGCTATTTTTGCAAACATCGCATCCGGTTGCCGGGCGAGTATGAGGTTGTTAGTTTAATGGCAAAACCATAGCTGAACGGGTTCGAATCCTGCCACTTCTACCTTGGTAGTTTATGATTGGTTAAAACGGCTATGTCACATTGTTCGAATCAATGTACAGCCACTATTGCAGAATACGCTTATCTGGATTCAGGGATCGACAATAAAAGCTCGGGTTCATTGGTCGTGATGAAGTCAACCTTTTGCTTTAATAGCTTTTCCATCAGCTCTTTTTCGTTCACAGTCCACACGTTGATGGTCAGTTTCTTTTGGTGTGCCAGGCTGATCCAATCCGGGTTTTTATCAAACACGCTGAAGTGATAATCCAGTCCGGAGAAATGGTCGGCTGCAAGTTCGTCCGGTGTTTTGTCACCCTTCAGATAAGCCACTCTGGCATAGGGGGCAAATCTCATTGCTTCTTTGCAGATATCGTAATCAAAGCTGATGTAATCCACCCATGCCTGTGCGCGCAACTTATTTACTACTGCCAATACCTTACTGGTTAATGCAATGGAACTTTGTTTGCCGAGCTCGGAAGGTTTGATCTCCAATATCAATTTTGTTTTGCTCTGCTTCATCCCTTCTTTCAGATAGCTTTCGAGGGTAGGCAGGTATTCACCGTTGGATAATTTCATCGTTAACAAAATCGCTGAACCAGTCTTCGCTATAGAGATACCATCGATGGAAGGATCGTGGTGAATTACCGGAAGCGAATCGGAAGACATGTGTACATCGAACTCGCTGCCACCACAGCCTAAACGAACAGCATGATTCAATGCAGCGATTGAATTCTCGGTAGCGCCTGTATTCTTCCAGGCACCCCGGTGGGCAATTACTTTATTAGGAATGAATTGATCTTTAAGCACCCGCAAAGTATCCGTCAGTTCACCTTGCTTGGTTTTAATGTTAACCACTACATCAAACCAGTCGTTGCCCGGTTTAAGATTTTTACGCTTAACAGAAAGGAGATGGTCTTTACTTATTGTAAATGCTTTTGCATTCTCGCCAGCAAGAGTGATGCCTTTGATTTGTGCATCTGCTACACGAATAAACCCGATAGCTTCTTTTTCCTTAGGGATAATGTAATTAGTAAGGTACACACTGGCTGCGCCTTGTTTACTTTGCCCGCGGCAATACGTGAACAGAAGGGTGATCAGGAATAAGGTGGCAAAAGATCGCATATACTGAATAGAAAATTTATTGCTGGTTAGCTCATTCTGCATGAAGAAGAGTGACAAAAGAGATCAGCTGAAGAATGAATACAACTAAAGAAGTAATCGCCATCAGACTGATAATGAGGAAGGCAATTCCCTTTCCTCTCAGTTCGTCTTTTTCAGATAAAGGTATCAGTTCGAAAATCCGGAATAATGTTTTGGCAGACCGCCAGGCAAAGACAATGAACAATGCGACAGGAACCAGCAGCGCGGCAAGCAGTAATGGTGTTGAGGACTCCTTCGCATTTAAATAAGCGATCACTATAGAAATGATACCGGACAGACCTCCGGAGAGTAATGCTGTCTTTGCTTTCATTCCAATAAAAATCACCGATACGATACCGCAGGAGATCAGAAACAATCCATAGAAGGTGAGAAGAGTAGGGGTAAATAGCGAGTTCATAGAAAATAGATTGCTTCGAAATATAACTAAAACTTTTGCTCTTTAAATTTTGTAGCGCGAGGCTTAACAACTTTATCCCGGTTAGTTTCATGTTAATAATCCAGAGGTAACTTCTGGATAATAGTTGTATCACCTGCAGTGAAATGTCACAAAACTATGATCTCACACAGCAGCCTACTTGCGGAGTAAAAAAGAATCAGTAAAATCGATGCAATTATTTCTCAGTCCTGTTTTGATGCCATTCCCGGATTGAGAATGGGGGGATAACTTTATTACCTGTGTGATCAGGAAAATCTGGCTTGCTTTTGCCGGATTCTGGCGAAGTGAGAGTCTTAGGGAAGACTTAGGTCACCCTTAGAGAAGATTTAGCTGTAGCAGAGTGTGATTTATTTCTGATTATGCTTTGCCGAGCACGCTCTCTTTTTGGGAAGAAAGGGAGGTGCAGGCTTTGCCGGGTTGCTTTTCTTCGTTTCTTTTTTGGTTATAGAGAAGTTACCAGTTGCAGGACATGCTGGGCACCGGATACAAGTTAGGGTATGCATGTTTTGGAAATGAGACCCACCAAATCACACACACATTGCCTGGCCACACTTAAAAGCCCACATCCAAAGCTAGTCAAAGAGTGTGTTCTACTCTGTGTAAGTGCACAGAGTAGAAAAAAAGCCCCACCGCGCACGACTGAATTATAAAGAGTAGTTTGACATTAACGAGGGGCGAAAGACAGGCTACGAATGAAGTGATCAGAAGTGCCCTACTGATGCCAACACAGTGTATAAAACATAGCAGACGCAGTGTTGCATTGTAGCTTTCGTTTCTTAATTTCGTTCGGTCATGTGGGAACAAATTCGGCAGGTAGCTCACGTTAGCGGTCAGGCTAAAAGACGGCCACGACAAATTACTTAACCAGATAAAAAAGAAATATGTCAATAACAAAACATTCTGAATGGATTGGAATGCAAAAGGCAAGCGATGCTGTTGCATTTACACTGAAGGAAATGAGAAATTATGCACACCCCGGTATGACAACAAAGCAATTGGATAACTATGGTGGACAAATCCTTACTGATTTAGGAGCAAAATCAGCCCCTCATTTAACTTATGGTTTTCCAGGGTGGACTTGCATCAGTATAAATAATGAATTTTGTCACGGTGTACCGTCTGACAAGACAGTACTCCATGAAGGGGACTTAATTAATATTGACGTTTCAGCAGAATTGGATGGCTTTTGGTCGGACAATGGTGGCTCATTTGTTCTCGGTGCAGATATAAACAAACATCAAAAACTTATTGATGCATCAAAACAGATTTTACATAAAGCAATTCACAATATAAAAGGGGGTGTACGTGTATCTGATATAGGTTTTTTAATAGAAACTGAGGCTAAAAGAAGCGGTTACAAAGTCATCAGGAATTTGACAGGTCACGGAATTGGGAGAGGACTTCATGAAGAACCAGGTGAAATAGCTAATTATAGAGACAGGTCTAATCTTACGAGGTTTAAGAAAAACTCCGTAGTTGCGATTGAAACATTTATATCAACAACTTCTACCTACGCTGAAACATTAAAAGACGGCTGGACAATGGTTGGAAATAAAGGAGGTTTTATGGCACAACACGAACACACTATTGTTGTCACGGATGGAAAACCGATTGTGCTAACGGAGATAAATGAAATATGGAATTAAAGAAAACGATAAACTAAATTAACATCGAGGAAGAAATAGCCGAACTGCTATCAGAACGAGATTATATATGTCTGACGCCAAATTAGAGGTCGAATTGTGAGCACATCTCCCTAAGAATTAACCATAGGCATAATCATAAATTGATAAATAAAGACTGTCGCCAATAGAAGCCATACCCAATGGCAGAGCTGTTCAGGTTTGTAGTTTTAGTTTTTTTTTTAGCCTGATAACACCTGACATGGCTTAAGAGTTAATAGAAAAGAATGATGACAAAATTGAATCCTTACCTTTTTTTTGACGGTAATTGTGAAGAAGCATTTACTTTTTATAAATCAGTTTTTCGCAGGGAATTCAACTATTTAGGGCGTTACAAAGACGTGCCAAATACAGATAGACAAATTTTTAAAGAGAATGACGAAAAGATAATGCATGTTACTTTGCCCATTAGCGAGGAAACAACTTTAATGGGTTCGGACAATACGGAATCGCATAAAGAGCCTGGGTCAAATAATCGTTTCGCTCTTTACATCAATACGGATAGTAAAGATGAAGCCGAACGGTTGTTTAATGAACTTTCTGCCGGGGGTCAAATTAAAGTGGCAATGACAAAGACATTTTGGGGGTCCTACTACGGGATTTTTAAAGACAAATTTGGAATTAACTGGAAGATCTCCTTTGACTTACCGCGATAAAAAACAAATGTACAATAAACGTGTATGTGTCATTGCCGGGTGCGGTTTAAATTTGTTCGACCTCTTGGCGACTGAAATATGAGCCTATCATGAGAAGTGTATTTTTAATCATTCTGATTTTTTTGTGCGCAAATAACTATGCGCAATAAGAGGATAAAACTTGATTACCAAATCATCGGCAAACGAAAAGACGAATTCAAATTATATGAAAAGCTAACGCCACCAAGAGTGATCACATCGGATGGTGAAATTATTGTTGGCAGATATAAACGGGATCTCCCAGCCGAAGCTATCATAGGTCAGGCTGTTTCTTCCGGAGTGATAGAGGGGCGAGCACGTGTCATCTTAACATGGAAGATGCTGAACTGGAAGATGGAGATATACTAGTCACTTCTTTTACTGACCCTGGCTGGACAACCTTGTTTGTATCTATAAAAGGCCTGGTCACCGAAGTGGGTGGGCTGATGACTCATGGAGCGGTTATCGCACGCGAATATGGCTTACCGGCAGTTGTCGGAGTGGAGAATGCTACCAAGCTGATAAAAGATGGGCAACAAATTAGGGTACATGGAACGGAGGGGTATGTAGAAATCTTATAAACAGGGGAAGCAATACAAAATAGGTTTGATAGATATTACGAATTAGTATAGCCAAGCCCAGACTTGCTATCTGCAACCTTATACCTTATGGTGACAATGCAACCTTGAACCGACAGAAATAAAAGTTAACTATCCTGACTAAAATCAAATAGAAGTAAATTCACTAATAATTTAAATCAAACGACCTGTATGGTTCCCCAATTATCAGAAAAAGCAGAAGCCTATTTCAGTCCCGGTGAAACCTGTCGTGCTGCGATCATTTATGAGATCAATTCGGCTGTCAGGACATTGAAGGTTTGTGTATTCACCATCAGTGACGACCAGATTGCTGCAGCACTGCTTGCGGCACATCACAAGGGGATCGGTGTAAAAATCCTGACCGACAATGATAAGCTGCACGACCTCGGCTCTGATATTGGCAGCCTTGCCAAAGAAGGAATACAGATCCGGATTGATAACACGCCCAACCACATGCACCATAAGTTTATGATTGCCGATGAGAAAAGTCTGCTTACGGGAAGCTATAACTGGACGAACAGTGCAGCACGCTATAATCATGAGAATGTGCTGGTGACGAATAATCCTGGCCTGGTCAAATCCTTTCTGAATGAATTTGAGAAACTCTGGCAGAAGATGGGTGTGTATGAGTACGAAGAGTTAAAGAACAAACACTGATCATCAGTGAGTTAGCAATCTGCGGAATAGCGGAAAAAAGCAATGCGAATAGCCTTCCGTTGATTATTTTTGCACCCGAACAGTAAAATGTTAACATAAACAGCCAAGCATGATTATTACCCCTAAAGTTCGAGGATTTATCTGTCTCACTTCACACCCTGTGGGCTGCGAGCAAAATGTAGTTAACCAGATCAGCTACATCAAATCCAAAGGATCAATCAATGGCCCCAAGAAAGTACTGGTGATAGGTGCTTCCACCGGATTTGGATTAGCCTCCCGCATTACCAGCGCATTCGGATCGAATGCCGCTACCATCGGAGTCTATTTTGAAAAGCCGGCTGAACCCGGACGCCCTGCTTCACCAGGATGGTACAACACTGCGGCCTTCGAAAAGAAAGCGCATGAAGCAGGATTGTATGCCAAGAGCATCAACGGAGATGCATTCTCTGATGAGATCAAAAAGAAAACCATCGACCTGATCAAAGCTGATCTGGGAAAGATTGATTTGATCATCTATAGTCTGGCGTCTCCCAAGCGTGTTCATCCGAAAACAGGAGTAGTACACAACTCCGTATTAAAGCCAATCGGAAATACATTCACGAACAAGACAGTTAATTTTCATACCGGTGTTGTTTCTGATGTAACGATCGAACCAGCCAATGAAGAGGATATTAAAAACACCGTTGCCGTAATGGGTGGTGAAGACTGGGCCATGTGGATAGATGCGCTCAAAGAAGCAGATGCATTGGAGACCGGAGTAACCACCGTGGCGTATTCCTACATTGGCCCTGCATTGACAGAAGCGGTATACCGTAAGGGAACAATTGGAAAAGCGAAAGACCACCTTGAAGCTACTGCTTTTACAATTGGTGATACACTGAAGGAACTGAAAGGAAGAGCATATGTGTCGGTAAACAAGGCGTTGGTGACACAGGCGAGTTCGGCTATACCGGTTATCCCGTTGTACATTTCCTTGTTGTATAAGATCATGAAGAAAGAAGGTACTCATGAAGGTTGTATTGAACAGATTCAACGTCTTTATAAAGAACGTTTATACACCGGAAGTCCTGCACCGGTCGATGAGAAGGGGAGGATTCGTGTTGATGATTTCGAAATGCAGGCAGATGTTCAATCGAAAGTAGCAGCACTCTGGATAGAAGCCACGACTGAAAGCCTTCCCGCTATTGGCGACCTGGCCGGATACAGAACCGATTTCTTCAACCTGTTTGGGTTTGAAGTGCCGGGAGTGAACTACGAAGCAGAAGTGGATGAAATGGTTAACCCTTCGGGATTGGTTTGAGTTTGTCAGCCACAGATTACACCGAAATACATAGATTGAAATTTATTGCCATGGGTTCCGATAATCCGGAATCCGTGGCAATTTGTTTTACTGCTTACTTCTTTGTGCAAGGAGTAAGCAGTGATCAGAAGCCTTCAGTTAACTCTACTTTGTCACAACTAAGTTGGTGATTTTTTGCGAGTTGCTTTGGAGCTACCCCACCAAATGCTTCCAGATCACATCGTACACTTCAGTAGGTTGTACCTCTTTCTTGCCTATTGACTGGTCGGTGATCAGTACCGGATGAAACTGGGATGGTGTATTGATCCTGCCATGCGAACCTTTGATCAGCGTAGCATCGAGTGGGATGACATCCATCACATAACGCAGGGCTGCTTTCTTTCGAAGCAGTTTGTAGCCTGCGCGCAGCTTCGAGGTCATGAACATCTCTACCGGATCGTAACCTGGCTTCTTATGAATGTCTACCACGCGTGCATAGTCAGGTGCTTTGCTGTCGTCCATCCAGAAGTAATAGCAGAACCAGCTGCGCGCATCGGCCATTACCACCAGGTCGCCTGCACGTTCATGATTGATGTGGTGTTGCTTTTGTTCTTCACTATCAAGCACCAGTTCAACACCAGGTACCTTTTCAAGGATGCTTTTCACCTTGGCCAACTTTGTTTTATCATTCACATACACGTGGGCAATCTGATGGTCAGCTACTGCGAAGGCTGCCGAAGCTCCTGCATCCAGCAACTCGAGGCCTCGTTCGATGCGCACGCTGAGCAAACCATTTTCACGCAGCACACGGTTAAGGTATATCGGATGATCTACATTGGTGATCCCATATTCTGATAACAATATAATACGCGCACCTGCTTTTGTGTAATGTGCCACCAACTGCTCCACCACGCCATCAATCTCCTTTAGCTCATTGGCTATCTTACTAAAATCCTGACCGAATTTCTGCAGGCAGTAATCCAGGTGCGGAAGATAAATGAGGGTTAATGTTGGGTTGTGTTTTTTGTCAGTAATTACCGAAGCATCGGCAATCCATTGTGTTGATTTGATATTGGCCCCCGGCCCCCAGAACTGGAACAGCGGAAACGTGCCCAGTTCTTTTTGTAATTCATCGCGCAGTTCAGCCGGATGCGAATAGCAGTCGGGCATCTTTCTTCCATCGGCCAGATAATTAGGTCGCGGGGTAACAGAGTAGTCGGCACTGGAATACATATTGTACCACCAGAACATCTTTGAACACGTGAACTGAGGATCGAGCTGCTTCGCTTTATCCCATATTTTTTCACCCTTCACCAGTTTGTTCGATTGTTTCCAGAACTTGACCTCGCTTTCATCGTGATCGTACCAGCCGTTGCCAACAATACCATGCTCACTTGGCCATTTGCCCGTTACATAAGTAGACTGCACCGATGTAGTCACCGCAGGCAGCATGGGTGTAATGGTCTGCACTGCTTTGTTCTGCGTGTATTGTTTCAGAAAGGGTGTATGCTCACCAATCAGGCTGGTAGATAATCCTACAATATCAATGACCACTGTTTTTTGCATGATGTTCTTTTTTTAGTCAATCGTATTCAAATAATTCTTCACCCATTCCATCTCACGGATAATCGATTCGGATAACGGTACTTTTAGTGCCTCGGGTAATACTTCCCAGGTGTACGTTTCTACTTCCAGGTGGCTGGTAAAAGGATGACTGCGCTGTATCGATAAAACGGTACGAATGTCTTCCTGTGTAGACTGAAGGAGTCCGTAATCTTCAATAAACAAGGGCACATGAAAGTGCGAGCGCCACTCTTGTGTTGCTGCATTGTCAGCATCCTGCAATGCTTCCGGCAGATCAGGATAGCGTTTCAACGTGCCGTTCTGCTGACGTGCCACTACCTGGTGCAGGTAGGTAGGTTCATTGAACTGGCGGAATGCCTGGACTACGGGACTACGCTTTGTTGCGTCTGCGGGTATCGCGCTCTTCAGTGCTGCGCTAATCTGGATCTTTCCTACTTTAATTTTCTTCTCCTGAAGTTGCTGCACCACTGTGCCATGATCTTCATAGCCTACTGCAAAGTGACACACATCATAACACAACTGCAGATGTTCTCTGATGGCATGTTCCGCGTCTTCTTTGCTATAACCCAATTGCATTTGTAAATGAGGAGTGCCCATCGGCAACAGGTAACGCTCGTACCAGTCAAAAAACTCCGGCCCGCTTTCCAGTAAACCATCTGGTTCGGGTTCAATATCGAGATGCAGCAACTTGCCTGTAGTTGTTTTCAACTGAACAAGATGTGTAATAACCCGGAGGATGTTGGCTGTAGTTTGTTCGAAAACCTCCTGCTGCTGTTCTGGCGGATGCCAGTATTTGTAGGACAACGGTGACGTAGAGATACCACCTTCCATCTTATCGGGCAATAGCTCGGCCAGTATATCAAACAAGCGAATCGTATAGGCTACACGTTCTTCGGTAGTCCAGTCGGGAGCATGCACCCGGTCTTTTACTTTCACATGATGAAATCCTCCGTAAGGAAATCCATTCATGGTAAACACATAACAGTCTTCCTGCTTTAGCCAGTCTTTAAATTCGTTCAGTGCTTTCTTTTCCTGGAGTTGCACACTGGCCTGATGTGACAATCGTAAACCGATTCCGAATGGCTGATCCGGACTGATCTTCTTTTTGATCTGCGGAAGATGAAGTTGCAGGGCGGCTAAGTGATCGCTCCAGCTTTTGCCTGCGTGTATGTTGGTGCAATAAGTCAGGTAACCGTAAGAGGTAAGCATATCGTTAGAGTAATAAATCTAGTTTGTAAATCTTTTATTCATGGACACGAAGAACCTGCCTACTGATAAGTAATTTTATGCAGATGTTCCATCTCTTGTTTAGTGCTCACTTCTTTTCTTCAACCACTCACTCGCCTGCCGGATCAATGCTTCATCCATCTGGTGTACTTCTTCTCCTTTACCAATACCATTGAGTAACGTGATAGTGAGTTTACCGCCCAGGTGTTCACGGAATTCTTCAAGGCCTTTGATAAGCGGGCTTTGGTTATTGGTTACTTCCAACAGCGGATGGGTAATATCCAGACCTAACGCCACGATGAGATTTAATATGGTTTCCAGCGCTTCTTTGCTCAGCCGGCCGTTCAGGTGAGAGTACACGCTATCCAATGCAATACCAATAGCCACTGCTTCGCCATGGCGGATGTTGAAGTTGGCCAGCTGTTCCAGCTTATGCGCGCTCCAGTGACCGAAGTCTAACGGCCGTGCCGATCCTTGTTCAAACGGATCTCCACTGCTGATGTGCTGCATGTGAAGTTCTGCACAGCGCTTCACCAGGTACTGCATCGTCTTCAGGTCACGCTTTGCCAGCAAGGTGGCATTATCTACCAGCCACTGAAAGAATACAGCATCCTTGATCAATGCTACTTTGATGGCTTCTGATATACCCGAACGCCAGTCTACGTCTTGCAGCGTGGTGAGAAAATGATAGTCGTTAAACACCGCTACAGGCGGAGCAAATGTGCCCAGAAAGTTTTTCTTCGTGAAGTAGTTCACGCCATTCTTCACGCCCACTCCCGAATCATTCTGCGAAAGCACCGTAGTAGGGATGCGAATATGTCTGATACCTCTGTGCGATATAGCCGCTGCGTAGCCGGACAGGTCTAATATGGAACCACCACCAATGGCTACCAGGTACGAGTGGCGATCGATCTTATTGTTATTTACACCTACAATGATCTGATGAAGCAATTGCTCATCGTTCTTGGCAATCTCCCCGCCAGGTATCACCAGCATCTCATCCACCAGATGCAGCGATGGAAACTGACTGAAGTACGATTTAATATCTGCGATCAACCCAGGATGGTGGGCCACTACTTGCTCATCCAACACAAAGAAAATCTTGGGTGGTGTATCCGACTTCTTCTCTACCTGCAGAAACTGCTGAAGTAGCGGATTATCCTTGCTGAAGAGATGTGTGGTAAAAAATACTTTAAACTCAAACTTTACGCTGAACGACTGCTGCAAAAAATCCATAAACAAAACTTCCTCTGATCTATTTTATAACTGCCAAAATAAGCAGGAATAGTCAGTGGAAGCCTCCATTCATGAATATTTTTAAGGGAATCAGGTTACGGCAAATAAGCGGGCCAGAAACAAGGACACTGGCAGCAATAAAACCACTGCCAGGGCTGGATAAATACCTCCAAAAGCGGCTACCCAGCCTGCATTCATCACAATTAAGGCCAGCACTCCCGCTTTCACCGCCTTACCAATGTTTTTGCCGGCCGGATCGCGATAGGCTTTCAGCAGAGGCGGATAGATAAACGCCCCCAGAATAGCCAGAAAAAACAGGGCGTATATACCGTTACCCAGTGTAAACGAAAGGTACAAGATGGTACTGATCACGACCAGATAAAAGACAGCCGCCAATAACATGATGTTGCTTTTGCCTCCATGTACTTCGCCCTGACTGATCATAGTGATCGCACCGATATAGATCATGGGCACTACTGCAATGTATCCATACTGGCTGATGGCTTCCGGCACCATACTCATGCCCAGTAACAGATTCAATCCACGGCATAGCCCCATGTTAAAAGGCCCAAGTACGGTATGATGTTTACTCCACTTGTCATACACCAGCGCTGCCACGGCTATCGCTACTGCCAGTGAGCCTGAGGGGTAGATGGATAATCCTGCTGCGGCTCCAATTCCTACCAGCAATAATACGGTACCCAAAAGTGCTCCTTCCTTTTCAGAGATCAACCCGCTGGGGATAGCACGCTCAGGGCGTTCAATACGGTCGAGGTCGGCATCAAATACATCGTTGAATACCACACCGCCACCGTATAAGCCTATGGTAGCAACGATGAGCAAGGGAAGCGATTGCCAATCCATCACTCCGCTCACATAGGCGGCCACGGTAGCACCAGCAAGAATATCTGAAATTGCCGTAACAATATTGGCAGGCCGTGTGAGTCTGAGAAATCCAACCAGTCTCTTCACGTTACTTAATGATCAATGAATCTTTATTTACCCGTGGCTGCTGCCCACCGCGCAGAATGGTATTACCCTGAAATTTAAGGCTTTGATCTACCTGCTGTGCGCTATTGAAATCACTTTCATTCAACTGTCCGCTCTGGCCAAAAGCTGCGATGGCATTTTTATACGTCACCAGTTGAATCATTTCATCCGATATACCGCTCTGTTTCATCAGCGCAGCCGTCTTGGGCACCGCCAGTGGATCACTGATTCCCCAGTCAGCAGCGGAGTTGATCATGATTCGCCCGGCACCGTACTTCTTCACAATTTCCACCATGCGCTCGTTACCCATCTTGGTAAACGGGTAGATGGTAAAGGCGGCCCAGAATCCACGGTCCAGTACTTCTTCCACCGTCTCTTCATTATTATGATCAACGATCACCATTCCGGGAGCCAGGCCACAGTCGATGGCAATGTCCATGCTTCGTTGTGTACCTTTTTTCTTATCACGATGCGGTGTATGTATCTGCACAGGCAAAGCTGCTTCCTTGGCAAGCAACAACTGTTCACGATAGAATCGTTCTTCGGCAGCGGTCTGGTCATCAAAACCAATTTCACCAATTCCCACTACACCTTCTTTATAAATGAAGAGCGGAAGTATTTCCATCACTTGTTCTGCAAGGGCTACATTATTTGCTTCACGCGAATTGAGACCAATCGTACAATAATGTTTGATGCCGAACTGGGAAGAACGAAACCTTTCCCATCCGATCAGGCTGCTGTAATAATCCTGAAAGGTAGCCACACCTGTGCGGGGTTGCCCCAGCCAGAAAGCAGGTTCAATCAACGCCACCACACCCGCATCGGCCATGGCCTGATAGTCGTCTGTAGTGCGCGAAGTCATGTGCACGTGCGGATCAAAAAATTTCATTCCCTTGATATTTTCCAGATACAAGGGCGTCTCTATACGAGGCTCCAGGTCTCTTTCGGTAAGATCACTATTACAACACATCTCTTTCTTTTTTACGTTGTTCTGTCACATTTACTTCACTGCAAATATGACCTATTTTTTTACGAATTGCTTTCCAGTTTTTGAGCTAAATCCAGCCAGGTCATTCCGCTATCAACGATGTGCTGAAGCGCTTTATTGGTTTTCACCAGATCCTGAGCAGGAGCATACGTACTTTGCATACAAGCCAATGCGGCTGCTTCACGCTCGCGCGTATCGGTAGACAAAGCGATGCGCTGAATGTCAGCAAAGTTCTTCTCATTGATAAACCGGCCCACACATTGCCACAGCAGTGGTAGCACTTTGCGGTGTGCCGCCCATCGCTCATGGGCATAGTCCGATAGTGAATCAGTCAGGTTTTGATTTGAGCGCTCAATCAACCCGATCACGGTATGCATAGGCTTCTCTGTAAAGATCGCTTTCAGTACCAGTTGATTCCAGGCAGCTTCATCCAGATTTTCTGATGGATACGGATTGTTGCACATGATGGCCTCCAGCACATCGGCAATATTGTTACGAATACCTTCTGCACACCGTGCCCGCCACCGCTCAGGGTAGGCCAGCACTGGCAATGCCGAATACAACGCCACCAGCTCATTCATCTCCGCAGCGGGAAACAGGCGCTCAATAGTCTGTACATATTTATCCTGATCAGCTGTATCCAGATGCAAGAGCAACCATACGCGGCACAACCGGTCCATGGCCCAATGCTGCACAACCAGCCGGGGACGAATTGCTTGGATTTCAAGATGTTCTTCCTCCGATAACTGTACAGGCTGCTTCCCCATCTTTCGGGTGGTGGCGGCAAAGGCGATCATAAAGTGCTGTGTATCTTCCCCTTTGCTGATCAGCAGCGCTTTGTCTTTCAGCCACTGCCACGCATCAGCCGGAACACGTCCCGAAATACATGCTGCTAATTTTGACTGAAGGTGATTTTTATCATACGTGAACATACGCGCTTCTATCTCTTTCGTACTGTGTCTGCTGCGGGCAAATCTAACTAAAAATGAAGTACACGAAACTTCCTGAACCGTACTATCGATGAGTTGGGAGCATGACTTGAAACTCTTCTACAAATACAAAAGGAAAAATACGGCTCTGAAGGCCTTTTGCCAGTGTGATTTTCTTATCCTGCTTAGTTCGTTTTTTACATTTTACTCGGGAGTCACTTCCTGAATCAAGCAGTTCCCGCTTCTTTTTTCTGGATATCAAAGATACTATCCCTCTGATATTCTGTATTTGTTATGACAAAGTAGAGTTGATTACAATTAATTCTCCGTACTCTTTGTGATTCTCTCTTGGGCTTCTTTGTAGTTTTGTATTTTTTTGTACGTTACGAAAGTATGATTGTTAAAAAATTAGCGGTTCCGTTAATCAACGAAAAAATCCTTCATCAGGCAGAGCATTGTTACATTGCCACTGCAGCGATATCGGAAGCAGGCTTTGATTTTATACGCAGCCGCATCGCTCCTAAATGTAAAATCGAAATCGTAACAGGCCTGGACGTGCTTACTTCGTCCAATGTGCTCAGGCGCGTATGGCGTAATTACCAGGAACGGATCTCCCTGCATATTTATACGAAGAACTTCTTTCACGCCAACCTTTATATTTTTGATCTGCCTTTCAGGAAATCGGTCGCCTTCATTGGCTCCGGTGATCTTTCGCTGGGCGGAGTAAAGGATAATGAAGAGTTGTTCGGCAAGATCATTGATCCCAAAGAGATTGAAACACTGAAGTCGTGGTTTGTGGGCTATTATGAATTTGCCACACCTTTATCGGAGGCCATTGTAGAAGAATATGATCTGATCTATCCGGCTATGAAGCAGCGCGAAATTGCATCCCGTCAGGAACAGCAACAGTTGATCGCCCTCACGGCAAGTGGGTTCAACTGGGATAGTATTAAATTCAAAAACCTCTATTTCAAAAAAGAAGATTACCTCACCTTTACCAATACAAAAGCACCTTTGTGTGATGAGGCTATTCAGGCCGAACGGGTAAACGTACAGACTAAATTCATTCAGTTGCACGAAGCGGTAAAGAAGCATCTTCACGGGCTCCGGTTATTTGAAGATCAGGACGAAAGCCGTCTGGTTAGTTCGCTGGATCCATTGCAACATCCGGATGAAAAACTTCGCTCCATGTGGTTGTCGTACGGCAGGAGGGAAGCAGAGCTGAAAAGATATTCTCCGGAAGCAAAGCTCCCCGATTTCATGACGTTGCAGATCATGATGCGCCAGAAAGAGATTGGCATCTGGCTGATGGTTGGCAAAGCCGGAAGCAGTAAGGAAGACAGGGAACATTTTCGCATGCAAATGCCGGAGCTGGAATATAAGGTTGCCTTTTTCAAAGCATTGACTGGCCTGGGCGCAGGCTACTGGATCGAGATTGCGGGAGACAAGAGAATGATTGAATCGTTCGCCAATGAAGAAGCATTATCGGAGTTTACTAAAACGGATGACTGGCGTTATTACTCGTTTGTTATCGGGAAGAACTATCCTCCCGGAGATCCGGAAATCGGTATCGATCATATCGCTTCTACCATCATGAAGGAAGCGGATAAATTGGCGAAGGTGTACACGCACATGAAAGATGTTTCGATGGATGGGAAATAATTTAATATTCATTCCAACCAATTCCGCGTCATGGCGGTCTAATGCTAAAATCTTATAAATAATATGAAGAAAATAACGATTAGCATTCTTGCCCTTTGGATTGGAGTATTTTCCATTTCCTGTAAAGACGATTCCTGTTGCGCCATAGAAGAGAAATCTGCCGGGCACGAACTCGATGGTACCTGGTTAATGTATGAAACAGGATATTCTCCCGGAGGTGAGTATATCACCAATGCTGTTCCTGCCTACCCCGTACAAACCATTACTTTCCAGAGCAATGATATCTTTTCATCTACCTCTCAAGATTTGGCTGACTATAAGTTCTACCAGATTTTGGATGATGCCTTATCAGGTCATGGAAAGGTTCTTTCGATTTATAAAAAAGATATTTCTATTCCTGTTTCCGATCCGTCCCAATCTGTTCTCAGTTATTCTTTTACGCTGAATGATAATGACTTAAAATTGTATTACCGGTTTTGTGTTGAAGGCTGCCACATGGCTTTCAGAAAAACTGAGTAACCAGTTGAGGGTAAAGTCACTGGCTATATTCGCCATAGCAGTGGATTAAGTCGGTTACAATTCAATGTAATAATTGTTGAGAAAAATCCTGACCTTGCACGGTAACAATCAGCATAACCGAGTAAGTAAAAGATGGCATTTGTGGAAGTTGCAACTCTTTTAAAGCGGGGAGAAGATGATTTTGTTGTCAGGGAAGTCAGCTTTGTCCAGCAGTATCTGCAAAAGATAGCCATAGCCGGAGAGACCGGATCGGGGAAGAGTACTTTACTGAAAATGATTGCCGGTCTCGTTCAGCCGGACGCAGGTCATATTCTCTTTGAAAATAAAAAAGTCATCGGCCCGGAAGAAAAATTGGTGGCAGGTCATCCTGACATCGCTTACCTCTCTCAGCACTTTGAGCTTCCTAAATCGCTGCGGGTAGAGCAGGTGCTTACCTATGCTAACCTGCTTTCTGATGAGGAGGCGGAAACCTTGTATGACGTTTGTCACATTAACCATTTGCTGAAGCGAAGAACCGATCAGCTTTCGGGAGGAGAGAAGCAGCGGGTGGCGCTTGCGCGATTACTTACCGGCTCACCAAAGCTATTATTGCTGGACGAGCCTTTCTCGAACCTGGACCGTATCCATAAAACTATTTTGCAGTCAACGATCCATGCCATTGGTGAGCAGCTCGGAATAACGATTATACTTGTTTCGCACGACCCTTCGGATACCTTGTCGTGGGCGGATGAGATCATAGTGATGAAAGACGGACGTGTTGTTCAGCAAGGTTTGCCTTTAGCGATCTACAAAGAGCCTGTTGATGCGTACGTGGCGGGATTGTTTGGCAGGTATAGTGTGTTGAACGAAACGCAGCTTCAGGCTTTGGCTATTCACGAAAGCAGGAAGCCTTTATTCTTTCGGCCGGAAGACTTTACTTTATCAAACGAAAGTAATCCATCTGCTACAGGCCGGGTAACCAGGGTTCTGTTTTTGGGCAGTCATTATGAAATTGAAGCTACTGTTTGGGGAGGGGATATCATCGTGCGAACGGAACAAAACAATAGTGCCGTTGGAGATGCCGTGCAGGTTTCGCTTTCTCCTGCTTATATTGCCCGCTATAACCCAACGAGAGCATGAGAATACTGGTTTGTGATGATGAAGAGGTCGTGTTAAAAGTAGTGCAGCTGGCCTTGCAGAACAAGGCGGAAGTCATTCTGGCCCGTGATGGCTGGGAGGCGCTTCAGTTCCTGAAAAACACGGCCCCGTTTGATCTGATCATTACCGATATTCATATGCCTCATCACAATGGCGATGAAATTCTCCGGCTGGTTCGTAAAGAGCAAAAGCTAACTACGCCTATCGTGATGTTGTCTTCCGATGGGGAAGAAGAAGTGATTGCTATGGCCCTGAAAGAAGGAGTGAATGACTTCATCGTGAAGCCGGTAGATGAAGCGAAGCTGCTGAAGAAGATTAAACACTTTCTGAAGTAGAAGTTAGAAGAGAAGACGATCACTCACTTCAGGCGAAAGCCGATGTAAACACCCGGCCCTTTGTTATAAGAGGGGATGACCGTGAGGTTACTGTTTTTGTTTTTCCAGCGATAGCGATGAGTGAGATAGGCAATGTTGGTAGACAGTATGCCGATTCCGGCACCGGCAAATACATCGGATACCCAATGCCGGTTGTTAAGCATGCGCATGGCACCTACGGTTGTCGCCATTCCATAAGCGCCCACGCTATACCACACACTTCTATCTCCATATTCTTTCGACAGGAAAGTAGCCGTAGCAAAAGCCTGTGCGGTATGGCCGGAAGGAAACGATTGGTGATCGCTGCCATCGGGCCGCACTTCATGAGTAATTGATTTTAAAGAGAACGTAAGAGCTGCCATGATCATTTCGGATTTCACCAGCAATAACGTCCGGTTGCGCAGATCATTTTTGCCTTTCACACCGGCCAGGTTCAATCCATAGACGATCACGGCAGGTGTGTGGATGAGATAGTTATCCACCTTCGAATGAAAATGAGGAAAGTGCTCATCCCGCTCTTCCTTAATTTCATAACGGTTAATAACGCGATTGCTTAACGCAGTGTAAACACCAAGGCCGGTTAAAACAATCGGCACGGCAGTCGCTTTTAAAAGCTTGTTTTCTTTTCTGACTTCAGCACCGGGTTGCAAAAGCAGGTATTCCTTTTCGCTTTTCCTGCTTTGCGAATTGAGCTGGGCACATGTGCAGATGGAACAAAACAGGAAACAGGCGGAGAAACAAATCGTGTGCATGAACGGAGTTTGGCGGTTAATTCCCTAAGGCCACTTTCGGTTCAGGATAGACATGAATAGCTGACGAAAAGTTCAATTCGTAGCTACTTTATCTGCTTTTTCATTTTTCTTCCTGCTCATTATAAAATGAAACAATAACCCCCACTTGTCCATTTCAGACTTCTTTAAAATAAGTAAGTTGCGATGTAAATCCCATGACCTGCTTGAATCCTTTCACTACCTTTTTTAGTTTTAGACGAGTTGCTTTGTTTTTAGTCCTGATGAGCAATGGACTTTGCTCCGTGAACGTACATGCCGAAGACATTAAAGTACTACTCACCGGAAATACGGCTGACCTTAAAAACCCATCGCAGTTGTTTGAGATCATGGAGCAGTATGCTTCCGTTAATACAGGTCCGCTGCTTTGGGTAGTTAATGGCGATGTTTTTCCTGACGGTTTTTCGGATGATCAGATCCTGACATGGAAAGCGGATGCCATCGTCCTGCTGGAGCGTTTTCCACAGCTGCAGCTTCTCATCAACCAGGGCGATCGCGACTGGAATGATTCAGGCAAGAAAGGCTGGAAGCGAATACAGACCATCGAGAAATTACTGAAGCAATCCACGCATCCGCGGTTTCATCTTTACCTGGAGCATGGCTGCCCGGGGCCATGGACGTTTTCGTTACCCACGCTGGAGGTGGTGATCATCAACTCGCAATGGTGGAATCATCCCTATGAAAAACCCATTCCCTCATCGGATGTATGCCCCATTGCCGATACTGATATTTTTATTGAAGAGCTGGAAGGTATGCTGGATGAGCTATCTCACAAAAATGTGATGGTGCTGTCTCATTTTCCATTGGAGTCATTAGGGAATTATGGCGGCCACTTCCCGGCTTCCTCGTATTTGTTTCCGCCATTAATAGGCAATGCCGTGGTTGCCTTCCGGCAGAACATCGGTACCAGCAGGGATATTGGTAACCCACAGTTCGATGCGTTCCGTCATCAGCTCAATAATGTATTGCAGGATTATTCTTCCGTGATCTTTGCTTCGGGGCACGAGCGTAATCAATCCATCTTAAAGGTAGCGCAGAATTTCTATATCAATAGCGGGGCACTGGCAGGAGGAGATTATGTCGCCTCAGGCAGTTATGCATCGATGGCTTCACCGCATGCCGGCTTCATGGAGATTACCTATCAGAATAATGGTGCAGTGCGCTATCAGCATTTCCTGGTGAAAGAAAATCAATTGGCTAAAGATCAATCCGGAGTATTGATGGCCTCTGTATGTGAAGAGGCAAGTACGATACCAACAAATACATTGTACCAGCCTTGTGTGGATCTGGTTTTGCCTTCAGCAAAAATGGAGGTAAGCAATCCGGGTAGCACAACCGTGGCAGGCGGGCCAGAATATGCAAGCAGCAGGTTTAAACAGATGTGGCTGGGAAAGCACTACCGCTATTCCTGGACTGTACCCGTACGTGTTCCTTATCTGAATATGGATACCACTTTTAGAGGGTTAGTGATTAACGGAAAGGGCGGAGGCAGGCAGACCACATCCTTAAAGCTAAGCGGTGGCAATGGAAAAGAATATGTTTTCCGTTCGGTAGATAAGGACCCGTTCAGGGCATTGAGCTATGAGCTGAGAGGTACGATTGTTTCCAGCGTATTGAAAGACCAGACTACTACGCAGCAGCCGTATGGTGCCCTGGCGGTTTCCTACCTGATGGATAAGATAACTCTTTTGCATGCTACACCCGAATTATATGTACTGCCTAAGGATGATAAGCTGGGATCGTTCAAAGAAAGCTATGGAAACCTGTTTGGTATGCTGGAAGAACGGCCTACCGATAAAATAGATAAAGACAACATTTTCGGAGGAGCGAAAGACATCGAGAAGAGCTTTAAAATGTTCGACAAGCTTTACCGCGATCACGACAATCGCATCGAAACAAAAGAGTTTGCCAGGGCGAGAATTTTTGATTTGTGGATAGGCGACTGGAGCAAGCATGAAGACAACTGGAAGTGGGCCGGCTATAAAGAAGAAGGCGGAGAAGTGTTTCGCCCGATACCGCGCGACCGCGATCATGCCTTTTCGCGGTGGGATGGAATAATACCCTGGCTTGCCGACCGCGAGTGGGGGATGCCCAATGGAGAAAACTTCGATGATCATATTGTGGGGCTGCGCAGCCTCATGTGGCAGGCGCGTCACCTCGATCGCTTTGCCGCCAGCGCGCTGACAAAAGCGGACTGGATAAAAGCCGCGCATGAAATACAGGCCGCTATTACCAGCGAAGATATTGAAGTAGCTGTGAAGCGAATGCCTGCGGAAATCTACGAACACGATGGAAAGGAAATTGAACGCAAGCTCAATGCACGCATCCACGACCTTCCGAAGTATGCCGAACAGTATTACCGGTTGCTGGCAAAGGAGGTAGACATTATTGGCTCCAATAAGGAAGAGTATTTTCGGGTGATGCGTAATCCGGATGGATCGGTCAGCGTAACGATCTATGACCTCGATAAGAAAAATCAGCCGGTTTTGGAGAAGATCTACTACCAGCGCACTTTTAATCCGGATGAAACCAAAGAGATCCGCCTGTATGGATTGCTGGATGATGATGTATTCGTGATCGATGGAGCAGCCGAGCATTCTATTCTTGTCCGCATTATCAGTGGCGCTGGCGATGATTCTGTTATGGATCACTCGAAGGTGAAGAAAGGTGGTAAGAAAACGCTCATCTATGAGAAAGATGCTGCAGCGAAAATCGATGTGGGATCGGAAGCAAAAGAAGTGAAACCAAAAGATGTGCGGCTCTACGATTACAATCGCAAGGCCTTTGCTTATAATACCTATCTGCCCATTGCCTTGATTACCTACAATCCATTTACCGGTGTGGCCCTGCATGGCGGAGTAACATTCACACAACATCGCTTTTCCAAACCGGATTTCAGTTCCAAACAAATCATCCGGGCTTCGGTAAGTGCGCAGGGAAATTATGAATTGAAATACGGCAACCAGTTCCGGCAGCTGGCAGGTAAGTGGGACGCGATCTCGGAAATAGTTGTATCGCGCCCGTTGAATTATAACTTCTTCTTTGGAGTAGGTAACAATACGGAGAAAGATACCAGCAAGCCGAAGAACTTTTATCGTACACAATACAATTCTGTTTCGGTATCGGCAGGGTTGCTGCGCCAGTTCTGGAAACGAAGCCAGGTGGTGCTTACGGCCAACTATGAAGCAGACGAAGGCATTAAACGACAGGGCAGCTATCTCTCCGAACATCCAGATGTTTTTGGCGTGGAACAAATCAACCTTCTTTTTGCGAAGGGAATACTCGACCTTGATTTTCGTGATCGTGCCGCTCTTCCAGAAAGAGGTTTCCGTGTACTGCTCACACAGCAGGCGGGTCATGTTTCCAGCTCTGAAGATAAAATTGCTTCCATCTCTGAAATGGAAATGGAACAATACCTTTCCACCTATCATAAAAATCCGTTGACACTTGGGGTGAAGCTGGGAGCAGGTGTAACCAAAGGACAGCTTCCTTTCTATAAGTTATTTTCATTAGGTCAGCTCAATGACCTGGAAGGCTTCAAGCGAAACCGTTTCACCGGTGAGTCGAAAGCTTTTTTGAATACCGAGCTGAGATGGCAGCTTACCCAAATAAAAAATACTTTCCTTCCGCTGAAGATGGGTATCAGGGGCTTCTACGATGTCGGCCGCGTGTGGGCCGATTCGGACAACAGCGCAGCCGAGTACTGGCACCATGGCTATGGCGGAGGTATCTATGTTACTCCTTTCAAAGAGCAGTTTGCTTTTAATATCAGCGCGGGATCTTCCAAAGAAGAGTCGTTGCTGTTAATGATTTCGATAGGCAGCTTTTTCCGGTAGCTACTACTTTTAACCGCTCGTCTAAATTAATTATATACTCATCGCGATTGATTATTTTGTAGCAAGATAACAGCACTTGCCTTCGTGAAAAAAAAATACTTTCCGGCTATCGTTTTTATACTGCTTGTGATCTGTCTTTCCGGCTCCCTTCAGGCGCAGGATCAGGCGCTTCTTAGTGGCAGGCTGGTCGACAGCGAATCGGGAGTTCCGATTCCTTTTGCTACCATACGGGTAAAAAACAAAATGCTGGGTGTAATCTCCAATGCAGATGGAGATTTTAAACTTCCCGGCCGCTTCCGGGCCGCAGGAGATGTGATCGAGATTTCATGTATCGGATACCTCACCCAATCTGTTCCGATGAATCAGCTGTCGGAGGGTAAGATGACGCTGATACGCATGAAGCAATCGGAAGAACAGTTGGCCGAAGTGGTGGTGAAAGCAAAGAAGATGAAAGCGCTGACCGCTTACCGGATCGTACAGATGGCGATCAGCGAGATTCCGGATAATTATCCGGAACATCCTTATTCCTATGTCGCCTACTATCGCGATTATCAATCCAAAGAGCAGCAATACATCAATCTCAATGAGGCATTAGTGCACGTCTACGACAGCGGTTTTCAAACCAACGATCAGTTAGCTACCCACATCCGGCTGCTGGAATATAAAAAGAACACGGAGTTTGCCAGGGACACCACCACGGAAGTACCCTACGATAATCAGCCGGCTTCGTTCGACAAGGGCAAGAACAAGTACATTCCCAATGCCGTTCTTTCTTCCTTCGGGGGAAATGAGCTGAGCATATTGCGGGTGCACGATGCGATACGGAATTACCGGCAGCCTTCGTACTCTTTCGTCAATCAATTTAATACGGACTTTATTACTAATCACTTTTTTAAACTGCAAGGTTCCGTTTATCTCAATGCCACTCCGCTCTATTGCATTGAGTTCGAATCCAAGGTTGCCGCTGCGGGTCCCCTGCACTTTGCCAAAGGGAAAATCTATATCCAGAAAAATGATTTTGCCATTCACAAGCTGGAATATGCCTGTTATAATAAAACCATGAAAGAGACCCAGCTCATGTACGACATCCAGGTGGAGTATGCGCGCAGTGAAGGACGCATGTATCTCAACTATATCTCGTTCAATAATTTCTTTAAGGTGCGCAACGAACGCGATTACCGTGTTATCGATATGGTCTACGATCAGCGTACGAACTGTTTTATCATCGATGTAAATAACAATCCTGACCGGGTATCTTCGATCATTAAAAGGAACTATCATTTTTCTTTTGATGATACGGCACTCGAACTGAAATGGATTGAAGTAAACGGGAAACGGATTTATGTTTACCTGTCAGAAAAAGAGCATGCCCGGCTATTGGCCGGCCGGAACGAACTGGGTGCACGGCTGAAGATGAAGATCGAAAACCTGCGTGATATGGATAACCGGGAGCTGGATAAAGTAACGCTCACCAGCGTACACCAGTTTAGAGAGTTGTTTGTACAGAAAATGAATGAGAAGGAAGCCGCTCCCGGGCAGGCGTTGTTCCTGCAGAAGGATAAACCCCTTTCGCGCCAGGCCATGGAACCCGTGGCTGCAGAATTGTCCAGCTACTGGATGAATTCTCCCCTGAAAAAAGAATAACATTATGTTATGAATGCTGATCAGCTAATCGAATGGAGGACGTATAAAACCAATTTCTTTTATATCCGATAGTTGTTAGATTTATAAAATGAAATCACTCCTTCTTTTTTTATTGATTACAGCCGGTGTAACAATGAATGGCTATACACAACCTCCCGTTCGCATCGCTATAGCAGGGCTTAGTCATGGCCACGTGGGATGGGTGTTTAACCGCTCCGGCAAAAAAGATATTGAGCTGGTGGGCATTTATGAAAAGAACCCCGAGCTGGTAGATCAATTTATAAAACGGTATCAGCTAAACAGGAGTTTGTTTTATACCGACCTGGATAAAATGCTGGAGCAGGTAAAGCCGGAAGCAGTGGCTGCATTTGGCCCGATCAGTGAACACATTGCGATTGTACGTGCTGCCGCCCCGCGAAAAATTAATGTGATGGTAGAAAAACCACTGGCGACTACCTATGCAGATGCCAGGGAGATTCAATCGCTGGCAACGAAGAACACTATTCAGGTGCTTACCAATTTTGAAACCTCCTGGTATGCCAGCAATCAGTATGTGCGGGAGTTGCTGGAGCAGGGAAAGCTGGGCGATATCCGTAAAGTAATGGTGAACGATGGTCACCAGGGGCCGAAAGAGATTGGTGTCAGCAAAGAGTTTTTGGCTGATCTTACCGATCCCGTAAAAAACGGAGGTGGTGCGATCATCGACTTTGGATGTTATGGTGCTAACCTGATGACCTGGTTGCTGAAGGGAGAACGGCCATTGAGCGTTACCGCGGTGACGCATCAGAACAAGCCGGATATTTATGCAAAGGTAGATGACGAAGCTTCCATCCTCCTTCAATATCCGAAAGCACAATGTATTATCCAGGCTTCCTGGAACTGGACTTTCTCCCGCAAGGACATGGAAGTGTATGGAAATAAAGGTTATGCCGTGGCCGTGAATGCCACCACAGTACGGCAACGTCTCGAAGACAAATCTCCTGAAGAAACCGTGAAACTTGATGCACGACCGGATCCGTTTACCGATCCTTTTTCGGTACTGGCGCAAGTGGTGCGCGGAAAACTGAAGCTCGAAGAAAATGACCTCTATGGATTGAAGGTGAATGTAACGGTAGTGGAAATACTGGAAGCAGCCAGGGAGTCAGCACGATTAAAGAAGACCGTGGCATTAAAGTAAGATGAGTGGCAAAGCGCTGTTTGTTGCCTGCATTACTTTTCTTTATGCAGCAGATTGCAGAGCGCAACATACCCGGCTGATGTTCATGAAAAACAAAAACCGGATCGTGTACTATGAAGCAGGCGATGTACTCACCTTTACCGTGAAAGATCATGCTTATAAGATAAGCGACCAGATCGGCTTCTTTCAGGGTGATAGTATAATTGTGTTTAACCATCACCTTGTTGATGTGAGAACGATAACTGGTGTTTACCTCGATAAAAAGAACAAGGTCTTTTACTTCATGAAGTATAAATACGATAAGCTCCTTCTTTTTATGGGCACCGGTTATTTACTTCTTGATGTGATCAACACTGGTGAGTTCGACAAAAAGACACTGATCATCAGCGGGTCGATGATCGGGGCGGGGTTGCTGGCAAAGCTGTTCATCAGCAAACGCATTAAGGTAACAGGAAAAAAGAAGCTGCGTATTCTGAATCTGTAGAAAGCGTTGGCTCACGAACGAAGCGGGGCGTGAAATTCTCCTTCCATGCTTCCGGCCACTTCGTTATGCTGTTCTTCTTTTTACTAATTTGAGCCCTGCTTATCGTTCGCAAATTGAACTACACGAAAAATCCAGACCTGCATACGATTAAACCTGACTGGCAAGGCACACCTGTCGATGCGGATCATCGCTTTGTCAATCACGAGTTTCCATTCAAAGCGCATTTCGGAGATGTGCTGAAATGGATGACCAGTGATAAACCACAGAAGCAGGAAAAGAAATCGGATACGTTCCGGCTTGCCTCTGTTAGCGACAGCAGTTTTCTTCACAGCAAAAAAGACTGCATTGTGTGGCTGGGTCATGCTACCTTTTTTATTCGCCTTGGCGGGATCAATGTATTGATCGACCCTGTCTTTTACAATGTGCCTTTCATAAAGCGGTATGCACAGCATGCCTTTGGGCCAGACGTGTTTACCCAGCTGGATTATCTTTTAATTTCGCACGATCATCAGGATCATTGCCAGGAGAAATCCATCCGCAGGATCGTTCATCAAAATCCTGACATGACGGTTCTCACCGGATTGAACATGGAAGGATTACTGCGCCCATGGATCAAAAAAAATAAAGTGCAATGTGCCGGCTGGTACCAGCAGTATCAAACACCAGAGCAGTTGAACATCTATTATCTGCCATCACGCCATTGGTCGAAGCGGGGCATTACTGATACCAATAAAAGATTGTGGGGAGCTTTTGTGTTTCAGAGCAAAGACAAAACAATTTACTTCAGTGGCGATACCGGCTATGGTAATCATTTCAGGACCGCACGCGAATTGTTTCCTTCGATCGATGTGGCCATTATCGGGGCAGGTGCCTATAAGCCGGAATGGTTTATGTCGCCCAACCACATTTCTCCGAAGAATGCAGTAACTGCCTTTCATGAACTGGGCGCCAGGGTACTTATCCCCATGCACTACGGCACGTTCGATATCAGCGATGAGCCGGCAGGAGAGCCCTATCGTATATTAAAAGAACTGGAACGAGAGCATAAGATCAACGGCCAGCTGAAAGCGATGAACCTGGGCGAATGCTACGATTCGTTTTGAGTAAGAGCGTTGATGTAAAGAATTGCATACAATGACGTTGATCATGCTATGATTGTTGAGCTGACTCTCTAAGCAAGTGATCATATCAGGATACAATGGGATTTGGTGCATCCGTGTTCATCAACAAATAACAGATGATCTCACCACCTCACACGATCACTCATTCTTTCTCACGAAAACTATACTGATAAGGTGCCTTATGCGCCTTGCCCAAATACAACTTGTCATGCCGGACCAGTAATCCTGACCCCAGCATCTCCCGCTGAAAAGAAGTACGTCTTAATTTCTTTCCGAGAATCGCTTCGTATACCTGCTGCAATTCCTTCATCGTGAATTTCTCCGGAAGCAGGTTCATCCCCACCAGCTTGCGATCGAGGTTTTCGCGAAGCGTGTCGATGGCCTTGTCTACTATTTTGCCATGATCGAAAATCAGCTCAGGCAACTCATCAACGGCATACCAGGTACAGGAATCGGAGAGGGCATCGGGTTTGGGCACCACCTCCTTGTAGTTGATCAGCGCATAGTAAGCGACAGAGATAAAGCGATCCAGCAGCCAGTTAGTGTGGTCATCAATTCCATTTGCCTTGAGAATAGTGCGCATTGGCTCCGGTTGATAGCGCTGCAAGCTGCCGAAGGTATGAAACTGCTCGAGGTAAATATTGGCCAGGCCTGTTCGTTCTTCAAGCCCTCTACGGGCGGCAGCGTCCAGGTCTTCATCGGTACGCACGAACCCTCCCGGCAAGGCGTAAAGACCGGTGTTGTGGTATTTCATGATCAGGATTTTGAGCTGGTCGCCCGAGAATCCAAGGATCACTGAATCGTACGCAATATGCGCCAGGTAAGGTGTGCCGTCCATCCGCTGCAATCAATGATTTTTCAAAAATAAATGGGAACCTATCCGAAAGCTAATTATTATTGTTACAAAATGAGACAATAATGAAAATACTCTTAAAGAATACAAAACCAACCATTGCGGTGGTGGGTTTTTGGATGTTGAGCCTGGCACTGTTTGCCCAGGGCAACAATGGCTTTCCCATACAAGCTACCGTGGAAAACGGAACCATCGAAGGGCTTTATGATACGAAGTCCGGACTTCAGACCTATTTCGGAGTTCCCTTTGCCAAACCTCCTGTAGGCGATCTGCGCTGGAAAGCACCTCAGCCTGCTGAAAGCTGGAAAGGTGTGTTGGCTACCAAAGTCTTCGGACCACGACCTGTTCAGGCTATTGTGTTTGGCGACATGAACTCGCGTTCCAACGGGCTGAGCGAAGACTGTCTTTACCTCAACGTATGGACACCTGCCAAACGCGATACCAAAGGGCTGCCTGTGCTGGTTTACTTTTACGGAGGCGGCTTTGTAGCGGGCGATGCTTCGGAGCCACGCTATGACGGAGCGAGCATGGCGAAGAAGGGGATCGTAGTAGTTACCGTAAACTACCGCCTTGGTATTTTTGGTTTCTTTGCCCATCCTGAGTTAAGTAAAGAAGCATCTTATAAAGCTTCCGGTAATTATGGATTGCTTGATCAGGCGTTAAGCCTGAAGTGGGTACAGAAGAACATTGCAGCCTTTGGTGGCGATCCGAAGAAGGTAACTATCGCAGGAGAATCGGCCGGTTCTATTTCGGTAAGCGCGCAGATGGCCTCACCGCTTTCGCGAAATCTGATAGCAGGCGCAATCGGAGAGAGTGGCGCGGGTATCAACCCTACCTTATCTCCGGTGCCCTTAGCAGAAGCAGAGAAGACCGGTGCGGAGTTTGCAAAGAATGCAGGCTATACCACACTCGCCCAATTGAGAGCGCTAAGCACACGCGATCTGTACGAGATCTATGCAGAGTCAAAGCGTTTTGGATTTCCTACTGTGGTAGATGGTTACTTCTATCCGAAAACTATTCCCGAAATCTTCAAAGCAAAAGAACAGGCACAGGTTCCTTTGCTGTTAGGCTGGAATTCGGCCGAGATACCGGGCATGGCTTTCATGCAAGGGCTTCCTTATAACGAGGAGAGCTATGTAAAGAAAGTAAAGGAAACGTATCCTGCCGATTCGGAAGAAGTAGTGAAGCTCTATCCACACAGCTCGGCAAAAGAAATTGAATTGTCGGCTACCGCTTTAGCGTCCGACCGTTTCATTGCATACAGCACCTGGAAGTGGTTTGACCTTCATCGCAAGAACAGCAAGCAACCGGTGTACCGCTACCTGTATAGCAAGTTGCGTCCTCCGTTGGCTGATCAGAGCCGTACTTCCGGCCTGGCAGGCGGTACCGTTGAAAAAGGACAGGAAGCGTTTAAGATGCCAGAACCGGTAGGTGCACCACATGCCTGCGAGATTGAATACTGCATGGGCAACCTGGATCTGGTAAAAGAATATGCATGGACCAAAGAAGACTATACTGTATCGGCTACCATGCTGGAATACTTTGCCAACTTCATAAAGAAAGGTAATCCCAACGGAGACAAACTTCCCGAATGGCCTGCTGCCGAAGCACAGGATACCACACCACCGGTCATGATCATTGATGTGCAATCGAAGTCCATCGATGCCAAGGATGATGCGCGCTATGTATTTTTAGATAAGGCATATAAGAACAACTGATCTTTTTTATCCGCTAACTATAATCCATTGTTTATGCCCGCATTTCATTTGCTGAAGTGCGGGTATTTTTTACAAGCTGACTATCTATTTTATATTTGTGTAAAGGTGCTTGCAGCATAGTAGAATTGCTACTCCACAGGTAAAGCACCTAAAGGACGTTCTTATGAGAGAAAACTGAGCCGACAATATTCAATTAAAGCTGCTACCAGAGTTGAGACTGTCAAGCGGTTTCCTCTTCCTCTTTGATCTCTATGCAAGGCAGTGTTTTCAAATAGCCACGCCTTGAAATCATTACTCATAATAGTATCAAATATAACCTTACTTATTGCTAAGCATTCTTCTTCTGAAAGATCGAAACTTTTGATCGCATGTTCAATCTCTTTCATTTTTCTTCCCTTTTGGTTTTTTGCCCATGTAAGAAACAATTCCTTTGATCTTGTATTAGGAGCAAGATCATGGCAATCGACACACATGAGAAAAAGATTATCTGGTGTGTCTGGTCCTCCTAAGCTTCTTGCTACGATGTGGCATCGCTGCAAGCGATTTATCCTGTTCCAGTTTGTTACAATTTTATCGTGGATGCGTCACTACTCATGTCAAATTTATCTCCCCATGGAAATTCTCCACAAGCCCAGCAGATGGGTTCTCCCCAATCAACCCCCTCCTTATCCAAATAATCTTTCCAGTAATTAAAAATCTCTGATCGGGTAGCCATTTTTTAAATCCTGTTTCATAAAAGTATTCAGCAAGAATTTAAAGTAATACAAAACTGTATAAATTCTTAAACTTCCCGAATAAGATCTGATTTAAAAGTAAAAGCAGAAGTTTTATTTTTCTTCTTTTCCATCCATCTTTTTAAGAGTGAAAGACGCTTTATGGGAACATGTTCCTTGTGTTCTTTAAAGTCAGCTGCCTTCAGGTAAAAAGAAACCTGTTCAAGGTTTATTATACGTTTCCTGATGCTTTTCTGAAGATTGTTTTTTAAAATGGAGTATTTGATCTCAATATTGTCACCTTCATTCAACGTTATTGATTCAGTTACTACGAGACGGCCCTCTTTCAATTCCAGGACATCATCTTCCTGAATGAAAAAGTTTTTAATGAATTCTGATTTTTGTTGTTCAATGATTTTTCTTTTTTCACCTGTGAGGTAATGATCGTACAAATATTCAATCAAACACCTTAACTGATAAAGTTTTTGTTGTTTATAATCAGTGCTATAAAAATTTTCATCGAATGTTACCTTAAATTCTTTCTGCAACGCCTTGATATATAACGGTACATGAATATGTATTTCATCAACGGTTTTGATTCCCGTTATTTTTATGGGTACATCATGCGAAAGTAAAATCTGGCGAATGGAATTCATTCCCAGCAACTGAAGGCCCGCTGATTCGTGGTCGGTCACTTTAAAAATTTTCTTTTGTTTGTGATATATCCCTTTAGACTTTATAGATAATTCATGAAGCCTCTTATATTGAACAACATCTGTTTTATAATGGGAACTAAGTAAATTCTCGTAATTATTACTATCATAGAGCTGGGTGAAATATTTCTCTGCATAATTCAGGTAAGGCCAATAATCAATTCCCTGAATGTTGAGGGAAACATCTGCCAGTAAATGTGCTTCAAGCTGTGCTGTGACATACAAGGTCAGACTTAAATAGATGTGCTTGAATTCGAGCAGACGCGGCAGTATGCACTTTTGCCTGCCATATCGATTTGAATGTGTTGATAAGGAAAATGTGTAGTAATGCCTTTCTGCAAAAGTTTCCAGGATTAATTCTTGTTCCTGAGCAGAGAGATGGTGGAATTTATCATTTAGCTCTGCGACATATGAAATGCTGACATATTTGTTTCCAAAACTATCCCCATAGTCAAAGGAAATGGTAACGGATTTTATAAACGCTTTCTGAGCAATAGTATTCGTTACACGAGTATAAAAGAATGTTGCCAGTTTTAACGAGTCCATACTTCAATGTATTAATGATCAATACTTTAATATCGAAGCTAACCAAAATTGGAAAAGGTGCCAACATTTTGATACAGATATAACTTGTAATAATTTGATTATCAATAATATGTGTATGTAAATAACGGAATAAGCGAAAAGTCACGAGTTTATTTTAGACCTGTTAGGACGGTTATTGAGATACAAACGACTATAATGTAAGGAGTTACAATATCGTAGGGGATAAAGGGTTCGAGTCCCCTTTAAATTAAAAAGAAACAGATTTTTTGGAAACTGTTTCAATAAATTGAGAAATGAAACTGGAAAGGGTGCCTGCAAAAGCGGATACTATAATCTCCAGCATTACGTCCATGAATCTAAAGATATCGTTCTTTCTATGTTTGACAAAAGAAAAACTCAGACTATATGTTAAGAGAGAAAATGGATTTCTCATTCTGGTGCTCATCAGTAGAAGTAGAACACCATATAAAAAAATGTCACTAATTCCGGCAAATTCACAGTTCAGCAGGTTAATAGTCAATATTTTAAACGTCTAATTTATGAGATTGGGCAATCGGTGACAGTTCGTATTATGAGTTTTACGTGTAATTGATTTATTATAAGGTATTTAAGTTAAATTAGAAAATAAGTAGCCAAGAACGATATGGTTGCTTGCATCCGGTAAATTTAAGTAGTAAGAATGTAAATAACTGTTTTAGAAGGTATTATGGAATAAGATTATAAGACGAGACTGCCTGACCTATTAAAATCAAAAGGAGAGATTTTTTGAGACGTTTTTCGATATATCAATAACCCACTGAGCAGAAAAAGAAACACCGGTTTAATGACCCCACTCTGTTACTATTTTAATTTCGGCAGAGGAGGGGCTCGACCAGGCCGGAAAGTCATTCAGGATAGCCTCGGCTTTAACCCGCTTCGTGATATACGAGGAGGTGTTTATTTTCTTTTCGCGCAACGCCTGCATCACAAAAAGAAAATCCTGCTGCGTGGCATTGCGGCTGCTCATCAGTGTAATCTCTTTCGCATGAATGGCTGGGTGCGAAAAGGTAAGTTCTCCTTTATAGAGTCCCACTAGTACATAGCTTCCGCCATGGCCCATATAAGCGACCCCACTTTCAATCGCCTGCTTGCTGCCCGTGGCATCGAATACCGTATTGGCATACTCTCCCTGCGTATAGTCCTTCACCTGGTCTGCCGGATTCTGAAGCGCATGAATAATGAGATCTGCGCCAAACTGTTCTTTAGCACTCCGCAGGCGATGTTCATTGATGTCCATGGCAATCACTTTTGCACCTATGTACTTTGCCAGTTGAATAATGCCCAGACCAATAGGTCCACAGCCCATTACTACAATCGTATCTCCGGGTTTTGTTTGCGCACGCCTTAACGCATGGGCGCCAATAGCAAGTGGTTCTGTAATCGCAATCTCATCCAGTGAGAGATCGTTGGCTTTAATCAACAGCCGGGCAGGAAAAGAGATCATTTCCTGCATGCCACCATCCACATGCACACCGAATACTTTCAATTCCTGACAGCAATTTGTTTTGCCGGCTTTACATGCTGCGCACACCTGGCAATTAATGTAAGGCATAAGTACCACCTGATCTCCGGCACGTAATCCCTGCAGGTTTTTCCCAATGCTGAAAATTTCCGTAGCCAGTTCATGACCAAGAATACGTGGGTAAGAGAAGTAAGGCTGCGTGCCGCTGAAAGCATGTAAATCTGTTCCGCAGATTCCTACCTTCTTCACGTTCAGGATGGCATGATCAGCCCGGAAGGAAGGATTTTCTTTAGCTCCAAATGAAAAGAGCCCCGGATTGTCGCATCGGATATAGTTCATTCCGGATTTTTAATTAATATTGTTCAAACGTTTGAACAATATTATACGATCTGTTATAATAATCCAATTAAAGTTCAAAGGGATAACCATTTTGAAAGCAGCCTTATCGGATTTTATAGGCCGGATATCAATCGCAGAAACTGAAGCTTGAAAAGGAAGCCGACTATAGTGGATATCGCAAACACGCTGGGAATTTCTCCCTCCGCGGTATCAAAGGCATTAAGCAATCATCCCCGCATTAGCAGCGAAACAAAACTGGCTGTGCTGGAGGCGGTGAAAATGCTGGATTACCAGCCGAACTCAATGGCCACCGGATTACGCAAAGGAAGAAGCGGGCTGATTGGGATGCTGGTGCCGGGAATTCACTATGGCTTTTTTGCCACTGCTATTAAAGGTGCCGAAGAAATACTAAGTCAGCAAGGGTACAGTGTTCTCATCGCGCAGTCAAAGGAGAATTCCGCCCACGAAAAAAAACAGATCGAAGGATTCGTCAAAGCGCAGGTAGAAGGAATCATTGCTTCGATGGCGATGGAAACAAAAGACCCATCGTTTTATAAAGCATTATCGGCCGATATTCCGCTGGTACTTTTTGACCGAACGTTTGAAGACGATCGTGTAAGTACTGTTATCATTGATGATTTTGAAGGTGCTGTCAAGGCCGTAGATCACCTGCTGGAGATGGGATATAAACGCATTGCTCACCTGGCAGGCTTTGATCATATTCTTCCTTTCCAAAGAAGAATAGAAGGATATAAAAGTGCGCTGCAAAAACACGGCCTGCCTTTTAGAGAAGAATATCTTTTACAAAGCGCACTCAACAAAGATGAAGGGGCCAATGCCATGCAGCAGCTTCTCCGGCTTGCCGAACCTCCGGATGCCATTTTTGCCGCCAGCGATTACCTGGCCTTCGGTGCGATGAAAGAAATAAAGATTGCCGGCTTGCGCATACCTGAAGATATTGGTGTGGTTGGATTTAGTAATGAAGAATTGTCTGCACAGGTATCGCCTTCCATTACCACCATCGATCAATTCAGTGAAAGCCTCGGTGCCACTGCGGCAGAATTATTAATGGAACAATTAAAGTCGGGTACAACAGGGAAAGAATTTACCGCACAAAAAAGAATAGTATCCCCCCGGCTATTAGTTCGCCAGTCCTCCGTACGCAAAGGCGAGGTTCCATCTCCATTGTAAAACAATTTTTAAATGATAGCATGTTCTCTATGAAAAAAATCTTCTCCGCACTCCTGTTCTTTAGTGTCATTATTGGTTATGGCCAGCGAGACCTGAAGCTCTGGTACAACAAGCCGGCACAAAACTGGAACGAGGCTTTACCCATTGGCAACGGCAGGCTGGGGGCAATGGTTTTTGGAAGTGTAAACCAGGAACGCATTCAATTGAACGAGGCTACACTGTGGTCGGGCGGACCAGCCAACACGAATCCCAATCCGCAGGCATCTCAATATCTTGATGAAATCAGGAAAGCATTGTTTAAGGAAGATTACAAGCAGGCAGAAAAACTGACGCAGAAAATACAAGGACTCTTTACGGAATCGTATGAGCCGTTGGGTGATTTGATTTTGGAGTATGCACTGGAGGGACAGCCAGCTGACTATTACCGTGATCTCAATATCAGCAATGCCACGGCTACTACCCGCTTTAAAGTAAATGGAGTAACCTACACGCGCGAAATATTTGCATCGGCTCCGCAGCAGGTGATTGTTATCCGGCTCACCTCAGATAAGAAGGGCGCTTTGAACTTTAAACTTTCAACAGAAAGTCCGCTGGTATATAAAAATGAAATCATCAGCAACAGCATTATGGCCATGCACGGAAGAGCGCCCTCGCATACCGACCCCAGCTACCTGCAAACGATGGAGCAGGCGGTGGTATATAACGACCCCGCCAATTGCCGCGGCATGCGCTTCGAGCTTCAGGCGAGAATAAAAAATACAGATGGCGAAGTGAATACGATTTCTTCGGGACTGGAAGTAAAGAATGCAAGTGAAGTGATTGTATATGCATCCATGGCCACCAGCTTTAATGGTTATGATAAATGTCCGGATAAAGAAGGTAAGGACGAACGTCAGCTTGCTCAGAACGCGTTGGATAAAGCATGGGTGCTGGGCTTTGATCAGCTCAAACAAAATCATTTGAAAGAGTATAGCGGTTACTTTAATAGGGTGAACCTTTCACTGAACAATGAATCGCAAATAGACTTGCCTACCAATCAACGGCTTTTAGAATACACCAAAGGAAAAGCCGATGCTGCGCTTGAAGCGCTTTACTTTCAATTTGGACGTTATCTTCTTGTTTCCTCTTCAAGGCCGGGTGGCTTGCCAGCTAACCTGCAGGGAATATGGAACCATCATGTGCGGCCACCATGGAGCAGTAATTATACCACGAATATCAATACGGAGATGAATTACTGGATGGCCGAAACCTGCAACTTATCAGAGCTTCATACTCCGCTCATTGATTTGCTTCAATCGCTTGCTGTTACAGGGAAAGAAACAGCCACTCATTTTTATAATGCAAAAGGCTGGACGCTACATCACAATACGGATATATGGGCCACCTCCAACCCGGTGAGCGGTAGCCCGAGTTGGGCCAACTGGCCTATGGGTGGAGCATGGCTTTGTCAGCATGCCTGGGAGCATTACCAGTTTACCGGTGATACCGAATACCTGAAACAAGTGGCTTATCCGCTAATGAAAGGTGCCGCTGAATTTTGTTCCGATTGGTTGATTGAAGATCCGAATGGAATGCTGGTTACAGCTCCCTCCACTTCGCCTGAGAATGTGTTTGTAACGGGCGGTGTTAAAGGTACGGTGTCTGTTGCCAGTACGATGGATATGTCTATCATCCGCGATTTGTTTTCGAATGTGATCCAGGCATCGGTTAAATTAAATGTAGACGAAGACTTCAGGAAAATGCTGCAGGAGAAGCAAAAGAAACTTTTCCCTTTTCAAATTGGAAAGAAAGGCAATCTGCAGGAATGGTATAAAGACTTTGATGAAGAAGATGTACAACATCGTCACATCTCTCACTTGTTCGGGCTTTTTCCGGGGCACGAGATTTCACCGATTACTACACCTGCACTGGCAAATGCAGCACGCAAATCCTTAGAGCTGCGGGGTGATGGCGGCACCGGATGGTCGAAAGGATGGAAGATCAACGTATGGGCGCGGCTGCTGGACGGCAACCATGCGCATAAATTAATTCGCGAACAGCTTACGCTTACCGGAGTGGAGGGAACAGATTATTCCAATGCCGGAGGAACCTATCCCAACATGTTGGATGCACATCCACCTTTTCAGATTGACGGAAACTTTGGCGGAGCATCGGGTATCACCGAAATGTTGTTGCAAAGTCAGGACGGTATACTGCATCTTCTGCCTGCGCTGCCGGATGCATGGAAGTCTGGCAAAGTAAGCGGCCTGAAAGCGCGCGGAGGATTTGAAGTGACGATCGAATGGGCCGATCATCAGATCAAATCAGCCACCATCACTTCATTGAATGGCCAGTCCTGCTCATTGCGTACGGCAACACCGATTAAGATCTCCGGGCTTTCTGCTGCTTCAAGTAAAACAGCAAATGGTTATATTACTACTTTTATTACAAAGCCGCAGACAGTCTATAGTATCAAACCGAAAAAATAATGACACAACCAGTAATGAAAAGCAAAGCATCTGTTCTTGTCCGCTCACTGACGCTACTGATGATCGCAGTATCATCAGCGCATCCGTTAGCCGCACAGACTTCGGTTATAAAAGTGCAGACCGATCGGTACCAGGCGGAGATACAGCCTACTATGTGGGGAATATTTTTTGAGGACATCAACTTTGCGGCTGATGGAGGTATTGGTGCGGAACTGATCAAAAACAGGTCGTTCGAATTTTCCGACCCACTCATGGGGTGGAAGATGTATAACATGAGCAAGTATTCACTTAACAAGCAATCCGGAAGTATCCAGATCATTAATCGCTCGGAAGAGAATACCGCCAATCCACATTTCGCGCGTGTTCAGATTAACTCCGACAGTTCGCTTGTTATTTCGAACGAAGGCTTTCGTGGTATGGGCATCCACAGCGGTGAGCGCTATCACTTTTCCTTATGGGCACGGCAGCAGGAAGGAAGTGATACAAAAATCGGTATAGCATTGATTACCCCACAGGGAAAAAGTATGGGTGAGGCAGAAGTTAACATAACAGGGACAGAATGGAAGAAATATACGGTTAGTCTATTGGCATCGGCTACCGAAGCAAAAGCTAATATTACACTTCGCTTTACAAAGAAAGGAATAGTCGATGTCGATATGATTTCATTATTTCCGCAGGATACCTGGAAGCAGCGGCCGAATGGATTACGCAAGGACCTGGTACAGCTTCTGGCCGATATGAAGCCAGGCTTCGTTCGTTTTCCCGGAGGTTGTATCGTAGAAGGATATCACCTGGACATGCGCTACCAATGGAAGAAAACCATTGGTGCAGTAGAGACCAGGGAGGTAATCAAGAACCGTTGGAATGACGAATTCAAACACCGGCCTGCAGCGGATTACTTTCAGTCCTTTGGGGTAGGATTCTATGAGTACTTTCAACTGGCGGAAGACATAGGGGCATCTCCACTTCCCATCATCAGCTGTGGCATGGCCTGTCAGTTTAATTCGGCAGAACTGGTGCCGCTTAATTCACTTGATCCTTACGTTCAGGATGCGCTGGACCTGATTGAATTTGCCAATGGTACTGCCGATTCCAAATGGGGCAAGGTGCGTACTCAACTCGGTCACCCGGCATCTTTTAATCTGAAATTTATTGGTGTTGGTAATGAACAGTGGGGACCCGAATACATCGAGCGGTATAAGATTTTTGCATCCGCTATCCAATCCAAATATCCGGGTATAAAAATCGTGTCAGGTACGGGGCCATTCTCCGAAGGAGAGTTATTTGACTATGCAAGTAAAGAGTTGAAAGCCCTTAAAGCAGATCTCGTAGATGAACATTACTATCGCGATCCAAAATGGTTTCTGGATCATGCTGACCGATACGATGCCTATGATCGCTCCGGCCCGAAAATATTTGCAGGCGAGTACGCAGCACAGAGTGTATCAACAACCAGCCCTGAAAATAAAAACACCTGGCTCTGTGCACTCTCTGAAGCTGCTTTTATGACCGGTCTGGAACGCAATGCTGATGTTGTACACATGGCATCGTATGCCCCGCTATTCGCACATGCCGAAGGATGGCAATGGACCCCTGACCTGATCTGGTTTGATAACCTGAATGCGTACGGCACGCCAAGCTACTACGTGCAAAAAATGTTCGGTACCAACAAAGGCAACCGCGTGTTGCCGATACTCATGGATGGGCTTCCTCTTGAAGGCAAGCAGCAACTTTATGCTTCGGCATCGTGGGAGGAGGCAGGGCGTGAAGTGATCATTAAAGTGGTGAATACGGATAATGCAATGAAGCACACCGAAATTCAGATGGAAGGGAAAGTTAAAAACAGCGGCACGGCAAAACAGATTATTCTTAAGGGTGATGATGCCAGTGCGGTAAATAGTTTTGCAAGCCCGCAATACATTGCTCCGCAGGAAAAAGTGGTTTCATTTAAAGGTCAGACCATTGTGTTGGATCTCCCGCCTCAGTCGTTCACTATACTAAGGGTGAAAATGAAATGATGCGTTTGATACACTGAAAAATCATTTCCTGTTCATTCATTGTGGTAACCTTTTATTCTTTTGCTGACATTCAGTTAGGAAAAACGGTTGACCTGAATGATTTATTTTCCGGACGTCCTTGGGATTGCAAAGACTGATCAGCGACAGAAAAATACCATAATTCTTCAGGTGTTTTTGAAATCGTTCCTTCCTTTATGTTCTCATCCGCAAAAAATAAGACGTTGTCTGTTTCATAATAAGGGTAATTGTCATTGTAAAGGCTCAAGTGAGTGATGCCAATGAGCGCAACAAACAGGACCAGAGCCAGGGTGGCGCTGATATATTCTTTCCATAACTGAACCTTTTCATTTGACATATCTCCTGATTGGCTTTAGTTAATAAATTTTTTACCCCTGCCGGAAACTGCCGCCACATTAAAGAAACCCACCACAGCAGATCCGTTGCCATTCAGATTGACCACGTTGGTAGAAACGTTGGCTAACGGTGTAGATGTAAATAGTTCAGAGAGTCCTCCATTCCGATCGGTCTGTGTAATCACTTCATTCATATAGTTAAATGAAATTTCAGTGAGCGAATGGATCTCCACGTAGATGGAGTCGCCTGTTTTGAGCGGTGACAGGCGTTGCCCGTCTTCATCCTCATCATCGGCATTAATACCGGTGCGCACGGGTGTAATGAACGTCACTCCATCAAACCCATTGCCGGAAGACATGGCAGCGTCATAAGCAATATTCAGCTCACTTACTTTATTAAGAAGCGTTCCGTTTTTATACGTTCTGATCCAATAGGTATCCCCTTTGCCGGGTAAATCCTTCGCCCAGAATTCGCCCTGGTAGCGGTCTGTATTATTTCCAAAACCAATATCGTCTTCCCTGGAAAAACTAATACTGTCAATGGCTGGCACCCTTCCCATGGTGCATGATGAGGTAAATGTTTCTCCCTTGTATACTACGGTGAGTGTGTATCGTACTCCCGTTTGTCCCAGCACTTCACCGGCTGCTGGTTCCCAGCGGTACGCTCCGTCATTCGCTGTTAAGTCTTCCGTAAATACATACGTGTTGTCCCTGTTATCCTGTATGGATACCGATGCACCCGTAGCTGCAGGAGGAAGATTTTCATTATCGAAATAATCCTGAGATAAGGTGATGTAAATGGTTTGTGTCTCCGGCTTATTGTTCACCCACGCATCGATATTTAAAACCGGATCGGCAGTACCCGTGTCTACATTAATGACATCATCGCACGACAGAAAGCAAACGGCCGCTATAAGAAAAAGAAGTAACGAAGATTTGCGCATATTTTTTACCGGATAAGTCATTCGTTTTGTCGTCAGAATTTAAAGTTGTAAGAAACGGAAGGAACCATCGTACCAATGATGGATACCTGGTGCGCCTCCGATTGCAAAGGCTTACCCACAACAGCCCGGTCGTCCGACTGATTAAAATAAATCGAGAAGGCATTTTTACGTGCGTAGATATTGTACACCGAGAACACCCAGTAATCCCGATTCCTTCTTTCTCTGCCGCTCTTCGTATGTGTCTTTCCTTCCAGCCGGAAAGAAAGATCAAGACGATTATAGTTTTTGATGCGTGTGTTGTTTCGGGTATCCTGCGAGTTGTAAGGAATGAGTATTCCCTGAGAGGTGTAACGTTGATCAGGAAAGGTAGTAGGCGTACCCGTAGTGTATACAAAATCGGCTGTAGCCGACCAGCGTTTGTTGATCTCAAAAATTCCAACCACTTTCAGGTTATGCGTCTGATCGAAGCGCGTAGCATACCAGCGACCACGATTAATGCCATCTACTTTTAGCTCCGAACGGCTTAGGGTATAGCTTACCCATCCGTTAAATCTTCCGGTATTCTTTTTAAGAAAGAGCTCAAGACCGTACGCACGTCCCTTTCCACTAAGCAGATCACCTTCCAGGTATTGGTTACTCAATAGTTCTGCACCATTAATATAATCCACCTCATTGGTGGAAGTACGATAAAATGTTTCTGCGGAAGCTTCGTATTCACCTTTCGATCCGATAGCCCGGAAATAGCCCAGTGTAAACTGGTTGCCCACGGTAGGCTTCAGGTTATTCGTGCTGGGTGTCCATACGTTTAATGGATTAGAAGCAGTCGTGTTGGAAATAAAATGAACATATTGTGAGGTACGGTTATAGCTTGCTTTGAATGAACTGAGTTCATTCAATTCAAACTTGGCCGCGATGCGTGGCTCGGGCGTGGTGTAGGAAGCAATCGTTTCTCCGCTTTTATAATACTGTTCACCGGTTACCGTTCTTTTTTTACCGGGAATGGTGTCATTGTAAGTATAAGAATAGCCTTCACCCAGATAGTTAAAGTGAGAGAGTCGCATACCATACTCCAGTTCAATGCTTCGGTTTACTTTGAGCCTGTGACTGATGTAAGCGGCTGTTTCAAGCGCATATTTTTTATCGAGACTATTGTCCACTTTCTCTCCGTTGGTTGTGCCTACTGTTCTGGCCGGATTGAACCGGTAATAGGTAGCTTCACCACCAAAATTGATTTCTGATTTTTCATTGATAAAGAAACTGAAGTCCGGCTTGACCAGGTAGTTGGTAATGGCGGAGTTCCACGTAAAGCTGTTATCCGCATCCTGGTTGAAATCGAGTTTGTAATCATAGGAACTGAATACACCGGAGAAGTTGGCAAACAACCGGTTATTCAATACGCTGTTTAGGCGGATAGTGGCTGATTGGTTACCCCAGTTGAAGCCGGCATCATCCGAAAGATTAAAATTATCCCTGCCCAGGTAGCCTGAAAGATAAAGGCGATTACGGTCGCTGAACGTATAGTTGGTTTTTAATGTGAGGTCATAAAAATTCAGTCCAAGATTATCCAGAAAAGGTTTGGCCAGTACATCGATATATGACCTGCGTGCTGCGAAGATGAACGATGATTTGTCCTTGATTAAGGGTGCCTCTACTGCAATCCGGCTGAAGATCAGGCCCACTCCGCCATTTACTTCCGGCTTTTTCATATTTCCTTCTTTCATGCGCACATCCAGTACCGAACTGATTCTGCCTCCGTAGGAAGCAGGAATAGCGCCTTTATAAAGCTTCACATCTTTTACCGCATCGGGATTGAAAGCGGAGAAAAAACCAAGCATGTGCGATGAGTTATAGATGGGAGCCTCATCCAGCAGCACCAGGTTTTGCCCTGTGCTTCCTCCGCGTACATTAAATCCGGAAGAACCTTCGCCCACCTGGCTTACTCCGGGCAAAAATTGTAAGCTCTTTACTACATCCACTTCCCCTAAAAGTGCCGGAAGCTTTTGAATGGTTTTGATATCGAGTTTACTGGTGCTCATCTCCATACTTTTAATATTGGTCGAGCGGTCTTCTTCCTCGGCCGTGATCACTACTTCCTGCAACTGCTCCGCACTTTCATTCAGCTCTATATCCATCTTTAAGTTTTTGTCAAGATGGATGGTGTGAATGATCCTATTGTAGCCAATGAAGCTGTACTCTACCGTGTAATTGCCTGCAGGAAGTGTGATGGAATAAAATCCGTATGCATTGGTAGTGGCTCCGGTGCCGGCCTCTTTTATAAAGACGGTGACTCCGGTTAATGATTCCCCATCTGAACTGCTCTTTAAACTTCCGCTAAGGGTAAATTTATTCTGTGCACAGGTGATCTGGATTCCACACACGGTGAAGAATAAAAAAGCCGCTAATGTTTTAAAGAAATAATTCATCATAGATTTAGTAGTCGTGGTTACCTGTTCAATCGGTTCGCGCCCAGTATGTAGCCTGCGGAGATACTGGCACTCACTCCGCGTATGGCATTGACGGATCCCGCTGATTCGAATTCCGAAGAATGGATATAGCGGAAGCTTCCTCCAAACAAAATCCGTTTGCCCAGCCGGCAATCAATACCCGTTCCTATGGTAGTCTGAAGCGCAAAACGTACTTCAGCCTTAATTTTGTTTTTTATGTTTCTGGGATCCGATGTAGCACTGAACCTTCCGCCAAAAACAAGCACCGGAGAAGGGCCGGTACCAAGCAGAAAGTAAGGTCTTACTTTAGATCGGTGAAGCGCATATTTAAATCCTATCGTGATGGGCACTACGGCACCTCCGCCAGCCTCAATGCGCGCTCCATTAATTTCCTGCTTTTGCGGAACCCTTAGCCACCCAACATCTACGAACCAGGCGATAGAATCGCTCATCCAGCTGGTGATGTGTAAATCGAGCAGGGAGTGAGCATCGCTCAGATCCATATACGTTTTATCCTTTTCAGTCTTTACGCTGTGAAGCATATAGAAACCACCGGTTCGGAATTCCACGGTGATTCTCTTTTCCCAGCGCACTCTTTTTATGGAATCTTCCATCTCTTTTTTTCTGTTCGCTGCATTGAAGAGAGGGTTTTGCCATAGTTCATAAACCCTTTCCGAAGAATGTGGAGAAACACCATTCACACGCTTTTCAATTTCTGTGATTAATGCGTCATCCATAAGGGATGTGGAGTGCTTTACGATGGAAGCAAAACGATGAGGATAACGGAGGTCGAATTTTTCAGTCAGGCATTGCTCATCGCTTTCATTTACGATTACTATTTTGTTTCTGTCGATATGAAAGTTTTCATACGTATCCTCAAGCAGTGCTTGCAGAAATACGATATCGTTTTCCAATCCCTCACCTTCCGCGCATCCCCAATGGTCGTTATGGGCGGATGGAAACAGGAGAATCAGGGGTGTTTTCAGTTGCTTCCAGAATGCATCCGAACGGAAAGAAGATGCGGCTTTCATGCCATTACGATGAAGAATGATGACCAACGGAAGGTTGGTGGTGGTAGCAGCGCTTGTATGCGATGGCAGGATAAGGTAATTTCTGTTCTGCTTATTGACCGTTGTTATAAATGCCCGCTGCGCGATAACCGTTTCCGGAATCAGAAAAAAGGCCAGCCATAAGATCATCGTACCATTTATTCTGACTGCGTGCATGAGTTAATAATAACCTCGCAGCAAATTGAAAAATGCGGATGACTCTGATTTTTAAAACAGACGAACCGGACGAGTAGACAGACAAACCGGATAAAGTGAACGATTTGAAAAAGGCTACTTTAGCTTTCCATCAACCACTGTGCGATAGAAAAGGTCGCTATAGGAATCTCCGATCGGAATGTCTTTATTCTTGATTCTTACTTTAGCGTTCCGGAAAGAAGTGATTTTATTAATGGATATAATGTACGAACGATGAATACGAAGGAACCCGGAAGGAAGCAACTCTTCCATGTTCTTGAAGGTAGTGATGGTTAGAATAGGAGCGGGGCTGTCGGTATAGATTTTTAAGTAATCCTTATACCCTTCGATATAGCAGATGGACTCCAAAGGTATTTTTATTGTGTTATGCTCCGCCTTTACAAAAATATAGTCATTTGCCTGACTACTGTCCTTTTTATTCAATAGTTCAAAAGCACGATCGGTAGCCAGCAAAAAACGGTTGAACGGAACCGGCTTGAGCAGATAGTCCACTGCATTGAGTTCAAAACCCTGCACTGCAAACTGATCATAGGCCGTGATGAAAATCACTTTCGGAGGCTTTGCCAACCCTTTCAGAAATTCAATACCGGTCATATCAGGCATATTGATATCGAGGTACACCAGGTCGATTTTTTCCGAACGCAACATTTCTATTGCATTGAACGGTCTGTGAAACAATCCTTTCAGCTGCAGGTAAGGTACTTTTTTTATGTATGATTCTACCAGCTCAAGAGCGAGTGGCTCGTCATCGATAACGATGCAATTAATATTCACGAGGTTACTATTTTTAGTGGTGCATAACTCGACCAGTCTTCTTCTTGTGTTAACCGGATGGTAAGATGGGTATAATAGCGATCTGCATTATCTTCAATGCTGAGCTCATACCGGTTGCGGTACATCAGCTCCAGCCTTCTTTTTGTATTTGCTATTCCAACACCTCCATGATCAATGTCGTGTTGGATAGAGGGCTCCTGTCTTCTCTTTTTACCATTTAATACACCGAAAGTAAATACCTTTTTTGTAACCTGCAGTTCAATGATGATTTTTGATGGATCGTCATAGGAAATACCGTGCTTAAATGCATTTTCCACAAAAGGTATGAGTAGCAAAGGTTCAATCAATACATCGGCAATATCGCCATGATAATTGAATTGAATATGAACATTTTCCTTTCCGGAAATGCGTAGCCGCTGCATGGCAATGTAATTCTCCAGGTGTTGTATTTCTTTTTTTAATTGTATTTTCCCGTGGTTGGTATCATACAATACATAGCGCATAATGTTGGATAAAAGAAGCACTGCTTCGCCTGCCTGATCCGATTTTTTTTCAGACAAGGAATAAATGTTATTGAGGGAGTTGAATAGAAAGTGCGGGTTGATCTGGGATTTTAGAAAAGATAATTCGGTCCCTATTTTTTCTTTCTCAATTTCTTCTTCCTTTCTGCCTTGCTTCTCCCAACTGATGATCATCTCAAAGCAGGTGCCCAACGCGAAAATCATCAGCAGGGGAAGGATATGGAAGGGTTTTTTAAAAAACTCTTCAGTAGCAAAATCCTGGGTAAAAGAAAAAAGAGGTTGCAGTGCTGTCTTTAGTAAAACACTTAAAAGAAGACAGGCTAAAAGCATAGCCGTATATACTCCATACTTTCTTTTCTTCAGAAAATAGGTAACTAATAAATACGAGTTTAAAAAATAGAAAGGAACCATAATAATCTGGAAAATCATCCAAAACTTGGCAAACTCAGCAATACTGACTATATGTTTAAATTCTCCCGGTTTAAAAAACCAGGGCCAGGGAAACATGATGATCAGGGCAATTGAGATGTGAAAGAGATGCCGGGAAGTATTTGTATTCGATTCTTTAGGGCTTCGCATGCTGTCCACATCTTTAAAATCCGGTAAAGTGTAAAGTTAGCAACGAAAAAAAACGATTTGGTATCTCTGCCTCACTATTATCGACTAAAATACAGGATATCACCCTGGAATCGTTCCATTCCATCGACAGGAAAAGGATGGAAAAGAAGATCAGCGATCATGACCACCGAACTTACAGCTTTTAAATTGATGTCAGGGTGCAGTACGAAGCGGAGAGGAATCAGTAACGACTTCAATCGATTTACTTTTGTTGAGTACTTCTCCTACTATACGAATGCAATCAGTCAGATCAAGATCATTTGTATTGATTGCTACGCTGCCGTTGTTATAAGGTGTGTACGAATCAGGATTGGTTACTTTAAATAATCCGATGGTGGGTGTTTGTACCGAGCTTGCCAAATGCATTACTCCTCCATCGGCAACGATGAAGATACACGTGTTAGCAATGAGTGCTCCTGCCTGGCGGACATCTTTGCTGCTGTAGGTAGGTGCTTTAAAGGAAATTTGCGAAACATGTTCAACAGGCAGGACTTCAATGATATTATACTCCGGGTAATTTGTTATCAACTGGTTATAAAATTCATTCCACCACAAAGGCGGATAGCATTTTGCGCCCGTGGCATAGGTAAACAAACCGATAGTTTCCTTTTCATTCTTAACCAGTTCATAGAGGTTCTTTTTTCCTTCAGCAAGTTCCGAAGCGCTTAACTGCAGATCTAAATGGGGCGCGGGTGTTTCGCTTTTCTCTATTCCGATTTTATACAAATAATTCCGGAAGCTATAGACCGCATACTTGGCCATGTGTACATGGTCTTTGTATTTTAGTTTCGTCTGATCTTCCAGATCACCATAGAATGCATACCTCGAAGTAGCAAACCGGATGGAAAGTATTCCTGATGAAGACTGATCGATGGCATTAATGACAATGTCGTAACGGCTCTTTTTCATTACTATCCAACCTTGCAAATAGTTAAAGAGAGCTTTAAGCGGTTTTTTGGGCAACGAAATAATGCGATGGATGTTTGTGTAATTTTTAAAGAGGGAAGGGGCCAGGTTTCCTTTTACAAACAAATCGATTTCAGCATCTGGGAATGTTTCGATCACCTCTTGTAAAAGAGGCGTTATCAACAGCAGGTTTCCTAAGCGGTGATTGGGGCGGCTTATTAATATCTTTCTTATCTGAGCCTGATTACCCCGATCCCCATTGGGTTTGAAGTGCGCGATACCAGTGTCTTTCATCATTCTCCGCATGAAAACTCCCTTTAATCCACCGGTAATTTTTTTTAATTTTTTAAATACGGACATGCTGGTTAAATATTAAGCTTAAAAAATAAGGATGATTTTCCTTCAGTAAATTACATACAAGCGATCAGTTTTTTAAGAGGCTTGATTGTGTAATTGCGGATTTGAACTCTCACCTCGCGTAGAAATGAGGCCCGTTTCTTATCGATCCAAAATAGGCTAAGTGAGGTGGCTGCAGGTTCACCGGATAGTTTTGCATATTCCTCCACCAGCACATTCATGTCTTCGGAGGGAAGGCCAAACCTGGCGAAGTTATGCAAGCCCTTTCGATGGCCTACTTTTCGAAGCCTGATCCTGTTCAGATCTACCAGGGAAAATTCATAACCCTCCAAAGTGGGAATAACCAGGATATTGGTCAGTGAGAAATCGTTATGGTAAATGCCCAGTTGATGCAGTCGGAAGGCAAAGGCGGCCAGGTGATGATACAGTGGCCACTTAAGAGAAGGATCATTCCGGTTATAAAATTCAAGCACCTCTTTCATGGTTTGGTAAGGAGAGTAGACACTGATAAAATAACTGTGGGTCAATAAGCCAAAGTGATAACAGTCGATCCAGGCTACCTGTGGTGGAGTGATGACTCCTTTTTCCTGAAGGAGCCTGGAATACATATAAGATCTCTCGGCCTTCGATTTCTTAATGAAGGAATAGGCAAGCCGGTTGAAGAAATACATGCCTTTGAAATATTTAATAATCAAGGTGACATCAGAGACAATTACTTTTTTAATCACATTCCGGTGATCCTGTACAATCCATCCGATATGTTCAAAGGTTTCCGGAAGGCTGCATGTAAAATTCGTCAATTGAGAGAACTCGTCATGAATCTTATAATATCTCATAGGCTACTTGGAAAAAGTGATGTGACAGTATTCAGTTGACAGCACACAATCCCCTTTGAGCAAGTGCAGAAAAAAAGAAAACGATTTCTCTTCATAGCAGGTAATGGGGTCAGGTTGCAACTAAATAATTTCCGATTTCAGCACAGATATCAGTCCAACAGGCATGTCTGAAAAAAATAACGCCAAGCTATATTTGGTTATTGGTACGCAAAAAGAATAGTCGACCAATCCATTCGGTTTGCCGACATGCACACGATTCCTGTCAGCTAAAAAGAATTTACTTCCTTAGAAATAAATTGTGGATTCCTGACCACACCCGTGTGGGATACATTCTACACCATCTTAGGACAGAATTAATTATTCAGTCCCTTTTCTGATTTTACCTGATTAGTTGATCTGTCAACTTTTAGTACATTTGTTCTCTTGAACGTTATCTATGGACAGGAAGAAGATTTTAAGGGAAACAGAAGAATTGATCTTTATACATATTGGCGATGCAGTCAAACCACTTGTGAAAAGCATGCATAAAATATTGGATAAAGCGAAAGTGCCGCTTCAGTTCGACCAGATTCAGCCGTTGATGGAGTTATACAAAATAGGAGAGCTATCGCAGCAGGAAATAGCCGATAGCATTGGCCGTGATAAATCCAGTGTGCAGCGTACCATTCAGAACCTGATCAAAATGGGACTGGTTACCATTGAAGTGGATGCGGCCGACAAAAGAAGAAATAAAGTGAACATCACTGCCAAAGGTCAATCCCTGGCGGAGAAGATTCACCTGAATGCGGTGGATGTAAACAGGAAAGTAACCCGCACGATTTCAAAGGAAGAAATGGCTCAGTTTAAAAGCATTCTGGGAAAAATTAAAACGAACGCTGAAACACTTTAGTTTTTTTTACGTATATAGTTGATATATCTACTGTTGATATATCTACCAGTTTGACAATTTGAACGACCAACTAAACCTATGAACCGACTAATCATCACTTTTATTCTTTTTGCCTTACTCGTGCATCCGGCCCGGGCCCAGGAATCATGGACACTGAAAAGCTGTATCGATTATGGCTTGAAGAATCATGGCAGCGCACGCGTCTACCGGAATAATGTAGCCAAGGCAAAGGCAGCTTCTATCGAAGCATTGTCTTCTTATCTGCCACAAATAGCAGGAACGGCCACTCTTGATGATAACCTGAAGCTGCAATCTACTGTATTGCCAGCGGGCTTTGGTGGCAGCACCGAACCTACTATAACACACCTCGGTACTCAGTATAGCACGGTAGTCGGTGCACGTCTTGATCAGACCATTTTTGATCAGTCACTCCTTGTAGGGCTCAAGGCAAATAAGCCCAATACTCTTCTGGCTATTCAAAACGAGGAGCAGAATGACCAGAATCTGATTTATACCATAGCCAAATATTATTACCAGGTTTTTGTGTACCAAAAGCAAATGACCTTGCTGGCTGATAATCTGAAAAATTATGAGCAGCTAAGTACCATTACCCGGTTGCAGTTCGATAAAGGAGTAGCTAAAAAGGTAGATCTGGATCGTGTACAGGTTAACCTGAATAATGCACGTTCGCAATTTGATCTGGCCGAGAAAAACCATGAGCTGGCAAAGAATCAATTAAAGGATGCCATGGGCTTCCAGTTGGGTGATGAGTTCGAACTGGCTGACTCCTCACTTCTCCGCCTGGATCTGAACCGTGATCCCGCTACATCATTCGATGTAAAAAGGAGAATTGATTATCAGATCGCCAACACTAATCTTTTGCTCTCCGACATTAACAGGAAAACAATCTCTGCCAAATATGTGCCCAAGCTTACCGGCTATGCGCAATATAATGCGCAGGCATTGGGCAATGAATTTAAAAGTTCGTACAATCATTTTTATGATTACTCTTCCGTTGGCTTAAAGCTTTCTATACCCATTTTTGACGGCTTTCAGAAAAGCGCACAATACAAACAGAAATCCATTGACTACTTCAATGCACAGGAAAATCTGAAAGTGAATCAGCGCTCGTATGAGCTGGAGTTTCTGAATGCCAGTACGCAATGGTTTAAAAACAGGAATAGTGTACTGAATGATGAGCAGAATATGAAGCTCGCCAAAGCAGTGCTGGAGGATATCTCTTTTCAGTATAAGCGCGGAGTAGTTTCATTATCCGATTTGTTGAATGATGATAATTCCTACAATCAGGCTCAGACTACCTACATCAGTTCGCTCTACAATTACTTCCTGGCAGTGCTTGATGTAGAAAAATCCAAAGGAACCATAAAGGAATTTTACAATAACCTGTAATGATTCCGGCTTCTAACCAGATAGCTCAATTGCCAATGATGTTGAGTGCTCTATAGTTAATCCAAATCAATCGAAAATAAATTTAACAGAATGAAAAAAAGTAAACTGATCCTGATAGCAAGTGTGCTTGTCATTGTAGCGCTTATCGGATTTAAACTGGCAGCGAACAAAAAGAAGATCAATGCAAAAGAGCAGGTAAAAAGCAATACGGACAAAGCTATTCCTGCTACAGTGCAGCAAGTGGCGTATGGTTCGGTGAATGAGAACCTGACCAAACTGGGTACGCTGAATGCATTTCGCGAAGCGGATATTACCGCAGAGACATCGGGGCGCATCAATGATTTAAATTTTGAGCTGGGGACCCGGGTGAAAGAAGGACAGCTCATCGGAGCTCTGGACAGCCACCTGAAGGAGCTGGCGCTGGCACAGATCGAACTCACCGCAAAGAAAAACAAAGAAGATTATGAACGCTATAGCAGCCTGCTTGCTTCCAATGCCACCACCGAGACAACGGTGACAGATATGAAATATCAATACGAAAATTCCGTGAACCAGTTAGACCAGCTGAAAAAGGACCTGGCGGATGCTTCTATCAAAGCTCCTATCAGTGGTGAGGTGATTGAGAAGAAAGTGGAGAAAGGAAAATATGTCAGTGCCGGTACATCGCTGGGTACGGTAGTCGATATCTCCAAACTGAAAGTGCAGGTGCCATTAAGTGAGCAGGAAGTCTATCGCATTAAAAAAGGACAAACCGTGACGGTCACTTCGGATGTTTACCCGGATAAAATATACCCGGGCATGATTAGCTACATCAGTCCCAAAGGTGATGATTCACATAACTACACGGTAGAGGTAGTACTTGGCAATGACGACCGGTTTCCTTTAAAAGCCGGAAGTTATGTTTCTGCCAAATTCTTATCCGGAACAGAAGAGCAAGTCATGCTCATCTCCCGCGATGCCATTGTGGAAAGTTTAAAAGACCCATACGTATATGTGCTGGAAAATAATAAAGCGGTGAAGCGTGAGATCAAAGCGGGGCGCGAATTAGGCAACTCGGTGGAAGTGTTGGGCGGGTTAAAACCGGGTGAAACAGTTATCACCAGCGGACAGATTAACCTCGTGCAAGGTACTTTGGTAGAGGTGGTAAAATAAATAAGAAAACGACTAACTATTATGTCAATTACAGAAGTTGCCATTAAACGGCCTTTACTGATTACGGTGATCTTCGCGGTGCTGATCCTTTTTGGATTCATGAGCTATCGTTCGCTGAACTATGAACTGCTTCCTAAATTCGAGGTGAATGTCATTACCATTTCTACCATGTATGCCGGTGCTTCAGCCGAAGAAGTGGAGAGCACCGTCACGAAGAAAATCGAAGAGGCGGTTTCTTCTCTTGAAGGACTGGACAAAATAACGGCTACCTCACAGGAAGGAGCATCTACAGTATCGCTGGAGTTGTTGTCAGGTACAGATGTAAATCAGGCCAAGCAGGATGCGCAGGGAAAAGTAGATCAGATTCAGTCGCAGCTGCCCGATGAAAGCGATAAGCCGGTGATTAATAAGTTCTCTTCCGATGATTCGCCTGTGTTGAGGATGGGCGTTTTTGCCAAACTGGGTTCTACGGAACTTTATGATCTTCTTGACGACAAGATCAAACCACAACTGGCTAACGTACCCGGTGTGGCACAAATCAATATTATCGGTGGTACGGAACGCGAAATCAAAGTAAATGTCGATGCGACAAAACTAAGGGCATACAAACTTTCTATTACCGAAGTGACACAATCCATCCGGAATGCCAATCAGTCTTTTCCTACCGGTAAGATTGAAACGCGGGAGAGTCAATTCTCTATACAATATGAAGCCAAGATTACCGATGTGGATGCGTTGCGCAAGGTGATCATTAAGCAAACAGCGGAAGGAAGTAAAATTTACCTGAGCGACATAGCCGAAGTACTCGATGGCCAGGAAGATGTAGTCGCACTTAACCGGATCAATGGTACACCTTCTATTGGAGTGCAGATACTGAAGCAAACCGATGCGAATGCCGTAGAGGTAAGTGAAAAAGTACGTGAACGTATAGGCGACATAGAAGCGCAGTATAAAAGCAACGGACTTACATTTGATATTGCCGTAGATCAATCGGTGAATACGCTTGCCTCTGCGAATGCGGTGGTGGAAGATTTAATGCTCGCCATTCTCATTGTGGCGCTGGTGATGCTGCTCTTCCTGCACAGTGTGCGCAGCTCGCTGTTTATACTGGTGGCGTTACCTTCTTCCATGATCCCCACGTTTATATTGATGAATATTTTTGGTTTCTCTTTAAACCTGATGACGCTGATGGCTTTATCGCTGGTAGTGGGTATCCTCGTAGATGACAGCATTGTGGTACTGGAAAACATTACCCGTCACCTGGAGATGGGAAAGGACCGTGTTCGTGCAGCGATTGATGGAAGAAGTGAAATCGGTTTTACCGCACTCGCCATTACGCTGGTAGATGTGGTTGTGTTCGTGCCCATGTCATTGTCGCAGGGAATAATCGGTAACATCCTCAGGGAATTTTCTCTGGTAGTCGTATTCTCAACATTGATGAGCCTCGTTGTTTCCTTTACGATTACTCCATTGCTGGTAGCGCGTTTTGGACGTCTTGAAGTATTAAATAAAAACACCGTGTGGGGCCGCTTGAATTTAAGTTTTGAAAACGCCATTGAAAAATTGAAGGAGCAGTACGGTACATTTCTTGGGATTGCGCTAAAACATAAACGCTGGGTGTTTACAGGTACAATTGTTTTGCTGGCAGGCGCACTGTCTTTATTGTTCAGCGGTTTTATCGGGGCGGCCTTTATTTCCAATGGCGACCAGGGAGAGATGGTAGTTAAACTGGAGCTGGCCTCCCAGTCTTCGGTTTATCAAACCAATGTACTTGCACAAAAAGTAGAAAAAATACTGATGGCCAAGCCGGAAATAGTGAAAGTATATTCCAATATAGGTTATTCCAGCACAGGGGGTATTACCAGTGGCACTTCATCCAATAGCAACATGGCTGAGATCAGCCTTACGCTCACAGATAAAAAGGAACGGTTACTATCAGCCGATGATTTTGGTATTCAACTTCAGGAAGAACTGTCAAAGATACCGGGACTGAAGGTAACGGTCAGTCCTACCTCTATTACCGGAGGGACCTCTGAATCGGCAATACAAATTGCGGTGAAAGGAACCGATATGAAAGACATACGCAAGGCGGCTGCCCTGATTAAAGAAGTGGTAAAGAGTGTACCCGGTACGCAGTATGTTCAATATTCCACCAAAGACCCCAAGCCCGAAATCAACGTGAAGCTCGATCGTGAAAGGATGACTCAACTTGGGTTGAACGCTAATGACGTAGGACTTGCGCTGCAAAATGGATTTCGTGGAAACGATGAATCCAAGTTTAAAGTGAATGGCAATGAATACAGCATTCTGATTTCGCTGGATAAATATAACCGTACGGATATCAACAGCGTGAAGCAGCTCACGTTCATGACGACCAGCGGAGAAGTAGTTGAATTGTCACAGTTTGCGACTGTAACGGAAGATATGGGTGAAACGGTATTGGAAAGAATAGACCGGCTGTCTTCCATGAAAGTAACTTCTGCCGTAGTAGGCCGCCCCAGCGGATCGGTAGGTGACGATATCAAAAAAATAATGGCGACTAAAAAACTTCCGGAAGGAGTTTCTATTGAATACCTGGGTGACCTTGATCGCCAGGCAGATGCCTTTGGTAGCTTAGGTACAGCATTGATACTGGCTATTGTTCTGGTGTACCTGATTATGGTAGCTTTATATGAAAGTGTAATTTATCCGTTTGTTGTTTTGTTTGCTATTCCGCTGGCTACCATTGGTGCCTTTCTTGCACTGGCACTAACAATGGAAAACCTGACCATTTTCTCGATCGTAGGTATGATCATGCTGATAGGTCTGGTAATTAAAAACGGAATATTGCTGGTTGATTTCACCAACCATCTTAAAGCACAAGGGCACGCTGTTGCAGATGCACTCATGGAAGCAGGCAAAGAACGTCTGCGTCCGATATTAATGACCACTATCGCGATGATCTTCGGCATGCTGCCAATAGCATTAGCTACAGGCGCCAGTGCCGAAGTAAAGAATGGAATGGCCTGGGTGATTATTGGAGGTTTGACCAGCTCGTTGCTGCTTACACTGGTAGTAGTTCCTTCCGTTTATATGGTAATCGAAAATATACTGGAATTCTTCCGAAAGAAAACTGCTCATCAGAATCCTCAAAAACTCGAAGCGATAGATAATAGTCAGTAAGGGGTGTTTGGAAAGTGATCTGATTAAGTCAATCTAATCAGCAGAATAAATAATAGGAAGGGAGCCGATCACAGGGTCCTTTTCTATTATTTGGAGTTTGTAAATCAGGGAATCCAATCGCTGGCATAATCTATTCTGATTTCGCAGATGACCTGTGGGATGGGGACAACTACTAATTGTGTCGTTTAAAGTTAACTAACAGAAACAGGATTCCGCTGAAAGCCAGTGCTTCAAATACGGCTGTCCATTCGTTTTGATTTTGGTAAGTGATGGCTCGTGGCAGATGCAATACAAGCACCCATGCCAATACCATCCATCCGCCAAGCAGTGCAGCCCAATAGGATTTGATGTTAGTGATAAGCCCAAGCCCGGTTGCGATCAGCGCCACACCTGCAAAATAAGTCCAGAACAGAGCGCCCGGAATCCAGGTGGGCACCAGGTATTTCACAAAATCGGCAAACAGAAAATGCTGCACGCCACCCACTAAAAGAAAAAGAGCAATGATGTATTTTCCGATAAGGGCAAAGCGGTTGATCAATTGATCGAGCCAGGCGGAACCCGCTTTGGTAAAGGAGTGAGCAACCACAAAAGCTCCGGAGCCTAATGTAAGTGCTTTAAACGTATTGGTAAGCAATGCGCCATATTCAGGATGTAAAGCGATCTGGTAAATGTTTCGTATGCCGGCCCATACTAAAATGAGAATACCTGATATTGTCAATGCAAGCCTTGCTTTTTTATTTGAGAAAACGGCCAGCCCGGTGATGACCAGCACCGCCCCTGAGAGATAAGCGAAAAGTGATTGACCAGCTATCCCTGCAGGCCAGGCCGGAGCTCTTCCTGCTATAAAATCGCCCGTCCGAAAATGCTGAATTCCGAATGCGATAAGAGCTGACGTATAAAACGCACGGCACACGTTAATTCCGGGATAGGAGGTCATACTTTTTTTTGATCCTCAAGTTGGAATATTTAAAAGGAAAATAAACTCCCCTGTATTCAGGGATTTTAAAATAAGATCGGAGTGAAGAAAACAGAAACTAATGAATCGTTTACTTCAATGTATTTGTAAGTAAACGATTCATTAAATCAAAAAGTGAGTTATGCAGAACAGTCAAGATCTGGAAAGGGAGGAAGATCAATGTCTTCCTCTGTGATGTTCACCTGACGATCTGCTTCCTCCATTACTTTGTTGTGGGCGGGCGATAGCGTTGCCTTGTGATCCTCTGTTTTGATTTACGGAAGATCTTTGCCGGCCACCCCAATCCCCGGATGGAGCAGCGTATTGACGATGCGAAATATCGGGAACGCTGTTAACCGAGGCACTCGGCCTTCTTTGTTGTGATCCTTCATACCGGCCACGAAAGCCCGATGATGATCTTCCCTCTGAGGAAGAGTTATCCCGTACCGTACGTGAAGAGCGGTGATTAAAATCCTGTGACTGGCGATTATTCCAGCTGGTGGCTGATGGACGTGAGCTTCTATCCTGACCAGCGTTCCTGCTGCGTGTTCCATGGTTTTGATCATTGCCGGATGAGCGGTAATCATTGCGTTGATTATTCCTGCGGTTATGATCATACCTTCCATCGTCTCTGTTTGGATGATCATTACCATTGCGTGAAGACCGGTAATGGGCCATCTGATTGTAATGGCGATTGTAGACTGCCACCGAAGTAGTTCTGTAAGGACGATACAGGTTATGCGCATACGCTACACGGTGACTATAACATACGGAATAATAAGGACGGTAAGGCGCCCACCATGGATCGTACATGTAATAGCTGACCGGTCTCCAGGGACTCCACCATACAGGACGTACACTCCATCTCCAGGGAGAGATCCATACCGAGTAATAAGGATTATAAATATATTGAACAGAGGGCCAGGCCCACACATTAACAACAGTTCGCGCTGTGCTGGTTCCTGCATTCACTCTTACCTCTTCGGTTGGCTCAATGATGGTTTCTATTCCATAGATGTCGGCATCACCAGTGATTTGCAGCACCGCTTTCCCGTTGGCCAGTTTTTCCAATTCAATCACAGCTACGTCCTGACTTTCGGTTTCGGAGACAACCGCCTGCAGAATAAAAGCATGTACGTTGCCTTCATTTCTGTCAATCACCCGGATGTAATCAATCGCGTTGTCTCCGTTCAGATCGAGATTGTTTACTTTACTGTCAGGCGAATTGAGAAGATGCTCAAATTCTTCCGGTGATGGCGATTTTTTAAATAGTTCCAATGCGCCTTCAAGACTGAAATTATCACCCGGAAGTTCGGATTGATCGGTCTGGCTGTAAGCGGTTATTCCTCCCAGCAGAAATAACAGCGGCAGCAACTTTTTTACCCTCAGCGTTTTCATAACCATTTGTGGTTTATTTGTAAGAGTAAGTTATCAAAGAGCGCGCCAGATAAGGCAGGGTGGTATAACTACCACAACTGCCGTTTTGAAAAAGGGGCTTATCAGCACGTGCTGAGGGTATTTGTGCCCGAAGCCAAAACGACAAACAGCCACTTGGAAAATAGGAGCACCTAATGGCTTCATTTCATCTTCAATCCAAATAACGGCCGGATGATGTTTACTCTGCGGATAATCAACTCATAGAAAGCAAAACACCCTGCGCCTGTAAACAGCAGTACTAAAATGAATTGAAGAGGAACTGCGATATCCAGCGGGAAGATCAGTACTGCGCCCAGGTACAGGAAGATCATGTGAAGAATATATACGGGATAGGCCGCCTGACTCAGATAAGTCAACGCTTTACCTGGCCGGTTTAAATGCGTATAGCCAAATGCAAAAACAGAAAGGATCCATCCATCCGATTCAGTTACCAGCAGGTAAACCGGTGCATTCATTTTGAACGTCATCATGCGAAGAAGAAAGAGCACCACGGCAGCCGATAAAAACAACCACCTCCATTTCCTAATCATTTCCCAAAACGTGCGGCCACTGAGCACAAAGCAAAAGCCGAAGAAAAAGGCCAGCAATCCGAGAAAGAATCCGTGCCAGGTCATTGCATACCTTTCGTAAGGATAAGGCCTGACCAGTAACGCTTCCGCAATGAACGCTGCAATAACAGGAAGCAAACCGAAGGGAGTGCTCAGCATCTTCTTTATTCCTTTCACCAATTGTCCGTCCTGGTTCTTCCTGAGATAAAAGAAAACAGGAGCTAAGATAACCACATAGATAAAGAGGTTACCTAAAAACCATAAGTGTCCAGGGTCGGCCTGGTAGATCAGCCCCATGTGATAGTAGTAGCGCCAGAGGTACACGTGGATGGGTACGATAACAAAAACACCAAACATAAAGGGGAGGAGTATCCGCCTGGCACGCTCCACCAATAACTGCTTCCAGTTTCTGTTCTGCAGCGCGAAGTAAACGCCCATTCCCGACACAAAAAACAGGAGCGGTATTCTCCATACGTTCAGCATGGCCATGGGAATCCACAATGATTCCCATGGTTTGTCGCTGGTAATAAATCCGATCATGATGCCCCACGACTGAAAGCCGATAGCCACATGATAAATTAAGAGTAACCCGATCGCAATCACCCTGATCCAATCGATATCGTATCTTCTGTTCGTAGTCAGCATGTGTGGATGATTATAACTGTTCAGAATTTATTTCAGCATGGCTGCAATCTCTGGCCGCGTCTTTTCAATGTAGGCGTAGTCCAGTTTCAGGCCCATGGGTCCGAGCACTTTGCCCATCATGTCATAGGCTTCCTTTGTTTCACTGAAAGGCGCAGCCACCGATTCGTAGGCAGTTGCTCCGTAATTGTTCTTCACAGTTTTGTCGGCTCCTTTATCGAGCAGCATCGTTACGATCTCCGGCCGGCAAAAGAAAGCCGCGGTATGAAGCGCAGTGGACCCGTCATTGTTCTGAAAGTTGATATCCGCTCCGGCTTCAATCAGCATCTTCGCCATCTCCGTCTTACCAAATACTGCAGCACTGATTAAGGGACTGGAGCCGCCAAAAGGATCTTTTTCGTTCAGGTCAGATCCGGCATCGATGTGTTGCTGAAGAGCCGCCTTGTTTTCGGTGAGCACAGCGGTGTGGATATCTATTTCCGGAGGAGCAACTTTGGCTTTAGAAACGGCTGTGCTACCCTGCTGAACGGATTCTTTCTTTCCGTTACAGGAAGCAATAAAGAAGAGGGCGACCAGAAATGTAATCCTGATCGTAACAGGAAATGTAACTGGTTTAAAGGAATGGAATTTTTGTGTTTTCATGATTTTGATGGTTAACTTATTTAGCGTTTTTCGAATGCTGTAAAGAACGCTGGACCCCGCAGGCGGGGCTAAACAGCTATGCGCCCAAAACCATCAACTTTGAGGAAAACAGTATAAATTATGACGAATCGATATAAATTATGATGCAAGTGGCCGATCCAAAGGCTAAATTGTACCCGCTAAGGGGACTTACCGTGAACTATTCAAACCTCTTCATGAAAACCTTTCAGGATAACCGGACTGTTTCTTTTTTAACCGAGTATTGATTTTATTCTTTCAGTCATTCCATGCCGGATACACCTCTTATTGAAAATGATTTTTTAAGCCAGCTTACGGCAGTCATAGAAGAGAACCTGGCCGATGAGCAGTTTGGAGTTTCTGAGCTGGCCGATAGAATGAATATGAGCCGCTCCAACCTGCTGCGCAAGGTAAAGAAGCTGACCAACCTTTCGGTGAGCCAGCTGATCAGGGAAGTGCGGCTGAAGCGCGCTATGAATATGCTGAAGACATCTTCATCCAATGTATCCGAAGTGTCTCTTCAGGTAGGATTCAGCAGCACGTCTTATTTTATTAAATGCTTCCGCGAGTACTATGGCTATCCACCGGGAGAGGTCGGGAAAAGAGATGCTGCGGAATTAAACGCCATCTCCGAAAATCGGCCCCTCATTATAGCTGAAGACAACGGCAAGCGGAAACGAAACAGGATCATGGGTTCGATCGCAGTGATTGTGGCCCTGGCATTTGGGTTCGTTGCGTATTACAACTGGCCATCTTCCAAGACACCTCCGCTTGAAAAGTCGATCGCGGTATTGCCCTTTAAAAACGACAGTAATGATTCCACCAACGTCTATTTAATTAATGGATTGATGGAGTCCACGCTCAACAACCTTCAAAACATCAGAGACTTAAAAGTCATCAGCCGTACCTCTGCTGAAAAATACCGGAACACATCGCGATCTATTCCTGAACTGGCGAAGGAGTTAAATGTCAATTACATTGTGGAAGGAAGCGGCCAGAAAATCGGCAACCAGATTCTATTGAACATCCAGCTCATCGAAGCTGCGAGCGACAGGCACCTGTGGGCGAAGCAATACAAAAGAGAGGCAAAAGATATTTTTGAATTGCAGCAAGAGGTAGCCAAAAACATTGCGCAGGAGATTCAGGCCATCATCACTCCCGAAGAGGAAAAGCGGATTGAGAAGAAACCCACAGATGATCCTGTTGCCTATGATCTGTATCTGAAAGGCAGAGACTTGTTCTATCAGAGTACTGGCGAAAGCCTGAATAAAGCCGTACCTTATTTTGAAAAGGCCATCGAAAGAGACAACGAGTTTGCCCTGGCCTATGCTGATGCGGTGATGACTTATTACTACCTGGATATTTTTCAAACGGAGCGAAAGTACACCAGCCAGATCAGCAGCTATGCGGACAAAGCGTTGTTGTATGACTCGAAGCGTGCAGAAAGCCTGATTGCAAAAGCATTGTACTACATCCATAAAAAGGAATACGAACTAGCAGTGCCGTACCTGGAGAAAGCACTGGAATACAATCCTAATTCCGGATTGGTGATCAACTTCCTTTCGGACTTTTACAATACGCACATTCCGAATACCGCCAAGTACCTGGAATATGCGCTCAGAGGAGTACGATTAGATAGTACCGCGCAGGATTCCGCCACCATGAGTTACAAGTATATGCATCTGGCGAATGCCTTCATACAGGCGGGATTTGTGCCCGAAGCCTTAGCAACCATCAACAAGTCGCTGGCTTATGATCCGGACAACCCTTTTTCCAAATGGATTAAAACGGGAATCCTTTTCGTAAGAGATAAAGATGCCCGGCAAACCAGGGAACGTCTTCTTGATTTACTGAATGAAGACACGACCCGGTTTTATATCCTTCATGAAGTGGCGAAGGCCTTCTATGCAGCCCGCGATTATAAAACCGCTTATGTGTATTATAAAAAATTTATTCACATCAGGGAAACACAGCAGCTGGATGTTTTTCACTATGGAGATTTAACCATTGCTATTGTGTTCGGGAAAGTGGGACAACCGGAAAAGGCCGGGAAGTTTGTAAAGAGCTTCAAACTGTATGCGGATGGTGACCGCACCATCTATAAACATTTGAACGAGGCTGTGTACTATGCGTATACAGGCGATCAGCAAAAAGCCATCGAGCAGCTGACGTTATTTTCAAAAGAAGACAACATCCAGTATTGGGTACTCTTACTTGAAAATGATCCGCTTGTTGATACGCTCAGAGATCTTCCTGCTTTCCGGAAGGTAATGCAGGATATTAAAACCCGGTTTTGGGATAATCATAAGAAGACGAAAGCGATGCTGGAAGAGAAGGGATTGCTGTAGCGCTGTGCTGAATGGTTTACTACTTACACTTTAAATTCAGCTGCAGGCATTCCCTGATACCCGCAATCACGAACGACAAACAAGGAGCCTGCCAGCGGTTGTTCTTTCAACTCTTTCTCTGTAAGATTTACTCTTGCTGTGGTGATGTACAACTCATCGAGGTTCTCTCCACCAAAAGTACAAGAGGTTACTTTCGCCACAGGTAATTTAATGGTGTGCAGCTTTTTGCCGCTGTCGGGATTCCATCGCGTCACCTGTCCTCCGTTCCAATGGGCAATCCAAAGCATGCCTTCGTTATCGATGGTCATTCCATCAGGATAGCCGTCCTTCTCATCTATCGTAATGATCGTTCTTCGGTTACTGATATTGCCGGTGTGGATATCGTAATCATACGCGGCAATCTGCAGAGTAGGAGTATCGGTGTAATACAGTGTTTTATGATCTGCGCTCCAGGCCAGGCCATTGGAAATAGTGACCCCCTCTATCTTTTTTTTGAAGGTCAGGTCTTTCTCTAAAACATAAAGGCTTCCGGCACCTTTGTCTTCGGATAACGACATGGTACCTGCCCAGAACCTTCCTGCAGGATCGCACTTGCCATCGTTGAAACGGTTATTGGGTAAATGCTTTTCCGGATCGGCAATCATTTTTATTTCTTCGCTTATCCTGTCCGCGAAAGCAAAACCGTTCTGCAGGGCAGCAATGAAATTTCCATTGTCGCAAATAGCGATGGAGCCAATCATTTGCTGCATGGCCAGTACTTTATGCGACTGATGCCGGGGATCATATTCATGGATCTTTCCATTCCAGATGTCGATCCAGCAAATCACATTGCGTTTCGCATCCCATAGGGGGCCTTCAGCCAGGAGGCATTTGTGTTCGGTCACCACGTTCATTTGCATGGGAGGTATATGTTATGAATTCAGTGGTAATGTGCGTGTGTTTATCGGATACTCCAGGGTGATGATGATGTTTTTTCAACATGTAGCTAACCGGTTCTTCTTCCTTTACTTTATATAATGTATCTCAGTAAGGTGAAGGACTTATGCTTGACCATCCTCCGTCCACAATTAAATTTTGTCCGGTGATGTGCTTTGCTTTGTCGGATACAAAAAACAGAGCTGCGTTCGCAATATCCGTTACTGTAGCCGGGCTTCCCATGGGTGTGAGTCTTGACCAGGTCTTTGCATAGTCAGGATCCTCCATAGTGCGCTCTGTCAGTGTCGCTCCGGGAGCGATGGTATTCACGTTGATCCGGAAGGAAGATAATTCGATCACAAGGTTCTTCGCCAGCATTTCCAGTGCAGCTTTACTCATGCCGTAGGCAGCCAGATTTTTATGTGCCTGATGGCCAGTGACGGATGAAGTAAACAAGATGGAACCACCCTTTGCCTGTGTCTTCATCACCTGAGCAGCAGCCTGGGCAAGGAAAAATGTGCCTGCCAGGTTTACCTGCATCACGCGGTTAAATGCTTCGGGCTGATAGGTGAAGAAATCCCCGAACAGCGTAATGCCCGCATTGGCAATTACGATATCCAACTGTCCTGTCCGTTTCACGGCCTCGTCCACCATTTCCCTGATGAAAGAAAGCGCACCGGAATCGCCCGCCATGGCCTGGCATGCTCCCTTCGCTTCTTTATTGATTTGTGTGGCTGCGTGCTCAGCCATTGCCGCATCGATATCATTCAGTATCACATAAGCGCCTTCATTCGCCAACTGACGGCAGATTTCAAAGCCAATGCCCTGACCCGCACCGGTGACAATAGCCGTCTTATTTTTAAAACTCATAACGATCGCCTGCCTCTTTTAATGTGAGTCTCTCACTACACTGCTTCCGGAAGCTCCTTTCAGAAAATCCATGTCCGCACCAAGATGCGCCTGCTCTACATGGGTCTGGTACAAATGCACATAACCACGCGGATGTATATGTTCGGTTTGTTTCCATGCTTTTCTTCTCCGGGCTAATTCTTCCTCTGCCACTTCCAGTTGCAATGTTCTGTTGTAGGCATCCAGACTGATCCAATCTCCGTTTTGCACTAATGCCAATGTGCCGCCCACGGCCGCTTCCGGAGAAACGTGCAGCACCACGGTACCAAATCCTGTTCCACTCATTCTTCCGTCAGAGATGCGTACCATGTCCGTTACACCCTGCAGCAAAAGCTTCCGGGGTAATCCCATGTTTCCTACCTCGGCCATACCGGGATAGCCTTTGGGACCAACGTTTTTTAACACCATGATGCTGGTGGCTTCTATTTCAAGATCCGGATCATCAATGCGGGCATGATAGTCTTCGATGTTTTCAAACACGACTGCTTTGCCGGTATGCTTCAGCAACGCAGGGCTTGCTGCAGAAGGTTTGATCACAGCACCGTTGGGAGCCAGATTTCCTTTCACTACCACAATGCCGGATTCCGGCTTGAAGGGTTCTCCCATGGTGCTGATCACGGTACGGTCGTGCACTTCGGCAGTGGCACAGTTTTCACCCATGGTCTTGCCATTCACGGTAAGTGTATCATTATGGATAATGGATTTCATTTCCCTGATCAAAGCCGGCAAGCCACCGGAATAATACAAGTCTTCCATATAGTTCTCTCCGGAAGGCTGAATGTTCGCCAGCAGCGGAATACGCTGAGAGAACTGGTCGAAGTCATCCAGTGTGAGATCAATACCAATTCTTCCTGCAATGGCCAGCAGATGAATGACGAAGTTGGTAGAGCCGCCAATGGCAGCATTAATCATGATCGCATTTTCAAACGCTTTGCGGGTGAGTATTTTAGATGGTGTTAAGTCTTCCTTCACCATCTCTACGATGCGCCTTCCGGAAAACCGGGATAGCACTTTCCGTCTCGCATCGGCTGCAGGAATGGACGCGTTGTTAGGTAACGAAAGCCCTAATGCTTCTACCATCACTGCCATGGTAGAAGCGGTGCCCATCACGGCACAGTGTCCCTGCGTGCGTGCCATGCACGCTTCTGCTTCTGTAAATTCTTCTGCAGTAATCTGCCCTAACTTATGGGCTACATCAAAGCGCCATACATCCGAAGTGCCAATGTGTTTTCCTTTCCAGTGTCCTTTCAGCATGGGGCCGCCTGAGATCACCAATGTGGGGATATTCACACTGCATGCACCCATCACTAATGAGGGCGTTGTTTTATCGCATCCGCAAAGCAAGACCACTCCGTCAATCGGATTGGCGCGAATGGATTCTTCCACGTCCATGCTCACGAGGTTGCGATATAGCATAGCGGTGGGTTTGATCAGTGTTTCTCCCAATGACATCACCGGGAACTCTACCGGAAAACCACCTGCTTCGAGCACGCCTTTTTTTACTGCTTCCGCCAGATCACGAAAGTGTGCATTACAAGGGGTGAGCTCACTCCACGTATTGCAGATCCCGATCACCGGTTTGCCTTCAAACATATCCGAAGGGATTCCCTGGTTCTTCATCCATGCACGGTAGATGAACCCGTCTTTTCCCTTGCGGGCAAACCAGTTGGCACTTCTCAATTTCGTTTCTTCCATGGCAGCATATTGATTCGTCTTGCAGGTACCAATGTAGGCGTTGAGGAAGGAGATATCAATAGTGCAAGAAGGCTTTCCTGAACTTATTTTATAACAGGTATGGATTGACTGATGGAAGAAGAGGTTAATCCGTCTCTTTTAAAATCAACGAGATAATTCCCATTCGTCTTTGATTGCGATATCACCTTTCCTCTGCCATTACTTGCAACCTGTTATCGCTAAACTATATTTGAAGTAATTATACCCCATGGAATGACTCAGGAATCCGAAACCCGAAGGCCCATTGCTTCACGAAATTCAGGATGGGCCAAAACAACGGCCACCTTTCTGGCGCGGCACCATGTTTCACCCAATAGCATCTCTGTAGCAAGCATTCTCTTTGCATCACTTTCTCTGGCTATGTTTTACATCGACTGGCAAACCGGGAAGCATCATTGGCTTTTCATGTTCCTGGCGGTGATCGGTATACAGGGAAGACTGATCATGAATTTACTGGATGGTATGGTGGCTGTAGAACACCACCGTAAATCATCCGTAGGTGGAATCTTCAATGAAGTCCCTGACCGCATCAGCGATACCCTTATTCTGTTTGGTGCCGGCCTCCTGGCGAAAGCACATTACCTGGGAATGGACCTGGCCTGGCTGGCCATTGCACTATCTGTTGCCACCGCCTATATCCGCACGTTGGGAGCATCCCTCGGCTGTGGGCATTACTTCGCTGGCCCCATGGCAAAGCAGCAGCGCATGGCGCTCATCACTGCGGGCTGCGTTATCTACATCTGGTATGCTCCTGTTTTTTATTACCTGCTCATCATCATGAACATCGGGTTGCTCATTACCTGTTACCGCAGGCTCGCTCTTGTTTATACTCATTTGAAATCTCATCCTGACAACGCTTAACTATTTCATGGATTTTTTAATTACACCTTCTGACCTGCGCACCGTTGTTTTCGTCATTTTCGGAATCCTGGTTTTCGCCACTCTTCTGTTTTTTATAGTCGGCAAGCTGAAGCCGGAAGCAAAGCTCGATGAGCTTAAAGCAAGAACCAGGTCGTGGTGGATCATGGCTGCGCTGGTACTGGGAGCGGTGCTGATCAACACAACGGTTTCGTATGTGGCCATCGGATTACTGTCTTTCGTTGCCTTTCGTGAATTGTATTCGGTGCTCGGCTTCAGGGAGTCCGACAGGCGGGCGATCTTCTGGGCTTACGTGGCAATTCCCATTCAGTACTACCTGGCTTACATTGGCTGGTATGGAGCCTACATTATTTTTATTCCTGTAGTGATGTTTCTCTTCCTGCCCATGCGCATGGTTTTGAAAGGAGACACCAAGGGCATCATCAAATCCATGTCGTCCCTGCAGTGGATATTGATGCTCACCGTATTTGGTATAAGCCACATGGCCTACCTGCTTTCGCTGCACGACATCGATGGATTTGCCTCCGGAGGCAGAGGCTTGTTATTGTTTCTCGTCTTCCTTACCGAGATCAACGATGTGATGCAGTTTACCTGGGGGAAACTGATCGGAAGAAACAAGATCATTCCTAAAGTAAGCCCCAACAAAACATGGGAAGGATTTATCGGTGGGCTGATCAGCACTACAGTGATCGGATATTTTCTCGGATTTCTTACGCCCTTGCCGGACTGGCAGGTGGTGATGGTGAGTGTAATGATCGCGATCTCGGGCTTTATTGGGGATGTAGTGATGTCATCCGTAAAAAGAGATATCGGTGTAAAAGATATGGGCACATCGATTCCCGGCCATGGCGGAATTCTCGACCGTATTGATTCACTGGCTTATACCGCCCCGGTCTTTTTTCATCTGGTCTATTACCTCGCTTATTAAATGCAGAAACTGGTATTGCGTTTTCTTTACGGCTTCCTGGCCCGTATCTTCTTACGCTTGTTTGTAGGAGTAAAATTTCAAAGCGGCCGCTTCCTGTTGCAGGAAGAACAATTCATTATTGTAGCTAACCACAACAGTCACCTCGACACCATCACCATTCTTGCTTCGCTTCCCGGCAGCATCATCCATAAAGTGAAACCCGTGGCGGCAGCCGATCATTTCGGCAAGACCAAAACCAAAGAGAAGCTGAGCAATTATTTTGTGAACACATTACTGATCAGGCGCAAGCGCGACAAGGAAGACCCGGAAAATGATCCCATTCATAAAATGATCAGGGCGCTGGATGAAGGGTACTCTTTGATTCTATTTCCGGAAGGCACACGGGGTGAGCCGGAAGTGCAGCAACCACTGAAGCCGGGTGTTGCCCTCGTACTCTCACAACGGCCGACTGTAAAGTATGTGCCGGGATACATGAAGGGGATGGGTAAGGCCATGCCGAAGAATGATAACCTGATTGTGCCTTTCAGCTCTACATTAGTGTATGGAGAGCCGACCACCATCCGAAGTACGGATATTACTGATATCCTGAAGCAAATCGAAGACGATCTGAATGTGCTGAAGCTTCGATAACGCACCATTATTATCTCGCGGTATTCCTTTTTCTGTTTATCTTAAAGCCTTGTAAACAGATATGGCATGGGCAGTGATAAAACAAAATTGATGAATGAGATCGAGGGCAAAGTACAGGCGCTGAATCTGCTGCTCTCGGTGATTAAAACGGACCGTTCACGTAAGCCGGAAACCATTGTTCAATTCCGATACCAGTACGATCAGTTGCTGCAGAAGAAGAGTAAGTGACGGAAAGTTAATTTGATAATTTGATAATTCGTTAATTTGAAAATGTGATCCCGGAGCCACTACACCCATTGTCTCGCACGTAGTCTTCACCGGCACTACTTATAAGAATCCGCTATGAAAAAAATAGTATTCAACCTGATCATCGTGCTGCTGTGCATCGCGCTGATTCAATGCAGCACACCAGCCGGAAAGAAGAAGCTTCCGCGCATTGCTATAGCCGGCCTGTCGATTGAGTCCAGCACGTTCTCGCCTGCCTTGACACACGAAGAAGCGTTTCATGCAAAGACAGGCGATACGATCTTTACCTCGTATCCTTTTTTAGCGGCCGACTCGCTGGACCGTAAAAGAGCCGAATGGTTTCCCGCACTCATCGGCCGTTCCTTGCCGGGAGGCGCAGTGACACGCGAAGCGTATGAATCGCTGGTAAGGCAGACTCTGGCAAGGCTGAAGAAAAATCTTCCGTATGATGGTTTGTTTTTCGACATACACGGTGCCATGAGCGTAGTTGGCCTTGACGACCCGGAAGGTGATCTTCTTCTGCGCATCCGCGAAGTAGTGGGATACGAAACCATTATCTCCACCTCCATGGATTTGCACGGCAATGTATCGTTGCGCCTCGCGCAAAACAGCGACCTCATTACCTGTTATCGAATGGCTCCGCATGAAGATGCAATGCAATCCGATAAACGTGCCGTGGATAATCTGCTGTCGCGAATAGAAAGTGGCCATGGCAAGCCTGCTTATAAAGCATACATCGCAGTGCCGGTATTATTGCCGGGAGAGAAGACCAGCACGCGCGTTGATCCGGGAAAGAGCTTATATGCACAAGTGGCACCGGCTGCTGCGCAGAAGGGGATTACCGATGCCGCCATCTGGATAGGCTACGCGTGGGCGGATGAGCCGCGCAATCATGCCGCAGTGATGGTGACAGGCAATGACAAAGAGAAAGTAATGCGCACCGCAGAGCAACTGGCCCGCAGCTTCTGGAAGGTGCGAAACGAATTTGAATTTATCGCTCCCGTGGCCTCGCTGAAGGAAAGCCTGGATAAAGCGGTGGTCAGTGACCAGCATCCTTTCATGATCAGCGACATGGGAGATAATCCTACCGCTGGCGGGGCTGGTGATGTAACGTGGACATTGAAAGAGATTCTTGCACGACCCGAGTTCAAATCGGAAAAAGGCCCTTCGCTGATTTATGCTTCCATACCTGGGCCGGAGCTGGTGGCGCAAGCCATACAAGCCGGGATAGGTGGTAAGGTGGATGGTTTAGCCGGTGCTGTCATTGATGCGCGCTATGCACCACCGGTGCGATTAACCGGAGTGGTAAAGTCCATCGTGCAGGGAGATGAACATGCGGAAACGGAAGTAGTGGTGAAGATCGGAAGCGTAAATGTGATTGTCACCAAAAAACGTAAACCGTATCACGAGGAGATTGACTTCACACGGCTGGGCTTGTATCCCCGCAAAACGGATATCGTGGTAGTGAAGCTGGGCTACCTCGTGCCGGAGCTGTACGATATGCGTGCCGGCTGGATCATGGCGCTTACACCCGGTGGTGTCGATCAGGACCTGGAGCGATTACCTTTCAAACGAATCAACCGGCCTATGTTTCCTTTCGATAAAACTATGAGTGAACCTGATTTAAGTGCAAAGCTGGTGCCGCTGTCGGGGAAGGAGTGAAGGGAGTTGTTACTGGTTACCGGTTGCAGGTTATGCGGTAACAACCTTTTGTGTTTCCCATTGCTATCGTAAGCCAATCAATTGTATCTTCTTTATATCATTATGCCCCACGCGATTGGAACACCAACATAGGCAGGGGCCGTAGGGTCTACCTCCAGCGTATTTAGTTACTTGTCATTCTTTGTCTTATTACATACAAACTCCTATTGTCCCTAAAAGTCCGTTGTCCTATTTCATATTTTAGTATAAGGTCAGTATACCCTTCAACCTTCCATTCCTTTAACTTATCAAACCAATCCTTGTCGCTTACCTCAGCATTCTCAAGTGTCACATTTGTCAAATTTGTCCGATCAAAAGCACAGTCTATAATTGTTGCGTTTGATAAGTCTGCTTTACTCAAATTTGAATCTGAAAAGTCTACCTCTTGAAGATCTGAATGTGATAAATTAACAGAAACCATTTGACATTTTGTTAGGTTAACCTTTGTTATTGACGAGTTGGATAGGTTTGTTAAAATGAACTGTGAACTGCTAACATCACTCATTACGAAAGGTATTGAGTCACTCATATTTGCACCGGTAAATTTGGATTTGCTCAAGTTTGTAAATTGACTTAAGGAATTCTCTGATTTTAAATAGCAATGGGATAAATCAAAGCTTGTCACACCCTGTTTATGAAGTCTTCTAACAAGTCCTCTGATCCTGTATTTGGCTTCGTCACTTTCCCAAAACCTATAATCATCAATTTCCTCATTATATCTTTTAATCAAATCCTTTTTCTCTCGGATAGATTCATAGATAGTAAGCAATATTCCAAAAATTATCAAGTCAAAAAATAAGCCATGAGACTCAACCAATATGTCATGCCACGAAAAACTACAATCAAATAAATCGAATGTGATAATTATCAGCAAGGCCATCACTGCTACTATTAAAAAGAATCTGACTTTGCTGTCCGAAATGGAAATCTTCATTAATGTGGCTTTTGGAAACTCTCTTTAATTGATCGTCCGTGATAATTAGTAAACAACTTTGTCCAACCCTATGGCTGGCAACTAACGAATATATGCCATTAGTAGCATATACCCAGTATATATCTGGAAAACAGTGGACGTCCCGATAGCTTCCCGATAACTATTGGGAGGGACAGTGGTGTGCGTACTCGATTAGCTGCTGTGGTCGCTTCTCAAATCTTCTTTTTTAAAAAGTCAATCGTCATGTCCAACTCTTCCAATACTCTTGGGAATTGGTCTGGAACCTGTCTCCATTTTTCCTTCAGTCCAACTAGTGTCCGATATGAAATTGGATAGTAGCGTTTGAAGTGTCTCAGTTCAAAAATTATCGAAGTTTGTCGGTCAACGTACATTCTGTCTGTCTGGTCAGGTTGAACGAGTTCTTTAATCAGTCGGTGGTAATTTTCAAATTCCTTCAAGTTCTGCTCTCTCTTCTTTGTCTCCAGATATTGATAAACAGTCCACACACCGGACACGAGACTCGTCCCAACTGCAATTATGATTGTAAGATTTATGTTCATTGGAGTCGTCTGGTTGTTATGCAAGTGCCCTATATCCATCCGTATCGATGCATATTCGGCCACTTCATTATATGCGATGGCGTATTATTTCTTCTCCAGCATCCTCTCCAACAAAGCGATCTTCTCCTCCTTCTCTTTCAGTAATGCTTTGTATAATCCTTCCTTCTCTGCATTAAGTTTTTTTACTTCATCCAAAGGATTGAATGTGCAATTGTAATTATTTAACGGACCGTGATTGGTACTGCTGTCGTTAAAATTGTTGATGAAGTTATAAGCTGTCTCTTCCGTAAAGTTCTTAATCGCCTCACTATTCACACCAAGTGCCTTAGCAACCCGATCAAGCGTAGCTTCTTCAATGGTTTCGCTCTGCTCCAGCTTGCTCACAGCCTGCTGACTCATGCCCATCTTTTCGGCTAGTGTTTCCTGCTTTATGCCCAGCATCTCGCGGATGCGGCCAATTTTTTTACCAAGGTGTTTTACGGGTGGTCGGGTTGAAGAATCCATAGATCAAATATAAAAAAATATGAAGGCGTAAGATACACTGCCAAAGCAGTAAATAACAACTCCGCATGGTGGGGCACACCGGGCACGGGGGCGTACTTGTTCAAAAAAATAACAGATTGCCATGAGCCAACTACCTGCTCCCCTTGTGCGCCTGCCCGAAAAAGCGGAGCACCTCATCTGCCTGCTGCGCGAAGAGCTGAAGGGCGCCTGGTTCTTCCGCCACCTGGGCAAAGCGGGCCTTTCCGATCCGTACCACCAGCCCTCGCTGTGCAGCGTAATACTGGCGCTGATGGGCTTCACCTCGTGCAGCGATGAGCTGATGAACTTCTACGTGGATCGCCTTCACCACCACATCAAAAAACTAAAACCCGGGGACGGCCAGCGCGAATTTACCCGCAGGGCGCTGCACCTGTATGGCGAGCTGCGCCAGCTGCGTAAAGCATACAACGCTAAAACGGCCCATTTTGCCGAGCCAAGTGCTATCGCCTGAGCTATTTTGCCTATAAAAACGCACTTTTTAGATCATAACCGATATATTTTGCTTCATAACCGATCGGTTCTATTCCAAAACCGATATCTTTTAGAGTAAAACCAATCGGTTTTATTCTATTACTTATGCCATTTGTTTTAACACCGATCGATTTTATTTTAATACCGATGCTTTTTGCTTTAAAATCCATCGGTGTTGCTTTACTTCCTATCGGTTTTGACCTACCTTATCTATACACTACGAAGCAAGCGAAAAAAAGTACTAAAGCAGTCTCATGGGGTTAGATGCATCAACCTTGGATTTTTTGTCGAGTCAGTGTTATCATCGGCAATTACTTATGAGAATCCTTTTGCTCTTGTTGGTGTTCCCATTGCTATCATAAGCCAATCAATAGCCCAGGTTTTAAATTTGCAATGGGGTCACCAACAAGCACTCTTCTCTTCCCCATTCCGAACGTATGTTGGTGACCCAATCGCCAATGAATAGTATCTTCTTTATATCATTATGTGCCATGCGATTGGAACACCAACATAGGCGGGATTGGTGTGAGAGGCACACCTCATCGCTTACAAGCGGTGAGGCTGCCTACTCGATTGGCGGTTCGTTGTTTTTCTTCTATCGTTAAGTAGTCCTTTGTTACCAAGCTATTTCACCTTCCTCATTGAAAAATTTTCCTGTTACTTCATCTTTATCAAGCGTTGCATATTTTACAATTGCTCTTGCACCCTGTTCAACAATTTTTGTTCCCTGGTGATTATTAAAGTCTGTAGCAGTAAACCCAGGGCATACACAATTCACCTTAAAATTTGTGTCTTTCAACTCAACCGCTAACATTACGGTGTATGCGTTCAAGGCGGTTTTTGATGGGCCATAAGCAGCAGGTTTGAATTGTGCAAATTTCCAATTTGGGTCGCTGTGATTTGTCAAGGAAGACAATTCGGTGGTTACATTTACAATTCTGGGCTGGTCTGATTTTTTTAGCAACTCAATAAACTCTTGCGTTACTTGAATTGCACCGAAAAAATTAGTTTCAAATACAAATCGTAATGTATCAATAGTAACTTTTGTTGCTGGTTGCGGAAAGCCGCCACTAATGCCCGCATTATTAATTAGTATATCTAATTTTTGAGTTTTCGCTTCAAGCTCTTGTCTGGCGGCTTTTATAGAATGGATGTCTGTAACATCTAATTGAATGCAGTCGACATTTGTTAAGCCCATTGCTTTTAAATTTTCAATTGCTTTAAATCCTTTCGTTTTATCCCGGCTACCGATGTAAACGAAATACCCAAGTTGTGCTAATTGTTTAGCGGTTTCAAAACCGATGCTTTTGTTTGCTCCTGTTACTAATGCTGATTTCATTTTTGTGTTTTTTAATGAATAGCAAAAGTCGGTGGAGTAAAATCAAGTGAGATGGACTATTCACTTTAATTGCCTGACAAATCCTGAATGCTTTCTACAAACTGGGTAACACTTTTTCCAGTGTTCTTTTTGAAAAGTTTAGAAAAATAATCAGGGTCGGTAAAACCCAATTCGTAAGCCAATTCCTTTACCGATGTCTCGGAATAAAAAAGTTTCCTTTGTGCCTCCAACATCAAACGGTTTGTGATAAATTCTTTTGGCGAAACTCCCGAAAACTCTTTTACAATGTTGTAAAGATTGTTTGTGGTTACGGAAAGGTTGTCGGCAATAGTGTTTATAGAATGTTGCTCTGTCAAATGAGTTTCAACTGCAATTTGAAACTCAATGTATTTTGATAGTTTGGTTGTTTCCGATTTTTCTTTTGCAACACTTTTAAAGTATGCATTGTTGAACTCTGTCAAAAGTGAATTAAGATGAGCCAAAATAATTTCGGCTTCTTTTTGGTCGTTATCTGAATGCAAAATTTTGTTGAGTATTTCAAAAATTATTTTTACTCGTTGTCTTGAATCACTGTCAAATGAAATGATTTGTGAATTTAAGGGATTGATTAAAAAAGAAAATTGTTTCGGAAGTAAAGACAAGCAGTTTTGGTCAAAACTCATTTTGAAACATTCAATGTCATTTTTCTTCTGTGCAGGTACAGAATGAATTTGATTAGGTAAAACAAAAAACAATTGCCCATTAGTAATTGTCAAATCGTTTAAGTCAATCTTATGAGTTAGTGAACCATTTTCAATGAAAACAAAAAAATAATTAGCTTTTCTGTGAGGTTGAATTAGCATTTTCATAACCTCTTCAGGCAAATTATTATTTGAATTAGAGCTTACTCTAATCGCAAGTTTGTCGTGCTGTTTTATTTGATCAAGTAGTCCTTTTGTTTCTTGCATTGTCGTCTGTTTGATGGTTGTGATGCCGTCCGTTACAATAACCGCCAACTGATGAATATATGCCATTAGTGACATATACCCAGTATATATCTGGAAAGCAGTGGTACAATACTACCTGTTTTGGGCGGTATTGTACCACTCCTAATATATCAGAATTATCCAGTGGGCTGTTAATTTTTATCCAATCCTTTGGTAGTAAAAGGATGTCAGCTGATAATACCTGACTCGACTGCTTTAGTACTCTTCTTGTAAAGGGTTTCCAACCTTCAAAGTTGGAAACCCTAAATTGAGATGCGTCAGCCCTTGGCCTTTATATGCATATTTTATTTCATACTCTTTGCCGGGCATAAAGCCACCGGCATTGATCTTCTTATGAAAATCCTCTTTTTAGTATAACTTCGTTAATCGAAAAAGGAGATTCCTGAAAAAGAAATAGCTACATTTTATTAAGCGATATGAAAAACCATGTTTTAACTCTTCTGTTTGCGACAGGCGCACTGGTTGCCCTGCACGCTCAAAAAGTAACTAAAAGTGAAAAAATAAAAGAAAGCCAGGTACCCCAGGCGGTGAAAGAGATGCATGATAACAGTATTGGCTTTCCTGCGGAAGAATGGATCAAACTAACCGTTAACGATGTGCCACGCTATGTGGCTGTTGTTCAGCAAATGGATCCATCCAGCGGTAAGACGCTGCAAAACCGCTATCGCTATGCCGACAACGGAAGACGTACTTCTTCTTCCCAGTACAGAGGAAATGGAAAAGGAGAGGGGAAAGATTTCCTTTCTGTCTATTTGGGAACAGGCGGTGTAGATGCCGCTTTCGAAAACAAAATAGCCAAACTGATTCAAGAGAATACACTGGTCAGCTTCGAAGGATTTGGATTCAGCCCGGGTAATCAAACCGATCAATACCTATCCACGCACCGGCTTGTTTTAAAGGATAAAAAGGGACAACGGGTGATCCTGTATTTTGATAAGGACGGAAAAGAAATTGACATGTCGAAATACCCAGTCAGGCGCTTAGAGGCGGAAGAAATCGATTAAGACTCGTGGTGTAAAAGTAGTTTCATATTGCTCTTGCCGTTGCCCTAAGTCTTCTCTAAGTGTTTCCTAAGACATTAGAGAAGACTTAGGGAACACTTAGGGTACCTGACTGTAAAAAAACGAAAATTCTTTCATGTTTACTTTACCTGGTTATTTACATCTCCATTCTTCCAAACCTACACCGTCTTTTTTATCTTTGATCAGTACCAGTCAAATCGTATACCGCACAGTTGAATAAGATTCGTAAAATACATCCCGCCTTCCTTGATCTGTTGGAACTCAAAGAGCAAAAGATCATTGATCTGTTCAAAGACATACGCGGGTATGTCTTTGAAATTTATCCTGACAGTAACGAACTGCTTTATCATACTCATGCACTGACTACCGCTTTTTCAGTTTCAGACAAGCTATCCGACTGCTTTTGCGCATTGCACATCTACACCAGTCATGTAAACTTAGGGTTTAGCAAAGGCACGCTGATTAAGGACCCCCATCAATTATTAAAAGGGACAGGCAAATTGATGCGGCACTTTCCTGTTGCCACGCCCACGGATTATAGAAATAAAAAAGTGAAAGACCTGATCCAATCGGCTGTTGACCTCGCGATCAAAGATATGGATAAGCCAACCCGTTCAGTGGGCAAGACCATTTCGAAAATGAATGGAAACGATAAAAAATAAAGCAGGGCGACTCTCCCCACTGTCGCTACTTCATGTCGCACCTGCTTTAAGAAAATGTTTTCCCTATTGTCTGCTTGTTCTCATCCTTAAACGAACCATGGAAAACAATGCTCCTGCTGCTAATGAAAGAATTAGCCATGGAGAATAGTGAGCCAACCTTTCTACAAGGGCTGTTATTGGATTAGTCCTTTCAAAGATGCGTTCCGTCACCCATGCCAATGCAGCAATACCAGCGAAAATAGCTCCCATAATCCTCACAACGTTATAATTGCCTGACCGACTTAATAAAATTAACCACGGAACGATAAGGGCAATAACAAAGAGCTGCATCGCTTCAATGCCCATATTAAATCCTAGAATACTGAGTGCCATTTGTCCTGCATCAAGATGGAGGTTGGTTAACATATTGGCAAAAGCCAGACCGTGTATCAAGCCAAAGCCTGCCGCAACAAATGCTTCCTTGCCCGGAAAAACAGGACGTATGGCATGAATGGCTGAAACTAAAATCGAAAAAGCAATCATGATCTCCACCAGCTGACCTGGCAAATGAACCCATCCCAACGCTCCAATAAGTAAAGTAAGTGAATGACCGAACGTGAAGGCCGACACCATCTTAAAAAGGCGTACGATGCTGTAACGAACGCCTCCGAACGCACCCCATGTTTTTCCAGATACTACCAACGGAGCTGACAACAACAACGTGAGCAGGAAAAGCAAATGATCAGTTCCTTCGGCAATGTGTTTCATGCCGAGACTAACTAAACTTTTGAACCCACGCCACGAACTTCCTTTTTCCAGTTTAACTTCCAGCGGATAAATGACATTGTCTTTTATATCCCACCCGATTGCTGCTGTTTCAGATGAAATGTTGCCGGTTTCCCAATCGCTGCGTATTGAAACAAGAGCCGCATGATTTATCACCTGATGCATGATAACATCATAGTCCAGCATAAAATTTCGAGTATCTTCACCTGGCTGAGGTGTGAGAGTGACACGAGCAATTATTTCCCAATAGAGAACATCCGTATTTGGATAGTTACTTTTATCCATTCTCATATCAATAATTTCGACAAGCCACGGATGCCCCTGAATAGCATAAGCATGTATGTGAGCTTGCAGATATTCTCTTAGCTGGGGTCCATTTCGTTCAATCAACGTCTCCGGTTTTTTAGAGATTTCATTTCCAAATGACAATTCCAGTTCTGGCAATGGCAGTTGAATTTCAATGGAAACTTTGCGCGGGCTGATGTCTAAAAAAACAAGAGAATTAGGCGAAGGATGGGCGAACGAGCTGGATGGCATCATGGAAGCCAATATGAAAATGCCTAAGAAAAAAAGCCGTCCCTGAATGATGGGACAGCTTTTCATAAAAAAACGTTGCATACTACGTGTTTGGACTTTGTGATTATAAGCCAATGTAGTCACGAACATGATCGCGGAAAACAGTATGATAATGTATTTGCCCAGAGATCACCACTCCATTTTGACAAACGAATTCAATCCACACACTGGGCCCGTCAACTCGTACGTAGTCAGTATTGGCTGTAAAAAATGAACTTGCATTTCCGGAAGTTCCATTTGCATTGCTCGAATAGGTTACGTACGTGCTGGCTAACTCATTCTGGTAGGTTGTTAAATAACTGGCCGCTGTAGTTGGGTCGGCATCGTTTACCCATTCGGCAATTACGGCCAACACCTTAGCTTGTACCGAAGAACTAAGTGTTCCTACCTGAATGCCCTGCTTTGTAGAAGGAAATGTATTGGTTGTTGAACCGGGAACCATCAGGCAATCTGAGAAAGTAGAAGAAATCTTTGCCGATGACAGTTCGCTCGAACTAAACGATGCGAGCATCTCACGAACTGCGGTAAGTTCACTGCTCAGCGGACTGCTATAGGTAGTGCTGTTGACAGTAAACGAACCGTTTGGTTCCACTGCCTCATGCATAGGTGTAATACTGGTGATTTGCCCGTTATCGTAGGTAATATTTTGAGCGTAATGGTGCCCTCCAAATTGCAGCATCCACTTACCCGTTGTGCTTGGTGTTCCAAGGAAGGCAATCACATAATTTCCTGAACCATAGCCAGATTGCTTGGTTCCTAAATAATCGTCTGCCGCGCGAATGGTTTGAAATTCTTCATATCCATTGTTAGTTGCCGTGCCTGATGCAGCCTGTATCAGCGCAAGCGCAGCCGTTTGCTGTGCAGTGGAGAGACTACTAAAGAGCAATCCGTTCCTGCATGACAGGGCGCAAGGCAGGTTCGACCATCTTTTTGCGTTTGTCAGATTCAATGTAATAGCTACCGAAGATTGTTGTGTACTTGTCAAAGTAGCCAGGAAACTGTTTGCCAGGCAAACGATTTTTTCTACGCCCGTCACCGAACTGCAATTTGAAGCAGAGGCCGCTGTAACCGTAAAGTCATTTGCAGAAGTAGCTGTTGTGCTGCTGGTATTCACTGAAACTGTTATTTTTCCGGTAGCAGCGTCTGTCGGAACTGTAACAGTCAGCTGAGTGGCTGTTGCTGCAGTAACGGTAGCAGCAACACCATTAAAGGTAACCGTATTGCTGGCGGTTGTTGTACTGAAATTTGTTCCGGTGATGGTAACCGTGGTTCCGACAACTCCGCTTGTTGGAGTGAAACTGGTAATAGTCGGGTCGCTGCTGGTGACAGTCGTTACCGTAAAGTCGGAAGATGACGTTGCTGTGACACTATTCACCGTTACTACGATCTTCCCGGTAGTAGCTCCGGTAGGAACAGTAACCGTTAGTTGCGTGGCACTTGCAGCGGTAACAGTGGCTGCGATACCGTTAAATGTTACGTTGTTACTTGCTGCAGTAGTGCTGAAGCTGGTGCCGGTAATGATTACTGTTGTACCGACCACTCCGCTGGCTGGTGTAAAACTGGTGATGGATGGAGAGGGTGTTGTTTCTTCATCATTTTTACAGGACGAGATAAAAAGCACACTGGCACTAATTATCGCAGCAGTACTTAAAGAAAGAATCGGCCATGCCGACCTACGCAAATTCATAAGCTTCATCTTTTATTGGTTTTAAGATTTGATGATGTATTGGAGATCAAACGCGTTGGTAATCCAAATCCTGACTTGTGTTTTCAACTTTGCGATAAACGGCTTGTTTCCTGCGAAGAATAAAACATTTGTCCCGTTTGGCTGATCCATTCGTTTGCCCTGTGCAAAGAAGATGAATGCCTGACCTGTTTTTGAAGTATTCAGGCAGACAAAAAAGCTGACGAGAGGTACTTTGCGATGAACAGCAGGTTTTCCGCGAAGAATGCTATTCCGAAATCAGGCTTTGAAAGATTTTTCAAAATCTTCCAGGTAGCTGGAACCGATTGGTATCTGGATGCCGGAAAGAGAAATGGTTTTATTCCGCACACCGTCAATACGGCTCATGGGAATAATAAAAGAGCGGTGTACACGAAGGAAACCGGAAGGCAGTTTTTCAAGAATAGACTTCATCGTCATTCGGGCAATAACGGGTTTTCCCTCAGGTAAATGGATCTTGAGGTAATCCGCTAAACCTTCTACGTACAGAATGTCATCAACGGCTATTTTCATTAAACTGTATTCCGCCCGAATAAAGATATGGCTGGATTTAGGAGTGCTGGTAGTATGAAGAAAATTAAAAAAATCGTGAGCCTTGTTTGCCGCTACCATAAAGCGCTCAAAGGAATAAGGCTTTAAGAGGTAATCGACAGCATTTAAGTTAAAGCCATCAATTGCATACTGACTGTGGGCCGTGGTGAAGATCACCATGGTATTCTGCTCAAGTCCTTTATAAAAATCAATCCCTGAAATGGAAGGCATGTGAACATCAAGAAAAAGCAAATCAACCGGATAAGATTGAAGGTATTTCCTGGCTTCGTTGGTTTGGGTAAAGGTTTTTTCCAGTTGAAGAAACTCCGCCTGGCTGCAATATCCTTCCAGTATTTCTAATGGAAGGGGTTCATCATCGATAGCGATTGCTTTGATCACGTCAAATGAATTGTGAGTTGCATCCTGAAGTGATTTTCATCTTCATTTAAAATTAAGAAGTATTTCGATGGGTACAATAATTGCAATCTGGATTTTGTGTTCTGGATCCCTTTGCCACTCTTTTCAAATGCATTAAGCACTACTTTCACCTTATTATTTTCAACAGTAAGTTTCAATTGATCCTTCTTTATTTCAATCAGGATATTGATACTGGAATCCTCATCCGGGTTTACGCCATGCTTAAAGGCATTCTCAATAAAAGGGATTAATGTAAGAGGGGCTATCTTCTGATCTGCTATCGAACCGGTTACTCCATACGATAGCTGAACACGTTTGTCCAGTCTCATTTTCTGTAATTCTATATAGTCATTGATGTATGTAATTTCCTTTTCCAATGAAACAAACCCGTTTCCGGTTTCGGTAACTACATACCGCATTAATCCGGAAAGTTTGAGAATGCTGGTAGCGGTTGCCGAAGATTTGTCTCTTACGGCTAACGCATAGATTCCATTCAATGTGTTAAAAAGAAAATGCGGGTTGATCTGATCTTTGAGGGAAGTCAGTTCAGCATTATACCTGGCTTGCTCCGTATGAAGCAACCTACCTCGTATTCTGAGAAGCACAGAGAAAAGCACAACGGCAGCAAAAAGAAAAATGTGATGGCGTATCTCGTCAATGAAATAAGATCCCGGAGGTTTTATGGGTACCCACTCCGTGGCTGGAGGAGGTGCAGCGATCGCCACTTCGTTTGGTGGTATGGGCAAACGCCCTGTAAACACAGAGGGCAAAAAACTAATCATCAGAAAGCATACCGCAACGCAAAAACCGTAAATGATGTATTTCTTTTTAAAATAAATTTCAGGAATAAGAAAGTAGTAATTCAGATAGAAAAAGACCAACATCAAAACATTAGCGATAAAATCTCTTTGAGTAGGTCTGGCAGTCAGAAAAAATAAATCTTCCGGTGGGTGTGGAAAAAGGAAGATGGGTATAGTCAAAAAAGCCGTACATCCAAGGATGTGCCAAATGATAAACCTTTGTTTATTTTTCATTGCCAGGAGTCAAAAAAAGAAATAAGAGAAGGCCTCCACATTTTTATCACGATGCGTAAGCGCAATTTACAACCAAAAATAAGGTATTGGAAAACGATCTGAAATGAATGCGATGATAAGGGCATTTGTATCGAAGTTCATACAGGAAGTACTGAAGACCAGCCCAGTTACACGGTCTGTAACCAACCAGCAACCGCTTACTTCCGATGGTGCTCACTATTCAAATAATGACTCTTTAAAATATCCACTCCAAAGTCGTTGTTCTTCTCCCGCAGTATGGCATGGATATGATTTCCGTCATTTTGAAAACCGACATTGTCGTACTCGATCAGGAAATCAGGACCGTTGATAATGTAGTAGTGAGGCGTGTGTCTTTCCGTGCCGCCAATCCATGCAAAATAGATTTTGTCAAACCCGTTCTTTACCATTTTGTCGTACAGGCTGTGGGCTACCTCATGTTCAAAGTTGTGCAGGTATTCTTCGATAAGGATCTTAAAGACTTCTGTCTGATCGGTATTGAATTCTTTGGCCGCTATTCCATAATACGAAGTTATCCGTTGCGCGCTTTGCGGATTGGTAATGATGTCTTTGGGAGTGGCTTGCGAAAGAATGGCTTTGGCCTTTTGCTCTTTGGAAAGAAAATTCAACAACAGAAAACCATAGTCTTCTTCCTTGCTGAGCACACGCCAGCCTGCATACTTTGATTTCTGAACCTGTGCAGGATCTGTTCCGATGAACAGGGGAGTAAACGAAACGTCTTTCCCATGCATGGTCAAATTCAACGCCATGTGATGGCCACCTAAGCTGAAACCCCAGGGCTCATTTTCATTCGGAGTACCCCAGAAGGAAATGAAATAGTTTTCATAGCCCCACTTCATGTTCTTCAGGATGTTCTTCAAACGGGCGCTGTCCATTTCACCCTTATCAAAAGCCTGTTGCGACAGGATGTTGAGAATGTCATCCAGCTGCATGATACCGGTTATTTTCAGATAGCCCTTCGAGCTGAGGATGGTGCTCAGCATATCGTGGAAGGCAACACGACTGCTCTCCGACAACTCGCCATAGCCGAGGCCCGACCGCGGAACAAAGCCAATGGGAAAGTTAGACCACTTGAAGCGAAGGCTGTCGTTGAAAGCGTATTGCGCTTTTTTACGCTGCTCTTCTTTTAAGCTTTTCAAAAAAGTAGTGGCCGCAGGAACGATGGAACTTAAGCCCTGAGTAAAACTTACAGTTTGTATACTTAATACTAAAACCACTACGGTCAGGAAGGAGCTGCATTTTTTGGAATTTCTTATTTTCATGGCTGGTCGTTTTTCACATTTTGCATGAATTGACGGGCATGCATTTTTTGTTAGACAACTTAAAGGTTGGAAATATTCCCAATCCGGTATAAATATTCAGGACGATATGGCAAAAAGATCTTTTTGGGGAAGTGCAGCAGTAATTACCATTCACGCTCCGGTATTCTTCTGTGTTCTTGCTGTTCTATCCATACTTTCAGTATACCAAGCGTAGTGGTCCAATAAAAGTCAATGTGTTTGGCGATGGTTTCAGTTGGAAAATTACTTAAGGTTAACATCAATGTGGTTTCATTTCCCGAAGGAGTCAACCGGAATTCAATGTGCAAATAATTCTCCGGCAGATCGGGTAAACGCGACAGCGAACTTAAAGAAGTATAGTGAAGAAGGGCAGGAGCTTCAAACTGCAAGACCTTCCCTTTGTTCTCGAAGTGCGCATGATGAAATCCTTTGATCACGATGGAGTTCCCCACGTTCCAGTCCGTGATCACTTCCATCTTCATCTCCGGTTCACTCATCCATAGTTTCATGTTGTCCGCATCAGTCAACGCCTTCCATACCGTGGCAGGTGGTGCTTCAATGGCGATGGACTTGTCAATACGTTGTGTCATTTAGTGTACGGGTGTGATGCTGCTCTTTGCTTATGCAATAATAAACAATAAGAGTTTGTTGAACAGAGCAGATCCGGCAGCATTCCATTGTTTCGAAGAATAAAAATAAAAGCCACCGGTTCGGTTTCCGGTGACTTTTATGTTGCTGCTTTTTAGCACAGTTCCTCCCGTTGCATCCGGAGTTTAAGGAGCCTTGTTTCCAACCAGGTCAACGTTCAACTCGAAATTATCTTCGATGGCTTTGTCGCCTAAGTTTTCGAAGAAATTTCCCGAACGGAATTTGATATCAAACTTGGTGCGGTCGACAAGGATCTTAGCCGTTGCAGTGAGTTGATCCTTTGTTATTCTGATCGTGGCAGGAAATTCAATTTCATTGGTGATACCTTTGATGGTCAGGTTGCCCTTCACCACATACTGATCGCTGCCCTTCGATTCAATCGTAGAGATCACAAAAGTGGACTTCGGAAATTTCTCTGAAGAAAAGAAGTCATCTGATTTCAAATGCGTTTCGAGTCGTGCACTTGCTTCCGCATCCTTAAGAGAAGTCATGTCGATGGTGAAAGAGCCACCGGTTATGTTTTTCCCTTTTGATGTAAAACTCCCTTCCGATAGATTAACAGTACCATTATGCTGGCCGGTTACTTTTTTACCCACCCAGGTAATCTTGCTTTTTTGTGCGTCAATTTTAAATTCAGGATCTTTTAAAATGAAAGACGAAAGGGTGGTGATCGCAGTAATGAGGAGTACGATGCTAATGTGTTTCATGGGTTAACTAATTAGGTTATATGAATTTCAGGCAACTACGGCATTTCCCGAATTCTAAAAAATGTCCATTCGACAGGCCTTGAAAACTAATCGACCGATGCCTGCTGGCTATGCTATTCACGAAGAATACTTCAATAGCAAACAGGTTGAATCAGTAGCGTAGCGTTCCTGAGGCGGGAGGACAGAGTTGACAAAAGGGCAATTGACAGTTGGCAAAAGTAAGCAGTAAGCAAGTTTACGAAGTGGTACCGATTACCCTGATCTGTAATCGGCCACTTGCATCCTTGCCCCTTACCTTGACACCTGCAGCGGGTATCAACTCATTCATACGCCAGCGCTTCGCGAGTTGTGATCCTGTTAGCTCTTCGGGCCGGATACCAGGACGCAGCAAAAGAACCTGCAGCAATAATGACCAGCCAGATAATCAGCGCAGACAGGGAGATCGTTAATGACAGTGGCGTACGGAATGCCATGTTGCCAATCATCCTGCCCAGGTAGGTGGACAACAGGAGGGAGAACAGAACAGCAAAGAAAATACTCAAGGCCCCGATCAGCAATCCTTCGCCTACTACCAGGTTCCTCACTTTCGTTGGTGTAGCACCGATGGCCCTCATCACACCGATTTCGCGTGTGCGTTCCAGTATACTCATGCTCATGGCAGACATCAGTCCGAGTGTACCCACCAGCGCCATTAAGATCGCCATCGCCATCAATGAATTCACGAGCACTTTCATGTGCGCGGCAATGGCATTTTGCAGCATCCAAACCGGAATGGTGGCGCCCACGGCAATGCGCTCTTTCTCCAGCAGCGCTTCCACTTCGCGGTTTTTATTCATGGCATTTTCTTTGGAACGATCCGCATAGGCAATGCGCAGCATCTTCACCTGCCCGGATGTGTTCGTTACTTTCGAAAAGTACTCCAGCGACACATAGGCGATGGCCGGTGATCCTACATCTTCGGTAAATCCGATTACGTTCCACTGCGTGGGTTGGCCATCCACGCTAAGCGAAATCACATCACCTGTTTTGAATGAACCTCTCGCTGATTGATTCAGCACTACTTCGTTGGCCGAAGGATTGTTCAGCCATACACCTTCTACCACCGTAGGTTTCAATAGCTGAGTGGGTATTGGCAGTGCCTGCAGAGTGAAGCTGCCGTGCCCCTTATCGGGATAAGTATGTGTTACCTCAAATGCATCATCGCGTGTTACCGCGGCAGCCGCGTAGTTCCATCCTTCGGCAGCCTTTACACCGGCTATGGCTTTGATCTTTGCAAGTACCGAATCTGCGTGAATGGAATTATTCAAACGGACTTCCAGATCATAAAACCGCTGCGTGTAGATGCGCTGCAGGTTCTCGTTCCAGGCCTCCGATACGTTGAGGGCGGTCATGAACATCGCGCCACCGGCAGCAAGCAATCCCAGCGTCATTACCAGGCGTGAGCGTTGGCGGAAAACATTGCGGATGGAAAGACGAACGGTTTCGTTGAAGAAGTCTGCCTGCGAGAGCTTGATCATCCATGAATTGGTATTCAGGTTCATGGAGTTGACGCCATGATTGTCCAGCGCACTGCGCACCGAAATACGACTGCCTCGAATAACCGGAAAGGCCGCTGCCATCAGCGGAATAAGAATGCCTGTGCCGATCTGTAACAACGGTACCCAATACGGTATTGAAGCATTACGGATTTCAAGATTGAGCAGCACTGCGATCTGATTATAAAATGCAGCTGCAGCAAGTCTGCTCAGCGGGATAGCGATGGCAATAGCGATCGCGCAAAGCAACACGATCATCATGAAATACAAACCGGTGATCTGGGCGGAGTTGGCGCCAATGGTTTTCATCACACCGATCTGCCGCACCTGCTTCACCATCAGTGTAGCCATGGAAGTAGCTACCAATATGGACCCAAGGATAAGAATGAGAAAACTGAATACGATAAAGATAGACATCACGGCACTCATCTGGCCCTGGTGCGGATGCTTTCCCGGAGGCGGCACCTGAATTTCGTGCACTTCGTAGCCGGACTGCTCCAGTTGTTCAGCTATTGCCTGTGCCTTTTCCGTAATATGTTCCCTCGAAAGAGATTGCTCACTTACCCGAATACGAAGCTGGTCAAAGCCTTGCGTTTCGCCCAGCAAGTGTAATGTAGAGAGGGTAATGTATCCATAGCCTGCCTGTTCCTGCCAGGCCGGTGGCAGCCCGGGATCATGCACGGTTCCCGTTACTTTGATCGCGTGCGGATTTCCATGCGGTGTTTTGATCACGATCTCATCGCCTTCGTTTACCTGCATCATCACATAGGCGCTACGCTCTGCCAGCATGGCTCCGGTAGCCGGTTCGGCTGCACCTGAAACAGGATATACTTTGTTCGTTCTCTTGTCCTTAAAGTCATCGATGATGAAGAGGAGCAGGGGATACCATTTTTCACCCACCTTCATGCGCGCTATCAGAGTAGCATGTCGTTCGGCTTCGGCTATGCCGGGAAATTGTTTGATGCTATCAACAAGTTCCTTTGAAATGGCACCTTCGATTTCAATGGTGGCCGATGCAGGCACTGTTCCCATATAGTTATCAGTCATCTCGCGTTTGATGACGCTGTAGCCTCCCAGTATCGCACCGATGCCAAAGACACCGATGGCAATTGCCAGTACCAGCATGAAGTTTTTTGAATAATCGGAAGTAAGGTCACGCATGACCTTGTAATAGCGTGTTTGCATCTTCTTTGTTTAAACAGTTACCGGTTCGTTCACAATTACACCATCTGCAATGGAGATCACATTCTCGAAGTAGGAAGAGAACTCCTTTTCATGCGTCACGATAAGTACCGTCTTTCCGGATCGTGTCAGCGCAGCAAACAATTCGAAGATCGAAGCCGCAGTCTGCGAATCGAGGTTTCCGGTGGGCTCATCGGCAATAATCACGGGAGGATCGTTGGCCAATGCCCTGGCAATAGCTGCCCGTTGTTGCTGGCCACCCGATAGGGTAGAAGGGAGTTTATCGGCCTGCTCTTTTATATTTACCAGCTCCAGCAATGCCAGCGCACGATCTTTTCGTTCTCTTTTCGGATAGCTGTTGCAGAAGTCCATGGGCAGCATTACGTTTTCCAGTATGGTGAGCGTGGGCAGCAGCTGGAAGAACTGAAAGACAACGCCAATGTTTTTTCCGCGCCACGTAGCCAGCATGCTTTCCGAAAGTTTTTCTACGTGAACTCCGTTAATGGAAACACTGCCTTCGGTGGGTTTGTCAATGCCGGCAATGATGTTGAGCAGCGTTGATTTTCCGCTTCCCGATTTTCCGGTGATGGCGATCAGCTGTCCTTTCGGGATAGCGATGCTGACCTTCTTCAGTGCCTCGAAGGTGCCCGATGCCAGCGGGAATGACTTGGTGACCTGGCTGAGGGTAATGAGGTTTTTTGTTGACTCGTTGTTCATCGTGTTTTTTTAAGCAACACTACGGAACAGCAACAGGCGCTGCGCCTGTACACATCCAGCCGGACGTCCACGAGGGCAGCCGGATGTTAATGGACGTACATTATATCTTTTTCTGAATCAGCCATTGATGGCCGAACGGATCAATAACGGTTCCCTGGCGGTAGCCGTAGTCGTAATCTTGTATAGGATTGGCAATGGTACCGCCAGCGTCAGCGGCCTGCTGTACGAACCGGTCTGGGTCGGGTGTGAACAGGCCGATCACCAGCGTGGTTGCCTTTGCTGTTTCGGGGCTTATCTGTTTGGAATGCGGTACTTCTTCATGCAGGTGAAACAAGGCGCCCAGTATTTCCATCTCCGCCACGTGTACACTTCCATCGGGGTTGTCCCAGGTCTGCAGCACCTTTGCGTCAAATGCATTCTGGTAAAAGTGCATGGCATCGCGCACGATCTTAATGGCAAGATGGGGAGCGAAGAACGTAGTAGTGGTCTTCAACATGAGCTTTACGATTAAAGGTTAAGATTCTTTCTGTATTCACCTGGAGTAAGACCGGTAAACCGCTTGAAGATCAGGTTAAAAGTAGACTTGGATTTGAATCCCGCTTCAAGTGCAATACCCAGCAGATTATAATTCTTTACCTGCGGATCAACCATCAGCTTCTTCACTTCTTCCACCCGGTATTTGTTAATGAAGTCGTAGAAGTTGTCGCCCGTACCTACATTGATAATCAATGACAATTGACTTCGGCTGATGTTCATGTCTTTGGCAAGACTGCTTAAAGTTAACTCCGCATCAAGGTATGGTTTTTTCTCCGTCATGTACAGTAGCAAACGGTCTACCAGATGCTGGTCGGGCTTGTTGGTAGTGCCGGGTGCCGGCTCAGTGCTACTTCCGGAAGGAATGGAATCTTCTCGTTGAAAAAGTTCTTTTTGTAGTATCCCTTTATAACCCAGGGCGAATATCGATAAGGAGAAAATCAAGGCCGTGGTTTTCTGTAGCCACGATCCGTTCTGAAGATGGATCGCGGCAAAGAGACTGAACATAAAGAACAGGTTGATGAGCAGAAAAATCATCAGGAAGAACCGCACCCACGAGATGTCAACGCCTTCCTTGTTGGATACTTCCGCCTGTACAAATTGCTGATAGGTTATCCAGCGCTGGCGAACCAGGACAAGGTAGGCGGAAAACTGAGCCACCAAAGTAATGCCGAACAGAATGGTAACGAGCCGGTGATGCTCGTACAGGAAGTTGCGGAAAGTTTCCGAATCTATATTATGGAATGACAACGAGCAACTGATGATGAAGAAGAGCGGAAGAAAATGAAGTAACAGGTTCCATCCTGGTTTTACCCGATGGCCCGTAAGCTCGTTGGTATAAAACCAGAGCAGGGGAGCGATGAGATAAAAGGTAGGGTCGCCAATGGAATATACCCGTGCGGAGAGGTGATTGAGCACAGCACCAGCAAAAAGAATGTGCGCCACACTGAAAGTAAGGGAGATGAGCAAAACCGAAAGGAACAGGTTGGCTCTGCTCTTACGCGCGCTCTTGTTGTTGAGGATAAGCACCACAAACACACCCAGCCCGATACCTGCGTATGTTACAATAAGGAAAAGCTGCCCCAGGAGTTTGTTCAAGCCGATGTGTAAGTTACGGGGATAAATTTAAGGTAAAACGATGGGCTAATAGCATCAAATGTGTCTATGAGGATACTGGTGGACGTGATGGGAGGTAGTTAGCGTTTATGGATGCAGGTTTTTAAAAGTTACAGGTTACTGGTTGCCTGTTGCAGGATACGGGCAACCAGTAGTTGGTAAGTAGCACACAAAGCCTGTTCGTTTTATTGTTAACTATCCAACTGCCTTGCTCAATACAAAGTAATGAAAGAGAGCTTGTGTAGCGAACTATCAAGCCATTGTGAAATACTGTCGTTACTAGTAGGCACGAAGCAGTCTCCCATTCCGACAGCTTACCCCGTATAAAACGAAGTACATCCCAGCGGGTACGTGGTGGATTCCGTTTCGATTTCATTATTTGCCTCACAACAAATAAATCATCTTACGGTGAAGGAAATTTTTACTGAACTGATTAAAGTCGGTGGAGATACGGATACAACTTGTTCAATGACCGGTCAGATCGCAGGTGCATTGATCGGAGATAATGAAATACCTGATGATTGGCTGGAGTGCTATAAGTGTTTGGATATAGAACAGTCGATTAATGATTTGGTTGACAATTGGAGGGAATAAGAATGGTTTTTCTTTTCTCTCTGATTACCCGTTGAATGAGCTTAATGAAGCGATTGAAGATTAGCCGTCACATAGGGGATTGAGGACGCACAATTAATGAAGCTTGTAAGATCACGGGATTCCGCTCGGGATGAGTTTGCATTTCATTTAAACTGTTGCCAGCGCGGAATGACGTTGTAACGATTTGAGGATTTCTATTTCCGAAGAGTCTCCTGCCTCAGGGACTCTTATGGCTTGAAATACTTTCGTGAAATTGTATCTGCACTTCATCTTGATTAACTATTGAATGAGTTGCCGTAAGAGGGCTTAATGAAGCGATTGAAGATTAGCCGTCACATAGGGGATTGAGGGCGCACAATTAATGAAGCTTGTAAGATCACGGGATTCCGCTCAGGATGAGTTTGTATCTCATTGAACTGTGGCAAGCGCGGAATGATGGTAACAATTTGAAAGATTAGTATCGATAGCCTATCATATTGAAGATGAGGTGATGGGAAAGGGCTTAGTAGCAAATAGCGAAGTGTTGGATGTTTTATTCCTCATAAAACCGGATACCCGAACTACTGATATACCCTTTCAGATAGGGTTCCTGTTCATTCCATTTGTTGGTGACTTTTCGGTTGCTATCGACTACTTTTAGTACCACCACACCATCGAAGTCGACCAGATCGGAAAGTTCATCGTGAGTTGAGAACACCAGCCCGGACTTAAACCGGGCACCATACACGCCTTTATGATTGCCTTGAAAATAGATGTGGTAGCTTTTCCTATTATCGAATACAATGGAGTCCTGTTCAACGGGCACTACGGTTTCGCCCGTCAGGCTGATGATACCAGATTTGTTCGCGTTCCTTACCATGATGCCGTGGGTCGTATCAAAGCAACTCATGCCTGATTCACTCATGCTGCTCTCATGAACAATTTTATCGTAAAGCAGAGGCACCTTCTCTTGTCCGCGCGCATCCATTATTCCCCACTTGCCCTTGTTCATTACCTCGAAGTAAAATGCTTCACAGGCATGATTGATCACTGTTGTGCTGATGGAGTCGTAGGTAGGAGGTGCTGCGATCACGTCATGGAGCACAACGCCCCACTTCTTATTCTCCTGAAATAAGACTGCGGGCAGTTTATAATAATTCAATGGAACAACCCGGTCATAGGCAAAGGCGAGCGTATCCATCACCACTCGTGTTCGTATGGGGGCTCCGTTTCGGAATGTGATCGTCTTTGTTTCTTTACCGATTTTCTTTTTGCTGCCGGCCGCAATAACGAAGTAGCGCAGGTCATCCCTGGTCGCCAGCTTACCGTCTTCCGCCATAACTTCTTCCATCACAATGCTATTGTCCGCTTCGGGCACAGAGAGGATCTTCCTGGTGGTCAGCGAGTAGATACCTCTTTTGTTGCCAGTCCGGAAGGAGACCTCGCGCCTGTCGGGATAATAATCGATCTCATCATAGATGCAGGGCAGCAGGATCTTGCCGTCATTATCCATCGCACCCTGCTTACCTTTTTTGGTCAGAATCAATCCGAGGTCGCTTTGCATGAACGTGATGTTGTCATACAACAGGTCCACTATTTTTTTGCCTTCGGAATTCAGCAAACCGTATTTTCCATTGAGTTCAACAATATGACATACATTTCCATAATGCGATACCGATGTATAAACAGGTTTTACCACAACGGCACCAGTAGCATTGGCATAGCCCCACTTGTCGCCCTTGCGATAGGGGATTAATGGAGTGCCTGCATTAACTTCTACACAGAAGAATAGAAAAAGGAAGAAGAGTGAGAATTTCATGCTCAATGGTTTATGTCGATTTATTTTCTCCGAAGGTTATGCGAAATCAAATAGGCTAGAGCTCCGGTCGACCACAAAGCCCAAACTACTAAAACCGGCTGGAAGAACAAGCGACCTAACCGGGCTCCATCAGTATCCAGTCCAAAAGCGTTTGTGCCGTTTAGGTATTGCGCAATATTCCCCGGGAAAACCAAAACATAAAACAGCGCCAAAGCCATTCCTGCTTTTATGCGTTCCCTCTTCCAGAAAATGATGCTTGCCCCAAGCGCTACTTCCATCACACCCGACAAAATCACCACGAGGTCTTTACTTAAAGGTATCCAGTTGGGCACCTGCGCCTGAAACTCCGCTCGTTGAAAAGTAAGGTGGCCGATGCCGGCTACTACCATAAACGCACCAAGAAGTATTCTGAAAAAATGTTGGGCTTTGGTGGTTTGCATGGTCAGCTGATTTGATTTTTCCATTTCATTGAAATTTATCTTGCTGTCGTAAGGTACATCTTTTCGTATTTAAAGATTTGTAGCTATCGGTATTGAAATAGGAGAGAGTTTAAATGAAGCAATGAGAGTTTAGCCAATTTGAGAGTTCGCACAATTAATAAAGCTTGTAAGATCACGGGATTCCGCTCAGGATGAGTTTGTATTTCATTGAACTTTTGCAAGCGCGGAATGACGGTAATGATTGGAGAGTTAGTTGCGCACTTCATCAGCGATATGAATTTGTCAGCTGCGCAAAGAGCATGTACTTCATCAGGGTTGGACTCGTGAACCTTTTCAGAATTCCGTCCAGACTCTTTTCTCCAAAGCGACTCTATTGATGAAGTTTGTAAGACAACGGGATTCCGCTCAGGATAAGTTTACATTTCATTTGAACTTTTGCAAGCGCGGAATGACGGTGACGATTTGAGGATTGGTATCGATAGCTTTCTGTCTCCGAAGATTCTGCCTCAGGGACGCTTACGGCTTGAAACACTTCGGTGCTACAACTTTGTTTTGACTGGCTCTTCTCGTGAACCGTGCCCGTAAAAATAACAGCCGTTTACAAAATAGTTCGTACTAACCGGTATTCGCGAAGTTTTGATCGTTACATTTAAATGTATGAAACAACCGATGGATATGCTCCGAAAATACACTCTTGTTAGTTGCCTGCTTGTGCTCATTCACCTTTGCAGTGCACAGAGTCGCAAAATGGATAAGCTTCTTTTTGGCGTAGCCTATTACGATGAATACATGCCGTATGAGCGCCTCGAGAAGGATGTGAAGATGATGAATGAAGCGGGAATCAATGTGGTACGGATTGCAGAGTCTACCTGGAGTACCGTAGAACCGCAGGATGGCGTTTTTGATTTCACTTCCATCGACCGCGTGCTGAATGCAATGCATAAAGGCGGAATAAAAGTGATTGTAGGTACTCCAACCTATGCAGTACCCACGTGGCTGGTGAAAAAGTTTCCGGATGTGCTCGCCACTACTCCACAGGGACAGAACAAGTATGGGGCGCGGCAAAATATGGACATCACCAATACGGATTTCCGTTTCCATGCGGAACGTGTGATTCGCAAAATCATGGAGCACGTAAAAGATCATCCCGCCATCATTGGCTACCAGGTGGACAATGAAACGAAACATTACAATACCTCCGGAAACAATGTGCAGCAGTTGTTTGTGCAGTATATGAAAGACAAATACAAATCGCCAGAGGTCATCAATAAAGCGTATGGTCTGGATTATTGGAGTAACCGGATCAATGCCTGGGAAGACTTCCCTTCTGCCACAGGCACCATTAATGCAAGCCTTGGCTCCGAGTTTTCCAAATTCCAGCGCAAGCTGGTTACGGACTACCTCACCTGGCAGGCGGCTATTGTAAACGAATACAAAAAACCCGGGCAGTTTGTAACGCAAAATTTTGATCTGGAATGGCGAGGATACTCGTATGGCATACAACCAGACGTAGATCATTTTGCTGCTGCAAAACCACTGGACATTGCAGGTGTCGATATCTACCACCCCACGCAGGATGAACTTACAGGTATTGAAATTTCATTGGGCGGAGACGTTGCCCGTTCCATGAAAGCTGGACAAAATTACCTCGTGATTGAAACGGAGGCACAAGGGTTTGCACAATGGGTACCGTATCCGGGACAACTTCGCCTGCAGGCTTTCAGCCATCTGGCATCGGGCGCCAACATGCTGGCCTACTGGCACTGGCATTCCATTCACAACTCCCTCGAAACGTATTGGAAAGGGTTACTAAGTCACGACTTTGAACCTAATCCCACTTATGATGAAGCAAAGACCATCGGGAAAGATTTCGCAAAGCTTAGTCCCCATCTCGTTAATCTGAAGAAGACCAATCCGGTCGCCATTCTTTTTAGCAATGAAGCGCAAACTGCTTTTCAGCGATTTGGTTTTGGATGGGGTGTGCGTGTAAATTATAACGACATTCTCCGCCCCATGTACGATGCGCTGTACAAAATGAATGTAGGTGTGGATTTCATTGATCCCTCCAGCGTGGACATCGAAAAATACAAGGTGATTATTGTACCGGTGCTTTATGCCGCATCGGATAATTTACTTCAGCGGTTAAATCAGTTTGTTAAAAACGGAGGCCACATCGTGTACACTTTTAAGAGTGGATTTTCGGATGAGAATGTGAAAGTGAGAACGACTGTACAACCCGGTATCATCAGCGAAGCGGTCGGGATAACGTACAGTCAGTTTACCGTGCCACAACATGTTTCTTTAAAAGACGATCCATACAAAGTAGGCACCGAAAACAACAAGGTGAATACATGGATGGAGCTAATTACACCTGTCACCGCAAAGGTGCTGGCGTACTATGATCATCCGGTATGGGGAAAGTATGCGGCCATCACACAAAATAATTTTGGAAAGGGAATGGCTACTTACATTGGCTGCCTCACCAGTGATGCTGTGACAGCTAAAATTATGGAGGATGCCGTACGCAAAGCAGGTATCTGGAGCACTGATCAGGAGATCGCCTTTCCACTGATTACCAAATCAGGAGTGAACGGGAAAGGAAAGAAGATTCATTATTATTTTAATTATTCATCCAATCCCGGAACCATTCACTACCCGTATGCTGCAGGCAAAGAGCTTTTGTCTGATGAGGGTATAACCAATGGTTATGCAATTCACCTTGAACCATGGGGAGTAAAAATAATTGAGGAGAAATAGATTGGAATCAATGATTTAGTTCTGTCTCCGAAGAGGGAATTGAGGACGTGCAATTAATAAAGTTTGTAAGATAGCGGGATTCCGCTCAGGATAAGTTTGTATTTCATTGAACTGTTGCAAGCGCGGGATGACGAGTAACGATTTGAAAATTAGTACCGATAGCTATTGGTATTGAAGATGAGGTAATGGAATGGGAGAGGGCCTAATGAAGAGATTGAAGATTAGTTGTTGCAGCGGAAGTTGACGAGCTTAATTAAAGCTTGTAAGATGACGGGATTCCGCTCAGGATGAGTTTGTATTTCATTGAACTGTTGCAAGCGCGGAATGACGGGGTAACGATTTGAGGATTGGTGCGGTAGCCGGACTATTGCCGGTTGCTTTTCAGGATGAATTCAATGTCTTCCTGTGTGATTTTACTTCCTGGGTGCTTTAAATTTTTGTTTTCTCCGAAGCGTTCGATGTAGATTAATTCTTCGGGCGCGTAAGCATAGGCGGGGTTCACTTCCTCCGTGATCTGATCTGCAGCTTCAATCACCCGCCACATCTGTTCCGTGCTGAGCTGATCGCTTTCAATGAAGTGGAGAAACTTGTATTCCTGCAGCTGCAAGCCCTGGTGCCGGCTCACCGCATCATCGAGGGAGAAATCAGGAGCAGGCCGGAACTCTTTCCATACCTGCCTGATTTCCGGTACGGTGTAAAAGATCAGTTTGATCACGTTGACTTTATGCTCCAGTTTGGCCTTAGCCGTGTCAATAAAGAAACAGATGAAGTCTGCCTTTACTTTGTTATCGTTCATCTGCGGAGTTGCTTTTAAAGTTGGTACACCCCGCGGGAAGAAGACTGGAACAACTCCACCTGACTGAAACACTGCAGGATGATGTGGTCGATCTCCATAAAGAAAAGATCATTGCCCAGTTGCACAAAGTCATATTTTTCGATGGACTCCATCACCGTACCATAGCGGATCATATTGATGGAGCGCGTTTTCATCTCATTCAGTTTGGTTTTGATCCGGTTCAGTTGCAAAGGGTCGGCCTGGCGGCTGAACTTATAATCGATGTACCGGTTCAGGTCGCTGGCAACCAGGTTTTCGATCAGGACCGTTCTTTGCTCCTGAAGGATAGCCCGCAACTGGTTGCTGATCACCGTGTATTCCGTGCTGTTGATACTGCGCAGGCCGGAAGAAGTTTTGATGGTTTTCATATATGACTTTGTGTTTTGGTTTCGAATGACCAAAGGTAAAGAAATACTAAATTTATTAGCAAATAATTTAGTAAAATTATTATGCCATGATCCATTTATTCTTCTTTAAATGGCATTTTAAGGCTTATTTGTGCGAATTTCAAAACAGCAAACTCTTTTCCAATCCTTATTTTACTAAACTAATTAGCTGTTCAGGTAACCTTTAGAGCTCATTTCTCCGGATGGCATCAGAGCTCCTTCAGACATTGCTTCATCGCGCTATAGTGTAGCTGGCGTGTAGCTCCGGTGTAACTATAGATGATCTCCCATTGCGCTATAGATGTTTCTCATTGTTCTCTCATCGTAGCCAGATGGTTTCCCATCAGAAGGCTTGTTTCTACCATAGTTCTCCCATCAGTAGTTAGATAAAGTACAGTGTTTATGAAGAGTGGCATCATAAAAAAACGATGCTGATGAAGCAAACTCTACGGCTACACGCCAGCTCCACCGTATTGATCAAACAGGTCAGGCACCAAAAACACTGTTCAAGAAAAGATTAAAATATTCTCTTTCTTTTTTTACTCCGCAAGTTGGCTGCGGAGTGAGACGATAGTTTTGTAATACCCAACTGCAGGTGACACGCATTCAAAAAAACAGTGAACACTTAAAAACAAAAGTGATGAGAAAAATGAATGGTAATGGAATCAGTAGGGATGTAGTATTCAGTGCCGTCCGAAGACAATGGCTTGTTGCTATTTATCCGCTGATCACTATTTTTTAGTATTTGGTGATTATTTAATTAAATTTCCTTCGGCTATCTGCACATTCCTCCTCACAATCATTGCCGTGCCATTGGCAGCGTAAATAGTAGAAGTAGCTATCTTAATAAATCAATCATAGACATGATGAAAAAGTTTCTGAAGATTTTTCTCTGGTCCATCGCATCACTCGTTGTTGTGCTTGGCGTATTGCTGGCGGGCTTCATCTACAAAGTAAAGAACGGATTTCCGGTGTCGTATGAAACGGAAGCTCCGGCCATTGACATTCCTGCAGATCAAACAACGGTGTTGCTGTTTTCCAAATCCACAGGCTTTCGTCATGGAGAATCCATTGAAGCAGGGAAAACCGTATTCGCTGACCTGGCGAAGAAGAACAACTGGTTTCTTTATTCTACGGAAGAAGGCGGAGTATTCAATCCGGAGCAGCTGGCAAAGTTTGATGTAGTGCTATTCAACAATTCCACCGGTCGCGTGCTGAACGATGAACAACAAAAAGCGCTGGAAGGATATGTGGAACAGGGGGGAAGTCTTATCGGCATACATGGTGCAGGCGATGATTCGCATCACTGGGACTGGTACGAACAAAATCTGCTGGGCTCCAAGTTCTCGCATCATCCGCTTGATCCCCAGCTACAGGAAACAGACGTTACGTTGCATGCGGTACCAGACAGCGCGATGGTACAGGGTTTACCAGCGACATGGAAACACACCGATGAGTGGTACGTTTTTTTTGAAAACCCCGAAAAGAAGGGCTTCCATCTGCTTTACACGATTGATGGCGATAAGATTAATCCAAGCGGAAACATGCTTTGGATGAAGGATAAAAATTTTGGCATGGGCAAGGAGCATCCGGTGGCGTGGTACAAAGCAACAGGCAAAGGACAAACCTTTTATACATCTATTGGTCATAATGCTTTGGCCTGGGAGCAGGAGCCTTTTTTGCGCCTGTTGGAGAATGTGGTCAATCAATTTGAAAATTGAGATGGCTATAAAGCACTTATGATTTTAATAAGTTACTGCACGTGTTTGGAATGACGGGGAACTTTCAAACTATCTCTACCATGGAAGATGATTTTCCAACTAAAAGACTGGAAATTTTTACAATTAAATGAATCGTGCCCGGAAGGGAAATCGTTCAGATACCTCTTACTTTTGCGGGCTGTTGATTGCTTAACGCTGGCGAACAACAGTAATCCATCTTTGTGAAATCCAATACGCAACTAAAACGTAATCATGAGTCCTTCTTCAGAACCGGTGTTGCATCAAAACAAGCAATTCTCCAATGTAAATTATGCGGAGAAACGATTGGAGAACCGGGAATTTATAAAATGTGAATTCATAAACTGTGATTTTTCAAAAAGTGACTTGCGTGATAATGATTTTATTGACTGTCATTTTTCCCATTGCAATTTTTCAATGGCGCTTATCGAAGGGGCCGGTTTCAGAGATGCCACTTTTACCGGGTGCAAAATCCTCGGTGTTGATTTTACACGATGCAATAAATTCATGTTCTCTTTTTCGTTTGTTCAATCCCATTTGGATTACTCTACTTTTTTCGGTGCAAAATTAAGCAAGACCAAATTCTTTGAGTGCTCCTTGAAGGAAGTCGATTTCTCTGAGTCAGATCTATCCGGATCTGTTTTTGAAAAATGTGATTTGATGGATACGCGATTCTTAAATACGAAACTTGAAAAGGCTGATTTCAGGACCGCTCAAAACTTTGCTATCGATCCGGATGCAAACAAAATGAAGAAAGCAAAATTTTCTGCCCTGAATCTGGCAGGATTGCTGTTTAAGCATAACCTGGACGTTGATTACGGTAATCATAATTAATCTGAAGAGTACTACCGATAGCTATCAGTATTGAAAATGTGTTGATGGGAGGGACTCTCTTCCATGTTTGGAAATGCTCACCCCTTGTTAGAGTTCTTCTCCAACAAGCACGCTAACTATGGGATTGAATTGTTTATCTTCCGTACCATAATTAAAGCCAGATCAGGCTTTGTTGTGTTTTAATTTGTTGGATGAGAAAAATCAAAAAATGAAATCACATACCCGGAGATCGTTTCTAAAAAAAGCATTTGTTAACACTTCCCTGGCCATGGGTGCCGTAAGTGGAAGTGTCGTTCCATCTGAAGGGAAACAAGTGAATAGCAGCGCGACCAGATCGCAAGGTTCCAAACCAAAAATTAAGTTTTCAGTCATTGGACTCAATCATGGGCATATCTATGGGCAGACCGATACGATCGTGCGCGCAGGGGGAGAGCTCTGTTCTTTCACCGCGAAGGAACCTGAATTGATCAGTGCATTTGCAAAAAGATATCCCCAGGCAAAATTCGTTAAAAGTGAAGCGGAAATATTGGAAGACAGCGCCATTCAATTAATCGTGAGTGCATCGATATCCGATGAGCGTGGGCCATTGGGTATAAAAGTAATGCAGCACGAAAAGGATTTCATGTCCGACAAGCCTGGCTTTGTCTCCCTTAGCCAGTTGGAAGAAGCAAGAAAAGTACAGCGTGAAACAAAACGGATCTACTCCATCATGTACAGCGAGCGGTTCGGTAACCGTGCCACGGTCAAAGCTGGCGAACTGGTGCAGCAGGGGACAATTGGAAAGGTAATTCAAACGATCGGCCTGGGTCCGCACCGCCTTAGCTCCAGTACCCGGCCGCCATGGTTTTTCGATAAGAAAAGATTCGGAGGCATTCTTTGCGATATCGGATCACATCAGTTCGATCAGTTTCTTTTTTTTACAGGATCGACTGAAGCGGAAATTGTTGCTTCCCAATGGAGCAATGTCAATCATCCTGAATATCCTGACTTTGAAGATTTCGGTGATGTTATGCTTCGTGGTAACAAGGGAACCGGATACATTCGTGTGGATTGGTTTACACCCGATGGCCTCACTACCTGGGGTGATGGACGCCTTACCTTATTGGGTTCGGACGGATATATTGAGCTGAGAAAATATACCGATCCGGCAGGGCGCGAAGGTGGCGATCATTTATTTTTGGTGAATCGTGAAAAGCCACAATACATCGATTGTAAACTTCAGCCGCTTCCTTACGGGGAGCAGTTGGTAAACGATATTCTTAATCGTACTGAAACGGCCATGTCCCAGCAGCACTGCTTTCTTGTTATGGAGCTGGCATTGAAAGCGCAGGCGCAGGCGAAGAAGGTAGTGCTATCGAAATGAATGAAGCATACTGCATTGAATGCAGATGTCTTTGATGAAGTCTTATAATTACCCGATGTTATTTTTCTTTTTCCAAATGCTTTTATACATCTGAACGAGCAGCATCGGCACCAGGCCGGCAAGAATTGCTACCGCCCACACCCGCTGTGGAAGTACTTCCAACTTCAGCACCATACGCATGGCAGGCAAGACGTACACCAGTACCAGCAATCCTGTACAGATCAGAAGCGCAATCCATACAAATTTATTTTTGGTAACCTCATTAACAAATAGTGCCGAACGAAGCGAAGACATGTTGAAAACATGAAAAAGCTGCGCGAAGGTAAGTGTGATAAAGGCGACATTATTTATGACGAGTTCGTTTGTTGTGATGTACTGACGACAGTAGAGCACGGCAGAAATCACGGCCAGGGTCATCCCTACCGCATACAGGCAAATAATAATCCAGTCCCGGTTGGTAATTATATTCTTTTTGAAACCTCTTGGCGGTTTTTCCATTACCGTTTTGTCTCCTTCGCCTACGCCCAGGGCAAGGGCAGGAAATACATCTGTTACCATATTTAAGAAAAGGATTTGTAAGGGAAGCAGGGTAGAGGCAGGTGCAATAAATCCCAGCAGGGTGACAATAAGAATTTCACTCAGATTGCAGGACACGAGGTAGATCACAAACTTCTGTATGTTCTGAAAAATTTCTCTGCCATGCGCTACTGCTTTGGCAATGGAAGTAAATGAATCGTCTTTAAGTATAATACTGGCGGCCTCTTTGGCAACGGGTGTACCTCTCAGGCCCATAGCGATACCGACATCTGCTTTCTTGAGAGCCGGAGCATCATTGACGCCATCGCCTGTCATGGCTACGATATTACCCTCTTTTTGAAAAACACCTGCAATTTCCAGTTTTTGTTTTGGCGTAGCGCGGGCGAACACAGCAGTAGACAGTATCTTTTTTTTCCATTCTTCCGAAATGGAATCGAGAGGGGGAAGATCCATGCCCGTTATCACTTTTTGTTCCGATTCATCGACAAGGCCTGTCTTCTTTGCGATATTGAGTGCCGTCATCGGATGATCGCCAGTAATCATCACGATTTTAATTCCTGCTTTCCGGCAGGATAGGATGGCGTCTCTAATATCCAACCGGGGTGGATCCAAAAAACCAATCATACCCACATAGATCAGATCGGTTAAATAATTTTCGTTATCGGTTTCTCCTTCCTTATAAGCGAAGGCCAGTACACGAAGGCCATCGGCAGCCATTTTCTCTGATTCCGACAGAACCGTATTTTTATCATTCGAATTCCATTCCGTTACTGTTGCACCTGTTTGAAGCTTCGTACATTTTTCCAGCAGATGTTCTACTGATCCTTTGCCAGCGACAAAATTTCCTTGCGGGCCTTTATGTAAAGTTCCCATCACCTTGGTGTCTGAGCTAAAAGGGATTTCCTTTAAGCGCTCATACTGCGTTTTTAATTCTTTTACATTTGCTCCTGAAGCAGCAGTTAAATGAAGGAGCGCTATCTCTATCGGATCTCCGCTTACCTTCTTTTTTTCTTCCACCTCGTAGTCGGAAGCATCATTGCATAACGTTCCGATCAGCCTCAGTTTTTCAAAATTCTCATTACTTCTTGCTATAGGTCCGTTATCAAAACGCAAAACATCATTTTCGATTTTAACCTGCACCTTTTCACTAGGAAACGAAAAAGTCTCCACATAAATTTTGTTTTCAGTGAGCGTACCTGTTTTATCTGTTAGGATAACACTTGTACTACCCAGTGTTTCCACGGCTGAAAGTTTTTTAACAATTGCGTTGCGCCTGGCCATCAGCAGCATTCCATAGGCGAGTGCTACGGTAGCTACAATCGGTAGGCCTTCCGGAATAGAAGCTACTGCTAAAGCAATGGAAGTCTCGAGGATCAGTATCCATTTTTTGCCCTGGATGATCCCTGTTACCGCAAAGATCAGCGTCATGAATAACGTTATCCCTATAAGTTTTTTGCTTAATGCATTCAGCTTTTTGTCTAATGGCGTAGCCGTTTCACCAGCGCTTTCCACCAGTGAAGTGATGGTGCCCAATTGCGTCTGCTTTGCAATGCCCGTGATGATGGCTTTGCCGTTACCATTGACCACGGATGCTCCTTTAAATACCATATTGTGCTGATCACCCAGCGCTGTTTCCTTCGGCAGTTTTTCAGTACTCTTTTCAGTCGGAATGGATTCTCCTGTAAGTGACGATTCATCACACTGTAATTTGTTTACTTCCACGAGCCGCCCATCGCCAGGAATGATATCACCGGCTTCAAGTACCACCACATCCCCGGGCGTTATGTTCTCCGAGGGAATGGCTGTCACTTTTCCATCCCTGATTACTTTTGAATGTATGATATCCATTTCTTTCAAGGCCTTCATCGAGTTTCGTGCCTGCATCTCCATCAAAAAGCCAATCAGCGTATTGATGAAGATGACGGCTACGATGGCAATGGATTCGATGTAGTCGTTGAAATAAAATGAAACGGCTGCACCAAAGGCCAGCAGGTACACGATAGGACTTTTCAATTGTTGCAGAAGGATCAGCCAGCCGCTTTTTTGTTTTTGCGCCTCGTAGCTATTAAAACCAAACTCTTTCGTTCGGCTATTGGCTTCAGTGGCAGTGATTCCCTTATCGGCATTGGTATGAAAAGAATTTACAATTTCCTCCACGGATAAGGTATGGACATCTTCAAGAGGATATTTCATATTCATCGAACGGATTGTGTGATAAGTGCTGTTTTATTTTATTCCACTTCTACACTCATGGCGGCAATGAGTTGCTATCCTCAAAAGCCCGCACGTAAAAAGGTAATGTGTGAAGGAATATCACTTCTATACGAATCAGTGTACTACCTGATAGAAGAAATGAACCTGCACACACACTAAACCTGTAAGCTATGTAATGTATACGATTGTTTCCATTTCATGATATAAGTCAGTTTTTCTCCTGGTCGTTCTGTTGCTTTAACGACCTGTTCATTAAATAATTTTGGAAATAGCAGAACAAACGAATTATGAAGAAGATTCTGATACCTTGTGATTTCCGAACCCGCTTAATTGTTCCATCAGTGCTACTATTAAAGATTACAGAACGTATAGTAAAAAGGTTTTAGTACACGGAAAAGGATTTGTCGATGGAAAGGACTGGAAATGAAATGATTCGATCATTCATGTTAAGTTAGAATAAAAAAAATATTCCTGATTAACAATCCCTGATCGTCTTTTTTGTTTAATATCTTATTTTTAAATTGAAGTACTGTCTGTTTAATACCTGGTTTTAATCGCCTTAAGCATTTGTCGTATTTGTTTTAGCCTGTATGTGGGTACAGTTAAAGCGTTAATTATTTATTTCTATTTATGGAAAGACAATTATTGCAAGCGTTGCATGTGTCACTTATTTTACCGGCTACAGCTACCCAGCTCATTCATTACCTCACTGAGTTTAGCAATCACTCCACTGCATTTGTTATTGTATTTAACTCATCTAATCTTCTGGGTATGTTACTCTCATTCAGAAGTTAGAATGGAGAGTAAATGCTTTTGCTTTATAATTAAATCGTTATTTTAGATATAGCCGGATAAGAATGTTCTATTGAGATAAAGAATACAATGACCGATTCAGTACTATTTTTAAGACCATGAATCATTTGAGAAAAGAACTTTACCAGTTAATAAAGTCGGACAGTAGTATTTTTGATTTCATCCTGGACATCGCCCTTGACGGGCTTTCGTATTGCGATATCGAAAATCACAACAATGAATGGATGAGTCCGGGATTCTGGTTGATGCTTGGATACAATCCGGAAGAACTGCCAGGTAACACATTTGCGTGGAAAGATCTTGTCCACCCGGATGATTTGCAATTGGCCGCAGACAATTTTAACAGACATAAAGAAAACCCGAACGATCCGCACGATTACGTGATCCGGTATATTCATAAAAATGGTTCCACGGTGTGGATCCGGTGCAGGGGCTTTGCTATCCGGAATAATGAGGGTAAGGTTATCCGTATACTGAGGACGCATCTGGACATCACAAAGCAAAAAGAACACGAAGAAAAATATAACTTACTCTTCCATTCGATAGATGAGGGTTTTTGCATCATTGAAATGCTCTTTGATGAGCACAAAAAGCCGGTTGATTATCGGTTCCTGGCGATCAATACCTCATTCGAAAAGCAGACCGGGCTTCATGACGCTGTTGGCAAACGCATGCGCGAGTTTGCTCCAAATCACGAAGAGCACTGGTTTGAAACCTATGGAAAAATTGCTTTAACGGGCGAACCGATTCGGTTTGAGAATCGTGCTGAACAATTGCAAAGATGGTATGACGTTTATGCTTTTCGATTCGGAGAACCGAAGAACTTCCAGGTGGGAATACTCTTTAACGACATTACCAAGCGAAAACAAGGGGAAGAACAACTGCTCGCTTTGAACCATGAGTTGGAAGCATTTTCTTATTCCGTTGCACATGATTTACGGGCACCACTTCGTTCCGTGCATGGCTATGCCGGAATATTGGATGAGGACTATGGAAATGTTCTGGACAAAGAAGGGAAACGCATTATTGAAACGATAAAATACAACTCTTCAAAAATGGGACGGCTCATTGACGATTTGCTCGCTTTCTCGCGTCTTGGAAGAAAGGAAATTCAGTTAGGGAAAATTGACATGAACGCACTTATCCAGGATGTGCTCGCTGAAATAAATAAGTCTGTGGTTCACAAAGCACAAATAGAAACAGACCATCTCCATACCATACGGGGTGATTATAGTTTGTTAGTCCAGGTAATGTTTAACCTCATTTCAAATGCCATCAAATATTCTTCGAAGAGCGAAAGTCCGCACATACGGATATCTTCAGAAGAGAAAAATGGAGAGATTGTGTTTACAACAAAGGACAATGGCGCAGGCTTCGACATGAAATATGTCCATAAGCTGTTTGGCGTATTCCAGCGATTACACAAGGACCGGGAATTTGAAGGAACAGGGATTGGTTTGGCGATTGTAAACCGGATTATCGCGAAGCATGGTGGAAAGATATGGGCGGAAGGCAAGGTAAATGAAGGTGCTGCTTTCTATTTTACTTTACTGAGAACGGATGAGAACACGTAACAAAAAATAGTTATGAAAAATGCTGAAGTCGAAATCCTGCTTGTAGAGGATAATATGGGAGATGCAGAACTCACCATGCGTGCCTTCAAAAAAGACCATCTGTCAAACAAACTAATCCATCTGGAAAATGGAGCTGATGCATTGGACTATCTCTTTGCAGAGGGAATTTACGCGCATCGGAATATAAGCAACGTACCGAACGTAATCTTGTTGGATTTAAATATGCCACTGGTAAATGGTATAGAAGTACTTCAACGGATCAAAGGAGATGAGCGGACACGGAAAATTCCTGTAATTGTTCTCACATCTTCGAGAGAAGATCCCGATATAGAAAGATGTTACAGTCTGGGAGTAAATAGTTATGTGGTCAAGCCTGTTGAATTTGATAAGTTCGTTAAAGCCGTTAATGACCTGGGGCTATACTGGGTGCTATTGAATCAACCCCCATCGGTTTAGCAAAGATAAATTAAGATCACATATCATCAGCCAGTGCCTGAATTTCTACAATCGCTTATTCAGCCTAAGGATTGTTTTTTGTACATTAGTGAATCACCCTTAAAAATGCATCGTGCCGGAATGCTTCATCTCATTTATTCAAATTGTCAATAAAAAAATAATAAAGAGTATAGGACAATACTATTCCCCAAAAAATCAATTTTCCTGTAAACCCAAAAAGCAACTATGAAGAAATTATATCCCGTTTTATTCTGGTTTCTGATATTGGGGCTTATATTCAACACCGGATGTACACCTGTTTTTGCGCAGGCAAGATTGATATTGGATGGTGCTATTATCACCATTGCACAAGGGGCCTATTTAGTGATTGAAAACCCCGCAGCCAATGCGATCACCCGCAACAGCGGATACATTGTTAGTGAAGGTGAGAACAATATGATCAAATGGATGATCGGCACGACTACCGGCAATTATACCGTGCCGTGGGGATATAACTCTAATTACATCCCATTATCTTTTACTCCTGGTTCGGGTACTGGCGGCAGTGGTTATTTCCTGTTCTCTACGTATCATACCGGTTGGCAAAACAGTACGCAGCTTCCTACAGGTGTTGCTAACATGAACGGTGCATCAGGCACAGATAATTCGGCTTTTGCATCCGATCGGTTTTGGCAGGTTAACGCTCAAAGTTATACCGTAAAACCAACGCTTTCGAATCTTACCTTTACGTATATCGATGTGGAAAATTCGGCTACCAATAATACCATTACAGAAAGTAACCTGAAAGCAAGCCGCTACCACAGCAGCCTTACCAGTTGGACCGATGTCATTCTTGCCAGTACGCTTAATACGACCAGCAACGCTATAACTGTTACTTCCGTTAACGCGGCTAACCTGCAGCCATGGTGGGTAGCAGGAACATTGGGTGCCAACCGCTACTGGGTTGCACCATCTAATTCTACTTCTAATGTTTCTGCCAACTGGGCGGAGACAACGGGTGGTGCTGGTAACGCTGGCGTACCTACTCTTGTAGATGTGGTGATCTTTGACGGCAACAGCACGGCCAACAGTACAATTGATGCAAACTTAACCGCTGCCAATTTACTTGTTAATGCCGGCTACACCGGTATCATTACACAAGGTGCCAGCACCATCACGTTAAGTAACACCGTTACTTTTTCCGGAGGAACATTTGTGGGTGGCTCTGCGGATATCGGTGTGGGTGGAATGTTCACCCTGTCCGGCACCGCGTTTACATCTACTGCCGCTTCGCTGATACTTAAAAAAGATTTAATAGTTAACAGTGGCAGCTTTGCACACAATGCAGGCACGGTAAATTTTTCCGGAACGGACGGGGTAACTCAGAATATCAGTGGCCCGGTAACAAACACCTTTAATAATATCACCGTAAGCAACACCGCCAACCCCGGTGTTAGTATCGAGAGTAATCAAAACCTGACAGGCGTATTAACGCTGGGTAGCAATGTTATTTTTGATGCCGATGGCAGCAACTCATCCATTTTTAAACTTACTTCCACGAGCGACAGCCCTACGCAAGATGCCGGGATCGCTATTCTGCCTTCCGGGGCACAGGTTACCGGAAATGTTACTGTGCAACGCTTCATGACCAAAGAAGGAGCAAATAATAACAGGATATACCGCTACATCTCTTCGGCCGTACAAAATGCGCCTGTCAGCGATATTCAAAATGAAATTCCGGTAACGGGTTCCTTTACAGGCACCAGCACTTGCTCCGGCTGTCTTGCCAATCAATCCCTGTTTTCGTATGCCGAAAGTGTTATTACCGATACCAATGGAAGCGGAGCAGCAGATTTTGATGATGGGTATATTGACTTTCCCAATGCATCGAACGCGGAAACACTTGTGCCTGGAAGGGGATATGCCCTCTTCGCGAGAGGAGATTTATTAAGTTCAACACTTTGGGATGTGCGTGGCCCGGTCAATACTGGTAATGTCACACCTGTTTCATTGCCGGTCACCTATACCTCATCCGGGAACATACTGAACGATGGCTGGAACCTGGTGGGCAATCCTTTCCCTTCCACCATCGACTGGAATGCGGTAAGCGGATGGACGAAGACAAATATAGATGCAAGCATTTATGTATCAGACAATGGCAATGCCTCGCTGCAATATGCTACCTGGAATGGAGTAACGGGAACGAATGGCGGTTCGCGCTATATAGCCATCGGGCAAGGTTTCTGGACCAAGGCAAACGGCTCAGGTGTGCCTGTGCTGCAGGCGAATGAGAATATTAAAACAGCCGGCACGCAAACCACTTTTTTCAGGGAAGGCAGTCCGGAAAATCTGTTGCGGGTAACCATGAGCAAAGAGTTGATGCGGGATGAGGCTGTTATCCATTTCAGGGAAGATGCCACACCGGGTTTTGATACCCATGCGGATGCATTAAAATTGCCCAACGCCTCATTCAATATTTCTTCTGTTCAGGATGGAAGAAAATTATCCATCAATTCGACTTACCCGATGGGCTGTGCTACTGAGATCAGTCTGAATATTGAAAATTCTGTTGCAGGTAATTACCAGTTAACTTTTTCTGAATATGAATCGTTTTCAGATCACCTTGCCATAAGGCTGGAGGATCATTTTACCATGAGCCATGTGGACGCCCGAAACAGTAGTGGTTATAATTTTTCGATTACCTCAATTCCTGAAAGCTATGCCTCTGGCAGGTTCAAGTTAATCTTCACCATCCCTGCAGCGCAAATCAGCCTCCGTGGCGAATCGTTAGTATCGAACTTTGCAAGTGGTAATCAATGGTACTTCAATCATACCGTGATACCAGGCGCCACGCAACAATTCATTATACCCGATCAGCCCGGCACGTACAGTGTGAAAGTTTCAGAAATTGGCTGCACTACATCTGCCGACTATGAGTATGTTGTTACAGGTCTTGAAAACCCGGCCAGTGAGATCATTCATGTCTTTCCGAATCCTGTAAGGAATGAAATCATGGTTCGTATCCCCGAGGCATTTAAGGATATTGAGGGCATTAGAATAATCAATAATCTGGGTCAGGTTATCGGCAACATTGAATTGCAACGTATAAATGAGATGAAAACAGGTCATTACGATATGACCATGCACCCGGCTGGTCTTTATATTTTGCAATCGACAGGAACAGGGAAAGTCATTCAGGTAAAGGTCATTAAGCATTAAAAAATATAAGCTACCCTACAATAGAAAGCGTTGTGTTTAAATAGGACACCCAACTATCCGGTCTTAATCATTGATTCATATAAATAGCTTTACTTTCTGATCCTGAAGAGATTTTTGGTTGGCTCGGTTTCCATTATACCATTGGCCAGTTCACCAGCGAGTTCGGCCAATAGCTTCATCTTTTCGCTGCCTATTATTTTGGTATAGTGTTTCATCAGTTCTTCCGTGCAGGAGCTGAAGTAAAGCATAAACTCAACACCATATTTGGACAATGAGATCAATTTTGCACGTGAGTCGTTGGGATCCTGCTCCACGATAAGTACACCTCTTTTTTCCATCAGGTTAACCATCTGACTCATGGCCTGTTTGGTCACCCCGGCCTTCTTTGCCAGTTCCGCGTTGCTCATTCTTTCTCCCCCCGCAATCATGCTGATCAGTTTGATGTGATCCGTTGTGATATCTGACCATCCGTCTTCCGCCCACTTTTTCCTGGACCAATCGTGCATGTGCCAGTACACCACGTAGAGATGTCTGCCCAGGCTATTCTTACGTTTTACGGACATTGCATCAATGAGTGTCCTTGTTTTCTTGTCAAGCATGATTATCCAAAATGTTCGTTTTGATTTTCTCTTTAGCAAAGATAGAAATTTTTAAAACTTATAGTCAATAAGCTTGACTATAATAGTCAATATCCTTTACCTTTGGGCCCAAGAATCAATAAAAATGGAAGAGGAAACAAAAACAAGAAACCCCAGAAGGTTAATTACTATTGGTGTAATCGCAGCAATCGTGATTGCAATAGGTGTCATTTATTTCATCGCAGGAACTTCTTATGAAACCAGTGACAATGCCCAGTTGGATGGAGATATTGTGCCGATCCGGTCGGGTATTACCGCTTATGTTAACGATATCCGTTTTAACGATAATCAGCCGGTAAAGAAAGGTGATACACTTATTATTTTTGATGCCGATGAATTAAAGGCGAAACGCCTGCAGGCGGAAGCTGCTCTGGATAACGCCAAAGCAAATTTGCTTTCCACTCAGAACAGGGCTTCGGCAAGCGTGGAGAATGCTAATGCCTCAAGGGAAACTTCCGAATCCAATCAACAAGGTACTGTTGAATCGAAACTCAAATTAGAAAAAGCGCAAAAGGATCTTGCCCGGATCACCGAGCTGAATAAAGTGAAAGCAGCTACCAGCGAACAATTGGAAAATGCACAGTCGAATTTACAAATCGCACAATCAGAATATACGAAAACGATTCACCAGCAACAATCTTCGGCTTCTTCTTCGTTTGGCCTGAAGGCACAATCCAAAGCAGATCAAAATCAAATTGAATTAGCACGTGCACAAATCAAGCAGCGTGAAGCAGAACTGGCAGTAGCGGCCAAACAATTATCCTATGCTACCGTGCTTGCACCCTGCAATGGAGTAGTAACAAAAAGAGCCATTCAGCCAGGGCAATACATTACGGCAGGTCAATCGCTCTGCGTAGTTGTTAATAACGATCATTTCTGGATCAGCGCTAATTTCAAAGAGACACAACTTCACAATATTAAGATAGGCAGCCCGGTAACAATAAAACTGGATGCCTTTCCTGATCTGGAATTAACGGGCAAGGTGGAATCCTACTCCGGGGCGACTGGTGCCAAATTCTCTTTACTGCCACCTGACAATGCCACCGGGAATTTTATCAAAATCGTGCAACGATTTCCCTCCCGTATATCCATCGACAATTTCCCCAAAGATCGCGCAGGCGAGATATTTCCCGGATTGAGTGCTTTTGTCAAGGTTAAAGTAAAGTAAGCGTGGACGCATCTATTCCGAAGGAAGAAGTATATCCCACCGGGGCCACCAAATGGATTCTTATTGCAACGGCCATCTCCTGTGCAATATTGGAACTCATTGATACGACCGTGGTGAATGTTTCACTGCCTGAGATCAGTGGTAACATCGGAGCTACAACCACCGAAATTGCGTGGGTCATTACCGCCTATGGTATTGCTAACGTCATTGTCATTCCCCTTTCCAGTATGCTGTCGAATTTGTTCGGCAGGAAAATGTATTTCACTACTTCCGTAGCGCTGTTCACTTTTGCCTCATTGATGTGTGGACTCTCAACCAGTTTATGGTCGCTTGTATTTTGGAGATTTATCCAGGGCCTAGGCGGGGGTGGTTTATTATCAACAGCTCAATCGATTATCATTGGGGCCTTTCCTCCCAAACAGATGGGAACTGGTCTTGCAATTTTTGGTGTGGGTGTGATTCTTGGCCCTACATTCGGACCGGTACTCGGTGGTTTTATTACCGATAATTTTTCGTGGCATTGGATCTTCTATATCAACATTCCCATTGGAGTGGCCGCTACTTTCCTGTCGTGGAAATTTGTGCCTGACCTTGCAGGCGTAGAGAAGCCGAACAAAATAGACTGGTGGGGAATTGTATTCCTTGTGATCGGGATTGCTTCATTGCAATATATTTTAGAAGAAGGTGGGGCGGAAGACTGGTTCGAAAGCAACCAGATCATTTTCTTTTTCGCAACCGCGATGATTGGACTTACTGCATTTATCATTCGTGAACTGAGCATCGATTATCCCGCAGTTAACCTTCGTCTTTATAAAAGTTCAAACATGGTTATGGGTAATGTATTGAACTTTGCGATCGGGATCATCCTCAATGGCTCTGTTTTTATCTTCCCTCTTTTTGTTCAGGTTTCACTCGGGTGGACGGCCACACAAACCGGTGCCTTCATGATCCCCGGGGCAATGGCCACGACTGTCGGAATGATTATGGCCACGCGGTTGATTGGTTCGGGAGCAAATCCCAAAACCATCATGATGGTTGGCCTGGCCATGGTGTCTGCCTTTCTGATTCTGTTATCTTTTTCGGGGCCGGATTCAGGCAGCAGCAATTTCTTCTGGCCATTCATCTTACGTGGATTGGGTGTCGCTTTAATGATGATGCCTATTCTTAGTTTGGCGGTAGCCGGACTAAAAGGTGTTGATGTTGCGCAAGCCACCAGTTTATCAAATATGCTCCGACAGTTGGGCGGAGCCGTGGGTATTGCCGTCATCAACATTTACCTCAACCATCAGAATGCGGAAGTGAAGGGCAACATGATCGGAAATGTAAATGAATATAGCGATGCGACCACGGAACGCATTGCCGGATTTACGCAGCAATTTTCGCAAGCCGGGTATAGCATCGATGACGCTGCCCAGGCTGCCAATATAATGATGAATAGTATCGTCACTAAACAGCAATTCATTCTTAGCTATAGCCAGGGGTTTATGACGCTGGGGCTGGGAGTGCTTTTCTGTGTACCGCTGATCCTTTTGATCAAGTATAAAAAAGGACAGAAAGTAGAAGTCATGAATGAACATTAAGTATCCATATCGAATTTCAAATGAATAAATTAATACTAGTGCTGGCTCTTTTCTCCTTCAATGGATATGCACAGCAATCAACAGGTGACTTGAAAGTAAGCTTGCAGGAGGCGATTGATTTGGGTTTAAAAAACCGATACGATATCCAGGCAGACAGGTATAATGTGGCAGTTGCCGATAATGAAATCAGTAAAAACAAAAAAGAATGGATTCCTGAAATTTCAGGTTCAGGCAACATACGATACAGTCCGCAGATACAGGCTACCTTTATACCTGGTGGTTTTTTCGGCAACGAGGCTGCGTTAGTTGCATTGGGCGCAAAAAGTACCACTGTATTTGGCCTTGATCTTAACCAGACCATTTTCAAGCCGGGCATTTCTTCCGATATCAAAATCGCCAAAAATAACCTCGAGCTGGAAAAGGAAAAGAACAGGCAGAACGAGAATTACATTAAAGAGCAGGTTGCACAGGCCTACCTGAATGTGGTGCTGAAGGAGTTGCAAAGCAAAATTGCCGCGAACGATGAGCAACGCTATAAAGAATATGAGCAGGTGGCTGAAGGCAAGATGAAAATCGGTTCGCTGATAGAGAACGATTATCTGAAAGCAAAACTGGATTATGAAAACGCGAAAGTAGAAACGCTTAAAGCAAAACAGAACTACCAGCTGGCATTGGATAATATCAAATATCAGATCAACGTTCCTGCCGAAACGCAATTGATTTTATCAGACAGCCTTAATTCCGCTGGCCTTTTACTGGAGCAGCTTCCATCGAACTACGATGTCGCTAAACGAACCGAAATAGGACAATTGATATTGCAGCAGCAAAACAATAAACTGCAGATAAGTAAAAGCCGCCAGAACGCGCTTCCTTCACTGGCGTTGTATGCCAACTACTCCAAACAGTTTTTATATACCAATTTTGACTACTCACTCAATCAGTGGTGGTCTCCGTATAGTTATGTTGGTTTAAGGCTGAGTGTGCCCATCACTTCCAATCTTAAAAACCGTCATAGTATCAGAGAGAATCAAATCAAATCGATTCAGACCGATCTGAACCTGAAACAAAAACAGGCAGACATTAACTATGAAGTTCAGAAAGCATCTTCCGAGCTAAGCAATGCGCTGCAGAACATGAATACAGCAAAAAACAATTATGATCTGTCGAGGATCATCTACCAGAACCAAAAGCAACAATACGATTTAGGAACGCTGCTGTATAGTAACCTGCTGGACACGGACAGGTCACTGAACACCACAGAGCAAAACTACGTGAAGGCAGTTTATGATTACCTCGTGGCTACGATTAACTATCAGAAGGCCGTTGGCAATTATTAGCAGGAGCAGTGACAGAAGAATTTCAAATTTAATTGAATCATAAAACGTAAGAGAAATGGACTCCACCACTCCAGACACCGCTCTCCTTGTAATGGATATGCAATCAGCGGTTATTCGTAATCTCCCGGATTACAATGAGATCACTGGTAAGGTGGCAAAAGCCATTGCATTTGCCCGCTCCAATGGCCTGCCTGTTCTTTTTGTTGCCATTAATTTTCGGCCTGGTATGCCTGAAGTCGGCAAGAATAATAAAGTCTTTTCGGCAAGCAAACAAAGGTCGATGAGCGTGAAGAACGTGAATATGGAAGAGTTGATGAAAATTGATACTACGGTTGCCCCGCTATCGGACGAAATTGTCATTATCAAAAAACGGTTAAGTGCATTTACCGGGAGTGATCTCGAAGTTGTTCTTCGCGCTCAGGGTATTCAGCATATTATTCTCACGGGTGTTGCTACTAGCGGGGTGGTGTTATCCACTTTACGTGAAGCGGCTGATAAAGATTATCGTATTACTGTATTGTCAGACTGCTGTACAGATGGAGACACCGAAGTGCACAACGTTCTCATTCATAAAGTTTTTCCAGGTCAGGCATCGGTATTTTCTTTAGAAGAGTGGCTCGGTACAGATTGGCACATTCGATAGCCAATCCATTTAGCCATTTGGATTAATATCGCTTCAGATGATTGAATTGATACTTGATCTTTTTGACAATCAGAAATCGATTATCGTTTTGAGGAATTTAATCCCTGAAAGTATTAAAGGATCAATGCATCCTGATTCAATGCATTGATCCTTTAAAGTAAGTTTTAAGAGCTCGTTTGAAAGTGGTTTCCTTTCCGGCTTTAGATGAAATACGATAAACGGTTGTTATACATTATTTGTATGCTTACCTGTTTAGTTCCATCCACCACCTAATGTGCGGTAAATGTTGACTACAGCATTCAACTGCTGCATCTTGGTTTCTACGAGGTCAAATCTCGATTCCAGTGCATCACGTTGGGTAAGCAGTACTTCCATATAATCTGCCCGGGCTGATTTGAAAAGACCGGTTGAAATGTCAATCGATCGGGTAAGTGCTTCTACCTGCTGTGCCTTCAAATCGTAACTGCTTTTCAGGTTATTGATATTGGATAGCTGATTAGCCACTTCGATGTAGGCGTTCAGAACGGTGCGTTCATAATTATAAGCCGCCTGTATCTGTTTTGACGTAGCAGAATAATAGTATGCCTTTATCGCATTCCGGTTGATCAAAGGTGCCACTAAATCTCCGGCCAATGAATACAGCAACGATTGAGGTGATGTAACGAGGTATTTTGTATTAAACGCCTGATACCCTACACCCGCTCTGATATTTAAAGAGGGATAAAAATTAGCTTTGGCTACTTTTATATCCAGCCTGGCAGCCGCTAAATCAAGTTCGGCTTGTTTAATATCCGGACGGTTTTGCAAAAGCTGTGATGGAATACCTGCCTGAATGGAGTCAGGTATCAGATCAATAAATCCTTGAGAGTTTCTTATGACAGGCTGAGGGAACCGGCCAACCAGGAAATTAATCCTGTTCTCGGCTTTAGTGATCGACTGCTTAATATAAAACTGACGACTTTGGTTTTTGAGTACTTCCGCTTCGAACCTGCGAACAGCTAACTCCGTTACCTTGGCTGCTTCCTTCTCCATCTTTACTATTGCCAACGCATTTTGTTGAATTTGTATGTTCTTTTGCAGAATAATCAGCTGATTGTCGAACGCCATCAATTCGTAATAGGAAGCAGCAATCTCTGCAATCAAATTCGTCACCATAAAGTTTTTACCTTCTGTAGTCGACAGGTATCTGAACATGGCTGACTTCTTGGCGTTTCGCAGCTTCTTCCAAATGTCTACTTCCCATGAGGCATTGGCGGCTAAAAGATAATTGGGCAGCGGATCAGGAAATTTCTGGCCAGGTTTAATCTCGTTATTCTCTTCAAGAGCTCCGAGTTGTGTATACCGGGCCACCTTATCAATTCCTGCTCCGGCTTGCAGATTAACAAAAGGAAGATATTCCCCTTTTCTTGCTCTTACTTCGTTTTTGGCAATATTGATTTCCTGCAGCATAATATTTAATTCCTGATTGTTCTGCAGTGCGGTATCAATAAGGTTAGCCAGATATGGATCGGTAAAGAATTTCTTCCATTTCACCTTTGCCGTATTGGTGGTATCCTGTGAGTTGGTATAACTCACAGGAACTGTTTTATTTTCTGTTTTCTGTACCAACGTTGGTCCGGTACAAGCCGTATAGAGCAGGGCAACACAGGTTATTGCTACATACTTAATGATTGTTTTAATGCGCATTGTCTTCACGATCTTCAGTTTGAGGAAAATTATCAATTTGATGAACCAGGTCTTCAGTTAATGAATCATCGTCTTCATCTCTGATCAGTTTGCGGCCTTCTGCCATGGTACCGAACAGGAAGTATAATCCGGGCACGATGATCACACCGAAGATGGTTCCGAAGAGCATACCTCCGAGCGCTGAAGAGCCTATGGTACGGTTACCGATAGCACCGGCACCGTGAGCGAAAACCAGTGGAATCAATCCCGCAATGAAGGCGAATGAAGTCATTAGAATCGGGCGGAAACGTACTCTGGCTCCTTCAATAGCAGCTTCAAGAACAGTTGCACCCTGATGATGTTTTTGAACGGCAAACTCTACGATCAACACGGCATTCTTACCGAGCAGACCAACCAGCATCACCAGTCCAACCTGAGCGTATATATCATTGGCCAGCCCCATTCCTTTTATCAACAGGAATGATCCGAAGACACCTGCCGGTAAAGAGAACACAACGGCCAGTGGTATGATGAAGCTTTCGTATTGCGCGGCAAGAACGAAGTAAACAAACACTAATACGATAATGAAGATATAGATCGCTTCGTTTCCACGCCTGGTTTCATCGTAGGAAAGTGCAGCCCAGTCGATATCATATCCATTTGGCAATTCCTTTGCAGCCACTTCCTGAACCGCTTTGATCGCCTCACCGCTGCTGTAGCCTTTTGATGGACCTCCTCTGATGGCGGCCGTATTATACATATTGTACCTGTTGATTTCATTGGCTCCCTGCATCTTTTTAATTTTCATGAATGCAGAAAAAGGAACCATCTCGCCACGATCATTTTTCACCCACAGATTCAGCACATCGGAGGGAAGCTTTCTGTATTCCGGTGCAGCTTGCACGAACACTTTGAAGAAACGCTGGTATTTGATAAAACCAAGCTCGTACGTACTACCTACGAAAATAGACAGCGTGTTCATTGCGTTACCGATAGTAACTCCTTTTTGCATCGCCAGCTGATTGTCGATTTCGATTTCATATTGCGGATAGTTGGCACTGAAGAAGGTAAATAAACCAGTGATCTCTTTACGTTTTCTTAGTTTACCCATGAATTCGTTGGTCACTCTTTCCAGTTCCAGATAATCACCGCTATTGGTTTTATCCAACAATTGTAATGCAAAACCACCTGCAGCTCCGAATCCGGGTACAGCCGGAGGATCGAAAAACTCGATCGTTGCACCGGGGATAGCCTTTGCTTTCTCTTCCAGCTCGATAATGATTTCGGCTACGGTATGTTCACGATCCGACCAGGGTTTCAAGTTGATCAGACAAGTTCCCGCATTCGATCCACGGCCTTCTGTAAGCACTTCATAACCTGCTATAGAAGAAACCGATTTCACACCCTCTACCGTATTAATAACTTCTACTAATTTGTTCGATAAATCATTCGTCCTTTCCAATGTGGAGCCGGGAGGTGTTTGAATGATTGCATAAAGCATACCCTGATCCTCACTTGGGATAAAGCCTGAAGGCAGGTTGTTGGCTATTCCGAATATTCCAAGAGCAAATACGATAAATAGACCTACTGTAATTAACCTGCGATGTGCAATCAATCGCAACAGCCACACATATTTGCCAGTGAGCTTTTCAAAGACACTGTTAAAGCTGTCGAGGAACCGGTTCAACCATGTTCTCTTTCTTGGCTTTCCATGATTGTTCTTCAATATCATCGCACAAAGAACAGGTGTAACGGTAAGTGCCACGATACCCGAAAGAACGATTGAAGACGCCATGGTAATCGAAAACTGCCGGTAGAAGGTACCCACAGGTCCACTCATAAATGACACCGGAACAAATACCGATACCATGAGCAAGGTAATGGCGATAACCGCACCACTGATCTCACCGATCACTTTTCTTACTGCATTATAAGGCGACAGATGTTCTTCCTCCATCTTGGCGTGCACGGCTTCCACCACCACAATGGCATCATCCACCACAATACCAATCGCCAGTACCAATGCGAACAACGTAACCATGTTAATCGTCAACCCGAAAATCTGCATGAAGAAGAATGCTCCAATCAGTGATATCGGAACAGCCAGTGTCGGTATAAGGGTAGAGCGCCAGTCACCAAGGAATATGAATACCACCAACGCCACCAGAATAAAGGCATCTCTTAAAGTATGAATAACATTTTCGATGGATGCATCAAGGAAATTGGAAACATCATAACTGATTTCGTAATCCATTCCCGGAGGAAACGTTTCCTTCAACTCATCCAGTTTGACTTTTACTTTTTCAATCACTTCGCTGGCATTACTTCCATACGTCTGTTTTAACACCAGCGCGGCTGAGGGGTGTCCGTTCATGCTGGAATAGATGTCATAATATTCGCTTCCCAGGGAAACCGTTGCCAGATCTTTCAGGCGAAGCATTTCGCCATTGGGATTAGCCTTGATGATCACATTTTCATATTGTTTCGGATCATTAAAACGATCCGTATAGGCCAGCACGTACTCAAGCGCCTCAGCTTGCTTGCTGTCACCTCTGCCTATCCGGCCGGGCTTACCGATAATACTTTGATCGCTCAATGCCGCCATTACTTCGTCAGGCGATACCTTATAGGCACGCATACGATCAGGGTTTAGCCATACACGCATAGCATATTGCCGGCTACCTAATATTCTTACTTGTCCGATACCATTAATACGCTGCAATTCAGGCACCATGTTTACCCCTGCATAATTGAACAGGAACTTCATGTTGGCATTCTTGTCCTTACTGTAAAGGTTCACATACATCAGCATACTCGGGATTACCGGGGTAATGATCACCCCTTCCCGTTGCACGAGTATAGGAAGCCTGTTCGTTACCTGCTGAACACGGTTGGACACTTGCACCAATGCCTGGTTGATATCGGTGCCGGGATTAAATATAACCTGGATGTTTGCCTCTCCTGCACTCGTAGCATCGGAGGTCATGTACCGCATACCCCATGCACCATTAATAGCTTGTTCAAGCGGGATGATTACTGATTCCGCCAGTGATTTAGCGCTGGCACCAGGATAAGATGCACTGACCATAACTACCGGAGGTGCTACCTCCGGAAATTGTGAGGTCGGCAGTGTCTTGATAGCCAGGCCGCCCACAAACAGAATAACAAACGATATGACGATAGCAAGTACTGGCCTATGAATAAATTTACTAAACATTTTCTTAGTCGTTTAAATGATTACCTACCTACTCAACATATACCTTCAGGTTGGGGATCACGACCTTTGGATCCAGATAGTTATACTCTGCTATCTTATCTTTATCCCGCACCTTGCGTATACCCTCAAGTACTATTCGTTCATTTTCAGATAATCCTTCTTTGACGATGTAGAGATCCGGCATTTCTGCCCCGATAGTGATTTCCCTTTGTTGTATTACATTATCTTTACCCACCACAAAAACATACTTCTTTTCCAGTATTTCGAACGTAGCTTTTTGAGGGATGATCAGCGCATTATTCAGCGGCACAGTCATTTGTATATTACCTGTTTCGCCATGTCGCAGAAGACCCTTAGGGTTTGGGAATGTTGCTCTGAAAGCAATGTTTCCTGTTTCGTTGTTAAAGTCGGCTTCAATGGCCTGAACAATTCCGGAATGGTCGAACAGCAGGTTATTGGCCATTAACAAGTTTACTTTCATCAGGCTGTCCGCCTTTGCAATCATTTTGTAATTCAGGTATTCCGCTTCCGGAACATTGAAATAAACCCACATCTTACTGTTGTCTGAAAGCGTGGTCAGCAAATCGCCTTCATCCACGAGACTTCCCAGTCGCACCTGGAAACGGTCCATGATGCCATCAAAAGGAGCCCTGATCTCCGTAAATCCGAGGTGAACCTGAGCCAATGACACCTCGGCTTTTGCCTTGTCAAATTTGGCCTTGGCCAACGCCAGCTCATTTTTTGATACTACATTGCTGTCAGCGAGTGACTTTGTGTTCAGGTATTCAATCTCAGCAAATTTGGCTTCTGCCTCCTGTTTTTGCAGTTCCGCTTTGTACATCAGGGGCATGATCTGAAACATCATTTGCCCTTTTCTGACAAACTTTCCTTCGTCAACAAAAATGTTCTGCAGGTAGCCTCTTTCCAGCGCCCTCAGTTCAATATGTTGTATGGAGCGGATCTGGCATACGTAATTCTGGATGACCATTGTGTCTTTCCTTAAAGGGCTGGTCACTGAAAATTTAATTCCTTCTTCTTTCTCTTCGTGATGTGACGAACAGCTTGCCAGGAACAGCATTGCACACAAGCTGGTGAACATGAGAATTTTACTCATCATAATTTTGCTTTTTTGAAACGACACGGTTTTGTTAACGATCTTTTTAAGAGGCATTTTATAACTTCTACACTTGTACATTCACTTTAGCTTACTACGATTGGATGTTAGCCAGCAAAAACGAGACAGTGAAAAGAGTACAATATGACATATCCTCTGTTAGATAAGATAGTACAGGAAAAGTCACATGAATGGGTGTAAAAAAATGCATTGAAGCAACGCTGGTCTTTGTTAAAAGAGATCAGAATACGTATGCCTCTTTTATGAAATCACATTTCTCAAACGATTGCAATCCTGCAAATCGAATGGAGTGTTATGCAGAAGGAAGAGTAAATTTATTTTTAAGTATTTTTTAAAAGGAGATGGGAGGCGGATTACTCTACATTAGCGATGGAGAAAACCTCAGATAAGATCGCGACCGGTTTTTGAAGGGAATGGTTTCTGTGAATCAGGGTCATCTCCTTACAAATTAAATCTCCGCCATTCATTATTTTCTGAAAGGTATTGAGAATGTAAAACGAGAACCTTTACCCAACTCGCTTTCGAAGACGATGGTTCCCTTGTTCTTTTCGATCAGTTCTTTACAGAGCCCTAATCCTAAACCGGCTCCTTTCTCGTTCGATGTGCCCCGCTGTGAAGTTCCGCTACCAATACTGAAGATGGAAGATTTTACCGTTTCCGACATGCCAATACCGGTATCTTTTACAGAAACATACACAGCATCGTTGGAGCTGGTGAAGGAAACCGAGACATGGTCTCCCTCGCGGCAATATTTCACCGCATTGCTCACTAAATTACGAATGACGATATCGATCATGGACTGGTCAGCATGGAGATCAATCTTTTCCTGCACCTGATTGTTAATGATCACTCCCTTCAGCCGGGCAGAGCGGTCTATCAATTTCAGGTTCTCTTCCACCATTGCTTTCAAATCAAAATGCGATAGCGATGGACCGCTGTCCTCCAACTGATACCTGGCCCAGGTCAATAAATTTTCAAGTAAGTTCCGGGTCAGCTTAAGTTCATCTGTCAGCAGAGTACTTAGTTGTTGTATCTCTTCGATACCTATACTTTTCTTTTGCATGAGTAAAAGGAGAGAGCCAAGTGAATTCAAAGGTCCCCGAAGGTCGTGCCCGATCACAGCAAGCAGCCGGTCTTTGATGCGATTGACGCCCTGCAGTTCCTGATTCTGATGGGTGATGAGTTCTTTCTGTTGAATGATCTCTTCTTTTTGAAGACGCAGCTGTTGATTACTTTTGTGATGCTCCCTGTTGGCGTATAAAAGTGTACCTGCCAGCAAAACCAAAAAAATCACTGCACTTATGAAAGTGATTTGTTCCTGTCTTTTCTTCTCTAATTCTTTTACTTTAATAATCCTGTCTTTATTCAGCAAATCAATTTCCTGTTGCTTTTTATCCAGCTTATAACTGGTCAGCAGATTATTCACCTCGCGTTCTTTTTCCATGGTGATGAGACTGTCTTTAAGCACCACTTCCCGATCTTTATAATAGAGGGCCGTTTTATAATCACCGGATTTCCGATATCCTTCGGATAGTATATGATACGTTTCTTTTTTCAATTCATTACTCCCGAGGGACTCCATCAGGGCAAGACTCTTCAAACCAATTTGCGTGGATTGTTTCCACTGCCTATTTTGCTGATAGATCTCGGCCATCAGATTATAGCAATACGCCAGTCCCTCCCGGTCATCTAATTTTTCCGACAATGCAGAAGACTCTTCAAGGTAGTCGATGGCCTCCGTCTTCTTACCGATTTTTAAATGAATACTCCCGAGGTTGCAGAGTAGTGTGGCTAATGCAAACCCGTCCTCCTCTTCTTTCCGGCATAGCTCCAGTGCCCGAAAATCATATTCGAGAGCTTTCCCGTACTCTTTACTCTTTTCACAGACATCACCCAGATTAATCAGCACGCTGATGGTTGCTGCGGGAGTAAATTTTTCCATGATGGCCAGTGATCGCTCATAAAACTCCCGTGCCTTTTCATAATTCCTCATCCTCGAATAGATGATGCCGATATTACTATTGATATTTCCCGAAAGGTCGTCTAACTTTAATTTTTCGCTTAACACCAGCGATTTGAGCTGAAACTCCAGCGCCTCAGGGAAGCGTCCCTTACTGGTAAATGTAATCCCCTTCGAGAGATAGCTCATGGCCAGGCCTTTTTCGAAGTGCAGCTCAGTGGCCAGCTCAATGGCTTTATCTGCCATCAGCATAGCACTGTCCGTATTTTTATTCCAGTATTGACGCGAAAGACTGTAATAGAGATTTACTTTCGTAGTATCATTGGCAGCGGCTGCAATCTTTTTTTGAAGCGAATGAATCTTTGCCTGCTGACCATGAACTTGCCCGATCAGGCAACCGGTAAACAAAACAAAACAGATTAGCCTGGGGAGGTGATCAATCATTGTTTCCTGATTCTGCAACATAAAAAGCACTTTCTAAAGAAGGATTTTCACCTGAATGAGTTGTACAAAGTTACCACATCCATTTAAACAGAAAGTTCATTTCTTTTGTCAACAGTACATGCAACTGAACGCTAAAGTCATAGATCAATTTTGCCGTTCACTTTTTGAGCTACACTTTGCTGTTGTCATCTTAACACGCACTGTGAAGATCGCTGATAGCCAGGTCTGATGCAAGGTAGATGACAAGGCCTGACCTTAGGCAAAATTGTTCTTATTGAGAACAAGAAGACAGGCATTGTAACTAAAAAAGGTGGCCCGTTTCCAGACCACCTTATACTAAACTTTTAATACTTAACTTAAATAATGCGGCTCTGAAATCAGGCTATGCCAGGTCGAAACGGTCAAGGTTCATCACCTTGTTCCATGCGGCCACAAAATCCTTTATGAACTGCTCCTGAGAATCTTCACATCCATAAACTTCAGCAATGGCTCTGAGCTCTGAATTAGAACCAAAGATGAGATCGACACGGGTGCCTGTCCACTTCAGTTCGCCTGTTGCACGATCACGACCTTCAAACACATTTTGACTATCGGAAGTCGCCTTCCAGGTAATACCCAGATCGAGCAGGTTCACAAAGAAGTCATTCGTAAGCGCCTCAGGACGCCTGGTGAATACTCCGTGCCCGGACTGATCGAAGTTCGTGTTCAGAACACGCATACCACCAAGAAGAGCAGTCAACTCAGGTGTAGTCAACGTCATCAGTTGCGCCTTGTCAACGAGCATTTCCTCTGCGGATGCAGTGTGTTTGCTCTTCAGGTAATTTCTGAATCCGTCAGCACCTGGCTCGAGCACGGCAAATGATACCACATCAGTTTGTTCTTGTGTAGCGTCTGCTCTTCCAGGTGTAAAAGGAACTTTCACATCCTGACCGGCATTATTCGCTGCCTTCTCAATACCTGTACATCCTGCCAATACGATCAGGTCGGCAAGCGAAACTATCTTACCACCCGTGTTGAATTCTTTTTGAATGCCTTCGAGTGTCTGAAGTACTTTCGAGAGCTGAGCAGGATTGTTTACTTCCCAATTCTTTTGAGGTGCTAATCGAATGCGAGCACCATTTGCACCACCACGTTTATCAGAACCACGGAAGGTAGATGCCGATGCCCACGCAGTGGATACCAGTTGAGACACAGTCAGTCCTGAATTAAGTATTTTACCTTTCAATGCAACGATGTCTTTATCGTCAATGAGTGGATGTGTAACTGCAGGAATAGGATCTTGCCACAGCAACTCTTCCTTAGGTACTTCGGGGCCGAGGTAGCGCGCAATCGGACCCATGTCACGATGCGTCAACTTATACCACGCACGTGCGAATGCATCTGCGAACTGATCCGGATTTTCATGAAAGCGTTTTGAAATGGGTCCGTAGATAGGATCTACTTTCAATGCAAGGTCAGTAGTCAGCATGGTAGGTGCATGACGCTTTGATAAGTCGTGTGCATCGGGCACCGTACCAGCACCTGCGCCACCTTTTGGTTTCCACTGATGCGCTCCGGCCGGGCTCTTGCTCAGCTCCCATTCGAAGCCGAACAGGTTTTCGAAGAAGTTGTTGCTCCACTTTGTGGGTGTAGTAGTCCATGCTCCTTCGAGTCCGCTGGTAATGGTATCGCCTGCATTACCGGTACCAAACGTATTTTTCCAGCCAAGACTTTGCTCTTCGATGCTCGCACCTGCTGGTTCTTTACCAACGTACTTGGCCGGATCGGCAGCGCCATGGGTTTTACCGAAGGTGTGACCACCGGCAATAAGTGCTACCGTTTCTTCATCATTCATTGCCATACGGCCAAAGGTCTCGCGAATGTCGCGCGCTGATGCAAGCGGATCAGGGTTTCCGTTAGGACCTTCCGGATTTACATAGATCAAACCCATTTGAACAGCAGCAAGCGGATTCTCAAGATCGCGCTTACCTGTATAGCGATCGTCTCCCAGCCACGTGCCTTCCGAACCCCAATAAACATCTTCCTGTGGTTCCCAAACATCCTCACGTCCGCCAGCGAAACCGAAGGTCTTGAAACCCATCGACTCGAGGGCGCAATTGCCGGTGAGAACGATCAGGTCCGCCCAGGAAATTTTCTTACCATATTTCTTTTTAACAGGCCAGATCAGTAAACGTGCCTTATCAAGACTTGCATTGTCAGGCCAGCTGTTAAGTGGTGCAAAGCGCTGTGTGCCAGAGCCCGCGCCACCGCGACCGTCTGAGATACGGTAGGTACCCGCGCTATGCCACGCCATGCGAATGAAGAACGGTCCATAATGACCGTAATCCGCTGGCCACCAGCTTTGTGATGCGGTCATCAAGGCAAAGATGTCTTTCTTCACGGCATTCAGATCAAGTTTTTTGAATTCTTCCGCGTAGTTGAACTGATCATCCATCGGATTAGATAGCGAAGAATGTTGACGGAGAATATTCAGCTTCAACTGATTAGGCCACCAGTCACGATTTCGCGTGCCGCCACCGGCAGTTTGCTTCAGCGCTCCACCGGAAAACGGGCACTGCGCTTCACTCTTGCTGACATCGGATAATGTTGTTTTCGAATCTATGTGTTCCATTTTTTATGGGTTAGTAATTGTTTGTGACGATTATTGATAAATTATAGTGGTTAGCTGAACAGATCAGCTTCCGACCTTGATTCAGGGTCAAGATTACGCGCTTGTCAATCATAAATCAAATTGATGATTTTTATGATCATATCGATACTATCTATGAGATTATATTAGTAAGTCAGCATTAAAGTATTCATTATCCGAATGGCGTGATTTTGAAAGAAGGTAGCGCCCAAACTGAAAAGAAGGATCACTATCTGTTCGATTACTAAAAAATCCTTCATCATTCAGGATAGGATCATCAACACAATCAATAAAAGATGTATTCCTTTTGAAAATCAGGTTAAATGTTTTTTTTCTATGCAGCATCACTTTTGAACGTACAAAAGTCAATTGAAACAAATCCTGTTAATCAGAATGTATGAAAAAAAAGTGTTCCGCTTCGCCTCGAAACATTGTGGTCAAAAAAAACATAACGATCACCACTCGTCCTGATGGCCGATGATTTATAAAATGGTTATCAAAAAAGATGGAGGCAAAGAATTAATCACACCCATTCAAATCAAACCCAATGATGATCACAAAGAATAGTGATGTTGAAAACGGAGTATATAAGCCATCAATACAGAATTCGCGTCAACGAATATTTACTCATGTAGAAAGTTTGATGGGGTTTATGCTTCGGTCTTCATTGGATTTTAGTTACAAACGATCAGGCGATCTAATCTGATCAAAGCAAAGGAGAGGTAAGTACAGCATTCAATGTCTGATCGGTTTCATTACGCATGTAAGATACTACTGTGATATGGAATGATATAGAAAGTCCCACAATCGTTAGCGGTATTTATCTTCCTTTTCTCACATACATTTTAGCTCATGCAAGTGAAAATTTTTTTTCATCGACCAGTTTCATCAACAAAGGGATCAATGCCAACATAGACCGTTAAGGTGTCGTTGAAGTTGTACGTTTCTCTTTGCTGCTTTGAAGTAATGGGTTACCGGGATACAATTGCAATATATTTAGAGTTGCATGACTACATTATCACTTGTAATATTTGTCTATAAAAGAAGGCTTGTGTGCTTTGCTTTATTATTGTTGACTGCCCAGGCTTCGCTTGCCCAGTTAGTACAAACACCTCGTGTCACACCTCAGGGTACAGGCTACCTCGAATATCTGCCGCCCGACTATGCCACTAATACCAGCCGGACTTATCCGCTTATTATTTTCCTGCACGGAGCCGGTGAGATGGGTACAGGTTCAGCCTCCGATCTTGAAAAGCTGAAAGTGGGAGGGCCCCCTAAAGAAATAAAGAATGGGAGCAACATGTGCTTTACCGTTAACGGAGTTCAGGAATGTTTTATAGTCGTTTCTCCTCAGTTGAATTACGGACCCGGTGGCTGGTGGGCAAGTATTCTTGAGCCTTTCTTTAACGAGATCCTGCATGGAACCAAAAACTACCGGATTGATCCAACGCGGGTGTACCTGACAGGCCTAAGCATGGGCGGACAAGGCACGTACATCGGGCTTGGGCAAACCACCGACATCTTTGCTGCTGCAGCGGTTATTTCCGGATTTGATAATAGCAGCGGATGTACGATCTCAGCAAGAAAAATTCCTGTTTGGGGATTTCATGGCACCAGTGACGGAACGATTCCATATGATATTGGGCTAAATAATTTCAATGCAATCGTTAATTGTACCAACCCTGTTCCGGCTGCGGAATTGAAGTGGACCGCCTATGCAGGCGTTGGACATAATGCCTGGGACAACGCATATACAACCGATCACTCCGTACAATCGCCTTTGAATGTTTACGAGTGGTTTTTAACCAAGAACAAAGGTGTTAAAAGTAATGTAACCCCAACCGTGAATGCCGGTGCTGATCAGGTTTTGCAATTGCCTGCTACCTGGATTACGCTTGCCGGTACGGCCACCGATTCAGACGGGACTATTGCCAGCTATGCCTGGACACAAGTAAGTGGCCCTACAACCACGCTTACAAATGCCAACACGGCCAGTCTTTTATTACCAGCGCTGATAGCCGGATCGTATGTGTTCCGGTTAACAGCGACCGACAATTCAGGTGGTGTCAGTAGTGATGATGTGAATGTAACGGTCGACATTGCTCCAACAGTAAATGCGGGTGCTGATAAAGTTTTGCAATTACCGGCTAACTCAACAACGATTGCCGGTTCTGCTACTGATCTGGATGGCACCATTGCAAGCTATGCCTGGTCAAAAGTAAGTGGTCCGGCAGCCACGCTCGCAAACGCCAGCACGGCCAGTCTTTCCGTATCTGCGTTGGTAACCGGATCGTATGTCTTCCGATTAACAGCAACCGATAATCTGAAGGCTATCGGTACTGACGATGTGAACGTAACTGTTAATGCCGCTCCCGCTGCTGCTCCTCCTGTCACGGATAGTAACATTGCATTGCAGAAGCCTGTGACTACATCATCGAATCAAACCTGGTTAGGTGCTGCGGGAGTAGGGCCGAATGCCGTTGATGGTAATTTATCCACGAGGTGGTCGAGTGGATTTTCACCTTCGGAGTGGATCGCTGTCGATCTGGGTAGTAACTATAGCATCTCTAAAATCAAGATCTTCTGGGAGGCATCTTATGGGGTTTCGTACAAGGTGGATTACTCCCCTGATGGTACAAACTGGACAACCATCAAGACCGTAACCGGAAACACTTCCGTGAATAATGAACTGACAGACGTTGGCGGAACTGCCCGGTTCGTGCGGATTTTAGGATTAGTACGAGCAGTGGGATGGGCCGGATTGCAATATGGTTATTCCATTTACGAGCTGGAGGTCTATGGTACGTATAGCAGCAGCTCAGCGCGAACGGCTTCAACGAATACTACGGCCGCTTCGGAAACAGAAAGTGATTTGGGCAATCTGAATAGTGAAGAGCAAGAGGTGTCACTTTCTTTCCTGGATAAAAAATATACGGGAGGAAAACAGTATGATGTGATCATCTTCAATGCTTCCGGAAATAAAATTTATAGCGGCAAGTGGAGTAATGAAGTATATCACGAAATAGTGAGGCCCAATGAGTTTTACTTCTACCAGATTTTCCGCGATGGCGGGCGTATCGACTCCGGCAAGATGGTAACTACAGATCAGTAACTTAGTAAAGCGGGAGCTATAGAATGGGTTGCATTGTATAGCTCCTGCTTACTCAATAGGATGGGGGGTGATGGATTTCTGGCGAACACCTGATACGGCTTAAAGATTCAGGTAAGGAAGTTTGTTTGATTTTAATAATCGTTACCTCGCAGGGCTCATCAGATTGTCAGGTAGCTTTTGAATGGGCTGAATCTGAATATTTGAATAAAAAATTTCAGCACCTTCCGATTGAATCTGAATTTTTCCTTTTGTTAAAGGCAATTCATCCTCTGCTTCTTTCTGTCTCGAATTATAAAGTATCATCACTACCGCACCATTGATCATGTGGATACTTGTTCCTTCAAAGCAATAGATATCCACCGTGTTCCACTGACCTGTTGGTTTTTCCGCATCTTTGCCCTTAATACATTGTCGTCCTGCCGGACTTTTTGCACTAAATGTTACTAACGGTCCGGCCGGATCATACACGTATTTTTTTTCATTGTATGGTGTAGCGTGCACATCAAAGGCACCACCGGCTACTCCCCAGTAATCTCCGCAATCTCCTTCCTGTATTTGAAATTCCTGTGAACGCATCCACGAGTCGGCATCTACACCATGAGGCCCAACGGCATGATAGAGTATTCCGCTATCTCTCTTTTTATCTTTACGCGGCTCCCACTTTACTATTCCCCACTTGAATTCCAGACGGAGATGATAATTTTCAAATTCTTCTTTCGTGGATATACCTCCGAATTGTTCACCGGAGATGCGAATGGCATTTTTATCATCTTCTTTCACCACAGAGAAAACACCTTTGCGATCATTATTTAATCCAAAGGGCTCTCCGGCAAATTTACCCTGAGCTTTATCGTAAGCAGGCCCGACATAAATATCCCAGCCCGTAAAATCCTTTCCATTAAATAACGATTTCCATTCCGGCTCATCGATGAATTGAAAGCCGGAGTAAAACAAAAAGACAAACCATAAGCCAGGGTAGATTTTCAGGTATTTCATAACGGTAAACATACTTTTCATAATTTGAAGGGAATCGGGAGTACTATTACAATTACCAAAGCTATTCTTTCGGGAATAAATTCTCTAAAGAATTACGCCTCACTGGTTGCAGGTGCTGTGTTTTTACCGCCTGTCGGATCAATAATTGAATTCCTGGTCAGTCATCTCTTTTTTTTAAAAATTCCGGTGAACCTCCCTTAAAGTCAGAGATGGTAAGTTTTATTTTCAGTCTGCGAAGTTTTTGTCGATTACATCACCCATATTGCGCTGCCTAAAAACACGACCCTTCATTTTATATGCCTCCTGCTTTCATCCTCTCCGGAAGAAGATTTTCTCTTTTTCTTCCATTTTGCGACTTAATATCGTCTTCTGCATTTAATTGCTATAAGCCAACGATAATCCTCGCTGATCCCGGCATGGCTCGCTTGCCATCGAATTAGATTATTTCAGGTAACACTTCCTGCAGAATGACTCCATGACTCGTTACGTGCAAGTGGTTTTTATTAAAAAGATAGGGCTTTCAGGTTTGGTAAAAAAAGTAAGGGCAGATAGAGATATAGAATTAACAAATGTATATGAACAGGTTTTTAGTTGTGCTGGGTTTAGTCTCCGTTTATTTCTCCTCCAATGGCCAATCGAATGTCAGTGTTGATCCCCTGACGGGAAGACCGCGCATCTCCATTCCGCTGGGACAGATCGGAGTAAACGATGTGCAGGTGCCGGTGTCGATATGGCACCATGGCAATTCACTGAGAGTAGCGGAATCTGAAGGATCGTGTGGGATGGGCTGGGAGATTTCCGTGGGCGGCAGCGTGTCGAGGCAGGTGCGGGGCCTTCCTGATGACTACAATGTTACCGGAGATACGCGCAAAGGATGGCTCTTTAACAGTAATGCCCAGGCGATCCAGAATTTCACACCCACTGCCGATGATAACCTCGCGGTATGCACCGATGAGACCACGGACTATACTTTTATGAACGGGCTGGCTTACCTGAAAGACCCGGAGCCAGATGTGTTTTACTTCAATGCCCCAGGCCTGTCAGGAAAATTTGTACTTGGCACGGACGGAACTGCCAAACTGATTCCTTACCAGGACATCAGTATTACAATTAACAAAGACACCAATGGTATCATTACCGGTTTTGTCATCACTAATGCTACCGGCATGACCTACACCTTTGGCGGAGGCACTACTGTTAAACGTACGGCCAGTAAACTTCACCCTTTGGGTGCCACACCGGATCAGTTTGTAACGGACTATAATCTGTATAGCACGGAAGTAGCCTTTCAGTCGGAATGGAACCTTTCTACACTGTACTCTACCGCCACCAGTAATACGGCCTCTTTCAGTTATCAAAATACAACGACCAGCTATAGCCCCGACTTCCGTACACGCATTTCGTCTGCGCAGCCCGCAGTAACAGATACGTTATATATGCTGACCGATGTAGTAAGCGGTATGCACCTGACGGGAGTGAGTATTGGAAATTATTCCATCTCCCTGCAATGGAACGACCGCCTGGTGAACAGTATCACGATCTCTGAGTCGGCAACCAACAGCAGCAAAGAATTTGATTTTCTGTACAAGACACTGGCTTCCGATGCCATGACCTTTTCTCTCGCCTCCAAGATCGTGTACCGGTCCTTTCTGTCCGACATCCGCCAGCAGAACTCATGTATCTCTGCGCCTTCCTACCAGTTTTCCTACAGTGGGGTAGATCTGATTAACGCCAACACGTTATTTCAACCGTGGCGTACTCAGCAGCAACAGGATTACTTCGGTTTTTATAATGCCCAAGGCGGGAATACAGGCAATGTACCTACCGTCTATTTCTATCAGAATGAATCGGACGGACGCAGGTTCCGTATTCATCCAATTCCGGGAGTAACACCCACCCAGGTATTGAACGGGGATGACCGCAGTGTGAATACCACCTGGAACAGCTTCGGTGCGCTTACCCGGATCGACTATCCCACAGGAGGCTCTACGCTCATCACCTACGAAAGCAATACGTATTTTGATTCTTCTACCGGTGAAGAATTTCAGGCAGGAGGAGTGAGGGTGAAAAAGATCATGACCCATGCCGGTGAAGCAGCGTATGGAAGGAATGTGATTGTGCCTTCCACGGGAAGAATCGATCATACGGCATTCAACAGTTTTCATTTGCTCACTACGTCCTACCAGTATGTGCAGGTCGATGGCACCAGCAGCGGGCGTATGCTTTATCCGCCTTCGTTTGCCTGGGCTACGGGTACGGATATACTGAGATCGCAGAACAACCTTGCAGGCGATGACCAGACCTTGTACACGCGCGTTATCGAAACACGCGATGGCCAGGGGAGCCGGGTCTATGAGTATAGCATACCGGGTACGTATCCTTCCCTGATGGACAATGACTGGATAGCGACCAAAAGCAAGACGGCAAGAAACAGCTGTAGTGGTACTCCTAATTTTAAAAACGGAGCATACACGTTTCCTTTTCCACCCGTTACGGATTATTCTTTTGCTCAGGGCTTATTGAAAAGAGTACGGGAGTATTCCGGAGCCAACGTGCTGGTAAGTGAAAAGCGATATACCTATACGCGCAGCCCGCTTACCCCGGTGATCCTGAAAGGACTACGCTATGAATTGGTGAATGGCGCCTTTCAATACGGAAGCTACCAAATGCTGACGGGCACTACCAACGTGGTGACCAGCGAGATCGAAGTGATGACCGGTGATGAGAATGCAAGCGACTCGCTGAAGGTAACTACCGCCTATCAATACAACAGTCATAATATGCCTACCCTCGTTACCCGCACGGGAAGCGATGGCTCCATCAGCAAGACGCAAACGCAATATGCCCTTAGCTTTACCATTGCCACGCCTTCCGCAACGGACGTGCAGGCCGTGGCCATCAACGCGCTGAACAACTCGATGCGCTACGGAGAGGTGATTGAACAAATACAGAAAACCACACCTGCCGGAGGTACTGAAACAGTGAGCGGAGCACAGCTGGTGGTCTTTAAGAATTTCGGTAATGGCCAGGTGTTACCTTACCAGGTGAAGCAATTCCCCGGGGGCAGCTTTACTGTCTCGACTACCGATGGTACCACCTTTACCTCCGATGCCGGGTACCGCCTTAAAACCACCAATGAATTATATGATAGCAAAGGTTTTTTACTGGACCAGATCGATTACCAGAAGAACCGCTCATCCACTCATTACATCATGGATCAGTCGTTGCCGGTAGCTGCCATCGCCAATGCACGCGCCTCAGAAGTAGTGTATGAAAGCTTTGAAGGTTTTACCAATCATGGACTGGCGCTGTCGGCTGCGAGCGTTACTCCTTCCTTATCATGGACGGGCAACCGCTCCGCGCAACTCACTTCATCGGGCAGCCTGCCCTCCATTACACTGGTAGATAAAGGAAGTAATACTTATCGTGTATCGTGCTGGGTGAATGCAGCACAAAACTCCACCGTCTATTTTAAAGCGAAGAATGGAGCAACGGTGATCAGCAGCGTGACTCTTTCTTATGCTCCCCCCTCATTAAGCACATGGACCTACCTGGAAGGCACACTGGATGCGACCAATGTCGCCAGCCCTTTTACATTGGAAATAACCAGCAATGCTTCCATACAGATCGATGACATCATTGCACTGCCCCAGGCTGCTGCCCTGCAAACACAAACCCACCAGCCATTAACAGGAGTGACCTCGCAAACTGACAACCGCGGCAACTCTGTAGTATACACCTACGATGACCTGGGTCGCAAAGTGAATACGTTAGATCGTAAACGAAATCTGGTGGAAGTAAAAGAATATCTGCTGCAGGTACAGGGCAACCAGTCCGTACAGGCTGGCTTTACTTCTTCCAGTGCTGTCTATACAGAAGGAGTTCCTGTTACCTTTACCGCATTGCCCAATTGCGGCTCGGTTACCTACGAATGGAAGGTAGACGGAGTGACGCATTCCAGTACCTCTTCTACGGCTGTGATCACATTCTCTTCCATGGGGGCGCACAACGTTACCTTAACGGTGACAAGCGCTTCTTTCGGTTCGGCTACTTACTCCGAAACGGTATGTGTGCAAATGGGCACGCCTACTTTCAAGACTACCATTTCACCTTCTGCTGTATTTCATAAATGCAGTGTGACCGGAGAAGGAGTAAAGACATTTGGATTTACGCCACTTACAGGTTGTCCCATTAGTGCAAATTTCAACTGGGAATATACCGATGCCTCGGGGAGCAACTGGCTTCCTGCCAGTACCTGGGGAACAGCAAGCGGTAATCAGCTGATCGGCTTTACATCCCCTCAATATTCGTACACCATGCGGGTTGTCCTTACACTAACATGCCCCAACACCGATATTAGTTATTGCGCGGTGGAGCATACCAAACTGGTTACCCTTTCCTGGTCGGTGCAGTACATCAACGATAGTCCTTGTCCATAACACGTTTTTTTAAAGCAATGATTTTTTCAATCCACTTGTACCTCCGTCTTATGCGACCTGCTGCTACTTATCGATTTTTACTTCCTTTCCTCTTCGTCTTCACCGGGCTAACGGTGCAGGCACAAAGCATTACCGGGGTATCCACGATTTATGCGGGAGCAAGTACCACCTATACCCTCACTGATGATGCGTATGCAAATCAGAACTGGACCGTTTCCAGCGGTACGATTCAGTCGCAAACCCATTCGGGGGTTAATCATTCTGTGACACTGTACTTCGATTGCGCGGGTACGCAGACCGTCTATTTTATGTCGGGGAGCCTGGTTATCAATTCCAAACAGGTAACGGTAAACCCAACCAAGTTTTTAGATGTGCCTGCCACTACATTTACCTATAGCGTGCAATGCGGCTATACGGTCATCACGCGTAACAGTAATCCTCCCAACGGGATCAGCTGGTACTGGAGCGCTGCCAACATGGACACGAATCTCAGTATGGGTTCGGGTACCTCCATCAACGTGACCACCGCGGGCACGTACTACCTGCGCGCACGCGGTACGATCACTCCCTGCAACTGGAGCACCGCCAGCCAGGCCACGGCCTATACCGATGTGCACGTCATTCCCAACGTCAGTGCTTACTCAGGTACCACCTGCTCGGGTACGCTGCATAACTCCGCACATCCGCTTACCGGCATTAACAACCCCAACGGAGTAGCGGGCACTACCTTCAGTTGGGTGGTGGCTTCGGCTACCAACGTAACAGGCGCCTTTGCCGACAGTGGCAATTACATCGCCCAGACGCTGAGCTGTACCGATGGAGTTTCTGCGGGTTCAGTTACGTACACCATCACGCCCAGCGCGAACGGATGCTCCGGCACTCCGCAGAACGTTACTTTCACGGTAAGCCCCCTGGCGCAGATCACTAACCTTCCCGCCTCGCCCTCCATTTGCAGTGGCACTGCGCTGAACTTTACACCTTCCTTAAATATGGCGGGCACTTACTCCTGGACAAGCAGCGTAAGTGGCTCAATAAGTAGCATTAGCAGCAGCGGATCGGGATCCATTACGAATACCCCTGTGAACACCGGCAATGTACCCGGTACGGTTACGTATCACATTACTCCCTATAATTCGGTGAGCTGTAGCGGAACGATTAAAGACTATACCGTTACCGTGATGCCGGTACCAGGAGCAGCAGCCACTGGCGCACAGAGCCTCTGTAGCGGGCAGACCAGTGCCATCGCGCTATCCAGTTCCAACGGAGTAAGTGGTTCCACGTATAGCTGGAGCGTTGCCTCCGCCTATGTATCGGGTGCTTCTGCGGGAAGCGGTAGCTCCATTGCCCAGATCTTAACGACCACCACCAACAGCAGCGGAACAGTGACCTACACCGTTACCGCTTTGGCTAACGGATGCTCCGGGCCACCAGTAACGGCTGCGATTACCGTCAACCCCGTGCCTGATATTACTTCATCTCCTTCCCAGCTACAGGATGAAATCTGTAGCGGTGCTGCATTGAATTTTATACCTTCTTCTTCTGTAGGCGGAACCACCTACACCTGGACGGGGAGCGGTGACGGAAACGTATCCGGATATACCTCCGGCAACGGGGTCATCAGCAATACCCTCACCAACACCTCTACCGGTACGGGCGTAGCCACTTATCAGGTTACCCCTTCCAGCAGCGGCTGCGTGGGTACACCGAAAACCTATAGCGTCACCGTTGTGCCTGTACCGCAAGTGAATTTTACAGGCTCTTCCATATTAGTGTATGGCAACCCGGTTCAGCTTTCCACTACTGCGAGCGGTATGGCTGCGTACCAATGGAGGAGAGATGGCACCAGCATAGCAGGCGCCAGTCAACCTACCTGGCAGGTGCAGAGCGGAGGCGCCTATACTCTTGCTATTAAAGGTACCGGCTCCGGCTCTGATTGCGTGAGCAACCCGGTGAGCTTTACACCGGCTATGGCAGCGCAGCCCATTCCGGTCAACATGGTCAGTACTACACGTATTCTGAAAGAAGGCATGACCACGGCCAGCCCCTTGTACACGCTGACCGCTACAGAACTGGTGCAGACCATTTCGTACCAGGATGCCATGGGCCGTACGTTCCAAAGTATAGGAGTGGGGCTTTCACCGGAACAGGGTGACATGGTGATGCCGATTGCCTATGGCGAACTAGCTCTTGTGGATACCACCTTCCTGCCTTACACCACCACTACCCGTGATGGACGTCTGCGTTTGAATTCCATCCGTACAACGGCTAACGGCTATGCCGGAAGCGAGCAGCAGCAGTTTTATCAGAATGCAGTGCGCGTAGTGCATGACGATGTTCCTTTTGCCAGAACCCTCTATCGTAATGCGCCCGATGCGCGGGTTACCGAGCAGGGTGGGCCTGGTATAAGCGGACAGCCTGGTGGCCACACCGTAAAGAACACGATCACCCTGAATACGATTTCCTACCCGGTCAGGTATTGGAAACCGGATGGCACCTCCACAGCCAACTACCCGGTGAATACCGTGGTGGTAACCATTGGTACCGATGAAAACGGCAACCAGATTCGCTCCTTTACTGATGCGCTGGGCCATGTGGTGCTCAAACAGGTACAGTTAGATGAAACCGTGAGTGGCACGATGGTGAACTGGCTGGATACATATTATATTTACAATGCCCTGGGGCAACTCATCTACCAGCTTCCGCCTAAGGCGATTAGTATCTTGGGTACGGGACCCGGTATTACCGCCAGCAGCAGCACAGTGAGTGAGCTGATTTACAAATACGTGTACGACAGCAAAGGAAGACTAATTGAAAAGAAAGTGCCGGGTGCAGCCTTGCAGTACATCGTTTACGATAATCTCGATCGGATAGCGCTTACCCAGGATGGCACCCTGCGGGCGGGCAACAACTGGATGTTCATCAAATACGATTACCAGAACCGCCCTGTGTATAGTGGTCTCTATCAGAACACCACACAAACCACACGCCCGACCGTACAGGCTTTGTTTGATGCCATTGATTACAGCACGGCTCCTTTTTATGAGGCCGAGCAGGCGAATGCCACCTACCAGGGATATAGCAACAACGTGTTTCCAACGGCTGGCCTTACGCTGATGAGTGCCAACTATTACGACCACTACGACTTCGACCGCAATGGTACAGCTGATTATAGTTATGACAATACGCACCTCGCAGGCATACCGGCAGCAGCCAGCACAGCCACACGGGGATTAACCACCGGAAGTAAGAAAGCAACCATTGATGAGGCAGGAGCGATAACTGCTAACTTGCTGACCTCAGTTGTATTCTATGATAGCTACGACCGCGCCATACAAACACTGAGCAACAATCACCTGAACCTGACCTTGCAGGACAAGAGCAGTGTGCTATATGACTTTGCCGGGCACGCATTAAAAACCCATACCACCCACGTTGGAACGACTACTGTGAATACGACCTCACGTTCTGCGCATGATCATGCATGGCGTACCACAGGAGTATTTCAGGAAGTGGAAGAGCCGGTGACCTGGACTGCGCTGAATGTACAGGTTACCGGAAACACCGTGACCAAAACAACTACTACTACCGCATGGGATGCGGGCGCCCTTTCGCAGAACTCCATTGCCTCAGGGCAGGACGGATGGGTAGAGTTTCATGTCAATGGAATAGATACTTACAAAATGTTAGGCTTGTCCGCCTACAACACCGACCCTTCGTATGAATCGATTAATTATGCGATCCATACAGCCGCTTCGGGGCAGCTGGTCGTATATGAAAGCGGAACTGCGATGGCTGTAATTAGTACCGCTTATGCCGCCACCGATGTATTCCGGGTGGAACGCAAAGCAGGAATAGTGTACTACAAAATCAATGGCCAGGTGTTTTATACTTCTGCCGTTGCTTCCAGCGGCACGCTGTATGCGGATGCAGCTATTTATTCCACTTCGGCAAGCCTGGTGGATGTGCACCTGAGCAGCGGAGGTGACAAGCAACTGGCCGCCTACGAATACAATGCCTTAGGGCAAGTAGTCGATAAGAAGCTGCACAACACCGGAGGCAGTAACTTCCTGCAGAGTATTGACTACCGCTATGATATTAAGGGACAATTGTTGTCGATTAACAATGCTCAATTGGTCAATGACGGAGTTACCAATGACGATCCCGATAGCGATCGGGACGATTACTTTGGTATTGAGCTGATGTATAACACCACTGATGCCGCACTGGGCAACACCGCGTATTATAACGGCAACATCTCTGCCCTGAAATGGAAAGGAATGGGCGGAGGCAGTGGAGCGGCTGACCAGCGCAGCTATAAATACAATTACGACAAGAGTGACCGGTTGAAAGACGCGGCCTTCCAGGCGTATGGCAGCAGTGCGTGGGACAAGGAAGCCAATACGCTGAATGAGAACATGACCTACGATGTGAATGGAAACGTGGCTACGCTGACACGAAAACAGAATCAGCGTGGACTAAGCGGGCTAACGGTGACCAGCACTGCGCAAGCAATCGATAATCTGAGCTATACGTATACCACAGGGAACCAGATCAGCAAGGTGGAAGACAGCGGCACCACCGCAGGTTTCAATAACGGAGTGGTAAATGGCGCTACGGAATACACCTACGCTACCGATGGCAGTTTAACCAAAGATGATAACAAGGGCATCAGCGCAATAGCCTACAATATGTTGGGCAAACCAAAACAGGTGACGTTTACTAATGGCAATGTGATTACCTACACCTATGCAGCAGACGGCAGCAAGCTAAAGATGGCCACTACGGTAAACAACGTGACCACTACTACCGACTATGCCGGAAACTATGTGTACACGAATAACATACTGAGCTTCTTCGGATCACCGGAAGGAAGAGTAGTGAAGAACGGAAGCAGCTATGATTACCAGTACGCCATAGCCGATCACCAGGGGAATACCCGGGTAGTGTTTAGTTCGGCTACACCAGTAGCGCAGCCCGTGGTTGCAGATTTTGAGGCAACGGCTAACAGCGGTGTACAGAACTATCCTGCCGGAGGAAGCCGAAGCTCACTGAATCTGTATGATCACAGCGATGCAGGAAGTACATATACCTATTCGCAATTACTCAACGCTGGCTATAGCTCGCAGGTGGGAGTGGCGAAGAGCTATAAAGTATATCCCGGTGATAAGGTGAAGATTGAAGCGTATGCGAAGTTTAGTAATCCAACCAGCACGAGTAGTAATGTGTCTGCTTTTGCCAGTGCTTTATTGAGTGCCTTTGGCGTGCCTGCACCCGCAAGCGGTGAGGTGGGGACAATTTCCTCTGCATTGAACAGTTGGGGAGGCCTTGTGGCGGGAGGTAGTGGTGGTGGTAGCTCCGGACCAAAAGCTTTTGTGAACATCATTGTGTTTGATAAAGATTATAAGTTTTTAGATGCCGCTTATGAGGCGGTTGATCCCAATGCGCAACAGGTGGGAGTGAGCCCTAACATTGCGCATGATTACATGAGCAGGGAGTATGTGGCTAAAGAGGCCGGTTACGTTTTTATGTACATCAGCAATGAGAACAGTACACAGGTGGATGTGTATTTCGATGATGTAACCATGACGTACACCCCTGGCAATATTATACAATATAATGAGTACTATCCATTTGGACTACAAACAGCACAGAGCTGGACAAGAGAGAATAATACAGGAAATAACTTCCTGGCCAATAGTGGTACAGAGTTAAACACTGTCTCTAACCTTTATGATCTTGATTATCGTAATTATGATCCGGTATTAGGTAGAATGAATGGTGTTGATCCGATGGCCAATATGTATAGCTCATTGACACCGTATAATTTTTCCTTCAATGATCCTGTTGCATTTACTGATCCGAATGGTGCCGACCCCAATTGTCCTACTTGTGGTTGTATGATCTGTGGCAATGATGACCGAAGTGGATCTGCAAAATTCTTAACTGCACCGAGCCAGTGGTCGTGGATGGGAGACCCTGCCGGAGCGGGGACTGCCTGGATGGGTCCTTCCTATGATCCTGAAAGCGGACAGCATAGTATGGCTGAACGAGATAACTATGGAGAATGGGGACATTATTTTATTGATCCTACAGGATCAACCACAAGAAGTGTAGTGGCTACGTTGAGGTTTGTGACTGTGACGGGGCAGGATCAGCAGAATAGTACAGGGCCTGAGGATGGATTCTGGGATAGCTTTGTAAAATGGATGAATGAACCAGCCTTTGGAATGCGTCATGTTACCAAAGAAGAAATAGATGCAGACCGCGCAGCTCATCCAGATGCTTATCTTAAGCTTGACATGGCAGGAACAGTTGCAGGTTTTTTTACTCCAGGAGGATTTGTTAAGAGTGCAGCAGGTAAGAGTTCGATGCTGCCACAAATTGGAAATAAATTATTATACTTGTTTGGAAAAGCATCTGGGAATGCTCATAATATAGAACGATCTACTGTTATGGCAAGGCAACTTAGCGCTATAGGTGTTTTTGATGATTTAGCAGGAAATGCTTACTTAAGAGGACATTTGGGAGAAGTACTTAATAGTACTCAAGGTATACTTCAAAGCAATGGACGTGTTTTAAGGGAATCTCTTTTGATGGGTCCTAATGGTAGTCTCAAAATGGAGAGTATTTGGGAGGGAACTAAACTTATTACAGTTAAACTAATGGGGCAGTAATTTATGAAGCAAATTAATGGTAACCAGTATATAAAGTCATTTGGCTTTAAAACATCTCAAGAGTGTTCCACTTTTGTAAGCAATCAGGGAATCAAAAATATTTTATCATTGGATGAGACATACGGTGATAATTCCATTTGCTATGTTTGTTATAACTCTTTGACACATGAGAAATTATTTATTATAACTTTCTCCACAGATGAAGATGAGAATAATTTGAGCCTCCTTCATTGGAATGAAAGCCATCTGCTTGTCTTGGATACAGGGAAGGAAATTTATTTAATCGATAATAATCTAAATCTTAAATCCTCTCTTGAAGTTACAACACCGTTAGCAGGACTATACTTAACGAAGGGTAACAATCTATTGATTTTGGAAGAAGCATCAATGCGGTTAATAAGTTCTAAGGGAGAAGTTTTAAAAAGTGAATTATTTGACTTGATAGAGAATTTTTCTATTGTCGGCAGCTTATTATCTATAAAGACAAGTGAGGGGAGTAAAGTTTTTGATTTGGTATAAATCGCCAGATCATCAGTAAAAAAAAAGCCGGCTCATCACCGGTTTTTTTTTACTGCGCCAGTGCTTTAGCGAGAGAGTCTTTCATTTTCTTTTTGGAGATGAGCCTGTCAATGATTTTGAAGATTGATTTTTTTTCGTCTTCGTCCAGAGAGTCGATCAGGGTGATTTTTTCCATCACTGACTTATCGTAGGAGTTCACATCGCGTAATAAATCATCGGCAAAGAGTTCGGAGAGCTGAGCGCCCAAAGCCTTAGCTACCTTTGCCAAAGTAGAAACTGAAGGATCGGTTTTGTTCCACAGAAGCGTACAAACAGAATGGAATGGAAGGACTGAGCGGAGAGATGAATCAGTTCCACCCATTGGGTTAAAAAAATGAAACTAAAAACAGATAAGAAAACGTTATTTTTGTCAGATCAAAACAAATGCATCATGGGAGCAGCACAAATCAGGGAAGAATTACATCAGTTTATCAACAGTGCCGATGATCGGGTTTTAAACTTGATTTATGGCATGATGAAAGCGGATACAGAGAAGGAGATCTTAAGCCCGGAGCAGCAGGAGGATTTAGATAAGAGGATCGCCCGTCATAAAAAGGGAGAATCAAAATCGTATAGCTGGTCAGAAGCCAGAGCCCAAATAGAGAAACGGGCATGAGGTATGAACTTTTAATAAAGGACGAAGCCATACAAGATATGACCTAAGCCTTTGACTGGTACGAGAGTAAACGGACCGGATTAGGAGTAGAATTTTAGACGAAGTAGAAACGTATTATGATCGGATTACCCAAAATCCAGAGCACTATCAATCCCACTGAAATCAGCGCGTAGCGGTATTGCATCGTTTTCCATACAGGATCGTGTATGAGATCGAGAGAGAAACGATAGTGGTATATGCCCTCTATCACGACAAACGAGATCCTGAAAAGTTAACGGAGAGAGAATAACCTCCGGAATTAACCACGTGGCCGACAGAGTTTGTATATACCTCAGGTTGGTGCCGCTCTCCGGCAAGTGAGTGGTAAAACCGTGGCGCAGCGCTTTTGTATGCCCTGCCAAACGACAACTCTTTTGTGAATAACGCTATTAACACTTCGACCGAAAAGAAGCGAAGAAAAGCAACCCGGTAGAGCTTGCACCCTACCTCCTAATTCCCAAAAAGAGAGAGTGCCTGACGGGGTTTAAAGAAAGCAGAATCAGGAGTAAATCACACTCCGCTACAGCTAAATCTTCCCTAAGGATGACCTAAGTCTTCCCTAAGTCTTGCCTAAGACTTTTACTTTCGCCAGAATCCGGCAAAAAACAGCCAGGGTTTCCCAATCACATCACTAATAAAATTGTCCCTCATTCTCAATCCGGGAATGGATTGGTAATACCGAAGTACGATGGTAAAGATGACCTGCTACCGGGCGAACTACACAGGCACTGAGGCTTCCCTTAGTTGCTAGCATCCGGAAATTAATCATGTAGCAAGGCAAATTCTTAATCAGGAAATGCCAATCTTTGTGCTGGCTGTAAGCTATCGGTTTTCGCTGATATACTTACTGGCAGACCCGATTGATAAACAGAATAATAAGTCATCATTTTGCCCCGCCTCCTCACCTTATTATTCCTCCTGCTGGGTGTGCTTACTGTGGCACGGGCCCAATCCGATTCCTTAAAAACTATAGAAAAGAAGCTGTCTCATGCCGATTCCCTTGACCGGAAGGTGAACGGAAAGATTGACTCCGCCCAAGTTAAAATTAACAGCTTACTTCACCCGGATTTGAGTAAGCTCTTCAGCAAAAGAAAAGCGAAGACGGATGCCATTAAAACCGATACGCTGGCTAGCAATAAACAGAACGACCAGCAAAAACTGGATTCACTGAAAGGCAACCTCACCCACCGCATCGACAGCCTGAAAGGACTCCACCTGCCTACCGAAAAATATACGCGCAAGCTGGACAGCCTCAACCGGATCGGCCCGGCCAAATACGTGCAGCAGGGAGAGGCGAAGATCAACGACATCGAGAACAAAGTGAACCAGCCTGTAAACAAAGTAAATGGGGCAATCAATGAAAAACTCTCCCTCATGAACAAAGAGGGCGGAGCCGGTACCAACCTGCCCACCGGCACTTCCTTGCCCAATGCCTCATTACCTGATGCGCAAGTGGCACTACCAAATACCCAACTGCCAGGTAGTAATTCTCTACCCAACGGTGCGGATCTCAAAATCGATAATCCCCTTAAAGATCAAATGGGCGAAGCAGGACAGGTTCAGGAGAAAATAGGAGACGCCAAAAATCTTCCGCAGGAGCAGATAGGCAAACTTAAATCCATCGATGAAGTAAAAGGTGTGCAGGATAAACTCGGTGCCGCTAACCAGATCACGGATAAAGCACAAGCCTATCAGGGTGATGTAAAGAACATTGCACAGGGTAATCTCAATGAAGTGAAAGAGCTTCCCAAAACACTGGAGACGCAGGCAGGCAAGGTGGATGAGCTGCAGGGCTTTCAAAAAGAAACAGGTCAGTTCGGTCAGTACAAACAGATGGCCGACAAAGCCAAAGACCCCGAAGCATTGAAGGCAGAAGCGCTGAAGCAAGCCACAACTAAAGCCATCGATCACTTTGCCGGCAAACAGGAGGTGCTGCAGGCGGCTATGGATAAGATGAGCAAGCTCAAGAGCAAATACTCGTCACTGAACAGCATGAAAGACATTCCAAAGCGAAAGCCCAATGAAATGAAGGGCAAGCCCCTGATCGAACGGCTCGTTCCTGGCATTGCTTTCCAGATCCAGAAATCAGGTAACGTGCTGCTGGATTACAACCCGCTGATCGGCTATCGCATTACAGGAAGGTTCACGGCAGGAGCAGGGTGGAACGAACGCATTACCATTGGTAAGCACATTCGTATTTCACTGGACGATCGCATCTATGGCCCGCGTGTGTTTGCTGACTTCAAAATAGGAAAAGGTTTCTCGGTGCGTACCGACATCGAGAAGATGAATACGTATGTTCCTGCCTTAACATCCAACGGATACAGCACGAGCGAAGAATACCGCGCCTGGGTATGGAGTGCTTTCATTGGCATGAAGAAGGAATACAAGTTTGTGAAGAACGTAAAAGGCACCTTCCAGATGATGTACAACCTCTACGATGATCACAACAACAGCCCGTATGCCGACCGCCTTAATGTGCGCTTCGGGTTTGATTTTCCGATGAAGAAGAAGGTGAAGAAGCTTAAGGCCGAACCTCAATAAGGATACGTAGTACATACTGCTTCATGAAGTTAAGTTTCCCTCACCTTTTAAGCTGGAAACTTCAAGCTGGCTATGATGGTTTGATCTGCACCAGCTGGGAATAGAGTCGCATCAGCATTTCGCTGGCATCTGTACATAAGCCCGGATGTACTTTCGATGTTTGCAATATAGTGCTACGTGTGGCCGTTAGCCACCGGAAGCGTTCCACCTGCGGGAGTTGTGCAATCGGACCTCCGTTTTTACTTCCTTCACAAATACGTTCAAAGGAGTGAATGTATTCGTTCAGGTCGTTCAGGTCCAGCCTGGCGCAAAATGCACTTATCCTTTTTTTATCCAGCTCAAACACCGCTTTCAAAAACTTTTGCTTTGCACAAAACAACACCACACCTGCGTTGAGAAACTCTTCACGCTCTACGTAAGGAACTACACGAACTACCGCGTATTCAAATAAGTGATGCTCTTGCATGCTGTGCTTCGTTTACGAAAAAATCAGAGTGAGCGATCCGGGTTTCTAAAAACTGCGTGTAGGCTTGCCGGTGTTGTTCAATGGTATCAAAGGTCGGTTCATCGGCCAGCCATTCATCAGGAATGAAGGAGATGATGGTACTGATGACTTCTTTGGTAAGCAAGGAACGAAATTCAGTATTCACGAGGTGGAGTTCGGTAGCCTTCGCTAACAATACGTGATCTTTTATTTTGGGAAAAGGTCGTTCAGGGTTCTGCCAGTCATTCCAGGAGTGATGAAAATACAGCGATGCTCCATGATCGATCAGCCAAAGCTCCTTGTGCCACATCAGCATATTGGTGTTGCGCGCAGTGCGGTCCACATTCATGAGCAGGCTATCGAGCCATACAATCTGGGAGGCCAGCCTGGAGCCGACAGCAGAAACGACCGGATCAAACGTGATGGAGCCGGATAGGAAATGCAGCGCAAGATTAAGCCCAACGCTTGCCTTGAGCAAATCCTGAATTTCTTCATCTCCTTCAATGCGGCCAAAGGCGATATCCAGTTCGGCAAACACAATCTCGGGTACGCGCAAGCCCAGCACACGGGCGATCTCTCCGCCAATCAGCTCAGCGATAAGCGCCTTCTTTCCCTGCCCTGCACCTCTGAATTTCAGGACGTATAAAAACTGGTCGTCCGCTTCAACAATGGCAGGCATAGACCCACCTTCGCGCAAGGGGGTAACATAGCGGGTCACCTTCACGGTTCTGAGCTGCGATGGAAGTGGTTTCATCAGTAATTCGTGCCGGATATTTTAGCACTAAAATACAACTAAACCGGGATTAGACATTAGTTACTTTTACCTGTGTCAAATCGCTTCGCACTTCGATCTGTAAACAGAAGTGCTTACAAGAGTACGATGTATCGAACAACGTAAATCTATTGCACTGCTTTAGGCCCGGGAGCACGCACTCGTGATTTTCGTAATGGCTTGTTTATAGGAAGCGGATCATCGCTGTGCAGATGATTGAGAAAATGTTTTTCCGGTTCGCCCAATACAAAACCAAACGGTCGCATCTCGGGTACGGAATCAAAGATCACTTTGCACATAGCCGTAACCGGGAGTGCAAGTATTAACCCGCTGATTCCCCACAGGTTTCCAAACAGGATCAATGCCAGTATGGCGACCAGGGGATTAATGCTGATCTTCGAGCCGATGATGTAAGGAGTGATGAGGTTTCCTTCCAGGATTTGCACAAAAAGAAAAACACCTACTGCGCCTATGGCATACCAGTACGAATCTTTCGTAGCCAGCGCCATCAAAGCAGGAAGCAGTGAACCAATGATAATTCCAACATAGGGAACCAGCAGCAGTATCGCAGCCAGGAATCCGAACAAGGCTGCATATTGAATGCCTAACGCCAGCAGCCCGATAGTATTCAGCGTACCCACGATGGCCATTACGGCAACAAGGCCCACGAGCCAGCTCTGGATCACCTCGCACATGCGCGAAAGAATCTGGGTGATCAAATTATTGTCGGCCGATACAAATGCTTTATGAAAAAACTCGAGGAAGAAATCCCGGAAATACAAAAGAAAAAAAACAAACAGGGGAATCAGTGTTACATCAGTGACGAAGTTGGCTACTGCTTTAAAAATAAATCCGATTATTTTCCCGCCATTATCATTGGCTAAGTGATTGAGTTGATTTTTTACCTGCTCCGTTTGCTTGGATTGCTCGATCCCGTATTCATTGTATAAATGAGTCTGCATTTGCTGATACATGGTCTCGAGTCGCGAATATAGCTGTGGCACTTGCTCATTAAGCTGCGATATCTGTGAACATAAGAAATAAACAACAGCACCGATCGCGATGCTGGCTACTAATACCGCGCTGAGCGCAGCGAGGCCTTTGGTAAATCTCCATCGTTCAAAAAGTTTCGCCATGGGATAAATCATGACGGAAAAAATAAGAGAGAAGATAAGCGGAACAATAACTACCTGTAAATGCACACAGATATAGACAATGAGAATAAGACAAAGAAGGATAGCAGCAAGTCTTAACGGGTAGGGATATCGGTAGAATCCTGAATTCATGAAAGGTGTTTATCGGAGTCATGAAAAATAAGTACCTCTGAAGGGAGGGGCAGATCTGTGTATTTTAATACACAGATCATCCGGCTTAAAGACGAAACCCATCGCATTACAATGGCATCACGTTTTGATTGGGAAAAGAGAACCTCATCAAAAAAAAGGCAATGGAAAGCATATCACAGGCAAAGCAGGAAATAGTAAGAGGAGAGAAAGACTCCAAAAAAATAAACGACCGTTTGAATGAGTCAGAGAAACTAATGCCCGAGTTGCGTACACTTTCCTATTGTCTGAATGCGTCTTTGGAACGTGGATACAAGGAGAACTTTAAGGCCATTCCTGCCGGTTTGAAGTCGATGGAATCGGGTAAAGAATATAAACCGGATCAAATCAGGATTGTTAATTTCTATCGCTTTGAAGGCATCACCGATCCGGCTGATATGGCGGTGCTTTATGTGATGGAAACGTTGGATGGTGCGAAAGGTACTCTGGTAGATGCTTACGGAACCTATTCCGATCCTCAGGTAGCCAGGCTGATTTGCGAAATTCCATCGATCGAAAAACGCTGAGGCTGTATGTTACAATTCTGGCAGGTATTGAAAAAAGCAACGACTGAATTTTTTTCGGATAACGGAGTGAAGCTCAGCGCTTCGTTGTCTTACTATACCATATTTTCCATCGGCCCCGTACTCATCATCATCATTTCCCTGGCAGGAATTTTCTTTGGCAGGGAAGCGGTGCAGGGAAAAATATACGGACAGATCAATGGCCTGGTCGGAAATTCAGCAGCACTACAGATACAGGACATCATTAAAAATATTGAACAATCGCAATTAAGCGCATCGGGAGCTGTGCTTGGTTTTATATTCCTGATCATCGGTGCTACAGGTGTGTTTACTGAAATTCAGGATTCGATTAACTATATATGGTCGATCAAGGCGAAACCTAAAAGAGGACTCTTGCATCTTTTAATGAACCGGTTAATTTCTTTTTCGCTCATTGTCAGTTTTGGTTTTATTCTTTTGGTTTCTCTTATCATCAATGCGTTCGTTGAATTGTTACGCGATCGCCTCGCTTCGTTCTTTGATCATGATTCGGTTATTCTCTTCCAGGTAGTCAATTACGTGATCCTCTACGCGATCATTACCTCCCTGTTTGCCATTATATTCAAGGTGTTGCCCGATGCGAAGATCCGCTGGAAGGATGCGTTTATCGGGGCGGCATTTACAGCAGTGCTTTTCCTGGCAGGCAAATTCCTGATCGGGTTTTACCTGAGCAATTCCAATATAGGAGTCACCTATGGTGCGGCTGCCTCTATTGTCCTGTTATTGCTATGGGTTTATTATACTTCTATCATTCTTTACTTCGGGGCGGAGTTCACGAAAGTATATACCATCGACCATGGAGGCGGCATTGAGCCCGACAAAGCCGCGGTGTTCATCATCAAGCAGGAAAGCAGGGAGATCAGCCAAAGAAAAATCGGGTAGGCATGGATCTGCGCTCCCAATATCCTTTTTGGTTATTAAAGGACGGTATGATCCGTTCCTTCCCGTCATTGGATAAAGACGTCCAGACAGAAATTGTCATTATGGGTGCAGGCATTACTGGTGCTTTAATGGCATATCACCTTGGCAAAGCCGGATACAAAGTAGTGGTGGTCGACCGCAGGCATCCGGGCATGGGAAGCTCCGCTGCTTCAACCGGGTTGCTTCAGTATGAAATAGATACTCCGTTAAGAAAACTGATCCGGCTGGTAGGAGAAGATCATGCCGTAAGAAGTTATGCACTTTGCGTAAAAGCAATCCATGTGCTTTATTCGATAATCAAAACAATCGGTGCGGAAGTTGATTTTGAATTCAAGCCCAGCTTTCAGTATGCATCATCCCGATGGGATGTTAAAAATTTACGAACCGAATATGAATTGAGAAAGCAATATCAATTATCTGCGGTAGAGTGGCTGGAAGCAGAAGATGTAAAAAAGAAATATGGATTTAAGGCGCCCGCAGGTTTACTTTCGAAAGACGGTGCACAAGTAAATACCTATAAGCTGGGGCATTGCTTATTGAAATACTGTGTAGATCAATTTGATCTGAATGTTTACGATACTACGGAAATAGTAAAATGGAAGTCGGCCAAAGAAGTAGTGATTTTAAAAACGGGTGAGGGCAGACAAATCAGCGCGAGGAAATTAATTGTATGTGCCGGATATGAATCCGGAAACTACTTGCCCAGGAAGGTGGAGATCCGGAACTCCACGTACGCTATTATCAGCAAGTCATTGCAGGCAGATCACTTCTGGTATAAAGACAGCCTGATTTGGGAAACCGCTATTCCTTATCTGTACATGCGCAGTACCAATGATCACAGGATATTATTAGGCGGTCGTGATGATTCGTTTTATAACCCGGATAAGAGAGACAGAAAGTTAGTGAGTAAAGCCATCCTGCTTGAAAAAGATTTTAAAAAGAAATTCCCGCACATTCCATTTCAAACTGATTTTGCCTGGGCAGGTACTTTTTGCGGAACAAAAGATGGACTACCTTATATCGGATCTGTGCCTCAGTTACCCAATACCTGCTTTGCCCTGGGTTTTGGTGGCAACGGAATTACTTTTAGTTTAATTGCCTCTGAAATCATCCGCGATGTATTGGAAGGAAAAGATAATCCGGATGTTCCGCTCTTTTCATTCGACAGAGCGTGAATAGATTGAAAAAGAAAGGAGCAGAATAATTTCTGTTCCTTTCATCTCTAATCAAAATCAAAAGATCACTGCTAATCCACTCTTCTTCCGGATATAAATCCGCCAATAAGGGATATCAAAAACAAGACAACGAATATATAAAAGAAGATTTTGGCAATGGCCATGGCGCTTCCCACAATTACTCCAAAGCCGAACAGGGCTGCAATAATTGCCAGGATAAAAAAGACAAGTGCTAAACGTAACATGATTTCCGATTTTTAGTTGAACATAAACGTACAAGGGAGGGATTAAAATGATAATGCCTGGTACAGATATACGGTTTGACAAGTTTAGGGTAGCAATGGCCTGATGTTACGGGGATTAAAATCTACAGAGAAATATTGATCTGGACACTAAGCATTGAAATTGATCGTAAAACTCAATAAAATAAAGTGGCATGTCCTTTGAGTTTCCTATTTCAAACACCTTTAATTATGAATATTATAATCATCTTATTCTCCCTGCTTGCCGGCTACCTGTTTTTTATGATGAGCTTTTATTTGTTGGCCAGAGTATTATTTCCCAGGATAGAGCATTCACAAGCAGAGGATGTAGTGACAGAGCAAATGGAAATCAGAAAAATAGAAGCTAAACTCGAAGCTAAGCGCTTGGCCAAGAGAAAGACTTCATATCGCTTCAATAAGCAACCTCAGGTTGCGTAAAATCATAACAGCCATTAGCAATGAAAACGATGAGAAAAACAGATGGCCTAATGATTCTCTTTTTCTCCTGTTTAATAACTACAACTACGGTTATTGCGCAAAAGGTAGATAGTGCAGCATTGTTAAAAGAAGAAAACAGGTTGAGGGCGGATACTGTCAATATCAACCTGAAAAATATTTCCACACAATTGGTAACGCTACGCGACTCACTGGGTGTGGAAATTATGGCCCTCGATAAAAAGATGATCAATCTCCAACCCACAGCCAAATTGAACATTGAAAAGATAAAATGCCGGCTGAGTGTTTACAAAGCCGAACTGGAAAAACTTATTGAAGAGCTTACTGTAGCCGATATTTCCTATATCACGGATGTAAAGAAAAGGGCTTATCATACCGTTCTCGATGTGCGGGCTGACTTTACCAGACTTCTGGTAGAAATAAAGGAAGTCAATTGAGAAAGTTAACTTTTAAAGTATCATTTCTCCATTTATATCATTAACACTACTAAGCAGGGAAGAACAGTATAAACTCTGCACCTGCCATTGGAAATCCTTTTGCAAATACATATCCTTTGTGATTAGTGATTACCCTCTTTACAATAGCTAATCCGACTCCTTTGCCTTCATATTGCGATTGCTGTGTATGCAGGCGTTGAAAAATTTCAAACATCCGGCCGGAAAATTCATTATCAAATCCAATCCCGTTATCGCGTAACGTTACCTTTATATATTTGGAAGAAAGGGGAATGTTAAAGGCTCTCAGTTCATCGTTGGCAGATGGATTGCCGTAGATGTGAATATGCGGTGCCTTGCCTGCCTGACTGAACTTGATACTATTATCGATCAATGCTTTGAACAGCAATTGAAGCTGATAAGGATATCCCTGAACCGAGGGCAGATTGTCGCTGAATACCTGCGCATTTTTCTGCTGTATAATGGCTGCGCTTTCCTTTACAATATCATCGATCAACGCTTTCAGGTCGATGACTTCATTTTTTTCATGAATCTGCACTAACCCACTGTAGTTCGCCAGATCTTCCACCAGCCCACGCATACGGTTGGAGGAGTAACTGATCCGGCTGATAACGGACCTGCCTTCCTCGTTTAGAAATTCCGCGTGTTTCATCACCAGCCGATCGGTAAATGAATTGATCTTGCGCAAAGGCTCCTGCAAGTCATGAGAAGCTACGTAGGTGATCTGTTCCAGTTCTGCATTGGATTGGTGAAGCTCCAGTAATTTCGATTCCAGTTCTGTTTGATACTTCTTCCGGCCTCTGAACTCACGAATGATGACGATGCAGGAGATGATAAATGTAAAAGCGCTGAACGTAAATAGCCCGCTCATATAGCCGGGTGCTGTTGACTCGTAGATGTATTTGCTTTTATTACGGGTAATCAGCAGCTGCGATTCTTCTTTAATCATTTCCTGAATAACCTTCTGGCAAGCATCCATTTTCTCCTTGGTTATCACCAGGTTTTTCATGTACACATCTTTGTTATAGATAAACATCAGACGGGTGTGCCTTAGCGCCTCCAGTTTCTCTTCCATAAGGAGATTCAGCTGATACGCTCTTTTTTGCTGTGACTCGTTTCCTGCAGTGAGCAGCTTTATATTTTGATAGGTCTTCTTTATTTTTTCTTCTGCATCAAGCAAAGGTTGCAGGAATGAGCTGTCACGGGTAAGCAGGTAGCCACGATTGCCTGTCTCTGTATCTTTTAAAAGACTTTCGAGCGTGGTTATCTCGGTAATTGTGCGATAGGTCTTTTCAACATCAGCGGTGTATTTCACATAGGTGGTATATTGTTCACGAAAGACAAAGGAAAGCAGACCAAGAATGCTCAGCGAGATAAAAAATAAGAAGTAAATGACGAATTGAGTAATCCGCATAGGAAACAAAGTCGTTATAGTGCAGGTAAAAATAGAGTAAAGGTTTTTGAATAACCCATCGAAAGAGCAAAAGTGACATCCCTAAACGGTGATTAAAAAGAGAGAAAGGAAGGATAAGCAATGTGATTACTTATTACCCCTGTAGAATATAATATTCTTTTTGTGTATTATTTTCTACATTTATCAACATCTGCTTTCAGTGTATATAATCTTAATTAACTGTTAATCAGTGTTTTAATATTGCATAAATCTTTGGTTCTATGCTTGTAGCCGTAGAATAGTAACCTAAAGCCACTTGGAATATGCTTTATCAGAATATTGTTCAGAAACAGCAGTTGAAGATTCACCCTCTTCAACTCCAGATGTTAAATCTGTTTCATCTTACTACGATCGAACTGGAACAACGAATTTCACAGGAATTAGAAGAGAATCCAATCATCGAAGAGAAGAAACAGGAGGCCGAAGCTGATTCAGCAGATGGTTCGGAAAAAGATTATCAGGATTGGGATGAATATGGATATGACGATGTGCCTGATTATAGAACGGAAAACAATCAGTTCTATCAGCAGCCGGATTTGCCGAACAGACCTTTGGTGGAAATGATTGATTTCAGAAAGGAAGTAATGACACAGTTCAGTATGCTTTCTCTCACCGAAGATGAAAGGCACCTCGGTGAGTTTATTGTCAATTCTATTTCCGATGAAGGAATGCTTGAAAATTCGTATGAAGCCATTGCCGATGATTATTCGCTGAAGTTTTCTAAATGGATCGATGCTGATACGGTAGAGAAAGTTGTGAAGATGATACAGGAGCTTGAACCGGTAGGAGTAGGGGCAGGATCCATCCGGGAGTGCCTGCTTATCCAGCTCAGGAGAATGAATGTGAAGTGCCCGGATGTGAAAACAGCCATTGCACTGCTTGAAAATCATTATGAAGACATGAAGCAGCGCAGTTTCAATAAGATCACTGCTGCGTTGGGAATCGATGACGAAGATTTGCGAATTGTGATGGAGCTGATTGCCGGTTTGAAGTTGAAGCCGGTAGCTGCCAATGAAGGAACACCTACACAGTTCGATACGATTATACCGGATTTTATTGTGTCGGAAGAAGAAGATGAGCTTCGGGTATCTTTAACTAAGGAACGCTCTCCGCATCTTAGTATCAGTTCTACCTGGAAAGCCAAGGTAAAGGATCTGGATGGTGCAGAAAAGAAAAATAAAGGTGAAGCTCAATACTTAAAAAATAAGCTGTCCGCTGCAGAATGGTTTGTAAGTGCCATTAAGCAACGGGAATCCACCATGATTAATGTCATGCAAGCCATTGTAAAACTGCAGATGGATTACTTCACCACGGGCGATGAATTGATGCTTAAGCCAATGATCTTAAAAAACATAGCTGATCGTGTAGGGGTGGACATTTCAACCGTTTCGAGAATCACATGCAACAAATATGTGCAGACCCCATTTGGAAATATACTGTTAAAGAAACTTTTCCACGAAGGAATGGAAAATCAGGTGGGTGAATTGGTGAGTGTTAAGAAAATTCAGGAAACACTGGAAGAAGTCATTGAGCAGGAAGATAAAAAAGCTCCATATTCGGATCAGCAGCTTGCAGTAATGCTGGCCGGCAAGGGATTAAAAATAGCAAGACGTACCGTAGCCAAATACCGCGAAGAGTTGAAGATTCCTACAGCGCAATTACGCTCCTTATGGATTCAGCAACAGCAACCGGCAATGGGATTTTAAAAACTTAAAAAGGTAAAATGGAAAAAATTCTGATTATTGATGACGAAACAGATTTAAGATTTGTACTTAAACGTTTTCTCGCCAAGCACAATTACGAAGTAGTAGAAGCAGCTACAGGTAAGAAGGCCCTGGAGATTTTGAGATCGCAGGAGGTGAACCTCATCTTATGCGATTTCAAGCTGGACGATATGGACGGAGCTACCGTACTGAAAGCGATAAAGGAGATTGATTCTGCCGTGCCGGTAATTATTATTACAGGTTATAGTAATATTAAAATAGCAGTAGAAGTCATGCGTCTGGGAGCTATTGATTATGTAACCAAGCCATTAATTCCGGATGAAATCTTAATGACGATCCGTAAAGCGCTTTCCAAAACCGAGGAAGAAGGTAGTACAGATGAAAAGCAAAACGGCCATACCAGAAAAAGCGAGCCAAGAAGATCGTCCATCAAGGAAAATCAGAATTACATTTTTGGCGACAGTCCGGATTTTAAAAACATATTAAAGCAAATTGATCTTGTCGCTCCCACCAACTACAGTGTCATCATCTACGGAGAAAGCGGTAGTGGCAAGGAAGCGATCGCACAGGAAATACACAAGCGAAGCAAGAGAAGCGATAAGCCCTTTGTTGCCATCGACTGTGGCGCCCTATCCAAAGATCTGGCAGGCAGTGAGCTGTTCGGTCACGAGAAGGGATCTTTTACAGGGGCGTTGAATCAAAAGACAGGCAGCTTTGAAGTGGCCAACGGGGGAACTATATTTCTTGATGAGATTGCTAATCTTCCTTACGATGTACAGGTAGCACTGCTTCGTGTAACACAGGAACGCAAGGTGCGCAGAGTAGGAGGAGTGAAAGATATTGATCTTGATGTACGGATCATTGTAGCAAGTAATGAGAAGCTTTGGGAATTGTCGCGCAATGGAAAGTTCAGGGAAGACTTGTACCACCGGTTCAATGAGTTCGCCATCAACGTGCCCCCGTTAAGAGAACGTAATGAAGACATCATGGTATTTGCGGGTCATTTCCTGGCCCAGGCAAACAAGGAACTCGGTAAAAATATTAAAGGATTTAGTGCCGAGGTGGAGACTATTTTCAAAAGTTATGTGTGGCATGGAAACCTGAGAGAATTAAAAAATGTGGTAAAGCGAGCGACACTTTTAAGTGATAATGATGTGGTCGATGTAAAGTCGATCCCGTTCGAGCTGACCAATTATACCAAACTGCAATTTGAACCTTATTCTAACCAGCGTTCTGCGCTTCAGGAAGAATCACAAAATACTTCTTCCGTGTCGGAAGCTCCTAAAGAAAAGAGTTTAGAGCTGAACCTGAAAGGGGCCGGAATTGATGCAGAGTATGAAGTTATCCTTAGCGCGTTGAAGAAAGTTAATTTCAACAAAAGCAAGGCAGCTAAGCTATTGCAAATCGATCGAAAAACGTTATACAATAAAATCAAGGAATATCGCGAACTAAAGGGTGAATTGTTTCAGATGGAGCAATAATGAGCGATAACATCAACTACCTGAAATTACTTTTTGAGTCAGGCCAGAATTCGGAAGCGTTCAGCGAACGGCTTAACGATTTTTTTCCTGGCTTAATTTACGTTTATGATCTTGATCATCGTAAGCTCCGCTATGTAAACAGGCGTCTTACCGATATTTTGGGTTATTCGTACGATGAGCTCAAAGACACCGAAGATGTGTGGATGAACCTGGTCTTTAAAGAAGATGTGGACCTGGTAAAAAGCGAGCTCGAAAAGTTCTATTCTATAAAAGACGAGGAGACCCTTGCTTATGGATGTCGCCTCAATCATAAGCAGGGCAGCTGGCGGTACTTCAGAACTATGGGTACTGTTTTGCGAAGAGATGAATCAGGCAAGCCGATGTCTGCTCTTTTCATTGCTAATGACATTACAGATCAGATCAAGACCGAAGAAGAAGCCAAAGCCATGACGGAGCTCTTCCGCGAAACAGAAGATCTTTTGCAATATGGCAGCTGGAGCTGGGACATTAAGTCGGACTACCTCGAATGGACCAAAGGAATGTATGATTTGATTGAGTACACCAAAGAAGAGTTGCCCCAGGTCACCAGCGAATTTTATGTCAATCAAATTGGAGAGGAAGACCGGCCTAATTTTAGGGCCATGGTAGAAAATGCCTTTAAAGACAAAAAAGAATTCGAGTGCGAATACCTGTTAAACACCAAATCCGGTAAGCAAAAAACAGTTTTCACCAAGGCGAAGATCGTGGTGGATAGTGAAGGCCAGATAAAAAAGATGCTGGGAATCACCCGTGATATTACCACACTTAAAAACCTGGAAAAAGACAGGGAGAGAAATTTACGGGAATTAAGAAGGTCCAATAAGGAACTGGAAGAATTTGCCTACGTAGCTTCACATGATCTGCAGGAGCCCCTGCGTAAGATTTCCACATTCAATGAACGGTTAAAATCAAAATTCGGTGATAAGCTGGGCAGCGATGGCAGTGTCTATATCGACAGAATTATCGCCTCTACGGAAAATATGAAGATGCTCATTGATAATCTTCTTGAATTCTCTAGACTTACCCAAAGCTCACAGGTATATACCAGCAGCGACCTGAATATCATACTTAAGGAGGTGATGTCCGACCAGGAATTAAAAATAGAGGAGACGAATGCGGTTATTGAAATAGATGTGCTTCCGGTTATTGAAGCGGTCTATTCGGAAATGAAGCAGCTTTTTAACAACCTCGTCAGTAATGCGATTAAATTTAGAAAGCCGGACATTGCGCCCTTCATTCGTATACAGTCAACCGTTCTTGATAAAAAGGAAAAAGATCAATTCCATTTGCCCCTCGAAAGAGTATATTATAAAATTGAAGTAATCGATAGCGGTATTGGTTTTGATCAGGAGTATGCTGAGCGGATTTTTCAGATCTTTCAACGGCTGCATGGAAAAACGGAATATGCCGGTTCCGGTATCGGGCTGGCTATTTGTAAAAAGATAACGGATAATCATGAAGGATTGATGTTTGCTGAAGGCACTTTGGGAAAAGGTTCTGTCTTTGTAATACTTCTTCCGGAAAAACAACTTGTTTAACAGATCATGCCAACACAAGAACGGGTTATTCGTGTCCTGATCATTGATGATGATGAGGACGATTTTTTTATCACTACCGATTACATCAGGCAAATAAAGCAGGGCAATTTCAAGATAGAGTGGTGTCCCATTTATCAGGATGCGCTTCAAAGGATTGAGGCGCGGCAATATGATATTTATTTTGTGGACTACAGGTTAGGTGCTAAAACCGGCCTTGACTTACTTAAAGAAGCGATTGCCTTGAAATGTGAAGAGCCGATTGTATTGCTTACCGGTAAGGGAAATCAAAAGGTAGATATGGAAGCAATGGAAGAAGGAGCATTTGACTACCTTATTAAATCGGAGTTAAACACAGAGAAGCTGGAGCGCTGTATCCGCTACTCGCTTGAACGCGCTGCTTCGGTAAAGGCATTGAGAGCAAACGAGCGCAGGTATCGTAATGTGTTCGAGAAATCGAAGGACGCCATATTTATTACGTATCGCAATTTGCAATTTAAAGACGTTAACCTCGCTACGTCCGAATTGCTGGGCTATGGCCCGGAAGATTTGCTGCAAATAAATCTGTACGACCTTATCGTGGGTGACGGATTGCGGGCAAGGATTGCGGGAGATCTTGAGCGCGATGGCGAAATCATTGATCTGGAGATCATTATCATGGATAGCCATAACGAAAGCAAGATTTGTATTCTCTCCATGTCCTTGCAGAATGCAGGTAATACGGACGAGCATGTCCAGGGAATTATTCATGATATTACTAATCTTAAGAAGGCAGAGAAGATAGCGCTTCAGGCAGAAAAGCTGGCTGCCGCAGGTCGTCTGGTCAGAACACTTGCCCACGAAGTTCGAAATCCATTGAGCAACATCCAGATGTCGGTAGAACAACTGGAATCCATGGCCAGCAAAGAGGATGACAAGATTTTCCTCGAAATCATTAATCGCAACAGCAAGCGCATTAATGGGTTGATTACCGAGTTGCTCAATTCCTCGCGACCTGTAGAGATGACTTACAAGGCGGTGAGTATACAAAATATATTGGACGCCACACTTCAGCTGGCTTTTGATCGTATGACGCTGAAGCAAATTAAAGCGGAGGTAAACTATCCGGATCAGGAATGCATGATCAACGCGGATATAGAAAAACTGAAAATTGCATTCCTCAATATTCTCATTAACGCTACGGAAGCTATCTTTTCTGATCAAGGTTTGATCAGCATATCACTTATTGCAAAGAGCCAATTCTATATTGTAGAAATCAGGGATAATGGATGCGGCATCGCACCTGAAAATCTTTCCAAGCTGTTTGAGCCCTACTTCACCTCCAAGCGAAATGGCATGGGATTAGGGCTGGCGTCAACGTTAAACATTCTACAATCTCATCAGGGAATTGTAGATGTCAAATCTCAGGTGGATCACGGAACCACCTTTATTATCGCTTTTCCCAAAGCAAACCTGGTGGCCGATAGACAATAAAGAAGGCCATCTGAAAAGAAGGCCTTCTTTATTGTCGTTCTATTTCTTTAGAAATTAGAAAGTGAACCCAACATATACTGTTCCAAAGTTATTTTTCAAATCATTGGTTGCATTGCCCACTGCACTACCTGATTTTCCAATTTCTTTAAGTCCATAATTGTAACGAGCACCTAATGTGAAACCTTTTGATTCAAATGCTACACCACCCGCTAATCCATAATCGAAACGGTTGAAATTGTCCACATCATAATCCTTGATGTTTTCAATAGTACCGTTATTATTCAGATCTTTCACATTAGCCGAAGTGAGGAAGGAGGCATAAGGCCCTGCATGAATATTAAAGTACTCACCGAGGTTGATAACCGCTAAAACAGGTACTTGTACATAATTCAGGTTGAAGCGATATTCACCTTTGCCGGCAAGGAAATTGTTATAATCGATCTTTGAACCCTGGCTGCTGTAAAGAATCTCGGGCTGAATGGCAAACCCTCTTGTAACTGGCATCTTCGCCATCAAACCCAAATTCAAACCTACCTTAAGATTCTCATCGCTTGCTTCATCTCCCGAACGAAGATTTGCCAGGTTAATACCACCTTTGATACCGAACTTAGGTGTCAGGGGATCCTGGTCCTGTGCCTTTGCAAAGCTCACCGTCATTGCTACAAGTGCAGTTAGTAAAAATATTTTAGTCGTTTTCATAATTCTTGTTTTTTGTAAATACAATGGTTTATTTCCATTGTTTATTAAAATCACGATGCCATTGGATCAATGCATCTTTTGTAGATATTAACCCATAGTTTGATGAGGTGATTACCCATGGCTTGTAGAATTATATGGATAATCTTATCATTACTTATCATTAAAAAGTAAAAGAGAAGTAGCGGGTAAAATAAAAAGGTCTTACCTGATATAGTAAGACCTTTGAATGAAAAAAGAGGTGAGAACAATGCTTAGCTTAACTTCAATGTACCTACTTCTCCTTCGTACTTTTTCTTTTTTAGTGAGCGCTTTTACCATATTATAAAGCACTACATTTTATTGGAAGCGGAATTCCAGAATTTAGCTTCTTCCGTAATTACTTTAATAAGGCACAGCTCAGGGTCACTTGTACCATGTGGAAACCAGGCTTTAAGCATTGGCTTCCATAGTTCTTCAATCTTCACTTTGTCGATGATGATATTAGAGATTCCCTTGATATTGACATACGTATTATCTCCCGGATGGGAATAAATAAGATAAGCACTGTTATCGTAACTCTTATCCATAATTTTTTCTCCAAGCTCATTGGTAAAAAACCAGAAGTTACCCTCATCATCTACATCAATAGTCGTCATTGGTCTGCTGGTTACTTCGCCACCGTTATCTACGGTAGTGAACATGCATACGGGTACTTTTTTTACGAGCTCGCGCAGCTTTTCAATTGATTCGGTATTGTCATTGATCGTTTCCATAGTTGTGTTGGGTGAAGTGTATCTGGCTTATAAATGGATTGCTAACTAATGGCTTCCTGAGCCCGCCTGCTTCTGTGCCTGGTCAATCAATTCCTGGTTGGCATAAATGGCAAACTCTACTCTGCGATTGACCGCCATGTTAGCAGGGCTGTCATTAGGCACTTTAGGTTGCTCTTCCCCATACCAGTTAATTCTCATTCTTGAATTGGCTACTTTCTGTGTGGCGAGGTAGTCGCCCACTGAATCTGCTCTTTTCTTCGATAAGGTTTTGTTTGATGCATTTGACCCTTCCGAATCGGTATGTCCTTCAATCAAAATGAATGTGTCCGGATATTTGTTAAGAATACCTGCCAGGTCATTGAGTTTGGTTTGCGACATGGCGCTGATGTTTGATTTATTGGTTTCAAACAAAACACCGGAATCAAAAGTCACATTGATCCCTTCTCCGACACGCTGCACCTTGGCACCGGGTATCTGGGCGATTTCATCGGCTTGTTTGTCCATTTGTTTTCCGATAATTCCACCCGCTACACCACCTACGGATGCACCTATAATCGCACCCAGCGCGGTGTTACCCGCTACCTTACCAATACCAGCACCAACGGCTCCACCTGCACCCGCACCGATCATGGCACCTTTTTGTGATTTTGTAAGGGAGCTGCATCCCAGCATATAGAAGAGAATAATGGCCCCTCCGATTATTAATGTTACTTTCTTTTTCATGATTCTTTATTTACGGTATTATTTGGTTGAGAGGATGCCTTCCGAAAAAATCCGGTCAGGTTCCTCTTCAGTCATAACTGCACTTCAATCGCAATTGATTTTCTTTTATAGTTATTTTTTTTTACTGGTATTATTATTCTTGGCGAAATAAATGGTTCGCTCATCACTGTCTTCATCTTCCAGATAGGAATGGTCAATGATTGATTTATGTCGCAACCGGTTTGCCAGCAATTGAAAGTCCATGCTTTCATTAGTGGACGGTTTCATTCCTGTGGATGAAGCGTATGGCGCACGCCCTCTGCTGATTTCCTGATGAGGATGCTGCTGTATATATGATTTTCTTTGCATGATTGTCGTAGTTAAAAATTCCTGATGATATATTTTAAAAACAGGTGCCAATAGAGACGAGTCCTGAAACAAGTGTAAGCGATTATAAATTGTTTTGTCGGGGAATTGTTTCTACTACTATAAGTAAATTTGAGAATCAACCTAGCTAATAATACAATTGAGGTTGTTTCGTCTAATGAATTTATCTGTTCAAATCCATTAGATAGAATAACCGATTTTAATAGAAGGAAAAAATGCAGAAGATGTATATCTTTTAATCTGCGAAGGATGATGCTTTGCTCAAGGCAGCTTTCAAATTCTAATCTGAAATTAATTCAAAAATACCCGGTATCAACCCATATCAAATCAATTTGATGTTACACACATAATCAAAAAGAGAGTAAGAACTCAATTGATAAAAAAGCTTCTGTTTGGTTGTCAATTGCAAAACAAATTATTCGCGAATAGCTTTGTTTCTTTTGGAAAGGAGCTTATCCTTTATTTTTATAAGAAATGGTAACGCCTTATCTGTGTAATGCGAAGAGTAGTTTTTAACGAGGGCTGGCACAACCAAACGAAGCAATGGGTTAGATGAAGCCAATATTTTTTTCAAAATCCAATCGATCGTAACACTGGTGCCTAATTTTACAGCGCCATTATTCCTCGCATCGGGCAATGCAAACCTGCCTATAAAAGAGATGACATTTAAAGCAGGTTGTAATTCCTGTTTAAGCTCAATTACATCTTTCTTAATCTGCAACTTTTGGACCTGCAAGAGTTCCCTCATTTTCTGCTGCTCCTCGATGAGTTCTTCATAATTAGTAATGACTTTATTCATATACCTTACGGATTAGAACGTTTCTGATCATGGGAAAGAGGAATGACTTTCTGAAAACAAGTATTATAATGATGAGGAAAATATAGAATCCGGACACAATACCGAATCCGGCTAACATATTATGCATTTGCTCACCCAGCCACCATCCGATGCCCATAAAGGCAAACAACATGGCAAACATGATGAAGAGGATAACTACAATGCTGGTAATACCTGCCGATATAATTCCTGTGGCCTTCGCTGTAGCATTTAGTGCACTTAGTTTGTAGAACGTTTCAAGATAATCTCCGATGTGTTCGGTAAGTTCCTCTGCCTTATCTTTGAGCTCTCCCATAGTCACAATTGAAAGTTAGTCGTCATAATTAGGAGTAACAATCAAAAGGTGATGCCAGACGGGCTCAAAGTAGAGAATAGAGATTTGGGAAAATAGTTCTACAATTATTATTGGAATTTGGCAAGATTATTTTCAAGTTTAGGAAATGATTATTAAGGGATTACATTTAGCGGTTCAAAGGCATTAACAAAGAAAGAGGTTAGCGGACTTATGGGACTCAAGGTTTTGGTTATTGATGATGAACGTGATATTTGTAGTCTGTTAGATACTTTTTTAACGACCAATGGCTATGATGTATACACCGCTTCTACGCTTACGGATGGAATCAGAATGATGACGGAAACACAACCGGATATCATTTTCCTGGATAATAATTTGCCTGATGGTTTGGGATGGGATAAGATCGACACCATTCAGCAAACACTGCCTCAATGTAAGATCAACCTGATCAGCGCTTATAAATTTATCCCGGGCTCAATTAAAGATAACCCATCCATCAACCTGATTGAAAAGCCAATCAGTTTTGCAATTTTAAAAAACTATCTCTGACCTGCGAAGTAGCAGAATCGTCTCTTCCGAATTTTAAATATCAGGATTTAAAGCAAATCTTAACTGGCATAAGCTTTTAACTTCATTGCTGAATAACCTATCAGCATGAAAAACTTTTTACTGAAAACAGCTGAAGTTGTAAAATTTATAGGGAAAACACTTAACCATTTTTTCAGACCACCTTTCGAAGTAAAGGAAATTTTGAAGCAGTGTTTTACTGTTGGCTACAAGTCTTTATTTCTCATTGGTTTCACTTCGTTTATAGCAGGCGTTGTCTTCACACGGCAATCCCGTCCTTCACTTGCTTCCTTTGGTGCAGAATCGTGGCTTCCTTCATTAGTATCTCAGGCAGTGGTTCGCGCGCTGGGGCCTTTGATTACAGCACTCATTTGCGCAGGGAAGCTCGGGTCTAATATCAGTGCGGAATTAGGAAGCATGCGGGTATCCGAGCAGATTGATGCAATGGAAGTCTCCGGAGTCCGGCCATTCGCTTACCTCGTCAGTTCAAGAGTGATTGCCACCACCATCATGCTCCCCATACTCGTCATCTATGCTGATCTGATCGCGCTGTTCGGATCATACCTGACAGTAAACTCGATCAACGGATCCAGTTTACGCTTATACATTAATGAAGCAATGGGCTCCATTACATATCTTGATATTTTTTCTTCCATCATCAAATCCATCTTTTTCGGATTTGCTATTGGAGTGATCGGATGCTATACCGGCTATAATGCTTCGGGAGGAACGATGGGAGTGGGCAAGGCAGCTAACAGTGCAGTAGTCACTTCCATGCTTTCTATTTTTATTATTGAGCTGATTGTACTTCAGTTTGTTACGTTAATCAGACAAGGATGAAATCACAGCCATTAGGAGCTATTCCTGAAGTGAAGGAAGGAGAAGCTGTTGCAAAAATCAGTCACCTGAATAAATCATTTGGTGATCGTGCAATCCTGAAAGACCTCAGCATTGATTTATTGAAAGGTGAAAACCTCGTTGTGATAGGGCGATCGGGTGCCGGTAAATCCGTTTTGATTAAATGTATGGTACGATTAATCGAACCTGATTCAGGCGACATTAATGTACTTGGATTTGATGTGCCCAGGCTGGACGTAAAACAATTACGTGAGCTGCGCTTACAGGTAGGCTTTTCCTTCCAGGGAAGCGCGCTTTACGACTCGATGACGGTACGTGAGAATCTTGAATTTCCATTGCGAAGAAATTTAGGAATTACCGATCAAAGTCAGCTTAATGAAGCAGTTGAAGAAGCATTGGAAGATGTAGGGCTGAGCCATACCATTGATCAATATCCATCGGAATTATCGGGTGGAATGAAAAAACGGATCGGAATAGCCCGTACACTTATTCTCAAACCAAAGATCATGCTTTATGACGAACCTACCGCAGGACTTGATCCTATCACTTCTGGTGAGATCAATGAGCTGATCGTTAAGTTCAGAGATAAATATCACACCTCTTCCATCATCATCACTCACGACATCAGCAGTGCGCGTGCCACTGGCGATCGGATAGTAGCTCTTATGGATGGCACGATTAAGAAGGAGGGAACATTTGAAGAAATGAAAGCGACCGATGATCCTGAACTGGCACGGTTCTTTAATTATTAACAGCGATACCTAATCAGATAAAAATGAAAACGAATGAAGTTCAGCAGAACCTAAAGCTTGGAATATTTACCACCTTCGGGATTGTAATTTTTTTGGTTGGGGTTTATTTTGTAGGCAGTCAAAACAGTTTGTTCAGTAAAACATTTTCTGCGTATGCCATCTTTAAAAATGTAGAAGGTTTAAATAAAGGCGATGGGGTGTGGCTCTCCGGTGTAAAAATCGGAATTGTAAAAGAAGTCAGCATCTTCCAGGATGGAAAAGTAATTGTACAGCTTTCGTTGAAGGACAAACAAAATCAGTTTGTGAAACAAGATGCAACAGCGACCATTGGTTCAGATGGATTAGTTGGAAATAAGATTGTCGTGATACGCCCCGGAAATGCAGCACAGATACTTCAGGATAATGATACGATCAATTCCGCTTCCCCAACGGATACACAAGAGCTTTTTGATCTGGCTAAAGATGTAGGTGAAAATACACGTTCATTAACGGAGGATTTGAAAACATTGGTAGCCAAACTGAACAAAGGGCAGGGTGCAGTAGGAGAGTTGCTGAATGAGGACGGGACCATTTCAAAAGATATTCGCTATGCGGTGGCAAAACTGAAAGAAACAACGGTACAGACTTCACAGGCTTCGGGTCAGCTGAATTTAATGATGACCAAATTGAATAACGGAGATGGATTGATCAGTCGCCTGGCCACGGATACTTCCCTGGTGGTGGTATTTAATGAGACATTTGATAATGTAAAGGCAGTAAGCCGTAATGCTGCCGCCATGTCGAAGAACCTGGAGGAAGTAGTAAAGAAAATGAATAATAAGAACAGCGCTATTGGTCTTGTGCTTACTGACACCGCTTTCGCGGATAAGCTGAAGGTAACAGTAGATAATGCGAAATCGGCTTCCATTAAACTGGACGAGAACCTGGAAGCCATGCGTCATAATTTTCTTTTCAGAAGATATTTTAAGAAGAAAGAAAAGGAGAAAGAGAAGTCCTGATTAATTTTTTTTTAGGAATGAAGAAATCAAAAAGGCAATACAAAAAACAGCCATCTGAACAGGCGGCTGTTTTTTTAACATTTACTGTTAACTAAGCTAAGCCATTTCCTGCTCTGCTTCCTGGTTGATATTGGATTCGGCCAGTGAAGTAAGAAGCTCATCGGTTTGTTTTTCTTCTTCCAGCGTTCGGCCCAGGATATCTTTTATATCTGTACGTCCTATTGTTTTCGCCAGCTGGGCAAGACCACCGTAGGTGGCAATTTCATAATGCTCAATTTTCTGTGCAGCGAAGATCAAACCCACATCGCGCGTTGCCGAATTCCTGTCGGTATCTTTAATGATGCTTTCACCCTCTTTGACAAGACCATCCATTGCTTCACATTTCTTTGCACGTGCCTTATGTCCCATCAGCTCGAATACCTGTTCCAGACGGGCTACGTGCTCTTCTGTGGCGGTAAGATGATCCGCAAAGGCCTGCGCCAGATCTTCAGAAGTAGCTGCCTTTTGCATTTTGGGCAATGCCTTTACAAGATGCTTCTCTGCCCAATAGATGTCACGCAACTCATCGATAAAAAATTCTTCAAGAAGCGTTTTTGGATCTTCCGCAGCGGCAGAAGAGCCGTTTTTGTATTGCGTTGTTTTTTCCATGATAAAAAAATTTTGGTTGTGGCTATTAAAGCGTAAAAAAGACTGCCCTTATAAAAATGGATTTGATAGTATCATTATGCATATATTATTCTACAGGGAGGTGACTTATGTGAAGCATTTTAAATAACCGGGGTTAAGCATGGAAGGCGGGAATTTACAAAGGCGGAATAAAAAGAAAAGATTAAGTGGCAACTGATTTTAACAACTGCAGCAGGAGGCTTTTTATATTTTTTATTTTCTAAAAACAGAGGTCATGAAAAAGATACACGAGAAGAAATCAGATAAGGCACAACGTGAGAAATTTCCCGGTTACCCTCCTTATCCCGATGGAGAGGATATTACCGTGAACAATAAGCGAATCCCCATTGACAATGAAGGAAGACCCTTGCCGGAGACAGAAGAACCAATCACAGAAGAACCAATCCTTAGCAAAACGAAAAAAGGAACAAATGATTCGGATCTTACCGAAGATGATTTTCAGGCGTTAGGGCCGGTGGATCTTAATCTGGATATGGGCGAAGATGAAGAATTGCTGAAGCAGCGTAAAGAACCTGTTGACTTCACCGGGGGCGACCTGGATGTACCCGGAAGTGAGCTGGATGATGAAAGTGAACGTGTAGGAAGTGAAGACGAAGAAAACAATTCCTACAGTCTTGGTGGAGATGCAAATGATAATCTGGAGGAACGCAAGGATTGATAGTGTAGGATATTTCAATACTGCAATTTTTCAGGTGGGTATAAATGTGCCCATTTAGGGTTATATTTAAAGAGTGTTGAAAAGATTACCGTGGCATCAATTTTCATCCAGTAACCTCATGTCATTGAACTGAATGAAGGGGAGCACGATTTTAAGAAAAGTAACAATTAAGATTTTAAAAATTACGGGATGGCTGCTGTTTTCTGTAGTAATATTACTTATCGCTTTAACCTTTGCTGTACAAATCCCGTCCGTTCAAAACAGGCTCGTTCAACAAGCCGTTGGTTTTCTTAAAGGTAAAATAAGAACGGAAGTCCGCCTGGAACGAATCAGTCTATCTTTTCCAAAAAAAATAGTCCTTACCGGGGTGTATTTCGAAGACCAGGCTAAAGATACCTTACTTTATGCCAATGAATTAGCTGTTGACACAGATCTCTGGGGTCTGCTCAATCATGAGATTCAGTTGAATCAGGTTCAGCTCGATCAGCTCACTGCAACCGTCAATCGTTCATCACAAGGTATATTTAACTTCGATTACATCATCAAGGCCTTTGCCGGTGATACTACCGTAACCGATACTACTTCACAAGCCTGGATATTTTCCATCTACAATGTGGAATTGGGTAAATCAAAAATTGCTTTCCATGACTCATTGGATGGAAATTTTGCCAATGTGCAGATCGGTGAACTGGCCGTGGAGATGGATCAGTTTGATCTTGAGAAATCGATCTACCATGCGGACGAAATTAATCTTGCTGATATCAACGCGTTGGTTCTTCAGACAAAGAATCCACAGCTTGCTGCTGAACCTGATTCAACTTCAAACTCTTCCTCATCATCACCGGATATCCGCTTTGATGCTATTCATTTAAAGAATATCAGGGCATCCTATACGCAGCAGTTTGCAGGGCAGGTGGCTCAGCTTCATCTCGGTGAAGCCACTCTGGACGCAGATGTAATTGATTTGAAAAAACAAGTGATTGAAATGAACCGGATCTCTTTATCCAATACGTTTCTTTCCTATCACCAGATGGATAATGGTGATGCAAAGAAGGTGGACAAAGAATTGAAAACAGATTCAAACACATCACAGCCATGGAAGATCCGGCTGGATGAATTGGATTTATCCGGATTGGCTTTGCAGTATTATGATTTCAGAACGCCATCAGTTACCTCCGGAATCGACTTCAATCATTTATGGATTTCAGATTTCGATTTACAGGCTGATCATATCGCGATGGACGGAGAGAACATGAACGCGGAAATAGAAAGCCTGATGGCAAGAGATAAGAGCGGGTTTGCCATCACCTCAGCCGAAGCGGATCTTTCGCTGACCCCTCATTCGATCACTATTTCGGACCTTAATTTGAATACACCCGCAAGCAGGATCACCTTACAGGCAAAAGCAAATTTTGCTTCTCTCGGACTGATCGGCAAAAATTATGCAGATGCTTACCTGAGAATTGCCGTAGAGAATTCCAGACTCTCTGTAAGCGATCTAATGTATTTTCAGCCTCATTTTTTAGATGACGTTCCGCTTAAATTAAAGAAATCAAGTTTCGTACACATCGATGCTGTCGCTCATGGCAAAATGAAAGACCTCAACATCAGCCAGCTGAACCTCCAGGCTTTTGATAGTACTTCATTAATTGTCAGAGGCAGCGTCAAAGGTCTTCCGGACTTTGACAAAATCAATATGGATATTCGCCTGGATAAATTTTACACTACCAGGAAAGATGTCGATGACGTAGTACCCGATTCATTGCTTCCGGCTTCCGTGCATCTTCCCCGGTGGATCAATCTTTCCGGTGATTTTAAAGGCACCCTGAAGACCCCCGATGTTCATGCCTTGCTTCGAAGCAGTGCAGGAACGGTTGATCTTACGGCCAGGATGAATCTTGATTCAACCGTTACGAAAGAGAACTATACCGGTAAACTGAATGTGAAAGATTTTTATGTAGGAAACATTTTAGGAGATAGCACGATGGGTAAACTGGATATGACTGCCTCTATAAAAGGTGCAGGCTTAAAACTGAATAACCTCAATGCATTGTTTGATGTTACCGTGCACCAATTTGTATATAAGAATTACGCCTATAAAAATTTTAAGCTGAATGGTAGCATGAAAAAATATTTCTTCTCCGGCACCGCCTTGCTGGAAGACAAGAATCTTGATTTCATGATTAAAGGAGATATGAACTATAACGATTCGATCCCCGACTATAAACTTACCTTCGTATTAAAGAATGCCGACTTGGGGGAACTGCATCTTTCAGAGCGGCCGCTTAAAGCAAGAGGAACACTGGATGTGGATTTTGCTACATCCGATTTTAAAGTAATTAATGGCGATGTGACCATCCGGAAGTTTGGCGTGTATAATGGGGAGGCTTTGTACATGGTGGACTCTTTGTTGTTTGCCTCCATCGATCAGAAAGGAGAAAGCAAGATCTCCATCCGCTCGGATATTTTAGATGGCGATTTTAAAGGCACCATCAATCTATACAGTCTGCCACAGGTGGTACGAAGACATTTCAATAGCTATTTTTCACTGAACGATACGACTTACGATAAGCCTGTTGCACCACAGAATTTTGAATTTAAGCTGGTTGTAAAGGACACCGATTTGTTCACCGAAGTTCTGTTTCCTGACCTTGAACCATTTATTCCAGGAGAGATTGCAGGTGAATTTGACAGTGAAGAACGTAAGCTTGATCTGCGCTTTGGTATTTCAAAAATCCGCTACGGAAGTATGTCGGTTGATTCCTTACGCTTTAATGTGATCTCTGACAAAAAGAAATTGAATTACTCTTTTTCCCTGCGAAACCTGGCGGCAGATACATTGCACATAGCCGGATTACGATTTTCAGGTAATGTGGCCAACGATTCACTACGCACCCGGCTCACCGTTCTTGATTCCGTGCGTGAAGAAAAATACATCGTAGGCGGGGTGATCAACAGCTACAAAAATTCGTATCGTTTCCGCCTCCTCGCGGATGAGTTGCTTCTGAATTATAAGGAATGGACCACTCCTGAAGACAACTATGTCTTAGTCAACAGGACGGGACTGCAACCACATCATTTTGAAGTAGGGAAGGAGAATCAGAAAATTTCGTTGCTGAAGAAAACCGGAAAGGATTCAGCTCTTTCGCTGGTCTTTCAGCATCTCGACCTGAAAGACATGACCAGCCTCGTGGAAGGCATAACACCGATTACCGGTATTGCAGACGGAGATTTAACTATTTCTGCAGCCGAACGCGGTGCATTCAGCTCGAAACTTCGGATCAGTCAATTTTCCATTCTGAGTCAGACCTGGGGAGACCTGGTGGTATCACTGAATAAAACAACCACTTCGCCTTATAACATTGATTTGGGAATAAAGGGTGAAAAAGTTAATATGAAGATAACAGGCACCTATCACCCTTCTGATCATGCCAGTGTGGATATTACTGCCGAGCTTTCAACGCTTAACCTCGAAGCCCTGCAGCCGCTTACACTGGGTACTATGAAGCGAATGGACGGTTCTCTGTCGGGCAAACTGAAGGTCAAAGGAAATCTAAGCAGGCCCGGCATCGATGGGACTTTTACCTTTAAGAATGCATCATTTGTTCCCTCAGCAGTAAACAGTGTTTTCAAGTTAGATAATGAAACGATTAAAATCACGGAAGAGGGTATTGATTTTAACAAGCTGAAGATACTGGACGAGAAGAACAATGTAGCCAGCATTGATGGAGAGATCACTACCAAAGACCTGACCACGTTCGTACTTAACCTGGATGTACGTGCCGATCATTTTCAATTGCTTAATTCCACGAAGGAGGACAATGATCTGTTCTTCGGGAAAGTTGAAGTAACTACACGTATGCGCATACGAGGTACTTCGGAGCAGCCGAAAGTGACGATGGAAGTAAGCCTTGGAGATAAAAGTAATTTTAATTTTGTTGTCCCTCAGTCCGAAAAAGGAATTCAGGAGCAGAAAGGCATCGTAACGTTTGTAGATAAGGATGCCTATAAAGATCCCTTCCTCGCCTCCATCCAACCATCCGGCTCAGAGAAGCCTACGTCATTTCATGGTATTGATTTGACTGCGAATATCGATCTTACCGATGGCGAAACGTTTAACATTATTATCGATCCTGCGACAGGTGATAAACTGTCAGTAAAAGGAAATGCCGCACTCACCTTCAATATGAATGCATCGGGTGATATGACCCTGGCCGGCCGTTATGAAATTACTTCCGGCTCATACGATTTTTCTTTTTATAAGTTAGTCAAACGAAATTTTATTATTGAAAAAGGAAGTACGATCACCTGGTATGGCGATCCGATGGAAGCGCAAATGAATATCAAGGCACTTTATAAAGTGGAAACCTCACCCATGGAGCTGGTGTCGAACCGGATTGATATTGCTAATCCGCAAGAGGTGAATAGGTATAAGCAACGTATTCCGTTTTTTGTTTATCTGATGATTCAGGGAGAGCTGCTTGCACCACAAATCAGTTTTAGTCTGGATATGCCTGCTGATAAGCAGAACCTGTTTGGCGGTAATGTGTATGCGACCATCCAGGATCTGAATACGCGGGAATCGGATCTGAATAAACAGGTATTTGCCTTGCTGGTATTGAAACGATTCATAGCCGAAAATCCTTTCGACAGCCAGGGAGGTGGAGACCTGGGAAACTCCGCCCGCACCAGTGTAAGCCAGATTTTAACCGAACAACTGAATCGGTTATCACAAAACATAAAAGGAGTGCAGCTTTCGTTCGACCTGAAATCGTATGATGATTATTCAAATGGTACAGCTCAGGGGCAAACCCAGTTTCAGCTTGGCCTGTCGAAAACACTTTTCAACGACCGGCTGGTGGTAAAAGTTTCGGGTAACCTCGATATTGAAGGTCAGGATGCCGCACAACAAAACTCTGCTGCTGATTATATAGGCGATCTCGCGCTGGAGTATAAGATAACGGAAGACGGACGCTTTCGCATTACCGGTTTTAGAAATGGAAACTACGACATGATCGATGGAGAGCTGACGGAAACAGGTGCAGGTCTTATCTACATTAAAGATTACAATGCATTTAGCGAACTCTTTAGGGCCAATGAGAAAGAGAAACCTTAGTTGGCATACTCATAAGAATAGTGGCGTAGCACTAGTTGCTTTATTGCTGCTGCTATCTGGCTGTTCGTCCACCAAATATTTAAAAGAAGGGGAAACGTTCTACGATGGAGCAGAGATTGAATGGGATACCCGCGGGCGAAGAATTGGCCGGAAGAAAATACTACAACGCGAGTTGAAAGAATACATTACCCCGAAGCCTAATCCAAAATTTTTAGGCTCTCGTCCGGGAGTATGGTTTTATTATGCAACGGGTAACCCAAACAAGAAAAAAGGATTTCAGAATTTCCTAAAAAACAAATTAGGTAAGCCTCCTGTATTGCTGAAAGATGCCACACCTGACCGAACAGCCAATTTGCTCAGTGGCTATCTGTACAATGAAGGATACTTTAAATCGGAAGTAACGGCTTCGGTGAAAACCAGGAAAAAAGAAAGTAAAGTCATTTACACCATTAAGCTGGAGAGGCCTTTTCGCCTGCGCAACATCGAATATCCACAAGCGAAAGACAGCACGTATAGGAGTATTATCCGTTCAGTAAAGGAAAAATCGCTGCTGAAAGAAAAACAACGCTACCAGTTGGGCCGGCTGGAGGCAGAGCAAAAACGAATTGAAAAGGAATTGAAAGATTATGGATTTTATTATTTTGATGATCGCTATTTATTATTTGTGGCCGACAGCACGGTAGGCAAAAGACAAGTGGATCTTGACCTGGAATTGGAACCTGATATTCCCCGCAGGGCAAAACGTATTTATAAAATCAATGAAGTAACTATTTTTCCGGAGTATACGCTTTCGCGCGATTCGCTGGCGACCGATGGCGATAGCATTGATGTGGATGGATATAATTATATAGAACATTCTCATTTTTTTCGTCCTCACATTATTACCGATGTGATCAACTTAAAAAAAGGAGAGACCTATAGCCGCGAAGCACAGGACCTTACCGTCACTCACCTGATGGGCCTGGGAACATTTAAGTTTGTGAATGTAAAATTCCGTCCTGCCGATAAAGACTCTGCTTTATTGAACGCCAATATTTACCTCACACCTTTGAAACGAAAATCGATTCGCATGGAAGTACAGGGCGTATCCAAGTCGAATAACTTCGTAGGACCTGGCGTAAGCTTAACTTTTACGAATAAGAATTTTGTAAAGGGAGCGGAGTTGTTTCAGGTTAAGTTAAACTCTGCATACGAAGTCCAGATCACCAGGCAAAATCAACAACCGCTCAATTCTTTTGAATTTGGATTGGAAACAAGCCTGACCTTTCCACGCTTCATTACGCCCGTTAAACTCGACTTCAGTTTGAAAAGATATTTGCCGAAGACACAAATCAAAGCCGGTTTCAACTTACAGAACAGGGTAGGGTATTTCCGGCTTAATTCGTTTAACGTGGGATATGGATACAATTGGAGAGAGACGGCCGCCAAGACGCATGAGCTGTTTCCTATTGATATTACTTTCGTGAGAACGGATAAAAAGTCCCCAGAGTTTTTAGCATTGACAAACAGCAATCCTACGCTGGAGAAATCATTTGAAAACCAGTTTATCATAGGTACACGCTATTCGTATACCTTAAACACACAGTTGCAGGAACAGCAGCTCGATAAATATGAAAAACGTCAGATCAAAGAATACAGTTTCTATTTTAAAGGAAGTGTGGATGTGGCAGGAAACCTGTTGCATTCCGTTCAGAACAAAATTGAAAAATCGAGAAGCGATTCGTTGGAATTGTTTGGGCTTCCGTATTCCCAGTTTGTACGTGGCGATGTGGATTTTCGCTATTACTGGCAGCCGGACAGAAGTAATAAATTAGCTACGCGAATATATGTAGGGTCTGGCTTTGCTTATGGAAATTCATCCACTATGCCTTACATCAAGCAGTTCTCTATCGGAGGCTCGAACAGTATCCGTGCCTTTCCTGCCCGCTCCCTTGGCCCGGGCTCTTACAATGTACGAACTGACGAAAAGTTAGTGGGTGAAACCAAAACACTCTTTATTGATCAGCGTGCTGATTTTAAACTGGAGGGCAACGTAGAGTATCGTTTTGATATCTATAAATCATTTAAAGGAGCTTTGTTTATTGATGCCGGGAATATATGGACCTGGAAAGATGACGAAAGAGAGGGCGGTGTATTTGATAAAGATACTTTTCTAAAGCAGATAGCCGTAGGCACCGGCTTCGGGCTGCGCTATGATTTCAGCTTCTTTGTATTGCGTTTGGATACTGCCTTCCCGTTGCGCAAGCCGTATCAAGTTGGTAACGAATGGGTGATTAATAAAATTGATTTCGGAAGTTCATCGTGGCGGGGAAGCAACCTGGTGTTCAACATTGCGATCGGATATCCTTTCTGACCCGTTCAGTTATCTGTTAACAGTTAACAGTCAAAAAGTGATTGATGATCATAAGAAACCGTACAAGAATTTACCTGTGATTCACGAATTCACCGGAAGAAGAATAAAGAACTCCGCTCCCTTATGCAATTCTGCCCGCGCGGTAATGTAACCTCCATGGTTGTCGATGATCTTCCTGGCAATCGCCAGGCCGATACCTGTGCCTTCATAATTTCTTCCATGAAGGCGTTGAAAGATTCCGAAGATCTTTTCGTGATATTCATTTTCAAACCCAATCCCGTTGTCTTTAACAGAAATACATATGAATGCGGCCGGATCAATATTCGTATCAGCAATGAAGAAAGAAGGAACGGCCTTCTGTTGGATAGTGATTACCGGATGATTGCCTTCTTTTTCACTGAACTTTAATGAATTGCTGATCAGGTTTTGAAACAGCTGACGCATCTGCCCGGGCACTGCGTGCACTCTTGGAAGATCGCTGGCAATGATGCGAGCTTGCTTGTCATGAATAGTAATTTCCAGGTCTTCACAGATTCTTTTAATGATACCATTCAAATCGACATCATCCTTGCTCAGTCCGTTATTGGAAAGCTTCGACAGGGTAAGCACATCTTCAATGAGTGTTTGCATTCTGCCGGAAGCAGAAATCATTTTTGCAAAATAGTTCTGCTCTTCAGGTATGAGCCTGTCTTTTACTTTAGACTGAAGGATGTTTCCGAATGCCTGTATTTTTCTTAATGGCTCTTTCAGATCATGGGAAGCAATAGAAGCGAACTGAAGAAGATCGTAGTTGGAACGTTCCAGCTGGGCATTAGAGTCTTCCAATTGCTGAGTCGTGAGTTTAAGGTCTTCCAGATTTTGTGCAATCAGGTACTCTGAATTTTTGTTTTCAGTAATGTCGGTGTGCGTGGTGACAATGCCATCCATCATTTTCACTACGGTAACATCAAACCATTTTTCATTGCTTTTGCTGTAATATTCAAAATTCAATGTTCTTCCTGTTTCCGCCACCTCCGCATATTTTCTGAAATATTCTTCCCTGGCATTGGGAAATACATCCATAAGTCGTTTGCCTTCCAGCGCACCCTGCCTGACGGAAAAGAATTTTTCAGCAGTAGGGTTGATGATGAGGTATTCAAAATCAATAATCACATTGTCGCTGTTGCGAACGGCTTTCTGAGCTGTAATCGCGTTGGTGGAGCTTTTAAAAACACTGTTTAAAATACTGCTTAGCTTTTTGTATTCACTCACATCAATGAAGTTGATCACAGCACCATCGACTGCTTTGTCGCGCCTCAGGTAAGGAGTAATTCGCATAATATAAAACCGGTCGTCCGTCATGGCGATCTCCTTTTCTATCGGATCGGAAGTCCGGATCACTTTCTTAATATCATCAATAAAATCATTGTTTTTGATATTAGTACTGATATCCATAATGGATCGCCCGATATCCGACTCGATAAGATTAACCATTCGGGTAACTGCAGGACTGTATTTACGGGTGATCAGCTTCCTGTCCACTAAAATCTGTCCTATTTCCGAATTGTTGAAATAATTGTTGAGGTCATCATTCAAATCAACCAATTCCTTGATTTTCAACTGATGCTCACCGCTCACAGTGTGCAGCTCTTCATTTAATGATTGCAGCTCTTCATTGGTGCTTTGCAATTCTTCATTGGTGGAAATCATCTCTTCGTTGCTGGATTGCAACTCTTCATTGGCTGTTTCCATTTCTTCAATAACGGCCTGAAGATTTTCGCGGGTTTCAGCCAGTTCCGCTTCCAGCTCACTGATACGTTCCTGGCTTTCCACCGAATCGCCTGAAACGGTTTTTATCGTTTTAGGCTCAAAAAATTCCTCTTCCAATACGATACAAAGAAAGGGCTGCTGAAATTCTTTCTGCTGTATATAGGGTTTCACAATGATGCTGATGTAACGGGAAACTTCCGCATCATGGATCATGACACGTTTCATTACCGAACGTTCATTTTGATTAATAGCTTTCCGGATACTCACCCCCAGGGCGACCGCCAGATCTGAAGGTACCAGCTTAAGCAGGTTAAAATTGAAATTGTCTTCCGGAAAATTCAGGAAGCTTTTATAATTTCCTATGGCTTGCTTAACATTAAAATCTTTGTCGATCAGAATGGCGGCCATCTTCCGCTCTTCCAGCAATGTATCCTTGAGGATTTCTGCCAGGTGTGCATTCGCATTTTTTTTATTGGGAGCCTGCGATCCGGTTAAAGAATAAATACGGTTTTCAATGGGGGACAGGAGGGAATCCTGTTCGAGCATCTTGGCTTTATTGGTGCACTGAAAAAGTTTCCACTTCCGGTTGATCTCCTTCATGGAATCTTTGAGTACACCGATGTTTTCACTTGGCCCCAGCATAAGGAAAGAATCGATGTCCAGCGCAAAGTGAAATTTCTTCAGCATCTTTCGCTGTAGCAGAGCGTTCACATAAATAAACATGTTACGGCAGGTGATCAGATCCAGGTGGCTGAAAGGAGGATCTTTCAATACATCGTGGTTGGCAAAGACGACATGCCTGCGCAGTTCAGGCTTAACACGGTAGGATGCATCTTCCCGGTTAAAATATCGATTCAGAAATTCTTTCGGAATATCCTTCTCAATGGAAGAAGTATAAACACCCTTGGATGCTGTGTCAAGAGAGTCCGTATCGATATCCGTAGCGAAGATCTTAAGATTGGGAAAGAACCTTTTTGTTCGCTGCATCTGGTCAAGAAACAGCATGGCTATCGAATACGCTTCCTCGCCACTGCTACATGCCACCACCCAGACCTTTACTGCATCTTCGGCTTTTTTGGTTTCCAGAATCCGGGGTATGGCTTCTTGCTTCAGGCTTTCAAAGGCCTCCTTATCTCTGAAAAACTTGGTGACGTTAATCAGAAATTCTTTCCCCAGTGTTTTGATTTCATTACTATTATCCAGTAAGTAGCTTTTGTAATCATCAATAGCACTGATTCCAATTTCCGACATTCTCTTTGAAAGCCGCCTGAACAAAGTAGGGCGTTTGTATAAAGTAAAATCATGATGCGTTGTTGTGTTCAGCAGGTTTAGAATTTCACGAAGCACCAGCTCATCTTTCTGATTGAGTTTACTGAACGACTTCAGCAACGGAGCATCCTTAATGCACTCTATGAGTTCTTCTCCCATCATCTCGGGAGGAATAATCAAATCAGCAAAGCCGCTGGCTACCGCACTATTTGGCATACCGTCAAAAGCAGCACTCAGTGGATCCTGCACCAGCACAATGCCTCCGTTATTTTTAATGGCTTCAATTCCTTTGGTACCGTCAGTACCGGTGCCGGAAAGAATGATACCGATCGCATTTCGGCCAACATCCCCTGCCAGTGATTCGAAGAACACGTCTATTGCATTGTTGGGAAGGCGTGTCTTCAGTTTTTCGTCCAAATGCAGAAGCCCTCCCTGTATGGTCATTATTTTTTTGCTGGGGATTACATAAATGCAATTAGGTGCTACGGGCATACCATCCTGTGCTTCAAGAACCTGCATTTCAGTGTGACGGGAGAGCAGGTCTGCCATCAGGCTCTTGTAGTCAGGAGATAAATGCTGGATGACCACGAAAGAGAATCCGGTATTATCGGGCATATAATCAAACACATCATGGATGGCTTCCATACCTCCTGCCGAGGCACCAATGCCAACGATAAAAGAGTGTGGCTCAGGTTTACTGTTGGTATCTTCTGGATTCTTTTTCATTATAATTACCCTTTGCACGATAAAAATATGTGCCTATCTTTAAAACTCATGAATGCAATTTCCATACTGCTGATAGAAGACGATCCGGATGATATTGAATTGATGCAAGAGGCATTGATGGATAATAACATAGAGTACAAACTCGAAACGATCAACCAGGGAGATCGTGTGGTAGGATACCTCGAGTTGTGCAAAAAATTCCCCGACATCATCATCTTGGATTTGAACCTTCCTAAACTGCATGGGAGAGAAGTACTTACAAGGCTTAAACAATCTGAAATGTTTAGAAGCATCCCCGTAGTTATACTCACTACTTCTTCTTCCCCCGTGGAAAAAGAGTATTGCTTGCGGGTGGGAGCAAGTTCGTTTATTACCAAACCCTCTACCGTGGATGGTTTTAACGAGACCGTTTCCGAAATTGTAAACATTGCCCGCTTTGAATTAAAGAATTAGTTAAAGCTGCCTACTCTTTTCTTTCTTTTGCTTTATCCTTAATTTCACTGGAGATATTTTTCCCATGATCTTTTAGATCGGGCACGAGGCCATCGAGTTTATAGGCAGTTACCAGGCCCGAGAATAGCGACTTCCACCAAAAGTGAAAGATTGCTCTCCGGGGATTCCGATAATATAAAATAGTCCCTGTTTTTTTATCACCACTCTCGGTCTGTTCCGAATTTCTCTTCAGCACAAAAAGATTAATGACCGCAGTCTTGAATTTACTGATGATGGTTTTATCATTCTTGTCTTTTTTCATGCTGATGATCTTTAATTCATTATAATTTAATTCCACATTTCCATCGGATCGGGTTTTGTTATAAATGAAATTAAAGTTAAAATCAGTCATTATTCCTGACTCGATCCTCGTTTGAAAAGAGGGCACCAGGATTTCATTTACCAACGTAAGCGGAAAGTCTTTTAAAGAACCTGTTGTCGTATACGCTTTAGTCGTATCCGAAGGAAAAACAAAACGGGCATCCAGTTTTCCTTTTCCCATAAACAATGCGGTAGTTCTCATTGTGACATCTTCCTTTTCCACTGCCTTATTGTGAAGATGAACAATAGTGGAATTCATTTTATCAAAAAAGACATAGCCGGTCGAATCTCCTTTTTCCGGAAACTCTTCATATTTCACGAAACTGTTTTTAATTTTAATGGTATCAACACTTAGCTGAAAAGGAAGCTTTTGTAAAAACTCCATGGGCATTTCGGCTACTGTTTTCTTCAGGAACGGATAGCGCTTGTCTCTGAACACATGCAGGGTAAAATTGACTGTAGCTTTTTCAGCAGCGATGGACATCTGCCGCTTGCCGGAGATTGCCAACCCTTCAATGAGGAGATGAGGAACCAATGCTTCCATACGACTCGTCTGCTCACCGGCTTTCTTCATGAACGTGCTACGGTCATAGAGCGGAATAACTTTGAGCGAATCAATAGTGAACGATTTATCCTCCGTACTCCAACTCATTTTTTGAATGCTGTACCTGTAAAATGCGTTGGGTGTAATAATGTCAACAGGAGAAAAGGAGAGATCGGCTTTTTTAAGCACCAGTGAATCTTCTTCCTGGTCTAATTCGAGGTGCCGGACCAGAAGATCCATATTGATGCTTACAGTTGTGTCATTCTTCAGGCTGTCCCTCAGAAGAAAAGAAGCATTACTCATCGTGATGTTGCTAATGGCCACATGCCTGAGCTTCTTTTTCTCTTTGGTCTGATCCCCTTTTTTATGAACCGGTTGTTGAAATGCTTTCGAATAAATCAGTGTTGGATCCTTCAGCAAAATACGATTGATGGTAAGTGACTTACGGATGATCAGCGGAATGATCTCAATTCCATCCACAATCAATTGATTGGCCGAACCCTGCAGCACCAGATGAGCGCTGTCCATGCCAACCGAGATACTTAAATCTTGTGCGGAAAGATGTCCTTTCCATGGATCGAAATTAAGGCTGTCGAATTGGATAAAGATACCTTCTTCCTTCAGGCTTTCCAGTTTTTCAGTAAGCGCATCTTTTACTTTATTAAAGATAAAATGTCTTCCTGCGAAAAAGAGAATAGCAATGACTGCTGCAATGCAGGGAAGAATCCAGAAGAGTTTTTTATTCACTTTGTTATGCTGCGATTTCTTCAGCAGAAACTTCGCTTAATTGTTGACGGATAAATGGACTAAGACCCTCAAAGTCTTTTAAGCTACCAAACTCCAGAAGCTTTTTTAGTGTAAGAATGCTGATCGACAGGATTTGTACTTCACTCTTAAAATAGAATTTGCCGCTTTTGACGTCTCGTAACTGCACCAGGTTTACAAACTCGTCCAGGTGGTTAACGGGAGTCACCTCTTCATCCACTTCCCAGTTGCCGATAAAAGCAAGCTTTAAAAAATCCGGCAACTGATTGATCAGCTCATTCGCACTTTCACGCGATAAGGTTTGACGCAGAGCCTGTAGAACCGAGGCAACGCGTTTAATAACTTCTTCCTGTGTTTCTAATGATAACTCTTTCTTGATCTGTTGAAGAAAATCAATTTCCGCAGGTTCCAGATGGGTTAAAAGCATAGGTGTTTTGGTTTTTTTGAAGAGTAATTCTATTATCGTGCCATAGAGGATGCATTCGGGATTTCCCGATTTTATAAGCCATTGGGATCCGACAATTCACATCCTGACAAGTTTTTACCTATTCCTTTTATACTATGAATGCTTCTTGCCTGTTGTTTTTCGATACATTTTGTGTATTAATTTCCCCCGCCACATTCTATTAAGCCAGTTGAAGCCAATAATTCAGATAGGAATGGTAATTGACTGTAGTAATGAACAACTGATCAAACTTACTTAAAGACATGAAAAAGGTATCCAGCGAAATTGAAGATGTAGCTCAAACACAACTTGACAATCGACTTGCAAAATCAAAACCCATGAAATTGGGATGGTCTCCGGATGAGACGGAAGAGATTACCTCTGTAATGAATCAATTGTTAGCAAATTATAGTGTTCACTATCAAAAGCTGCGCAACTATCACTGGAATGTGAAGGGCAGTGACTTCTTTGATTTACATGAACAATTCGAAGTACAATATGCCGAAGCGCTGGAGAACATTGACTCCATTGCAGAGCGCATCCGTGTATTTGGCAGAACCCCTTTGAGTACTTTAAAAGATTACCTTTCTATTTCAGTAATTAAGGAAACGGGTTCCGACCTGAGTTCCGATATTATGGTTCGTGAAATATTGAGTGACTATACCCTGTTGCTTGAATCGATGTCTGCGGTAGTTGACTCAGCAGCAACGATGGGAGACTCCGGAACAGAAGAAATGGTAAAAGTTTTCGTTAATTCTATTGAGAAGCACCACTGGATGCTTTCTGCTTTCATGGCCAAATAGTGATTCATCGAAACGTATTGGATTTAATATAAATGTTCGGGATGCTCAAAGAAAAATTTCTTCAGTTTTATTACGCGCAATCAATAAAAAAGAGAATACTGTGGGGTGGATTATTCATGATTGCTCTCTTATTTACTTTTTGTTTTTCCCTTTTTCTTCTCGTATGGTTGCAAGCTTTAGGTGATCTCCCTGACAAGGAAGAATTAAAACGCATTGAGAATCCGACTTCCTCGCAAGTGTACAGTGCAGACAGTGTTTTGCTTGGAACCTACTTTATCCAGGAACGATCGGATGTTGGTTATGAACAAATCCCTTCCTTCTTAGTGGATGGCCTGATTGCAACCGAAGATGTACGGTTTTATGAGCACAAAGCGATTGATTTTAAAAGTCTGTTTCGGGTTGTTTTCAAATCGCTATTGATGCGCAGTGAATCATCAGGCGGTGGAAGCACGATTACCCAGCAGCTGGCTAAAAATCTGTATCCGAGAAAGAGCTACTGGATGTTTTCGCTTGGTATTAATAAGATCAGGGAAATAATCATTGCATCCCGTCTGGAACGGGTGTATGATAAAAATGAAATCATTGCCTTGTACCTGAATACGGTTGCCTTCGGTGATAACACCTATGGAATTGAATCCGCATCGCAACGATTTTTTTCCAAACCAGTGCAAACCATTTCAATTGATGAGGCTGCTGTTTTAATTGGTATGCTGAAAGCCACGCATGCCTACAACCCGCGTATTTTTCCTGAACGCGCTGTGCAAAGACGAAATGTGGTACTAAACCAAATGACGAAGTATGGTAAGCTCTCGAAACCGGAGATGGATTCGTTAAGCAAGCAACCCATAGTGCTTTCCTACAACCGGATCACCCATCATTCCGGTATTGCTCCCTACTTTCGCGAGTACATTCGTCAGGATCTTTTACAATGGTGCAAGTCGCACACGAAAAGCGATGGAACTCCCTATAATATTTATACCGATGGACTGAAAATCTATACCACCATCGATTCGCGTATGCAGCGCTATGCGGAAAAAGCTGTGAGAAGCCAGATGACCGTTATTCAGAAAAGCTTTGATCAGCATTGGAAGAAACGCAAACCCTGGGAGGAGCAGCCCTCGATTCTGGCAGACGCAATTAAAAAATCAGGTCGTTACAAGAGTGTCAAAGAAAATAGAATAACCGAAGATGAATTCAAAAAGGCAATGGAGACACCTGTTACCATGAATATTTTCACCTGGGAGGGAGAAAAAGAGGTAACGCTTAGCCCTCTTGATTCCATTAAACATTACCTGTCTTTTTTGAATGTGGGAGTGATGGCAATGGATCCTGAGCAAGGAGCTATTAAAGCCTGGGTAGGAGGTATTGATCATCATTTTTTTCAATTCGATCATGTAAGGTCAACCACCAAACGGCAGGTGGGATCTACCTTCAAGCCAATTGTGTATGCGGCTGCTTTGGAGAAAGGAGTACGCCCTTGTGAATTTACTTCTGCCGAAAGAGTGACGTACACTAACATGGAACAATGGGCACCCGAAAATACAAGCAATGAAAACTATGAGCGTAAATTCTCCATGGAAGGTGCCCTTGCTTATTCTGTGAATACGGTTTCCGTCAAGATTCTTGAGAAGGCGGGGATCAGCAATGCGATTAATCTGGCACACCGGATGGGAATCACCAGCGACATGCCTTCCGTACCTTCTCTCGCTCTGGGCGTAGCCAACATATCCATGACGGAATTAGTAACTGCTTATTCCTGTATTGCCAATGGTGGCAAAGCGGTGAACCCTTTTTATATAAAAGCAATTACTACCAGCGGTGGAGAGGTGTTGGAAGAATTTGCACCTGCCGCACCGGAGCAGGTCTTATCCGAAGCGACATCACAAATGATGATACACATGTTGAAACGTACCGTAAATGAAGGAACTGCTGCGGGATTACGAACCCGTTATGGTGTGAACAATGACATTGCAGGTAAAACAGGAACGACACAATCCAATGCAGATGGCTGGTTCATGGCGATGACCCCTCATTTAGTGATCGGAGCCTGGGTAGGTGCGGATGATTCGCGCATACGCTTCCGCGCTACATCGCTGGGCCAGGGTGCACGCACTGCTTTACCTGTGGTGGCCGGTTTCTTTCAGCAATCCAATGCAGATAAAGAATTGGATGCAATAACTTCTGCAAGGTTCAATCCATTGTCAGATGAACTGGAGCGAAGACTATCCTGTACTCTTTATAAGTCGGATAAGAACCTTATCGAAAAGATCTTTGGCAAAAAAGAGAAAGAGCAGAAACGGGATTTCGGAGACAGAGCAAAAAAGAAGAAAGGCTTCTTTAAGAGATTATTCAGTAAAAGTTAGTTCTGTATCAGCTCACCATTACCTGATGAGTATACTCTTCAATATTTTGATCAGCTCTGCGTGCGAAAAAGGTTTCACAAACGAATTCGCCACTCCCAGTTCATTGATCCGATCGCGATGGGAAGGAAGTATGCTGGTGGAATAGATAACAACAGGAAGATGAGAAATACTGCTCTGTTTGATCTGTTCCAGAAACTGAAGCCCGTTCATTCCCGGCATGTTTAAATCAAGAAAGACATAGTCGGGCAATGGATGATTTTCTTCAGTAAGCCGGGTAAAAGCTTCTTTGGCAGAATCAAAATAAATGCATTTCACTGCAGGGTCAGCTTCAGTCAGCGCCATCGAAAAAATTTCATAGTCATCATGGTCATCATCAATGAGTACCACCGTGCGCGAAGCTTTCATCACCAACATTAAGGAAGTACCAAGATATATAAACCTTGCATTCCGGAAAAATTCTTTTCCACAAGTTTATTTTTAGAATATAGCCGTCAGGACTTTTGCCGTACAGGTAAGGACAGGCGGAATACAGCGCCCTCTTGCTCCGTTCCGGTAGCATGAATATCTCCCTGGTGATTTAATGCGATTTTACGGCATAACGCCAACCCTATACCCGAGCCGGGATAAGTGGTCTTGTTGTGCAGACGCTTGAACACCTCGAAGATTTGCTCTGCACTTTCCTGATCAAAACCAATTCCATTGTCCGCAACGGAAATTTCAAAATAGTCAAGTTCAGGATTAAGGTTTTTGTTTTTCAGAACCTCATTAGCCGTCATCTTTCTGGTCTGCATCCGGATCACCGGAGTTACCTCTTTTTTTGAAAACTTAAGGGAGTTATTAATAAGATTATAAAACAGTTGCCCCATTTGCAGGGGAATTGCTTCGATCACCGGAAGGTTGTCCGATTGTATAGCTGCCTGCTTTTGCTGGATCACCAGCTCCAGATCGCTCAATACGTTTTTTAGTATCGTATTTAAATCGGTGGGCTCAAAAGAAGTTTCGGGTTTTATCAGTCGTGAGAAATTGAGCAGGTCGTAAATAAGTATTGACATACGTTCTGCAGAACTGAGCACTTTTTCAAGTATACTCATCGAATCATTATCTGCTTTGCCTGCCAGATTTTGTTGTAATAAACCGGAGTAGGTTCTTATCTTGCGCAAAGGCTCCTGCAGATCGTGACTGGCGATATACGCATACTGTTCCAGCTCCCGGTTGGAGTGCTCCAGTTTTAGATTTACCTGTTGCAGTTCTGCCGTGCGTACCTTGACACGTTTTTCCAGCTCTTCTTCAATGGTTTTTCGATCGGTAATGTCTTGCAGGGTTCCCAGCATTCGCTCGGCCTCTTTCTGATCGTTATAGAATACTTTACCCCTGGCTTTAATCCACCGGATGGATTGATCGGCCCATATCAGACGGGCTTCATAGTCAAGAATTCCGGTTCGCAGTGCTTCTTCGAAGCTCTTGCGTCTGATCTCCATATCATCGGGATGCAGGAGCTTTAACAGTTCGGTATGTTCGATATGTTCATCATTCAATCCGAACATTTGTATATACCTTTTTGAATAGATCAGCTTACTTGTTTTTAAGTTTAGCTCCCACGTGCCGAGCTCCGCAGCATCAATAGCAAGGTTGAGCCGCTGTTCGCTTTCTTCGATTGCTTTCTGTGATATCTTCTCTTTGGTAATGTCCCTCATCGTTCCCAGCATCCGTTGCGGTTGCTGCTGATCATCAAAGTAAACCTTACCCAGCGTGCGGATCCATCTTATCGTTTTATCGGGCCACACCACACGGGCTTCATAAAAATACTGGCTTGTTTTTAGTGCCTCATCAAAAGCTTTTTCCACAATGGTATGCCTGTCCTCCGGATGTATTTGATCACGCATTTCCTGGTGACTCAGCACCCTCGTTTGTTCATGCCCGAATAAACCAGCCAGTTTGGGAGAATAGATGATCTCCCTCGTTTTCAAATCCAGATCCCAGGTGGCAAGGTCTGTCCCTTCCGCTGCCAGTCGCAAGCGTGTCTCTGCATCGGCAAGCTGTTGTATAGCCTCTACTCTTTCTGTTACATTATTTACCGTAATCATTACACCGGAAATACTTCCGTCTGTTTCCAGCAATGGAGAATATTCATAATCGAAATAGAATTTCTTCATTCCGTCATCACCTTGTACATAAGCAAGCGAAGCGTTTTCCCGGTGAGAGATACCTGTTGTGAGCACCTTTTTGAGAAGCTCCGGATACTTTTGCTCTTTAAGCTCGGGAAAAACGTCAAGCGCTTTTCTGCCTTTGATTTCGCGCTCTTCTTTTCTCCATACGTTTTTAAACATCTCCGCATTGGCCATTTCAATAATGTGATCGGGGCCTCTGAAAATAGTCATTGCAATGGGAGATTGCATGACCAGATTCCGGAATTGTTTTTCACTTTCTTCTAATGCATGCTTGGATTTCACCAGGGTGGTCACATCAAAAGCAACTACAGTTATTCCTGTGATTTCTCCGTTCACTTCATAAGAGGGCTGATAGGCAAAGTTGAAATAGGTTTGCTCCAGTTTACCATTTCTCAACAGTTTGATAGAAAACTCATTTCCATAAAAAGGAATTCCGGTTTTTAAAACCCGGGTGAGGAGATCGCCAATACCCTGACTCTCTATCTCCGGCATACCTTTCAGCAAAGGCCTTCCAATAAAATCGTTGGCTTTCCGGTCTACAATTTCGAGGTAAGCGTTATTCGCGATCTCAACCATAAACTCGGGACCTCTTAATACCAGCATGGCAACAGGGGATTGCATTACCATGTGGCGAAACCGTTGTTCACTTTTGCTGAGCGCTTTGTGCAAAGCCTTTTGTGAAGTGATATCGCGTGCTACTTTAGAAGCGCCAATGATCGTGCCTGCACTGTTCTTTATCGGTGAGACGGTCAAAGAGATATCGATCAGCTTACCTTGCTTATCCTGACGTTGTGTATCAAAGTGTTCAACGCGTTCTCCTCTTATAATCCGTTCAATGATGACTGGCTCCTCATTGATCCGATCGGCCGGAATCAGTTTGGAGATGGAAGTGCCCTTCATTTCTTCTGCGGTGTAGCCAAACAGCCGCTCCGCCCCGGGGTTCCATGCTGTGATTATTCCATCAAGTGTTTTGCTGATAATCGCATCTTCCGAAGATTCAAAGATGGCTTCGAGATAAGCACTTTGCTCTTCGCGTTTTTTATGTTCCGTAATATCTGTGATCATCGAAAAACCTCCGATCAGTTCGCCCTGATCGCTGTACAGAGCATGTGTATTTTCGATAATGAAACAGATGGATCCATTAGCGCAGTGAATAACGGCCTCTTGCCGCAGTGAAGTTTTCTTTTCTTTTATTAAAACAGCAAGAACGGATGCTTCTGGTGCCAGCAATGTTCCATCAGGAAGAAATAGTTTCCACGCTCCGTTCCAGTATTCTTGTTTTAAGTCGGGCTGGCGCCCCCAAAGATCAGCTGCCGCTTTATTGTACATGGTAATGCGGCCCGTTATGTCGCAAACATAAACTGCTGCAGGTAATGCCTGAAGAAGCTGTCGATTATTTACTTCACTACTGGCGGCTTCCGGAGTGTGCATGAAAAGATGAAGGACATGGAGTGATAAAATCAGAGACAAATTAACAAATTCTTTTCTCCTAAAGAATATACTCTTACTGCATCCGGTGTAATGATGCATCAGACAACTGTAGAAAAATAGCATGCGCTATTGGAGGATGTCTTTTGTTTTTTTAAACCGTTCAGAAGTATAAATAGTATGGAAGGAAATCAGAAATCCTGATTTTTGAACTATCTTCGTGAGCCTCAATAGGCATTGCGCCCAAAATGAAATTCAATAACCTGACCGTAATAATCGCGGATGACGATGATGATGATAAATCACTGATTACTAATGCCTTGATGGAAAATGGTATAAAGCATGAAAATATTATCCTGACATCGGACGGTGCTGAATTGCTGGATGTCTTGAAGGACTTTGAAACCAGGCCTTGCCTTGTTTTACTTGACCTGAATATGCCCCGCAAGGATGGATTTAAAGCGCTGGCAGAAATAAAAGCGGATAACATGATCAAGCATGTTCCGGTAATCATTTTCACTACCTCCAATTCAGGCAAAGATATCCTGACAACCTATAAGCTGGGAAGCAATACCTTTTTCACTAAACCATCTTATTATCATGAGCTCGTAGAACTGATGGGCGTGATTAAGACTTATTGGTTTGAAAAAGCTGCGGTGTTGAATTAATTCTTCTTCATTTTGAGTAAAAAATTCTACATTAAAGGCAGCTCTGCTCATTGCTTATTTCCTGTGTTTTACCTCAGCTGTTTAGGGTAATCTTTTAGCAACCTTGGTAAAGGCATGTCATTTTTAGCGTTAATCTTAAACGTTAAAATTATGAAATCGAAATTAGTATCTCTTGGCTTTATGACCATTCTTCTATCGTGTTCGTTAGTGGCTCAAAACAAGAAGGAAGTAGCTGATAAAATTTTCAGTGATTTGATAGGAACGTGGAGAATTCAAACGATCTACGATGGAAAGAAAGACATTACATCAACGGACACAACAAAAGTGCAATGGCTGGAATTTAACGAAGATGGTCATTATAAGAGTGTCACTGGTGTTCTCGCTACCGATTCAGGCTCATACAGAGTAAATGAAAGTCATAAAAGCCTCTACCTGCAGAGCGCTTTAGATAAAAGTAATGCGAATGTTGTAGCAGAGTGGAAGGTAGATCTTAAAGAAAATAATATGACGTTATCGCAAACCGGCAGCCCTCATGCAGAGCGTTATCGTTACCTGTACGTGAAAACGAAAGACAAAACTACCGCTAACCGTCCTGTAAAACCTCAGCAATAATTCAACGCAGTAACTTGTAAAAGCAATTGAATAATCATAATGCAAGTCATTGCATTACACTTGTTACCACAGCCCCCGGACATTGAGATTAATGCGGCAACCTTATTTAACTTCTGGAATAATGCAAAGAAAGCCTGCTACAGGTATTGGGCAATAGAATTAAAATGAAACCAACCCTGATCCTCTCCAATAAAAGAAGATCAGGGTGGTTAAATAAGTTAAACTGATAAGTTAAACTGACCACTTGGAAGGAAAGGGAATATAAGAACCCATGTTACGTGCAAATCCAAAGGCTTCATTCAGCGCATTTACGATTTGCCGTACGTATTCTTTCTTGTTACTGACCACTGCATTTTTTTCACCTTCAGCAGTGGCAATCCGCACCGCATATTTTTCCTTTACCAATAAAATAATGAGTATTCCAATCAAAGCAATCGCCAGCCCTGTCCAAACTGCGATGGAATTTATACTTATATAATTTCCATCTACGTAAATACCTTCCATCCACGATGCAGGAATGAGCTTCAAGATTCCACCTACAGAAATAATGACTCCCAATACAAAGATGAAAATTCCAGGAGTTCTGTCTGGCTGTACGGTTTGCAGCCCATGCTTGGTAATTCCACTTAGATGGTAGGACTTATTTTTTACTTGAAAAGTGGACGCTGTGATGACTACATCGTGTCCATCGGTGTATAAAACTTTATCAGGTATCATAATCGTTTGATTTAGCTTTGTTTTGAGAGAAGTAATTAATTATGATGCCATATCGGGTGAGTAATTCGTTCTACAGGTCATTTGGGAAAAAGGAGTTAATAACGAGGGGTACCATTTTTTCCGGGGTTATGCCATGGAAATTCAAACCCATTTTTCCGGCCTTTCTCATCACCAGATTTTAAGCCTGGATCGCAATTACGAAAAGGCAGCAAAAACAGTGCGTCTGTCCTACGTAAATGATGCTATGCCCGGAATAACCCGTGTTAAGAAAGGAAGGGGGTTTGTCTATTTTGATTCATCAAAAAGAATAATGAATAGCGATCAGCTTCAAAGAATAAAGAAACTAGCTATTCCGCCTGCCTGGACCGAGGTATGGATATGTAGTAAAGAGAATGGGCATATTCAGGCAACCGGATATGATCTTCGTAAGAGAAAGCAATACCGCTATCATGAATTATGGAATGCAGCGCGCAATGAAACGAAATTTCATCGGTTATATGAATTTGGTAAGGCACTTCCTGTTTTGCGCACTCGCCTGCAGGAGGATTTGAATAAGAAAACATTGTGCAGAGAGAAGGTGCTGGCTACGGTAATCAGCGTAATGGAATGTACTTCTATTCGTATTGGAAATGAAGATTATGAAAAACGCTATGGTTCTTATGGAATGACAACATTGAAAGACGGCCACGTACAGATTAATGGGAGCGAGGTGAAATTCTCTTTTGTAGGCAAAAAAAGTATTGCCCATACGGTTACTTTAAAAAATAAGAGACTTGCAAGAATTGTTAAGCAATGCCGCGATATACCAGGGAAAGAATTATTTCAATATTATGATGAGAATGGAGTAAGGCATCCCATCGATTCGGGAATGGTTAACGATTATATTAAACAGGCATCACAGTCTGAATTTACAGCAAAGGATTTTCGCACCTGGGCTGGTTCGCTTAATCTTTTGCAATACCTTCGCGAAACTGGTGAACCGGACAGCGATGCAGTGTGCAAAAAGAATATTCTGGCCGCGCTGGATTATGTCAGTGCAAAGTTGGGGAATACTCGTACCGTTTGCCGTAAATACTATGTGCACCCTCATCTCATTAAATTATACGAATCAAAATCATTGATCAAATACTTTCATTCTGTATCCATCGATTTAGATGAGACAGAATATGCACTGGCCTCGGAGGAAAAAGTATTAATGAAAATTTTAAAATCACTGAACGGTTAGAAGACCGTTACAACAGGGATCGGGTGATCTGATGAAGTTAAGGATTTTCTTAAGATAGGCTTAAATGAGATTTCCGGTAAGACTTGAAATGGATTAATATCGTTACCCTGTTTACAGCTTATGTTATTGATCTTATTGTTTAATCATCATTCATTTAAAGGCTCGGCATCTTGTCTATTATCTTATCAATTTATTATGCATGATGAATATAGGAATTGAACAATTTTGACTCTACTATTCCTCAATACGATGTAAATGAATGGAAATTAAGAGTATTTGGGTAAGGTATTGCTCACTTTTTAGATTCTTCCGGATTTTCAAATTGGCAACTGAATTTAAACTTGAATTCAAAAATTAAAAACCCATTATTGTTATGAGAAGCATATTATATCTGATCGCAGTTATTCTTATTATAGGATGGTTGCTCGGTGTGTTCTATTATAGCGCAGCTGGATTAATCCATGTGCTTTTGGTACTTGCTATTATTTCTTTATTGGTCGGTGTGATCAGGAGAGCTTAGCATTTTGCAAGTTTTAAATTAAAGAGAGCAACGGCATATAGTCGTTGCTTTTTGTTCATAAAAACGAAATGAGGAAAAAAGGAAGCAGTAATGCTCCTAAATAGGGTGGAATGAATTTTTCTTTACTCTTTTCAAATTGTTAATTAAAAAATAAAATCATGAAAACAGATAAAAAGGTAATCGATACATTGAATGATCTCATTCGTGTAAACATGGACAGAACAGAAGGATACAACAAAGCGGCAGAGGAAATTAAAGATTCCTTCGAAGCAGAGGTGAAAACGGTGTTCTATCAAATGGCGGAGGAAAGCCGCAGATACAGCAGCACATTAGCGGAGGAAGTAACACGTCTGGGAGGCACTCCGGCAAAGGATACTACTGCAGCCGGAGATATTTACCGTGCCTGGATGGACTTTAAGGTAGCATTTTCTGGAAGTGATGTATTGGCAGCGTTACAGTCGTGCGAATACGGAGAGGACGTAGCCCTTCGTACATATAAAAAAGCATTGGAAAAGGATGCCGACTGGCCTTCAGAAACCATCGATTTTGTTGCCGATCAGCGTGCATCACTAAAAGTGTCGCATGATCGTATTAAAAGGTATCGTGATGAATATGCCTCTAAGTCCAGGGTAGCTACTCATTAAGATAAAAGCATGTACATGTAATGGAAGCATAAAAACAAGCAGATAAATTTATTTATTTAAACAACAAAATTATGGCTAATAACAATGGTAAAGTACTTCTGGGAATATTGGGTGCTGCTGCAGCCGGTGTGATCGTAGGAATGTTGATCGCTCCTGAAAAAGGAGAAGATCTTCGCAAAAACTTAAAGAGGACTGCAGAGGATTGGATGGATGAGTTTGCAAAGCTGACAGGAAAAGGAAAAGCGTACGTGGATAATTTAAAAGAGCAGGCACTGGCCGATGCCAGTGATCTTCACGATGATGCAGAAGAAAGTGTGAATAAAGTGAAAGAGAATTATAAGAGAAGATCACCCTCTTCCAATTAATTGATTTTGTTTTATCGATAGAGCTCTGCACGCTCAGGAATAAATAAAATAAAGGGCTCTTCGGAGCCTTTATTTTTGATTAACGTTGATCAAAATTCAATTAATCCTTTATGAAGACCAAAAGAAAATCCTTTAAGCAGGTGTTTGATCGTTTCTCAGGCAAACTGACAAAAGCCACAGGAAGTCCGGCTGCTTTTCTGATTGCGTTAAGCGCAGTAGTCGTATGGCTCATCACCGGTCCTCTGTTTGATTATTCCGATACCTGGCAGCTCGTGATTAATACAGGAACCACCATCATCACCTTCTTAATGGTATTCATGATCCAGCAATCGCAGAATAAGGATACTATGGCACTGCAAATGAAGCTGAATGAATTAATTGCGGCACATGAAGGTGCCAGTAACCGGCTGATTAACAGCGAAGATCTTACAGAGGATGAACTGATCGTGCTGAAGAAGTTCTATATCAAACTAAGTGATCTTGCCGGGAAAGAAATGGATATTCATGCTACGCACTCCGTTGATGAAGCGGCAGAAAACCACAGTGGAAAAATGAAGAAGCACCAATCGAGGAAGAAAGTGGTAAAATCTTCCTGATGAAATACCATCAGGGTATAAAAAAGACTGAACCCGTTTTACGGATTCAGTCTTCTGCTAAAAAATTGAAGAAGTATGCTTAACAGAACTCTTCAAATACTTCAACTAAATGCTCGCCAATCATTTGCGCATTTCTTCCTTCAATGTGATGACGTTCTACAAAATGTAAAAGCTCACCGTCTTTGAATAAAGCGATAGCCGGTGATGACGGAGGATAAGGAAGCGTTAGCTCGCGCGCTTTAGATACGGCTTCTTTGTCCACACCTGCAAACACGGTTGTTAAATGCGCAGGCTTTTTACCGCTGTTTAGCAATGCCCACTTTACACCTGGCCGTGCAGCGCCTGCTGCGCAACCGCAAACCGAGTTGATAACTAAAAGGGTAGTCCCCTTTTCATTTTTTACAAGGTTTTCAACCTGCTCCGGAGTTTTTAATTCCGTAAAGCCCGCAGAGGTCAATTCCTGGCGCATCGGGGCTACTAATTGTTCGGGATACATATATTTAAATCAATAATTATGGTTCAAATTCAAGGTCCAAGAGATACAACACGATTACATGAATCCTAGTTCCAGCTTGGCGGCTTCACTCATCATATCCTGCGAATAGGGCGGATCGAATGTGATTTCTACTTTCACATCGTTTATTCCTTCAATTGCCTTAATCTTCTGCTCTACCTCGCTGGGGATTACTTCTGCGGAAGGGCAGGAGGGAGAAGTCAACGTCATGCGGATGTATACGTTATTGACAGGGTAGACATTGATTTCGTAAATCAATCCCAGCTCATATACATCCACTGGTATTTCAGGATCGTAAACGGTCTTGATGGCAGCTAATACTTTATCGCGGAGATTTTCGCTTGCGGTTTCTTTGGGAGGTTCAACTACTTCGTTCATGACTTCACTTCCATTTTAGTTTTGTAGGCCAGGGCGTATAGCTTCATTTGCTTGATCATGGCGGCAAAGCCATTAGAACGCTGCGTGCCGATGAAGCGTTCCATCCCGATCTTCTTCATAAAGTAAAGATCGGCATTCAATATATCGTCCGCTTTCTGGCCTGAAAAAATGCGCACCAGTAAGCTCACCAGTCCTTTTGTAATAGCGGTATTGCTATCGGCAGAAAAGTGAATCAGATCATTTTCCAGTGTAGCCGTCATCCATACTTTGGATTGGCAGCCCTTCACTTCGTTGCTTTCTGTTTTATCACTTTCAGGAAAAGGAGGAAGCTTCTGACCTAATTCCATCACATAAAATACAGTCATTTCCATATCGCCTTCCAGCAATGAAAACTCGTTAATGATTTCGTCCTGTATTTCGTTGATCGTCATTTCATGAATTTAACAATCCGGCCCACGCCTTCAATCAATTGATCGATTTCTTCTTTGGTATTGTAGATAGAGAAGGAAGCTCTCACTGTTCCTTCTATTCCAAGGCACTCCATGAGTGGCTGTGTGCAATGATGGCCTGTGCGCACCGCAATACCCCGTGTGTCGAGCATCTGCCCGATATCGAAGTGATGGATGCCTTCTATAACAAATGACTGCACACTTACTTTTTCAGGCGCTGTACCAATCAATCGTACGGAAGGCAATTCAGACAGGCGTTCCGAAGCATATTTCAACAGCCCCTGTTCGTAAGCAGTAATGTTTTCTTTACCAAGTTCATTGATAAACAGGAATGCTTCTTTGAAAGCAACCACATCGCCAATGTTAGGAGTACCGGCTTCAAATTTGTAAGGCAGATCGTTATAAGTAGTCTTTTTGAAAGACACGTCTTTGATCATTTCTCCACCGCCCATGTAAGGTGGCATTTTTTCCAAGAGTTTTCTTTTGCCATAAAGAAGCCCAACCCCGGTAGGACCGTACATTTTATGGGATGAGATGCAATAGAAGTCGCAGTCCAGCTCCTGAACATCGATTGGTAAATGAGCAGCCGCCTGCGCACCGTCAATCAGCACCACAGCACCAGCCTGGTGAGCCAGGTCTATAATTTGTTTGATCGGATTGATTGTACCCAGGCTGTTGGAAGCGTGGTTAACGGAAACGATCTTGGTCTTATCGGAAAGCAACGCTTTGTAAGCAGCGATATTCAGCTCTCCGTTTTTGTTTACCGGAATATCTTTAATGATGGCTCCTTTTTGTTCGGCAATCAATTGCCAGGGCACAATGTTGGAGTGATGTTCTAATCCTGAGATGATGATTTCATCGCCTGGGTTCAAGAATGCTCTTCCATACGAAGCCGCTACGAGGTTAATGCTCTCAGTTACTCCACGGGTGAAGATGATTTCTTCCGCCTCTTTGGCATTGATGAATTTTTGTGCTTCGAGGCGGGTATCTTCAAATGCACGCGTTGCTTTTTCAGCAAGGGTGTGGATACCGCGGTGGATGTTGGCATTGAATCCTTCGTAATACTTTACCAGGGCTTCAATAACACGCTTCGGCTTTTGATTAGTAGCAGCATTATCAAAATAGATCAGGTTTTTGCCATTCACTTTCTGATGAAGAATGGGAAACTCTTCTCTGATCTTGGCGATATCAGGCACCGATAGCGTGGATAAGGTGCTCATGGTTTCTAAAAGTTTTTTTGAAGGCGTTCTGCGATCAGCTGATCGAAATAAGCCTTTAGTTTTTCGTCTTTAACGGGAGCGATCACATCAGCTGCAAAAGCATAGAGTAACATGGCTCTTGCAGCGTCTTTGCTAATACCTCTTGATTGTAAATAGAAAAGTGCTTCTTCATCCAGCTGGCCACTGGTACATCCGTGCGAACATTTTACATCGTCTGCCCATATTTCCAGCTGAGGCTTTGTGTTTACAGTTGCCGTATCGGTAAGCAACACGTTTCGGTTCGATTGAAATGCGTTGGTCTTCTGTGCATGAGGACGCACATAGATCTTTCCGTTAAAGACGCCTTTGGAATGACCATCCATCACACCTTTATACAATTCATTGCTGAATGAATTGGGCTTGAGGTGATCAACGATCGTATGGTTATCAGCAAGTGTATTTCCATTTAATAAATACAGTCCGTTGAAATGCGATTCGCAGTTTTCACCATCAATGGAAATGCTGAAATTATTTCGAACCACTTCACCATTCATCGTCAGCGTGCAGGTATTTACATGACTGCGGTCTGACTGGTGAATGAGTGTATTACACACTTGTATGGATTTACCCGGATCGTTCTGAATTTTGTAATAATTCAAAACCGCGTCTTCCTTTACGATCATCTCTTCGATGTGCGTATGGAATGCCGCCTCTTTACCAATGCTTTCGAAACGCTCTACCAATGTGAGTTCGCTTCCCTGCTCGATCAAAGCCACGATGCGGGTATGAACCGATACGTTACTTTGCGTTGCATCATTGATGGAGAGAAGGAAAACCGTTTCTTTTATCTTCGTGTTCTTAGCTACATGCAGAAATACACCTTCCGACCATAATGCCGTATTGATGGCTGTAAATGCATCCTTTGTATAATCTTCCTTTTTACCAAGAACAGCTTCCACTACTTCCTGATTTTCAACCACTGCTTTTGATAATGGTTTAATGATAACCTGATCAGGGCTGCTTACAATCCTGGAAAGGTGGGAAGCATATACTCCGTTCACGAACACAAGCACATTGCCATTTAACTCAGGAATGAGGTATTTGCTAATTGATGAGACGGATGAGCCGGGAGTAGCAATGGTTAATGAATCAAATTCCTTCTCCAGCATCCGGGTAACGGGAGTGAAGCGGTATTCTTCCGATTTACTAATGGGCAGACCGTTGTTTTTCAGATAAGTCAATGACGCATCACGAAGCACTTCGTCTGTCCGGGAATAGCTTTTTATTTTTGTTCCGGCCAGTTCTGATACAAGATCTCTTTTGGTAGCTACATTCATATTAAACGGCTGCTACTTCATTTTTAATCCAGTCGTATCCCTTGGCTTCCAGTTCCAATGCCAGGTCTTTGGTGCCCGATTTTACTATTCTTCCTTTATAGAGAACGTGAACAAAGTCAGGCACGATGTAATCCAGCAGGCGCTGATAGTGTGTTACTACTATAGTGGCGTTGTTCTTATTGCGTAGTTTGTTTACTCCATTAGCTACGATGCGCAAGGCATCAATATCCAATCCGGAATCTGTTTCATCAAGAATGGCCAGCTTAGGTTCCAGCATCGCCATTTGGAATACTTCGTTGCGTTTCTTTTCTCCTCCTGAAAAGCCTTCGTTCAAAGAACGATTGAGCAATGACTGGTCAATCTCCACCAGCTTCATCTTCTCTTTCATCAAACCTAAAAAGGAAACCGCATCTAAAGCCTGCAAACCACGATGCAGTCTGATTTGATTCAGTGCAGTCTTCATGAAATTGATCGTACTCACACCCGGTATCTCTACCGGATATTGAAAGGCCATGAAGATACCTTCGCGTGCACGATCTTCTGGTGAAAGATCAAGCAAATTCTTTCCAAGGAAATCCACTTCTCCTTCTGTCACTTCATATTCTTCGCGACCTGATAATACTGATGCGAGCGTGCTTTTACCGGAACCATTCGGCCCCATGATTGCGTGCACTTCGCCTGCATTCACCTGCAAATCAATACCGTTCAGGATTTGTTTCTCCCCAATCTTCGCTTGTAAATTCTTTATCGACAGCATTACTTCTTATTCTAAATTCTAAATTAATTATCCCACACTTCCCTCCAGTGTCAATGCTAAAAGCTTTTGTGCTTCTACGGCAAATTCCATTGGCAATTGATTCAATACTTCTTTGGCATAGCCATTCACGATCAGTGCCACGGCAGCTTCTTCGCTGATACCGCGCTGCTGACAATAGAAGATCTGGTCTTCACCGATCTTTGACGTAGTGGCTTCGTGTTCGATGCGCGCTGTATTGTTCTCTACATCGATATACGGGAATGTATGCGCACCGCACTGATCGCCCATCAGCAATGAATCGCATTGCGAGAAGTTACGTGCATTGGATGCCCTCTTCATGATTTGCACCTGGCCGCGGTAGCTGTTCTGTGATTTACCTGCTGAGATACCTTTTGAAACAATTCGGGAACTGGTATTCTTACCGATGTGAATCATCTTGGTACCGGTGTCTGCCTGCTGATAGTTGTTGGTTACGGCTACAGAGTAAAATTCTCCTTTGGAGTAATCTCCCTTCAAAATACAAGATGGGTACTTCCATGTGATTGCAGAACCGGTCTCTACCTGTGTCCAGGAAATCTTGGAGTGATCGCCAAAGCAAAGTCCACGCTTGGTAACGAAGTTATAAATACCGCCTTTTCCATTCTTATCTCCGGGATACCAGTTTTGTACGGTTGAATACTTTATCTCTGCCTCCTTCATGGTGTACAATTCCACTACGGCAGCATGAAGTTGATTCTCATCGCGCATGGGAGCGGTGCAGCCCTCAAGGTAACTCACGTAAGCCCCTTCTTCGGCTACAATCAATGTACGCTCAAACTGGCCGGTATTGGCAGCATTGATGCGGAAGTACGTAGACAATTCCATCGGGCAGCGCACCCCTTTTGGTATGTAGCAAAACGAGCCGTCTGAAAATACAGCAGAGTTCAATGCTGCGAAGTAGTTATCGTTGATGGGAACTACGGAACCCAAATACTTTTTGATAAGCTCCGGATGTTCTCTTACTGCTTCACTGAAGGAACAGAAGATAATACCTAACTCACTTAATTTATCTTTGAATGTAGTAGCAACAGAAACGCTGTCGATCACCGCATCTACTGCAATACCGGTAAGTCTTTTTTGTTCACCTAATGATATGCCCAGTTTTTCGAAAGTCTTGATCAGTTCAGGATCTACTTCATCGATGCTGTTAAGGGAAGCTTTTTTCTTTGGTGCGGAGTAGTAAATGATATCCTGGTAATTGATGGGAGGGTAGTGGACATTGGGCCATTTAGGCTCAATCATCTTCACCCACAGGCGATATGCCTTCAATCTCCACTCCAGCAGCCATTCGGGTTCATTTTTCTTTGCGGAGATAAAACGAACAGTGTCTTCATTTAGCCCTTTGGGAGCCTCATCTGCCTCCAGATTGACGGTCCATCCGTGCTCGTATTCTTTGGATGTAAATTCCTCAAGTACCTGATTGTCTTTACTCATTATGGATTATATAGACACGTTATAAATAACCTTCAAAAATACTAACAAAACTCGGCTTTTAAGGTTCCGCCACCGCAAATTATTTAATCCACCAGTTTAAGGTTGCGGTCCAGGCTCTCCTCCAGAGAGATCATGGTTTCTGTTCTCTCAATACCCTCAACCTGTTGCATCTTCTCATGGAGGACTTCCTTTAAGTGATTCGTGTCTCTGCAATGGATTTTCACAAACATGGAATAGTTACCCGTAGTATAGTGAATGTTGATGATCTCGGGTATTCCTTTCAATTTTGCCAGCACTTGTTCATACAAAGCGCTCTTTTCCAGGAAAATGCCGATAAAAGCGGTAATGTCGAATCCCATCTTTCCATAGTTGATCTTCAGTGTGGTCTTTTCTACGATTCCCGCTTCCTCCATTTTATTCATGCGCACATGTACCGTTCCCTGTGAAACATGTACTTTCTTGGCTACCTCAGTAAAAGGCTTTTTGGCATCATCTCGTAATATTTCGAGGATTTTGAGGTCGATATTATCAAGTTCATAAATTTTGGCCATAAACAATATTCGTTTTTACGTATTATTCAAAAATAGATCATATTTATTAAATTATATGTAAATATTAGTACTCTTTGTTGAACCGGATCGCTATATTTTACTTACTTTGCATCATCAAACACAGAATGTAAGGTGTTGAAATTGGCAGACAAGCCCTCCTGTCTCGGGGGTGGAGAGTAAAAGGATAAACGCAGGGTAATGGGTTGACCACTAAAAGTTCTCTTATGTCCTGTAGCTAACTTCTCCGTGGAGGTTCGAGGCCTTCCCTTACAGCAAGTTAGGTTTAGAGGCTGCTCTCGAAAGGGAGCGGCTTCTTCTTTTTTAGGCCAGGATTATCATGGTTTTATAGAGTCAATAGGATTAAATTTCAGTTTGAGCCTTTAAATGAGGTTAATCGTAATCCCGCCCTTTAAATCTTTGCCTGCATCATCTTCCATTCGTTTCTTCCTGTTTCGGATTTGGTCTTTCTCCACTCTTCCTGCACTCTCTGTCCACTCTCGTTCCACTCTGTCCTGCTTCTGGATTCGTACAAGGTGGCTTTATCATTCGTGAAGCGATGCTTGCCGGGTCCTCCTATATTTGATCAATCGTAGTACAAACGATTGTTAAAACTCGTTTTTTTTGCGCTATTTGGAGCGTTTTTAAGATTAGACATAAACTGAGATGAAAGACTTTCCCTGGTTTGCTCACTACCCAGCAGGTGTAGCCAAAGAGATAGGACCACTACAATACCCTTCGTTAATTGAGTTTTTTGAAGATCTTTTTCGCAAATACGGTGACAAGGTAGCCTTTGAAAACATGGGGGTGCAGCTCACCTTCAGTAAGTTAGACCAGTTGTCTACCCACTTTGCTGCCTATCTGCAGCAGGGCCTGGGGTTGAAAAAGGGAGATCGCATTGCGATACAAATGCCTAACCTGCTTCAGTTTCCGGTTATTTTCATTGGGGCAATCAAGGCGGGGTTGGTGGTTGTCAATACCAATCCGCTGTATACACCCCGGGAAATGGAGCACCAGTTTAAGGATGCGGGTATCTCTGCTCTGGTTGTAGTGGCCAACTTTGCCAACCATGTACAGGAAATTGAATCAAGGATTCCAGCCAGGCACATCATTGTTACGCAAATGGGTGATCTGCTTGGTCCGGTAAAGGGAACGATTATCGATTTTGTAGTGAAGTATGTAAAGAAACTAATCCCCAAATACGATTTACCCAGGGCCATTGTATTTAAGGATACACTGAGCAAAGGTGCATCCCTGACTTATACCAGGCCCGTTATCGATAAAGAAGATAATGCATTCCTTCAGTATACGGGGGGAACTACCGGTGTGGCGAAGGGCGCGCAGCTTTCGCATCGCAATATCATTGCGCACAATCAGATGATCACTTCCTGGTTTCAGCCTTACCTGAAAGCCACTCCGGCAAGAGAGGAGATCATCATCACGGCTATACCGATGTATCACATTTTTGCACTTACTGTAAATGGGTTATTGATGATGAGCCAGGGGGTGAAAAATGTATTGATCACCAATCCAAGAGATATGCCGGGATTTGTGAAAGAACTTAAGAAGTACAAGTTCACCATTCTCACCGGGGTGAATACACTCTTTAACGGATTGCTGCATAACGAAGAATTTAAGAACGTAGATTTCAGTGCGCTGCATGGATCCATAGCAGGAGCGATGGCTGTACAGGATGTGGTGGCCAAGAAATGGGCCGAAGTAACCGGAACGGCCCTGATAGAAGGATATGGGTTAAGTGAAACATCTCCCGTACTGTGTGTTAATCCGCTGGACGGTAAGCACAGGCTGGGTACAATAGGTATACCTGTGCCAAGTACAGAAGTAGCTATCTTTGATGAACAGGGAAATCAACTGGAGCAAGGCGAAGCAGGAGAGATATGCGCCCGTGGCCCGCAGGTAATGAAGGGCTATTGGGAGAAGGACAATTCAGAAGTGTTTTTCCATAACGAATGGTTTCGCACAGGAGATATCGGAATCATGGACGCGGATGGCTTCTTTAAGATTGTGGATCGTAAGAAAGACATGATCAAAGTATCGGGCTTCAACGTATATCCCAATGAAATTGAAAACGTGTTGGCGGGGCATCCCAAAGTAAAAGAAGTAGCCGCCATAGGTGTGCCCGATGCCAAGTCGGGTGAAGTGATCAAGGCATTTATTGTGAAGAAGGATGCATCGCTTACCGAAGAAGAGCTGAAAGAATATGCGCATAAGAATCTCACCAACTATAAGGTGCCAAAGCATTACGAGTTCAGGGACGATCTGCCTAAATCTAACGTAGGTAAAATTCTGAGAAGAATGCTGAAAGAAGAGGAAGAGAAGAAGCGGAAGTAAGTATTCCTGTTCGATTATCCGATCTCCATGACAAAAGGTGTACGTGCGATATTAGCCGGAATTCTGATTTGCCTTTTTGCGTGGCAATCGGAGGATTCCCTGCTGTTTCCATGGTATGTAAAACTGGCAATCGGCATCTCATTCCTTTTATATGGCATCGTACTGGCGGTTAATAAAAAATGAGGGTACACTTAACAGGCGTATCTTTTGATGATACTTTAAAATCAGATCAGAAAATTCAGACTACATGAAATTCAAATTATTTGCTTTCCTGCTGGTGGCAGCCACTCTCTTTTCATTTTCAAAACGTACCTATGTGCCCCTCACTACCGATCCAAAGGATTCGCTTCGCTATCCGGAGGAAGTGCATTTGAAAAACCTTCGCCAGCTTACTTTTGGTGCAGACAATGCGGAAGCGTACTGGAGCTTCGACAGTAAGTATGTTACGTTCCAATCGAACAATAAAGAGTGGGGATCGAAATGCGATCAGATCTTCTACATGCCTGTTGCAGGACAGGATCTAAGAAGAGAAAAGCCAAAACAGATCAGCAATGGTGAAGGCCGCACCACCTGTTCTTTTTTCATGCCTGGCAACAAGACTATTCTTTATGCTTCCACACACCTTGGCGGGAAAGATTGCCCCGTAGAACCTGAGCGTAAGCCCGGTGGTAAATACTTATGGCCGATCTATGAAAGCTACGACATTTTTATAGCGGACCTGAACGGCAAGATACTGAAGCAACTGACCAACACGCCAGGCTATGATGCGGAAGCTACCGTCTCACCGAAGGGAGATAAGATCGTTTTCACTTCCACACGCAATGGCGATCTTGATCTGTATGTAATGGACATCAAGGGTAATAACGTAAAGCAAATCACCAATGAGCTGGGCTATGATGGTGGTGCATTCTTCTCGCCCGATGGAAAAAAGATTGTGTTCCGTGCTTCCCGTTTTAAAAATGAAGAGGAAAAGAAAGAATACCAGGATTATCTGAAGCAAGGATTGGTAGCGCCTACCAGCATGGAGATTTTTACCTGTAATGCAGACGGTACCGATTTAAAGCAAATCACCCGTCTGGGTAAGGCCAACTGGGCACCTTTTTATCATCTTGCGGGAAAGAAGATCATCTTCAGTTCGAACCATAAAGGAACACGTGGTTTTGAGTTTAATCTTTTTATGGTCAATGAAGATGGTTCCGGACTGCAGCAAATCACTTACGACAAAGTATTTGATTCGTTTCCGATGTTTTCGCCAAACGGGAAAAAGATCATTTTCTCTTCGAACCGTAACAACGGAGGTACGCGCAATACCAATTTGTTTGTGGCCGATTGGGTCGAATGAGGTTAAAAGTCAGCTGTTAATCGTTATCCGTAGATTCCAGCTTTGATTTAAACTATTTGAGTAAATTTGATTTCTGTACTATTAACGATTAACTACCAACTGCAATGATCGGCTTTTTCGAACACCAATATCTTTCTTATAAAAAGGATCACATCAAAAACCTTTTGGCGCTGGCGAAGGCCGATGGTTTTATGCATGAGAAGGAAGAGAAGATGCTTTATAAGATCGGAAAGCGCTACGGCCTGAAAGACAGGCAGATCAAAATACTGGTGGATTCCGATGAGAAATTTCAGGTCAATGTTCCGAATAATCATATCGACAAAATGAACGTGTTGTACGATCTGATGCTGATGGTGTATGCCGATGGCGTGGTGGAAAAAAATGAAATTGCCTTCTGTGAAGACGTGGTGAAGAAGTTTGGCATGAAGAAGGAGGTAGTGCGCTGGCTGCTCGATGAAATCTTTGAGAAGGGAACACCGCCACCGCCAGATGAATGGAGTGAGTTTATTGAAGAAGCACAAAAAAGATACACAGTAAAGAAATAACGAAACGGCCTCTGGATGCAGAGGCTTTTTCATTGTATCTCCGTCAGGTACGGTCGATTTCAAATTGAAGTAACAATGGGTTGTTTCCTGTTTTGCTTCCCAAAGATTCATGCATAGAAATCGTTTGAATTATAATTTATGCATGAGGGATCATGACTTTTCAAAAAAAAGACTGAAATTAAGCGCGTATGGATGAAGTAAAGAAGTTGACTACCCAGGAGAAGGCGTTAAGAATTAACCTGAGCAAGGCCATTTATGGGTCGTTTGCTGAAATCGGGGCGGGGCAGGAAGTGGCGGCTAATTTTTTTAAAGTGGGTGGAGCATCGGGTACGATTGCCAAAACGATCTCTGCTTATGACATGAAGTTCAGCGATGCCATTTACGGGCAGGGCGAACGTTATGTATCGGAAGCCCGCGTAATGAAGATGCTCGATAAAGAATATGAGCTTTTGCCGGAGCGGCTTCCTCACCGTATCGAACAAACCCGTTTTTTCGCTTTCGCAGATACCATCGAGGCGCTTAATTACGATCGCACCAACCAAGGTCATGGATGGGTGGGATTACGGTTTCAATTGCGGCCCAACTCCGAACCCAACGACTGTGTTCTTCATATCAAGATGAACGACAATGATCCGTTGCAACAGCAGTTTGCGATTGGTACCATAGGAGTGAACATCATTTACGGATGTATGTTCATCTCCGAGCCGGAAGAGATCATGATGTCACTGCTGGATGGACTGACCACACGCAGGGTGGAGGTTGATATGTTTCAGCTGACCGGCCCCGATTTCAAGCACGTGGATAACCGTCTGATGGCATTGAAGCTGGTGAAGAATGGATTTACCAAGGCAACCATGTTTGGCCCGAATGGAAAAGTAATGCACCCATCGGACGAGCTATATAAAAAGAACGTATTGGTTTTGCGCGGACGTTTCCGCCCGGTGACGCACGTCAATGCGGATATGTTGTTGACCTCACGCAGACAATTCAGAAAGGAGCCGGATGTTGATCGCTCCAAAATAGTATTGTTGACGGAATTAACGCTGAGCGATCTGAGTGCAGACGGAAAAGTAGATGAGCAGGATTTTCTTGCACGGGCCGATATCATTTGCTCTCTGGGGCAGAATGTACTGGTCTCCAATTATTTTGAATACTATCGTCTGGTCGAATATCTTTCCCGGATTACCAAAGGAAAGAAGATTGGAATTATACTTGGTATCTACGCTCTGCAAAAGATTTTTGAGGAGAAAACATACGAGAACATTCGCGGAGGAATTATGGAAAGCTTTGGATCCTTGTTTGGATCGAACGTAAAGCTGTACATCTATCCCGCCTGGAAGAAAGACTCGCACGATTTATTCACACTAAAGGATTTTGAAGAGATTCTTCCCGAGAATTTAAAAAACCTGTTCCGTTACCTGATGGATAACAACAAGATGGAGGATATACCGAATGCCAATGTGAACAACCTGCATATTATTTCAGATAATGTTTTGGCCATGATCCGCAAAGGGGAAAACGGCTGGGAGAAATTTGTTCCGCACAAGGTAGAAGAAGCGATCAAGGAACACGGTTTGTTTGATTATCCTTATCAAAAGGATCATATCCCGGAATCAGAAAAGATAGGAGGCTAAGCGTAATTTAATTTCTTTGATAAAGAGGGGGGACAAAGCTTTGACTTTGGGAGTGTCGCTTTGTTTGTAGTTTATATCTGTTCCGAGGCTGTGTAATACATCAGAGGATGGGTGCAGTCCGCGATTCAATGAGCGCCTATGTATATTATCGAGCCGATCATGGTCGCGCATGAAGTACTAAGTTTAATCAGCGCTTTACAACAGATTAGTTGTTCTCCTTTTCTTTCATTCGGCTAAAGTATGATTTGGCTTCTGTCATTACTTCAGGAGCCAGCAGGAAAGCGGATATCATGGTGGGAATAGCCATTAACGCAAAAGCAATGTCAATTACATTGAGCACGGCATCCATAGAAACGATGGCGCCTACAATGATCATTAGCAGGTAGAGGTAATCGTAATACTTGCTTTTTTCTTCACCGACTAAATAAGCCAGTCCTCTGCGTCCGTAATAGCTATAGGAAAACAATGCGGTGATGGCAAAGATGAACGTGCAGAGCAGCAAAACAAATTGGCCGCCCACAGGAATACCCTCTGCGTAAGCTTGTGAAGTAAGCGTGATTCCGCTGGCTGTTGAATTTTTCCATACACCGGTAACCAGAATGGCCATTGCAGTAAGGGTACACGAAATCAGGGTATCAATCACCGGGCTAAGCATGGACACAAGGCCTTCGCGTACCGGCTCCGTTGTTTTCGCAGCGCCTAAAGCCATGGGCGCAGTCCCAATTCCGGCTTCGTTTGAAAAAGTAGATCTGCGCACGCCAAGCATGATCAGCCCACCCACCATACCTCCCATAAAAGGACTGCCATGATAATGAGAAGCAGCGAACGCATCGGTAAAAATTAATGCAAAGTAATGAGGCACCTGGTCTGCTTTTGCGATGAGAATAAACACTACGGAGATGAAATGGAGCACGATCATAACAGGCACCAGCTTACCGGCCATACTGCCAATGCGTTTTATTCCTCCTACAATCACCAGTGAGCAGATAGCACTGAGCACCATACTGATCATCAGTTTTTGAATACTGACTTCAAATCCTCCCACCGATATAAATGTTTCTGCTATGCCTAAAGGAACAACAGCCATATCGATTAAGGCCTGGGTAAGCTGGTTGGCCTGAAAGATAGGCAGCGCACCAAACATACAGCATACACAGAATAGTACGGCTAAAGGTTGCCAGCTTTTGCCCAAGCCTTCGCGGATCACGTACATCGGACCTCCCTGAAGTTCGCCATTCGAGTCTTTGCCCCGGTACATACTGGCCAGCGTGCTGGTGAAGAAATTAGTAGACATTCCAATAAAGGCAGTCATCCACATCCAGAACATGGCGCCTGGTCCGCCCAACGCAATAGCAGCAGCAACTCCCGAAAGATTGCCTATGCCTACGGTAGATGCTAATGCAGTGGATAATGCTTTATAGGAACTGATATGACCCGGTGCATTTTTATCATCGTGCTTGCCGCTGAGCACGTCAATAGCATGGAAGAAATACCGGTATTGAATGAAGCCCGAATAGAAAAGAAAGAACAGGCCGCCACCGATAATGATGAACAATACCGGCCACCATATCAAGTTGGAGGTTTGAATCAGAAAAGAGTCGAAGGATTGCAAGCCACAAGAAGTAGGATCTGTAAAATATATAAAATATGCAGAGCAATCTAAGATAACAACAATTATTTGGTCGCTTTGGCTACGTTGAGTTTGCCCTGCGATGCGGCCATCCAGTTGCAAAGCTGATAGAGCAGGCGCGCACCTACGTTGGCATCCCATTCATCGTGGCCTGGGGCCACTTCATTCAGATCAAAGCCAATGATCTTTCTTCCGGATTTAACCACTTGCTTTACAAGATAGGTTGCTTGGTTAAATTCCAGTCCACCTGGAACAGGCGTGCCTGTGCCAGGGCAAAGCTTCGGATCGAGCCCGTCAATATCAAGGCTGATGTAAACTAATGGAGGAAGCTCTTTGATGATCTCCTGGCAGATGGTTTCCCAAGTTTTGCCGGAATACTGCACAGCTTTCATGTCTTCATCAAAGAACGTTTTTATCCGACCCGCAGCACTTTCGATCACACTCATTTCTTCTTCACAAAAATCGCGAACCCCCACCTGCACGATGCGTTGTACCGAAGGAATTTTTAATGCATTGTACATGATGGAGCCATGCGAATAGGTAAAGCCTTCGTATGCTTTACGCAGGTCGGCATGGGCATCGATATGAAGAATACCAAAACGGCTATGTTGCTCACCTAATGCCCTCAGGAAACCTAACGGAGTGCTGTGATCTCCGCCTAACACACCCACCAGCTTTCCTTTTTTCAGTAATTGCAGTGTGGTGTTCTTTACGTAAATATTCAGGCTTTCGCAGGCTTCGTTGATTTTCGTAAGCAGGAGTTTGTTTTTATCACTGGCTTTTCCTTTTTCGTACAACGAAATGTATTGGGCAGCAAGCGTGCGCAACTGACGGTTTTGATTATACAGATTTTGAGGATAAGCGGCCATGCATACACCTAACTTCCATGCATCCGGAATCTCTTTCATGAAAAAATCAATCTGCGAGGAGGCATTCAGTATCGCCTTTGGCCCCAATGCGGTACCGTCACGATACGACACGGTTACTTCCCACGGGACAGGAACAATGATTACTTCTGAATGTTCGGCCGAATAGGGAAGACCAAAGAGATTTCCTTTTATGCCCGGGCCATTCGGATCAAACTTTTTAATTACTTCTTCTTTCGTCATACGGAATTACAAAGAAGAGCCGGAGAGTATGTTCTTTAATGTCCCGGAACGCTTGCTTAGTAAATTCCAGCCGGGCAGATCAAAATCAATCTGAATAAAATCGCATGGACTCATACTATCGTTAAACGACCGAACCAGGTAACTGGCCAATGAAGTTATGGAAGGATTATGTCCCGTCAGGAGTACGCTTTTATATTGATCATCGGTAGCACGAATGAACTCCAGCAAGTCTTCGGTATCACCCGTATAAATTAATTCATTGAAATGGATTTCCTGTTCGGTTATTCCAATGAATGGAATCACATTTAACAGAGTGTCTTTGGCACGCTTTGCAGGGCTGCCGACAACTACTTCGGGGTGGATGTTTAATTCGGCAAGCTGATGGCCGAGGCGCATGCTTTGACTGACTCCTTCTTTATAAAGCGGGCGGTCGAAATCCGACTCTCCGGAGCCTGCCGGTTGGGTTTTCGCGTGCCTTAATAAAAAGAGAGTCAAAGCCATAATTGGTAATAAAAAATGCAATAATAGCCCAACTTGCGTAATACTTAAAATAAGATGTAAACATACTGTCTATCAGTACGATCAGTGTAGAATGGGGGCATTCCAATCGCACTTAAAATTTGCGTTCTTAAAAAAATGCGGATATTTGGAGCCCTTGTTACGAAAAATAAGCAGATGTCAAAGAACTTAGTTATAGTAGAGTCTCCGGCCAAAGCAAAGACCATTGAAGGTTATCTTGGAAAAGATTTCAAGGTAAGCTCAAGCATGGGTCATGTGCGCGATCTGACCAAAGGAAACGGAGCTATTGATGTAGAAAATGCATTTCATCCCACCTATGAGATCAGTCCGGATAAAAAGGAAACCATTGTACGACTAAAGAAACTTGCCGATGATGCCGAAATGGTTTACCTGGCAAGCGATGATGACCGTGAGGGAGAGGCTATTTCGTGGCATTTAAAAGAAGTACTTGATCTGAATGATGCGAAGACACGCAGAATTGTATTTACAGAAATCACCAAGAACGCCATACAGAATGCATTAAAGACACCGCGAGGCATTGATATTGACTTGGTTAACGCACAGCAGGCCAGACGGATACTTGATCGCCTGGTGGGTTTTGAGCTTTCGCCTATTCTGTGGAAGAAAATAAAGACCGGACTTTCTGCAGGCCGCGTACAATCGGTAGCTGTGCGGCTGGTGGTAGAGCGTGAACGCGAGATCGATAAGTTTGATGTAAAGTCTTCCTTTAAGGTATCGGCTATTTTCACGCTTGAAAAAGGGAAGCAACTGGTGGCCGAGCTTCCTGAAAAATTCAATTCTGAAAAAGAGGCGCTTGAGTTTTTAGAATCGTGCAAGGGAGCGAAGTTTACCATTGGCGATTTGCAAAAGAAGCCGGCAAAGAAATCGCCCGCTCCTCCATTTACTACGTCCACGTTACAACAGGAGGCCGGAAGAAAATTAAGCTTCTCCGTTTCGCAAACCATGATGGTAGCGCAGAAGCTATATGAAGCCGGTAAGATCAGTTATATGCGTACCGATTCGGTGAACCTTTCGGATGAGGCCGTACAGGGAGCAACACGACAAATTACCACTGCCTTTGGCGGAGAGTTTGTGCACGTTCGTAAATATAAAACCAAATCATCAGGCGCGCAGGAAGCTCACGAAGCCATTCGTCCTACTGATTTTTCTGTTATGAATCCGGGCATGGATCGTAATGCAGAGCGTTTGTATGAGCTGATCTGGAAACGTGCCACTGCATCGCAGATGGCCGATGCGGAATTGGAGCGTACTACAGCTACGATCAATATATCCACGAACAACCGCAAGCTCATTGCTTCTGGTGAAGTGATTAAGTTTGAAGGATTCTTGAAAGTATATCTGGAGTCGCGCGATGAAGAAGAGGATGAAGAGAACAGCAAAGTGCTGCCTCCACTTACTATCGGTCAGATTTTAGATCTGGATGAACTGTCAAGCACCGAAACATTTTCAAGACACCCGGCACGCTACACCGAAGCGAGTTTGGTGAAGAAGCTGGAAGAACTGGGGATCGGTCGTCCGTCTACGTATGCACCTACAATCTCTACCGTACAGAAACGGGGTTATGTAGTAAAGGAAAGCAGAGAAGGTGTGGATCGTAAATACAGAACGCATCTTTTAAAGGGAAATGAAATATCCACGAAGGTGGAGACGGAGATTACAGGCGCAGAGAAGAATAAACTTTTCCCAACCAACATTGCCATGATCGTAAATGATTTCCTGGTGGAACACTTCCCGGATATCACCAACTATTCATTTACAGCGGAGATCGAACAGGAATTCGATGAGATTGCCAATGGTAAGCTCAAGTGGCAAACCATGCTGGAGCAATTTTATACTCCGTTTCATAAAATAGTTACTTCTACGGAAAAACTGGAGCGCTCCTCCGTTCAGAATAAAAACAGGGAAGTGGGTATCGATCCGAAGAGCGGAAAGAATGTATATGTGAAGCTGGGTAAGTTTGGCGCGTACATACAGGTAGGAGAGAACCCCGATGATAATGGCGGTGAGAAACCAAAGTTTGCTGCGTTGCGCCCTGGGCAGTTTATTGAAAACATTACCCTGGAAGATGCGCTGGAGCTGATGAAGATGCCGCGTGATATGGGGTTGTTTGAAGAGAAAACCGTATCCGTAGCCATTGGTCGCTTTGGACCTTATGTATTGCACGACAAGAAGTTTGTATCTATTCCCAAAGGAGAAGATCCCTACACAATAACACCACAGCGTGCAGTAGAATTGATTGAAGCCAAGCGCATTTCCGATGCGAATAAAACCATTAAAACGTTTGCCGAAAATGCAGACATTGTTGTTCTCAATGGAAGGTTCGGCCCTTACATCAAAGCAGGAAAGAAAAACGTAAAAATCCCTAAAGGCAAAGAACCGGCAGAGCTTACTCTTGAAGAATGCGTTACTCTGGCGGAGAATACTCCGGAGAAGAAAGGACGTTTTGGTTATGCAAAGAAAACAGTGGCCGAAGCACCGGCAGCTAAAACTCCTGCAAAGCGGGCAACAAAAAAAGTAGCCGCCAAAAAAGTAACAGCTAAGAAGGTGGCATTGACGAAAGCAGCAACAAAAAAAGTAGCTGCCAAAAAGAAAGCATCGTAGGCGGTCATTTCGATATGGCTTATCCTGCTGCAACAAATCATTAACGGTTACGTTTGCACCGGTATTATTTCCGTTTGGATCGCCACAAGCGACCACAGGTATTCTTGTTATGTACAAGTTATGTACAAGAATATTTAATGAGGAAGTTTTGAAAATCAAACCGGATGACGGATTTTTGTTTCTCTTTCAACCTAATCCCAATCTCTATTTTACAGTTTCTGAACTCTTTTCAGGAAGAGTAGCTTTTACTTTTTTCTATTGATTGGCTTTTTATTAATCCACATGAAATCTTTTTACTTTCTGTTAGCGCTGATGCTGATGGTTTCCACTTCATTATTTTCTCAATCTGTTGAAGAAATTAAATTACCCAAAACAAAAGGTGCGCTTTACCTCACCTGGGGATATCACAAAAATGAGTACACCCGCAGCACCATTCATCTGAAGGATCACATCAGTGATAATTATGATTTTACATTATATGACGCCAAGGCGAAAGACCGGCCTGATATGCATCATCTGCTGAGCACACCATTAACCGTTCCTCAATACGTGCTTCGTGTGGGTTACCTGTTTAAGGGTAAGCGAAACCTGGGTATCGAGTTCAGCTGGGATCATTTAAAGTACATTGTCAATGATAACCAGGTGATGCACCTGAAAGGCACCATTCATGAAGTGTATTATGATAAAGACACGTTGGTTACTCCGGGATTTGTTCATTTCGAGCATACCAACGGCAACAACTATGCGATGATCAGTGTGGTGAAGCGAAGCACCTTCCTGGAAAGACCTCATCAAAAGCTAAGCCTGATGGCTACCTTAGGTGCGGGCATCCTGGTTCCTAAAACGGACTCCCGTATATTGGGAAATCACAATGACGGACCGTTTCGCTATTCGGGAATTGTGTTTGGATCCAGCGTAGGCTTGCGTTACGAGTTTTTTAAATATTTTTATATCGAGCCTTCCTTTAAGGGGGCTTTTGCAGATTATACCAATGCCAAGGTCTATCTGCAAGGCAGGGCACGACATACGTTCTTCTCTGCGCAATACGTTTATGCAGCGGGTATAACTATTCCGCTTTAATGTAAATGAAAAAATTAATCGCTCTTACGGGTGCCGGCATAAGTGCAGAAAGTGGAATTCCTACCTTTCGGGATTCCGGTGGCTTGTGGGAGGGACATCAGGTAGAAGATGTAGCAACTCCTGAAGGATGGCACAGGAACCGCGAGCTGGTGCTTGACTTTTATAATCAACGCAGAAAGAAAGCACTGGAAGTAAAGCCCAACCGTGGTCATGAAATTCTGGCCGGGCTGGAAAATCATTTTGAGGTTACCGTAATTACACAAAACGTAGACGACTTGCATGAACGTGCCGGCTCTTCTCATGTCATTCACTTACATGGAAGTCTTTTTGAATCGCGAAGCACAGTTGATGAATCATTGGTTTATCCCATCAAAGGCTGGGAGCTGAAAACAGGAGATACGTGTGAAAAGGGTTCACAGCTCCGGCCCAATATCGTTTGGTTTGGCGAAGCAGTACCCATGATTGAAATAGCCGCACGCCTTGCTGCCCAGGCGGATATTTTTGTAGTCATCGGCACTTCCATGCAAGTGTATCCTGCGGCAGGGCTGATCGATTATGTATCGCGCGATGCAGCTAAATACTTAATAGATCCGAATGCTCCTGATCTGCTGCATATCCCCAATCTTCAGGTAATAAAAGACAAAGCCAGTACAGGAATGAGCAAACTGAAGGATTTACTTTTAAAGTAACTTCATCTGCAGTATGCAGTACGATGGCAGGATAAAGCCTGGCTGTCTTTTTATTGTGACTTTTTAACGGATTAATCGTCTAAACTTACGTTAGCCAATCAGTACGAGATCAGAAATGAAACCTGTTTTAATCAAGATTCTGGCAACAATTGTAGTTGGGTTTATCTGCTCTGCGATTGCTTATTCCCTTCATTATCTTACTGAATTGACGGAGTATGCTTTGCTGAACAAAGCAATTTCTTTTTATCATGGTGTATTAATTGTCGGATTGCCGTTTTTAGGTCTGTTGATCATCTGGCTCTTGAACAGGTACGTATTCAAAGGTCCAGCAAGTAAGGGGATCTCGGAAGTACTGCAGATGGCACGCAGCAATGATCCGGAAAATCTCAAGACATCAAAGATCCCTTCCCATTTTCTGAGTGGCTGGCTGACTGTAATGACGGGTGGTTCTACAGGTATTGAAGTATCTACTGTCGTAACATCAGCAGCTACGGGTTCATGGATGAGCCGAAGTTTAAAACTGGACTATTCGTTTCAGAAACATTTATTAATTGCCGGGGCTGCTGCTGGCCTTGCTGCTTTGTTTCAAAGTCCATTAGGTGGATTGTTTTTTGCATTGGAAGTATTGTCCGCAACCATCACGATAGAACTGATCGGATACATTATCCTAGCGGTTGTTGTCTCCGCTGTTTTTATTTACCTGGAGGGGACACACGCACCGATGTTTAGCATTGATTCGCAGGGGTGGAGATGGAAAGCGGTTCCTTTCTTTATTGTGCTCAGTGTGATCACTGCATGTCTCTCTTCGCTGCTTACAGTAACTGTGGTGCGTACGAAATCATTCTTTATAAGAAAATTTAAAGGGGTGGGCCGGGTTGTAATAGGTGGTTTATGTGTGGGGATTATTGTCTTCGCCCTGCGGCCGCTTTATGGAGAAGGATATCCTTTGATTATAAAATTGATTTCCGGAAACCTGAACCTGATGCAGCTCTGGACATCATCAGGAAAAATGACGGTTTTGTTTTTAATCCTGATACTGATCCTTAAACCATTGGCCACTTCAATTACACTTGCCTCCGGTGGAGATGGTGGCATATTTGCTCCTTCGTTATTTCTGGGAGCTGTTGCCGGGTATCTGCTTGTCCTTTGTATCAACAGCTGGCTGGCACTCGATCTCTTTCAAAACAATTTTATTGTTATTGGAATGGCCGCACTGCTGAGTGCCTCCATTCATGCTCCGCTTGCCGCCACCTTTTTATGTCTGAGCATAACCGGTGCGTATGAGTTACTCGTTCCCGTTTTGTTTACCTCTGTGTTGTCGTCAATTTTTGTAAAAAGAATCGTCAGCTATACGGTATATAGTTATTCAGGTGTGCTAAAATAATTGATTAGGAAGGCAAAGGCCTGATCTGCGAATGAGATCAGTGCCAGTTCACAGCCGATTGTTTCTGCTCTCCTAATCCATCAATTCCGAGTTCCACTATATCTCCGGCTTTCAAATAGAAGGGAGGCTTCATTCCAAGACCAACTCCTGCCGGTGTTCCTGTCGTAATCACATCTCCGGGGAGTAGTGTCATAAACTGGCTGATGTAGTGAATGAGAAAAGGAGTTTTGAAAACCATATTCGCAGTAGTTCCATCCTGAACGATCTTACCGTTCAGCTTTAGCCACAGCCGGAGATTATCGAGGTCTTTCACCTCATCCGGTGTAACGAGATAGGGGCCAAGCGGAGCGAAGGTGTCACAGCTCTTTCCTTTCACCCATTGTCCGCCACGCTCCAGTTGGAACTCGCGTTCGCTATAATCATTATGAATGCAGTATCCGGCCACGTAATTCAAGGCATCTTTCTCCTCCACATAAGATGCTTTCCTGCCGATCACAAAAGCAAGCTCTACTTCCCAATCGGTCTTCACACTGTTTTTTGGTATTACTACATAGTCATTGGGCCCTGATAAGGCAGTCGTTGATTTAAAGAACAGGATAGGCTCCTGTGGCAGGGCTGCACCTGTCTCCTTTGCGTGATCGGAATAATTCAAGCCAATGCAAATGATCTTCGAAGGCCGCTGAACGCAGGAAGCGATACGCAGGCTTTCATCTACAACAGGAAGCTGATGATGATTGGTTTCCACCCATTTTCTGAACCGGTTGATTCCATCTTTCTCGAAAAAGGATTCATTGAAATCTTCACCAAACGATGAAGCATCCAGTTTCTTAGTATTCCAAAGTACACCTGGTTTTTCTATGCCGGGTTCGCCAAATCGAAAGAGTTTCATATATAAGAATTACGAGTTACTATTTTAGGATTACGAATTGATGCGTATGCATTGCCGTTCGTTATATTTAGTTGTTCAGGCGGATAAATCCCCCATCGATAGGATAGTCGGTACCGGTAATAAAGGAAGCTTCGTCCGAACATAAGTATAAAGCCAGTTGGGCAATTTCTTTGGGCTGAGCCATGCGCCCGATAGGCTGGGTTTTGGAGAGCTTGTCAAACATTTCTTCTTCTCTTCCGGGATAGTTCGCCTTTAAAAAACCATCTACAAAAGGAGTATGCACGCGTGCTGGTGAAATGCAATTGCAGCGAATGCCTTCCTTGATGTAATCCTTGGCTACCGACAGCGTCATGGTTACTACGGCACCTTTGCTCATGGAGTAGGCAAAACGATCGGGCAGGCCAATGGAAGAGGCAATGGAGGCCAGGTTAAGAATCACTCCTTTTTGATTCTTCCTCATAAAGCCAATGGAGGCCAGCATACTGTTGTAAACGCCTTTTACATTCACATTGAATACTTTGTCAAAGTCCTGTTCGGAAGTAGTATCCAGCTTGCCGATATGGGCAATGCCGGCACAGTTCACCAGGATATCGATGCTTCCAAACTGATCGGCAATAGCAGAAAAGACTTTTATTACTTCGGCCTGGCTAGCCACGTTGCAGGCAAATGCGTGTGCCTTGTTGCCATTACTGGTAATGACAGTGGCAGCTTCTTCGGCAGCGGCCTGGTTTAGTTCAATAATGGCTACGGTAGCTCCCTGCGAGGCAAAGAGCTCTGCAATAGCACGGCCTATTCCACTTCCTCCTCCGGTAACCACCGCTGTTTTTTTTTCAAGGCTAAAAATGTTGTTCATAACGATGGATTATTCTGTAACGAGCTGATCTAAAAATTTCTTGAACTTACTGGTGTCATAGTCTCTCATCCCCACTTCTTTGGCTACAATCTTTCCGTCTTTGGAAAGCACCAGTGTAGTAGGAATGCTTGGAACATTTAACTGGCTGGTCAGGTACCCCGAAGGCATGTAAACCGGGAAGGTGAACCTTTTATCTTTCACATAGCTGATCACCTTATCTCTGTAAACATCTTTATCGATAGAGAGCATGACAAACTGGACCTGCTCATGATCAATCTTGTCGTAAAGTTTCTGGATGCTTTTCATCTCTGCCCGGCAGGGACCACACCAGGTGGCCCACAGATTAATAAAAACCACCTTGCCTTTGTATTGATCGAAACTGAATTTATTGCCGTCCAGGTCTTTAATGGTAAAATTATAATCGAACGTTTCACTTGTTACCAAAGCCTCATCACCGGCATTCATGAGGCCGGTTTGCAGCACCGCTGATTGGGTTACATAGGATACGCTGCTCAGCAGGCCGGTCAGTTTCAGGAAAAGCAAAACAACGGAAACCGTCACCAATGTTTTGATCCAGTCTTTAAGGTAATCGATGATCTTCACTCGTTTCGCTTAGTTGTGGACAAGTTAATTCGCCAAATCTCATTAATTTGATAAATTCGTACAATTGTTTTTTTAAAATGAATAAAAGTAGGCTTCTGGTTCTGTTTCTTGCCCTTGGTATTTCCATTCACAGCTTCTCACAAAAAGTAAAATACAAAGATTTGTTCGGATTGCTTAGTGCACGGCAATATGATCAGGCAGAGCCATTTCTCAAACGCTACCTGAAGGAAAATGACGATAATCCTAATGCTTATTTGTATATGGGAATGATTTTCCAGGAGAAGGCATCTAAAAAAGATGTTTTAAAGCAGACGGACTTGCTACTACAGGATACTGATTCCGCCACGTACTTCTATGGGCTAGCCATGAAGGGCATCACCGAAAAGGAGCTGAAGCGGAATGATGAATACTACCAGATGTATAACCGAAGAGACTTGCGCACCGGTGAGTTTGGCGTAAAAATGTCGGACGTACAGTTTGATCTTGAAAAAAAATTGCTGGCCCTCAAAGAACGCAGGGAACGGGTAACTAAACTGAATGGGTCACTCACACAATCAAAATCGCTTTATTTAAAATCAGTGGAACGGTTTAAGGTCATGGTGAGCCGCTATCCTTCAGAGAGAGAGTTCTTTCTGCGCTCGAATGAAGAGCAGGGTAAGGAGCTATACCGTATTATGGATGCATTTGATTCCTGCATTACTGCTTTTAATAATTATAAAACCGTATCGCAGGCACTTGGAAAAACAGGTTATAACCAAACGACTAATCTTCAGGAGATCCGTGTTTATGAGAAAGACGGTACCACCGTACCCGATTTTATGGCTGACGATCTCCGCCTCTGGGATTACAAGCGCTGGGTTGAGAGCTCAACAGAGGCCATGTCGAAAGAGATTAGCCCCTTAAGAGAGAACATGATCAGCTATGATGTCGAGATCAATAAGCTTCGGGAAAAGCTTAAAAAGGATTCGGTATCGATACAAGCCGAACTGATACAGCTTACCAGCAAGTTGAAATTTACGGAGTTGAAAAAATATGACCCTCAGCCCATGCCGTTGCTTGTATTTGGGATGAAGCTGGCAGAACTGGAGTATGGCTCACAACTTATCCATAACCGCTCAGTAAAAGACTCTGTGGATGTAAGGCTCAAACTGAGTAATGCAAAGAAGGAGATGGCTGCCTTACGAAAGCTGGATAGCCTGGCCACCTTGCTTACGGCCCGCAATCTGGATAAAGAGGCGGAAGTATATGAAAACTATGTAACGGCTTCGTATGGCACACCTGCTGTTTTAAAGAGCCTTATCAGTACGACCAGGGAATTTGCTGAAAGAGAAAGTCTGCGCAAGCAGAAAGAGTTGCTAAAGCGAATAGAAGCGTTTAAATGGCTGGTGACTGGTGCCGATTCAATTCCAATTGTTACCCCGGTGGTAAGGGAAACCAGGTTCAAACCCATTGTCCTTGTCGAGGAGAACTATACCGCGGGCTTATCGTATGTGGACTCTTTAGCTACCGGCTATTTCTATCGCATCACACCATCCCGCCTGCCGGATATTAAGGCGACTTTCCCGGTGGACAAAGCCGGGTTTAAAAAGAGAAACCTGCCGGTGATAAAAGGCTTGTCTGCCACAGACGGCAAAGGACTGATTTATTTTGTCTGCTTTTATTCAGAGAGTAAGATCAAAGAGAAATTTCCCGTCACCATAGCTAAAGTTGCAAAGACGGGGTTGGTCTGGAGTATGACTTACCAAATGGACCTGTTGCCTTCAGAACTTATTTATAACACCGATGCCGGAGACTTATCAGTAAAGGTGGCAACAGGAACAGGGGAGATTAAGCTACTGACCATTGATAAAGCCGGGAAGCTACTGAAGTAATTCTGTAATTAATTCCCGGTGAGTTTTCTCCAGTCCTGATAACGCATATCCATGCGTGCTTTCAGCTTTTCATAATTTTCCCAGCTATCAGTAACGTGGTAGATGGAAGGAAGTGCCTTCACTAATATCTCATTGTAGTCCGCATGATACAGCCCGCCACCATAAAAGTAATAGGTAAACATGTTGCCGTTGCGGCTAAACAATTCAAAGCCTAAATAGCCATCCCATATTTCGCTGAGGATGGTACAGGAGATCTCCCTGCGTTTGAAACGAAAGATCTGGCCGGCAGCTTCTTCTTCAAAAAATTCGGAATACAATTCGCTGTCGATGATCCAGCCGAGATACATTCCTATGTGTACATAGGCTTGCTCGATAGGAAGTGAATCAGGGAAGTTTCCAAGGAAGTGACTCTTGGCGTTGTCATAAATCGTTTTTTGAATTTCTGCTTTCCGTTCCATAAAGCAATGTTAATGAAAAAGATGAAATACCGTACTCATTTTCACGTTAATAGTTATTCACCAAATGGTAGAAATAATGTGCTGCAATGCCCGCCTTATCAGGGGCTCATTTGGTTGAATTCCGGTACGAAATCGTCTTTTCAGAAATCACTACTTTGTTGTTCTTGCGGTTAATGTCTGCCATACGCATGGACGGGTCTATTTCAATACTCTCAATATCAACTGTTTTGCCTGATATTTTTAAAGTATAGCTTGGATTTACCCAGGGCCAGGTATCGAGCTCCGTTCGTTTCATGGTAAGGTCTTCCACAGGCTTGTTTCCAACCAACTCATTCATGCTTATATAGAACAATTCTTTGCTTCCGTTTTTGTAGGTCACTACCAGATCTACCGGCATGGGAAAGTCGCCAATCCGCTGTAAAGTAACGTACGTTTCTCCATCGGTTTCTACGATATCACTGATGCCATAGTCAATTCGTTTGGTCGTATAAATCCAGTAGCGCAGGTACCAGTGAAGTTGCAAACCAGAGGTCCTTTCCATACTACGGATAAAATCATTGGGCTCGGGGTGTTTGAACTTCCAGGTGTTGTAGTAACGCTTCATCCCTTTATAGAAATTCTCATTGCCGATGAGGTACTTCATCTGGTTGGCAAAGATGGCGCCTATGCTGTAAGCAGCGGTGCTGTATGCGCGGTTGGTGTTGAAGTGGTCGGAGTGCTGGCTGGCCGGCTCCTGCAAGCCGCTCGCCACAAGACCAAAATAGCTTTGGTAACTTCCCAGGTGTGGGTTCGCTGTACCAAATAAATACGCCATCGATTCGCTGCTGGAAAAATCAGTAAAGCCTTCATCCATCCATGCGTAGAGCGACTCATTGGAGGCAAGCGTCATCTGGTACCAGCTATGGGCCGCTTCATGCGCCATTACACCCACAAGGGCATTGAGCGTACCTTCTCCAAGAATTAGAGTGCACATGGGGTATTCCATTCCTCCATCACCACCCTGTATGATGGAGTAGGTGTCGAATGGATATTTTCCGAACGTGTCGTTCATAAACTGGAAATGCTTCACTGCATAGTCTTCCATCTTCTTCCAGGTTTCCACAGTCTTTTCATTGTTCTGATAAAAGAAATGCAGCTCTGGTCCATTGGGCACTTGCATGCGGTCGTGGGCATATTCCGGATCGGCCGCCCAGGCAAAGTCAATTACATTTTTAGCATTGAAATGCCAGGTCAGATCTCCGTCCGGTTTTTTTACTATTGCTCCTTCTTTGCTGTAACCATGGCCAATCTGCTCCGGGTTTTGCAGCTTGCCGGTTCCCCCGATTATGAATGACGGATCGATAGTGATATTCACATCGAAGTCGCCCCATACGCCATGGAATTCACGTGCTACGTATTGATACGCATGCCATCCCTGGAAATCGTACTCGGCCAGCTTGGGATACCATTGTGTCATGGAGTAGGCAATGCCTTCCCGGTTATTGCGTCCTGATCTGCGCACCTGGATGGGAACCTGTGCTTCGAACTTCATATCGAAGGTTGTTTTGGTCTTCGGCAGTATGGGCTTGGTTAGCGTAACCTCCAGTAGGGTTCCGTTTACCTGGTAGGAGAGGTCTTTGCCATCCTGCCTCAGTGATTGAATATGCTGGTAGCCAATTTCATCTTCCTTCAGCTTTGAAATACGATCAGCAACCCTGCGGTCAGGATCGGGGAGATTGCGTGAGCGGACGTCCATCATACTGCCAGGCTGAAAGGCATTGAAGTATAAGTGATAATAGACTTTAGTTAATGTATCAGGAGAGTTATTATAGTAGATAAGTTTCTGATCACCAGCTATTTTATTGGTCTTTACATCAAGGCGTACATTCATGGAGTATTCTACCCGCTGCTGCCATCGGAAATCCTGTGCTTTTAGGATTCCGGTAGAAAGAACGATCAACAGAACAACTCTCAATTTCAACATACATATAGGTTTAGGTGCCTGAAAAATATCAAAACCAATGACCCTGTCAAACTGGTTTTACATAAGCTATTTAAAATTGAGGTAACGTGTAATACTGAAGGAGAGATAACCACCATCACTGATGCTGAGTTCTTCGCCCTTCAGTGCTTTGGGGAAGTTGTAAGTATAGCTCAGCAGGAATGTCCAGTTTTTTAAGGCTACACTCGCGGGAGCTGATAAAGAATAATTCATCACCCCAAATTCCTTTTTGTTAACTTCTTTGTAATAGGTATAATTATTTGAGATACCATGATTTTCGAGGTAACGGATGACAAGTGGTTTGGTAGCGTATTGTCTTGTTTCGGCAACGTAGGTGGTCACCTCTTCGCTGCCAAATAAAACATTGGCGGATGGGAAAAAGGCAATGCGTTTCAGGCCGTGCCAGTTTCGTTTTTCAAGATTGAGAAACACACCTGGTGTAATACGTTGAGCTGTTTTTTCACCGAAGTAAAGTGAATAATCCAATCTGAAATTGAATGGACCAAACTCGATAAAATTACTCATACCCATGTTGTTGGTATAAGGCACACGCACACCATCACCCTGGTCGGAATAAAAATAGTGACTGTATTCGGCAAGAAATGTCCAGTGTTTGCCCACCGTTTTCATATAACCACCGGAGAGCACAGTGAGATAATAATTAGGCTCATACTCCGAACTCCAATAGCCCGTGGCATCTGCGTACAATCCTGACTTATGATAAAAAGAAACACCGGGAGCCAGACCAAACTGGTTAAAGCCCAATGTGCGGCTGGCGGCCACTGCGTTGCTGTTATAACCCAGCCGGATCGCCATTTGGGATTTTTCAATGAGACCCGCATCGGGCAATAAAATAATACTGTCGATAAGCTGAAAAAGAGAAAGGGAATCTTCCGAGTTGATGAGTGAATCGAATTCCGCAATAACAGGGTCATTTTTTAGCAATGAATCCAGCTCCTGCGCCCGCGAAGCAGAACAGGCAGCAATCACCAGCAAAGCAATCCAGGCCTTTTTCAAAAGGATTAATTATTCCTTCTCAGCTGTTGGTTACGTTCACGGAAATTTTCCCTGCGTTGTTGATTTAACCTGCGTTGCTGCAGCTGGTTAATGACCAGTTCGCGAAAGTCCGATTCAGCCTTACGTAAACTTAATACTTGCTGCGCAGTAATCACTTTTAATAGCCTTCCGGAATAATCTTTTTCGAGATTCAGTTCCTTCTGTTTCACTTCCAGTCCCAGGTCGACCAATGCCTGCTGGGCTTTCGGATCGGGATTATTGGGGTTGATGTTACGCTGCGCTTCTTTCAGTTCCTGGCGCAACTTTGTTCTCTCCTGGGTAAATTCTCTGTACACCGGCCAGAACTTCTCCGCCTGGTCGGGTGTCAACCCCAGCTTATCAGAAATGTAAGCGGTGCGTAAAGCCTGAATTTTTTCTGCTGCCTTCGGGTCGCGCTGAATCTGATCCGTCTCATCCTGTGCCGGGAGGAGCTTCGCGCTGATCAGAATAAGGGTGATAATGATTATCCGTTTCATATGCCTTTTACTATCTTAAAGTTCATCAAGTACTTTGTCCATTTCCCCGCCTGTTACCTCCAGATCAGCGTAGACTTCATCTTCCAGGTCTTCCAGATCGGTATTGTTCCAGGGTATTGTTTCTATCAGCTCCTCCGTAGAGAGATCGGTATCATTCAGAAAAAGGGTAAGCTGGTCGGGATTTACTGTAGCCAGCTCTGCTTCTGCGTTGCCTAACTTATTGTTATTGAACCAAAAGATGCCGATACCCGTCAGGAGCAAAACAGGAAAGGCATATTTCAAGGCAAACCCCCACGATAGCTGGCTTTTGTTTTTCTCTTTCTGTGCAATTCTGGATTGAATGATTCCAGGTAACTGATCGAAATAGCCATCAGGGGCTTCAAAAATATTTTTCCGGGGTAAGTCTTCGAGCTTTTTCATTTTTTACTGTTGATTGGACATGATCAGCGTTCAATGGTTTAATTAAGCTTGCAAAAAATCTTCAATTTTCTTTACTGCGTGATGGTAGCTTGCCTTTAAAGCTCCTACGCTGGTCTTTGTTATTTCCGAAATCGACTCATAAGGCAAATCCTCATAATACTTCATGTTGAATACCAGACGCTGTTTGTCAGGCAGCTTCAGCAATGCTTTCTGTAATTTTTTTTGAATGTCATCTCCTGTGATGTGTGATGAGGAATCGATTTTCTGCGAAAGTTCATGGCTGATATCTTCAATGGGTAAAAAGAATCGCCTGCGTTTTTTACTCAGGAAGGTAAGGCACTCATTGGTGGCAATCCGATAGATCCAGGTATACAGTTGAGCGTCTTCGCGGAAGTTATTAATGGCTTTATGTACTTTGATGAATGTCTCCTGGGTGAGGTCGCTGGCATCGTCATGATCGATCACCATCTTACGCACAATAGAGTAGACCCGCTGCTGATAGGCGCGTACCAATAGGTTAAAACCATAATTCCGCGTGTCCGGATGGCGGATCTTAGCGAGCAGTTCCTTGTCTTCCAAAAGGGAGCGGGTTCAGATAACCGTGTTTAGACAAAGAAAGTGTGAAAAGGTTTATCCGGCAACACGATTTATTTTAATGTCTCCCAAAAACGGATAGCAGGGGCTTTTTTTAACGGATGGTTGCCAGGGTATCTACCAGCAGTTCAAACTGTTCTTTGGAGTGGGTAGGGAAGTTGGCAAACCGGAGTTGGGTCTTTTTCAGCTCTCCATAGCCATCGCCTGGCGACATTCCTTTTTCAAGAAGTGCTTTGGTAATGGTTTCCACATGCGCACCACAATCCGCGACTATTACGGTTTGAGACCGGGATGCTTTATCCGTTACAAAGGAGCTGATCAGCGGATGGCTGTCCAGCAGGTTATATAAAATGGCGGCCTTGTATTCGGTTTCCCTGCGCATGGTTTGAATGCCCCGGAGATGGAAATCTTCGACTACTTTTGCCAGAAGATAAATGCCTAATACATTGGGCGTTTCCGGTGTTTGGTTCTTCTTCGCATTCGCATAAAGAGTAGGCAGGTTATGATAGGTTCCTATGTTTAGCCCTTTTGACATAAGTGATTCTGCCCTGGCAATGCACTTGTCATTAACGATCCAAACGCCCAGGCCTGCCGGTAATCCAAAGCCTTTCTGTACGGAGAAAAACAAGGAATCGATCTTTGTGAAATCGAAAGAAGGATAAGGAAGTGAAGATACTGCATCTACCACGATAAGGGCTTCAGGAAACTGATCACGAAAACCATGGATAAATTCCATTGGTAATGAAACGCCTGTGCTGGTTTCATTATGGGTTAAAGCAATCAATTCGGTTCCTACAGGGATCTGATAGTCGGCAAACCCATGTCCCAGCGGGCTTTCCTTTTTTGATGCTTTCTTATGAAGTTGCTCGGCAATTTCGAAGTAACGTTTGGAGAAAGCGCCATTCACAAAATGAAAAGAATTATTCTCCACGAGGTTTTGAACAGAGCGCTCCCAGATCTCGGTAGCGGAGCCTGTAAAGAACAGATGAAATCCTTCAGGGATGCTTAACAGTTGCCTGATGCCTTGCGTGGCGTGTGCAGAGATCGCTTCAAACTGCTTGCTTCGGTGCGACAACGATGGGATGCCTTCGCGAAAAGCTTGTTTCACATGGCTTTCAACTGTGAAGTACAGCTGGGAAGGACCGGGGGTAAAGTTGGTTTTCACGCAGGGTTTTTAATAAATGCGGGCGAAGTAATAAAAAAACACTTGGAAGTCAATACTTGACAAGAGAGAAGATTTATTTACGTTTGAAGCAAGAAATCCACTCGGGTCTGGGACATGTTTGCTGAACCTAACAATTACTACAATACCGAGCGAAGCTTTCAGACAAAATCAGGCCTCATCCCGACTTGTCGGGACCTCGCCCACAAAGCAGGTTAACAGAAGAAGGTTGCGATTGACGGCAGCTCAAAACTTGTCATAAATGGGGTTCAGAAACTCCCTTCCAGGTTCAAGTGGGTTTTTTACTTTTTAGATTGCTCTTCCGAAACAATAGTTTACTCCGAGGTGGATAACCTCCATAGCGGGCAAGTTCACAGGTATTATCAACGCCAGACAGATTCAATCTTATTTCCTATCCCGTTCGTTATGTCGGGACGAAGGTGGAATTTACTTAACAGGAGGTCTGATATAGAGCTCTAAAGAAAAGGCCATACCGGATTTCTTCACAGCAATTACATCGGTCGGCACGCGGCTGCTGATGTTCTGGCGATATCCGGCAAATAGCTCGACTCCAACCAGTTTTGAAAAGGCCTTATTATAAGCTACTCCCAAATCGACATCTGTTCTCCGGAAGGAGCATTGCGTGTCCTGCAGGCGGATCAGGTAATTCCGGTTGAGTGCCTCCGCCTTTACATAGAAAATATCGGAAGGAGTAACGTTGTAGCGATAGGCTACTTTGTAAGGAAGGCTGATTTCTATGCCTGTTTTTTTAGAAAAATTGTAGTGATAAACAAAGATCGGCAGTATAGTGATTCCGGTGAAGCTCTTGTTCACGATCATCCCAAAGCCAAACTCTTTGTTATTGGATTTCTTCTTTAAGTAAGCTGCGGAGAATGTGTAGTTCAAAGGAAAACTGCCGAAGCTGTTATCTCCGAAGTTGCCACTCTTGTTGGCATTTGCATTAAAAATCAGCCACGAAGAGCTGTCCACAGTCACCATTGATCTCAGATCGGCACCTGCATAGCGGAGGTTCCAGTGTGAGAGCATGTGAATGGAATTTTCACCATCGCCTTTCAGCTCCAGTTGTTCGGTACGGTACTGAGGAGCAAGGGCAAGTGAAAATTTTGAATTATGAACGATGGGAAGCCACGCCTTGAAATAGATATCTTCCTGGGTATAAATCTTATCCTGTGAACCAACTGTACGATAGCTCCGGCCGGGGGCCTGGGTATTACGGATAGTAATCCATTTGGAAGGAGCCATTCCATCGATGCCCGGCTTGTTCTGCTGGCAAAAGCAATGACCTGATAGCACTAAAAAGTAGGTTAGAAATCCTAAGCCCTGAAATCCCTTCATACCTGAGTTATTAATGTATCAGCAAGTAAGCAATTGTGAAGATAAGGATTAATGCGGATATCAGCTATATGGTAACAGTGTAAGATAACTGATTGAAAAAGCACTTTAATTACCGGCAGTAAGCTCTTAATTCAGAATTGCGATAGCTGCCAGGGTACTTCCACAATATTATTTTCAGTTACCGCCTTTATCCGGATTCTTGTCAATACAGCACCCTGAACTTAATGGTCTGCTCAATGGCTCTCAGTTCTTTGATTACTTCTTTGTCGTAGTGCTTGTTGATGTCTGTAATCACATAACCGATGTGTTCGTTGGTTTTCAGGTATTGCCCTACAATGTTGATTTCATTGGCAGCCAGCACCTGGTTGATCTTCGCCAAGATACCGGGAACATTGTTATGAATGTGAATAAGGCGATGCGCATTTTCCAAAGTAGGGAGTGTGATGTTCGGGAAATTCACGCTGTTGGATGTACCACCGGTATTGATGTAATCGAGGAACTTGGAAGGAACAAAGTTGCCGATGTTTTCCTGTGCTTCGCTGGTGCTTCCTCCAATGTGAGGCGAGAGGATGGTATTGGGCAGGCCACGCAATTCAGACATAAATTCTTCATCGTTACTTACCGGTTCGTAAGGGAATACATCGATGGAAGTACCCGCTATTTTACCGCTCACGATATTGTCTTTCAGTGCCTTGATGTCCACCACATGGCCACGGCTCAGGTTAATAAAGATCACGCCTTCCTTCATCAGCGCAAATTCCTTTTCGCCAATCAGGTTCGTATTGGCTTCGCGTCCATCCACGTGCATGGAAATGACATCGGCCTGTTCAAGCACCTCTTTTAATGTTTTACATTTGGTGGCATTGCCTAACGAAAGGCGTTCTTCCCGATCATAGTAATACACCTTCATGCCTAATGATTCGGCAATCACCGACAGTTGGGTTCCTATATTTCCATAGCCGATAAGGCCAAGTTTTTTGCCCCGCACTTCGTAGCTTCCTTTGGCGGACTTATCCCATACCCCTTTGTGCATCTTCACCGACTTGTCAACGATGCCCCGCATGAGGATGATCATCTCGGCAATGGCCAGCTCCACGACAGAACGGGTATTGCTGAAGGGTGCATTGAATACCGCAATTCCTCTTTTGGTTGCTTCTTTCAGATCGATCTGGTTAGTGCCGATACAGAAAGCACCAATGGTCATCAGCCGGCTGGCGTTGGCCAGCACTTTCGCAGTCACTTGTGTTTTGGAGCGAATGCCTAAAACCGAAACGTTTTTGATCTTCTCACACAACTCATCTTCGGTCATTGCTGCCGGATAGATCTCCACATTAAAGCCTTCCGATTTCATGAGTTCGACTGCTACAGGATGTACGTTTTCCAGGAGCAATACATTCAACCTGTTCTTAGGGTAGGAGATCACCGTGTTCAGTTTATTGAGATAAAGAAACTCATCGAGACTTGGTGCAATATGATCGGCTTTGCTCAACACACTTTCGCGCTCTACGTTTTCTGTAAAGGCATAGAATTTATTGGCCAGGCCGGAGTGCTTGATTTCATAATCGGTATAACCATCGCCAATCACGTACACATCGCCATCCAGGTTAAGGCGCTTGAGCTGTTCTACCTTTCCGTTATTGGCGGATAGTGGATTTTCCATATCAAAGCCAATCACTTTGCCTTTATCATCGAAACGGAATTCGTTGGCCAATATGTTTTCTGATTTGATTCCAAATTCCGTTACCACCGGCTCAATGAATTCACGGAATCCGTTGGACACGATGTAGATATTATCCGCATAGGTGGTGAAGAAATCCTTGTTGCGCTTGAAGGATTCCGATACTTTCGATTTGAGAAGAGTGACCAATGGACCAAGATGTTTCTTCTCTGCGGCCAGCAGTTCAAGTCTTTTTTCCAGCGATTCCCGGAAAGAGATACTGCCATCCATACCCTGGTTGGTGATCAGGGCTATCTTCTTCATATTCACCTCTTTATCAGGGTGTCCGTCCAGAGAGATTTCAGCTAAAACATCAAAGGCTTCTACCTTGGTAAAGGTGCTGTCGAAATCGATTACAAAATACTTGCTTGGCTTCATAGTAAAATTCAGGCTGCTAATGTACTGAGAAGTCTACAGGCAACAACCGTTAGGAAATAACATTCACTTTGCGCGAAACGCTTTACCTTGTTGCCTGATCTGATCGTTCTTTTGCATGTACTCTTAGCACTCATTTTTCTTACTGAAACGAATTTCACTGGAGGTGGTAAACCATGCATGCTGCCGATACCGGACAGACGGAGATGAATTCCGGTGAAGCCTTCACGGCATCCGGAACCAGGTCGCGACTCACATCTTTGAAGCCGATGTGGATGAAGAAATCATGGGCTGTTTCTGTAAGCAGATAAATCTCTTTCAGCGATCTTGATCTCGCCTGTTGGATGATATCCTCAACAATCTGTTTGCCAAGCGACTTGCCTCTTTGCTTTTCGTCTACAGCGATAGAACGAATTAGTGAATAAGGGCCATACAATTCCAATCCTCCTGAGCCAATTAAGTTGCCTGCCTCATCCTGATAACTCATAAACAGGTTTCCCTCCAAAGTAATATCCTGAAAGGGAAGTTTGCTGCTTTGAAGAAGCACCAGCACAGGGGCCAATGCTTCTTTGTTTTCAATTACTTTTGCAATCATAGTATTTTAGTTACAGCAAGCGGGTCCGCAGCACGATTTCTTTTCCTCCGCGGCTCTTTCTGCATACAAGTTAATGCTTACAATTTTTGATTTGGATTGAAGGAATGCGGTTACTTCGGTTTCCGTCAGGTAGTTTTTCAATATCTCTTCGGGGATACTGATCACTCTTTCCTTTTGCAAGGTAATGGCAGTGAAGCCCGCCTCTTTTACAATACGAAGGTATTCCTCTTTTTGAATAGCGCCCGATATACAGCCCGCATACATCTCAGCGACCTTCTTCAGGTTTTCCGGAAGCTCACCCTCCAGCACAATATCCGACACACTGAAATGACCTCCCGGCTTCAGCACGCGAAAAGCTTCTTCAAATGCCTTGGCTTTATTAGGCACCAGGTTTAATACACAGTTGCTTACAATAACATCTGCTACTTTGGAAGCCACAGGCAGATCTTCCACATCGCCAAGGCGGAAGTCTACATTTTTGTAGCCTAGTTTTGCCGCATTTACTTTCGCTTTTTCAATCATCTTTTCAGTCATGTCGATGCCAATGACTTTGCCTTCCGCTCCGGCAATGGCCCGCGCAATAAAAGCATCGTTGCCGGCACCCGAACCCAGATCAATAACAGTATCACCTTCCTTGATCAACGCAAATTCGGTGGGCAATCCACAGCCTAGCCCCAGGTCGGCATCGGCATGGTACCCCTTTAAATCGCTATAGCTTTCTGCCATGATTGAAGCGTCAATGGTCGAACATCCGCAGGTTGCTCCGCAGCAGCTGGAGGCGTTCTGTTCCAAACTTTGTTCAGCAATTTCGCTGTACTTTTCTTTTACCAGGTCTTTCAGTTGTTGATCTGTTTTCATGCTATTTAAAGTTAAATTGTTTATCGTAATATTGCGATTAATGAAATCAAATTTTTTTTAACAGCAGGTGGTATCGATATACGCTGCAAAGAAGGAAGTCAATACTTTTTGTGCTTTAGCCCAGGCTTTGGCATCAATGCAATAGCATACCGTGGGGCCTTCAATATCTCCTTTGATTAATCCGACTTTCTTCAATTCTTTCAGATGTTGGGATACGGTAGATTGCGATAAGGGGAGTTCATCGACAATATCCCCACACACGCATGACTTTTTGTCGGCAAGAAATTGAAGGATGGCGATGCGTGCAGGATGACCCAATGCTTTGGCCAGCAAAGCAAGGTCATTTTGTACTTTAGTAAACTCTTCGGTTTTGGTTAGTCCCATGTGTATGTAATCGTAATATTACGATTAATGTTTCGTTCGGATGAACAATTTTTCAATTTTAGATTTACGAAGTACATATTTGTGTCCTGTCAAACCGCACTTCGTAAATCTAAAATCGTAACTTAAATCACCTCATCATCAAGACCTTATTAGCAGCTTCCACCTCTTTTGAATAAGCCTCAATGGCTTTGGCAGCAATCTCCATTTGTTCCTGCGCTTCTTTCCAGTTGCGTTGCTCGATGGCTTCGCGTATGCCAGGAAGCGTTTTTACACCATAACCGGTATAGAACCCGGGCGCATAGATGGTGTGCTTGTACCAAGGCCTGCGTGGCAGCCCGGCGGGAGAGAGCAGCTTCTGTTCTGCCTGGTAAAGCAATTGGTTTAATGTATTGATGTTTGTATTCGGTTTTGGATTAGCAATGGTTAGTTCAGCGAAGGAAGAAGCACTTTTCTCTAAAGCGCTTACTGCATTTTGCAGGCTGGAGAAGTTGATATAAGGCACTGCTTCTTTCGCCATGGCGGGAACGTATTTTTCTGTAGGATCCGCAGCGAGTACATAGCGTCTTTCTTTGATCATCTGGTTTTCTATCTCGGTGGACTCGCGAAGATTGTCAATCAATGCCGTCACTTCGGTGAGATAGGTGCTAAGTGTTTTATGAAATCCTTTGAAGTCGAAGGGAAGAACTTCGGCATTGACCAAACGCAATGTAGTGCGGCCGGCCGTTTTTGCCAGTGCTACTCCGTACTCGAATTTAGGATCGCCAAAGCGCTTGTAATGATCGTAGGAATCATAGATGGAATGATACACACCGCCACCACCTTCGCCACCGTAGCCCAGGTTCAGTGAAGGTATTCCCAGATGTTGAATGAAAGGAGTGTAGTCAGAACCGGAGCCCAATGCTCCGATAGTCAATGCTTTTTTTGCAAGCACGTCTTTCTTTGCTTTCGCGGAAGTGGCATTGGCAGCCTGGTAGGAACGGCCGCGCTCTAATACACTCACGCTGGTTTGAGGATCGACCACATCACGCGCTACTTCGCTGATCATTGTTTCTAAGGTATGTGAACCTTGTCCGTAGAAGAAACCTCTTCCGTTGCCATCCGAATTAATGTAGGCAATTGCCTTTTGCTGAAGCTCTGCGGCATGATGCTCGGCCCACTCAGTAGAGCCGATCAATGAGGGCTCTTCACCATCCCACGCGCAATAAACGATGGTACGTTTTGGTTTCCATCCGGTCTTCACCAGTTCGCTGATGGCTCTTGCTTCTTCCATCTCGGCAACAAGGCCGCTGATGGGATCGGCTGCTCCGTTGTTCCATCCATCATGATGATTACCGCGGATCACCCATTCATCGGGCAGCTCGCTACCTTTCAGTTTGGCAATTACGTTCAGGCAGTCGACCATCTTCCAGTCGAATTGTAATTTCAGATGCACCTTCACCGGGCCAGGTCCTATATGATAGGTAATCGGCAACGATCCTTTCCACTTATCGGGTGCTACAGGTCCGGTCAATGCTTCCAGCAATGGCTGCGCATCGCCATAGGAGATTGGCAATACCGGAATCCTGATCAGGTTAGTAGCTTCACTTTGTGTGAGCCTTTTTGCATCTGCTGTTGCACCAACGCCAGGTGTCAACGGGTCGCCAGGATAGATGGGCATATCCAATACAGAGCCACGTTGCACTCCGTCTTTCGGACGAAAAGAGCCCTTTGGATATACATCCCCCTGTGAATAGCCATCGTCTTCCGGGTCGGAATAAATAAGGCAACCAATCGCGCCATGCTCTTGTGCTACTTTGGGTTTAATTCCCCTCCATGAGCCACCGTATTTAGCAATTACAATTTTTCCTTTCACATCGATACCGAGGCGCTCCAGTTGTTCGTAATCATCCGGTATACCATAGTTGACAAAAATTAACTCCGCAGTGACATCACCATCAGGCGACCAGGCATTGTAGGTCGGGAGCTGACCATCAGGGCCGGAGGTAGCATCTTCTTTTAATTTTGATTCAGCAAGCTTCGCTTTGAATTTGGTTGGCGCTGTCATTTCCAACAGGCGCAGCTTGGGTGTAGGGAATAAGACTTTATAGGTTTCGATCTCTGCTTCATATCCCCAGCTGCGAAACTGGTCGCGAATGAATTCCGCATTCACTTTTCCATAAGATGAACTTAAATGATGAGGCTTTGCAGTAAGCTTCTTCATCCACTGATCGAGGTTATCGGCTTTGAGCTGATTATCAAACTTCTCTTCGAGTTTGATTTCTATATCAGCCGATTCTTTAGTGAATCCGGTAATGGTTTTTGATTGCGCCCAGGTGAAGGCAGGGGCGAGGGATAACAGTACTAGCGAGGTGATTATCTTTCTCATAAGGTTTAGGTTAACCTGAGAAAGGTAACGAAAAAGGAAAACGGGTGTGTGTGGTTTTATTTAAGTGGAAACAGAGTAATTGACAGTTGACAAATGAACAATTGACAAAATGTTATGCACACGTTGTCAATTGGTTCTTGTCAACTGTCAACTTCTTTTATCTCTTTCTCTTAATCGCTTTCTCTGCAGCTTCAACAATGTTGGATGGACTCAATCCGTATTTCTTCAACAAGTCCAACGGAGGGCCGCTTTCACCAAATGAATCATTCACGGCTACCATTTCAACAGGGGAGGGATTGAAGCGTGATAACACTTGTGCTACGCTGTCGCCAAGGCCACCGTTGATCTGGTGTTCTTCGCAGGTAACGGCACAACCTGTTTTCTGTACCGATGCAAGAATTGCTTCTACATCCAAAGGCTTAATGGTATGAAGGTTGATTACTTCTGCACTGATTCCTTTTTCAGCTAAAATGGCTTCTGCTTCAATGGCCTGCCACACCATGTGTCCATTGGCAAAAATAGAAACGTCTTTACCTTCAATCATCTTGTCGGCCTTACCAATAACGAAAGGTCTGTCGGCAGTAAATATAGGCCAGTTAGGGCGACCGAAACGTAAATAAGTCGGGCCCACGTGATCACCCAAAGCGATGGTGGCTGCCTTGGTCTGTGCATAGTCGGCAGGCACGATTACCGTCATTCCGGGAAGCATTTTCATCATGCCCACGTCTTCGAGGATCTGGTGCGTAGCTCCGTCTTCACCCAGCGTTAAACCTGCGTGAGATGCGCAGATCTTAACATTCTTACCTGAGTAAGCGATTGATTGACGAATCTGGTCGTACACACGACCGGTAGAAAAGTTAGCAAACGTGCCGGTGAAAGGGATCTTTCCGCTGATGGCCATACCAGCGGCAATGCCCATCATGTTTGCCTCGGCAATACCGATCTGATAGAAGCGTTCGGGGAAATCTTTCTTGAAGGCATCCATCTTCAGGGAGCCGGTAAGATCTGCACAAAGTGCTACTACATTACTGTTCTTTTTGCCCAGTTCATGAAGGCCTGCTCCGAAGCCGGAGCGTGTATCTTTCTTTTCAGTGAAGGTATATTTAATCATGTGTGTAAATCGGTTAATGGTAGTAGTTTAATGGTGATGGAAATTTGTAGTTCGTCAACTCGTGCATTGCATCTTCAAATTGACTCATTTTCAAATTCATCAATAGTCAGCAAGTGTTAACTCTAACTGAGCGAGTGCTTTTTGAAGTTCTTCATCGCTTGGAGCAGCACCGTGCCATTTGTGTGTGCCTACCATAAAGTCGACACCAAAGCCCATTGCTGACTTCATCAGATTCATTACCGGCTTTCCTTTGCCTGACAGTGCTTTGGCATTTGCCAATCCATTGATGACGGTCTGCAGATCGTTGCCTTCAAACTCCTGTACAATCCATCCGAACGATTCCCATTTTGCTTTCAGATCCAGCAAGGACAGGATCTTGTCTACCGGTCCGTCAATCTGCTGACCATTATAATCGATGGTCGCAATCACGTTATCCATTTTATTATGCGCTGCATACATGGCGGCTTCCCATACCTGGCCTTCCTGCTGCTCGCCATCACCCATCAGTACATATACAAGACGATCGTCTTTATCCAGCTTCTTGGCCTGGGCTGCACCTAAGGCTACGGACAATCCCTGGCCTAATGAACCCGATGCGATGCGTATTCCGGGAAGGTGTTCATGCGTAGCAGGGTGTCCCTGTAAGCGTGATCCTAACTTGCGGAAGGTGGCCAGCTCGCTCACTTCAAAATAACCGGCACGCGCCAGTACAGAGTACCATACGGGTGAAATGTGGCCATTGGAAAGGAAGAACAAGTCTTCGTCTTTTCCGGACATGTTAAACTTATTGTCGTGTTTGAGCTGCGTAAAGTACAGTGCCACAAAGAATTCCGTGCACCCCAATGAGCCACCCGGATGCCCGGACTGACAAGCGTGAACCATGCGTACAATGTCTCTGCGTACCTGAGAGGAGAGTTTTTTGAGTTGAGTAAGATCGTATTCCTGTGCCATGTGTGGATATAGAATTTTGGCTGCGAATATGGGTGTAATTTTGTAATGCTGCAAAATAAATGGGTACCCGAACAGGATTTATTACTCCGGTTAGAGTTGAAGAGCAGATGGCCTAAGTTAGCGCAATCAGTTGAAATGCATCCTTAAGAATTATCCTGGTTATACGATTGTTTTCTCACATCACTTCATGATCTTTGCAGGCGAATTCAGTTATGCTGCTTCTGCAGTTCTTTTTTCCGTGTATCGAACGGATGATTTCTTTCGCTTTCTATACGTAATCGGATTTTCCTTGTCCACTCTTCCTGCACTCCTTGTCCACTCGTGTTCCACACTGTCCTGCTCCATCGTTCGTGCTGGGTGGCTTGTAGGTTTAGGTAAGCCGGGCTCATTGCATCTTATTCGTGCATTCGCGGCAAACGGTATTTCTTTCTCACCAGGATCACAAGGTTTTTCACGAAGGGCACATAGTTTTTTGTTCAGGAGTGTAATCCATTGCGTTCCTTGTGTGAATCTTTGTGCTCTTAGTGGTGATTGTATTAAACGCAACGCTTGCCATTAATGACATTGCACCGGAGGGTTTTCATAAAGGGCTTTTAGATTTGAATTAGTACACAATCATTAAGAATCGTATGAATTTATTCGTACTCATTTCTTTTTGACAGCGGATGTCAAAACGGGCTGCTATACTTGTATTATAATCATAAACAGTAAAGAAGATGGCAACGGTAGGAACAAACCCGATTGTGGATGGCCTGAGCGGTATGCTGGGCGGCCTGGTATTTAAAAATCTGCGTGGTAAAACGTTTGTAAGTAAAAGTCCGCAGCCACCGCAGCGACAGAGTGCACAGCAGAAAGCCAACCGCAGCAAGTTCCGCGATGCCTCGGAGTGGGCGAAGAAGGTATTGCTCGATGCGGAAAAGAAAACGTATTACCAGAAGAAAGCAAAGAAGCTGAAGCTGCCCAATGCATACACGGCTGCGATCACCGATTATATGCGCAAGCCTAAGCTGACTTCCTTTACTAACTACGATAAGAGTGTGACGTGTTATGTAGAGAAGAAAAATTTTTCTCTAAAGCAGGTGGAGGTGGTGCTACGTAACGAAACAAACGATGGCGAAGAGGTGCGGCTTGCTGCAGCTAGTACTGGTGAATGGATGTTTAGGCTAACGAAGGAAGAGATGGATAGAGGGATTGGTGTGAGAGTGACGGATGAGACGGGGAGAGTTGTTGAGCTGGATTTTTTGAATTGAAAAATGTTTTTGTGTGCTTGAAGTAGCGTTGCACTAGAATTAATTTTATACTTTTGAGTGACTTTCCTATTGTCCACACATTAGGAGGTAGCTTTAATCTAACCACTACAACCATGTGCTCACCTCCCTTCAAGATTCCCGTTTACTTTCCATTCGGAATCCTTTTCATTATTGCTCTTTGTTGTAGCAGTAAGTAAGTCACCCTCTTTCTATTTTAAAATTTTAACACTAACTCTTATGAGTATAGGTACCTATGCATGCTTGCCCTCCATCACCTAACACAGATTTTTTCCTGCTTTCATCGCTTTTTTTCTTAACAAGAATCATAAGACTGTTGGCAATTACATTTCAGTAGGTTTAGCACATAGTGTTGCGGAATTGTATACCAAATTAGCTTCAAAGACATAGATTAATACTGTTAAAAATGAGTTCCAATTTCATCGAAAGAATAAACTATCAGATTAAACAGTTTTCTGATCTGAATCAGGACCTAAGTGGGCACAGAATAAAATTCACAAATTTACTTCCATTCATTTGTGCGTTCACTCTTATAAATAATTTACAGCTGATGGGTCAAAGTAACTATCAGCCAAATAAAATTATACCTCCATCTCCTACAGCTGCTTCGCTCGGCCAGTATGGTGAAATCCAGACAAGTTACTATACAGGCACTTCACAAGTTGACATTCCTTTGTATCAGATAAAAACAAATAATCATCAACTTGATATTAAATTAGATTATAGTGGGACTGCCAATAGGGTAGCCCAGGATGCTAGCTGGGTTGGACTTGGGTGGTCTCTATCATCAGGCGGGTTGGTTACAAGAAGCATCAGGGGTAAAGATGATTTTATATCAGGTGGATATTACTACGCGCCAGCTCTGCCTGCATGCGATGAGAATAATGATTACGCTATTGGATCAGCCACATCTACATCTCAGAGACAAAGTGAAGCACAATATTTTGCCGATGTGAAGAGCGGGTTAATTGACGGTGAGCCAGACATTTTTTATTACAATTTTAGTGACATTTCTGGAAAATTTACTATTGGAAAAAATGCTGATGGCCATCCTGTGTTCGTATCGAATAGTAATAATTTAGATATTAAGTTCGACCCATTTCAAAACGGGAAGTGGACTATTACAGATGAGCGAGGATATAAATACATCTTTAGTGTGGTAGAAAAAACAAAGGAGTATATATCTTATTCAGATGTTACCACAATGAAAGGCCTAAATTCATTTCCAGTAGCAGAAGACGAGATTATTAGCGCCTGGTATCTGGAACGAATTGTGGCGCCTAACACTGAAGAAATTACCTTTTCCTATGAAGACGGAGTGAGTTTAGGGCTTTTCAATAAGAGCCATAAGCGCTATGACTTTTTGCAATATTATAATTTGTGCAGTGGAGCAAGTCTTAGTAATTACTATTCTTATAGATATACTTCACGTGCTGTTAACTATGACAAATATTTAAAAAGAATTGATTATAAAAATGGGTATTTGATCTTCAATAGAACGGATAGAGAAGATATTGAGCCCCATCCTCTAATAACTACATTGCCGGCAAAGCTTTCGGAAATAGTTATATATAACAAACAGGATGAATTGCTAAAGAGATTGGTCCTTAGTTATGGCTACTTTAATGATTATACTACAGATAATAGCTATTCAACTAAAAGGTTAAAGCTGAACTCAGTAACAGAATATGGGAGCGATGGCACTGCAAAAAAACCTTTTACCCTGGAGTACATAAATAGTAATAACATGTTGGATAAATATTCCAATATGATCGATAACTGGGGTTTCCCTGTAAATAATGGGTATACCAATTTGCCAACAATTACTGGTGAGACAACCCCAAGTATACTTGACGAGGTGTTGGTGCCTAATTCGGTAATACCAGGAAATAAGTATTTTAAAGGAGCTAAACGAACTCCGGACAAGACCGGTGCGTTTATCACCAGCGGAATGTTGGCGTCTATTACCTATCCTACAGGGGGCAGTACCAGCTTTCAGTACGAACCACATGACTACTCCAATTTGACTTCCGAGGAATCGTACGAGAGTAACCCCGCTCCAATCGTCTCTGCCTTTTCTGATACTAATAACCAAACTTATCAATTGTCAACATCTTTTACACTAACTGAAACGACTGTAGTATCCTTTACGCCATACGCTTATGTAAATGACGAACCTGAGACATTGACTAATGAGATATTTGGGTATTTGAAGAATTCGAGCAATCAGGTCATTGAAATGTTCAATAGAACAAACGGGGAAATCGTCAAAACATTAAGTGCAGGGCAATACTCGATTTCAGTTGATGTTGTAAGTAATTATTACACTGCAATAAATGCAAGCTATGAGATAAAGACTTCTGTTAATAGTAAGATAGGCGGAGGATTAAGAATTAAGTATGTAAGAAATTACGATGACGATGGAGAACTTATTAAAGCGAAACGTTTTATCTATACTCAAGATGGAACATCCGATGGAATGTCCTCCGGACGATTGGTTCCTGTTACAATTAATCATTATTATCCAATCGTTGGAAATTTCATTTTCCACATTATTGAAGGCCAGACGGTTATATATGTACCTTGTTATTCGGATGGGCTCTACCTTATGCGTTATTCTTCAACCCTTTCACCTCTTGGCTTTAGTTCTCAAGGAAATACGATAGGATACGATAAGGTTACTGTGTTGGAAGGTGAGAATGGTGAAGGCGGAAGAACCGAATATGATTATTACAATGATGTTGATTTTCTGACAAATTTTCCAACCTACCCAGGACTACCAACCATCTCTCATCCATTAAATGGCAAGCTTAAGAACATTTTCGTCAAGGATAATTTTGACAATTTACTTAAGAAGTCCATCTATGCGTATGAACTTAAAGAGCGCGCTACCCTAAAAGGCATTAAAATATATAAACCAGAGCCTGAACCAGGTGATCAGCTTTATACTTTGAACTACGTGAAATATTATGACAATGCATCAGAATGGTGGGTAAACTCATCTTCTACTGAAGAGACCTATTCAAATGCGATATTATCATCTAAGACTACACAGTATTATTATACTAATCCTTCGCATAAACTATTGACAAGCCAAGCGGAGAGCCAGTCTGACGGCAGCTACATAAGCACGGTTTACAAATATCCTGTTGACTTTATAAGTCAACAACCTTATGAAGAGATGGTGAATGTGAAACATATTATTTCTCCTATAATCGAGACAACAGTATTCAAGAATGCTAACCTTTTAACTACCACCAAAACTAACTATGCTAAATGGGGCGATGTTTTTGCCCCTGTATCGTTAGAATTTGCAAAGGGATTTCTGCCAAAGGAAGAGAGAATGCAGTATTCTGCATATGATGCCAGTGGAAATATTTTATCCCAAAATAAGCAATTCCACTCTCCAGTATCATACATATGGGGGCATAACAATACATTGCCAATAGCAGAAGTAGTTAATTCTGGATATGACCGAATTGCATTTACGAGCTTCGAGAATGATCAGGACAAAGGAAACTGGGCATATTCAAATAATAGTACTGGCAATGCTCGTACTGGTAAATGGGCTCATTTGCTGACCGGGTTCCCAATTTCAAAGTTGCTTAATTCGGGAAAATATAAATTAGAATTCTGGTCAAATGCCCAGGTTACAGTCTCTGGTGGAACTGTTAATCGATTGGATTATTCTGATCCTGATCCTAATGGTTGGTCTTTATCTCACTATGAGGTTGACCTAAGTCAAAACACTTCCATTCAGATAAGCGCGTCTGATTCAAATGTGAAGATTGATGAGGTAAGATTGTATCCTTTGGGTGCCGCAATGTCATCATATACATACAATGATTTCTCACTGATTACCTCGGCAACGGACCAAAATTGTATTATAACGCAGTATGAGTATGATGGTCATGGCAGGTTAAAATTGGTTAAAGATAAAACCGGCAGTATTCTCAAAGCTTTTAAATACCATTACAAGCAATAGATTTATGAACGATAAAATTACTTTAGTTATTCATATTGCTTTTCTTCTATTGATATGTCGAATCGATGGGTTTAGTCAAGCACCAGAGACGCCAAATACCTCATTTACAGTTATTCAAAAATGTGGCGTTACCAATGTGACCAGGAATTCAGCACCGACATCGGACCAATATTGGTATTGGTTACCTAACGCCTCAAGTACAGATACGTCATGGGGTAATAGTTCAACGTTTTCATTTTCAAACATTGATAATACGGTTGGAGTATCACACGATCTATACCTTCGTGCGAGATCCAAACAATCACCCTTCGCGTGGAGTAATTCTGCTCAGTTTGTCGGATCAGTTTCAGTTGGCCCTTCTCCTTGTGGCACTGTTGAACTTTCCGGGCCCACAGTCGCTAACGTAGGGGATGAGATGGAATATACTGCTATTTTTAAAGATTTATCAGGCGTTCCAGTCTCACCTCCAGCAAACAGTAGTACCGATGGAATTTCCGTAAGCTGGAATGGTGGTCCCGGGGAAATGATCAGCTTCACCGAAACAGCAGATTATACTGCCAAAATTTTATGGGATAAACCAGGCTTTTTTCAACTGATTTATGAAATCAGCACGGTGGACGATGACTATTTCCCTAACACTCAAATCATTAAAACTCTTGTAGTAAATGTGCTTAGCAGTTTTCCTCAACCGAATCTAACTTATTCCAATAATGGAATAATAAGCAATGGAGGGTCTGTCAACTTATCGGTAAGTAATTTTACATACGATAGCTATCAATGGTATAAAGATAATCAATTGATTCAAGGTGCTACTACTTCGGCATACACTACTAATCAACCGGGTGTTTACAAGATTCAGGTAACCAAAGGGAACGAAACGTTAACTTCTAGCCAAGTAACGGTTGTGTATTCCTCTTCGTTTGAAGAGAAAAATTACGTTGAGACTAGTGATATTTTATCGGCAAATGTGACAACCATAAATAGTGTTGATGCATTGAGTGTTCATTTTAAGCAGCGGACAATCCGGTATTTTGATGGAATCGGCCGACCTATTCAAGAGGTGAAGGGTCAAGCGTCTCCGCTTATGCTTGATATTGTTCAACCTATTGCTTATGATAAAATGGGAAGGGAATCCATCAGATACTTACCATTTGTAAACGGATATGATGGAACGTTTAAGTTCCGTGCTTTAAAAGATGCTAATCAGACTACCGGAACAGATCAGAGCAAATATCGAACAGGATCTCAGTACACTTTTTATCAAGCTGGTGGAAATTTACCTTCGGACCGTTTTCCTTATTCTGAGAGTGAATATGAGGAATCTCCACTTAATAGGAGAAAGAGGATCGTTGGCTCTGGAGAAAATTGGCGATATGGGAATACTGTAGTTTCAACGAAATACCTGCTTAACGTTCATGGAAGCTCTTCCGGTCAGGAAAAGATTATCGCCTTCATGTATGGTGCTAATAGAAGAATTGAAGTTAATAAACTGCTAGTAGCCGATAATGAAATGGGCTATTATCCGTCAGGAAAACTTTCAATCAAAAGTGTTGTGGATGAAAATGGAAATGAAGTGCGGGAATATACCGACAGTTCCGGAAAGTTAATATTAAAAAAGATTTATGTGAAGGGTTCAAAAATCTCTTTTAATTTATCTGGGAATTGGGCCGAAACGTACTACATCTATGACGATTATGGCAATCTCGTAGTAGTGCTACCTCCTGAAGGAGTTGAAAGGATGAAAACTATCAATTGGACCTATTAAATAGTACTTCAAATCTATACTTCGAATCAACATGCGACTTCTACTATACTTTTTACTAACTGTCCTTTTGCTCGCAGGAACTCTACCTGATGTAACTAATCAAAATGTTTTATACCACTCCAATAAACAAACAGAAAAATCTACCGGTTTAGTCACCACCGATATGAACCGGGTACTGATTAAAGGCAAGACTAAGCTGGAATGGCAGGACGGTCGTGGCGTAGTAAAGTATGCCTTCGATATCAAAAGTGTTACGGGTTCTTTGTCACTGAATAGCTCCGGAGAGATTACCTATCAGGTGGCCTCTGAAAAAGTGAATGGACGCTTTATCGTAAAGAAGACCGGAGCAGCTATCAGGATCAATGCCATACTGGTAGCCGATGGTAAACCCATGTTGATTGAATTTGAAATAATAAGTTATACCGTTATCGATTAGTTATATGAAAATAGCCTTACTCATCAGATCTTTTATTCAGGGCTTCTGTTTGATTCTTTTTTTTGCGCTTACCGGTTTTCAATTGGCGCAGGCACAAGGAGAGGGTCTTGTTGCTGATCAGACTGAATACCTGGCCTTAAAAGATTTGTATATCGCGACCATTGGTAACAACTGGTATAACACCGCCAACTGGCCCACCACGTGGCCGGCTACTGCTACCAGCGCAGAGTTTGGTACCTGGTTCGGAGTGGGTGTAGAAAATGGAGATGTGAATTCATTGATGTTATACAGCAACAACCTGAGCGGCACAGTACCTGCCAGCATCGGGAATTTACAGTCGTTGCAATACATGAATATTCAGAGCAACCAGCTTACCGGCTCTTTTCCATCTTCTTTGTCGAATGCACACAACCTCACCTCACTTGTTGTGCAGGGCAACCAGTTTACCGGTTCCCTTCCGACCTGGTCGGGAACAGATTTTCCCTATTTACAAATACTATATCTTAACAATAACCAGTTTTCGGGCAGTGTTCCTGCCTCTTACGCGACCTTCCCTTCGATGAGCCAGCTGTTTCTTAACGACAACCAGCTGACGGGCAGCCTTCCATCGCAATTTGCCTCCATGACTTGGCTGCAGGACTTTCGTACCTCCGGTAATTTATTTACCCCTGGCCCTATACCCTCGTGGATAGGGCAGATGAGCGGCCTTACGATTTTACTAATGGGAGGAAACAACTTTACCGGAACCATTCCCGCTTCTTTGGGCAATCTGCACAACCTGTACTACCTGTCGCTGAATTCTAATCAACTCATAGGAGGTATACCCCCGGAGTTGTCAGGTACGGCTATGACCGCACTCGACTTGCTGGGCAATCAACTGGATGATCTGAGTGGTCTGAGCTCGATGACTCAATTGGGCTACCTGGGCCTGAGCAATAACCGTTTTCAGGGTCCGATACCGGAATGGTTTGGAAGTCTTTCCAACTTGCAACAAATTCACCTGAATGGGAACAAGTTTACAAGCCTGCCTTCTTCTTTTAGTAATCTGACTAACCTCGCTTATGTCTATCTTCAGGACAATCAATTGACCGGCAACTTTCCTGATGTGAGCCAGATGACTAACCTGAACACGTTGAACATAGCAAACAATAAATTCACCGGAACTCTTCCGCCTTCTTTTGCCAGCCTTAACCTTTCTTTTTTCGAAGCAAGTTATAATCAATTGTCAGGACCGTTCCCTTCTATCAGTAACTGGACCAACCTGACTTCCCTATCTCTTACAGGCAATCGTTTCAGCGGGGCCTTCCCCTCGGCAACAGGATTAAATTCACTCACCATAGTGGAAGCCAGCTCTAACCAGTTCACCAGCATTCCGGTTTCACTGTTAGGTCTTCCTATGATTGCCTATCTCAATTTTCGCGACAACAAAATTGCTGCCATCGATAACTTAGATACCGAAGTGGCGGCCAACCATGTACACCCACCGGCAACATTAGGTTGGAGCTATATCGATTTTAACCAATTGGACTTTAAACCCATCGGTACGCTTAATAGCTTAGGATTCCCTTTGGTGGTTTTTCCGCAGAATGCGATCAGCGATGTTAAAAACGTAGCATTCAATCTCAACGGCAGCCTGAGTATTCCATCGCGTGCACTGCAACCGACAACCACAATTACGTGGGAGAAAAAGGAAGGAGGCGCGTGGAGCGATGTGACGGCCAATACCGAAGATGCCACCCATAAAACGTTCCTGCGTTCTTCAGCCGTTCTTTCCGATGCAGGCACCTACCGCTGGAAGGCGAGCGATAGCCAATTCCCGGATGGGGTGATTAACAGTACCGAGATTGAAGTAAACGAAGCCGTACAAGTTATTCTCGATAACTATGCCTTCCAATTCAAGTACGATGAAAGAAACCGCATGACACATAAGAAAGTGCCCGGAGCCGATTGGGTATATATGGTGTATGATAAAAGAGATCGGTTGGTGATGACCCAGGATGGCAATCAACGATTGAACAACCAATGGAGCTACACCAAATACGATGCATTGAACCGGTCAATAATAACAGGTCTTTACATTCATGGGTCTGCCGTGGATCAGGCAGGTATGAACGGCTTGATCAGCACAACCAGTTTTTATGAAACCTTCGATGAGACACTGGTAAGCACTTATGGATATACCGACACGGTGTTCCCTTCATCGGATTTTACACAGGCCAACTTTGAAGTGCTCACGGTGACGTATTACGACAACTATGGATTCAAGGGAATAACCAACATAAGCAACGTATTGAATGACTATACCCCTGATCAGTTGAGCGCTCAAATCTCCCTCACGGGCACTTACCCGCAAGAGCCGCAAGCCAGCAATAGAGTGCTCGGACAGGTAACGGGCAATCTCATAAAAGTACCGGATACCGGCACCTATTTACTCAGCGTAAACTATTATGATAACAAGTATCGCCCCATACAAAGCATTAGCGATAATGCCCTGGGTGGAAAGGATCGCAGCACCAACATTTATGATTTTGTAGGAAACGTATTGGCAAGTAAAACCACACACACGGATAACAGTGCGCTGCTTCAATGGCAGAATGTGTCGGGAGTAACTATAAATGCGAATACTGTAACCAGACAAGAACATGATGGCTGGGCTTGGGCAGGGGCGTCATCGGTAGAAATGCTTCCTGCTTATACCGATGGTTGGGTTGAAGTCACGGCAATATCACAGGCAAATTCACAGTGCTTTATCGGTCTTTCTTCCTCCAGTTCGGGAGGAAATCTATCTTATATCGATTATGCGTTATTCCTGAATGGAAACTCTTTGTTGTTGTATGAAAATGGTTCTCAGATACCCGACATAAATAGTCCTTTTAACCCCGGTGATTTATTGAGGGTGGTTAGAGCAGGAACTGCTGTCCGTTATTATATAAATTCAAATTTGATTTATACGTCAAATATTCCCTCTACCGATGCCTTATTAGTAGATCTAACCTTGGCTAATACGGGTGCCACGCTTCAAAATATACGTACTTCGTTTAAGATTAAGACGAACACAACAGCACGGATTTTCAACTATGACCATGCAGGACGATTGTTAACTACCCACCACAGCATCAACGGGGCCACACCGGTATTGCTGGCCGAGAACAGATACAATGAACTCGGCCAGCTCGTAGATAAGAATCTGTACAGCACCGATAATGGCACCACCTTCAAACAGAGCACAGACTATCGCTATAACATCCGCGGGTGGTTAACTTCCATTAACAATGCTGATCTGACACCAGGAGCTATAAATGATGATGCAGCAGGCTATGGCAAAGACCTGTTTGGTATGGAGCTGGCCTATGAGAAGCCAGTGACCGATTTGACTACGACCGATGATGTACAATACAATGGCAACATCAGTGCCATTACGTACAGCAACAATCAGGCGTTGGGAGCGATCAAGAGCAATGGTTATAAATACGATTATGACCCAATGAACCGCCTGACGGAAGCGGAGTTCCGGCAGAGGAATACAACGTGGGGCCTTTCCTCTTATATCAATGCAGGTAATGTCACGCAGACGGCTCAGGCCTTTAGTGAGACGGGCTTTGAATACGACCTGAATGGAAATATCAATAAGCTCAAACGCAGCGGACCTGCAGGTGCGCAGCAAATGGATGATCTTACCTATGTCTATGAAGGCAACCAGCTATTGAGCGTGAGCGATGGAGGCGATATAAGCAAAGGTTTTGTGGATGGCAATGTAACAGGCGATGATTACCACTACGATGAGAATGGCAATATGACAGCCGATGCCAATAAAAACATAACTGCCATTACCTATAACTACCTGAATCTACCCGAAAAAATAACGAAGGGCACAGGTGACTACATCAAGTACATTTACGATGCTACTGGCAGAAAACTAAGCCAGAAGGTATATGATGCAAATAATACTCTAAAGAAGAAGAGCGACTATGTTGGCGAATACTTCTATGAGAACGATACACTGAAGTTTATCAATCATGAAGAAGGCAGAGTAGTGTTAATCAAAGAAGGTCAGCTCATTGCTCCGGAATACCAGTACCACCTCAAAGATCATTTGGGAAATGTGCGAACTACATTTACGACTAAAGATGAAGCGGATGATAGCCAGGCCACCTATGAAACCGCCAATGCGAACGTAGAGCAAAGCAAATTCCTGAATCATGATCAGGTACGCTACATCAACCATCCTTTCTATGATCATACCAAAGCCAAAAGCGGTCCCTCACCTGAAGGCGATTTCTCCCAGCGCCTCAGTGGCAATGCGCAGGAAAAGATAGGGTTGGCCAGATCGGTCAGCGTAATGCCTGGCGATAAGCTCAATATTGAAGTGTTCGCCAAATATTACGAGCCAGATCCCAATGATCAATCAGCTTTTGGAACACTAATGAACAACATCATTCATAGTCTTGCCGTACCAGCCGGAACGATCATAGACGGAGCGGGATATGCGCTAAGTGCCAATAACTCGCTTCCTTTCAATGACGGACTAACCAAATCCGGAGGTGACCCTGCCGCACCTAAGGCTTACCTGAACTGGGCCGTGTTTAACAGGGATTATATACAGAACCTGGGCAAGAGTGGTTTCAAACGGGTCACTGCAAATTCTAAAGAAGACGGCACTGATGTAGACCACGCCTGGCTTAAACCGGATACTGAGATTACAATCGATGAGCCTGGGTTTATTTACATTTGGTTGAGTAATGAAAGTGAAGTGGGGCATGAAGTAGAGGTTTACTTTGATGACTTTAAAGTAACGCATACAAAATCGCCCGTGATACAACAAGAAGAATTTTATTCATTTGGATTAATTTTTAATACTTATCAAAGAGAGAGCTCAATTAAGGATAGGTACTTATATAATGGGAAAGAATTGCAAGATGAATTGAATGTTGGATGGATGGATTATGGTGCACGGATGTATATGCCGGAGTTAGGGAGATTTAGCACATTAGATCCTGTTGCAGGAAAATTCTCTGGAATATCTCCATATAGCTATTGCGCAGATAACCCTATTTTGCTTGATGATCCGGATGGGCGAGATTGGTCTATCACTGCCACTAAGGATAAAAAGGGCCAATGGCAAATAACGCTTTCTTTCACTGGAGCTGTATTAAATTCTTCAGGGCGAAACATTAATACTTCTAACTATATTAGCCAGCAAAAAAATGAGTTTACGAAAATTTTTGCTGGTATTAAAGGAAACGCTAACGTGACTGTTGATTTTAAGGTTCGATCCATTAATTCTAAAAGCGACATCAATTCAAACGAGCATCTAATCGAAATTAAGGATAGGTCACATTTCAGGGAAAATGAAGCGGGTAACTCTGCACTTGGAGGTAAATACATTCAGATGAATGAGAAATTTATTAACGATGGTGGTGAAGCTTCAAGTGCAAGGCCTTTTTCCCATGAAGCTGGTCACTCAGGAGGCTTATGGCATCCATTTAAAGGTAAAGATGAGGACGGTAAGTACTATGATGGTTTTGACGATAACCCGAGTAACCAACGTTTTGCAAATGGTAAACCGAGTAATGCAAATTCACAAAGGGATGTGGAAGACTCAGATAAGGCATTAGCTAACGATTATGATTACGCGAATAATTTTATGACGTATATAATGTACGCTCAAAAGAGGCTTGCTGTCACGCCAGAGGATTATTTAAGAGCTAATCCTGGGAAAGCATCACCGGGCCAGATTTATCAAATGTTATTTAATTATAAGCAAGGCAACTTGAATCACAATGATATACCAAAATAAAACATTTCGAAGTAGTCTACTTTTAGTCTTTACAATTCTCTTGATAATATCATGCAGAAGTAAAAATGAAAGAAAGGTTTATGGTCCAATGGATACAATTTCGTTTGATGGCCTTTTCTATGCTAAGGAAAAAATTGTTATTAAAGCCAATGATTCTATCGTCTTTCAAAGAGTAGTTGACACAACTAAAGATTTTCAATCTGTATATGGTGAGTTTGTATTGCATAAATTGGATACTGTCGATTTATCTATTCGGACTTTTTTTAATGGCAAAAGTATTATTGATACAACTTTTGCTATTCCTCCTCAAATCTATATTAACAGTATCGGAGGATCTATTTGTTATCCATTCAATATCTCTGAGGATTCATTGAGAAAAATTAAGCAACCGCATTTTGGTCATATCCAAATTGATTCCTGTAAAAGATACATTACGTTAATGCCTGATTCAATTGTGTACAAGTATCCTAAATATTGAATTTTAATTCGCATCATTTGACTATTTGATATCCCCTTGGACTGCGCTCAATAGTTAGGATACGATTATCAAATGTTATGAAAACCTTTATAACACTTTTCTTACAGGAGGTCAAAAAAAGGTTAGAATACGATTACTAAATTTTAGTTATGAAATATTTAATTGCAACACTTGGGATATGCTGTCAAGCGACATTTGCTCAGATTACATCCGAGTTCCGCGAGAATAAATTGACCTCGTGTCAGGAGGTTTATTTAGATGACGATGGTCACCCTTATAAAAAACAATGGTTATCAAACGAAAAACTCGATAGCACTATTTTTTTTAACTCAAACGGAACGGAATTTAAAGGTGATTTGGCGATTACAGACACTCCACATTTTGAAAATGGTTTTAAAGCTTTAACTAAATTTGTTAAAGACAATTATGTATCAAGACCTGGCTCAGAAACAAATGGAAAAGCAATAGTGATGTTCGTTTTTAGTGAAGACACAATTGATATGAGGATTATTGATAGGGTGGGATATTCTCTTCGATATTACAATTATGATGTAGAGTTAATAAGAGTATTAAATTTGGTGAAAAAAAAATGGAGTGTGCGACATATGAAATCTAAGCTGCCAATAGTTTTTTTCTACCCATTCGAAATTTCTTAAGATGTTTTTCTTCCGGATTGACGTCTTGATTGATGGGATGGACCATCCAGCTTAAGGAAAGTGATGGCTATCGCTGTAACAAACTGGGTATAGAAATTTAATTGTACAAAAATGAGCTACTAAATGTTCGCGCTTCCTGGTTAGAGGTTCAGGACAGAATTTGTATGAGGTAATTGTAATTACTAAAAAACTGTTGGCCCGCAGCACACAGAAATTCGTCCTCACAACTGGTTGCTATGACAGAGGGTTAAAGATGGTAGCTTTAGACCGATAATATTATCTCTGAGACGAGTTATTGATTGCATTTAGACTAATGATGCTGTGAGAAGATTTTACTTAGTTATTATCACCGCATTCATCATTTTTGACATCACTGCTGTTCATGCCCAATCTGATTCAATCAAGATTGCCGAAAAGAATCTGTCGCATGCCGATTCCCTTGATCGGAAGGTGAATGGAAAGATTGACTCCGCCCAGCTTAAAATCAACAGCTTACTTCACCCGGATTTGAATAAGCTCTTCAGCAAAAGAAGAGCGAAGACGGATACCATTAAAACCGATACGCTGGCCAGCAATAAACAGAACGATCAGCAAAAAATGGATTCACTGAAAGGCAGCCTCACACATCGCATCGACAGCCTGAAAGGACTCCACCTGCCTACCGAAAAATATACGCGCAAGCTGGACAGCCTCAACCATATCGGCCCGGCCAAATACTTGCAGCAGGGAGAGGCGAAGATCAATGACATTGAAAACAAAGTGAACCAGCCTGTAAACAAAGTAAATGGGGCGATCAACGAAAAGCTCTCCCTCATGAACAAAGAAGGCGGAGCAGGCACCAACCTGCCCACTGGCACTTCCTTACCCAATGCCTTATTACCTGGTGCGCAAACGGCATTACCAAATACTCAACTGCCAGGTAACTCTCTACCCAACGGTGCGGATCTCAAAATCGACAATCCCCTTAAAGATCAAATGGGCGAAGCAGGACAGATTCAGGAGAAAATAGGAGACGCCAAAAGTCTTCCGCAGGAACAGATGGGCAAACTTAAATCCATCGATGAAGTAAAAGGTGTGCAGGGTAAACTCGGTGCCGCTAACCAGATTACGGATAAAGCCCAGGCCCATCAGGGTGATGTAAAGAACATAGCGCAAGGCAACCTTAATGAAGTGAAAGAGCTTCCAAAAACATTAGAGACGCAGGCAGGCAAGGTGGATGAGCTGCAGGGCTTTCAGAAAGAAACAGGTCAGTTCGGTCAGTACAAACAGATGGCCGACAAAGCCAAAGATCCCGAAGCATTGAAGGCGGAAGCGATGAAGCAGGCCACCACTAAGGCCATCGATCACTTTGCCGGCAAACAGGAGGTACTTCAGGCAGCCATGGATAAGATGAGCAAGCTCAAAAGCAAGTACTCGTCACTGAACAGCATGAAAGACATTCCAAAGCGAAAGCCCAATGAAATGAAGGGCAAGCCGCTGATCGAACGTCTCGTTCCCGGCATTGCTTTCCAGATCCAGAAATCAAGTAACGTACTGCTGGACTATAATCCGCTGATCGGCTATCGCATTACGGGAAGATTCACGGCAGGAGCAGGGTGGAACGAACGCCTTACCATTGGTAAGCACATTCGTATTTCACTGGATGATCGCATCTACGGCCCGCGTGTGTTTGCCGATTTCAAAATAGGTAAAGGTTTCTCGGTGCGTACGGACATCGAGAAGATGAATACGTATGTTCCTGCCTTAACATCCAACGGATACAGCACGAGCGAAGAATACCGCGCCTGGGTATGGAGTGCTTTCATTGGCATGAAGAAAGAGTATAAGTTTGTGAAGAACGTAAAGGGCACCTTCCAGATGATGTACAATCTCTATGATGATCACAACAACAGCCCGTATGCCGACCGCCTTAATGTGCGCTTCGGGTTTGATTTTCCGATGAAGAAGAAGGTGAAGAAGCTTAAGGCTGAACCTCCAAACTAAGTTGCTTTTACTACAGCACAGCTTACTTTCTGAGCACAGCTTACTTCCTGTTTGCCGAAGAGTTTTACATTTGACTACAAGCAGCGATAGCCGCAGTTGTTTTATTGCATTAATCTCCTTATTAAATAAAAAAGAACGCCCTACCCTATAGGGATATCGATTCCTGTTCTTTCTTTATTTCTGCCGCTGGCGTTAGTGATGGAAGACCTCTTTACAAAAAAGATGGATTCAACTAACTTTTGTCTGCATTGCCTTCAACCATTTTTTAATAACTTTATCAGCGTGAAGCATTATTTAACAATCATTTCCCTTTTTGTGTCCATCGCTGCTTTTTCGCAGGGTGTTAAAAAAGCAGCCAAGAAAATCAGCGCTCCCGTGATCACCATCGATCAGTTTATGGGAGTGAACGCTTTTGTGGATGATCCTATCAACCGTATGCAGGCGGTGGGTTTTATCAGGGAGTATCACAACTGGAGCTGGGATGAAGGCGACATATGGTCGGGGGGAGGAAACAAAGCGTATCCCGGCTATCCGCATAATCAGATCAAGTGGGCACCAAGTGAAGCAGGAGGAGGCTCGTGGAATTTCGATACCTTTTATTCGGGTGTGCTGGCGGGCAAGCTTACTCTTTCCCCCTGCATTCAGGGCGGCGTGGCGTGGCTGCAAGGTGGAATCAACTTTCCGGCAGAAGATAAACCGCTGGACGAACCCGGTGCCAGTTCCACCGATCCGAATTCGTATGAAAAGAAAGCCCATCATCTGTTTCAGTTTGCGGCACGATATGGCTCCTCTGCGGTAGCGGATAATAAGCTGACGCTTGCTCCGGGCCAGCCGCATCGTACCGGGCTTGGACTCATCCACTACATGGAAGACTGGAATGAACAGGACAAGAACTGGAAAGGCGCCAACGCGCAGTTCTCTGCACAGGAATATGCGGCTATGGCCAGCGCTGACTATGACGGCCATGCCAACACCATGCACCAGGGATCAGGTACATTCGGGGTGAAGAATGCAGACCCGAAAATGAAATTGGTGATGGGCGGAATCTTCCAGCTTAACCTGCAATACATCCGCGATATGAAAATCTGGTTTGAAGCCAACCGTAAGGATCGCAAGTTTGCTGCCGATGTAATTAACGTTCATGATTATGCCTGGCTCAAGCCCTGCGGCCCGTGTGGTGGCCCGGCTAAAAGTCCGGAGCAGCATGGTTTTAAAGAGAAGCTCTCGGAGTTTGTTCAGTATCGTAACCAGCATCTGCCAGGAGTAGAAGTATGGATCTCTGAATTCGGATGGGATACCAATCCGGCTTCTTCGCTTACTGTGCCTGTTATCGAACCTTTTGATGCGCAGGAGGTTCAGGGCCAGTGGATTGTTCGTGCCTATCTTGCCTTTGCAGCAGCAGGGGTAGACCGCACGATGTTATTCATGTTACGGGATGTTAACCCTAATGATGCCACGCAGTTTTCCACCTGTGGGCTGATCACACAGAAGGGCGAATTCACTCCCAAGAAATCCTGGTATTATGTGTACACCATGAAAAATACGCTCACGAATATGACCTTTTTAGGCGAGCAGGCTTCACCGGATCCGAACGTGCTCATTTATAAATTCAAGGAGGTGGGCAGCTCCAATGGGGTGTACGCCATCTGGGCAAAGACGCGGCAAAATTATACGGTAAAAAGCTTTATCGTTCCCTTAGCCGGAGCTCCTTCTTCAGCCACCCGAATAGAACTGGTAACCGGAGACACGGATGGAGTAGCTGCACCGATGGTAGTTAAAAACGGAAGCGTATCCATCGCGGTAAGCGAGCGGCCGGTGTTTATACGGGTGAACAAGATACAGTAATGTTTAACAGTTGCCTGTTGAGAGGACTGCTGCATAATAATCTGATAATTAATAGCTTATTACATCGCACGTGTTTCGTTTGCTCACCTGAAAAATTCCCCGGGTGACCTTAATGGCGGGCTTTTTCTTTACGATTTCACCGAATATCTTTTTCTCTATATTTGCAGCTTTAGCCGCGATAGGTAAAGTGGTTTATTAAATTGTTAATTAATTAAACGGGAACAGTACTTCTACACTATGCTCTTAGATTTTGAAAAGCCAATTGCTCAGCTGGAGACCAAACTGGATGACATGAAACATCTGGCTGATGGCAGTGACGAATCCGTTAAAAAGGCTATTGATGCGCTGGAAAAAAAAATTCTTGACCTCAAGAAAGAAACCTTTGAAAACCTGACCGGCTGGCAACGGGTTCAGCTATCTCGTCACCCCGACCGGCCGTATACGCTGGATTATATTTACGAAATAACTACTGATTTTATTGAGCTGTTTGGAGATCGCACCGTAGCCGATGATAAGGCAATGGTAGGCGGACTGGGCACTATTGATGGCCAGACATTTATGCTCATTGGTCAGCAGAAAGGACGCAATACCAAACAGCGCCAGATGCGCAATTTTGGTATGGCTAACCCGGAAGGATACCGCAAGGCATTGCGCCTGATGAAGATGGCCGAGAAATTCAATAAGCCCATTGTTACCTTCATTGATACTCCGGGCGCTTTTCCTGGTCTTGAAGCAGAAGAACGCGGACAGGGAGAAGCCATCGCCAGAAACCTGAAGGAGATGTTCAAGCTAAAGGTTCCTGTAATCTGTATTGTGATCGGTGAAGGTGCTTCCGGTGGGGCATTGGGTATTGCTATCGGTGATCGTGTATTGATGCTGGAGAACTCCTGGTATTCGGTGATCTCACCTGAAAACTGTTCGACCATATTATGGAGAAGCTGGGACTTTAAAGAGCAGGCAGCAGAGCTGTTAAAACTTACTGGCAAAGACATGCTTTCGCTGAAGCTCATTGACGGAATTATAAAAGAACCTCTTGGCGGAGCTCATACCGATGTGAAATGGATGGCCAATGAAATAAAAAATACGATTCTCAGCACATTCAAAGAACTGAAGAAACTTCCGGTAGATGAGATGATCAATCAACGCATTGATAAGTTTTGTGCCATGGGAGAAATAAAGGAGTAATCCGTTAATTGTGATCAGTTAATCGGTTGAAAAACAATCCGCTATTAACCATTAACGAGTATACGTTGGCGTTATGAAGCTCCATGTAATCAATACCGGTTTTTTTAAATTAGATGGCGGGGCCATGTTTGGAGTGGTGCCGAAAAGCATCTGGCAGAAGACCAACCCGGCTGATGAGAATAACCTGTGCAACTGGGCCATGCGTTGCCTGCTTATTGAAGATGGAAATCAACTCCTCCTCATCGACAATGGCATGGGTACCAAACAAGATGCCCGCTTCTTTAGCCATTACTATCTGAATGGCGATGATTCATTGAGCAAGTCACTTCACCAGGCCGGATTCGGTGAAGACGACATCACCGATATGTTTTTAACTCATCTGCACTTCGATCATTGCGGGGGCGGAGTGAAGACGGAGAACGGTAAGCATTTATTAACTTTTAAGAATGCCAGCTACTGGTCGAATGAAGCGCACTGGAAGTGGGCCACTGTTCCTAATGCCCGCGAGAAGGCCAGCTTTTTGAGTGAGAATATCCTGCCGATGCAGGAAAGCGGTCAGCTGAAATTTACTTCAACTGATCTTACTTCTCCGTTTTCCCAGTTCGATATTTTTTATGCCTCCGGACATACCGATAAGATGATGATACCGATGATCCGGTATAAAGGAAAAACCATTTGCTTTATGGCTGATCTCCTTCCTTCCGTTGGCCACATACCATTGCCTTACCTGATGGGCTATGATACACGCCCGCTGCTGACGATGGAAGAGAAAGAACTGTTTCTTAAAGAAGCGGCAGAGAAAGGATATATTCTTTTTCTGGAGCATGATCCGGTGAATGAATGCTGCACCGTAAAACAAACCGAAAAAGGAATTAGATTGGACCAGGCATTTTCATTGCAAGAGATCGTATGAAGATAGGATTAGTATTATCAGGAGGGGGAGCAAGAGGAGTAGCCCACATCGGAGCACTTAAAGCGCTCGAAGAAATGGGTGTGGAATTCTCCATGGTATCGGGCACCAGTGCGGGGTCTATAATCGGATCCATGTATGCATACGGTTACAAACCCGATGAGATCTTTGCTATCGTAAAGTCACTCAGCATTTTCAGATCCGTACGTCCGGCCTGGACGTGGGCCGGATTACTCACTATCGATGGGATCCGTGACTTACTGCTTAAGCACATTCCGGAGAATAATTTCAGTGCACTAAAACTGCCATTTACAGTAGCCGCCACTGAAGTTTCAAAAGGACAGATTCATTATTTTACCGAAGGGGAGTTGGTGCCAGCTGTTATTTGCTCAAGCAGTATTCCGGCCGTTTTCAGCCCCATTCGCTTTAATGGTGGTACGTACGTGGATGGCGGATTGCTGGACAACCTTCCGGTGAAGCCGATCAAAGATAAATGCGATTTTATTGTCGGTCTTCATTGTAATCACATCAGCGCTGATTTTGAGGGAGGAAATGTAAAGAAGATGATCGAACGAAGTTTGCTGCTGGCCATCAATGCCAACACGCAAATCAGCCGCAGCATGTGCGATGTCTTTATCGATCCACCTAATCTTGACCGTTTCAGCGCATTCGATATTGGTAAAGCACAGGATTTTTTTGATATCGGATATAAGTTTACCAAGGCGAATTTTATGCCTCATCACTTTCAACGCGAACGAATAGGATAACAGTTATGGGGTTAAGTTTTAAGGAAGAGATTCTGCAGGGGATTCCTGCTATTTTACCTGGGAAAAAAGACTACGACCCGTCTCTTAATCATGCCCCTAAACGAAAAGACATTCTCTCACCGGAAGAAAAGAAGCTGGCAATCAGAAATGCGCTTCGCTATTTTCATCCCGTACATCATGAAGTGCTTGCGCCTGAATTTTACGAAGAGTTAAAACAATTCGGACGGATCTATATGCATCGCTTTCGCCCGGACTACGCCATGTATGCGCGACCAATGGATGAATATCCCTGCCAGTCGATTCATGCTGCAGCCATTATGCTGATGATTCAAAACAATCTTGATCCGGCCGTGGCTCAGCATCCGCACGAGCTGATTACCTATGGAGGTAATGGGGCTGTGTTTCAAAACTGGGCGCAGTACCTGCTTACCATGAAGTATCTGGCCATAATGACCAATGACCAGACACTGCACATGTATTCCGGCCACCCGATGGGTCTGTTCCCTTCTTCTCCGGAAGCTCCGCGCGTTGTCGTTACTAACGGGATGATGATCCCCAACTATTCGAAGCAGGACGATTGGGAAAAATATAACGCACTTGGTGTAACCCAATACGGACAGATGACAGCGGGCTCCTACATGTACATCGGTCCGCAAGGCATTGTTCATGGCACCACCATCACCGTATTGAATGCAGGAAGAAAAATTGCCAAAGCAGGAGAAGGGCTTGCCGGAAAACTCTTCGTTACCTCGGGACTGGGAGGTATGAGTGGCGCGCAGCCCAAGGCGGGTAATATTGCCGGATGCATTACTGTGATTGCCGAAGTAAACGACAAAGCAACCACCAAGCGTCATAGCCAGGGATGGGTAGATGAAGTAACCAATGATCTGAATGCGCTGACAGAGCGGGTGCGAAAAGCAAAGGCGAACAAGGAAGTAGTGTCCATCGCTTACGCAGGAAACATTGTTGAAGTATGGGAGCAGTTTGATCGTGCGAATATTTTTATCGACCTCGGTTCCGACCAGACTTCATTGCACAATCCGTGGGCGGGCGGCTATTATCCGGTTGGCAGTTCGTATGAAGAGTCGAACAGGATGATGTCTTCGCATCCGGATCAGTTTAAGAGCAAGGTTCAGGAATCGCTGCGCAGACATGCTTCGGCCATTAACCGGCATACCGGAAAGGGAACTTACTTCTTTGATTATGGAAATGCTTTTCTGCTGGAAGCATCGCGTGCCGGTGCGGAAGTAATGGCTGCCGATGGAATCAACTTCAGATACCCCTCTTATGTGCAGGATATTATGGGACCGATGTGTTTCGATTATGGCTTTGGTCCCTTTCGCTGGGTATGTACTTCGGGCAAACAAGAAGACCTGGACTATACCGACCAACTGGCTACTGAGGTACTCGAAACGATTTTAAGCAGTGCGCCCGATGAAATTCATTCGCAGCTAACAGACAATATCAACTGGATCAAAGCAGCAAAGAGTAATCAGCTTGTGGTGGGTTCCAGGGCGCGGATACTGTATGCCGATGCGGAAGGCAGAATGAAAATCGCTGCCGCTTTTAATAAAGCCGTGCGTGAAGGTAAGGTAGGAGCTGTGGTGCTGGGCAGAGATCATCATGATGTATCCGGAACGGATAGTCCGTTCAGGGAGACATCGAACATCTACGATGGCTCCCGTTATACGGCAGATATGGCGGTACATAATGTGATCGGAGATTCCTTTCGCGGAGCTACCTGGATATCGCTGCATAATGGTGGTGGCGTAGGCTGGGGAGAGGTGATCAATGGTGGATTCGGTATGGTGCTGGATGGCTCGGCCGATGCTGACCGCAAGTTGCGCAACCTGCTTCACTTCGATGTGAACAACGGGATCGCACGCAGGGCTTGGGCACGCAATGAGGGAGCTTTAACCGCTATTGAAAGAGCACAGCAGGAGAATGAACACTTGACAGTGACTGTTCCGTATCGGACAGCGGATCACCTTATCGATAAACTGATATAAACCAGTTACGATTTCAGATGGGACGATGGACGATTTGGTGTTGGTCATCTTTATCCATTTTTATTTCTTTAACCAGGTTAATTATCCAGATTTGGGAGTCAATTTAACCTGTTCATCGGCTGTTTGTCTGATATTACAGCATTAATTCTTTACCGAAGTTTTGATTATAAACCTTTTGCTATTTTCGCAGTAGTAAAAACCCAATTTTATGAAAAAAACAGTTATTCTTTTATTTACCGTTTTAACGTTATCGACTGCATTTGCACAATTTGAAAAAGGAAGAATTTTAGCAGGCGGAAGTGTGTCTTTCTCGGCCAGCACAGATAAGACAAAAGCGAATAGCACAACAACAACGAACGGCAAAACCACCTCTTTTGATTTTGGTCCTAAGGCGGGTTATTTTTTTATTAACAATCTGGCTGCAGGTATAGGCTTAGATGCAAATACTTCTACTTATAAAGATGAAAATTCAACCTATAAATACACGAGTAGTGGAGTAAGCGTTTCTCCTTTTGTAAGATACTATCTGAAGCCGGGTATCTTTTTTCAGGGAACTTTTGGAGGGGGGCCCAGCAAAACGAAAGTAACAAATAACAATGTGACCTCCACTACCAAATTCTCCACCGCCAACTGGTCATTAGGTGCAGGTTACGCCTGGTTTCTGAATAATAAAGTAGCCATTGAACCGTTCATCGGTTATGGTTCTCAGATTTCAAAAAACAAAGGCAACGATGTGAAAGACATTAATTCAAGTCTTTTCATAAACATTGGTTTCCAGATTTACCTGGATACTAAAAAATAACACAGGGCAGAGGTCAAGCTATCACCAGGCATTGTATTTTTATGTAATCGAATTAAACACAAACTAATCCTTATGAATAAGCTAAAAACTACCATTCTTGTCCTTGCCCTGGCGGGTATAAGCAATTTTGCCATGGCCCAGGCGCAGTTTGCATTGGGTATTAAAGGGGGACTCAATTTTGCCAACCTTGATGTGAAAGGATCGGCTTCAACGAATTACAATAACCGAACAGGCTACCATGCCGGTGCTTTTGCCTTGATCAAGGTTGCTTCTTTTGGCATTCAGCCGGAAATACTTTTCTCCAAACAGGGAACCAAGTATTCTGTAAACACCACCGACTATGAGGCCAACTTTGATTATATCAATGTTCCAATCATGATTAAATTCTATTTGCCTTTAGGACTTAACCTGCAGGCCGGACCACAATTCGGTTTTCTGACTACCAGTGAGTTAAAGACTACCGCGGGAAGCATCTCCAGCACTCAGGATGCTAAAGATTTCTATAAGAGTTCTGATGTGGCAGCCAGCTTTGGCGTAGGTTGGGATTTACCTTTTGGTTTGACCGTGGATGGTCGTTATAACCTGGGTCTGTCCAAAATCAATGATGGTTCAAATAACAATAACACCAAGAATCAGGTATTCCAGATTTCAGTGGGATATAAACTCATAAAATTCGGTAAATAAGTTTTTGAAACTATTTTTATTAAAGCTGCTCCATTAATTTTGGGGCAGCTTTTTTTGTGACATCGCATCCTGATTATCCTGCCACGCTGAAGTACCTGTACGATGTGCTACCCATGTATCAGCGCATTGGAGCAGTGGCGTATAAAGCGGACTTAACCAATACATTACGTCTGTGCGAGGTGCTGGGCAACCCTCATCTGAAATTTAAATCGCTTCATATTGCCGGTACTAATGGCAAGGGAAGCTCGTCTCACATGCTGGCGGCCATTCTTCAATGTGCGGGTTATAAAACCGGGTTATATACATCGCCCCATCTTAAGGACTTCACCGAACGGATCCGTATAAACGGAAAAGAAATTGACCAGGCATCGGTAGTTGATTTTGTGAGGAGGATCAAACCTTCTATTGAATTGATTCAGCCTTCCTTTTTTGAGATTACCGTAGCCATGGCGTTCGATTATTTTAAAAAAGAAAAGTGTGCTATCGCTGTGGTAGAAGTGGGACTGGGCGGCAGGCTGGATTCAACCAATGTCATTACCCCTGAAGTGTCGTTGATTACGAACATCAGTTACGATCATAAAGATATTCTGGGGGATACATTACCGGCTATTGCCGCAGAGAAAGCGGGCATTATCAAACCGGGAATCCCTGTAGTAGTCAGCGAATACCAGGAAGAAGTGGCCGATGTATTTAATAAGAAAGCAGCAGTGGAGAATACCTCCGTTGAGATGGCCGCCAACCGGTTTTACTTTGATGGGAAAGATGTTTTTGACAACGGAGTGCTTCGGTTTGCTGATCTTACTCCGGAATTAAAAGGAGGATATCAAACTAAAAACATACCAGGTGTCCTCCTCACTATTGAGAAGCTGAAACAACGCGGTTTTACCATTAGCGATGCGCACATCCGTGAAGGAATTGCACAGGCAGCAACCTTAACAGGACTGAAAGGCAGGTGGCAAAAGCTGGGCGACCATCCATTAATGGTATGCGACACCGGGCACAACGAAGCCGGAATCAGCGAGGTGGTAAAACAAGTCAATTCCTTATCCTTCCGTCATCTTCATCTCATTATCGGAATGGTAAAGGATAAAGACATTACCAGCGTGCTCCGGCTTTTACCAAAGCAGGCCTCTTACTATTTTTGCCAGGCTACGATTCCGCGGGCAATGAATGCCACTGAACTCTGCCAAAGAGCAGCGGCCGAAGGATTGAAAGGCGAAGTAATTGCAGATGTAAATGAAGCTATTCGTAAAGCCAGGTTAGCTGCCCGTGAAGACGACCTTATCTTTATAGGAGGAAGTACCTTTGTGGTAGCGGAGATAGAAGGACTGTGAGACCGCGGGCGGTTAGGCAATCCCAATAGCTATTGGAGCAACAGGTAAAATTTTGACAAAGCAAATGATAAGTGCAAGTGTCTCTTTTCATCTTCAAATCAAATAAGCAATTAATTAATAATCAAAATTGAAAAGTAAGTTAAAACGATTTGAAATTATTGCCGGAAGGGATAACGTGCTGGAACCGGGCAAAGAAATCTATCATCAGATTAAAGGAAAGTGGAATACAGATTATTTCAAAAATGATCATCCGATTACAGCTGAATTTGCCTGTGGACGTGGAGAATACTCGATCGGGCTGGCAACGCGATTTCCTGAACGCAATTATGTTGGCGTTGATGTAAAAGGGGATCGTCTCTGGAAAGGAAGCACACAGGCAGTAGATCAAAAAATAGATAATGTTGCTTTTCTTCGTGCCCAGCTTCTGACTATCGAAGCTTTCTTTGAAGTAGCAGAACTGGATGAAATCTGGCTGACGTTTCCTGATCCCCGTCATCGTAAGCGTGATATAAAAAGAAGGCTGACCAACTCGCGCTTCCTGGACATGTATAAAAAAATACTACGGCCTGATGGCGTATTTCGTTTCAAGACAGACAATACACCACTTTTCGATTATACGCTGGAGGAGCTTCAGTCGCGTAATGACATTATGGAACTGGAAACAACCTACGATCTTTATCAATCACCTTTGCGGGAAGAATGTTTTGATATAAAAACACGCTACGAAGAAATGTTTTCTGCCAAAGGTGAGCTGATCAAGTACCTGCGCTTTAAATTCAAGCACGAAGAATAAAATAAACGGATGCAAGTGATTGATCAATGGATTCATCCTGTTTTAATCTTTAATTTCAAATTACTTTATCCCTGTATCCGATTTTCTAATTAACATTTTGATAATACTGCAGTGGTTTACTGCTCCTGCTTTAGCATTAACTTTGTACATTGGTAAAATTTTTTATGAATTTCCAGCACCGGGGAATTCGTTTCTATGGGCAAGCGCAGGAAAAGGGAGATTGAATTAGTCGTTATTTCCGACATCCACCTTGGCACTTACGGATGTCATGCGGAGGAGCTGCTCCGTTATCTCAAAACCATCAAACCCAACCGTATTATTCTCAATGGCGACATCATTGATATGTGGCAGTTCAGTAAGCGTTACTGGCCACAGTCGCACATGCAGATTGTAAAGCACATCACGGGCCTGTTGGCGAAGGGAACCAAGATTACCTACCTCACCGGCAATCACGATGAAATGCTGCGCAAGTTTGCCGGTTTGCGATTAGGTTCTTTTCAAATCGAGAATAAAAAAACCATCAGCCTCAATGGAAAGCGTGCCTGGATCTTTCATGGTGATGTGTTTGACGTAACCATGCAACACTCCAAGTGGCTGGCTAAAATGGGTGCAGTGGGTTACGATACGCTCATCCTGATCAACACCTTCGTTAATTTTATTCTGAAACTTTTCGGCAGGGGAAAAATATCGCTTTCGAAAAGAGTGAAAGACAGTGTGAAGCAGGCAGTGAAGTTCATCAACAACTTTGAGCAGACCGCTGCAGATATTGCCATATCGAACGGGTATGATTATGTGGTTTGCGGTCACATTCATCACCCGGACATGCGAAAGATCAGCACTGATAAGGGAGAGGTAATGTACCTGAATTCCGGTGACTGGGTGGAAAACCTCACTGCCCTGGAATACAACCAGGGCGAGTGGCACATCTACCGCTATGCTGACGATCTTTATGCTCAATCGTTGAAAATCTCCAAGCGATTCCAGAGCAATCTTGATAATGATGAGATCTTTAAGGGATTAGTCAACGAGTTTCTTACTGTTAAGAAATCCGTTCCTCCGCTTTAAGCTATTGCGATCCTGTTTTATAATAAAATCACCTTCGGCCTTTAAGAGTTCTTCCAGTTAATTATATTTAGGGAACTCTAAACCTGCGCTTGCCGAGTCGAAAAATGAAAATACTTTACGCTATTCAAGGTACTGGTAACGGGCACTTAAGCCGCGCTGTGGACATTATACCTGAGCTGAAAAAATACGGAGAACTGGATCTGTTTGTGAGCGGAGCGCAGGCAGAAATTGCTTTGCCCTATCCGGTTAAATACAAATCAAAAGGCCTGAGTTTTTATTTTGGTAAAACCGGGGGCATTAATTTTTACAAGACCTTTCAGAAGAACAGCTCGCGCGATGTGATGAAGGAGATCAGTCATTTTCCGGTACAGAAGTACGATCTCATTGTTAATGATTTTGAACCCATTACTGCCTGGGCAGCGCGCAAGAAAGACATTCGCATTGTAGGGTTAAGCCATCAGTCGGCATTGCTCTCCAAGAAATCGCCACGCCCTAAATTTGTTGATCCCTTCGGAGAGTGGATGCTGAAAAACTATGCCCCGATAAAGAAGTATGTAGGTTTCCATTTCGAAGAATACGATAAAAATATTTTTACTCCTGTTATCCGTTCTGCTATCCGCGCAGCGCGTGCACGCGATGAGGGACATTATACCGTTTACCTTCCTGCTTACGATGATAAAAAGCTCGTGGCTTTATTCATGAAACTGCCCAAAGTACGCTGGCATATTTTTTCCAAGCATGCCGCCAGCCCTTATCACATTGGTCGCATCTCCGTTTATCCCATCAGTGGTCAGGATTTTGTAGAGAGTGTGGTTTCCTGTACGGGTGTTCTTTGTGGTGCCGGATTTGAAACACCTGCCGAAGTACTTCATCTCAATAAAAAGTTATTGGTGGTGCCTATGAAAAGCCAGTACGAACAGCACTGCAATGCCGCTTCACTGAAGAACCTGGGAGTGCCTATCTTAAAGAAAGTAAAAAAGAAATACCTGAAGAAGTTAGAGAAGTGGATAGAGGAAGGTAAGTGTTTGAATATTGAATTCCCTGATATTGCCGGTAAGGCCGTGGAACGGTTGATGGATAAATTCGGGCAGGAGTAATCATGAAGAGATAACTGCATCGTAAACTTTCAATAATATGCGGTTTCTATTTTACATCCCATACACATGGGAAAGAAAAACAGGATACTGGTGGTGGATGATGATCGGGACATACTTGATCTTTTGAAATACAATCTTGAGAAAGAAGGCTTCACAGTTAAAAGCATAGAGGATAGTGAAAAGGCAGTAGATGCCGTGATTGAGTTTAATCCTGAGCTGATTATTCTCGATATCATGATGCCACAGCTTAATGGCATCGAGTTATGCAGGCTGATCAGGCAATTGCCACGCTGCAAGGACACCTATATTTTTTTCCTTACTGCCCGGTCCGAATTCTATTACGAGGAAGCAGCCATCGAAACAGGAGGAGATGATTTTATTGAAAAGATTGTCGGCCTTCGGGCGCTTACCAATAAGGTCAATGCCGTACTCAAACGTAACTTTATTATCCGCAAACGCGACCCGGTTATTCATGCAGGTAAATTGTATCTGAACAGAAGGAGCGGAGTGGTTCGCATAGGCACAGAAGAGATCAAACTATCGCGTCCTGAAGTAGAGCTGCTTTTCTTCTTCGTGCAGAATCCGAGTAAAATTATCACCGCAGAAAACCTCCTCGGAAATATCTGGGGTTCCGAAATTTACTCGGCTTCCAAATCCATTGAAGTGTATATCGAAAATCTTTCCCGCAAACTGGGAAAGAACTGGATTGTTCCACTTGGTGAAGGAAGATACCGGCTACGCAAACATTAATCCGCTTCTTCTGCTTCGAGCTTCTCCAGCACGGATGCGATCTGATCGTATTCCTTCAGGCCCGGCTTCAATTCATTGCCACCTTTCAAGGCCAGCCCGGTCATGGGCAGGTCGAGAAGATCTTCGAGGTCTGCTTTGCCATCAAACTCAAGAAGCAAAGAATAATTCTGAGCCGCTTCTTTCAATATTTTGATGGAAGCATCCAATACATTGCGAACAATCAAATACTGAATGGATTCCTTATAGGGCAATAACTGAGCAGCTGTATTTTTCCAATTGGAAAGATCAACACGTACAATAAGAGAACGATCTTTTAAGTTTGGAAGGGAAGATAAAAGCGAAGCATCCACTTCGATATGATGAGCAAAGAATTGTTCGATCAGTTCGTCTGCATTGTCGGATGAATCGATTTCTATAACTAACTCAGGGCCAGTAATCCAGCCATTAATCTCTTTAAATTTTTCCAATGAAATTCCATCTGGTCCGCTTACCGGGAACCCAAGAAGATCCACGCCCATGCCCGCACAATATCTTGCTTCACTCAGGTTGGTGATGTTACCTACTTTTACTTTCGTTTTTAATGCCATGGCGCAAATATAGGACGTGATTTATCAGTTTTTTGTGATTATTGATCAAAAAGAAGAAATACCTTTACAGATATTCCGTTTTAAAAATCAGTAGTAACAGAGATGCGCAGGTCGGTTTGGTTTTTATTAGTGATGGTGATGATAACACTTTCCTGTTCAGAGCAGGAAGAACAGGTGACCCGTGATGTGTTTTTCGGTTACTTTCCTTTACAGGTGGGTGATTTTGCAATCTACGAGGTAGACGAGATTCAATACCAGCAAAATGTGCAAACGCATTCTGTCTATGAATTAAAGACGCTCGTAGTGGATTCGTTTCTCAATGAAGAAGGTGGTTATACCTATGCGATCAACCAATTCAGGCGAACAGATAGCAACAAACTGTGGTCAGCCATCGAATCCGCTTCAGCCAGAGTTAGCAATAGAGAAGTAGTAGTGAACGAAGGAAATACCTCTTATGTAAAAATGAGTACACCTTTGCTGAAAGGACAGAAATGGAATGGCAATGCCCTGAATAATGAGGGAGGAGATGAACGATGCGGAACAGATCCCGCGTACTCCTGCGACAACTACGAGATCACTTCTGTAAATGAAAGTTTTGCGACCACATTAGCCACCTACGATCAGGCATTAACCGTAATGGAAAACAATGATCCGGACATTCTGGTGAAGTATGATGTGCGCAAGCAAGTATATGCATCGGGAGTAGGACTGGTGACGGTGGAAAAAACAGTTTTAAACTATTGTACTACTCCGCCTGCGTGCTATGGCACACAATATGTAGATACGGGATATAAGTACAAGCAAATATTGAAAGAGCGTGGAGTGGAAAAATAAAAAATCGATAAGCATTTTCTTTTTTTATTTCATTGTCCAGCTCATTTCGGCTCAGTCGGTCAATCGCTATATTATTTTCTTTAAGGATAAGACCAGCGCATCTTATTCCGTATCTCAGCCCCAGCAATTTCTTTCGTCCAGAGCCATCGATCGCAGAAGCAAGCAACACATTGCTATCACCGAAGAGGACTTTCCCGTAAATGCCACCTATGTGGCACAGGTAAAGGCAATGGGTGCTAAAACATTTTTTACTTCCCGCTGGATGAATTGTCTTCTGGTGGAGACCAATGCTGCTACTGTGGACCAGATTAAGCTATTACCTTTTGTAAGCAGCACCGAATTTGTGGCGCCCAACAAAAAACTTTCTTCATCGCGTATTAAAAAAAACAGAAGCAAAAAAGAGACATCAGTAGCTGCGGCCACACTCGGCCAGCTTCAATTGATCGGACTTGATGAAATGCAGGCCGATGGTTTTACCGGTGAAGGAATAAACATCGCAGTATTTGACAGTGGCTTTCCGGGAGTAAATACCGCGTCTTCCTTTCAGCCGATCTTTCAGGAGAACCGGTTGGTTGATTCGTATGATTTTATTGCCAAGTCGGGCAATGTATTTGATTATGACGACCACGGTACAGAGGTACTCTCTGTGATTGGTGCCTATGCTGAGAATAGCTTTACAGGCGGGGCATATAAAGCCCGCTTTCAACTGTATGTAACCGAAGATGTAGGCAGTGAATACCGCATTGAAGAATACAACTGGCTCTTTGCAGCGGAACGTGCCGATAGTGTGGGTGCAGATGTAATCAACTCGTCACTGGGCTACAATGAGTTTGATGATGCTTCCATGGATTACACGAAAGACCAACTGGATGGGAAGACAGCCGTGATTTCGCGTGCTGCCGGCAAAGCCATTTCAAAAGGTATGGTAGTGGTATGTAGCGCAGGCAATGAAGGAAGTAACGCATGGAAGCTGGTAACACCTCCTGCGGATGTAGATGGAATACTTGCCATTGGTTCAGTTACTTCTGCCGGTGCAAGGAGTACATTCAGTTCAGTCGGGCCTACTTATGATAAACGGATCAAGCCGGATGTAATGGCATTGGGTTCGGGTACTTCGGTGATCCGCCCCAGCGGAACAATAGGAACAGAAAGTGGAACATCGGTAGCGAGCCCGTTGATTGCCAGTATGGCGGCAGGAATTCTGCAGGCGCATCCGGGTATCAGTGTGCAGGAAGTGTACCGCTCAATCATACGCTCGGCCAGCCAGGCATTGAAGCCCGACAATCAAAAAGGATATGGCATACCCGCATATACGGGCGTGAAGGAGTATTTTAAAATTTCTTCCTACGAAGAAGAAATCACCATCTATCCGAATCCGGTTACAAGTACATCGGTTAGTATTGCGATTAAAAATCCATCGGGTGAAGCGATACAGGTCGTGATCTACAATACGGAAGGTAAAATTGTATTGGAGGCATCAACCATCGTCTATTGGCTGAATAATCCGGTATTGTATGATCTGTCTTCCTTCGCTCCGGGTATTTATGTCGTGAAAGTAATATCCGGGCAGAATAGCAAGACGATGCGGCTGGTGAAATCATGATGGAATAGGAATGAGTTGTGAAGTCATATTAAAACAGGCTTTGCTGTGTTCTATGATTGAGGGGACTCTTATTCGCTTTCTTTATTATAGGCTGTGATCTTAAAATCGGGAGACCAGGATTTATTCAGGATTTGACGAGGGTTACCCGGCTTTTGGATAAAAGGATGCATTAGCCTCAATCAATTCCCTGATTTATATTTGAACTTATGAATCCTCTTATTGCTCCCTCTATACTTGCGGCAGATTTTGCCAACCTGGAACGTGAAATCACCATGATCAATGATAGCCAGGCCGACTGGATTCATGTGGATATTATGGATGGTGTATTTGTTCCTAATATTTCCATTGGTATTCCGGTGGTTGAAGCCGTGAAACGCCATGCAAAGAAACCGCTGGATGTTCACTTGATGATTGTACAGCCCGAACGTTATGTGGAAGCATTTTGCCAGGCCGGTGCTGCTACCATTTCCGTTCATGCCGAAGCCTGCCCGCACCTTCACCGCAATATCCAGCAGATAAAAGCACTGGGTTGCAGGGCCGGGGTGGCGCTTAACCCACATACACCTATCTCTGTTTTAGAAAATGTAATTGCAGATATCGATCTGGTGCTGATCATGTCCGTAAATCCGGGTTTTGGGGGTCAGAAATTTATTCCCAACACCTACAGGAAAATCGAGCAGATGCGCAAGATGATTGATGATCATCACTCCAAAGCAGTGATTGAAATTGATGGCGGTGTAAACCAGGACAATGCAAAAGCCCTCCTGGATGCCGGAGCGAATGTACTGGTGGCTGGAAATTTTGTTTTCTCTTCCACAGACCCGAAAGCAGTAATAGCCCGTTTAAAAGCAGTGAACTGAATAGCAGGCAGTAGGCAAGTGCATCAGGCAATGAGTACACTTGCTATTGCATCCTATCGCTAATTACTGCTTACTTGTATTTATAACACAATGCCATGAAGCCCACTGTATTTTTTTTAATAGTTCTTCTGCTCATCACTTCCTGCGCACGGCAGGTATCGCGCGTTAGTCCCGATCAATCGTATGATCTGAGCGGGCGGTGGAACGACACTGACTCGCGTGCAGTAGCTGAGGCCATGATTGCCGACCTCCTTGCCAGCGACCGCTTTAAGGAATACGCGAAAGAAAAAGGCAAGAAGCCCACAATCATTGTGGGGATCATCACCAATAAAACCAGTGAGCACATTGATGCGGATAATTACATCAAAAAACTGGAGCTTGCCATCTATAACTCCAATGTAGCAGATCTGGTGGAGTCCGACACGTTTCGCGATAAGCTGAGAGCGGAGCGGGCACAGCAGCAGGATTTTGCCAGCTCTGCAACAGCTGCTAAATGGGGAGAAGAAGTGGGGGCGAACCTCATGCTTTTTGGCGAGATGACATCGGAGACGGATACCTATAATAAAAAGCGCGTGGTGAATTATGTGACGACCCTTTTCCTCACCGATACGGAGACCAACAAGCGGGTATGGTATGGACAAAAGGAGATCAAGAAATTCATTAAGAATTAATCTTGTCATTTTTTGAATTATGAATTCATTACGGATTTGGCATTCTAAATTCACCTCTGGTCGTTCCAGAATGAGGATGTTTTTTCTGTTGTCCGGTCTCTTCGTCTTTCATTCCTGCGCTACTTATTATCAAACCAATTATTCCTTCAATAAAGAATTTGAAAGCGGTGATCTGGACAAGGCATTAGCTACGCTGCAGGCTAAAGACAGTGGGCGTAAAAATGAATTTCTGACTTACGTTAATAACGGGCTGGTGCTCTCTATGATGGGCCGCTATGAGGAGAGCAACGATTATTTTGAAAAAGCATTTTTGTTTGGTGAAGATTACCGCAAAAACTATTTGCTGGAAGCAGCGAGTTATCTTGCCAACCCTACCTTCACGCCTTACCGTGGCGAAGATCATGAACACTTGATTGTGCTGTATTACAAGGCCATGAATTTTCTGAAGATGAAGAAGACCGAAGAGGCCCTGGTGGAGTGCCGCAGACTGAACATCCGGCTGCAGCAGTTAAGCGACCGTTACAGTTCCGAAAGTAAATACCGTGAAGATGCATTTATTCACAACCTGATGGGAATCATTTACGATTACGACAAAGATTATAACAACGCATTTATTGCTTATCGCAATGCGTATGAAATTTATACTAATGATTACTCCAAATTGTTTTCGCTTGGGCCGCCCGAACAATTGAAGCTGGACTTGTTGCGAACAGCCTCGTTAAATGGCTTCCGGGATGAGCTCGAAAAATACAAGGCCGATTTTGGAATGCCTGATTATGTCTATGAGCCTAACACAGGTGGTGAGCTGGTGTTTTTCTGGCATAATGGACTAAGCCCGATCAAAGCGGAATGGGGAGTGAATTTTGTAATCAGCCGAAGCAATAACTGGGTAACGTTTACTAATGCCGACCTGGGGTTGAGCTTTCCCTTCAATGTAGAAAACTATGACGAGAAGGACCGGAATGGTTTAACCAGCCTGGAAGTATTTCGGGTAGCCTTTCCCAAATACATCGAACGGCCGGTTCATTTCAACACGGCCGAAATAAAATATGATGGAGAAACGTTACCATTACAGCTGGCGGAAGACATTAACCAGGTAGCCTTTAAAGTATTGAATGAACGGATGACGGTAGAGATGAGCAAGGCATTGATTCGCGCTGCACTGAAGAAAGTAACGGAATATCAATTCAGGAAAACAGACAAAACATTAGGTTCCGTAATAGGGGTATTCAATGCAATTACAGAAAAAGCAGATACCCGTAACTGGCAAACATTACCTCACAGCATTTATTACTGTCGCATTCCGTTAAAGGAAGGTTCAAATACCCTTCAGTTGTCGCTTCATCCTTTGCAGGGAAGCAATGCTGATCATCCCTTTACCTATCAGGTGAAGAAAGGGGAGATGCTCTTTCATACTTTTACTTCGCTGGAAAGCGGATATCCGAATTACAGTAATTTCTATAATCCCGGTTAATTTTTTAATTTTATCGGTTTGAAAGAGCTACTTACGCCTAAAGTCTGAATATACTTCGCCTCATATCGTTTATTGCTGCGGTTGCCTGGGCGGTACCTTTCACTGCTTCTGCCCAGAATAAGGAGGAAGATAAACCCACCTTTCCCCTCGATAATTTTTACGCAAAGCGCAAGCCCTGGCCTATCCGGCCTTTCCTTTCCAAATTCCAGTTCAGTTTAAGTACAGGCTACGGTAACACCTATCTTAACCATAAGCTTGATGGCTTTGGTATTTCTCAGCGAAGTGGCCATGCGCCAGGCATATTTCCTTCCGATGCGGGTACTCCAAGGTATTCCAATTGGGTCAACACAGTGACTACCGATACGGTTACTTCTTCTTCTCCGGAAGTTTTCCGGGTAAGCTCGGATACTTCCAAACTCGGGTTTAAAGGCCATGGATTAAATATTCCATTGAAGGCTACTTTGCATTATGAGTTTCTGAAACGATACCGCATTGGTATCGGCTACTCGTATGAGCTCATGTCGATGGGAACCTATCATTCGATCTCTTATCAGGATAAGATCAGTGGATTCAGGCCTGCAAAGCCAACCGGCTTTATGAATAAATATTTTGTTATGCTCGGAGGCTCCTTCTACCGCCTGGGTGATTACTTATTCACGGGCGATCTGAACATCGGTGGTTACAGCCCGGGTACCAATTTCAATAAGAGCCTGATCAAAAAAGGAATTTATGGTAACATCGGTGTTACAGTTGAAAAAGATTTCTCTGAATACCTTCGGGGCTTTATACGTCCTTCATTCGAAATGAAAGGATACACGTTATCGGTGGATGATAAAAGTATCAAACATCACCTCAATGCAGTATACATCAACATCGGAGTAACCTATTCATTACCCAGTCTTCCCAGGTGTTATAACAAAAACTGTCATGCACAAATCAATCATGCACATGGCGACAGAGAGTACCGCAGCCGCATGCATAAAATCTGGAAATGGCAGAATCCAAACTATGGCCAGAACAACCCTGAACTGATCCGCTACAAGGGAAAAAACAAGAGGAAACTTAATCCTTATTGAGGGATTAAAAGGGGATTGAAAATGAAATACTTTCCGGCAAAATTTGATGTCGCAAAAAGTGTCGTATCAGGCAATTTTGTTTAACTTGCCAAGTCTTATTTAAAGACTAAAATACGTAACTTAAATCTCATTCAGTGGCAGAAGATACAGGCACCCCGCTCCCAGGAAGACAGAGTATAATTCCAATCAATATAGAAGATGAAATGCGGGGAGCGTACATCGATTATTCGATGTCGGTAATTGTTTCCCGCGCACTTCCCGATGTGCGCGATGGCTTAAAGCCGGTTCACCGGAGAGTTCTTTTCGGTATGCAGGAACTGGGAGTAAACTACAACAAAGCACATAAAAAGTCAGCCAGAATTGTGGGAGAGGTACTCGGTAAATATCACCCACATGGTGATGCTTCCGTTTATGATACCATGGTGCGTATGGCACAGAGCTGGTCGCTTCGCTATATGCTGGTGGATGGTCAGGGAAACTTCGGTTCCATCGATGGTGATTTTCCTGCTGCGATGCGTTATACCGAAGCACGTCTGAAGCGCATAGCAGAAGAACTGCTTTCGGATATCAACAAAGATACAGTTGATTTTCAACCCAACTTTGATGACTCCCTTACGGAACCAACCGTACTTCCTGCCAAGGTCCCTAACTTATTGATTAACGGATCATCGGGTATTGCCGTGGGGATGGCCACGAACATGGCTCCTCACAATTTGAGTGAAGTGATCGATGGAATTGTCGCCTATATCGATAATAGGGAGATCACCATTCCCGAACTGATGAAATTCATTATCGCTCCCGATTTTCCCACCGGAGCATCTATCTATGGCTACGCAGGTGTGCAGCAAGCTTTCCTTACGGGGAGAGGTCGTGTGGTAGTTCGCGCCAAAGCAGAAATCGTTACGAACGCCAACGGCAAAGATCAGATTATCGTAACCGAAATTCCTTACATGGTGAATAAGGCCACCATGATTGAGAAGACAGCCGCCCTGGTGAACGAAAAGAAAATTGAAGGGATCTCCGATATCAGAGATGAATCGGATCGTGACGGATACCGCGTAGTGTATGATCTGAAGCGGGATGCCATACCGAATATTGTATTAAACAATCTTTACAAATATACACAGCTGCAGTCCTCCTTCGGGGTGAACAATGTAGCGTTGGTAAAGGGTCGTCCTCAGACGCTTAACCTGAAGGACATGATTGTTTACTTCGTGGAACATCGCCATGAAGTGGTGGTGCGCAGAACAAAATTTGATCTGGCGGAGGCCGAGCGAAGAGCCCATATTCTGGAGGGGTATCTGATCGCACTGGATCACCTCGATGAGGTGATCTCTCTCATCCGTAATTCAAAAGATCCGGAAGTGGCAAAGACCGGTTTGATGGAACGATTCGGTCTTTCAGAAATTCAATCCAAAGCAATATTGGAGATGCGTCTGCAACGTCTTACCGGTCTGGAGAGAGACAAGATCCAGAACGAGTACAAAGAGGTGAAAGAACTCATCGATCGGCTGAAAGAAATATTAGCCAGCGAACCGCTTCGTATGAGCATCATTAAAGATGAGCTTACGGAAATGAAGGAGCGTTACGGTGATGAGCGCAGAACGCAGATTATTCACAGTGATGATGACATCACACTGGAAGACATGATCCCCAATGAAGAGATGGTGATCACTTTCTCCAACCAGGGATATGTGAAGCGTACCTCATTGTCCGAATACCGTACGCAAGGCAGGGGTGGTATTGGCTCGAAAGCAGTAAGTACAAAAGAAGACGATTTCACGCAACATCTGTTTATCGCCCAGGCACATAATTACCTGCTTATCTTCACCGAGTTAGGCCAGGTATATTGGAAGAAGGCGTACGAGATTCCCGAAGGGAACAAGACTTCAAAAGGAAGGGCTATTCAGAATTTGCTAAACATTCAGCCTGGCGATAGCGTACGTGCGGTGTTGAATGTAAGAAGCATCGAAGATGTGGAATATATCAACAACAACTATGTAATTCTTTGCACAGAAAAGGGAATTATAAAGAAGACTTCGCTGGAAGCTTACTCGCGTCCCCGTGCAAATGGTATTACGGCCATCACCGTCCATGAGGGAGATCGCCTGCTGGAAGTTGCCATGACTAACGGAAACAATCATATTGTGATTGCGAAAAGCGATGGTAAAGCGGTACACTTTAATGAAAACGATGTGCGCCCAATGGGCCGTACTGCTGCTGGTGTGCGCGGTGTAACCCTTGAATCTGAACAAGATAAGGTGGTGGGTATGGTTTGTATTACCAGTGAAGATGCTAATCTTCTTGTGGTTTCTGAAAAGGGATATGGCAAGCGCTCCGACATGGGAGACTACCGCATTACCCGCAGAGGTGGCAAGGGGGTGAAGACCATTAACGTTACTGACAAAACTGGCCTGCTTGTTGCAATCAAGGAGGTAGGAGATAAAGATGATTTGATGATTATCAACAAATCGGGTATCAGTATTCGTATTAAAGTGGAAGAATTAAGAGTAATGGGACGCGCTACACAGGGAGTACGACTGATTAAACTGAATGAAGATGATTCCATTTCATCGGTAGCTAAAATCAAAAATATTGATGTACCCGAGGCGGATGCGGGTACGATAGTTAGTGAAGGGCCAATCACTCCGATTGATCCAACCGAACCGGCAGAACCTGAAATAAATTGAAACGACACATTTTTATAATCTCTAATTTGTAATACTTTAAACTATACTATGAAGATGAAAAGGTTAATGATTCTGCTCGCTTTTTTCGCGCCTCTTGCTTTGCTGGCGCAGAAAGAGATAAAGCCAAGCGTGGCCAAAGCTGAAAAAGCATTAAAAGATAAAAAACTTGACGAAGCAAAAGCAATCATTGATGTAACGGTTGCAGATCAGGGTACGATGGTTGATAAAAAAGGAGAGCCTTCTAAAAGTGCTGCCAAAGCCTGGTACCTGAAAGGTGTAATATATGCTTCTATTGATACTTCGAAGAACGAAAAATTCAAGGCCCTGGATGCGAATCCTTTCCCCGCTGCGGTTGAAGCCTTCAAGAAATCAGATGAAATCAATAAAGGTAAGGAAGCCTATTTTGTTACAGACGCGATGGGCCTTCCCATTATGGATACCCAGGTGAAAGCTAATTTGGCAAATGCCTATTATACAAAGGCCGCTGCTGCTTTTCAGGAAGAAAAGGATTATAAAACAGCATTCAAATATGTAGATCAGACGATACAGCTTTATCCGGATACGGTGTTCTTAAATCCTGCTGGTGTGTTTTTTGCACCTCAGGCCAAAGAAACAGATAAGTCAATTGAATGGCTGAATATGTATATCCAAAAAGGAGGAACCTCCTCCGATGCCTATGTCATGTTATTCAGCGCTTACCGCGATGAGAAAAAAGACAATGACAAAGCACTTCAGATTGTGAAAGAAGCAAGAAAGAAATTCCCTAATAATGCGGATTTCCCCAAGTACGAATTGAATGTGTATGTAACGGCTAAGCAATATGATCTGGCCAAGCAAATGATTGAGACGGATTTGAAATCGGAGCCCAACAACAAGGAAAGTTACTTCATGTTAGGAGAACTTAACCGCGAATTAGGAAATGAACCTGAAGCAATTAAGGCTTTTGAAAAGGCCATGCAGATAGACCCTACTTACTACGATCCGATTGCAAGTATGGCCGACATTTCTTTCAAAGATGTAAACAAGCTGAGACAGGAAAGAAATGCATTGAACCCGAACAAAGACATTCAGAAAAGAAGAGAATTGTATCTGCAAATTGAAAAAGAGCTGAAAGAAACAGTAGGCTACTGGGAAAAGCTGGAGTCCATCAAGCCGGAAGAGGACGCTGTGTTATATGGTTTGCTCAGTATCTATGGTGACTTATCGACCTATGATGAAACCGCTTACGCTGCAAAGACAGAAAAACTGAAAAAGAAGATGAAGACGCTTGGTCTTGAGGTAGACTAATCCGTAATTTTAGATTTTACAAAAGAAGGTATCCTTATACGGATGCCTTCTTTTGTTTTATATCAATCCGTTTGTACCTTGATTATGAACTGGTAAATTGAAATGACATATGAAGGCTCTGGTATTAGTTGCAACAAGTAAAATCGAATGGAAAGAAGTAGACAAGCCCGTTCTTGCTCCGGGCAAAGCGCTGGTAAAGATTAAAGCCATCTCCTTAAACCGGAGAGACGAATGGATCAAAGAAGGAAAGTATCCCAATATCAGGTACGGAGGTATATTAGGTTCGGATGGTGCAGGCATTGTTGAATCGGTTGCCGATGAAAAAGACAACAAGTGGATAGGGCAGGAGGTAGTGATTAATCCTAATATCGACTGGGGACCCGATGCTGAAGTACAAGCCAAGAACTATACGATTTTAGGAATGCCTGTGAACGGAACATTTGCAGAATACATTCTGATTAATGTTGACCGCCTGCAGCACAAACCTTTTCACCTCGACTTTCTTCAGACCGCAGCGCTTCCTTTGGGAGGCCTTACCGCATTCAGGGCTTTATTCAGAAGAGGTGGATTACGTCATGGTCAGAACGTACTTATCTCAGGATTTGGTGGCGGTGTGGCACAGTTTGCGTTCCTGTTTGCACAGGCTGCCGGTGCCAACGTGTATGTTACTTCCGGTAGCGATGAAAAGATAGCACGCGCATTGAAGATGGGAGCGAAGGGAGCTTACAACTATAAAAAGGAATCGACCTACAGTGAATTGTGGAAAACCAAAGGTGGCTTTGATCTGGTAATCGATAGTGCCGGTGGAGATCAGTTGAATAACTTCATTAAGATTCTAAAGCCGTGTGGTAAGATTGTATTTTATGGTGCTACAAATGGACTGCCTGCCAAGGTCGATCTCTATCGCATGTTCTGGAACCAGCTTTCCTTATTAGGAACGACCATGGGTAACGATCATGAGTTCAGCGAGATGCTCGATTTTGTAAGCAAGCACCAGATCCGCCCGATGATTGACTCGATTCGTCCGTTTTCCAAACTCGCTGACTCTTTTGCCGACATCACACTACCCAACAAAGTGGGCAAGATTGTTTTTCAAGTGTAGTGTTTTGTAATTTAAATTCCTTCTGTTTATGAAGTCCTTCCGATACGTTTCTGCGTTAGTTTTTCTTCCATTGCTGATCAATAACTCTTTCGCTCAGGATAAAAAATTAGAGGATAAAGATCTTTCACTCCTATTGAATACGGCAGATAAAAGTCAGATCAGGGAGCGAATTATTTATTTATCGGACGACAAACTGAAAGGCAGATTGCCGGGTACGGAAGGTTATCAGATGGCAGTGGACTATGTAATCAATGAATTGAAAAATCTTGGCGTGAAGCCTAAAGGAGATCAGGATTATCTGCAAAGTGTAACTTTAATAAAGGGAGCCGTAGACACGACACAATCCATGATGACTGTAAATGGAAAGCGCTTCCGTTATGGAAAGGAATATGCATTGGCACCCGATCTGAATAAACCTTCATCAACAGCCGATGCAGGTGTGGTGTACGCAGGATATGGTATTGTTGCTCCTCATCTTGAACACAACGATTACAAAGATATTGATGTGAAGGGAAAAATAGTAATCATTCAGGATGGTGTGCCACAGGAGTTTCCGGCTGGTGAACGTGCTCATTTTAACCTGGCCATTACAAAGTGCGAAGCGGCCAGCAGGCGAGGTGCTGTCGGTGTAGTGATTTTAATTTCCGGCAACGAAACATTGCGTATGGGTGGAGTAAGTAAATCGGGTATCGATGGTATTACAGGTTATGTAAATCCGGATGGCAAAGCATTTTCATCGCGGACTAATATTTTTGAGAACATTAAATTTCTGGCTTATAGTAAGGCTTCCTTATTTAGTGATTTGATCAAAGACAAAACGCCCGGAGCACTGGATTTAAAAATCAATGTGAAATCCGTGACCCGAACAACAGAACTCAAAAGTGAGAATATAGTTGGGCTTATCGAGGGTACCGATCCGAAGTTAAAAGAGGAATATGTGGTTCATACCGCGCATCTTGATCATGTTGGAATTGGTACACCTGTTAGGGGAGATTCTATTTACAATGGTGCGCATGATAACGCCTCGGGTACTGCCTGCTTAATTGAGATTGCCAAGCTGTACACCAAAGCGAAACTGAAACGATCAGTGCTGATCGTATTTGTGACTTCGGAAGAAAAAGGATTACTGGGTTCCGGATACTTTGCTTCCAATCCCACGGTGCCTAAGGACAAGATCGTGGCCGACATCAATACCGATATGCCTACACTCATTGCACCGTTATTATCGATCGAACCATTGGGTGCTGTTCATTCTTCGCTGATGAACGAAGTAAAAAATGCGGCCGCTTATCTTCACCTCGATGTGATGGAAGACCACATGCCTGAGCAGGTTCGCTTTGTACGTAGTGATCAGTATAGTTTTATCCGTCAGGGTATTCCGGCACTGCATGTAAAGTACGGTTTGAAAACCAGTGATCCATCTGTTGACCTTCGTAAGAAAATAGACGAATGGACGGAAGCCCATTACCATAAACCGTCCGATGAATTTTCGGATGAGGCTTTTAACTTTGATGCAGCCGTAACGTATGTGAAGCTGAATTTCCTTATCGGCTGGCAGGTAGCTAATACTACTAAACGCCCTTCCTGGAACAAAGGAGATTTCTTCGGTGAAACGTTTGGAAAGAAATAGAATCGACTCAATTGACAGTTGACAATGTGCAATTGGCAAAAAGTTGATCAGACCACGCGCTTGTCAATTGCTTTTTTGTCAATTGTTAATTTATTACTCCTGATCCATCTGCCACATTCCATAGGCAGACTGTAGCTCCATCAATGCTTTCTTGTTGTTTTGTTCTTTCGCCAGATCAATTCCTTTCAGAAATAGGTTTTCTACCTGTTCCTGATTGCCTGACTCTATCAGGAAATGAGCTGCCGCATAGTAAGCAGGCAAGTAGCCAGGATGTTGCGTAATCAATTTTTCGAACGTGGCCTTTGCAAGACTAACATCCGACTTCTGATATTCGAGCGCCAATGCGTATAAAGTAAACGCATCATAAGGATCTTCTTCCAGAAATTGCAGGAGCTGATTTATTCTGTCTGGCATACTATTGTTGACAGATTCAAAGAACAGATAAAAAGAGACACTAAATATCATTCCCGGCCGAAATTTGTTCTGTTTTTGGCATTCGGAATAGGGGAATTATTATCTTGCTGACCGTTTATATAACGAATTGTTTAATGATTTGAATATGAAGATATTAGTTTGCATCACTCACGTTCCGGATACAACATCGAAGATTAATTTTACTGACAATAATACACGGCTTGAGACTTCTGGTGTACAGTTCATTATAGGCCCCTACGATGATTATGCTTTAGCACGCGCCATTGAATTGAAAGAGTCCTCCGGGGCTACCGTAACTGTATTGAATGTAGGCCCAGCTGATACCGAACCCACCATCCGTAAAGCATTGGCTATTGGTGCTGATGATGCTATTCGTGTAAATGCGGAACCTACTGACTCTTTCTTTGTGGCCAGCCAGATTGCTGAGCACGCAAAAGGATATGATCTGGTATTGATGGGCAGGGAATCCATTGACTTCAATGGTGGTGTGGTTCATGCTATGGTAGGCGAGCTTTTAGGATTGCCCTCTTTCTCACCGGTAATGAAACTGGAGATAGAAGGAACTACTGTAAAAATGTCGCGCGAAATAGAAGGAGGAAAGGAAACACTGGAAGCCAGCCTTCCTTTAATAGCCGGTTGTCAGGAGCCGATTGCAGAATGGAAAATACCCAACATGCGTGGTATTATGAGCGCCCGGATCAAACCATTGAAAGTAGCGGAGCCAGTTGCCGTGAATTCGTCTGTAAAGCTTCAGAAGTTTGAATTGCCTGCTCCCAAAGGCGCGGTGAAAATGATCGCTGCCGATAACGTAGCCGAACTGGTTACACTCCTGAAAACAGAGGCGAAAGTATTATAAATTCAAAGTAACACGAAGTTAAATCCGGATGAACTCATTCATCCATCAGCATAAAAAAGTATGGCAGCAACGTTAGTATTTGTAGAAAGCGCAGAAGGAAAAATAAGATCAACTTCATTGGAGGCGGTAGCGTATGCGCACGCATTAGGAAATGGAGTTACGGCAATAGCATTAGGTACTGTCGATCGGGCCGAGCTGGAATCGCTGGCAAAATATGGCGCACAGAAAGTGCTTCATGCTGCTGACACACGATTGGATCAGGGAATCGTGCAAGCGTATTCCTCCGTTATTCTCAAAGCAATGCAAGAAGAGAATACAGACGTACTGGTGCTGGCCAACTCGTCATTAGGTACACCAATCGCTGCTAAGGTTGCCATCAAGTCAGGAGCAAGCTTTGCTTCTAACGTGGTGGAGCTGCCCAACACTTCCAATGGATTTTCGGTAAAGCGCAGTATCTATACCGGAAAAGCTTTCTCCGTTGTGGAGCTGACCAATGCGAAGAAAGTAATCGCCATAAAGAAAAATGCTGCTGAATTGAAAGAAGTAGGAGGCACCGCACAGGTTGTTCCTTTTGCCGTATCCTTATCCGATGCGGACTTTAATGCGAAGATCACTTCCACCGAAAAAGCTACGGGCGAAGTATTACTTCCCGAAGCAAATATTGTGGTGTCTGGAGGACGTGGAATGAAAGGGCCGGAACATTGGGGAATCCTCGAAGAGCTGGCCAAAACACTTCATGCAGCTACCGGCTGCAGTAAACCGGTATCGGACATGGGGTGGAGGCCCCACCATGAGCACGTGGGCCAGACAGGAGTGAAGGTGGCACCACAATTATACATTGCAATCGGTATTTCGGGTGCTATTCAACATCTGGCAGGTGTCAATTCATCCAAGTGCATTGTGGTAATCAATAAAGATGCAGATGCCCCTTTCTTCAAGGCAGCTGACTACGGAATTGTAGGTGATGCCTTTGATGTATTGCCGAAACTTACCGCAGCCATCAAGGCGTCTAAATAAAAATGATTAATTTGACTCGTTGTCGGCATTTTTTTATAATATCGTAATTCGGAACAGAGATTTTTTATACGCGTGGCGCAACAGAAAAAGATCAAATTAGAAATACTTGGATTGTCCTCCAGCCAGTCACAGACCGGTTCATTCGCCTTGGTATTGGGCGAAACAGAGGGCAACCGCAGACTTCCCATTATCATTGGCATGTTTGAGGCTCAGGCCATTGCCATTGAAATAGAGAAGATTATTCCCAACCGGCCTATGACGCATGACTTGTTTAAGTCGTTTGCCAACACCTTTCATTTTCATGTGGATGAGATCGTCATCTCTGATCTGAAAGAAGGTGTATTCTTTGCCAAAGTGGTGTGCACGGATGGGCTGAAGAAGACAGAAATTGATGCACGACCTTCCGATGCCATCGCCATCGGGCTCCGTTTCGATGCGCCCATCTTTACCTACGAAACCATTCTGGCGGAAGCAGGTATTGTGTTAACAGACGAGGAAGAAGAGGAAGAGAAATCCGAGACCAAGCCGGAATCGAAACCGAAAGTGAAAAAGGATTCGGCCAGGAAGACGATAGACGACTACAAAAACTATGCGATAGAAAAACTGAACGACTTGCTGAAAGATGCAATCGATAAGGAAGACTACGAACGTGCAGCCAAAATCAGGGATGAACTCAGTAAAAGAAATTAATCAATTTGAAAATTGGTTAATTTGAAATAAAGTTGAGCACGGCTTCTGATTTCGATATTTCAACCTCTGCCACCTAATCGCTAAACCTAACCGCCTCATGAGTATTAAGCTTCGACTTATCGTGATGAATTTTTTAGAATTCTTCATTTGGGGATCGTGGCTGATTTCTTTAGGCGGATATATGATTGTGACACTTGGCTTTACCGGTAGCCAGGTGGGAAGCATCTACGCTACCATGGGCGTTGCCTCGTTGTTTATGCCTGCTCTTCTTGGCATTGTGGCAGACCGCTGGGTAAATGCCGAACGGGTTTTGGGCACCTGCCATATCATTGGGGCTTTGTTGTTGCTGTGGGCTTCTACGGTAACCGATTTTAATACCATGTACATCATCATGCTACTCAATGCAATGGTATTTATGCCTACTATAGCATTGAACAATGCGGTGTCCTATGCGGTGTTGAAAAAGGAAAAGATCGATGTGGTTAAAGTATTCCCACCTATTCGCGTGTGGGGTACGGTAGGCTTTGTGGTGGCCATGTGGGTAATCGATTTTGCCGGCTGGACGCTCAGTTCGCTTCAACTGTACGTGAGCGCTGCTTCATCATTGATGCTCGGCCTCTATGCATTCACTATGCCGGAATGCAAGCCGGTACGCTCTACCAAAAAACGTACACTGCTATCGTCACTGGGCCTTGATGCCTTTGTGTTATTTAAGAAAGGCAGGATGGTGGTATTCTTTATTTTTGCTATGCTACTCGGTGCTGCGTTGCAGATTACCAATACATTCGGCAGCACTTTTCTGGATGACTTTAAGGTGAATTATGCCAACTCCTTTGGTGTACTGCATCCTAACCTGTTGCTCTCTATATCGCAGATCTCAGAGACCTTGTTTATCCTTACTATTCCTTTCTTCCTGCAGAAGTTTGGTATCAAACGGGTAATGATGATCAGCATCTTTGCCTGGGTATTGCGCTTTGGCTTATTTGGTGTGGGTAATCCCGGTGACGGTTTGATTCTTCTTGTTTTATCCATGGTGATCTATGGTATGGCATTCGACTTCTTTAACATCTCCGGTTCTTTGTATGTAGAAAAAGAAGCCGATGTGAGTATTATGGCCAGCGCTCAGGGTTTGTTTATGCTCATGACCAACGGGATCGGTGCCTTCGTTGGCGGAACATTCAGCGGATGGGTAGTGGACTATTTTACCGTAGATGGCGTGCGTGACTGGCAAAACATCTGGTTCACCTTTGCCGGGTATGTACTGGTATTAGGAATTGTGTTTCCGTTTGTGTTCACCTACAAGCATGATACCAGGCCGGTAGTAGTGGAGCATTAGTTAAGAGGAGATTCTCTTCTCTTTTCCTCTATTGAGTACTTTCACAGCAGCGTTCTCATAGATGCATTCCCTCTAATGATTGATCGTATATAATTACAGATATGCTTTCTGAGTTTTCTTTCTTCCTCATGGTTTAACAAATCATCTGGAAGGTATAAATTTAGAGCCCTGTGATTGTGCAACCCTTTGCAATTTCTCCGCGATCTTATCCGGTATTTAAATAACCTTACGATCTTTCCTGCCTTGCCTTTCCCATGCTATTTTTGGTCATTTGAAGGATTTAAATTCCATGCCTTTACAATCCATAACAAGGAATTTTTACCTTGTAAATCGATTGCACTACATATGATTCGACTTTCTGGTACTATCTTACTTGCCTTACTTGCTCTGGGTTGCTCAGCACCCAAAGAAAAAATCCCTGATACTATGCCCTCAGAAACAAAGCCTGCTGAAAAACTGATCATTTACCAGGTACTCACCCGCTTGTTTGGCAATACCAAACTGGTGAACAAGAAATACGGAACCCTGGAGGAAAACGGAGTAGGTAAACTTGCCGACATCAATGAAGCGGCCCTGAAAGGAATGAAAGAACTCGGAACCACACATGTCTGGTACACGGGGATCATTGAACACGCGCTGCTTACGGATTACACCAAAGACGGTATTCCCCTCGATGATGCCGATGTGGTGAAAGGCAGGGCCGGATCTCCGTATGCCATCAAGGATTACTATGATGTGAATCCGGATCTGGCCGTGAATGTAAGGGAGCGCATGCTGGAATTCGAACAACTCGTGCAACGCACCCATGATAATGGATTGAAAGTGATCATCGATTTTGTTCCCAACCATGTGGCACGTTCCTATCATTCCGATGCGAAACCGGAAGGTGTAACAGATCTTGGAGCGAGTGACGATAAGAATGTGACCTTTAAGGCGAATAACAATTTTTACTATTTGCCGGGCACTTCGTTCCAACCACCAAAAGAATACAATGCTCTTGGACCGGAAAACTCATTTCCCACTAAAGATGGCAAGTTTGCAGAGGCTCCCGCCAAGGCAACAGGCAATGATCAGTTTACTGCCACTCCGGGAATCAACGAATGGTTTGAAACGATCAAACTGAATTATGGAGTTGATATTCAGAATAATAATACCAGGCATTTTGACCCGGTGCCAGATACATGGCAGAAGATGCTCGGCATCCTGCAATTCTGGGCATCGAAGAATATCGATGGCTTCCGTTGCGATATGGCCGAAATGGTGCCGGTAGAATTCTGGCACTGGGCGATACCCCAAGTGAAAGCCGCCCATCCGGAAACCCTATTCATTGCCGAGATCTACAACCCTGCGCAATACAAAAACTATATCGAGCAGGGCCGATTTGATTTCCTGTATGACAAAGTACAACTCTATGACACCCTTCGTCTGCTGATCAATCAAAAAGCAAAGTCATCGGATGTTCCGGATATTCAGAAAAATCTTGAAGGTATAAATCGTAACATGCTTCACTTCCTGGAGAATCACGATGAGCAACGTATTGCTTCGCCTTATTTTGCCACTGATCCATGGAAAGCGGTACCCGGTATGGCAGTAAGTGCATTGATAGACCGTGGGCCGGTAATGATCTACTTTGGGCAGGAAGTAGGAGAGCCGGGAGCCGGTGAAGAAGGCTTTGGTGGTGATGATGGCCGCACGACACTTTTCGATTACTGGACCGTGCCCGAGCATTTCAAATGGGTGAACGGTGGCAAGTACGATGGCGGATTGCTGAGCGATGAGCAAAAGCAACTGCGTCAGTTTTATAGCGACCTGCTTACGTTTGCAAAATCAAACCGTGCCATTGCTGCGGGCGATTACTTCGATCTCACCCGGCACAATGTGGCATTAAAAAATATCAGTGATCAGATCGTTACTTTTGTGCGTAGCTCAGGCGAAGAGCGATTGGTGATTGTGGCAGGCTTTAATACAGAAATCCAGCATGTAAAAATTCAGCTTCCACCTGATGTAGTAGGAAAGATGGCAATGAACTTAAAAGGAAGTTACATCGGCAGAGATCTGTTACGAAGCGGAACAGATGTAGGGCTCGATGAAACCTTTACGTTCGAATTGGATATCCCTCCGCACAGTGCATTTATTTTTAAAATCAAATGATCATGGTGCGCTCCCTTTGTTTCTTTGCTTTAATTCTATTGCTGATGTCGTGCGAAACAAAAGAAAAGAAAGTGGCCCAATGGCCATACGGAGTGAACTACGAAGTATTCGTATTGTCATTTGCCGATAGCAATGGCGATGGAAAAGGAGATCTGAAGGGACTTACTTCCAGGCTGGACTATCTTCAGGACCTTGGAGTAGGTGGCATCTGGCTTATGCCGATCATGCCTTCGCCCACGTATCATAAATACGATGTAACGGACTACAAAGGCATTCATCCCGACTATGGCACAGAGGAAGACTTCAAAACCTTTGTTGAAGAAGCGCACAAGCGCAACATCAAAGTGCTGGTGGATTTGATTCTGAACCACACCGGATATGATCATCCCTGGTTTCAAAGCGCAATCAAAGATGAGAACAGCCCTTACCGCGATTACTATGTGTGGGCCGATAAGGATTCGATAGCTGATCAGATCTCCAAGAAGGAAACTACGCTGGACTCGGATAACATTACCCAGTGGCACAGTGTAAATGGCGATGACAAAAAGAAGCATTACTACGGTTTCTTTTGGGGAGGTATGCCCGATCTTAACTTTGATCATCCAAAGGTGAGAGAAGAGTTTGTCGGCATCGGAAACTTCTGGCTTAAGGATATGAATATAGATGGCTTCCGTTTCGATGCCGCCAAGCACATCTTTCCTTCCGACAGGGCAACAGACAATCATGCCTTCTGGATCTGGTATCGAAATGAGATGACGAAAATAAAACCGGACGTTTACCTGGTAGGAGAAGTGTATACCGAAGGCGCACCTGAAGAGGTAGCTCCCTATCTGAAAGGACTTCCGGCTCTCTTCAATTTTGAGTTAGGAATCTCTATCTTCCGAACCATCAATGCAGGATACGATACGCTTGGCCTGGTAAATAAATACAAGAACATTGTTGACCTGTATAACAAGGCATCTAACGAGTATATCGATGCCACCTTCATCCGCAATCACGACCAGAACCGAACCCTCAGTGAACTGGGAGGTGATATCGAAAAAGCGAAGCTCGCAGCTTCTATTCAAATGACATTTCCAGGCACCCCATATATCTATTACGGAGAAGAAATTGGTATGTTGGGCGTAAAACCGGACGAATACATTCGCGAGCCTTTTCTGTGGGATGTAGACAAAAAAGAAAAGATGCAAACCACATGGGAAGAACCACTTTATTCAACGGCCCAAACAGTTGCTCCATTGAGCAAACAGAAAGAAGATCCCTTGTCGATTTATCATCACTACAAGAATTGGATTGCTTATCGCAATGGAAGCAATGCGTTGACCTATGGCAGCATTGAACCTTCTTCCATCCAGTCAAAGGAAGTCATCAGCTTTTACAGACAAAAAGAAAGCGATAAAATATTAGTGATCCATAATGTAACCGGAAAGTCAGTTACACTATCATTAGCAGAAACGTATCACCTCGACTTTCAAACAGGAAATAGTAAACTGAAAGACAAAGAAATTGTTTTACCGGCTTATGCCACCGCCTTATTAGTGAAATGATCATGACCAACGGAAAAGTAAGAGTAGTAATAGAAAATATCCAGCCGGTGGTAGATGCCGGCTTATATCCAGCCAAGAGAACGGTGGGCGAACGGGTAGAGGTAACGGCCAACATCTTTGGCGATGGTCACGATCATATCCGGGCAAGAGTGGCGTATAAAACAGCAAACTCAGAACAATGGAACAACACAGAATTGATTCCTTCCTTCAATGACGAATGGGCTGCTTCCTTTTATGTAACGGAAAAAGAAGACTATGTTTTCAAAGTGGAGGCATGGATAGATCACTTCGACACGTGGTACGATGGATTTAAAAAGAAAGTGGCTGCCGGGATAGATGTGCATGTGGAACTGATGGAGGGAGCCTCGTTCCTGAAACAACTTGGTGGAGATTCAAACATGCAGCTGCTTGGCTTCGCGCGAAAATTAGGCGACAAAGATAATTATGCCAATGCCATTCAACTGGTGTTGAGCGAGGAGTTTGGCAAAGCGGTACATGCTTATCCATTAATAGAGTATAGGGCGTCCACACCGGAGTATATTATCCTGGTAGAGAATAAGAAAGCCCTCTTCAGCTCCTGGTATGAATTCTTTCCGCGATCAAGCTCGCTAGAAGCAGGCCGGCATGGCACACTGAAAGATGCTGCGAAACTATTGCCACGAGTTGCTGCCATGGGTTTTGATGTGCTTTACTTTCCACCTGTTCATCCCATTGGTAAAGTAAACCGAAAGGGGAAAAATAACAATGTGCGCTCCGAGGCAGGGGAACCGGGATCTCCCTGGGCAATAGGAAGTGATGAAGGGGGGCATAAATCCATCTTGCCTGAATTAGGCACACTGGAAGATTATAAAAAACTGATCGCTGAAGCTAAGAAGTATAAGATCGATATTGCCCTGGATCTTGCTTTTCAATGTGCACCCGATCATCCGTATGTGAAAGAGCACCCCGAGTGGTTCAAACAACGACCGGATGGATCCATTCAATACGCAGAAAATCCTCCCAAGAAATACCAGGACATCTATCCATTCAATTTTGAATCGGATAACTGGCAAGAGCTGTGGGAAGAATTGAAGTCGGTCATCATTTATTGGATAGAACAGGGAATCACTATTTTTCGGGTTGATAATCCGCATACCAAACCTATTCCATTCTGGCATTGGGCAATTACCGAGGTGCATAAGCAATATCCCGATGTGATTTTTCTTGCGGAGGCATTCACCAAACCTAAAGTAATGGCTTCCCTGGGAAAAATTGGCTTTACCCAATCTTACACCTACTTCACTTGGCGGGTAACCAAGAAGGAGATTACCGAATATGTGAATGAACTGACAGGCAGCCCTTCACGCAATTATTTTCGTCCTAACTTCTGGCCCAATACGCCAGACATTCTTCCTTTTCACTTGCAGCACCAGGGAGAAAATATCTTTATCACTCGTCTCGCCTTAGCAGCTACGTTATCTTCGAACTATGGCATTTACGGACCTCCTTATGAATTCTATGAAAACACGCCCATCGAAGGAAGAGAGGAATATTTTAACTCAGAAAAATTTGAAGTGAGGCATTACGACTGGAAAAAGACCAATCGTATGACAGATATCATCACCATGATCAACAAAGCAAGAAATGAAAATGCCGCTTTACAGACCACATGGAATACGCTCTTCTGTTCAGTAGGAAACGATAACCTTATTGCCTACCTCAAGGCTACCGATGACCTGTCTAACCTATTGTTAATTGTAGTTAATTTGGATCATCGTCATGGGCAGGCGGGTTATGTTCAGTTGCCAAAATGGAAACTGAACCTGGGCGACAAGATCAATATTAAATTGCATGACCTGATGACGGACGAGTATTATACCTGGACACAGGAATGGAATTTTGTGGATCTCAATCCGAACAAGATGCCTTTCCATTTATTTAAATTAGAAATTCACGAATCGAACATGTAAGCATGGCAGCCCCTGTAAAAAATAATGATCCATTGTGGTTTAAGGATGCAATCATTTACGAATTAAGTGTTCGCTCGTTCTATGATAGTAACGGAGACGGCATTGGCGATTTTCTTGGCCTGATCGAAAAACTGGATTACCTCGAAGACCTTGGTGTGAATACACTTTGGTTGCTGCCCTTTTACCCATCACCGCGTAAAGACGATGGTTATGATGTGACAGAGCATTACGACATCGATCCGGAATACGGAACACTTGCTGACTTTAAACTCTTTTTAAAAGAAGCACATAAACGAGGCATTCGTATTATTACCGAGCTCATCCTCAATCATACTTCCGATCAGCATCCCTGGTTTCAAAAGTCGCGGAAGGCGCGTGCGGGTTCGCGTTATAAGGATTATTATGTATGGAGTAATACCACTGAAAAATATAAGGATGCCCGCGTTATGTTTTCTGATGGAGAGGCTTCCAACTGGTCGTGGGATAATGAAGCACGCTCTTACTACTGGCACCGTTTCTACCGCTATCAGCCAGAGCTGAATTTTGATAACCCGGAAGTGCAACTGGAGATGTTTAAAGTGGCTGACTTCTGGCTGAAGCTTGGAGTAGATGGATTCCGCCTTCCTTCAGCTCCATTCCTTTTTGAAGAAGAAGGGACCAGTTCGGAAAACCTTCCGCAGACGCACGCTTTTCTGAAAAAATTAAGAAGCCATATCGATAAAGATTATAAAGATCGCATCCTGATTGCCGAAGCTAATCTTTGGCCGGAAGATGCCGCCGCCTACTTTGGTGACGGACAGGAATGCCACATGAACTTTAACTATCCGCTCATGCCCCGGCTATTCCTCGGCTTGCGTACGGAAGATAGTTATCCCATTATTGATATTATCGAACAAACTCCCATTACGCCTCCCAATAGTCAGTGGGCAGTGTTTCTTCGCAATCACGATGAGATTGGATTGGATATGGTGACGGAGGAAGAAAAGGATTATCTTTTTAAAGCATACGCGCTCGATCCGAATACCAAGCATAACCTTGGCATTCATCGAAGACTGGCTCCGCTGTTAAATAATGACCGCAGAAAAGTGGAGTTATTGCATACCATTTTATTTTCATTACCAGGCACGCCCGTTCTTTACTATGGTGATGAGATTGGAATGGGTGATAACATTTACCTGGGCGATCGCTTTGGTGTACGTACGCCCATGCAGTGGAACATGAATCTCAATGCCGGATTCTCTACGGCCAATCCACAGAAACTTCATCTTCCCATCATCACTGATCCGGTTTACCGATATGAATCCGTAAACGTATCTACGCAGGAAGAAAACCCTTCTTCACTGGTGTGGTGGATCAAGAATGCGATTGCCATGCGTAAGCGTTTGAATGTATTCGGAAGGGGCGATCTCAAATTCATTGATAGTGATAATGCCAAAGTATTATCTTTTGTAAGAAGCTATGAGAACCAGCAGATCATTGTAGTAGCCAATCTTTCTCAGTTCTCGCAAGCGACTACGCTTGATCTCTCTGCGTTTAAGGGTTCCGACATTACGGAAGTATTTAGTCAGAACCGTTTCAAATCGGTGGAAGGCCGCGATTATGATATTACCATGGGACCTTACGGTTACTTCTGGTTCCAGGTAGACACTCCGGAGAACAAAGAGAATGAAGTAGGTGGAAATGAATTACAGTTATTGAAGACAGATTCTTCATGGGAAAAAATATTTAATAACTATAACGAGATTCGTGTCTTCGAGCGGAAAATCTTTCAGCCGTTTATGAAGAAATGCCGGTGGTTCGGTGGCAAAGCCAAAATCATCAATAAGGTAGCATTGAATAAAGTGATCCCGCTGAAGGTAGAAGGCAATATGCACTTCATCACCATCCTTGAAGTTCACTACGTACAACGACTTCCGGAATTGTATTTCCTTCCCATGACGTTTGTTCCTTCGGATAACATATTTGACCGTGTGGAATATACCGCACAAAGTGTTGTCTGCCGTGCGGAGATTCAGGGACAAACTGGTTTTGTTATAGATAGCAGCTATGACCGCACTTTCCGCGATTATCTCTTTGCCAGCATGGGCCGTGAGCAACGCCTGAAAGATGATAATGGCGTTCTTGAATTCAATAAAGGAACCTATGTTAAGCTCGATTCGGAGAAGATTGATTCAAAGATTCTGAAAGCCGAACAAAGCAATACTTCAATTATTTACAACGACCAGTTCTTCTTTAAATTTTATCGTAAGATTGAAGAAGAAGTCAATCCGGATGTAGAGATTGTACGTTTCTTATCGGAGGCTACCAACTTTAGAAATGCACCGCGCTATGCGGGTAGTGTAGAGTATCGCGATAACTCCGGTAAGACGATTGTATTTGGATTACTGCAGGAAAAAGTAGAGAACCAGGGCGACTCCTGGCTGATGACGACTGATTCCGTAGGACGATTCTATGAACGTGTAATGACGAAAGCTAAAAATGAAAAGCTTCCCAAGTTACTCAATAAGCCGTCCATTGCATTTGAAGATGCACCGGAATTGATCCAGGAATACATCGGAAGAGGATTTTATGAAAGAGTAGTACGTATGGGCCAGCGCACGGCCGAGATGCATCTGGCACTGGCATCTGATTCTTCCAATGCAGCATTTGCACCAGAATCCTTTACTGCTAACTACCAGCGCTCGCTTTATTCCTCCTTGCGTAAGCTGGTGCGCGATCGTTTCAAACTGCTGGAACAATCAATGAGTAAGCTCACAAATGAAACGCAGGAGTTTGCTAAAAAGGTACTCCCGCTGGAAGGTCGTATTCTTGAATACTTCAGTGAGATTTACCAGATGAAAGTCAGTGCAATAAAAACGAGAATTCATGGAGACTTCCATTTAGGTCAGGTGCTGTTCACAGGAAAAGATTTTGTGATTATTGACTTTGAAGGAGAACCGGGATTCAGCTTTAGCGAGCGAAGATTGAAGAAGAGTCCATATAAAGATGTGGCAGGAATGATGCGTTCTTTCCATTATGCAGCCTATGGCAAGATTCTACTCAATGAAAACTACCGTAAGCAGGACATTGAGTTTCTGGAGGAGTGGGCCGAACAGTGGCAGCATTATGTTAGCCGGTTCTATCTTGGGGCGTATATGGAACGTATTGGCCTTGGCGATAAATTATCGGATCAGGACAGAGCATTACTCCGGATGTACCAATTGGAGAAAGCAATTTACGAATTGGGTTACGAACTTAATGGCCGTCCCGACTGGACAATCATTCCACTGCGTGGCATCTATTATTTAGTGAATCGATTTACGCAGGAGAAAGAAGATAAGAAGAAAAAGTAGCAGGATTATATAGAGTATTACATTGGGCTTAAGCCCGGTGTGGTACTTCAACAAAATACATATAGGCTTGGCCTAAACTTTTGAATAAAAACGTATGAGCAAGAAATCAGCAAAAGAGAAAAAGTCAGACGGAAGCTTCAGCTTGCTTACTGATTTCGATATTCACTTGTTCAAAACAGGCAAGCATTTCAAGCTTCATGAAAAACTGGGAGCACACCCAGTGGTTACAGACAGCGGAGAGCAGGGAACCTATTTTGCTGTGTGGGCGCCTAACGCACGCTTTGTTTCAGTAATTGGCAATTTCAATCAGTGGCAAAGCGATCAAAACAAACTTAATCCACGCTGGGATGAGTCAGGGATATGGGAAGGATTTATACCCGGAGTAGGTAAAGGTGAAATTTATAAATACGCTATTCATTCCAATACCGGTGAATATTTGGAGAAGGCAGATCCCTTCGCTTTCTATGCAGAAATAGCTCCCAATACGGCTTCTGTGGTATGGGCTCCGGAATACAAATGGAAAGATCAGATGTGGCTGCACGATCGTAAGAAATCGATAGGGCAGAGTAAGCCCTATTCGGTTTATGAAATGCATTTTGGAAGCTGGAGAAGAAAAGTGGAAGACAATAACCGTTCCCTGTCTTATAAAGAGATGGCGAATGAATTAGTGGACTATCTCAAAGAGACGGGATTCACGCATGTTGAATTTCTTCCTGTGATGGAGCATCCTTTTTTTGGTTCATGGGGATATCAGCTTACCGGATATTTTGCTCCTTCCAGCCGCTATGGAGAACCCGAAGAATTTATGGCGCTGGTAGATGCTTTGCACCAGGAAGATATCGGTGTGATACTGGATTGGGTACCTTCCCATTTTCCCGGAGATGCACATGGCCTTTATAAATTTGATGGAACTCACTTATATGAACATGCCGATCCCCGCAAAGGATTTCACCCGGACTGGAGCAGTTACATCTATAACTATGGTCGCGATGAAGTGAGATCATTCCTGATCAGCAATGCCGTGTTCTGGTTGGAATATTATCACATAGATGGATTACGTGTGGATGCAGTAGCGTCCATGCTCTATCTCGATTATTCACGCAAGCAGGGAGAATGGATTCCGAATGAATATGGTGGCAGAGAGAATCTGGAAGCCATCAGTTTTCTCAAAGAATTCAATGAAGTGGTATATGGAAACTTCCCCGATGTGATTACCATCGCAGAAGAATCAACCGCATGGCCGGGAGTATCGCGCCCTACATATTTAGGTGGCCTTGGCTTTGGCCAGAAATGGATGATGGGCTGGATGCACGATACGTTGGATTATTTCCAGAAAGACCCGATACATCGCAAGTATCATCAGAATGAAATTTCATTCAGTATTATTTATGCTTTTACGGAAAATTTCATGCTTCCGCTTTCGCATGATGAAGTAGTGCACGGCAAAGGCTCACTCATTGGCCGTATGCCTGGTGACGAGTGGCAGCGATTTGCCAACCTTCGCTTAATGTATGCCTATATGTTTACTCATCCTGGTACCAAGCTATTGTTTATGGGTGGTGAGATTGCACAGACAGCCGAATGGCATCATGATAAAAGCCTGGACTGGCACCTGCTGGATTATGATCTTCACCGTGGTGTAAAGCAGACCATTACGGATTTAAATGCGTTGTATAAATCAGAGCTATCACTCTATCAATACCCGTATGATGATCGTGGTTTTGAATGGGTGGATTATTCGGATCGGGAAAATAGTGTGATTGTCTATTTACGCAAAAGCGATAAGAAAGAGGATAACCTCGTGGTGATCTGTAATTTTACGCCTGCCGTGCGCGAACATTATCGCATCGGTGTACCAACGCGTGGCACCTGGAAAGAAATATTTAATTCAGATGACGGTAAGTATGGTGGAAGCGGTGTATCCAACTCCGGGCTGATCGCTACCTCACCTGTCAAATATCATGGAAAAGATTATTCTTTTACCATTGAACTGCCTCCTTTAGGTTGTTTGGTGCTGAAGCTGAATGAGGAAGAGGCGCAGTTTGAAATTGGTAGTTAACCAGCGACTTACTTTACCGCCTCTAAAATAGCCGTGCGATCTTTCGGGTGTATTCTCCGGCAGGGCACATCGCAAAGGCGGCCTATGCTATGCCACTGTCTTGTGCAACAGGTCCGCGAAAGATTGTACCTGTTGTTTCCTGCTTCAGGCAGGGAGCGTAAGATCATGTTCTTTGCGCACCAGCAGCTTGATATGCACACTTAAATGTAACTTTACCCAGTAGGCACGCTTCCTCAGTGTCAGCTTGATGTAGCAATACAGCGAACTTTTGCTGATATTGAAGTGCTGTACGAACTGCTGGATTTATCCAGCGGACTGCTTTAGAATAGCGATGAATAGGAACGCCTCATTGACTCCCTGGCGAGATACGAAGTCTTCACCAAATTGACCACTAAATCCCTTCTTGACTACGTTGTTTTTAATTTTACCCATAACATTTTTGTTTTAAGTGTTTACCATTTTTTTGAGTACATCACCTGCAGTGTGATGTCACAAAAACTATCACCACACACCGCAACCAACTTGCGGAGTAAAAAAAAACAGTAGAAATTTTATATTTTTTTTGAACAATGTCTTTGGTGCCTGTTACACTTCCCGGCAGACGCCTCCTGCCTCAGGGACTCTGATAGACACGAAGTACAACACCTGTTTGGCCAGTATGCGGTGTAGCTGGCGTGTAGCCGTAGAGTTTGCTTCATCAGACCGGTTTTTTATGAAGCTATTCTTCATAAACACTATATCTTATCTAACTACTGATGAGAGAACTATGGTAGAAACAAGCTTTCTGAGGGGAGTCCCATCCTTACACGATGGGAGAACAATTGAAACAACATCTATACAACGATGAGAGGAGATCTGTAGCGCACAATGGGAGATCGTCTATAGCTACACGCCAGCTACACGATAGCGCGATGAAGCAATGATGAATGCGGAATGGTAGGTGAAACCCAGCTATCTGGCCTGGCGCTTTCTCTTCTCAATCACCAGATCGATATATAGGTTTACGGATTGGTGCATGATCTTTTCATGATCATCAACCTTATTGCAATGTGCATCGAGCAGGTTTACGTAAAACTCGAACAGTTCATCCGAGTGATTGGTAAAGCCAATACTTTCGAGGATCATAGGGGCAAAATCGGGGCGGTAGTGGCTATCATCAAAACCGGCCTTGTTAAGCCTGTTCAGAAGCAGGCTGGATTTAAGTTCTTCCCTGATCAGGAAAAGGGTGAATTCCACATCGGCAGGCAATTTCACCAGCCTTGTTTTGATGTTTTTTACCTTCATAGACATTGTTTTTTGTTTTACAAAAATATATTTACTAAAAATATTAGTAAAATATTTAGCTATATTTAACTTAAAATATATCGTAATTAGTTGTTTTTAAAGTAATTATGATATTATTAAAAATTACATCCTAACTATTATGCACTTTATTACTTTATATTTACTTTTGAGTAAACGAAATTAAAATGGTCAATCTAAAGGATCTTACAACTGGATTTTTTGCTGGCTATTCTTTCAGAAACAGAGTAGAAGATGAGCCGAAAGGTGATTTGAGGGTTATTCAAATGAAAGACCTGAGTGATAACTATTCGTTCATCAATTCCAGCCTCACATCGATCAGTTCGGATAAGATCAACAGTAAATTATTTCTGAAAAAGAACGATGTATTGTTCCTTGCCAAAGGTTCAAATAACTTCGCCATAGAATATACGCTTGATTTTCCAAAAGCGATTGCATCATCTGCATTTTTTGTTTTGCGGCCTGATACTAACAAAGTTGTTCCGTCTTATCTGACCTGGTTTATCAATCAATTGCCTGTACAGTATTACCTCAAGGAGAATATGGCCGGTACATATATCCCTAACATTAACAAGAGTGCCATAGAAGGTATTATGATAGCGCTTCCTTCTATAGTCATTCAGGAAAAAATTGTGCTGATTGAAAGTTTGAGAAAACAGGAACATGCGCTGATGAATAAAATTATAGCGAAGCGGCAGGTTGCAGTAAGTGCTGCATTATTGGATATTGCAAATAAGTAAATGGTACACGTGGATAATAAAAGACCCACACAAGATCAGATCAACATCACGCTATGGGCAGCGTGCGATACCTTCAGGGGGGCTTTCGATTCATCGGAATACAAGAACTACATTCTCGTTTTCATGTTTGTGAAATACCTGAGCGATGTATGGAAAGACAAAAACGAAGAGTACATCAAACAATATGGTAAAGACAAAGAGCTGATCAAGCGCAAGCTGAAACGCGAGCGCTTTGTACTGCCGGATAACTGCACGTTCGATTACCTGTACGATCATCGCAACGATGCGGATGTAGGAGAGAAGATCGATAAGGTGCTGGCGAAGATCGAAGACCAGAACCTTGAAAAGCTGGAAGGCGTATTTCGCAACATCAGCTTCAATTCTGAAAAACTGGGGCAGACCAAAGATCGTAACCGCAGGCTCAAAAATCTGCTTAGTGATTTTGCCAATCCTATCCTTGACTTCCGGCCTTCGGTGCTGGGGCGCAAGGAAGATCTGATTGGTAATGCCTACATGTACCTGATCGAAAAGTTTGCAAGCGGTGCTGGTAAAAAGGGCGGAGAGTTTTATACACCGCATGAAGTATCGGAGCTCCTGGCAAGGCTCATTGCACCAAAGCAAGGTGCACGCATCTGCGATCCTACTTGTGGCTCCGGTTCATTGCTGATTACCGTAGCCGAGCACGTTACCGATAAGGCAGGTAAGCCTTCGCACGACTTTTCATTGTACGGGCAGGAAAGCAATGGCGATACATGGGCGCTCTCCAAACTCAATATGTTTTTACATGGTATGGATGCCGCGCACATTGAGTGGGGCGATACCATCAACAATCCGCAACTGCTGGAAGGCGACAAGCTCATGAAGTTTGATGTGGTGGTAGCCAACCCACCGTTCTCGCTCGACAAGTGGGGCTATGAAACCGCAGAGGCTGATCGCTTCAAGCGCTTTCTGCGTGGGCTACCGCCACGCAGCAAAGGCGATTATGCTTTTATCCTGCACATGATCGATACTATATTGCCCAATGGCAAAGTAGGTGTGATCATCCCGCACGGAGTGCTGTTCCGTGGTGGGGCAGAAGGTAGGATAAGGCAGACGTTGATTGAAGAAAACCTGCTCGATGCCGTGATCGGCTTGCCTACCAACTTGTTCTTTGGCACTGGTATACCTGCTTCCATTCTTATCTTCAGCAAAGCGCGGAGGACAAGCGATGTGCTGTTCATTGATGCCAGCCACGAATACCAGGAAGGCAAAAAGCAAAACATATTGCGTGCGCAAGACATGGACAAAGTAGTGGCAGCCTACCATGCTTATGAAACCATGCCGAAGTATGCTTACCGTGCTACGGTAGATGAACTGAAGGAGAACGACTATAACCTGAACATACCGCGCTATGTGGACACCTTTGAAGAAGAAGAACCGGTAGACATAAAAGCTACACAGAAGGAGATAGAGAAACTGGAAGATGAACTTGCCGGTGTGCGTAAGGAGTTGAATAAGTATCTAAAGGAGCTTGGGTATTAATCATGAAAATTCAATACTGTTCAGATCTGCATTTGGAATTTCGTGAGAACAAGGAATATCTCACCAATAATCCACTTCAACCTGTGGGAGATATTCTCCTGCTGGCGGGTGATGTTGTTCCTTTTGTATTGATGAAAAAATATGCCTGGTTCTTTGATTATGTGGCCGATCATTTTGAAACCACATATTGGGTGCCGGGCAATCATGAATACTATCAATCGGATTTGGCTGAGCGCAGTAGAATAGTACATGAGAAAATACGCGACAATGTATTCCTGGTGAATAATGTAACGGCTACTCACGGTGATGTTCGTTTTGTGTTCTCTACACTATGGTCACGTCTTTCTCCGGCCAATGAGTGGAACATACAGCAAGGGTTATCTGATTTTGAAACGATAAGTTACAATAAGCAACGATTTACCCCGGCACATTACAATGAACAGCACCAGCTATGTGTGGATTTTATAAAAGCAGAACTGCTGAAGAAAACAGAAAAGACGGTGGTGATCACACATCACATCCCCACCTTTATGCATTATCCAGAAAAGTACAGGGGCGATGTGCTGAACGAGGCTTTTGCCATAGAGCTGTTCGATGTGATAGAACCCTGTGGCGCAGATTACTGGATTTACGGACACCATCATCAACACACTGATGAGTTTACTATTGGCAGTACTAAACTGATCAATAACCAACTGGGTTACGTAAAGTATGGAGAGCATAAAGAATTTAACATGGCAGCAAGCCTTCAACTATGATTAATAAATTGAATGAAAAAGAACTTGTGCGGAAATTGCACAAGTTCAAATGAAGGAAAATTATTCTAACAATGACGTTTAAAAATAAAAATATTGGGATGAGATAGAGAGCCAACTGTCAAAAAATATTTGACGGTTCGAAATCCTGGGAATTAAATTAAGGAATCAATTGTCAAGGACTTGACAGCTGTATTGGAAGACAAACTTGGAACTTAACAGAAGGGAAGACTTAAATTGAACTGTCCGGAAATTCCGGATAGTTCAGAAAAAAGGAAGCGTATGGTAAAGTGCGTAATCGATTTAAATCGTTAAGATGAGCAGTGAACAGCAGATTATAATTTATAAAGGTGAAGATGGCCAGGCTCAATTTGATGTTGTAATCAGGCATGAAATGGTATGGCTTTCCTTGAATCAAATGGTTGAGCTATTTAATCGTGATAAGTCCGTAATATCCAGGCATATAACGAAAATATTTGAAGAGCGTGAATTGAAAAAAAATTCAGTTGTTGCAAAATTTGCAACAACTGCTGCCGACCGAAAAACTTACAATGTTGACTATTACAATCTGGATGTCATTATCTCGGTAGGGTATAGAGTTAAGTCCAAACAAGGAACGCAATTCCGTATCTGGGCCAGTAAAATTCTGAAAGACTATCTCATAAAAGGCTTTGCCATCAACGAAAAGCGGCTAAAAGAGAAAACCCAGCAACTGGAAGAGCTTAAAAGAGTAATCCATCTTCAGGAAAAGGTAATTTCTGCTTACCCACTTCAAACCAGTGAAGCGGCAGGTTTACTTCGGGTGATTGCGGAATATACCCGCGCACTGGCGGTGCTGGATGACTATGACCATCAGCGCCTGCGACTTCCGGAAACGAAGTCGAAATCCATTCATAAGATCACGTACAAAGAAGCAAAAGAAGCCATTCAACAATTGGGAGAACAAACCAGTGCCTCATCACTTTTTGGTAAGGAGAAAGACGATTCGTTTAAAGGATCATTAGAAAATATCTATCAGACATTTGATAAGAAAGAACTGTATCCGTCCATTGAAGAAAAAGCTGCGCATCTCCTGTATTTTATAGTGAAGAATCATTCCTTCACCGATGGCAACAAACGCATAGCTGCTTTTCTTTTTGTGTGGTTTCTGGAATTGAACAAACTACTGTACACCGACAGCGGCAGCAGACGACTGGATGATAATGCACTGGTGGCACTCACCCTGATGATTGCAGAGAGCAACCCTGCCGATAAAGATATGATGATCAAAGTAGTGGTGAACTTAATCTCTCCGCAATCAACATGAGCACACCTTACCTCGAATGGACCGACTCGCAGCAGCCCGCAATTAACCTATTAAAGAAGTTAGGCTGGCAATACATGACTCCGGCACAGGCAGTGCAGGAGCGGGGCGGCATTCTTTCGAATGTGATACTGGAGCAGGTGCTGGAAGAACGGCTGCAGGCCATTAACTCCTTTGAGTACAAAGGCAAAGACTATCCGTTCTCGCAAAGCAATATACAAGCCGCCATCAACACGCTGAAGAACGTGCCCGATGAAGGCCTGGTGCAAACCAACGAGAAGATCTATGACTTACTCACGCTGGGCAAGAGCTTTACCGAAACGATACAGGGCGATCAGAAGTCGTTTACGCTGAAGTACATTGACTGGAATAATCCGGCCAACAATGTCTACCACATTACCGATGAGTTTGATGTAGACGGCACCAAAAAGCAATGCCGCCCCGATGTGGTGCTGTTTGTAAACGGAGTGCCGTTTGTGGCGATTGAGAACAAACGCAGGGACAAGAACGTCTCTGTCGATGAAGGTGTATCGCAGCATTTGCGCAATCAGAAGAAAGATCTGGGTGTTCCCAAACTCTTTCACTATGCGCAGTTGCTGATGGCAGTGCAGCCCAACGTAGTGAAGTATGCGGTAACGGGCACCCGCGCCAAGTTCTGGTCGGTATGGAAAGAAGACAACGAGAAGGCGTGTAAGAAACTATTGAAATCAAAAGCGAATGGCACCGTAGCTGAGAACCGGATGCCTACGGAGCAGGACCGCTCACTGCTGGCACTGTGCGAGCCTGTGCGGCTGATGGAGTTGGTGTACAAGTTTATCGTGTATGACGGTGCCGAGAAGAAGCTGGCCCGCTACCAGCAATACTTTGCCGTGCACGATACACTGAGGCGCATACAACAAACCGATAGCGAAGGCAATCGCAAAGGCGGGGTGATCTGGCACACACAAGGTAGCGGCAAGTCGTTGACGATGGTGATGCTTTCCAAAGCCATTGCGCTGGAGAAGTCCATCACCGATGCACGTGTGGTGATTGTTACTGACCGCATCAACCTTGACGATCAGATTTTCAAAACGTTTGATAACTGTGGTAAGACAGTAAAGAAAGCAGGCTCGGGCAATGAGCTGATCGAGTTACTAAAAGACAAAGGCAACGAGAACATCACCACCATCATCGATAAATTTCAGACGGCACTGAAGCGTAAGGACTTTACGGACGAATCGCAAAACCTGTTTGTGCTGGTAGATGAAAGCCACCGCAGCCAGTACGGATCAGCCCATGCCAAAATGAAGAGCATGCTGCCACGCGCGTGCTACATCGGGTTTATAGGCACACCTTTATTGAAAAATGAAAAGAGTACCGCGCGCAAGTTTGGCGGCTTCATTCACAAGTACACCATCGATCAGGCCGTGGCCGATGAATCGGTATTGCCCTTGCTTTACGAAGGACGTTCTGCCAAACTGAGTGTAAACAAAGTACAACTCGATAAAGGCTTCGAGCGCTTGTCGGCATCCTTAACGGAAGAAGCACAGAAAGACCTGAAGAAGAAGTTTGCCACAATTTCCAAAATCTATGAATCGAACCTGGTGATTGAAGAAGTGGCGTACGATATTTCCATTCACTATTGTCGCAACTGGCAGGGTACAGGTTTCAAAGCACAGCTGGCCGTGCCCCGTATCGATACTGCTATCCGTTATCAGAAATATTTCGAGAGCCAGACCGATGCCACGTTGAAGATGAATACCCGCGTGGTGTTTACTCCACCGGACAGTCGCACCGACTATGATGATGTATGGACGGAAGCCAGCAGCGAAGCGAAGAACTACTGGCAGCAGATCATGGAAAAGTACCGCTCGCAGCAAGCGTATGAAGATGACGTGATCAAGCGATTCAATGACGGCAGTCAGGATGTAGAACTGATCATTGTGGTAAGTAAGCTGCTTACCGGCTTTGATGCTCCGCGCAACACGGTGCTGTACTTGGCGCGGCCATTGGTAGAGCACAACCTGCTGCAGGCCATAGCGCGGGTGAACCGTTTGTTTGAAGGCAAAGAATTTGGCTACATCATCGACTATGTAGGTGTGCTGGGCAAGCTGGATGAAGCGCTTACCCACTACAGCGCCTTTGAAGGATTTGATGAAGAAGACATCAAAGGAACGGTACAAGATATTAAAGAAGAGATCAGAAAGATACCCGGATTGCTCTCTGCCATCTGGGACATCTTTAAAACCGTAAAGAATAAAAACGACCTCGAAGCACTGGAACGGCAGCTTGCACCAAAAGACATTCGCGATGATTTTTATATACGCCTTACCGCTTACCTGCGTGGCTTGCAAACCGGCTTTGCTTCCGATGAGTTTTACATCGCCTATTCACCACAGCAGATACAGGCATTTAAAGATGAACTGAAGTTCTTTCAGACGATGCGCCTCTCCGTGCAGCAGCGCTATGCCGATACGGTAAGCTATAAGGAATACGAGCCCCGCGTGCGTAAGCTGCTGGATACGTACGTGGGAGCATACGAGATTGAATATGTAACCAAACAGGTTAACATCTTTAGCAAAAGTATGGTGGAGGAAGCGCTGGCAGAGTACGGAAAATCTCCTGCTTCGCAAGCCGATATGATTGCGCACGAGATGAAAAAGGTAATCAACGAAAACATGGAGAAGGATGAAGCCTTCTATAAAAAGTTTTCGGAGATGATTGAAGACACGATCAACGCTTTCCAGGAAGGCAGAACCGATGAGAAAGAATACCTGGAAAAAGTACTTCAGACCCGCGATGACTTTGAAGCCGGCTATCATGAAGGCATTCCCGAAAGCATTAAAGACCAGCCGGAAGCACGCGCTTTCTTTGGAGCGCTGGCCGATGTTTTAAAGACAGCACATGAGCTGGATAGCACTACCAGCGAGCAACTGGCGCAGGCCGGTATCCGAATCTCTGCCATTGTAAGCGCGCTCACCATCCGCGACTGGAAGGGAAACCTGGACGTGCAGCGTAAGATGGAAAACGACATCGAAGATTTTCTGATGGAACACCGCAAAGACCTGGGCATAGAAGTAACGTTCGATGAGATTGATGCCATACTGGCAAAGTGCCTGAAAGTAGCCAAGAACAACTATTGATGCTGCACGAAATTGCGTATGGCACATCGGTGATCCGTTATTCGGTAAGCCGCGCAGAAAGAAAGACACTGGCTATTGAAGTACATCCTGATCTTTCTATAAAAGTAATTGCTCCGCTAAAAGCGACACTACCAGCTATAGCGGAAAAGATACTTCATCGTGCATCATGGATCAGAAAACAACAGTATTACTTTGAGCAATTTCTACCGCGCACGCCAAAGCGCGAATATGTTTCAGGCGAGAGTCACTATTACCTGGGCAGAAAGTATTTGCTGCGCGTGCGGAAGTCATTGGAAGACTCGGTGAAGATCAAAGGCAATGAACTGGTGATAACCACACAAAACCCATTGGACACACGTCAGGTAAAGAAGTTGCTCACACAGTGGTATCATCACCACGCGGTTAAGAAATTCGATGCAGCTATTACGAAGGCATTGATTCACTTCAAGAGTACGCTTTCCGAACGACCTCAGTTAATTATCCGCAAGATGCCCAGGCGGTGGGGTAGCTATACTCCGCATGGAAAAATTATACTGAACCCGGAGATCATCAAAGCACCCTCGCGGTGTATCGACTACGTGGTGATCCATGAATTGTGCCACATGGTTCACTACAATCACAGCACTTCCTTCTATCGCCTGCAGGACACCCTCATGCCCGACTGGAAGAAATGGAAGCAGCGGCTGGAGAGGGTGATGGCGTGAGAGTAAGGTAAATGACAACACCTACCTTAGGCGGAAGGGTGATTGCGTGAATATAAAATTGAATTGTGAATGGTGATTTGTGATTTATAATACTAACACATCATTCTAAAATTAGAGCTCGCACTCCATAAATCACCAATCATTTGCTTCAGGATGTTTTCATCTCAACCATCACACTTCCCTCTCTTCTAAAGGGAAGGACCAGTGGTGAGTTGAATAATGCACAACATACCTCTTAACGTTTCACTTCAACACCACCAATGAATACACCGGATATTTTACGTGTGTTTTTTATATCGGCCAACGGATCGGCATCTAATACAATAAAGTCAGCCCGGTTGCCTTTCTCTAATGTGCCTACATTTTTTAATCCTAAAAACTGAGCGGGATTCCGGGTAGCGGATACAATAATCTGCATAGGAGTGAGGCCCGCATCGGCCATCATGCTTAATTCCAGATGTTCGAAATAGCCGATGAAGCGGGTAGGAACACCACTATCAGTGCCAAAAACGATGGGCACACCTGAGTCATGAAGTGTTTTGAGGTTAGCCATAGCAACAGGCAACTGCTTCTTATAGGTAATGGCACTTTTGCTTTCCCTTATTTTCTTTTGACGTGCCGGATCTTTTAAGGGTTGAATGGTCAGGCTATCGTATTCCCGCAGGAAGAACGGATCAGAAAAGAACGCTGCCGTGTCTCCATAAACAAAAGTGGAGAGTTCTCGCGTAAGCGTAGGGCAGTAGGGTACTTGTTTTGTTTTGACAAGCTGGATAAAAGCATCATCGACTGACAGGTCTCTCACACTATGCGCCAGCATATCCGTACCGGCTTCAACCAGCTTGCGTGCATCTTCGAGATAATACATGTGGCTGGCAATGCGGTATCCCAATTCATGCGAACGTTTAATAGCGGCACGGTAAATCGCTTCCGGCATTTTAGGAGCAGTACCGAGATTGTCATCCACTCTGATTTTCATGAAGTCAACTCCCATGCTGTCGTTGCTGTTCATCACGTGTATAGCCTCCTCCGGAGTTTTGCCATTGACAATAGCGCCTGCAATAAACAAGCGTGCCCGTTGCGTACTCGTAGTATCTCTCACTGCCCGAAGCGATTCAGCTTCCTGCTGATCACCACCCAGGCTAACTACCGAAGTAACACCATAGCGCGCATAGATGGATAAATTGTCAATACAGTTTTCACGTGAGTAGTGCCCGCCTTCAATGCCCTTCACTTCACCCACATGACCATGTGCATTAATCAATCCCGGCATGATCGTCTTACCAGTTACATCATTTATCGTTGTGTTTTCCGGAAGTGTTATGCTTTCTCTTGACCCAACAGCTACTACATGTCCGTCTTTAATCAGCAATACCCCATCCTGAATAGGGTCACCACCATTGCCATCAATAATTGTTGCACCGGTGAATGCGGCATACAATTTACCTGTCTGCTCAGTTTTTGTACATGATAACAGCGCAACAAGGAGCAAGGGAATAAAACGAATCACTTTCATAATCTTAAATTTAAGATTACGTACAAACTTCACCAACCCCTGTAACAAGATTTGCCAGGGTTGGTGAAGAATGGTGAGGGTGAGACTTGAAAGGGAAAACGGAACTTTATTGGACGATCAGTTTTAAGATGGTGCCCTTGGTCTTGTGATTCAGCGTAGAATTAAGAATAATATTGTAGGTACCGGCAACCACTTTGTTATCCACGTTAATGGAAACACGTGTTTTGTCTATCACTCCTTCGGCAGGATCGAATTGGATAGTTACACCCTGAGGTAATGGAGAGGAAAGCCCCATTTTTGCCTTCGCGTTTTTGAAACCCTGAAATCGTTGAATATTGATTTCAAGCGACTGTGAGCTTTCTGCTTTCATTTCAATCTCCGACTTTTCAAGAGTAACCTTGAATTCATCGCCAGTGAACGCAAAAGATTGAAGCATAATCAATAAGGAAATGATTGTTTTCATAAGCGTGTTGTTTTTTTACTTGCACGAAGGAAAAACAGTCTTTCGATAACTACTGAAGAATGTAGTGAGCAGCGCAGAAAAGTGACTAACAACTAAGCGATGTGGTGAAAGGAGAGCGATTGTGGCCAGTGGATTAGTTCAACTCCATCATATTTCTGAGCTGTGCTATCTTTTCGATGATTTCCTTGCCTTTGGCCCGCGACACAGGTACTGATAATTCGGTATCGCGGATATTTAACTTATAGCCGTTCGTATTTCCGCTTACGTGACCAATCTTATTAATATTGACAATGAAAGAACGATGACAACGAAGCGTAAATGAGTTATTGAGCTGGCTCTCTACATTCTTCAGATTGATACGAAGCATTTTCTTCTCTAATCCATGTCCATTCATCCAAAAGAACGTGGAGTAGTTGTCATTAGCTTCTACAAATAAAAGGTCGGGTAGTTTTAGGGTGAGTGTTTCACTGGTGTCGGAGAAGATAGTGAGCTCACTGGATGAAGAGGAAGATTCTTTTTTCAGTTCACTGATTTTCTTCAGTTCCTGATTGGCTTTTATGGCATCGCTTAAATTATCATGGAGTAACTTATTGTTTATAAACAAGGTAATTAAAATCACAGGAACGATTCCGTACATGAATAGCCGTGGAAAAAAATGGAGTACAACGCCCGTCAGAGTACATCCCGGATAAAAATCCATGTGATAAAACAGTACCGAACAGATAGTACCAATCAGTACCAGTTGCCAGATATTAAAAAGGATGTATTTTTTTACTGTCCAGGTTACCGGATCGAAAGCGATGGGAGCAATGCGGGGCAATAAAATGATGCTGGCGAACAGAACGAGAAAGGAGATGGCAATAATCAAAAGCATCTTGGTGAACTTCTCCGGCATCTGATCGATGTAAATGGAGCACAGGAAAAAGAACAGAAATACAGAGACAAGAAATACCATCATGGTATTCTTTCTGTCATCATTCAGATAATAAGGAAAAGGACGGTTCAATAAAGTAGTCAGTGACCGCATGCTTGACTTTCGTGATTTAAATGTAAGTATATCACCAATACGAAAATGCATTCCCTTTGTTTTTGGGGTCAACAGTGATTTTTTGTGGTGATTGGGTCATTAAAAAGGGCCAAAATGGTGAGTAGCTATCTTTGGAATACTTACAATTCGGCTTCTAAAATCGTTTGAAAACTATGTTTTATCCCGTTTTTCAGATTTACTTTCTCTGTTGCAACATTATCCTGATATTGGCAGATTGTTTAAGTACCCACAGGTTTCATAATGAGCGAAGAAGCAAAGAAATTCATTTGTATACACGGCCACTTCTACCAGCCACCGCGTGAAAATGCATGGCTGGAAGCGATTGAGGTGCAGGATTCCGCACACCCTTACCACGACTGGAATGAGCGTATCTCGGCTGAGTGTTATGGTCCCAATGCGGCTTCCCGCATTTTAGACGAGAAGAGCGTTATCAGTAATATTGTTAACAACTACAGCAAGATCAGCTTCAATTTCGGACCCACGCTGCTCTCCTGGATGGAAACCAACGATCGGGAAACCTATGAGGCCATTCTGGAAGCGGACAAGTTAAGTGTAAAGAAATTTTCAGGACATGGCTCTGCGATCGCCCAGGTGTATAATCACATTATCATGCCGCTTGCTAACCGCAGAGATAAGGAGACGCAAGTACTCTGGGGCATACGTGATTTCATTCACCGTTTCAAACGGGAGCCGGAAGGAATGTGGCTGGCAGAGACAGCAGTAGACTATGAAACGCTGGAAATACTTGCTGAGCAGAATATCAAGTTCACTGTTTTTGCGCCACGCCAGGCAAAAGCCGTTCGTAAAACGGGGGAGGAGATCTGGAATGAGGTGAACGATCACACCATTGACACCAAGAAAGCGTACCTGTGCAATTTACCCTCCGGTAAAAAGATAACCGTATTCTTTTACGATGGAGATATTTCTCAATCCGTTGCTTTTAACGGATTGCTTTACGATGGAAGACGTTTTGCCGATAACCTGATTAGCCATTTTACAGATCAGGAAGCTCCGCAGCTCGTGCATATTGCTACCGATGGCGAGACCTATGGCCATCATCATAAGCACGGTGAGATGGCATTGGCGTATTGCCTTGATTATATTGATAAGAATAAAGATGTAGAGTTAACCAACTATGCAGAGTATGCAGCAAAATTCCCTCCGGTTGATGAAGCACTGATTATTGAAAACAGTTCGTGGAGTTGTGTACACGGCATAGAGCGGTGGCGGAATGATTGCGGCTGCAATTCGGGTGGCAAGCCAGGATGGAATCAGGCGTGGAGAAAGCCGCTTCGCGAATCCCTTGACTGGCTTCGTGACGCTATCAGTGAACTCTTTGAGCGCGAAGCTGGCAAGTTATTGAAAAACTGCTGGGATGCGCGCAATGATTATATCAGCGTAGTATTAAAAAGGAGTGACGACAGTATCAGGCGCTTTTTGCACGGTCATGCGCTGGCCGATATAGACGCTACACAAGTGCTTCGGTTGATGGAAATGCAACGGCATGCCATGCTGATGTATACCAGCTGCGGATGGTTCTTTGATGAGATCTCGGGGATCGAGACCACGCAGGTTTTGCAATACGCCTGCCGGTCGATTCAGCTTACACGACAGATCAGTGAAGTAGATATGGAGCAGGGTTTTCTGAAAAGACTCGAGACCGCTGTCAGTAATATTCCTGCCCTGGGCAATGGTGCGCAGGTATATGCCAAATTTGTAACACCATCAAAGATTAATCTTCAGCGTGTGGGCATGCACTATGCGGTGTCGTCCATTTTCGAAGAAGAACCCGAATCGTTACCTCTTTTTAATTATGAGGCTACGAACGAATTCTTCCTGAAGAAAGAAGCAGGTGAACAAAAGCTGGTGTTGGGTATTACCAAAGTCCGGTCGCTGGTTACTCATTCCGAAAAGCGTTTTGCATTCGCTGTAGTTTGTATTGGTGTGCATAACATCATTGGTAACATTTCACTCGATATGGAAGCAGATAAGTTTGCCAGCATGCAATACCGCATTACACATGCTTTTGATGAAGGCCGTTTAGGCGATGTAATAGGTATCATGCAAACTTACTTCGGGCCTGACAAATATACCATCTGGCAACTGTTCAAGGACGAGAAACGCAAGATCCTGGACATGATTGCCAAAAGCGAACTGGAAGAGTTGGAAGAATCTCTTCGCAGAACCTACAATAGGGACTATCCTTTAGTGAATGCACTGGCAAACAATGAAATCCCTATTCCCAATGCCTACCGCACCACATTCGAATACATTTTGAATGCTGATTTAGTCAAGAGTTTTCAATCTGAAAAAATCAATATAAAGACACTGGAAAGGATCGTGGGAGAGCTGGATAAATGGAGTTTGAAAATCGAAGATCCGGATAAAGTGGCACAGCTGGCAGGAGCGAGTATCTTCAAAGAGCTAAAACGTATCCGGGGAGAAAATGAAAATGTTAAACGTATTCAACGCCTGAATCGCCTTTTCCCACTGCTCGCTAAATTTAAAATTGATCCCAACCTCCACCATTCACAAAATCTGTATTTCGAGATGTCGGTGGAGAACAGCAGAAAACTAAAACAGAACTTGACTGCTGATTGGACAGAACAGTTTGGCCTGCTTGGAGATAATTTAGGCGTTAAACTTCAATAGTATTTTCTAAGCGACCTGAAGGCCTCTTCCGAATGCCATGCGAAACTCCTGTAAGCTTTGGTAGGACGTTTCCAGTTCCTGTGCTTGCTTTTTGATATCCACCTCCACTGCAGAAGGGAAGAAAGACAGCATGATAGCCGTACGATACCTTTTAATCGCATTGCGCTCCAGTTCATCGCATTCCTTTAACATAAGGATGCGCTCGTCCAGAGTTATTGCGTGCCTGATCTGGCTCCACCATTTCTTTACAGTGCTATTCTGATTATTTAAAGGAGTGTAGACCGAACCATAAGCGCTAAGCCAGCTATTGAGATAGGTAGTAAAAGATTGAGATTGAATAGCGTATTTCATAAACAAAAGCTTCAGCTCCATGTCTTTGCATGAAGACGCTGCTTCTTTATAATAACTGAATCGCTCGTTGTTGGTAGCCATTAAGGAATTGATGGCGAATACGGCTCTGGGTAGATTAGCTTTCATAGGCAATTTTTTTGATCGGTTATAGAACCGAATAAAAAAGAAGGTGCCACAGGTCAAAGCCGCTTTCCTGAGAAAGAAATTACACAGACTATCGAGAATAGAATGCTGTTGCTGAAAAAAATCACTGATCCTGGGTGAATAATTAAACAACTTCGCTCCGGTAAGGGTGAAAAAAAGGATGACTGAACAGCCATCCTTTGCAATACGGATAAGAATAAATCCCCTAATGTGCTGTCTTTTCTTTTCCTCTCATATAGAACACCAGCCCGGCAAAGGCAATGATCAAAAAGACAGGAAGAATGATAACCGTTCTCAATGTTTCAGATCCACCCGATAATGCAGAGGCACCCGTAGCAGTTGCTTCGGCTACTTTCTGATCATAAATACTTCCAAGTACAGGAAGAGCAAACGCCACACAGAGCATGCCGGCCCCCCCCATAAGAGCTAATCCCAGGGCGCCTGTCTTCGGAAGGTTTACCGATACAAATCCAAGCATAGTCGGCCAGAAAAAACTAACCCCCAGGCCAAAGACAGCAGCAGCGGCAAATGCCGTGTATCCTGTGGCAGCGCTTAGCCAGTAGATTCCTATTGCGGAAAGTACTGCGGACAGCAGCAATGCTTTTTCAGGAGCCACAACCCCATGAACAATCGGGCCTAAAAACAATCTTCCTAAAGCCATAATCAGAGTAACCCATGTTAATAGGAGCAGAGAAGATATTTCTCCTTGCTGTAAAAAAAGAGGGACCCAGTTATTCACTCCGAATTCCGTAGAGGCTGTGATGAACATACAAATGACCATGAAGATGAACAGCGGATTCAGACATGCCTTAAACATTTCCGATGTAGATACACCTGTGGCCACACGTTCTGTAACAGGAAATTCCTTACCATAAAACATGATACCGTAAATGACAGTGGGAACCAGCATGGTAGCCATTTGTACTTCCCAGCCCAATCCTTCCTTTTGAAGGAAATACCCAATGAGTGTTCCGATAACTATACCTCCCGGATACCAGAAATGAAATAAGTTAAGCTTCTTTGTCTTTTCGGTTGTAAACAAGGAGGTTACTAACGGATTACAAACTGCTTCCACCGTTCCGTTTGCAATACCGAGAATTAGCGTGGAGATAAATAAAGACCAGAACCCGGTAGCAAAAATACTTAATGCTATACCCACCACGTGACCAATAAAAGCGATAATAATCAGTCTTCGCATTCCGATGACATCACACAATGTTCCTCCAAAGATCTGAGCTAAGGTAAAACCCCAGAAAGCCGTACCGGTAACAATACCAAGTTGTGTTCCGGTAAGTCCAAACTGTTCGCCCAGCGTACCCAGAATCCCTGTTCGGATACCAAAAGTCATCGCGGTAACGATCAAGGCTACGCAGCTTGCCCAGAATAGACCAGATCTGTTTATTTTTTGTTCCATGTTGGTGTAGTTGGTTTAAAGTGGATGAAATATGCAGGTAAAATTTAGTTCTTGCAAACGATTACAGGAGGGATTGTTAAATTTCAAAGCTCAAAGGCAAATCCCTTTTCTTTCAGCTGATCATACATTTTCTTGTCAAACTGGTATAAACTTGCCGCTCGGTGCGACACATCTTTCTGTTTTTCACTGCTTAGCTCTACGAGGTTCATCTTCAGGAATTTTCTGCGGAAGTTCGATTTGTCAAACTTCGTTTCGAGTACAGCCTCATAAAGTTCCTGTAGCTTGAGCAACGTAAATTTTCGTGGCAACAGATTAAAACCGATTGGCTCATGCCGCACCGTATGCTTGATGTGTCTGAATCCGGATTGAAGAATAGCGGCATGATCATAAGGCAGTTCGGGTACTTTATGAATGCTAAACCATTGTACATCGGAAGCAGTGAAGCCTGGAATGAGCGAATAGTTTTCTTCATTGACCAAAGCATAGAAGGCGAGGGTCACCACTCGTTTGCCGGGATAGCGATCTACATCGCCAAACACGTTCAGTTGCTCCAGGTAGATCGTGCTGATGCCTGTCAATGATTTGAGGATTCGCTTGGCGGCATCATTCACACTTTCATTGTATTGAATCCAACCTCCCGGCAAGGCCCATTTTCCCTTGCTGATACCTTCGGCATGCTTCACCAGCAGAATGTCCAGTCGTCCGTTGTTAAATCCGAAGATCAGACAGTCGATAGACAGTGCTTCAATGATTTCGCCTGAAAAAGATTTACGGGGCATGCAAAAGAAATATGCCTCAATATATGGTCATTTTGACTATAAGTAAATACTTTTGGGATATATTCAATCGTATGCAGCAATTTCTTTTGGGTCTTGATATCGGAAGTTCATCCGTAAAAGCCTCTTTGGTAGATGTAGAAACAGGTAAAACTGTGGTGTCGGCTCAATCGCCTTCGGAGGAAATGGAAATTGCAGCTCCTCATGCAGGGTGGGCCGAACAGGATCCGGAATTATGGTGGACACACGCTGTAAAAAGCATTCAACTATGTCTCTCAGAATCACCGGGTAATGTGGGGGGTATTCAAGCTATTGGTATTGCTTACCAGATGCACGGGCTGGTAGCTATTGACAAGAATGGAAAGCCGGTTCGCCCTTCTATTATCTGGTGTGATAGCCGTGCGGTTGCCATTGGCGAGAAGGCCTTTGCTTCATTGGGTGAAGAGTATTGCCTTAGCCATTTTCTTAACTCTCCCGGAAACTTCACCGCCTCCAAGCTACGCTGGATAAAAGAGAATGAGCCTGCCGTTTACGAGCGTATCGATAAGATCATGCTGCCGGGCGATTACATTGCTTATAAACTAACCGGTGAAGCCGTGACTACTGACTCCGGTTTGTCGGAAGGAATCTTCTGGGATTACAAAGAATCGGCCGTGTCGCAAAAGCTGCTCACTCATTATGGTATCGACTCTTCTTTGCTATCGGCAATCAAGCCGGTGTTCTCCGTACAGGGAGAAGTGACTGAGAAAGCAGCCAGGGAAACCGGCCTGAAGAAAGGAACTAAAATAGCATATCGTTCTGGCGATCAGCCCAACAATGCGTTTTCATTGAATGTATTAAAGCCAGGTGAAACTGCTGCTACAGCAGGAACCTCCGGTGTGATCTATAGTGTAACTGACCAGAATGCCTTTGATTCCAAATCAAGAGTAAATGCATTTCTTCATGTGAATAACAGGGCAGAAGCAAAGCGAAATGGAGTGCTGCTTTGCGTGAACGGAACAGGTATACTGAATAGCTGGCTACGCAAGAATCTGAAAAGTGCGGGCAGCGCTTATGAGTATCCGAAGATCAACGAACTGGCAAAACAATCACCTATTGGTGCGGAGGGATTAAGTATACTTCCTTTCGGGAATGGTGCAGAGCGCATCCTGGAAAACAAATTGATCGAATCTTCCTTTCATGGTCTGGATTTCAATCAGCACAATCAATCACATTTATTTCGTGCGGCACAGGAAGGAATCGTGTTTGCATTGAAATACGGGTTTGAAATTCTGCAGGCCATGGGATTGAAAACTCAGGTGATCAAAGCGGGCCATGCCAATATGTTTTTGAGCCCGCTGTTTCGTGAAGCTTTTGTTAATACTATCGGAGCACCACTGGAACTGTATGATACCGATGGCGCTAAAGGAGCGGCATTAGGCGCGGGAATAGGAGCAGGTGTTTATTCTTCTTTTGAAGACGCTTTTAAAGGATTGAACAAGATCGATACCGAACAGCCGCAATCTGCTTTAACAGAACAATATGCAGAAGCTTACCAGCGATGGAAATCGATTTTAAATAAATATCTGTAGGGTATAATTATAAGGGCTTTAACCAGTACATTTATTTTTTAAATACGTAATCTGATCAGCACGTATAAACTTAAAAAGCACATGAATCTAAAACCTGAAATTGAACTCATCAAACAGCAACTGGATGAAGTTGAGGACGAGAAGCTATTGAGCATTATCCGTGACGTGCTTGCTTATGGAAAAGTGAAATCGGCAGCGTTAAAACCATTCACAGAAGAAGAATACCTGAAACGATATGATGACTCGATAAAATCAATAGAGTCGGGCAATCTGATCGCCCAGGAGAATGTGATTGAATATTTTAAAAGAAAAAAGGATAAGTGAACAGTATTTCCTGGACTCCTTTTGCTTTTCGCTGTTTAGATGAGATTCATCAATATATTTTAGATGAATCAAAATCGAAACGTGTTGCTGATAATTTCATTGAACGAATTTATCAACGAACCAATCAACTCAAGGAGTTCCCCGAATCAGGTCAGGAAGAATTCATTTTAAAAGAAAATGGAAGAAACGCGCGTTATATTTTAGAAGGCTTTTATAAAATTGTTTACACGAATCAGGCGCATAAAAACGAAGTAATCATCATAGATATTTTTCATACAAGTCAGGACCCAATCAAATTAACAAAATGAAAGTAACAACCGGAGACAAAGAGTACTTCAAAGGCATCGGCCGGGTGAAGTTCGAAGGAAGAGAATCAGACAACCCGTTTGCATTCAAGTTCTATGATGCGAAGCGCAAAATAGGTAAGAAAACGATGGAAGAACATTTTCGTTTTGCCATTGCCTACTGGCATACCTTCTGCGGAACTGGCGGAGATCCTTTCGGACCAGGTACAAAGAAATTTGCGTGGGATCAAAGCACCGATGCGGTACAGCGTGCCTATGATAAGCTCGATGCTGCCTTTGAATTCATCACTAAAATAGGTGCTCCATTCTATTGCTTCCACGATGTGGATATGGTAGATGAAGGCGCTACCCTGAAGGAATCGGAATCGCGTATGCAAAAAGCAGTGGAGTATGCGAAGAAGAAACAAAAAACTTCCGGTGTGAAATTACTTTGGGGAACAGCCAATTTGTTCTCAAACCCCCGCTACATGAATGGGGCGGCTACCAATCCTGATTTTAATGTGGTATGCTATGCTGCCACGCAAGTCAAAAATGCACTGGACGCAACCATCGAATTAGGTGGCGCCAACTATGTATTCTGGGGTGGCCGCGAAGGCTATATGTCGTTATTGAATACCAACATGAAACGTGAAGTGGAGAACCTTGCACGCTTTCTTCATGCATCAAAAGACTACGCGAGAGCACGAGGCTTTAAAGGAACATTCCTGATTGAGCCCAAGCCGATGGAACCCACCAAGCATCAATATGATTTTGATGCCGCTACGGTAATTTCGTTTTTGCGTCAATACGATCTGCTGGCCGATTTCAAACTGAACCTGGAAGTGAATCATGCCACGTTAGCCCAGCATACTTTTGAGCATGAGTTGCAGGTAGCTGTGGATGCAGGTTTATTAGGAAGCATTGATGCCAACCGTGGCGATTATCAAAACGGATGGGATACCGATCAGTTCCCTAATAATCTTTACGAACTTACCGAATCGATGCTGGTGATTCTGCAGGGAGGAGGTTTCAAAAACGGAGGCGTTAACTTCGATGCGAAGACCCGGAGAAATTCTACGGACCTGGCCGATATTTTCCATGCACACATTGGTGGTATGGATACTTTCGCGCGTGCGCTACTTACGGCTCAGGCCATTCTGGACGATGGTGAATACAGCAAGCTGAGAAGTGAGCGTTATGCCTCATTCGATTCGGGAAAGGGAAAACAATTTTCACAAGGCAAAGTAGGGTTGGAAGAACTGACCAGGCTGGCGCATAAAAATGGTGAGCCAGAGCAGCTTAGCGGTAAGCAGGAATACTACGAAAACCTGATCAACAAATTTATTTAATTGAAGATTGGATGCAGTACCCTAAAGGTTTTTAAAACCTTTAGGGTACTGCATTTTTCTTTTAAAACATTGCAACCGTTTCAGTTGATAAAATTGCTTATTTTCAAGCGTTTTTAATAAACCTCAACACATGGCCAAAGTTCAAACCAAACGAAAACTACGCATGGGTATGGTAGGTGGAAGCCTCGAGGCTTTCATTGGTGCTGTACATCGCAGAGCTGCTAATCTCGATGGAGAAATCGAATTAGTATGTGGTGCTTTCAGCAGCAACCCGGATAAATCTAAAGCAACAGGGGCTTCATTGGCGCTGCCTGCCAATCGCGTTTACGGAAGTTTCACGGAGATGATTGAAAAAGAAAAAGCATTGCCGGAAGGCGAGCGCATGGATTTCGTTTCAATAGTTACTCCCAATCACATGCATTTTGCTCCGGCACAGCTTGCACTGGAAAATGGTTTTCATGTGATCATCGATAAACCACTTGCCTTCAATATCGCGGAAGCAAAAACATTGAAGAAGCTGGTGGAGAAAACCGGACTGGTATTCGCATTAACACATACGTATACCGGTTATCCGATGGTGAAGGAAGCGAAGCACCTGATCGCCACCGGAGCCTTGGGCAAAGTAAGAAAAGTGTATGTTGAATATCCGCAGGGATGGTTGTCCACCTATTCAGAAGGTACAGGCAACAAGCAGGCGAGCTGGCGTACCGATCCAAGTAAATCAGGCGCGGGTGGCGCGATAGGAGATATCGGAACACACGCAGCTAATCTTGCCGAGTACGTTACCGGGTCTGACATTACTGAAATCTGTGCCTTATTGAATACTGTAGTAAAAGGTCGTTTATTGGATGATGACAGTTCCATGCTGCTGAAGTTTGAGAATGGATCAACCGGAACGCTCCTGGCCACACAAGTAGCTGCAGGTGAAGAGAACAACCTCAACATCCGGGTGTATGGTGAAAAGGGCGGACTGGAATGGAGACAAGAGGAACCGAATACATTGGTAATGAAATGGCTGGATAAGCCCAAGCAACTTCTTCGTACAGGATCAGGTTATCTTTCTGATGCAGCAAAGTTAAATACACGTACGCCATCGGGCCATCCGGAAGGATACCTCGAAGCCTTTGCGAATTTGTACATGAGTTTTGCCAGAGCTGTGCGCGATTATAAGCCAGGCAAAAAAGTGAACTCAGCCAAATACGATTTTCCTGATGTGGAAGATGGCGTAAAAGGAATGGCTTTTGTGGACACGGTGATCAAATCATCGAAGTCAAATGCGAAATGGACAAAGGTCAGATATTAAGTTATTGGTTATCCGTTATTCGTGGATACACGAAAATGCGATACGGACTTTATAACAATTAACTTTTAACGATTAATGGATAAGAATGAAAACAATTAAAGGCCCTGCGATTTTCCTTGCCCAGTTCCTGGGTGATGAAGCTCCGTTTGATAACATCAAGTCCATCGGTAAATGGACGGCTTCATTGGGATATAAAGGCGTGCAGATTCCTACATGGGATAGCCGTGCGATCGATCTGCAAAAAGTAGCAGAAAGCAAAGATTACGCGGATGAATACAGAGAAACGATTGAATCACTCAGTCTTCAGATCACAGAACTGTCTACCCACCTGCAAGGTCAGCTGGTTGCTGTAAATCCGGCTTACGATGTGATGTTCGATGGCTTCGCTCCCAAATCAGTGCATGGCGATCCGAAAGCGCGCACCGCCTGGGCAGTAGATCAATTGAAGCTGGCCGCTAAAGCAAGTAAGAACTTAGGTTTGAATGCGCATGCTACCTTTTCAGGAGCCTTAATGTGGCACACAGTTTACCCATGGCCGCAACGTCCTGCCGGATTAGTTGAAGATGGCTTTAAGGAATTGGCAAGACGCTGGCTGCCTATCCTGAATACATTTGATAAAGTGGGAGTAGATGTGTGTTATGAAATTCACCCTGGTGAAGACCTTCATGATGGCATTACTTTCGAGCGCTTCTGGGAAGCTACAGGCAAGCATACCCGCGCGAACATTCTCTATGATCCAAGTCACTTTGTTTTGCAGCAGTTGGATTATCTTCAATACATTGACTTCTATCACACGTTCATTAAGATGTTCCATGTGAAGGATGCGGAATTTAATCCTACAGGAAAGAGCGGAGTCTATGGAGGTTATCAGGATTGGGTAAATCGTCCGGGACGTTTCCGTTCTTTGGGCGATGGCCAGGTGGACTTCCAGTCGATCTTCAGTAAACTGACGCAGTATGGTTATGAAGGCTGGGCCGTATTGGAGTGGGAATGCTGCATCAAGCATCCCGAGCAAGGTGCTGCCGAAGGAGCACCCTTTATACAGGATCACATCATCCGGGTAACGGAAAAAGCGTTTGATGATTTTGCTTCGGCAGGAAAGAATCCCAGATTGAATAAGAAAATATTAGGCATTTAATTTTTTAATTTATCATTATGAAAAGAATAGCATTGTTTGGTTTTGCACTGGCATTATGTGTTATGGTTAGTTCTTGCGGATCTAAAAAAGAAGAAGCGAAGAACGTGGAAGATTACGGAACACCGGAAGCGGCTGACTCGTCACCGAAAGTATCAGACAGCGAAATTATATCGCAGGGCGAATCACTGGTGAAGGCAAGTGATTGTAAAACCTGTCATCACCCCACTAACAAAATCATCGGGCCTGCTCATACCGAAGTGGCAAAAAAATATGAATTCACCGAAGCTAATGTAAAAATGCTTGCCGATAAGATCATTAAAGGCGGATCAGGAAACTGGGGCGAAATACCAATGACTGCTCACCCCGATATCTCGGTTGCAGATGCAGAAAAGATGGCCCGGTATGTACTATCACTGGATGGTGAAAAAGAACATTAATTCAATTTATTGATTCATGAAAAGTATTTGTTTTATACTCTTTGCATTTGTTTCGATAGAGATGATGGCACAGAACACATTAACTGCGCAGGAAAAAAAGGAAGGCTGGCAATTATTGTTTGATGGCAAGACCACGGACGGCTGGAAAAATTTTAACAGCACTGACAAAATAGGAGCCGCATGGAAAGTGGACGATGGTGCGCTTACACTGGATACATCGGATAAGAATGTAAAAGGAGGAGATCTGCTCACCAAAGATGAATTTGAAAACTACGAGTTCACTTACGATTGGAAGATTGCCAAGTGCGGAAACAGCGGGGTGATCTTTAATGTAGTGGAAGATCCGAAGTATAAGTACGTGTGGCACACTGGTCCGGAAATGCAGGTACTGGATAATGAATGCCATCCCGATGCGAAAATCATTAAACACCGTGCCGGTGATTTGTATGACTTGATTTCCTGCTCAACAGAAACCGTAAAACCGGCTGGCGAGTGGAATCAGGCAAGTATTGTATCTGTCAAAGGGCATTATGCTTTTTTCCTTAACGGAGAAAAAATAGTGGAATTTGACATGCATATGCCTGCGTGGGACGAACTGGTAAAGGGCAGCAAGTTTAAAGACAAGCCTGATTTCGGTAAGGCCACTAAAGGTCATATTGCCTTGCAGGATCATGGAGACCAGGTTTGGTTTCGTAATCTTAAAATCAAAAAACTAAAGTAATCGAAGGATACTGATACTGGTATCCAAGTTTTATTATAAATTCATTACAATGAAAAGAAGAGATTTTATTCAGTCCTCGTTAATGGCCGCTGGTGCGTTGACGATGTCATCCAATTTCGCGTTTGCTGCGGATAAAAAGAAAGAGATCGGCCTGCAATTGTACTCCCTGCGCGATATCATTAACCAGGACCCAAAAGGTGCGCTGAAGAAAGTAGCCGACTTCGGTTATACTTCGGTAGAAACATACGGATATAATGATGGCAAATTGTTTGGAATGACGAATGCTGAATTCGGTGCCTATACCAAAAGCATTGGGCTAAAAGTAACCAGCGGTCATTATGGAATTGATTTAGCGAAAAGTGATCAGTGGGAGCGCGCAGTAAAAGATGCCAAAGCCATCGGCCAGAAATACATGGTGGTTCCTTACTTGGATGAAAAGCAAAGAGGTACTACCATCGATTCGATCAAGCAGATATGTGCTGCTTTAAACAAAGCAGGCGAGGTTTGTAAAAAGAACGGCATTCTATTTGGCTACCACAACCACGCATTTGAATTTGATAAAGTGGAGGGTGAAGTGATCTACGACATCATGCTCAAAGAACTGAATCCCAAATTAGTAACTATGGAAATGGATTTGTACTGGGTGTACAATGCAGGGTATGATCCGATCAAGTATTTCGAAAAATATCCGGGCCGTTTTGAAATGTGGCATGTAAAGGACATGGACAAAGCAGACCGTAATCGTAATGCAGATGTCGGTACCGGTACCATTGATTTCAAGGCATTGTTTGCGAAAGCAAAACTATCCGGCTTAAAGTATTTCTTTGTGGAACAGGAAACCTACCCTGAATCCTCTATTAAGAGTATCGAAGCTTCTGCTGTGAATATCAAGAGCATCGTCTAACCGTTTATTCTCTCTGTGTCGGGGAGCATTTGAACAGATATAAAAGCGAAGGCCGGAAACATTTCCGGCCTTCTAGGTTTAGGTTAGGTAAGAGAGAGAAAAACAACCTGCTCTCTATGTTCAGGCATGCTCTTTCAGATGAGGAGCGCCAGCGAGGATCTCGTCATTGGCAAACTCTGCATACTTTGTAAAATTCTTATTAAAGGCTTCCGCCAGGTAAATGGCTTTTTGATCATACGCCACTTTATCAGACCATGTATTTCTTGGATTTAAAATCGCTGCCGGCACATCCGGACAGTGAAGTGGAATAGCTACTCCAAAGACATCATGATTTTCGTAAATCACTTTGTTTAAATCACCATTCAATGCCGCACGGATCAATGCACGTGTATGCTTCAGGCTCATTCGCTTACCTGTTCCGTACTCTCCGCCAGACCAGCCCGTATTCACCATCCATACATTTACTTTTGCATCTTTGATTTTGCTGCTGAGCATCTCTGCATATTTGGTAGGATGCAAAGGCATAAAGGGTGCTCCAAAGCAAGTAGAAAAAGTCATCGTGGGTTCTGTAATTCCTGTTTCTGTTCCGGCCACTTTAGCAGTGTAGCCCGATATAAAATGAAAGGCAGCTTGCCCTGGTGTTAGCCTCGAAATAGGAGGGAGCACTCCATACGCATCGCAGGTAAGAAAAAAAATATTTTTGGGATTGCTTCCAATTGATGGGACAGCACTGTTTTTTATATGATCTATCGGATAGCTGACACGCGTATTCTCGGTGCGCGAGCCATCCGAATAATCCACTTCATCAGTTTCGCTTTTGAATACAATGTTTTCCAGTAATGCTCCTTTGATAATTGCTTTAAAAATATCAGGTTCCTTTTCTTCGGTCAGATCAATGGTTTTGGCGTAACATCCACCTTCAAAGTTGAAGATAGTATTGTCGGGAGTCCAGCCGTGTTCGTCATCACCAATCAGCTTTCGTTCCGGATCAGCAGACAGTGTAGTCTTGCCCGTACCTGATAAACCGAAGAAGATAGCGGTATCATTGTTCTTACCAATGTTAGCAGAGCAATGCATGGCAAAAACATTCTTTGTTTGCGGCAATATAAAATTGAGTGCACTGAATACACCTTTCTTGATCTCACCGGTATATCCGCTGCCTCCTATGAGAATGATTTTCCTGGTAAAGTTAATGATGGAGAAATTATGCTGGCGGGTGCCGTCTTCCTTAGGATCTGCTTTAAAACCAGGCGCGCATAAGATGAGCCATTCATGTTTAAATTCATTTAGCTCTTCGTGTGTAGGACGAAGAAACATATTATAAGCAAACAGGTTGGACCACGCGGATTCAGTCACCACCCTCAGATCCATCCGGTAACGCGGATCAGCACAGGCGTATGCATCTCTGACAAAGAATTCTTTTCCATTGAAATAGTTAATCATCTTCTGATGAAGACCATTAAACTTTATTTCATCGAAAGGAATGTTAAAATTATTCCACCAAACGGTGTCTTTGGTCATTTCATCTTTCACGATGAACTTGTCTTTGGGTGAGCGCCCTGTAAACTCCCCGGTATTAATGGCTACAGCACCAGCACTTGTTATTTTTGCCTGCCCAGCGCTTACCGCAATGTGTGTCAACTGATCAGGGGAAAGATTCCAGTGCGCCTTGCCTTTGGTGATTCCCAGTGATTTGATTGAAGCGTGATTTGCTTTTAGTCCTGTCTCTTCCATACACTTGTTTGGTTGATGCTTCAAATGTACATAAAAGTTTGTTTCAATCGATTGCGAAAAGACATTTTGCTATTTTAGCGGTTTGGTAAAACCGATTTATAGGTCTATTTTTCGAAACTTCAAAAGTATAATTGGCTCTAATGAATTCTGACAAAACGTTCTTTGGTCATCCTCGTGGATTGGCAACTTTATTTTTTACTGAAATGTGGGAGCGCTTTAGCTATTATGGCATGAGAGCGATGCTCCTTCTTTTCATGGTAGCGACCATTGAAAGTGGCGGACTGGGGCTGGAAGAAAAAACAGCCGGAGCCATTTATGGGCTATACACGATGTTTGTATACCTGCTGGCGTTGCCCGGTGGATGGCTCGCGGATCGCTTCTTTGGATTGCGTAAATCTGTTTTTTATGGCGGCTGTATTATTGCATTAGGGCATTTGTGTCTCGCATTCCCGGCTCAGGAAACATTTTTTCTCGGGTTATTATTTATCATGATTGGTACCGGACTTTTAAAACCTACCATTAGTAGTCTCGTGGGTGAATTGTATTCGGCAGATGAACCTGCAAGAAGAGATGCCGGGTTTTCTATTTTTTATATGGGCATCAATATCGGTGGTTTTATATCACCGCTTATTGTAGGTGAACTTCGAACGTATAACTGGCACTATGGATTTGCAGCAGCAGGAGTAGGAATGATATTAGGATTGATTCAATATAAATTGACCGAACGACATCTTGGCAATGCAGGATTATATCCTGAAAGACTTGCCGATGAATCCATGCAGCGTAAACGCGATCGGAATATTCGAAATGCGCTCATTGTGTCTGCTATTTTGCTGGTGGCATTTGTATCTCTTCTGTTTGCAAGAATTATTGTAATCAATCCGGTAGCTGTTGCGCAGGCATCTGGTTTTATCCTCATTGTAAGTGTAATCGCCTATTTTATTTACCTGATGTTTTTTACAGGTCAGGATGTATCAGGCCGGCTTAAGCTGATTGCGCTGGCTATATTTTTCCTTACTTCAGGATTGTTTTATTCCGGATATGAGCAACAAGGCTCATCATTGAATCTTTTTGCTGAACGTTATACTGATCTCGAACTGGGTAGTTTTAAAATTCGCCCGGAGTGGTTTCAATCTGTTCCGTCATTGGTTGTTGTTCTTTTCGTACCGGTGTTTGCCTGGTTGTGGATATGGCTGGGTAAACGAAAGTTGAATCCAGTCATACCGGTAAAGATGTCGCTGGGACCCATTTTTATAGGGCTTGGATTTGCCGTGATGATGGCCGGATCGTTGATTGTGGTCGGTGGTGACTTAGCTTCGCCATGGTGGCTGATCACCACCTTTACACTGCATACTTTCGGAGAAATATGTCTTTACCCTACAGGCATGAGCGCTACAACCAAGCTGGCTCCGAAAAACCTGGTGGGTCAGCTGATGGGAATATGGTTTATGAGCCTTGCTTTTGGTAATTTGATTGCAGGATTATATGCAGGTGAATTTGATCAGAAAGCGATCGAAGCCGATCCACACATGCTTGTTGACCTGTTTGGATATTGTACTAAAATTATGCTTGGTGCCGGGCTGTTTATTCTGATACTTTATAAGCCTATCCGTAAACTAATGGGCAATGTCAATTAATTAATCAGGCAGAATTCAATTCATTATGGATGTAACTAAAGTGTTCAAACCTTTCATTCCTGCCGATCAGAATATGGCGGAGTTTACGGTTAAGTCGGTGCTCTTCGGCTGCTTGTTTGGTGTGTTGTTCGGATCCTCTACGGTTTACCTTGCACTCAAAGCAGGGTTAACTGTTACGGCTTCTATTCCTATCGCGGTAATCGCCATCACACTGGGTCGTAAGTTTTTAAAGACTACCATTCTTGAAAATAACATCATTCAGACCACGGGTTCTGCCGGTGAGTCCATTGCTGCCGGTGTTGCCTTTACATTACCTGCTTTTATATTTCTTTCACCCGGTGAAAATGGTGTGAGTGTAGGAGAGCATTATTTTGATTACCTCACGATATTAATCCTTGCCGCTTTTGGCGGAATGCTTGGTACCATGATGATGATTCCTCTTCGAAGATCGTTGATTGTAAAAGAGCATGGCACATTGCCTTATCCTGAAGGCACTGCCTGTGCTTCGGTATTACAAGCAGGAGAGAAAGGCGGAGTATTCGCACTGACGGCTTTCATTGGTATGGGGGTGGCGCTGGTGTATGCCGTCTTGCAAAAGATCTTTCACGTGATTGCGGAAGCGCCTGCCTTTGTTACCAATCAGGTAAATAAATTCTGGCCATCGGCTACCATCAATGGGGAGATCACACCGGAATATTTAGGCGTTGGTTATATTATTGGACCTCGTATTTCCGGAGTGCTTGTGGCCGGTTCGGTATTGGCCTGGTGGGCAATCATTCCGCTGCTTAGTACACTTGTGCCACCTGAAGCAATTGCATTACAGCTAACAAAAGTAGGCTACCTGAAAGACATTGCTGTAGCCGGAGGCAAAGGTGGATGGGATCCGGTAACGAAAACCTTCGCTAACTTTTCGACAGCATTGTACTTCGCCTACATACGCCAGATAGGAGCAGGTGCTGTGGCTGCAGGTGGATTGATCACATTAATAAAAACCATTCCCACTATTGTGGATTCATTTCGTAAGAGCATCGGCTCGTTGAAAGAAAAAGGCGAAGAAGGCGTGCTTCGTACCGAACGTGATCTTTCCTTCAAAGTAGTCATCTTCGGAAGCATTGCATTGGTGTTCCTCACTACTGTTCTTCCCACTATTCCGGGTGAAGGATTTTTACAAAAGTTCCTGATTGGAATCCTGGTGGTGGTGTTTGGTTTCTTCTTTGTAACGGTATCCAGTCGCATTGTAGGCCTGGTAGGCACCAGTAACAATCCCATTTCAGGTATGACTATCGCTACGTTGATGGGCACCTGCCTGATTTTTACCAGTGTGGGCTGGTCGGGTAAATTTTATGAACCGTTAGCCATTGTGGTTGGAGGCATGATTTGCATTGCTGCCGCCAATGCAGGTGGTACTTCACAGGATTTGAAAACAGGATATATTATTGGTGCTACACCAAAGTACCAGCAACTTGCCCTTTTCATAGGAGCCATTGTTTCATCCATTGCTATTGGTGTGGTGGTTCAATTACTAGATACACCAACTCCGGAAATGGTAAAGCAAGGTTTAACACATGCGATAGGAAGTGATCTTTACCCAGCACCTCAAGCAACGTTAATGGCCACACTGGCACGAGGCATTCTTTCTTTCAATCTCGACTGGCAATTTGTAATGGTAGGTTTCTTTATCGCTGTTACGATGGAACTATGTGGTATCAAAGCATTGGCTTTCGCAATAGGCTTGTACCTTCCGTTAGCTACCACGCTTCCCATCTTTGCAGGTGGTGCATTGAAAGGTATTATCGATTGGAGAGCAGAGAAGAAAGGTGAGAAAGCAGAAGAAGATGAATTGAGCCGTGGAAGCTTGTTCGCAACGGGGTTGATTGCCGGTGGAGCGTTAACAGGTGTGATTGTAGCTATACTGATGGTGTTCTTCGCTGATAGTATGGATAAACTCAACGTAGAACATACATTAACTTCTGTAATGGGCGCTGACGGATATCAACTGCTTGGCGTTGTTGCATTTGCTGCGATGGGAGTGATCTTGTATCGTCTTGCGGTAAAGAAATAACTCCATACTTTGTTATTGGCGATAGAGAGAAGAGATGACCCCAGCTATTTTATAAAGTTCATCTTTCATTGCGCGGTGTACAGATAGCATTTTATAGAAAGGGTGTAGCGCTGAAACCCGCGGCCTGCTCATTCAATCAGGCGTGGCATGAAGACTTCCGTGGACAATTGATAAATCGTATTTGAAGGGCAGGTATTGGAATAATGATTTTTCAGTGCAAAACTGTTCTACGTGAAACACGTTGTCATAAAATTCAAAATAGAAGTGATAAAACTTTGATGACAAAGACGCGCCTGAGTAAATAGCGATGATAGGATAAGAAAGAACCGATTAATCACCTTGCCATTATTAATAAACCAAAAGCTACTTACTATTTACAAACGCCATCAATGAAAGAAGATCGTTTTCGTTGTCGAAGTCGGTCTTCTTATTTTTTAGATAACCCTGCAGATCTGTTTTCTTTTCCGGAAGTAGTTTCATAAGAGAAGACTTGGTGGCTTTTATGATTTTCTTTTCACTATCCATAAAGAAAAAAGTGACAGACTTGGTGTATGTTACATCCTGATTCTTCGTCATGCCCGCAGTAGTCCCTGGCACTTTACGTAAGGCCACTACAGACGCAGAACTGGAAACATCACCGTACCCATTGCTTCCCGTTATATCGCGCTGGGTAAACAAAAATGATTGCTTACGAAGGAGCTTGATAGTATCGTTACCCGCCAGTATTTCAAAGAAGCCTTTGCTGGTATCATGATGAAAAATATCTTTCCCTATCTCCGCATATAAAAAGACATTCTCATTGTTCACAAAAAGGGTATCACCTTTCTTATCGATAAACATCATTTCGTCAAACAGAAAGTTGTAGTTCAGCCGCATCAGGCTGGAAGATTTACCTGAAGGGAAAAACAGATGCCCTTCCTGGTATTGATCGTACCGGCACATTTCTCTCGTGGGTATCACTTTACGGATGTCTTCACCTGCTTTTACTTTAAAGGTCTTTGCCTCCTGGCAAAAGGAGGTAATTGTAATAGAAGCAAACAACAGGATATTCATCAACCGGATTAAATTCCTGTCAGGGAGGAAGGCGCTGTGATTTTTCATAATTGAATTTAAATATTTTATTATTCTCGTGAAATAAATAGCATAACTACTTTTGCAGATTACTATTAATCAAATGACCGGTGATAATTATTTTAAGATCAGATTTGATAACAGCGATTTGGAGTTCGGGATTGACTCTGCTGAATTACGTCTTTGGAGTGCCAATGTTCAGGAAGAGAAAATTGGACTTTATATCAACGTTCAGGCGAAAGGGAAGAGCTTCATTACAGAAGATAATGGTGAAGCGTATGAACATTATATCAAGCCACGTATCTATACCGAGTGGCTGGATATTCCAATAGATTCCATAAAAGATAAAGATTACAAAAATCTGGAATCGGTGAAAGTAGACTTCAAAGATTCGGGCGAGATGACGGAGATTGAGCAAATGATCTGGACGGAGGCTCCCGGTGCTTTGTATGTAGATAATCATGGTGTATTTGAGTCGGTCATCATTGAGTTTAAACATCTTGGAAAAGGAATGTTTAATGTGACCTTAAAAGGAAGTGCGAGGCACAATACTCCTTTCGAAGTTTCTGCTGATATACCCTTGGAAGTAAAACTGCAAGCGTACGATAAGCGGTCTACGAAAGAAGAACTACTAAACTATTTTGATCGGATTGTAGGCAGGTCTGATTTTGAGTTCGAATGGAAAGAAAGGGAGCAGGATGTGTTTCTTAATGCAAGAGTAAAAAGGTAAGATGCTGGCGGGTGAGTCTTGAGACAGAGCTCCAGGGAGATATCTAAAGTTGGTTTTTATTAACAGACTATTTCTGCGAAAGAGAGCGCTGCATTGAAAAACGTTAGAAAGTATAAATCAGTAAATGAAAGAGGCTGTCCTTTTGAGACAGCCTCTTTGTTATTATCAATAAACCTGGTGCTTATTTTTTCTTCTTCGCTGCTTTTTTAGCGACTTTCTTTACAGGCTTCTTAGCAACAACTTTCTTCACCACCTTTTTAGCTATTTTCTTTTTCGCTACCGGTTTAGCTACTTTCTTGCCAGCGGCTTTCTTCACTACTTTCACCACCTTCTTTGCTGCTTTCTTCACTACCTTTTTAGCAGGAGTCTTTTTAGCGGAAGCTTTCTTAACAACCTTCACTACTTTTTTAGCTACCACCTTTTTCTTGGCAGCTGGTTTGTTTGAAGTAGTTTTAGACTTTGTTGTTGCGGTCTGCACCGAAGTCTTGTTGGCTACTGGTTTAGGAACTCCTGCTGCATTTACACCAGCAATTTCCTTATCAGCAAGGGGCTTAGGTGTAGCCTTCTTTACCGGCTGAAATTTCTCTGCCATCAGGTTCAATGCAGAACCGGCTTTGAACCATCCGATCTGACCTGCATTGTAAGTATGGTTCACTTTGATGGTGTCTTTCGATCCATCGGCATGATTCAATACTAAAGTCAATTGCTTATCAGGAGCGAACTCGATCAGGTCAATGATGTCAACCGTGTCGTCTTCCTGTATTTTGTTGTAATCTTCTTTGTTGGCGAAAGTCAATCCCAGCATACCTTGTTTCTTCAGGTTGGTTTCGTGAATACGGGCAAATGATTTTACCAATATCACTTTCACACCCAGGAACCGTGGCTCCATAGCTGCGTGCTCACGTGAAGAACCTTCACCGTAGTTTTCATCGCCTACTACGATGGACCCGATACCGACTGCTTTGTAGGCACGTTGTACTACCGGTACTTCATTATAGGTATGATCTAACTGATTTTTAACACTGTTGATCTTCTCATTGAAGAAGTTGGTTGCACCGATCAATAAGTTGTTGGAGATGTTATCCAAATGGCCACGGTATTTCAGCCACTTGCCGGCCATGGAGATATGATCCGTAGTACATTTTCCTTTGGCTTTGATCAGCACCCGAAGTCCGGTGAAATTCTTGCCATCCCATGCTTTGAAAGGAGCAAGAAGCTGAAGGCGATCGGAAGTAGGGCTTACGCTTACTATTATCTTGCTTCCGTCTTTGGCAGGAGCTTTATACCCGGGATCTTCCACATCGAAACCTTTCTTTGGAAGCTCGTCACCGGTAGGAGGATCCAGCTTTACTTTCTCCCCATTTTCATTGGTAAGGAAATCGGTCAATGGATTGAATGCAAGATCTCCGGCAATAGCCAGTGCTGTCACCAGTTCGGGTGAACCTACAAACGCAAACGTATTGGGGTTGCCATCGTTACGCGACTGAAAGTTTCTGTTGAAAGAGTGAACGATGGTATTCTTTTCTTTTTTATCTGCGCCAAAGCGGCTCCACATACCTATGCAAGGTCCGCAGGCGTTGGCAAATACTTTTGCACCGATCTTGTCAAACGTATCAATAAATCCATCACGTTCGATGGTATAACGTACTAATTCAGACCCGGGCGTGATGGTAAATTCGGCTTTTGTTTTCAGGTTTTTAGCAACTACTTGTCTGGCCAGACTTGCTGAACGGGAGATGTCTTCATACGAAGAGTTGGTACATGATCCGATCAAACCTACATCGATCTTGGTAGGCCACCCGTTCTTCGCTGCTTCTTCTTTCATCTTAGAGATAGGAGTAGCCAGGTCGGGAGTAAATGGTCCGTTCAGATAAGGCTCTAATTCCGAAAGGTTGATCTCTACTACCTGGTCAAAGTAGTGTTCAGGATTCGCATATACTTCCGGATCGGCAGTGAGGTGTTCTTTGATCTTATCGGCCATCTTAGCCACTTCAGCACGACCTGTTGAGGTTAAGTACCTGCTCATGGATTCATCGTAACCAAAAGTGGAAGTAGTAGCACCTACTTCGGCACCCATGTTACAGATGGTACCTTTGCCAGTACAGCTCATTGAGGTAGCACCTTCACCAAAATATTCTACAATAGCTCCGGTACCACCTTTTACAGTAAGTATACCAGCTACTTTCAAAATCACATCTTTTGCAGATACCCATCCGCTTAATTTTCCGGTTAGTTTTACACCGATCAGCTTAGGGAATTTCAACTCCCATGCCATACCGGCCATTACATCTACGGCATCAGCACCACCTACACCAATCGCCACCATTCCTAATCCACCGGCATTCACGGTGTGTGAGTCGGTTCCGATCATCATACCGCCCGGGAAAGCATAGTTTTCCAATACCACCTGGTGAATGATACCAGCACCTGGTCTCCAAAAACCAATTCCGTATTTAGTAGATACCGAAGAAAGGAAATCAAATACTTCCTTGCTTTCAGTGGTAGCCACTGTTAAATCTTCCTGAGAACCATTTTTAGCTACGATCAGGTGATCGCAGTGTACTGTGCTTGGTACAGCAACTTGTGGCCTTCCGGCTGACATGAACTGCAGAAGAGCCATCTGCGCAGTAGCGTCCTGCATTGCCACGCGGTCCGGAGCAAAGTCAACATATGACTTGCCACGCCCGAAGCTTTCCAGCTTCTGATCCGTGTGTAAGTGAGAGTACAGGATTTTTTCAGATAGGGTAAGAGGTTTACCTACCTCTTTTCTTGCTTTAGCAATCCGCTCAGGCATCGCCTGGTAGAGTGCCTTGATCATGTCTAAGTCAAATACCATAATTAGGTTCAATTAGTGCCGCTAAACTACAAAAAAGACATTGATTTAACGCGATGATTTACACGTAAACGTGTGTGATATTTTCAAGCGCGAAGTACTTGTGACCAATGGTTTTGAAGCAGTTAGATGATTATATAGATAGATTATAAATTAATTTTCTTCCCTCGTAACCAAAGCTATCCATATACGCTCGGCTCATGCAAACACTTATGGATACTTCGGAGCAGCTGTCTTTACCAACTCCATTCGCACCCGTTCAGTTCCCATCTTCCCATCAATAATGAGTTTGTTTTCTCCTTCAGATACCGTTGCGATCAGTGTGTCTCTTCTATTTCGTGGATAGTGCCAGATGGCTTTTATCTGTCTGGTATTGGTATCGTAAGTGTACAGTCCGATCATTCGCTTTCCCGGATGGTTGAATCCAAATACTACATCATGCTCGAGATAGACCGTGGTCAAAACACTATCGCGACAAGCCATGTCATTCATGTCTTTCTGATTGATGAATAGCTGTCTTACTTCATACCTGCCTTCCGGCAACGGCATTTTCCGAAAAGTAAAAGGCATTAATCTTTGGTTGGTGATAATGATCAATAACGGAATGATTACCACTGAAAACCGCAGTCCATTCCGAAGGAGGTTGCTATTCATCTTTATGGAAGGAAGATCGTTTTTCGAGAGGAAGAAGAAAGCTTTAAGCCGGTCGTATTCCATGAACAGGAAGTACAGCATCCCCGCGGTATGGATGAGCGCCTGTACGGATGGGCCAATAGGAATTTCAAAGTAGTAATCGATGAGAATAATGTTGACCATAACCGGCAGCAGGAGGAATAGTGCCAGTAACCGGGTTCTGCTGAAGAGCAATAGCAATGCCCCTGTAATTTGCAAAAGACCAATCACTACTGTGAAGGCATACGACTGCCCGAAGAATGCCCACATCAGATCGGTGAGCGAAAAGCTGCTGAACGGATTATCCAGCTTGCCAATGGGCGTAACAAATTGCAAGTGAAACATCTTCTGCCAGCCAATCGTACTTAGATCGAAGGCAATTCCATAACGTAATAGTCCCTGCCACCAGGCCAGTGTGCGCGAGGAATCAATGGTGTTGTTCTTTTCCCTTCGGTACCAGACGAAACTAAAGACGATGGCTGATAATAGCAGGAGCACAGCCAATCCAATCGCGACAAGCCGTGGTACAAATTCAGAAAAGAACAAGTTGGTGATGCGCATGAAAGTGGCTCCCATCATCAGACCGGCCAGCACGCAGGCAAAGGCATTTTTTGAAAAAGATTTCTTCTCCATATTCTCTTTGGGTTTTAATTTAAAATCCTCCAAAAGTAGAATTGAAGAAAGATGCTTGCGTTCGGATCGATCCGTCCGAACAGGTTTATCTGATTGATAATCAGATGATAGAAGGAGAGGTGCCGGAAGTGATACCTTCACCTCCGGGTTGCTGCTGGTATTCGGAGGGAGAAAGACCAGTGAGTTTTTTGAAGGTAGTGTTGAATGTAGTTTTGGAATTGAAACCCGATTCGTAAGCGATGCCCAGCATATTCAGATGGCGATGCTTTTCAGAAAGCAATAATCGCTTGGCTTCTTCCACGCGGTAGCGGTTTACAAACTGGAAGAAATTCTCATCAAAGCCTTCGTTGATCAGGTACGAAAGCTGGTGCGATGAGGTATTCATTTTGGAAGCCAGCTCGGGCAGGCCCAAAGTGGCATTGAGGAATAATTTATCAGCGCTCATCAATTGCTCGAGCTTTTGTTTCAGTGCTTCAAACTCTGTATCGGATAACCGTGGCTGGCGGGGTAGAGGTTTGGATTTTTCTTCATGGATAATCGCTTTGATCTCCACTACCGATTGCTGGCCGAAGGCGAAGATCTCTCCTTGCTTTAAGGAGAAATAAGCGATGAAGTAAACCGCAAAGAGATAGCCGAAAGGTGCTGCATTCGTAATCATGTCAATCTGCAACAAGCTATCATTGAGCCACAGGAAGATCATTACTGCAAGACCGATGAGAAAGTAACGTAGCCACCACAGATCAATCGTTTTAGTAGCCGATGCAAATAGCTTTACATTCTTTTCATGTTGCCTCAGGCCTGTCCAGGAAAGTGCCCAGTAAACAATAACCTGAATTTTTACTGATACGAAAATGAGAAAGCCCGGATGGATGTGAATGGTCTGCATCACCCATTGCTCCAATGTGTTCTTAAAGGAGAGAGGTATGATGAAGGTTTGAGCAAACACAGCAAACAACAGGAAGGGCAGGAAATGGAGTAGCTCGATACGTCTGAATGTTCTTCCCGGTGAGGTAAAATAGAGTATACTGAGATAAAGTGCCGGTGCCATAGCAAACCGTGATAGCTCCAGAAGTCGAACTGCCGTATCCTCTTTTACCATAGGGCTTATGATAGCGCAGGCAGCGGAAAACAACAGGAAAGCCAGCCATCTGTTCGCAGCTACATTTACTTTTCTTGGATTAATGAAAGTAATAAAGGCCAGCAGAAGCAAACTTCCGCTGGTAATGGAATAGAGCATCAGTAACATAACAGCATTTTGCTTATGGTACTGATACGATGCATGATTAATTACTTACTGTTAATATAGTTGAGAAACTCCCGCTTCATATTCTCGTCTTTGAATTTTCCTGAAAAATAGGCTGTTCCTGTTTTGCTGTTGGTATCGCCCACTCCGCGCGAGGCGACACACATGTGATTGGCATCCATCACAATACCTACATCTTCGGTTTTAAGTATGCGCTCTAACTCCTTGCCAATCTGTACAGTAAGACGCTCCTGCACCTGTGGTCTTTTGGAATAATACTGTACGATCCGGTTGATTTTAGAAAGCCCTATCACCTTACCGGACGAGAAGTAGGCAACGTGCGCCTTGCCATAGATAGGTACAAAATGATGCTCGCAGTGCGAGTAGAACGTGATGTCTTTCTCTACCAGCATCTGATCGTAGTTATACTTGTTTTCAAACAGCTTGGGAGCCGGGTGGTTCTTCGGGTTCAGCCCGCTGAATACTTCCTTCACGTACATCTTGGCTACCCTGCGCGGGGTGCCGCTCAGGCTGTCATCGGTAAGATCGAGCCCGAGTATGGTCATGATCTCGCGAAAATGACTTTCAATACGTTCCACCTTTTCATCATCGCCCATCTTGAAGGCATCCTCGCGAAGAGGGGTTTCCCAGGTGCTCACCGGGTGATCATCTTCTTCCATAGCTTCCGGTTTAGTGGGCTGGATATTCAACGAAATTTCGTTCTGTCTCATAAAGTCTGATTTTAAGGTCGTACTGGTTGTCAATATGTTGCCTCAATATCCGCCAGATCACTATCGCAATATTTTCCGCAGTAGGATTAAGGTTTTTAAAGTAAGCGATGTCTAAATTAAAGTTCTTATGATCGAATTGTACTAGTACATGATCCCTGATCAGGTCGCTGAGTAGCTTCATATCGTATACGTAACCGGTCCGTTCATCCGGCACACCGGTCACTGTTACGATCACTTCATAGTTATGACCATGATAGTTGAGATTATTACACTTGCCAAACACGAGCTGATTTTTTTCATCAGACCATTCGGGGTTATGCAGACGGTGAGCAGCATTGAAATGCTCTTTTCGGGAAACGGCAACTTTCATTGAATAACTTAAAGAACCAAATTAACGACAAAAGGTTCTGATATCGTCATGGTTATTTTACAGTATTCTCACCACGATTCTTCTTTGTGCCTTCAAATCAGCACGGTTAACGGTAAGGCAATGCTTCAATTATAATTGCCAAAAGGTTTGAAGATTGTTTATTTTGGGTGTTTTTTGAAGCGATGATGGAACCGTACACTGCCTCTGCCTGTTCCGGTTGTCCCTTTTTAGAAATACAGAATGACGAGAACTTTACATGCATAATATTTCAATCATTATAGCCCTTCTGGCGGTAGTTACAGCACTTGCTCAGGTTACGGATAAGATCAGAATCCCGTATCCTATCTTGCTGGTGCTGGCCGGCATGGGTATTGGTTTTACTCCCTGGCTGCCCAATATTTCACTTGATCCGGATGTTGTATTCTTATTGTTTCTTCCCCCGGTATTGTATGCGGCAGCCTGGAATACTTCCTGGTTCGAATTCAAAGCTGCACGGAGGCCGATCTCGCTTCTGGCGATTGGGTGCGTATTGTTTACTACTACTGCAGTAGCTGCCGTTGCACATCATTTCATTCCCGGCTTCGGGTGGGCGGAGTCCTTCGTGTTAGGAGCTATCATATCTCCACCTGATGCCGTGGCAGCCACCGCAGCCACCAAGGGACTTTCCTTACCTAAGAGATTAATTACCATCCTGGAAGGAGAGAGCCTTCTTAATGACGCTACTGGTCTTATTGCTTATCGTTATGCCATCGCTACAGTAGCTACCGGAACATTTATTTTCTGGCTCGCTGCTATCAATTTCTTCTATGTAGTGGGCATTGGCTTGCTGGTGGGTATTGCTGTAGGGTTCATCTTTTACTGGATTCACCGCATCACTCCTGATAATGCCACCACCGATACGACTTTCACTTTGCTTGCTCCTTATGTTTCGTACCTGGCAGCAGAATATTTTCACAGCTCGGGGGTGCTCGCTGTAGTTACGTGCGGGATTATTCTTGGCTGGACTTCGTCCGAGATTTTCAATCATAAAACGCGGCTGCAGGCGAATGCTGTCTGGGAAACCATGACCTTTCTTCTTAACGGAGTCATCTTTATTTTAATCGGCCTTCAGCTTCCGGTGATCTTAAGTAACATTCATGGAGAATCGTTGATTACTCTGATTGGCTATGGTGCCATGGTAAGTGCTGCTACCATCTTAATCCGGATAGTATGGGTATTTCCTGGTACTTACTTACCCCGATGGCTATTTAAAAAAGTGAGGAAAGAAGAAGCAAAGCCCGAAACGAAACATGTGGCGATCATCGCCTGGTCGGGTATGCGGGGAGTGGTTTCGCTTGCTGCAGCATTGGCTCTGCCTTTAACAGTAAGGGGAGCTGCGTTTCCCAACAGAGACATGATTATTTTCCTTACTTTCTGTGTTATATTTTCAACCCTCGTTATCCAGGGGTTCACGCTACGTCCGCTGGTAAAGTGGCTGGGCATCAGGGCCGAGGTTACCGATCACGAACGAAACGCGCGCTTCCGGATTGCCTCTTCGGCCATTGAGCATATTGAAGAAAATTATTCGCTGTCGCTTTCCGATGAGGTGCTTAGCAAGGTAAAAGGAAAATACGAGCTTCGCATACAGCGCATGCAGCAAAATGAAACCGAAGGCAACCTGTCGAGGGAAAAGATAAAAGAGTTCCTCGAGGTTCAGCAGGAATTGTTATCGCTGGAGCGGAGGATGATTATCGATATGCGTAACAAAGGTCAGATCGATGACGAAGTGCTTCATCGCCTTGAGTATGAGCTGGACCTGGAAGAAACCAGATTGCGGCTGGAGCAGCTGGAAGCCTGATTTAAAGCTCATAGAAAATATGCAATGCTATAAACATTCGACCCCGAAAGGGTCGAATACAACGCGTTAGCTTAACCAACGTTGCACATGCGAGAGCTGAATCCATTAATTCCTTTTGCCGTTGCAGGGGTGTTCAAATCGCAACCCTTATGTTCAGAGAATGGACAAGCTTAAAAGCGATTGGGGCACCGGCAACTTTTCACGCTTTAACAACTCTACTCGTTATTAACTCAATACCCAATCGCAGTATCATCACCACGGCTTTTATCTGCGCCACCTTCCAGCTTGCCGTTAGGTAATACAAGAATGGCATCTACTCTTCCTATGCCTTTGCGGGAATTGAACTTGTGCCCCATGCTTATCAGCTTGAGGCTGTCCTCCTGCGAGATGGCTTTGTATTCCGGTGCAATAAGGTCGGGCAGCCATTGGCTATGAACACGCTTTGCATCTACGGCCTGCTGCATACCCATCTTGTGATCCACTACATTCATGATCACCTGGAACACAGACGTGATAATAGTAGAGCCTCCGGGAGTGCCTACTACCATGAAGAGCTTTCCGTCCTTCTCTACAATAGTAGGTGTCATCGCGCTCAGCATTCTCTTATTGGGTTCAATCTTGTTTGCTGTACCTCCAATCACACCAAACATATTGGGCACACCGGGTTTGGCGCTGAAATCATCCATCTCGTTGTTCAGAAAAAAGCCTGATCCGGGCACAAGCACGTACGATCCGAACCAGCCGTTGAGTGTGGTGGTGATCGATACCGCATTACCCCATTTATCTGCTATGGAGTAATGGGTAGTCTCTTCTGATTCGTAACCCGGAACAGAACCCGGATGAATCTCGGAACTCGGTGTGGCCTTGTCCGCGTGGAAGGTACTCATGCGCTCGTCATTGTATTGATCCGCAAGCAACTGCGCTGAAGGCACCTTATAGAAATCAGGATCACCAAGATATTTAGAACGATCTGCATACACTCTCCGCTCAGCTTCCACCATCAGGTGTACTGTTTTTGCAGAGTTAAATCCCCATTCTCCTACCGGATACGGTTCTACTGATTTCAACAATTGAATGAGACATATACCACCGCTGGAAGAGGGAGGCATAGAGATAATCCTGTATTCTTTATAGCTGCCGGTGACCGGAGTGCGCCATGCAGCCTTGTAGTTTTTTAAATCGTCAAGTGTGATCAGGCCTTTGCCCTTCTTCATTTCCGCCACAATGTCCTCAGCTGTTTTGCCTTCATAGAAACCTGCTCTTCCCTGGTCACGGATGCGTTCCAGGGTGAGGGCAAGTTCTGTCCATTTAATGGAATCACCCGTCTTCCATTCCTCGCGAAGAATGAACTCCGGGCGGGTGGTATTGTATTTTACAATTGTTTCCTGTGCTTCATTAAACCATTTTGCTTCTCTTTCAGTGAGCGTAAAACCATTTCGTGCCAGATCGATGGAGGGTTGTAACAAATCCTTCCAGGGTAAAGAACCATACTTAGCGTGTGCTTCTGCCATACCTTCTACCGAACCAGGTACGCCTGATGCGAGGTGGCCACGTGTGCTCAGGTCGGGAATGACATTTCCTTTTTCATCCAGATACATGTTTGTAATAGCTGCAGAAGGCGCTTTCTCTCTGAAATCCAGCGCATTGATCGTTCCGTCCTTCATGCGAACGACCATAAAGCCACCGCCACCAATATTGCCTGCGGCAGGGAATGTTACCGCCAGTGCAAAGTGGACCGCTACGGCTGCATCCACTGCATTGCCTCCTCTCTTCAATATGTCTACACCTACACGCGATGCCAGGGGATGTGCCGATACCACCATGGCCGAGTCGCCCATTGGGCCGGGGGTCGGTAGTTCGGCTTGTTTTTTCTCCGAGCACCCGGCAAGAATGAGAACGGCAGATAGAAGGGTGAGAAAGCACTTCATGGAATTAGATTTTGGTTTTTGTGCTTAAATGTATTATTTGAATTTGAACTATGCTATGAGCCTGCGAAAAGAAAAAGCTGCCCGTCTAAAGTTAAGCGTACTGGAACAGACCCTTAAACTTATTGGTAAGAAACCCTTCGATGATCTGTATGTGGAGGAGATTTGCGATAAGGTAAAAATATCGAAAGTTACATTGTTTAAGTACTTTCCGCAGAAGGAAGATATTCTTCTCTACTTCTTCCGGGTGTGGTGCCTGAGGCGCGCGGTCGAGCTAAGAGATAAACCTAAAGAGGGGGTTCAGGGAATCTCTTTTTTGTTTGATAAGTTAAGTGAAGAGTATGATACTCATCCGGGGATCATACTTAGCTTGTTTGCTTACCTGGCGGACATCAAACGGACGCCCAAGCCATTTCCGGTGAAGGTGGAAGAAAAACGAATCCTGTTTGAAGACCTGTCTGATATTCACCTCGTGGAGATTCAATCCGTAGATCAGATGATTGAGAAGTTTGCGCTCGAAGCGATCTTTAAAAAGGAAATCACCAAGAGCACTTCAACGCGCGATATCACCCAGCTATTCACTACCTTATTTTACGGATCGGTACTCACCGCCCACATCAACCAGTTGAATCCGATCAAAATGTTTTTCAAAAGAAATATAGAGCTGGTGATGAAGGGCTTGCAGTAAAAATTGCAATAAAACGATAACGCTGTCAAGCCTTCATCTTTACCTTTTTCGTACCCTGCTTTTCGAACAGGCGAAGATGTATGCGCCCCACATGCAACTGACGATGCCACACGTGTTTTTTATACCATCCTTTGTGGATGCGTGGCCTGGATACCGTTACGGTATGGTAGTTATGCTTGCTGCAGGAGAGCAGAAAAAGCGAGAGAATACATACCGCGAGATACCTTTTCATTACATTGAGAACCCGAAAATAACGCTTTTATTTTAACGGATTTAATTTACCTTTTTCACTTCCGATATGAACAAGCCTTTCGAAACCTTAAGCGAAGCCATCAGCCAGCTGAAACAACGTGGCTATACCAGCGACTTTAACCTTCATCCCGAATGGATTGAGAGTGTACCTGAGAATCTCAAACTCAGTCCATCGGAGTTTCATATCGATGAAGTCCATCGCTTTGAAGGCATGACCAGCCCTGACGACAGCTCCGTAGTATATGCGGTAAGCACGCCACAGGGAGTGAAAGGTATTCTGGTGGATGCCTACGGAGTTTATTCCGAATCGCTTAGCCCGGAGATGATCAGGCGACTGAAGGTAGATTCGAACACCTCCCATTAAGGGCTGTAATGAACCACGAAGGCATCAAGACACGAAGGGTCACGAAGACTTACTAATTGCTATAAAATCATTCTTTTTATTCCATCTTTCATTAGCGGGACATGAAAGTTAATCAGCAGTCCAAGCCTTTTGCCGGTAAGTTTTAAATAGCTTAACATTTGTGCTTCCCAGACAGGATGATAATTTTCCTGCGCTTTAAGCTCAACTATGACTTGTTCGCCTACTAATAAATCCAGACGCAGACCATCATCAATACGCAATGTCTTGTAGATAATAGGAACTTCTTTTTGCCTTTGAAATCCAATCTGTCGCTGCGACAGTTCGTATGCAAAGCACTTTTCATAGACGCTTTCCAACAAGCCAGGGCCAAGTTCTTTATGGATCTTGATAGCGATATCCACGATTTGCGTAGCAAGGCGTTCTTCCTCGTCAGAAAGTTTTTTGTACATATCGATGCATTAAGATTCATGAATTTACTCGTTCTAATTAATTAAAGAACAAAGCATTTACAAATCCTTCGTGCCTCTTCGTGCCCTTCTTGGTTCAACCACTCACGGAAAAGTTTTCTTTTATCCTCCATGGGGTGCGATATTGCCAGCAGTATCAATAAACCTATGAAAGTATCCTGTCTTGCTATTTGTGCTTTACTTCTTGTTCCTTCTGTCTTCGCACAGAAAACAAAGAAGTCCGTGCCGGAAGTGTACTATCCAGATGTGGACAGCCGATGGCAGAAGAAATCACCTGCTGAAGTGGGCATGAATGCACAGCAAGTAGAAGACGCTATTGCTTTTGCCATAGCGCATGAGTCGAAGAATCCGCGGGACATGGAGCAATCGCATTACCAGACTTTTGGTAAAGAGCCTTACGGCTACGGCATTGGTCCATTCAAAGAAAGGGGAGATGTAAGTGGAGTGATTCTTCGTCATGGATACATTGTTGCCGAGTGGGGCGATCCTTTCCGGGTGGACATGACACACAGTATTACCAAAAGTTTTCTTTCCACTACCATTGGCCTTGCTGTTGATCGCGGGCTGATCGGAAGTGTGCACGATACAATATGGAAATACGTTCCACCCATACTTCCTTACCAGCCATTCGTTCAGCCGGACAAAGCAAATCAGTTGGGCCACTCACAATGGCTTACTCCCTTCGATACCAAACATAACCGCAGGATCACGTGGGATCATCTGCTCCGGCAGGTAAGCGACTGGGAAGGTACACTCTGGGGCAAGCCGGAATGGGCCGACCGGCCAAGCACCAAGCCGGAAGAATGGCTTACCCGGCCGCGCATCGAACCAGGTAAAGTATATGAGTATAACGATGTACGTGTGAATGCATTAGCCCTTGCCGGGTTATCGGTTTGGCGGAGACCATTGCCACAGGTGTTGAAGGAATACATCATGGACCCGATCGGTGCTTCCAACACCTGGCGCTGGTATGGATATGAAAACTCGTATGTGCTCATCGATGGTCAGATCATGCAATCGGTAAGCGGAGGTGGTCACTGGGGTGGTGGTATGATCATCAGCGCACGCGACATGGCCCGCTTCGGGTATCTTACTTTGCGCAAAGGCAAATGGGGAAGCAAGCAGCTGCTCTCCGAAAACTGGGTGAAGATGGCCACTACACCCACAGCCGCAGAACCTACCTATGGTTTTATGAACTGGTTTCTCAATACCGATAAGAAGCTGATTCCCGGAGCACCGGCCACAGCATTTTATCACCTCGGCAACGGAAACAATGCCGTGTATGTCGACTTTGAAAACGACCTGGTGGTGGTAGTGCGGTGGGTAGATAAAGACGGAATGGTGGGCTTGTTTGAAAAGGTGGTGGCTGCGGTAGGGAAGTAGCCATCCTGATTTTACTTAGTCAGCCTATTTTCCTGATTGCAACCCGGTCTGCGTGCTGTTATGCATGGTAATTGAATATTGTAAACCAGCTATTTCACTCATTTATTGGTTTTTATTATTCAAATCTGGTTGTATAGCCCGTATGCCGATAATGACTCTGCTAAAACCGGGTAATAATTACTTTTGCCGAATAAGCCTTACTCATTTCTACCAAGTGATAAAATCCAAAGCAACTGGTTCTTGCTTTTCTGTCGCCTTTTAGTCAAACGAATGTCTGAACTCCAAAGGCGAAACATTTGTCTTGGTCTTGAAAAGCTTGCTGAATGATTGTGAATGTTCAAAGCCCAATTCGTAAGCAATTTCCGAAATGGATAGGTTTGTCGTTGATAATTTTTCTTTCGCTTTTTCTATGATTGCATTCTGAATGTATTGTTGTGTGGTTAGCCCAGTCAATGAACTTAACATATCACTCAAATAGCGTTGTGATAGTTTTAATTCTGTGCTGATATATTTCACGGATGGCAAACCGTTTTTCAGACTGTTTTCTTCTTCAAAATAGTTGTTTAGAAGTTTGTCCAAAGAAGTGATGGTGTCGTGATTGATGGCTTCCCTCGTAATAAATTGCCTGTTGTAAAAACGATTGCTGTAATTCAATAACAATTCTATCTGCGACACCAAAACATCCTGGCTGAAACTGTCAATATTGTTGTCTAATTCATTGGCTATTGTAGCAAATAAATTGGCTATAATTTCTTTTTCTTTTGCCGATAAAAATAAGGCTTCTGAAACATCGTAAGAGAAAAAGCCATATTGATTTATTGTACTTCCTAATGGATAATTTCTGATAAAATCAGGATGAAAATACAAAGCAATACCTTCGTAGCTTTCTACGTCTTCCGGTGGAAAAACAATTTGTTTTGGCTTCAGAAATGCCAATCCGCCTTCTTCAAAATCGTAATATCCCTGTCCGTATTTTATGTGTCCTGTGAATGTAGGCTTAAAGGAAATTTTGTAAAAATCAAGACTTACTTTTTGCCCTTTGGGAAACATTTCAATCGGAACATTATTGTAATCAACCAATGAAATCAACGGGTGCAATGGCGCAGGAAATCCCAATATCCGCACTAATTGCGATATACTTTTAATGTGATTGATGTTAGATTGTTGTTGCATTTTCGTTTACGAATTTAATCCATTTGTTTTGACGGACGAATAACAATGTCGCCAATTTCAACATCTTTTAGCTGGCTTTTGTTGAGCTGCTGTATTTGCCAACTAAACTAATTTGGCTATATCTTATACATTAATTTTAGCACAAGTGACTTTGCCATCTGTGCTAAAATTTTTTCAATAGGTTGCTGTAATTGTTCTGCTAGTCTTGTGCACACTTTATTACTGCGCACACTTTGTTTTTTATTATCTATCTATTTGTTTTTCTAAAACTTCAGGATAGCGATCGCCCACAAGTGTAATTCCATTTACTGTTGTGTTGATCTTTGCAAGTTCATCAGCTGTTAGTACAATATTTGTACTGCTAATGTTTTCCTCTAAACGATGCAATTTTGTAGTCCCGGGGATTGGAGCTATCCAGGGCTTTTGAGCTAAGAGCCAGGTCAATGCTAATTGTCCGGTCGTAACATTTTTTTGTTTAGCAATTTTAGAAAGTGCGTCCACTAGAACCAGATTGGCTTTTATGTTCTCTTCGCTGAAACGAGGAATGACATTTCTGCGGTCGACATCCGCTAATTTTGAATTGATTGTGCCTGTGAGGAAGCCTTTGCCCAAAGGACTGAACGGAACGAAACCAATTCCTAACTCTTCTAAAGTTGGTATGATTTCATTTTCTGGCTCACGCCAAAACAACGAGTATTCACTTTGTAATGCCGATACAGGTTGAATGAAATGTGCTTTTCGAATAGTTGTAACACTTGCTTCAGATAAACCGAAGTATTTTACTTTGCCCTCCTGTATTAGGTCTTTTACTGTACCTGCAACATCTTCTATCGGAACATTGGGGTCAACTCTGTGCTGATAAAGCAGATCAATGTAATCTGTTTTTAATCTTTTTAAAGATGCTTCGGTTACTGCTCTGATCGTTTCGGGTCTGCTGTCTAAACCTGTTGTTGGTCTAGCATCTTTACAACCAAATTTTGTAGCGATCACTACATCTTTTCTATAAGGCTGTAATCCTTCGCCAACAAGTTCTTCATTGGTGTAAGGTCCGTAGGCTTCTGCGGTATCAAAAAATGTGATACCTCTTTCAACTGCACTTTGTAGTAGAGTTATCGCTTCTTTTTTATCAAGACCTTTGCCGTCCAAAAAGTTTAAACCCATACAGCCAAAGCCCAACGCGGAAACTTCTAATCCGCTATTTCCTAATTTTCTTTTTTGCATAATTCCTTTTTTAATTGTTTCTAAAACTGAATAAATTTCAAGTACAAAATTCCTGATTGTCGTTCTATAAAAAGTAGTTGAATTGGTAATTGTTGTAGTCCAATTTTCAAACGTTTATTAAACATTATAAATTAATCCGCTACCTTTATCTAACGATTTGATGGCTGTCAGATCATCGGCAGACAACTCAAAGTCAAATACATTGAAATTTTCATTCATCCTTTTCACATTTGCCGATTTCGGAATAACCACGACCTCTTTTTGGATTAACCATCATAGAACCACTTGGGCGATACTCTTGTTATATTTGCTTGAGCGCGCTTTTAAAAGTTCATTATTAAAAAGATTGTTTTTACCCTGGGCAAAGGGTGCCCAAGACTCCAGCTGGATACCCTGAGATTTCAAAGCTTTCTGCATTTCTGTTTTTTGGGAAAATGGATGGGTCTCCACCTGATTGACTGCAGGTATCACACTATGCCGCTTAAGTAAATCCTGGATCTGATCCATATTGAAATTACTTACACCGATAGCCCTTACTTTACCCTCCTTGTATAATTCTTCCATTGCTGCCCAAGAAGAATGTACATCTCCCTGCGGAAGATGAATCAAGTATAAATCAATATAGTCAAGACCTAATTTTTTTAGTGATGCCTCAAAGGCACGCTTTGTTTTTTCATACCCTATATGCGCTGGCAAAAATTTTGTGGTCACAAAGATCTCTTCCCGTTTGATATTACTTTTTTTAATCGATCTGCCCACGGAATCCTCATTGTTGTATGCAGCAGCTGTGTCGATAAGTCTGTAACCGATATTTAAAGCATTTAGCACAGACTGCTCACACTCAAAACCGTCTCGCAGCAAGTACGTGCCAAAACCAAGCAGCGGCATCTTTACGCCATTGTTTAATATTACATTTTCCATTTTTGCACGGACTTAAATGTCAAGTGCAAAATTCTTAATAGTCGTCCGATAAAATGTATCCGAATTGGTATTCGTTGTAGTCAAAAAGGATATGTCAATTAGTGGGGGTGGTGGGCGGGAAGATTGGAAGAAGCCCGAACGGAAAAGAAAGAATTTCATCCGACTAGGTGTATCGATCAATCAGGCCTATGCATGGAGCAGAACACGGATGGGTGGATGGACAGTGGCACAAAGTCCAATCATGATCACCACCATCACACTGGAACGGTTACTGAAAAGAGGATACGAACCGTTGCTCTCTTACTATGAAAAGATTTCCCCTCAACTCAATGAACCGCTGTATACGAGACCCGTCCCGATAGCTATCGGGACAGTGATGTGAGAGGCGCAACTCATCGCCTACAAGTGGTGAGGCTGCCTACTCGATTGGCAGTTCGTGCGTTTACTCGAAATGTCTTTTGAACCAGTCCAACTTTCTCTCAGTCGTTTGCATCTCATTTTCATAAATTCCTGTATAACGAATTTTCACAACTATGTCACCAAGAGTTTTTCGTAAACTGTCCCTGAATCTATCAAGTTGATTCATTGAGTCCTTTGTCGGAGAGTCAATTGATTCAAAGTCAATTCCAATAAGTACAATTCCCTCTCCAACGGCTACAACTCTTTCTTTAACCTGTTTTACGTAGTCATTCCACGTCAGACCGTCTGGCATTTCTAAGTCGATAAAGTCAATTAAATTGTCTTTTGTTTCTCCTTTTAAATTTGTTACACTTAATTCTTTTAAAATCATTGGCCCAATTCCAACGTTCCTAATGTCAACTGTGATTTGGTTTTCATAATCGTTAAGAATAATCTGTCCCAAGGGTTTTACAGATTTTTCGTTATGTGTTCTTTGAATCTTTAGTGTTCTGACTGAAATTATTATTGAAACAACAGATACAACTAATGCACAAACAGCTATAACTGTTTCAGAGTCGATATTGGTAAAGTAGCACATCATTATAAATCTTTATAGGGATAACAAATTACTACTTCCGGGTTCTCGATTCTGCTGTAGTTCAAATGTCCAGTTAGATAATTCTCAATCTGTTCAACTGTCGGAGTGTTGTCGGCATCATTAAAATTGCAATTGGGGAAAGCATCTTGATGTCCCCGCGCCCAATCTTTTGGAGTTGTTGCACTTATTACTCCACCGTTATTAAATAATATGAAGTGTTTCTTATTCTGTCGCTTAGTCTTGGTTGTTTTCTTTTTCATAGTCGAGTATTTTGTTCTTTGCAGAAATTGTCCTAACGCATGACCGCCAACTAACGAATATATGCCATTAGTGGCATATACCAGTATATATCTGGAAAAACAGTACACAATACTGCCTGTTTTGGGCGGTATTGTGCCACTCAATAATATACACCGGTACATACATATCGCTCGCTATATATACCAATGAAAAAAGGTGTACAACACCAACCAAATTGTCGGTATTGTACACCTCATGTTAACTATCAGCGATCAGTATTTGATAAGCAGACCCTTACTTTTCCTTGCCTTGTTGTGTTCCCATTGCCATTGTAAAACAATCACTATCCCAAGTTTTAAATTTGCAATGGGGTCGCCAACAAGCACTCTTCCCATTCCGAATGTATGTTGGCGACCCAATCGCCATTGAATAGTATTTTTCTTTATTCATTATTTGCCACACGATTGGAACACCAACATATAGGTGGGAGTGTGAGAGGCACACCTCATCGCTTACAAGCTGTGAGGCTGCCTACTCGATTGTAAGGCGTTTTTCACTACTATCCCTTCTATGGCTTTATTTAATATTTTACTACCAAATTGATCACCTGCCTGGTAATAGATAATGATGTCGTAAAAGGTATTTTCCTTAATTAATGACAAATTCCCAAATTCGTATTTGTTATTGTCCTTCAGAAATGTACCGTCAATTCTGTTATACTTTGAATTGCTTTTTTCTGAAGCATTAAAATTAACGTCACTCAACTCTAAGGCAGTACTCAAATTTTTAAAACTTAGCTCACTGAAATCCTTGATTGATACCTCAACAGGCTGATCAAGTGTTATTGCGCGTAACAGAATCGTAAGGTGCCTAGATTCATAACCGTATACTTCAATATTTCCTTTGTCTGTTTTCTCCCGTGCGAGATTTACAGGGAACGTTGACTTCAGTTTTTTTTGTCCAAAATCGCATTCTATCCACGAAGTATTAAAGAGTTCTTCGGTTGTTTTTGCTTTCATGCTTTTTACAAGAAGGTTGAAACCGAAAACAAGTATTCCGAAGATTATTAGGTTTCTTACGACTTTCTTTAGATTAATTTCATTATTCATAACAGTAATTAAAATGCCTTACAACGTTTAGCGGCTGTTTCTTCCACCAATGTTTCATTTTTAAATTCAACCTTCAATGGTGCTCCCTTGTCCGAGCATCTACTTGTTTCTAAAGAACAAATTGAAGTTGTCTATCAACCGCGCGAAGAGTGGTATTCGCAAACCCGTACACTTTAAACTACTGGGCTATCAATTTGTGTCCACGTATCAGAAAGGCGACAAGGGAAAATACCAGCTGGTAGCCAGCAATAAGAGCTGGAAAGCCTTAAAGCGAAGCCTCAAATCCATCACTAAGAAAACTGCACCACATACTTTTGATGAGCGCATCGCCAAGCTCAAAGAAATTCAGCGAGGGTGGCTCAACTACTTCCGTATGGCAAGTATGCAAGCCAAGCTCAAAGAACTCGATGGATGGTTACGTAACAGACTAAGGTATTGCATCTGGGAAGATTGGAAGAAGCCAGAAAGGAAAAGAAAGAATCTTATCCGACTGGGTATATCCAACAATCAGGCCTATGCATGGAGCAGAACACGGATGGGTGGATGGACAGTGGCACAAAGTCCAATCATGATCACCACCATCACACTGGAACGGTTACTGAAAAGAGGATACGAACCGTTGCTCTCTTACTATGAAAAGATTTCCCCTCAACTCAATGAACCGCTGTATACGAGACCCGTCCCGATAGCTATCGGGACAGTGGTGTGAGAGCCTCTCCCTGCTAGCTCATGCTAGTGGGGCGGGCTACTCGATTGTGCGCTACCGCATTTAATCGTCACTTTCAATTTCAACTTTAGTCCTAGTCCACTTTCCGCCAATAAGATCTCTTTTAGCTTCTTCACCGTATTCAAGGTCAAATACTTCATTAAGTGTTTTATCACGTAAAATCAATTGCTCTAATGCGACAATGATTGCGTCTTCTAGCAATTGGTCGCCCGTTAGAAATTGCCAATCTCCGTCCTCGTCATGAACAACATGAGTAATGGGCTTTTTCAATTCTAACCATTGTCTTGTCGTGAATGTCGTCAAGTTCTTTGGTTCCCTGAATTTAAAGTCTGCATTTCTGTCAAGGAGAGGTTGTTTGTATATAAACTCTTCTTCAAAGTTTTCTTCCCATGGAAATTTGTCATTTCGGTCTGTCCAAACGAGTTGTAATGCACGAAATTTTCGTTCTTATAATGCTCTAGTGCAACTCCAAAATAATTTTCAATATTCCGTTCGTCAACTTTTAAAAATGCTGCTCTGCTGTCTTTAAAGATGTCGGTGTAATTCTCATTAATCTTTAGCGTCAATCCTTGCTTGATTATTTCGGCAACGTCATTAATTATTGCATGTCCTAAATCATTTCGCAATCCAAAACAAATAATTTCTGGATGCTTACATGTCTCCCATAGTCCAATACTGTACGCAAAAGATGGGGAGTAGCCTGTCGAGTTAACCATAATGACTTGAAGTCCAAATTTTTCAATATTCAATTTGGTCTTGTCGAGTAACTCGTTTTTATCAACACATTTATGTTCTTTGTCAGTCATTGTCCAAATGCGGTTGCGCACAACTAGCGAATATATGCCATTAGTGGCATATACCCAGTATGTATAAAACATGGCTGGGGAGCAGTGCAACTTTGTAGTTTCTGTTTCTTAATTTCGTTCGGGTACGTGGGACAGGACACTGCTTCGAAAACCCAGCCAAGTTTCATACATAAACGTTGGCAGTAATAGGGCCCGGACAATTTGGTCATCTAACGGGTGACATTCTACTAACAAAGATTTCCCGCGTGGACAAGTGAACGGCTTCGAGACAACTTGGACTTTTAAAAAACTAAAACGTGGGACAGTCAAAAAGTAAAAACGGCCGACCCTTCCCATTTTTAAGAAGAGTCGTCCTCCGAAAGTCCCCGCACATTTGGCACATGCCATAGCCGCACAATCCCACCGCGACACCAAAGCTATTGCAAGAGCCAAATTTCCGCTCCAAATCAAGTAATTTTGTATATTTTTGAGGCTATCTATACGAATAGCAACTTGTATAGTGACATAGAAAAGTAATAAGATGAGCAAAATAAGAATAAAGAATTTTGGCCCCATTAAAGAAGGTTATCAAGAGGATGGTGGTTGGCTTGATGTAAAGAAGGTTACAGTTTTTACGGGAAACCAGGGTTCTGGGAAAAGCACAGTGGCAAAGTTGATCTCAACCTTTACATGGATTGAGAAGGCATTGGTTAGAGGCGATTATAATAAAAAATGGTTTGAACGGAAAAACAAGCTAAAAAACCAATATCTAAATTATCACCGTTTAGAGAATTATTTCAAAATCAACGGGATTGATCATTCAGAAATTCAATACCAAGGGGATGCTTTTACAATTGATTATGAAAACGGATCATTGTTCATAGAGGAAACAACAAACAAGGCGTACCCCTTGCCACAAATCATGTATGTCCCTGCAGAGAGGAATTTTATTGCCTATGTAAAAACACCAAAGGAATTAAAACTTTCATCAGCCTCTTTAAAGGAATTTTTAACTGAGTTCGATAATGCTAAAAACGATATGAAGGGATTAGTTAAACTTCCTATCAACAATATTGATCTTGAGTATGACAAATTAAACGACACCTTAAACCTGAAGGGCGAGGGTTATAAAGTTAAGTTGACAGAAGGCTCAAGCGGTTTCCAATCGCTTGTTCCGTTGTATCTAGTTTCGAGTTTTTTAGCCAACTCTGTAAAAAAACAAAGCGAGGCTAATAAAGAACCTATGAGTAGTGAAGAAATGCAACGATTTAAAAAAGGTGTAGAGGACATTTGGAGCAATGATAATTTAACTGATGAACAAAAAAGAATTGCGTTGTCAGTATTATCAGCAAAATTCAATAAAACCTCATTTATCAACATTGTAGAGGAGCCGGAACAAAATCTATTTCCTACTTCACAGCAAAAAATGCTAAATAGTCTTTTGGAGTTTAACAACATGAATAAGGAGAATAAGTTGATAATGACAACTCACAGTCCTTATTTGATAAATTACCTGACACTAGCTGTTAAAGCAAATGCACTTAAAGACAAAATACAAACAGATAGTTTGAGAAGTAAATTACAAGAGATAGTGCCTTTGAATTCTACTGTAAAAGCTGACGACTTGGTGATTTATGAATTAGATGAAAAAGAAGGTTCAATCAAAAAGCTTGAAGCGTACAATGGTTTACCCTCTGATGAAAATGAATTAAACGAAAGGCTTGGAGAAAGTAACGAGCTATTCGCACAACTTTTAGAAATTCAGCAGAGTTTATGAGCATTGATTTTAATGTTGCAAAATGCCAAACGCGTTCTGATAAAAAAATCTTTGGGCTTTGCGATGATCCATCACCTGCAAAAAATCCAGCCTACATCGATGAACTTAATGGAGGCAAATGGATTGCAGTTGTGAAGAATGAAGATAGATACTCCGTAACCTTTACGGCCATTGACAACTGTATTGAAATCAAACGTGCAGATGACACAATGGATAAACGTTGTGATGGGGTATTGACATACGACTCGACCGTAATTTTTGTGGAACTGAAAGAGAGAGGAGCCCTAGGTAGTGCATGGGTAAAAGATGCTGAAAAACAATTAAGAACAAGTATTTCTTACTTTGAAGACACAGATGGAGCGGAAGACTACACAAGTAAGAAAGCATATATCGCCAATAGCGAACATCCTAAGTTCAAGGAAAGCCAATCAAGAAGAATGGATCAGTTTTTAACGGATACTGGTTATGTGCTTCGTATCGTGAATAGAATTATTCTACAATAAGTCGCACACACTTTGGTAGGCCGCTCGAGCGACCCGCATCCAAAGCCAACCAAAGAGTGTGCTCAGTGTAGTGTAAGTGGAAAAAGTTGTCAATGAAAAATGTCCACCGCACGACTGAATGATAAAGAGAGGTGTAGCATTAACGGGTGACGAAAGACAAGGCTACTAATGAAGTGTGGAGAAGGGCCCTACTACTGCCAACAAAATATATCGGGAAAACAGGCGGGAGATAAAGATGGAATGGTCTGTTTGAAAAGGTGGTGGTGTAATACTGGCGCAGATGGGCTTCACCTCGTGCAGCGATAAGCTGATGACTTCTCCGTGGGCCGCCTTAATCACCACATCAAAAAACTGAAACCCGGACACGGCCAGCCAGAATTTACCGGCAGAGCACTGTACCCTTCATGGCAAACTGAGCCAGGTATGTAAAGAATACAACGCCAAAACGACCTAATGATAATTCCATAATTGAGGTATTGGTAGCCAGCCAACGGGTGTGACATCCTCGCTATTCAAAAAAATACATTATTTTTCTCCCTTCCTCCCTAAGCCTGCTCTAAGTCTTCCCTAAGTCTTGCCTAAGACTTTCTGTCAACCACACGTGTTGAAACATATTGGTCTGGTACTGCGTTACAGGTTCTTTTTTAAACAAGATGAGCGTGCAGCCCTGATGAGCTTTGGTGATAATATGATACGGAGGCACATATAGGTGACAACATCTGCCAGAGGTAATGGTCAATATGTCAAAAACACAAGTAAAGTTAACGTGGAACCAGTGTCAGATTTACCAAGTGATTTTTAATTCCTTGTTCTATTTTACCTTGTAGGCAAAACTTCCCGTTATAACTTTCTTAACCTGACAGGGGTTGTTATCAACAGGTGAGACACCAGCAAATGTAAATGTTCCGGTTACAAGGCCATCGGTTGCCGTTGTGTATTTGGTAAACCTCAGTTTGTTACTGCCATTAAAACGATTGTAGCAAGACGATGTAGCGGGAGTAACCAGGATTACATCCGAAGTTCCCGTTGACGGGTTCAACGACTCAATTTTTTCAAGATAGTTGCTCAGCGTTGCATAGTTTGTACCCATTGTTGTAGAATCGACCATGGCAACAAACGACCGTATGTCGTTATTGGCTTGAAATTTTGCGGAGTTGCCAGTGCCACTGCTCATGGTTACAGAAAGTGACAGATTTTTGTACGCCACACCATCCACTGTGAAATCCAATGTGCCGGTGGTGCTGATGATAGTCCAATCACTAAGATGATCTGCGCTAATCGTGAGCGTCTTCGCTATTTGATCCAGGGTAAAGTCTTGAATAACCTGCCACGGACCATTTGATTTTCTTGTGGCGATTTTTAAAAGTTCCGGATATGTTTTTTTTGCCGTAAGATCCTGGTCCACATAATGGAGCGTTAATGTTACAGGTTTCAAAAATTGCTGATCGGTGAGACTGTATATTTTTCCGATTCCATTCGATAGCTCATTCGTCAACTCCTTAACCTCGAAAGAAACATCTCCTCCCAATGCGCCAGCAGGAATTGTAGCCGAGAAATTTTTGTCCGAAGACTCCAGCGTACCGCCCAAAGAACCTATTCTTATTCCTGCAGACAGTGACGAAGCTTTTACCAGATATGAAAACGTGCCGGTGATCTTTTTTTGAGTCTGACATGCACTGTTGTCTGTTGGCGTTGTTCCAATAAGTGTAAAGGTTCCGGTTACTAAGTCTCCGGGAATCGTAGAATAGCTCGTGAAACGAAGGCGGTTAGCATCTCCGGTATAACACGTTTTGCGGTGAGGCTCAACCCAAAGCGTGGCCGATTGTTTCGTATGAATGGTATCGAGGTGAGCGCTATGTGTTTCGTAGCTGGTACCCATCAAGGTAGAGTCAATGGAGGCGATAAATGATAACGCACTATTACTGGCGACAAATTTTGCTGATTTTCCGCCTGTATTGTTATTCATCGTTACTGCAAGGCTCAGGTTTTTATAGGAAACTCCATCGACAGTGAAATCAAGTGTGCCTTCGGCAGACACAAGGACCCAATCGCTAAAATGATCTACCTGCGCAGTAAGGGCTTTTGTTGAGGTGTTTATGGTAAAATCTTTAACGACTTCCCAGGCATCGGTGGCCGATTTGCGGGTGAGCAATTGTAAGAGTGCCGAATATGTCTTTTTCGTGTTAAGATCTGCATCACTGTATGCAAGTGTCAACGTTACCGGTTTTAGAAACTCCTGATTGGTTAAGCTGTATATTTTTCCAATCCCGTTAGGTAAATCATTATTCAATTCAGTTACTTCAATGGTGACTGGCGAACTTACCGCGTTGGCAGGAATGGTAACGTTCATATTTTTATCTGAGGATGTGAATGATCCTCCTGACGGATTTATTGTCGTTTTAACCGTGCCGGCAGATACTGGTGGAATAGCCTCGGGATTATTTTCTTTGCAACTTGAGATGAAGAGAAACGTGAAGACAACTACCGGAAATAACTTGTTCATAATCATATAAAATAGTCATATAGATAATGAGTGCAAGTATACAAAAATTGTTCCTCAGGCCGATGTTGTCATCGCACCTGCAATCACTTTTGTAAGTTGCACGAAGACTAATTATAATCATGGTTATAAGTAGTCATTAGTACGCTAGTATAGGATGAGCGAGGATGAGTGGGGTTCATTACACATGATGAAGATCATCTGTAATAGTGATGAGGAAGAGAAGAATTCACGATGGCTACCCTGTGAGATAAATAGAGGTTAGCCAATTGACTAACCTCTTTACTTTTAAACTGAAGTAACTTAATAACTAAGCTTTATAAGCAGCCGCAAACTCTTTCGCAAAGTCTTCCAGTTTAGTAGGGCTTAATGCAGGTCTGTTCTTCAGCATATCTTCCTGCATGATTCCTGTTCGGGAAGCAGCTCCCATCTCTACATATAAGGAAGCATGGGTAGGAGGTACGCCTGCACCAAGTAACCCTTGTAGTTGTTGCTCATCGGTAAATACTACCCAGGATAGCGCTTTACCAATTGCTTTACCAAGTACCTCAGCTATTTCATTACCTGTACGTTCGTCACTTAAAATGTAGCGTACGCTATTGCCTTTGAAGGAAGGATTCAATAGTTCTTGCAGTGCTACGGCAGCAATGTCGCTGGTATGTACAAGGGGAATCTTATTTTCGCCATAGTTAGCCCCAAGAATACCCGCTTGCTTTACAAGACCAATCATGCTTAGCAGATTGTAATAGAAGAAAGAAGGGCGAAGGTGTTTTACATTCAGTCCTGCCATCTTATTGAGTTGCTGTTCGAAGTCATGGATACCGTTAACAGGGCCACAGCTATGACCAAGATGTGCACCAATGCTGCTTAAGTTAACCACATGAGTGATCTTATTACTTTGAAGTGCTTCCACATAGGCATTGCCTACTTCATTTTGTGCCGCTCTCCAGTCAGTCACTTGCCATAGCGGGGGGATCATGGTATAAATCACATCCACTCCTTCAAAAGCTTTCTTGAGGAAGGCAACATCGCTTACAGAACCTACCAGTGCTTTCGCGCCCAGCGCTTCAATCTGTTTTACTTTATCGGCACTGCTAGTGATAATAGAAACTTCTTTTCCTGCTTTGATCAGCCCTTCGGCAATGGGTTTACTGATGTGACCTATCGATCCGGTGATAACGTACTTTTTCATGTTGATTGTGTTAATGTTACTTGTTTGGCCATCCGTTTGAACTCTTTGTTCCCATTTGGCATTGCAAGACTAAGGAGGAAGTCTTTATTTTGTAAGTAGTTATTTAAAACGGATATAGTCAGATAAAAAAGACTATTGTTGATAATCAATAAGATATGGGAAAGATTGCATTGGAAGATTTAGTGAATTGCCCTGTTACCGCATCGCTGGAAGTGATCGGTGGCAAGTGGAAGATGCTCATTGTACACCTTGTCAACAACGATATCAACCGCTTTGGCAAGATGAGTATGATGCTCAAAGATATCAGCAAACAGATGCTGACTACCCAGCTGCGCGACCTGGAAAGAGATGGGATTTTAGAACGCGTGATCTATCCGGAAATACCACCGCGGGTAGAATATTTTCTCACTCCAAAAGGCAGGGCACTTATGCCTGTATTGAATGCATTGAAAGACTGGGGGCTTGATCTTGTACGGGAAAATGCTGTTGCCGGAAATGTTTCAGTAGAAAACTGAAGTGCTGTCTATTTAATTTGACCGTGATTCGTTCAGTACTTCCAAACTGTTAGTCCATCAGAATCGTCTTTTTCCTTTGTTTGATAAAGTAGTGATTATTTGTTAGCAAGTTGCTCTTTTTGCCGAGTTAGGTGTTATCGCCATAGATGGCGGAAAAAATTGATTTAACCCCTGACGATTTTATTTCTCCGCATTTATGTCCAATTTCAATTACCCCATTTGTTATGAATATGTAACTTAATTATTCAATAACACTTAAACTTTAAAGAGATGGATGAGTTCGCATTGATCATGAGACACGAAGACGGTACGAAAGTAGCGTCACCGGAACAGATGCAGGCGTGGATGAAACAAACCATGGACTGGATTGGCGGCATTGCAGCGCAAAACAAATTTGTGAGCGGCACCGGGTTGCCCTTCGATGATGCCCGCGTAGTGAAATCGAATAAAGTAGTCACCAATGGCCCCTTTGGTGATATCAAGGAAACCATAGGCGGATTCATTATTGTGAAGGCCAGTTCAATCGATGAGGTGGTAGAGATGGCAAAGGGCTGCCCCGTTCTGCAGGGTGAAGGCAATACCATGGAAGTAAGAAAGATTGCCAAAGGAGATGGTGTTCATTAAAAACGACAAACGCCCCTGTGTTTTTGCAGGGGCGTTTGTATTCTATGGATCAGTCTGATATAATCCCTCATTTATTTCGCACCGAATTCAGGAAGATAACCGCTGTCCTTGTTAAGCGGTTGGGTATTGAATACATCGGCACTGCAGAAGATATCGCCAGCGAGACCTTTGCACTGGCACTGGAATCGTGGCCCTATAAAGGAATTCCTGAAAACCCCGTGGCATGGCTGTATACTGTTGCTAAAAATAAGGCGAAGAACTATCTGGATCGTGATCATCTTTTCGATACTAAGATTGCTGTTGAGCTGAAGCATTCTTCTACCATCCTTCAGGAAATGGAAATTGATTTATCGGAAAAGAATATTACCGATAGTCAGCTGCAGATGCTGTTTGCACTTTGTCATCCTTCCATTCCTGCCGAAGCACAGGTAGGATTATCGCTTCGTATCCTTTGCGGATTTGGTATCGATGAGATTGCCACTGCTTTTTTGACCAGCAAGGAAGTCATTAACAAGCGGCTGTTCCGTGCCAAAGAAAAACTGCGGCTTGAAAAAGTCTCCATTGAATTTCCCCCGGATGCGGAAGTGGATAAGCGATTGGAAAGCGTTCTCACCACCTTGTATTTACTTTTCAGCGAAGGCTATTACTCCGAAAGCAATGATATTGTACTACGTGAGGATCTTTGTCTGGAAGCAATGCGCCTTACTTACCTGCTCATCGAAAACGAGCCAACGAATCAGCCCAATGTAAATGCTTTGTTTTCGCTGATGTGTTTTCATTCTTCGCGGTTTGCCGCCAGAAAGAATAAGAATGGAGAGCTTGTTTTATACCACGATCAGGACGAAACACTCTGGAACGAAGAACTGATTCAGAAAGGCGTCTTTTATCTTCATGAGGCATCGTACGGAAACAGGTTGTCTAAGTATCACATTGAAGCGAGCATCGCTTACTGGCACACCATCAAAGCCGATACGAAAGAAAAGTGGGAGCATGTGCTGCGTCTTTATAATCAACTGCTGGTGATCGAATACTCACCCATTACCGCGCTCAACCGGACGTATGCCTTTTCAAAAGTAGCCGGAAAATCAGCTGCTATAGAAGAAGCGGTAAAACTTAACTTGACTGATAATCCCTTCTATTTTGCTCTATTAGGTGAATTGTATAGCGATATCGATAATCATAAAGCCAGGCAGCATTTTGAGAGGGCTTTTCTGTTGGCAAAGACAAAGGCCGATCAGCATGCGATTAGAAAGAAGATTGATAGTTTTGTGTTTTAAGTTTCAATGATCACTTATAGTGATAAGGGATTTTTAAAGAACCATTGATCTGTTATTTATGAAAAAGGAAATTTTACCGGCCGTCTCCGCCATCATCTTCAATGAAAACAGAGAGGTCTTGCTGCAAAGGAGAAAGGATACCAAAAAGTGGTGCGTTATCTCCGGTCATGTCGAATTCGGAGAATCAATAGAGGAAGCCATGATCCGTGAAGTAATGGAGGAGACCAATGTAAGGAGTGAGGTAGTCCGGTTGATTGGAGTATATTCTTCACCCGTTTATACAACCTACTATTATCCTGATCGCACAGTGCAATACGTTGTTACGTATTTTGAAGTGAGGCTGAAGGATTCCATTCAGCAGGGATTAACCAATAGCGAGAGTGAGGAGTTTGCTTACTTTCCTGCCGATCAGCTACCGCAGGAAACTGACCTGATGAACCCCAACTGGCTGGCCGATGCGCTGGATGCCAATGCAGGCGTATTTATCCGGTAATTGTTTTTTATGAAATAATAGTAGTTCTTTGTTTTAAATCGCATCGGGGTGCTGCTTAATTGTGGCTGAGATAATACCCGCGAACCTGATCTGGATAATACCAGCGAAGGGAATGCAAGCTACACGCTGGGTTTAATTAACAATAGCTATAGCCGCATCACCCTTCAGGTGCTATGCGGCTTTTTTATTTTATTAAATCGTAACAGCTATATGGCCTTTGAATTAATTACACCTGAATTACGAACCTGGCAAAACCGAAAGGAATGGTTCTTTAACCGCGAGCATACCGATACCTACGAGTTGTGGTATGAAGGCCGCTACAAGCGTGCAGAGATCTGGCAAAAGAAAGTTATTGGCGATCTGATCAAGCGCGATGAACGCGTAAAAACATTGCTTGAGTTCGGCTGTGGCACCACCCGCTTTACCCGCTGGTGGCACGAGATAGGTATTGAAGCCGCTGGTGGCGATCTCTCTCCCTTTATGCTGGCCCAAGGCAGGCAGCTCTTTGGCGGTGATCTTGTTCTTGCCGATTCGCACCACATGCCTTTTAAAGATCACACCTTCGATGCAGTAGCTTTCATTACCACATTCGAATATTACCGCGATCCGGTACAGGTAATTCGTGAAGCAGCCCGTGTAAGTAAGCATGGCATTGTGTTTGGCATGATGAACCGGAACTCGCCCAAGATTGCACGGAGGAGAATACAACAGTTTTTCGGAAAGAATCCCTTCTATGTAACGGCTACTTTTTATACGCCAGCTATGCTTACAGCGATTATTCATAAGGCATTGCCGGGAAGAGCATTCACGATCGAATGGAATTGTACCGGTTTGCCCAAATGGTTTCCCGTGCAGGAATGGAGAAAACCATACGGTGATTTTTTTGGTCTTCATGTAAAATTCAACGACTGATATGGAATTTCCTGTTACCGGCAAGATTCAAAATAGTTTCTTCAAGTCGCGCGTGTTTCCCTATTGTGGCAGGCCGCGCGAAGAGGTGATAATAGGACCACACTATGGTGTAGATGTCTCCATCGTTCACTTGCAGCAGGGCCTGGCAATGGCCATGACCAGCGATCCGCTTTCTTTGATTCCCACACTTGGTCTTCGTGAATCGGCATGGCTTTCTGTTCAACTGATGGCCAACGATATGGCTACCACTGGCTTTGCACCCATGTATGCGCAGTTTGTTTTGAATCTTCCTACCACGTTAAGCGCAGAAGATTTTGAACAGTACTGGAGATACATACACGAATACTGCGATCGGTTAGGTGTGGCTATTACAGGTGGTCATACGGGGCGCTTTGACGGATTACAATCTACTGTTTCCGGTGGGGGAACGATGATCACCATCGCGGCTGGTGAAGAGCTGATTACGAGCAAAGGTGCCCAGCCGGGCGATGTGGTGATCATGACCAAAGAATGCGCTTTACTATCAACGGCCATATTGGCACTCAGCTTTCCGCAGACAGTGAAGAAGGAATGTGGCGAAGAAATACATCGGCAGGCATGCGAACTGTTTTACAAAACCAGCGCGGTAGAAGCGGGGCTGATCGCAGGCGAGTTTGGCCGACATACCCGGGCAGTAACTGCGATGCACGATGTTACCGAAGGGGGTGTGATGGGCGCGCTCTATGAGCTGGCTTATGCTTCCGGCTGTGGAATGGAGATAGATGAAACAGCGATTCCGGTTGGAGAAGCACAGCAAAAAATCGGTGACTTGTTTCGTATTCACCCGATGCATTGTGTCGGTGCCGGTTCCATGATCATTACGGTGAAGGAAGATCAGTATCACTCCTTACTTATTCAATTAGAAGCAAAAAGCATAAAGGCAAGAGTAATAGGAAAAGTAATGAATACCGAGGCCGGTTTGGTAATCGATAATGGAGATCAGCAAAGGATACTTCACTCCCCCGAAGCGGATCCGTATTGGGATGCTTTTTTTCATGCATTCAACAGTGGCTGGAAATGATAACTATGGATGTAACACGCAGAGAGATAAGAGGAGGGCTTTACCTGGTAGTTGATCCGATGCCAGGATTAGAAACCGTATTGCCCATAGTAAAAGCCGCGCTGGAGGGTGGGGTGGATGTCATTCAGCTCTGGAATCACTGGAACACCGATGGCATTCGGGAAGAATTTATTTCTGCACTGTGCGAACTGGCGCATCAGTATCACGTGCCGGTGCTCATCAACGAAAACTGGCAATGGCTGCACACTTTTCCCCTCGATGGTATTCACTTTGATTCGATACCGCAAAACCTCGCTTACATCAAAGAGCAGATCAACCGCCCCGTGATAATAGGTATTACCTGCGGGAATGAACAGGAAACGATTCAATGGGCCATTGCGAACAAGCTCAGCTACCTTTCTTTTTGCTCCATGTTTCCTTCTTCTACGGCCAACAGCTGTGAGCTTGTTGCACCCGACCTGGTACGAAAAACCTGTGCCACAGCGGATATGCCGGTATATGTAGCAGGAGGGATAACCGGTGATACGATTCCTTCTTTGCTTACGCTTGGTATAAGCGGAGTAGCTATCGCATCGGGCATTATGAATGCGGACGATCCGCAGATGGCGGCAAATAAATTCAGTCAATTGCTTAAACCCACTACTAAAATAAAATGAGACTTTCTTTTCTGGATAAAATGGCATGTCCCTTTGATAAGCTGGACCTGTCGATAAAGATCTTTAAGCAGGAGCAGGATGAGATTACCGAAGGCATCTTAACCTGTGCGCATTGCCAGCGCTATTATCCTATCGTGCATGGCATACCAATCATGTCGCCCGATGAATACAGAGAGATCAAGCTGGAGCTGCCTCTTCTGGAAAAATGGGGAGAGCGGCTGATGGTGGAAGAGGGAAAGATGGTGCTGAGGCTGGCGGAATAATTAAGGCAGTGATGTTATGGATCGTGGTCAGCATCTGCTTACTGATGTATGTCCTTGAACATCATGCACTGAACTTCAGCAGCGACCGTATGATAATACCGGGCTTCAGCCTGGTAGGTGATAATAGGCTGACCGAGAACTATTATCTCAGAATATTTTTTATACGAAATTGACCCAATAACGAAGAATTGCTTTCATCTTTTTTCGTATTCTCGGTCAGCCTGACAACACCTGCCAGAGGCAAAATCAATTCGATTATCAGTTGTGCTGGCATTACATTTTCCCCGTAAGGGATGGTAATACTAATTAGATGGATATGATGGATGACAATGGTTATATAGTGGGCTTGGGTGCATCTGCTGGTGGACTGGATTCACTTAAATTATTTTTTAAGAATCTTCCGCAACAGCTGAACGCCAGTTATGTTGTGGTTACTCATCTTCCTGTAAATTATCAAACCCGGTTAGATATAGTTCTTGCCGGTTTCACCTCATTGCCTGTAACCTTGCTGAAGGAAGCAATTACCCCGCAACTCAATCATGTGTATGTACTACCCGGCCAATTTAAGGTGTACATGAAGCAAGGGCGATTGGTTGTACTAGAACGAGGTCTTGAGCCGGTGAACAGAACGATAGACGAATTCTTCTTCTCCCTCGCAACAGCGAAAAAAGAGAAGGCCATTGGAATTATCTTTTCCGGATCGGGTGGAGATGGCGCAAAAGGGATCAATGAAATACATCATAACGGAGGTATTGTATTTGTTCAGGATCCGGAGAGCTCTGCCTACAGATCAATGCCAGATAAAGCAATTGGTATTGATCATCCGGATAAAATACTAAAACCAGATGAGATGGGAAAGAAACTTTTAAATCTCCTCCATCAACAGGTATAACTGCATTTGGAATCAAAACATTTTATTAATAAAAATGAAAGTAATGATTCAAGAATGTCTATTCAACTTTTTGATCAGTATTTAATTCTATCAGACATTAAGTGAAAATGGTGAGAGTGAATTATGTGGAAACTGCGCAACAAAAAGAGTGCAGGCTAATCGCAGTTCTTCTCCGGAAAAAAAAGTCTTATTGATAAATGTTCACGAAGTAATCATACAGGCATGACATTTTAAGCAATAGAAGAAAAACAATTAAAACTATGGAAAAGAAGACCGCAAAGAAGAATACATCTGCTAAAATATATTCGAAAGAAGAGAATAATTCTCTTTTGCTTGATTTTTTTACCAATGAAATTAAAGATATCTATTGGGCAGAAAATCATCTTTTAAAAGCACTTCCCAAAATGCAGAAGGCTGCTACTTCTGCCGAACTGCAGGAGGCGTTTGCCACCCATACGGAACAAACTCGGGAACACGTAACACGCCTGGAAAGAGTATTCGAGCTGTTGGAACAAAAAGCGCAGGGAAAGAAGTGTGAAGCAATGGAAGGATTAGTGGAAGAAGGCGAATCCATTATAGAAGATACCGATCAGGGTACAGCCACCCGTGATGTAGGCCTCATCTTTGCCGCTCAGAAAATTGAACATTATGAGATTGCCACCTATGGAAGCCTGACTCAGTTAGCAAAAACACTTGGCTTTGATGAGATGAAAGAAATCCTTGGTCAGACACTGGGTGAAGAAAAAGATACGGATTTAATTCTTACCGACATTGCGGAGAACAATATTAATTATGAAGCCACAACTGAAACTGAAGAAGTTTAAGATTCTTCGATTTAATAAACAATAGAAAGTATGATAAGACATTTAAATAATTTACCCGCAACGATGGTGGGCTTCGTAGCCACGGATGAGGTAACAAAGGAAGACTTTGAAGCTGTGGTGCTTCCCGCTGTTCAGGAATTAGTGGATCGGACCGGTGTTCTCAATTATCTGCTGGTATTGAATACGGAGATTAAAAATTTTACCCTTGGTGCACGGATGAAGGATGCATTATTGGGTATCTCACATATCAGCAAATGGAATCGCGTTGCCATCGTTTCGGAGTCGGAAGGTATAAAAACATTTACCGATCTGTTCAGCAAAGTAGTTCCTGGCGAGTTCAGAGGATATGACTCTTCTGAACTGCAGGAGGCTATTAACTGGGTGAGTGGTGCAGAAGAAATAGCTCCAAAATCGATTGCTGTAGAAGGCCATATCAAATAAACTATCTATTTCTGTTTATAAGAGATGGATATGCTTCCGATGATAGAATCGTTCATGAGGATATAATCAAACAAAACAGATGCGAATATGAAGAAGTTGTGTTAGCTACGATAGTTGGAACAAATTATAATTTGATTGGATAAAGAAAGAAAAGATTTATGATAGCACGAGATGGTGAGAATGTAAGCTTGTGGCAAAATATCCATGGTTATGTACCTGTCCCCTCTTCTGTTAATGCCGGAGAATATGATGTAGCAATTATAGGTGGTGGCATTACGGGAATTACAACGGCATGGTTACTACAAAAAGAAGGTAAAAAGTGTATAGTACTGGAAGGGAAATCGCTTTGCTATGGAACGACAGGTGGTACCACAGCGCACCTGAATACATTGCTGGACACACCTTATACAACGATCATAAAAAAATTCGGGGAAGACAATGCGCGCCTTGTCGCTCAGTCAGCAGCCGAAGCCATCTCTTTTATTAAGTCAAATGTAGAAGAGCTCTCCATCGACTGTGGCTTTGAAGAAGTATCAGCTTTTCTTTTTTCGCAGGATGAAACGCAAAGTAAAGAGTTAGACGATATTTATGAAGCATGCCAAAAAGCAGGATTAGAAGTGTCATTCACTTCTGCTAACCCTGTTCCTATTCCGTTCGATAAAATAATGGAAGTAAAGGGGCAGGCTAAATTCCATCCGACACGGTATGTACAGGCACTTGCCAGCGATTTTGAAAATGCAGGTGGTGTTATTCTTCACGGATGCCGTATTACACGGATAGCAGAAGGTGAGAATTATGTGGAACTGGAATCCGAATATGAAATCGGGTTGTATCGTGCACAATCTGTAATCTATGCTACTCATATCCCTCCGGGAGTTAATTTACTTCACCTGAAGTGTGCCCCCTGGCGCAGCTATGCTATGGCCGTAAAGCTCAAGGATAGTCAATACCCGGAAGGATTAATATATGATATGTATGATCCATATCATTACTACCGTACCCAGGTAGTAGATGGTCAGCCCTATCTCATTGCAGGAGGGGAGGATCATAAAACAGGTCATGAAGAAAATACGGAACTCTCCTTTCGAAGTCTTGAAAGTCACATCCGTAAGCATTTTGATGTGGGTTCCATTGATTATAAATGGTCTTCACAATATTTTGAGCCGGTTGATGGACTTCCTTACATCGGTCATCTTCCCGGTTTTAACAAGCGGGTATATGTAGCTACCGGTTATTCCGGCAATGGAATGATCTTTAGTACCGTAGCCGCACATATTCTCACTGATGACATTCTGGGACGGGAAAGCTTGTATAAAGATTTATATTCTGCAGAACGTATAAAGCCCGTGGCTGCCTTTGCGGATTTTGTAAAAAACAATGCAGATGTGGTAAGGCAGTTTGTTGGAAAATGGTTCTCAACAGAAGAGCTGGAGGAATTGGTAGAATTATCCCCTGGAGAAGGAAAGGTAGTAAGGTATAAAGATGAAGTGATTGCCTTATCAAAAGATTCTTCTGGAAACCTGCATGCCGTAAGCCCAACCTGTACACACATGAAATGCAGCGTGACCTGGAATGAATCGGAACAATCGTGGGATTGCCCCTGTCATGGGGCCCGCTACTCACCAGATGGAAAAGTATTGACTGGTCCGGCAAGTAAAGATCTCGAGCCCGTTGAACTACTAAAAAGTGTTGAGAATAATCAATTAAGGTAATGGTACTATGGCCGGAATGAATCTTTATAGATATAAAGATAAATGGGATCACGTCAACACAACTGTGAAGTAGAATACTATTTGATCCGGTTGATCCGGCCCGCGGGCATCATTTCTTGATCACACTCAGTTTTCCATCTACTTCAAACCAGATTTTAGTTACATCCGAAAGTGTTTCAATGCCGGTTTCGTGCAAAGCCCTGATTATATCATCTTCTTTGATGGAATATCTTCTGAGTTTCCCCTGTTTTAGCATCCCGTTTTCATAAAGACATACCGGTTCACCCTCTGTTATCTTTTTGATAATAGGAAAGCAGGAGAGGTAAGAGATCAACCGGTGACAAAGCGCCAGCGTCAGGGCGGCAAGCAAGGTTTCAAAGAAGGGATAGTGGCCCGTAATGGTTCTGCTCAAGACACCCCCAATAGTTATACTCAATACAATATCAAAAGCGGATTTTGTTCCGAATGTTCTCATGCCCGTAACCCGAATCAGGAGCATCGCATAGAGAAAAACAATTATGCTTCTTACTACCATGTGATTCCATCGCAAGTCATCTAAATCCAAACCGAGTAAATCATTCATCGTATGTTATTTTTAAATATATAAGCAAGAAGAAAAAGTGATGCCATCTATGGGATAATCCAAAAAAACTCAGAACTTATTCGATTATCTTAATTGATCCTCCCTAAATATTTACCCCAATTTTCAGGATTCCTTGCCATGAGTGCTGGATGATCCTCGACTGCCATTCTTTAATCGAAACGAAAAGCTTTTTTGTGGCCTTGTTTTTGAAGTATATCTTTGAGATATTCTCATGAAAAAAATAGATAAGCTCATTCTTTCGTCCTTCCTGGGACCATTCTTACTTACTTTTTTTGTTGTTGTTTTTATTCTGCTCAACATCAACATGATCAAGTACTTTGATGACCTGATAGGCAAGGGGTTAGGTGGTACGTTGATTGCCAGTTTGCTATACTATTTTGCAGTATTTACTATTCCTACCGCGCTTCCCTTAGCTGTATTATTATCTTCGCTGATCACTTTTGGAAACCTGGGAGAGCATTTTGAACTGACGGCCATCAAGAGTCTTGGTATTTCCCTTACCCGCAGTCTTATTCCTATTTTTATTTTTATCCTTGGGTTGACAGGCCTTGCCTTTTATGCCAACAACTATTGGGTGCCCAAAGCGGCTCTCGAAGCGTATAGCCTGTTGTACGACATCAAACAAAAGAAGCCCGCTCTGGATCTGCGCGAAGGATCTTTCTATAATGGCATACCCGACATCAGTATCAAAATCAACAAGCGTCTTAAAGATGATAAGACAATTCTGGGGGTAATTATCTATGACCACCGTGGCCGCACCGGTAATAAAGATGTAACGGTTGCCGATTCCGGAAAGATGTACACCATCTTCAATGAGCAATACCTTAAGCTGGAGCTTTTTAAAGGCTATAACTACAGCGAGGGTAATTCCAATCAGGATATATCGGGGCAGCAGGGTACGGTAGATTCCCAGCGCAAGACAAAGTTTGATAAAACCCAGGTAGTCTTTGACCTTTCTTCTTTCGCCATGGGTAAAACGGATAAGAAATGGTTTCAGAATAATCGTATGATGCGAAACCTGAATGAGTTGCAGACGGATATGGATTCTCTTAACAGGGAATCAAGTACGGTTTACTTAAATGTGTACGAATCCCGCAAACAGCTATTCAGTTATTTCAAGGATTCGATTAAGCTACCCGAAAATCTGGTTGCTTTTAAACAGAAATCAGATTCGATAAAAAGAGCAAAACATGATCCCGCTTCTTATCCTAACAGTACTACAAATACTACAGTAAGTGCTGCGAAGCCGGTAGCACCTGAAGTACAGGAAAAAATCAGGAAGTTATCGGATAGCCTGTTTGTTCCTGCGGCTACCAGCGCAGAGATTAGTTCAGCCATTAGCTATGCCCGATTAATGAAGAGCCAGCTTACCAGTAACAATGTGAATCTGGATGACAGGGACATGGAATATAAAATCTTCCAGATTCAATGGCACAAAATCTGGTCGAGCTCTCTGGCTTGCATAGCTATGTTTTTAATCGGGGCTCCTTTGGGCGCAATTATTAAAAGAGGAGGTCTTGGGGTACCCGTCCTGGTTTCGATTATATTCTTCATCGTTTACTATGTAGTCACCCTGATGGGAGAGAAGTGGTCAAAACAAGGGGTAATGTCCGTTCCTGTAGGCGTATGGTCGGCCGATGCTATTCTCTTCCTGTTTGGACTCGTGTTTTTAAGGCAAGCCAGGGTAGATGCACGTCTCTTTGAGGCCGATTTTTACCATGTTCTTTGGGATAAATTCAAAACCTGGCTCGCTAAGAGCGGTTTACTCAAGCTAAAGAGTGCCTGATTTTTGGTTATTTCCACCTGACTTGTTAATTTTGCGGGATTAAAAAAGGAAAATAGAATCTTATAGCGATGCAATTAACTACAGTAAAAAAGCAAGAACTGTTTAGCAAACACGGTTTTTCAAAGTCAAAAACCGATACAGGGTCACCCGAATCACAAATCGCGTTGTTTACACACCGCATTAAACACATCACTGAGCATTTGAAGGTTCAGAAGAAGGATTATTCTACACAGCAAGGTCTTTTAAAGCTGGTAGGTCAGCGTAAAAAACTGCTTAATTACCTGATGAAAACAGACATTAAGCGTTATCGTTCAATTCTTGGAGAATTAGAACTTAGAAAATAAGACATCTCAACAAAATGAATAGGGAACTGATCAAAGGTTCCCTTTTCGTTTTTTATATATTCACGGAAAGCCCGTTCAGGTGCTGTCCTAAATCCTTTCATTATTTATGAATCCAACTATTATTTCAAAAAGCTGCAAACTTCCTGATGGCAGGGAGATTACAATAGAAACAGGAAAATTAGCCCGCCAGGCTGATGGAGCTGTTGTTCTTAAAATGGGTAATACCATGTTGCTTGCCACTGTGGTAGCAGCCGTACAACATAAAGAAGGTACTGATTTTTTACCCCTGTCGGTCGACTATCAGGAGAAGTTCGCTTCTACCGGAAAGATCCCCGGAGGATTTTTGAAGAGAGAAGGAAGATTGTCAGATTACGAGATATTGATCAGCCGTTTGGTAGATCGCGCCATTCGTCCTCTTTTTCCTGAAGATTATCACGCAGATACACAGGTAAACATTCAATTGATTTCGGGTGAACCTAACGGATTGCCTGATGCGCTGGCTGCATTTGCTGCCTCTGCTGCCTTGTCTGTTTCTGATATTCCATTTCAAGGACCGATTTCAGAAGTGCGTGTTGTGCGCGTTGATGGTCAGTATCTTATCAATCCTACCTTAGAGCAAAAAGAGAAGGCCGATATGGATCTTATCGTAGCCGCTTCCATTGATAACATTCTGATGGTGGAAGGTGAAGCCAAAGAAGTAAGTGAAGACGATATGCTCGAGGCATTGAAGATCGCTCATCAGGCCATCATCGAACAATGCAAGCTTCAAATCGAACTTACCAAACTGGTAGGCAAAACTGAAAAGAGAAAATACGAGCATGAAGTAAAGGATGAAAATCTGAGAACGGAATTGCACAGTTTGCTTTACAAAAAAGCATACGATGTTGCCCGCCAGTTGCTTACTAATAAGAAAAAACGTGGTGAGCTATTCAACCAGATCTTTGATGAATACATGGCTTCACTTCCTGAAGATACAACCATTACCAAAGACCTGGCAAAGAAGTATTACAAGGAAATTATGAAGAAGGCTTGTCGCGACCTGGTGTTAAACGAAGGATTGCGCCTGGATGGAAGAAAGACAACTGAAATTCGCCCTATCTGGAGCGAGATCAATTACCTTCCTTCTGCACACGGATCAGCTGTGTTTACACGTGGAGAAACTCAATCTTTAAGTACCGTTACGTTAGGTACCAAGCTGGATGAGCAAATGATTGACGGAGCGATGTACTCCGGCTTTAACAAGTTCATCTTGCATTATAATTTTCCTGGCTTCTCTACCGGTGAGGTGAAGCCTAATCGTGGCCCTGGCCGCAGAGAAGTAGGTCATGGAAATCTTGCCTACAGGGCATTAAAGCAGGTACTTCCTTCCGATACAGAAAATCCATACACAATCCGCATTGTATCTGATATTCTGGAGTCAAATGGTTCGTCTTCCATGGCAACTGTTTGTGCCGGTTCATTAGCGCTTATGGATGCAGGTATCTTAATTAAAGGAGCAGTGTCGGGTATTGCAATGGGGATGATCTCAGACAGCACTACGGGCAAATACGCCATCCTTTCGGATATTCTTGGTGACGAAGATCACCTGGGTGATATGGACTTCAAGGTAACAGGTACCGAAAAAGGAATTACCGCTTGCCAGATGGACTTGAAAGTGGACGGCCTTACCTATGAAGTATTGAAAGAGGCACTTGCTCAGGCAAACAAGGGACGTGCACATATTTTGAATGAGATGAAGAAGACCATCGCTCAGTCAAACACAGATCTTAAGCCGCATACACCCCGTGCTTACACCATCCTTATCGACAAAGATCAGATTGGTGCGGTTATCGGGCCAGGAGGAAAAGTGGTACAGGAAATCCAGAAGACCACCGGTGCTACGATCGTTATTGAAGAAAAAGATAATAAGGGTATTGTCAACATATTCGCAAACAACCAGCAGGTAATGGATGCTGCGGTAAGACGCGTGAAGAACATAGTAGCTATTCCTGAAGTAGGAGAGATCTATGACGGAAAGGTGAAATCCATTATGCCTTTTGGCGCATTCGTTGAATTCATGCCCGGCAAGGACGGTCTGCTTCATATCTCTGAAATCAAATGGGAGAGAATTGAGAACATGGATGGCGTTCTTGAAGTAGGCGAAGAAGTAAAGGTCAAATTGGTGGAGGTAGATAAAAAAACAGGTAAATTCCGTCTTTCACGCAAGGTATTGCTGCCACGCCCCCCTGCTGCCCCTAAAAAAGAAGAGGCACCAAGCGCATAAATTGAAGGAAAGAAGGATTTTGAAACTAAATTTTCATATTTGCGTGTTTAATTTCTAAGATGAACATTGACCTTTAAGAAAGCGAATGAGACAGCTAAAGATCAGTAAACAGATTACGAACCGCGAGAGCCAGTCGCTGGACAAATACCTCCAGGAGATCGGTAAGGTGGATCTGCTCACTCCCGATGAAGAAGTGGAGTTAGCTAAGCGCATCAAGGAAGGCGATCAGATTGCTTTAGAGAAGCTGACTAAAGCGAACTTGCGTTTTGTAGTATCTGTGGCCAAGCAATATCAAAATCAAGGGCTGTCGTTAGGAGATTTAATTAATGAAGGAAACCTGGGGTTGATCAAAGCCGCACAACGTTTTGATGAAACCCGCGGATTTAAATTTATTTCTTATGCAGTATGGTGGATTCGCCAATCCATTCTGCAGGCGCTGGCCGAGCAATCACGTATTGTTCGCTTGCCTTTGAACCGTGTAGGATCGCTGAATAAAATATCAAAGACATTTTCTGAACTGGAACAAAAGTACGAACGCGAACCATCTCCGGAAGAATTAGCCGAAGTGCTTGAAGTAACTACGGCCGAAGTCGTAGATACCATGAAGATCTCCGGTCGTCATGTATCCATGGATGCGCCTTTCGTACAGGGAGAAGAGAACAGCCTGCTGGATGTGTTGGAGAACGATAGTGAAGAAACTCCTGATCAGGGATTGATGACCGATTCTCTTCGCAGAGAAGTACAGCGGGCATTGTCAACGCTTACCCAGAGAGAGTCAGATGTGATCACCCTTTACTTTGGTCTGAATGGTGAACACGCGATGACGCTGGAAGAAATCGGTGAGAAGTTTAACCTTACCCGCGAGCGCGTTCGCCAGATCAAAGAGAAAGCGATTCGAAGACTTCGTCATACTTCCAGAAGCAAGGCCCTTAAACCTTACCTGGGTTAAAAATGTTTTAAATTCGATTAAAATAATAAGGTCTCTTATGGGAGACCTTTTTTATTACAAAGTTGTTATACGTAAATGTCAAACGAAAAAGTGAAAGTTTTAATCATTGGATCCGGTCCTGCCGGATATACAGCAGCCATCTACGCAGCCCGCGCGGGACTTAAACCTGTACTGTACACAGGGGGGCAGCCCGGAGGCCAGCTGACCACTACAAATGACGTGGAGAATTTCCCCGGGTACCCGGAGGGAATCAATGGAACCACAATGATGATGGATCTGCAAAAGCAGGCCGAGCGTTTTGGTACCTCTATCAATTTTGGACTGGCTACTGCAGTTGACTTTTCCAGCTATCCGCTGAAGGTTACCTTGGATGAGAAAAAAGTGATTGAGGCCGAATCAATTATTGTGGCGACAGGTGCCACAGCCAAATACTTAGGTCTTCCATCGGAAGAAAAATATTATAACAGAGGAGTATCTGCCTGTGCGGTATGCGATGGCTACTTCTATCGCGGAAAAGAAGTGGCTGTAGTGGGGGCGGGAGATTCTGCAGCAGAAGAAGCTACTTATCTGGCCAACCTGTGCACGAAAGTCCACTTATTTGTTCGAAGAAGCGAGATGCGTGCATCTAAAATCATGCAGCAGCGTGTTCTCAACACTTCTAACATTGAAGTGCACTGGAACACTGAAACCGAAGAAATTCTTGGAGACGATAATGGTGTGAATGCGGTACGCATTGTAAATGTTAAAACCGGAGAGAAAAGGGAGATTGCTTTACAGGGATTTTTTCTTGCTATAGGCCATCAGCCCAATACCGAAATCTTCAAAGGAAAGCTGGACATGGATGAAGCCGGCTATGTAATTGTACAGCCGGGAACAACCAGGACCAGTGTAGAAGGTGTGTTTGCTGTAGGAGATGTAGCGGATAAAACGTATCGTCAGGCCATTACCGCAGCAGGAACCGGATGTATGGGTGCTCTGGATGCGGAGAAATTCATCACCGCCAAGGAAATGGAACTCGTACACTAATCTGTTTTCAATGAAGCTTGATATTTTGGTATTGGCGGCTCATCCCGATGATACAGAGCTGGGGTGTGGTGGTACAGTGGCGCGCCAGGTTGCCTTGGGTAATAAAGTAGGCATTGCTGATTTTACCCGAGGTGAGTTAGGTACCCGTGGCACCGTAGAAACCCGCGATAGTGAAGCAGCAGCAGCCGGCAAAATTTTAGGCGTAGCTGTCCGTGAAAACCTGAATCTGAAGGATGGCTACTTCCAGAATACGAAAGAAAGCCAGCTCGTAGTAGCACAGGCAATCAGAAAATACAGACCGGAGATTATCCTTGCCAATGCCGTACATGACCGTCATCCCGATCATGGCAAAGGAGCCGACCTTGCCTACGATGCCTCCTTCCTGGCTGGTCTGGTTAAAGTGGAAACGTATGATGAGGAAGGTAAACTTCAGCAGCCATGGAGGCCCAGAGCAATGTATCATTATATACAAAGCCAGTTTATATTACCCGATTTTGTGGTGGATGTAACCGACTATTGGGATACAAAGATGGCTGCTATCCGTGCCTTCAAAACTCAATTTTATGATCCCAATAGCAGCGAACCGCAAACGTATATTTCAACTCCTACTTTTTTAAATCTGCTTGAAGCACGCGGCACCGAATTGGGTCATGGAATCGGTGCGAAATACGGAGAAGGATTTACGGTGCGGAGATTTCCGGGGATAAAAAACCTGTTCGATCTGATCTGATTCAATAAGGATAATTATGATTTGTTATGGAGCTAACCGGTTGATTGCCCATTCATTATCTACTTTGGTGTAAATCAACCGATCATGCAGGCGGCTCGATCTGCCTTGCCAGAATTCAATTTCGAAAGGCGAGATGGCAAAGCCTCCCCATTGCTTCGGGCGGGGTAATTTAGTCTGCCCCTCAAATCGTTTTTCTATTTCTGTCACACGCTCCTCAAGCAGTTGCCGGTCTTTAATGATGGTGCTTTGCGGTGAGGCCCAGGCACCTATCTGACTTGCCCGTGGCCGGCTTTGAAAATACGCGTCCGACAATTGTTCATCCACCCGCTGTGCAATGCCTTCAATGCGTACCTGGCGTTCCAGTTCTGGCCAGAAGAAATTAAGCGCACACTCCGGGTTGCTATCTAATTCTTTGCCTTTCTGACTTTGGTAGTTAGTATAAAATAAGAACTGATCTTCCTGAATGCCTTTCAGTAAAACAATTCGCGAAGTAGGTCTTCCTGTTTCAGAGATAGTAGCCAGGTTCATAGCGTTAGGCTCCGGCACTTTAGAGTCCATGGCTTCCTTAAACCACTTCTCAAACTGGACGATCGGATTCTTGTCGATGGAGGAAATATCCAAAGATGCTTTGGTGTAGTCTTTTCGTATGTCTGCCAGTTCTTTCATTTTATTTCTATGGAAGACTCCAACTGATTTTATTATCAGTTCGGCTGTCACTGCTGCAAGATACGGCAGATAGAGCTGAAGTTATAAGTCGCAGGTAACTATCTCAGACCTTTAGATTAGAATTAATCAATTTTATAGGGTAACGTTTCATCCGGGAAATGATTCTTTTAAAAGAATGTAAAGTCTTCATTTGCAACTCAAGTGAAGGTGTATTTTATTCACAATTAGATTCACAACGAAAAGGGATTCATTTTATACTTTCATTTACTCTTCGCCATGGAATTTTTTAAATACAAAAATGCATTGCAGCCGGGTAAGGGCAAGATGCTGGTATCAGAGCCCTACTTGTCTGATCCGAATTTCGGACGCACCATTATTTTGCTGTGTGAGCATAATGCAGAAGGGTCATTTGGATTTGTCTTAAATAAACCTTCTATGGCGCGCATAGCGGATGTGCTGGAAGATCTGAAAGAGATTGATGCACCCGTCTATATCGGTGGCCCGGTTCAGCAGGATACACTGCATTTTATCCATCAATGTGCTGACCTGGAAGGGGCTACTGAAATTAGTCCGGGGGTATATTGGGGAGGAAACTTCGAATCACTGCTGATCCATCTCGACCTTCAGAAAGTGAAGGTGGAAGATGTTAAATTTTTCCTGGGATATAGCGGGTGGTCAGCTGGCCAGCTGGAAGAAGAATTGAAAGTAGACTCCTGGATTGTTAGCGATAACGTAACGCAGGAACTTGTTTTTGAAACGGATCATCAGGAGATGTGGCAAAAGGCCTTGAAGATTATGGGTGGACGGTTCTCTGTTTATTCCAACTATCCTTCCGATCCGCGCGACAATTAAAGGCAAACCCTACGATCATTTTAGTATTTTTACCGTTATTTAGGAAGAATTAGTGCAGTGATGGAAAACGAAAAGGAAAACATAGTGGAGAACGAATTATTAAACAATCTTACTGCAACAAGCGATGTGGGAGAATCCTCACGTAAGCGGGGTGATTTGCATTCGGATACGGAATCTTCTGAAGGTCAGTTGGAAGAAGCACTTGAGGAAGAACGTAAGGCGATTGATTACTCTTCCTTTTCGAAAGAAGACTTCGTTCAGTTAGTGAAAGACCTGAGCAAAGAAACGGACTTCAAACACATAGATGAAGTTATCAAGGAAGCAAAACCCTTGTTTGACGAGATCAGATCCAAAGAAAGAGCTGCTGCATTGCAACGTTTTATGGCTGATGGCAGCAAGAAGGAAGATTTTGATTACAAACAGGATGAGTGGGATATCGCTTTCGATGCTACCGTCAAGCTGATCAAGGATAAAAAGTACCAGCACTTTAAAGCCATTGAAGATCAGAAAAATGACAACTTAAAAAAGAAGACAGAGCTGCTTGAAAAATTAAGATTGTTGGTTGACAGTGAAGATACTGAACGTGGTTTCCACGAATTTAAAGAACTACAAAAACAGTGGAAGAGTATCGGGGCTGTGCCTATGGCGCAGGCAAAAAGTCTTTGGGCCAATTACAATGCGCTCATCGATCTGTTTTATGATCACCGTAGTATTTACTTCGAACTAAAAGAACTGGATCGTAAAAAAAACCTCGAAGCAAAGCTGGAGTTATGTGTGCGTGCGGAAGCGCTTATTCAAAATGATAAGCTGAAAGATGCTGTGCGCGAGCTGAATGAGCTGCACAACGAATTCAAACACCTTGGCCCTGTTCCGCTGGAAGAAAAAGAAACAGTATGGCAGCGTTTCAAAGCGGCATCGGATGCTGTCTATGAAAAGAGAGATGCGTTTGTAGGACAGCTGCAGAAAGATTTTCAGGTCAACCTGGGTTTTAAAGAACAGATCATCGAAGAGATCCAGAAGTTCACAGATTTCAATTCCGACAGGATCAAAGAATGGAATCAGAAGACACAGGAAATACTGGAGATACAGAAAAAGTGGGAGGCAATAGGAGGTACCGCAAGGAATAAGTCGAAGGACATCAACAAGAAATTCTGGTCGGCATTCAAAACGTTTTTCAGTAACAAGAATAACTTCTTCAAGAAACTGGATGGTGAGCGCGAGCGCAATCTTAATCTTAAGAATGAGATCGTAAAGAAAGCACAGGAACTGAGAGAAAATCATGACTGGGAAAAAACGGCCAACATGATGAAGGATCTTCAGCTGCAATGGAAAGAAGTAGGACCGGTACCGGAGAAATACAGAGAGAAAGTATTTCAGGAGTTTAAAGAAGCCTGCGATCATTTCTTTAACCAGCGCAGAACTCAATTCGAGAAACAGGATATTGAACAGGAGGAAAACCTGAAACTCAAAGAAGCGATATCTGCAGATATTGAGAAAGCGGCAGAAGAGAAGAATGGTACGCTTGAGTCGCTTAACGCACTGAGCAATCGCTTCAATGAGATTGGCTTTGTGCCCAAGAAAGCAATGGCTTCCAGCAAGGCACGCTTCCAGGCAGCGGTAGACAAATACATTGCTTCTATGCCCGGAGTATCTGATGATGAAAAGGAGAGGGCTTCGCTGGAAATACAACTGGGAAGTCTCAGAGATGATCCGGATGCCGACCGTAAGCTTTACCAAAAGGAACAAACAATACGTAAGCGAATTCAAAAAACGGAGAACGATATTGCACTTTGGAACAACAATCTGGAATTCTTCGGAAGATCCAAGAATGCAGACAAGGTGAAAGAAGAGTTCAACGCTAAAATCAAAGAAGCATCGGATCAGTTGAAACAGTTAAAAAGTCAATTAAAATTACTGAAAACAGTTTAGTGATTGTTTGCAAATCACAAATCAACATCTATTTTTGCACCTCCAATTTAAGTATTGGCCAACGGAAAAAACGAAGGTTTCAACTTCTGGCCAAATAGCATAAAAGGAAATAAAGCAGGCCTCCTTAGCTCAGCTGGTAGAGCAACTGACTTGTAATCAGTAGGTCGCTGGTTCGATTCCGGCAGGGGGCTCAAATGTCAAAAGCCATCAAATTATATAATTTGATGGCTTTTTTAGTTTTAACTCTGCTGCGAATAGTAGCATTTCGGGTCAAAATCAATTTAATGCGGTTCAGATCTTCTATGGTTTTTATAGAATTTTTTACGTGATATCGTCAATTTGATCTTTTAACTGTGTGCATTTTCTACGGCATGGTTTCTATTTCCGAGAAGTCTTTTTAATCAATAGCGTAATCACCATCCTGATGTGAGCAACTGGGTTAATTGCTTTTAAATTTTTCAGTATTGACTAAATCCTCTTACATCTCACCGATGGAATTCACGAATTCGTTTAACTGATCTTAAAATATTTATTTTACAAAATTCACTTTTTTAATCTTGCCCTTTTCCACTTCATAGACGGCCACTCCATAAATAGTGTCTTTGCCTATTCTTACTTTTTCCTTGTCAATTACTCTATTATTGATCACCATTCGCTGCTCGATTTGACAATATAAGTTGGTCACATTCCTGAAAAAATTCTCATATTCCATTCTTAACTGCTGATGACCTTTGGCGATGAGCTTTCCCTCCGGGTCAATCAGTTCACACTCTTCCGAATAGGTATCAATAAACAAATCGATGTTACGGGCATTGTAAGCATTTAATTGCCGCTGAACAATGGCTTCCGGAGACTCAGACGCTAATGTATCGGCTTTTATCATTCCCCCGTTCTTTAAAACCCATTTGATAGAATTAAGATTGTCGATTGACTCCAATGGATTTTTATCCAGAATGAGTAAGTCAGCTGTTTTTCCTTTTTCAATCGATCCGAATTGATCTCCGATTCCAAAGCCTGTGGCTGCATTGATGGTTGATGATTTTATAATTTCTGCATTGGTGAGTCCAGTCGCTTGCATGGCTTCCAATTCCTGCAGATAAGAGGAAGCATGAAATGTTCCAATATTTCCGGCATCTGTTCCTGTGGCAATATTCACTCCCCTGCCTATAAGCTTCTTGAGATTGATCTTCGATATAGAATCATACCGGAAAAACAAGGCAGGCATTCCCTTTTTTCGAAATCGTTTTATGAAAGAAGGCAATGCAGTGCTGTCCATCCCTTCGATGTCGGTTAGACTTCCGTAAGCAAATGCATTGGCATATGCCAGATCCTGAGTGTGATGAGGCAGTTTACCGGTATAGACTTTTCCATAATTTAAACCGACAATCAATGTAGGTATGTAAGTCACTTTTTTTTCTTTCAGCGTTTTGATAAAATCATCGGGAATCACTTCATCGGCAATGCTGTGAACAAGAATGGTCGCACCGGCTTCAACGGCCAGTCGTGCTGTTTTTAATTCGGTAGCATGTACTGCAAGCTTTAAATTATTCTTCAAGCACAGGTCTGCAATGTATTTTACTATTGAAAAAGATTTTTCAGCGGGATAATCTTCTCCCGCGATATACCATACTTTAATAAAGTTCGGCTTAAATGGGAGCATCTTACTGAATAGCTGATCAACAGCTTCCTTTGAGGTTGTCTTCACGATGGGCGGATCATTCAACTCAAGCACTTTATTTTCTACCATCGAAAATAATGGACCTGTTACCAATACGTTGGGAGACAAAGTAATATTACTGATTGAATCGCGAATGGTGAAATTACTGAATGGCCCACCGGCATCGATTACAGTGGTTATCCCCAGGCGCAGATACCGTTTCAGGTAATCGCTTGTATTTTTGAATCCTTGCTCACGTTCTTTTTCATAAGAAATGCGATGAGTAAAATTAAGTTCATCTGGTCGTGTATACAGACTGCCCGATTGAAAGAAGTGAATATGTGAATCAATCAATCCGGGCATCAGGTATTTTCCCTTCCCATCGACTACCTTAGTCTCATTACCAAGCTTTACCTGTTCGTCTGGTCCTATCCACGAGATTTTTTTATTTGAGATAAGTACGCTGTATTTCGGAATTACCTTACTCTTGGTTACATCAATTATACTTATATTCCTGATCGCTATCTCCTGGCCGAATAAATTCAAAAAAGAGAAAAATAGAATTGCGTACGTTACTGTTTTTTTCATTCGTTCGTTGACTATAGAAATTTTCCATTTTTTAACATCTCAATCCAGCGTTGGTAACCTGAATCATTAAGGTGAAGACCATCCACTGCGTAGCGTGCGTCCAGTTTACCTTCCTTATCCGTAAATACTGAATATAAATCGACATACGTGTAACCGAAACTCTTCGCGTGTTGCATTAATTGACTGTTAACGTTCACCACATGGTCGTTTTTATTTACTGCATCCGGATATTCTTCTTTAGCGGCATCGTTGGTCGGTAATATGCTTTGCACGAAAACCTGCAAATGAGGTAAATTCATCTTCACTTTTCTGACCATGATCAGAATATTCTCAACAATTATTTCGTCCGGAATATTTTTAGAGATATCGTTAATACCAATCTTAATAAAAAGTTTAGCAGGCTTGCGGGCGATCACTTCATCCAGCCGGCCCAAAACACCAAACGTAATGTCTCCTGCTATTCCCCGGTTGATCACAGAAGAATCCTTCAGAAGCTTTCTCCAATTGCCAAACTGGGTAATACTATTTCCTAAAAAAATTATTTTATTCTCAACAACAGGCTCGCTTTTAAAAAGTGCCAGTCGTTTGGCATAATAGTCCTGAACGTAAGGAAGCGTATCGTACGTTCTTTTCTGCGCTTCGCTGACATATACTATGAGGCAGAAAATAACACTGATATAAAGTTCTTTTAATCTCATGCTATTTATTATTAACGATTGAGGAAATCTTACGGGGCCAGTATCCCCATATTATTCCAGCTAAACAAACGATGAGCGTGAAACTAAACTCCATGCCATCGGTACCACCACCCACTACAAACCAACCATGCTGGTAATGAACAAGTACAATCCCGACAAGGAAGATACCAATGTTGGCAATGCTTAAAGGCACGATGAAACGACCAAAAATCAACGCAAGGCTGCCAATGAACTGTGTGATGGTGATCAGCCAGGCGACTGCTATGCCAAACGGATATCCAATCGAGTCCAGGTATTCTCCAAAACCCGCCACACTTCCATTATATATCCGGTGAACCGGATGCACAATCATAATAAGGGCTACTGTTATTCTGATGATTTTCAAGCCTTCACCGGATTGGGCAGAAGTACTCTTCCATAACTTTTTAATCATAGGTGATTATACTTATATCACTGAAATTTATCCTCAAATGTAGTTTGCTACCAGGAAACGGTATGTGCAGAAATGCTCAATTTTAATTTATTGCCTTGAAAGAAAGGGGCGGCACTCTATATTTCCATTCTCATTGCTATTCCTGTCGGTTATTACCTTATGAATAACTGGCTCCAGAATTATGAATACCGAACTGAAATTTCCTGGTGGATAATTCTTGATAACAGGCATCGGTGCATTATTGATGATCACATTACTGACGGTGAGCTTCCTGGCGGTGAAAGCAGCGCTGATGAATCCGGTGAAAAGTTTGCGCTCCGAGTAAAGCGCATCGTTTGTTAATGATGACTAATCTACCAGTAACGGATATTGGTTAATAATCAAGATTTAGAATAGCGTGACTCTTCTGCCCCGTAAACAGGATATTATTTAGAAAAAGTATGTGTCTCATCATTCGCAGTAATTTTTGCAATTACTGCCTCTTGCCTCGTACCAACTGAAGCTTTTGTAAATGTAAACTGAGGGCAAAATCGCATTTCAATAAGCTGTGTTGCTCTTTGCAATCCTTCTTCTTTGTGAAGCTGCGCGGCAATCTGACGACAACGAAAACCAATTTGACCTTGGTTTATAAGCATGTTCAATTTTAGTGCCCATCCCTCTTCTGTTGATTTTTTCAGACTAACTGATTCTAATGAGCAATTATTAACGAAGGAAAGATCAGTCCAAAACTTTTGATCGGGTGTCCTATCATTTGTAAAATAGGATACAGAAGGTTTACCATGAAATAAGCATTCCATGGTCAGTCTGACATCAACCGGATAAATGACCGCGTCTACTATAGGAATCAGATCAGTTGGATCAAAATGGACTACCATAGAAGCTTCGCCAAGTAGGGGTTGGAATTCTTTCTCCACTTCAGGTTCTACGGCTACAAGGGAATAAAGCCCGAGGTCATTGCACACCTTAATCATCATCTTAAAAACTGACAGGTCCGGATTTGTTTTTGGCAAGACGATGAGAACCGTTTTCTTATCAGACAGGAGAAGAGGATTTAGATTTCCGGCCTTTTGGGTATCGTTGTTAATCCAAAGTCCTGTAAAATAACTATTGATAGGATAGTCCACAGGTTTTTTCAAAAGGTACTCGCTGACTCCATAAATCGATGAGATGGAATTGTCAGGGTTGTTAGAAAAAGTTAATCCAAGACTCTTTCTAAATCGTGAGGCTTCTTTTTCTGATTTTAGTACGCTATCCTTAGGAAAAATTCTTTGAGATAAGCGATTAAAAATTCTGGCAACTTTATTAAAATCAAGCTGGGTACCTGGTTTTACCGGATAGAGGTCAGGTGCTAAATTGATTTGCATTGCTTTGTGAACAAACAAATCAGCTAAAAAGCAAAAGGGAGAATGTCTGTCATACAGCACACAATCCACCCCTAATGATTCTTCATAAAAAGAGCGTAATATATCGTAAGTGATAAGATCATTCCCTTCGCCATCAAACGATTTGTTCTGGTCAGTGGCTATCGTTTTGATATAATGACCACGTTGCCCAAGCAATCTTTTCAATGAGGTAAACAATTCTCCATCCTTCCCATTATCGGCAGTGGAAAAAGCTATTTTTATCGGAGTTCCTTCACCTATCATGAGATTAACTATTTTAAGTGATTAAACAACAATTGAATCATTCCGGCTTGCTCCTTTGATTGACGCAAAAAACTTTCTTTACCTTCCTTGTTTAGCTCTTATCATCTTTCTATACGCAAACAGGCATTGTGAATTAATTTCCCGACTACTCTTGAAATTTCTTCGTCCATTTCATGGTACTGCAATTTCCCTATTTAAGTAAGAGGTGTAATGCTTCCAGGCGGCATTATACATAAATGGGAGTGAATCGGATTTAATGTAAAAAAGGAACCCAAGTAACCCATTTATTAATAGTTTATTTTCACCCCCTGCCTTATTAAAAGCCTCAGTGTCAGTCACAAATCCACCGAAATTTCTCCCTAAATAGGAGGTGTGATGTCTCCGGGTGGCATTATCTAAATCTGCTGATAGAAAACCCATCCCTCTATCAAATTAGGTCATACCTGTTGAATCTCCAACTCTTTGCCTCTGGATTAAAAGGGGGGATTCGTAATAGCATACATACTATTCCCATTGCCTTGCTCTAATTGCATCAACTACAAATCCTTGTCAAAAATCATTTTATACGGATGTTTAAAGAGAAATACAATGTCACAATTCCTGATGGACCGGAAGAAAAGAGACCATAGAGACGTAATCCGATCGGAATCGAATGCTACTTTGTCCCATGGGTTGCTCGTAACCCAACTGCCGATAAATACTTCTTTTCAGCTTGAATTTAGCCTTTTTCGAGCGTATTGGTCTAATGGAACGTTCAAGGGCTATCAAAATACTTTGGAACTGCTTTTGACGGACGACTGGCCTGACTTTGCGCACCTGAAGATCAGCACCGATGAGCCCGGTCATAAAGAGTACATCATTACGTCTTCCGAATTTGTGACAGGGCTATATTGAGCCATGATTACCTGATGCTATTGATCATTTCATCTATCGTTTTTTCGCTGATACTCAACACTAACATTCCACACCGATCAACTCGTTAAAGCTTCCCGAATGATTTTCAGGAACGACTTATTATTTGATTTTTTTATAATGATTGCCTCGCATTGATTGAACCTGGCGAAGGTTTTAATGGCCTCGCAAATCCGGGCGACCATTGGTTTGGTCAGTTTAAGTGGTTCGAAGTGAAGATTGTGAATGGTTAGTATACGTTGTTTTCGATCCGCTTTTGAATCCATACGGGCGACAAAAGTGTCACCGATTAATACCGGCAATGAAAAATAGCCATATTTCCGCTTGGCTTCGGGTACAAAGCATTCCACCTGGTAGTCGAAGTCAAAGAAGTCTCTTAACCGATGCCGGTATACATTAAGTACATCGAAAGGAGACAGAATAAATGCGTCACCAGATAAACTGATCTTCCTGTTTTTATATTCCGGAAGCATATAAAAAAGAGAACCCTTCATGTCCTTAATCTCTACTTTACAAATTTCACCTGCATCAACAAGTTTTTGAAACTCTGTCTTTATTGAATTTTTTACATATCGTGCACTGTATGCAATCTCTTTTAAAGAGGCTATACCAAGTGATTTTAACAAACGCCTGATCACATGCTTTGCGAATTCCTCTGCCGTGGGCATAGTGGTATCGATGTCTCCTGATATACTGTTCTCAGGCAGATCATATACTTTCTGAAAATCTTTTCTTCGTATCGTTATCAGCCTTCCGTCAAGATGTAGCCGCTCAAGTGCAAGCTTCGATGGACGCCAGTCCCACCAGCCTGAACTTTTTGTTACGCGATCATTTTCGAAATCCCGCGCCATAAGCGGTCCTTCCCGCGAAATCCTGTCGAGTACTTTCTTCATCAGGTTGATTTCTGCCTGGGTCACATTTTTTCGTCTCGACAAAAAGCTTTCTTTCACAGGCAGTGAGAAGCGGAAGTCGTGCATAGGAATGTATCCGGCAGCATACGTCCAGAACTCGAAGATCCTTCCATCAGCCTGGAGCTGGTCAAGCCACTCCGGTTTATAGTCCGGCACGCGTGATGCAATGGCATGATGATGCGCGCGCTCGACAACGTAGTTGGTATCGATCTGAACAAAACCAAGATGGTTGATGAGTTTGCAGACTGCCTCCTTACCTTTTCCGAACTGCGCGCGTTTTGATAACCCTGCCGCGTGAAGAATTATTCTTCGTGCCTGCGATTTGGTGAGGATAAGTGGGTTCATTGCTCTTTTCTAAAAAGACTAAAATTAAGGATAAGAATTAATTGGATCCAGCCTGACAAAATCAATTGTGATGCATAGTTGTACAAAAACATTCATCGCTTATGTAAAAACATTTTAGGGAATGCTTATGGATTCTAATAATCATTGCATGTCCTTCCGGGAAGTCGCAAAGTATTACTTCTGATAATTAAGCGGTTATAATAATGTGGTGAGCGAGCATTGATTTTATCTGGCTTTTAGAAGTATCTTGTGTCAGTAATGAATGGGGGTAAGATAGAAGATGTTCAAAAGGAGGAAGCAGCACTTCCAACCTCGCAGGTGATTGAGATCATCCGGGATCTTCGTAATCATCTGCTTAATGAATTTCTTAACGAAGAAAGAATCAATCATTTCTTTAAAGAATATTATCAGATTGCTCCCCTGAGTAAAGTTCGGATGGAGTTTTTGAAAAAGGATTTAAGAGAGCTTCAGAAATCATCGCTCAACCTTATTCACTACTCAGGGTTAATCCGTCAGATAAAAGAAACCAATTCTGCCCGCCTTACCTCAGGTATGGACGCGCTGTTTTACAATGAGCTGGAAGATGTGTTTAGAAAATATATCTTTTAATACCTGCACAGAGATTTCCTCAGAATTAAAATCCACTAAGATTCCTTTGACCGCACAAGCATGATCGTTGATGCCATGTCGTTTAAGTAAATGGTAGAGCACTTTGATCTTCGTGTTGAATTTAAATTTCAGCTCAATTATTTTGCAATTAATGTCTGACCTTTCATTTTCTTCGCCACGTATTGGCGGAATTCTGCCGGCTGAATAATCTTTACCTCATCCGGCAAACCAAGTACAAATCGTCCTATTCCTTCAAAGTTGCTCACCGGCCCATAGAATTGGTAATAACCTTCTTCCTTCTTTTCACAGTAGGGTAATGACAATGGATAATCTTCGCGCAGCAGCAGATAAGCTCGCATTTTCAGCTGCAGCGATATCCAGATCAGGGTGTCTCCCGTCATTCCGAAAATATCCGAAGCCTTCTTCTGATGCAGTGCTTCATATTGAAACCCTTTTTCTAATTCCACTACCTCCCCGATACGGTCAAGCTTGAATTGTTTGCATTTCTTGTCTGCGCTGTCCAATGCGATAACAGTTTGATAGTTATCACCGAATTCGATTGGCTCGATGAGCCGGTCTTTAATTGCACCGCTATTGGCTGAATGATAACTTTTCAGGATAAGCTGTCTTTTATGCCGCATGCCGTTACCGATTTGTTCGACCAGCTTTCCAAGCCGTGCCTTCACAATAAGACGAGGAACTTTATCGAGTTCCGAATTAAGCGATAGCTTTTTAAGCAACAGGCCTTTCATGGGATTGTTGTTTACTTCCGCCTGAATCAGCTGCTTGATTAGCTTCATCTCTTCCAAAGTGAACTCCGAATTCCCCGGCTCATCTTCCGAGGACAGAATGAAATAATTGTTGTCGAAGTCTTTTTCGATCAGCAGCTGTACTTCTTCCAGCAGATGGATATAACGATAGATGGTACGCTCGCTGGTATCGAAGCGCTCGGCCAGCCGTCTGATGGACCACCTGCCGCTTTTTAATACTGCAATGATCTGGAACAGACGTAGTAACCTTGCCTGGGGAATGATGGATTCGGGCTTTTTTGATTTTTTAATCGCCATAATTAAGAAACGAAAATAAGGAATTTGTATCCCAAATGCATTTTGACAGCAGTTGTCAATGAGAACCATTTTATTCGTTTTTAATTTAACGATTCACGATATGTCAACTGCTTCAGCCACCACCCTACAGATTAAATGCCCGCACTGCGGAAACCGATTTTCGCAGGAAGCAGCACTGGAACACGATGTGCGTCTGAGTCTTGAAAAGGAGTTTCAGAAAAAACTGGAGGAGAATGCCCGCACCGTGGAACAACGTACCCGGAAACTGGAAGAGGAGCGTTTTCAGTCGAGGATTAAAACGCTGGAATCCGATCGTCAGGAGAAGACTTCACGTCTGAAGGAGCTGGAAGAAAAATCGTTAGTCTATGATGAGCGCATGCAACTCTTACAGGAACGTGAAGAGCAGATTGATTTTGAACTGAGGAAGCGCTTGCTCGATAGAGAAAAATTACTGCGCGAAGAAGTGGAACGTACTGCTACACAGAAAGCACAGATTGATATGCAGGAAAAGAAGCAGGAACTGGAACGTGAAAGACAATCCATGAACCTGACTTTACGCCAGCGCGTACAGGAAGAAACAGAAAAGGCACGCGAAGAAGAGCAGATGAAGGCGGCTGAGCTTCAGAAGAGACTTGATGATCAGGTACGCCTCGTCAATGAGATGAAACGCAAGTCTGAACAGGGAAGCATGCAGATGCAGGGTGAAGTACAGGAGCTCGCTATCGAAGAATACCTGGCCAATACATTCGTACGGGATGAAATCGAAGAGGTATCGAAAGGGAAGCGGGGAGGAGATTGTATTCATCATGTGAAAGACAGCTTTGGAAATGCGTGCGGAAAGATTTTGTATGAAAGTAAACGCGCGAAAAACTTCAGTTCGGACTGGACAGCAAAGCTGAAAGAAGACATGCGTTTGACACAGGCGGATATAGCGGTGATCGTAACCGAAGTATATCCTTCGGGCATGGCGCGCTTTGGTCAATATGACGGAGTATGGGTGTGTACCTTCGCGGAGTTTAAAGCGCTGGCTGTTTTGTTTCGTGATTCCATGTGCCGGATAGGAGAGGTAAGAGCAGCGCAGGAGAACAAGGGAGATAAAATGCAGCTGCTATACAATTATCTTACCGGTACCGAATTTCGCCAGAAGATAGAAGCCATTGTAGAGGCTTTTCAGCAGATGCAGGAGGACCTGAACAAAGAGAAAGCACAGACCATGAGCCATTGGGCTAAGAGGGAAAAACAGATTTATAAAGTGATGGAAAGCACCGTCTCCCTGTATGGAGGAGTAAGAGGGATAGCAGGCACAGCCGTAAAAGAAATTGAAGCGCTGGAACCGGATGAGATGAAACTGTTGTGAACGGTATTGTTCGACCGCTGTCTTTATAAGGGAAATTGTTTTTTTAGAAGAAGTATGGCGGCAAACTTTGTGATCGCTTTTTGTGTTAGCTAAGCCAGTTCGTAGATCTTACTTAATTCCTGTTATGTCCGGTAAAAACATCAGCGCTATTCCTTATTCTATTTTAGATCTGGCCACCATTGCCCATAATCGTACCACTGCAGATGCCTTTCATGATAGTTTGAAAGTGGCTCAGCGGGCAGAAACCTTAGGCTACAAAAGGTACTGGCTTGCCGAACATCATAACAGTGTAAGTGTCGGCAGCGCGGCTACTTCGGTGCTGATTGGCTATATCGCGCAGGGCACTAAGTCGATCCGTGTCGGATCCGGAGGCATTATGCTTCCCAATCATTCGCCTTATATTATTGCAGAGCAGTTCGGTACATTGGCCACCTTGTACCCGGACCGGATTGATCTTGGATTAGGCCGAGCACCCGGTACCGATCAGCTCACTGCGCAGGCTATTGGCAGACAAAATTTCCGTGTTCAGGATTTTCCCAACGACATCGTTAAACTTCAAAACTATTTTTCAGAGGAAAACAGCACAGCAAAAGTACGCGCCATTCCCGGAGAAGGGTTAAACGTTCCGTTATGGATTTTGGGATCCAGCCTGGACAGCGCAAAGCTTGCCGCATCGATGGGTTTGCCCTATGCTTTTGCCAGCCATTTTTCTCCTTTCTATTTCATGCAAGCCATTGATCTGTACCGGAAGTCATTTAAGCCTTCCGCCCAGTTAAGCGCCCCTTACGTCATCGCATGCGTTAATGTGGTGGCTGCTGATTCCGATAAGGAAGCCTCTTATTTATTAACTTCGCTCCTTCAAATGTTCCTTGGAGTGGTTACAGGCAAAATGAAAACATTGCAGCCCCCTGTTTCAACTATGGATATGCTTTGGGACGAAGATCAGGAGAATGCTGTCCTTAGCATGTTAACCTATTCTTTTGTTGGAGGTACTGAAAAGATAAAATCAGAATTGCAGTCCTTCCTGCGCCAATCAGGAGTAAATGAAATTATGATCACTACTCATATTTATGATCCTGCAGCGCGGTTAAAGTCGTATGAGCTGTTTGCTTCCATCATGCAGGAGAATGAGCTTGTTCCTGTAGCATCACCGCATTGATTACCTGGCAGGTAGTGAAGAATTAAATTAAGAAGTACACGAATACCAACCGTTAAGTAATTTAAAAAATGGATAAGGAATCGATTAAACAGGAATTCATCAGGCGTGTCACCTCTTTACCTGAGCTCAACAGGCAAATTGATAAATCCGGTTTTGTAAAGATGCAGGCCATAGCCGAAAGCTTAAAAGGCACACCCGCTTTCGCGCAAAAACTGACTGCGATCTTAAATCAACTTCTGGAAGAGAAGGGAATTTTATTTTCTTCTGCGGAAGAGAAATCGGAATGGGTGAGTTATCTCAAATCAACCAATGCCGAGTTCATCAGGAAGTACATGAGTCAGTAAGATCGAAAGCGATAACTGCGCTAATCCACAGGCAATAATAATAGAAGGGTGAAAAGATAAATCCCTACATTTGATTTTACCACGCATACAGCAATGAAAATAATTTCCGTAGCGGATTTTTATAAAGATACGGCTGCCCTTGTCCCTTCAGAAATCAGCAGGGAAATCGGTCATTTTAATGTTTTTAATGTGGATGACCTGGTGGCGCGCATGAAAGTAAAACCTTTTATGCCCTACAACCGGAGAGCTTACTATAAAATAAGTTTGATCAGCGGACATAACCGGGCCGAATATGCGGATAAGGTCATCGAGATCGAAAAGAATGCACTGCTGTTTGCAACGCCTAAAGTGCCTTACCACTGGCTTCCCATGGACGCGGATCAATCCGGGCACTTCTGCATATTTACGGATGAGTTTCTATTACCGGCAAAGAGTGGTGTGGTGCTTGACGATCTTCCTATCTTCAGGGCAGGAGGGTACCCGGTATTTCAGATCTCTGATACCGATAGAGAAGAGATTGATTTCATTTTCAGGAAGATGCATAAGGAGCTGGCTTCCGGCTATGCGTATAAATATGATCTCTTGCGCAACTATGTTCTCGAACTGATTCATTTTGGCCAGAAGCTGGCACCGGCTTCGGTACTGCATACCACACACGATGCTTCCACGCGAATTTCGTCCTTGTTTATCGAGTTGCTGGAAAGACAGTTTCCCATCGAATCCCCGCATCAGAAAATCAATCTGCGCACAGCGAAAGACTATGCCGATCATCTTGCGGTGCATGTCAATCACCTCAATAAAGTGCTGAAGGAAAGCACCGGCAAAACCACTACTGCCATCATCAGCAATCGCATCATCCAGGAGGCAAAGATCCTGCTCAGGCAAACCGATTGGAATGTCTCCGAAATTGCCTACTGCCTTGGGTTTGATGAGATCGCTCACTTTTCCAATTTCTTTAAAAAACAAACGTCACTGACTCCGCTCTCATTCCGGGCTTAATCATCTATTTGATTTTTGCAAATAACAGATTGATGTTTGCAAATCGCTTTCACTTCATTCCATCACCTTTGTTCCATCAATTTTTGAATACAAAACGATGGAACTTAAAAACAACACCATTCTGATAACAGGTGGTACGAGCGGCTTCGGCCTTGAGTTTTCGAAGAGATTAATCCAACTGGGAAATACCGTAATCATTACCGGAAGAGATCAGGCAAAATTAGATCGCACTAAAGAAAGCCTGCCCGGTATTCACATCTTTCAAAGTGATGTGAGCCAACCGGAAGACATCAAAATACTTTTTGAACAAGTAATCCGTGCCTTCCCCGGCCTGAACATGTTAATAAACAATGCGGGTGAGATGCGGAAGATCAGCTTGCATGACACTTCTATTGATCTGTATAATATCACCCGTGAAGTGGAGATCAATCTAATGGGTCCTATCCGTATGGTACAGCAGTTTCTTCCTCACCTGAAGAAAAAGAAATCTGCGCTGATCCTGAATGTAACATCAGGACTCGCCCTGATTCCGTTTCCGATATCACCTGTTTACGGTGCTACAAAATCCGGACTTCGTTCCTATACGCAATCGCTTCGCGTTCAGTTAAAAGACACCTCGGTCAAAGTAGTTGAATTAATTGCTCCGGGTGCAAAAACTCCATTGAATGACAAGTTTGCCAGCATGGATGGATTTGATGACGGATTGCTGATGGACCCCGTGAAGTTGATTGATGTAGCAATCAACGGATTGATGAAAGATAAAACTGAAATTTATCCGGGCATGGCAGCAGTAATGAAAGTAATGGCTCGTCTTGCACCAAAGCTGATGTTAGCCCAAACGAGCAAGCCAGGAGCAAAGTTAATGACTCATACAAATCAATAACAATGAAGATCTTTAGCGGTGTACTTATCCTGATTTCGGCTTACCTGGGGTTTAGCCATGGCTGGGCCGGTATCATCATGAAACCGGAGGTAGCAGCGATGTCGGAAGGATTGGGTATAAGCAAATCATTTTTGCTGGCGTTCAGTGTTCTTTCCATTATCATGGCATGCATGATTCTGATACCACAGACTTTCTTTGCCGGCAACCTGATCAATGCGTTCATGATCCTGTTGATTATGGCTTTATCACTGAGGGTGGGCAATACGAAGATGGCTTTGATTGAAGTTCCGTTTCTTTTTTTGCCTTTGCTGATGATTTACCTGGGACATCCTTTAAAACGCTAAGGGTAATTCTGTCATCGATCACCGTTCACAATAAGCTTAAATTAGCTGGCTGAAAATCGTTATGTGTTATGCATTTTCTTTTCTAATTTTCCTCAAACACATGCTATGCGTAAACGATTATTTCAGTTATTACTCCTGATGGGCAGTTACTGCCTGTATGCGCAGGTAAAGAATGGCGATGAGTTTCCGGTGAGAGGATTTTGTATCGAAGCTCCGCGCCCTGCAGGAGTGGATGCCTTTATAAAATTTATCAAAGAAGAGCTGGCACCCCGATATGTGAACACCTTAGTGCTGCGTGTGGATTTCAATTACCAGTTTGAAAGTCATCCGGAACTGAGCGATGCCAATGCGCTCTCCAAAGAAGAGGTAAAAAAAATAGTGGCCGCCTGCAGGGCCGCTTCTATCCGGGTGATTCCACAAATTAACCTGTTGGGGCATCAGTCATGGGCGGAAACAACGTATAGCTTACTTCGCGTATATCCACAGTTTGATGAGACGCCCCATGTGAAGATGCCCGTAAAATACGAATGGCCCAATGCAGACGGATTGTATTGCAAAAGCTATTGTCCCCTTCATCCCGAAGTTCATCCGGTAGTGTTTGCCCTGGTCGATGAAGTGTGTGATGCCTTTGAAGCTACTGCTTTCCATGCCGGCATGGATGAAGTGTTTTACCTGGGCGATGATCAATGCCCCCGTTGCTCAGGTCGTGACAAAGCAGTGCTTTTTGCTGGAGAAGTAGAAACTATACGTGATCACCTGGCGCAGAAGAATCGTACGCTTTGGATCTGGGGCGATCGTCTCATCGATGGTAAGACGACCGGTTTAGGTATGTGGGAAGCCAGCTTCAACACCACTTATCGTGCAGCAGATCTTATTTCAAAAGATGTAGTGATCTGCGACTGGCATTACGAGCGACCTGATAAAACAGCCGTATATTTTGCTATGAAAGGCTTTAAGGTAATCACCTGCCCGTGGCGAAATCCGACTGTAGCATTAACCCAGGTGGAAGACATGTACACCTTTCGCAGAGCTGCCACACCGGAAATGAAAGACAATTACCAGGGTATGATGCAGACGGTATGGTCGGATGCCAACAGTTTCCTGGAGGGCTTCTACTATAGTAACCGGAAAGACAAAGAGCAGGGCGATACTACTCCCTGGCAATGTTTCCGATCCATGTACGTACGTATCAATGAAGGACACTGATTGGCTATAGCTGTAACTTGATTTTCATACGGTTGAGCAGGATCGCCATAGAAAGAATTAGCACCGAATAGATAGCCGACCAGATGACACCGGTTATTCCTTCATACAAAAAAGAAGGAAACTGGATGTGAAATACTTGCAACATCGCATAGATAAAAAAAGGAATGCAATAGATCAGTAAGGCATTCATTGCTGCGGGGCGAAAGAAATTAGTCCATGTACTGTATTTTTTCAAATCCACCGCGGCATAAAGCAGAAGAAAGATAATCGTACAGATAGCCGAACAGTACAGGCACCAGGAAGGTGTGGAGTGGATTTTAGAGATGCCGTAATAAGGACGGAGCCACCACGCGGCAATAACCAGTACCAGGGCAAAACCCAAAGCCTTTATATATCTTTGCTTCTGCGTTTGTTCTTTACCATTATCAAAGAGCAACAGGGAAAGAAGTATCCCGCAGAGAACAATAGCGGTATGTGCCGCATGCCCGGTCTGGCTAAACAGGAGTTGTAATCTGTTCGGTTGATCCGTCATCGATATTGAATTACCGGCACAGTAATAGGCGATACAGAATGCGGTCATCATAAACAAAGCGAGTTGATTTCCACGACTCAGCTGATAAAGCAGGCATGCGATCAGGTAAGCCCACCCGATCAAACCCAGTATGCCCCACCACTGTGGTGACAAATGCTGATCGCCATGAGCTCCGCCCCTGTAAATAAGGGCAAGAACAATCAAACCCATCACACCGATAACGCGTAATGCCATGGAAATTTCTTTTCTTTTAAAAGTATAAACGTTCCACACCAGGATCACCGATACATAAAAGAGTAATGACCAGGCGGCAATGGAAAGTGGCATATAATCTTCCCTGTAGCCTCCTTCCGCATTTACCATAAACACGCCCAGTACCAGCAAGCCGAGTGTTCTTATCAAAATATGTTTCTGCCGTTTTAAAAAAGTGTCTCCTTTGGCAAGCCTGTTCGCTAAAGCAAAAGGGACAGACATGCCTACAATAAAGAGGAAGGCAGGAAAAACGACATCCACAAAGGTCATCGCATCCGCATCGGCAGGCATGTGCTTCATCCATGCAGGCAATCCGCTTACACCGGCAAGCTCATTTACAAAGATCATTACCAGGATAGTAATGCCACGAAAAGTATCGATGGAAGCAATTCGTGTGGTGGTCAGGTTAATAGCCATACATAAAAAAACAAGCATTATTCTTTCGGATGACAAGATAGCTTTCCTGATCAGATCCCGATGTTTATTATCATTAAATTATTGTTCTGTTAAAAACCAGACAGGCGATTTTCAATTTTTGCGTGATGCTGGTTTGCAGCAGAGTTAGTATATTCCTGCCTGTTTGAGTATCGGGAAATGTATAGTATCAAAAAGACGACACGATTTCCATTTGGCATTTCAATCGTCCTGTTCTCATTTATTTCCTTATGGGGGAATGCACAAACCACAGCTATAGAGAAGTGGAAGGAAGCGCTGGCGTCTTCAAAAAGTGCGACTGAAAAAACAGATTATACCTTTCACCTGGCCGAAGCCATCTACAGTTATAACCTTGAAGAAGGTTTTACCTATGCAAAACAATCGTTGCAGCTGGCGAGAGAAACTGACTACAAAAAAGGTATGGCCCAGGCGCTGACAGCAATGGGAGACTATTATTTTTTCGGAGGTGATGTTGCTGCCTGCGCAAAACATTACCATGAGGCAGTGAGCGCTGCGAAGGGTCAGAAACTAAGGGACTACCCGGCAAAAACTTTTCTTCAGTTGAGCAGCCTTCACCGGACGATGGCCGGTTTTGACTCCGCTCACTATTACATTGAACGGGCTTCGGCAATTATTCCGGCAAGCAAGAACAGCGCTTTGCTCGCTTTGTTATGGAAAAACAGAGGGATGCTCGCCAATGCCACTACGCATAACGATGCAGCCATTGCTTTTTTAAACCGGGCCGCATCCATCAGCCGTACTGTCGATGATGACGTAAATCTTGCTGACACCTGGAGAGCAATTGGTAGCGTCTATAAAGACATGTCTTCGTACGATACTTCATTTTATTATTATGACCGGGCTGAAACGCTGGCCAGACGCATCAACGAGCCTGTCATACTCATGCTCCTCAGTCTGAACCGGGGAGAAACGAATTTCTCTATCGGAGCATTTGAGAAGGCCATTGAAAACTATACTACCGCGCTTAATCTGCTGAAGGATCATAGCTATAAATTGTATTATGGCATCGCCCTTTTTAAAATCGGAGAGGTCTATGAAAATGAAGGTGCCTATCATACCGCCTTCGAGTATTTTTATAATTCGCTAAAGGAGTATGAACGGATTGGCGCACGGCAGGAAATAGAGCGGGCGTACTCGCAGATCGGATGGTGCTATGCGTACCAGGAAAATTATGTGCAGGCCCAGGAGAATGCCCAACGTTCGCTTGATATTGCGCGCGCCATTCGCGATTCTTCCAGCATCGGGCAAAATCAAAATCTGCTGGGATACATTCTCTATAAAACAGAAAAGTACGAGTCTGCAAGAAGATCTTTTGACCAGGCCATTGCCATCCGCAGGAAGATAAAAGACTGGTATGGCTATTCTTTCTCCCTGCATAATTCTGCGCTCACCTATATTGAGCTGGATCAGAATCAAAAAGCGAAAGAACTGTTTCTGGAATCCATCGAAGTGGATCAGCGCATCGGAAAAAAAGTAGGGATACTTTTTACCAGCAATGCACTGGGGCGACACTATGCAAAGGAAAAGAATTTTGAACGCGCCATTTATTATCTCGGCCAGGCAAATACCCTGGCCATACAGATTCCTGTGCCCACGCAACTTCTAAGCAATTATGATAATTACATTTTTCTTTATGAAGCACAAAAGAAAAGTGACAAAGTGATCGAGTATTATAAACGCTATACGAAGCTGAAAGACAGCCTCAACAACGCGATCAATTCCACGCGGATAGCCAAAGCCGATGCGTTGTTTCAATTGCAAAAGAAAGCCAATGAGATTCAACTGATCAACGGGGAAAACGATCTTCATCAGGACCTGATCCGGATTCAGCAAAGAGAGATTGCTTTTCAGCGCTCGGTCATTCTGCTCACAGTGCTCGGCATCTTCATTCTTGGTGTGATTGTTATCCTGATCTACCGCTTGTTCCGCTCCAACAAGAGATCAAAAGAAATGCTGCGTATCCAGAATACTTCCATTCTCGAACAGCAGGAGAAAATCCAGGCACAATCGAAAGAGCTGAAAGCATCGAATGAAAAGCTCTCTTTGCTGAATGCTATTCTCAGCGACAAGCATGAGGAAATTGAAATGCAATCAGAGAAACTGAAAGTGGCGTATGAGGATCTGGAATACATCAATAACTCACTGGAGAAAAGGGTGGAAGACAGAACCAGCGAATTGAACCAAGCGTACCAGGAGCTCGAAACCTTTTTCTATCATACCTCGCACGATTTCAGGCGGCCCCTTACCACCTATCACGGACTGGTGGAAATAGGCAGAGCTACCGTAGCGGATGAGCAGGTGCTTCAGTTGTTTGATAAGGTAAAGGAGACCACTCAGGGGCTGGATAATATGCTACTGAAGTTACAGTCCATCGGCAATGTTAATTACCATGACGTGAAGCGCGACATTCATCTCCAGACGATGCTGCAAGCCGCTATCGATAAATTCAGTGAAGAGATCGAAAATAAAAGAATAACGCTTTCCATTCACTGCGCTGTGACAGCACTTCACTCCAATCCCTTTCTGCTTAATGTGGTAGCGGAAAATCTGCTGGAGAATGCCATCCAGTTTTGTAATTCCAGCGAGCCGCACCTGATTATTAAAACCAAACCGGCAGACGGTTGTGTTGAAATCATATTTGAAGATAACGGGCAGGGAATCGAAGACCGGCTGAAACCCAGAATTTTTGAAATGTACTTTCGTGCCAACGCGGCATCCAAAGGAAATGGATTAGGATTGTATATATCCAGGCGTGCGATTGAAAAAATGGGAGGCTCGCTTACCTTCACCAGTACATTACACCAGGGTTCCTGCTTCACGGCAAAAATCCCTTTGCATACTGTTTAACGTTTAGCGACTTCAACGGGAGCAGTTAATGCAAAAGCCTGTGTGTACCTAATTCCATATTGAATAGATATTCTTTCGGCCTGAGTATGTAGGGCCGACCAGGAATACCGGGAATGCCTGTAAAGAATTACCAGCAAGGTTGGGTTGGGAAACGACTTTTGTCTTCATCGCGGCAGGGTCAGAAATTCCGGCATCGGACACGAATAGCTAAGGCATAAAGACTAATCTCCAGTTTTTGCAACCGGTAGAACAGGCGTATTTTCATACTAAATGTTTTTCAAAGCACACGGAAAATACTATCATTGTGTACTTATTACGTAATGGTCGTTATAAAATCAATACCTATCCAAATGCTGAATCGTAAAACACTAAGTCGTGCGTTCGTCCTGGCCTTACTTGTGCCATTGTTACTGAGTACCTGGTCGTGCTCCAAAAAAGAAGATCCGCGTGTGCTGGTCTTTTCAAAAACTACAGTCTTTCGTCATGAGTCTATCGCTGCTGGCATTGAAGCCATACAGAAGTTGGGAGTGAAGTATCACTTTAGCGTAGACACCACAGAGAATGCCGCTCAGTTTTATGAAGAGAACCTGAAAAGATATCAGGCTGTTATCTTCCTCAATACCACAGGAAATGTATTGAATCCTGAACAGCAAAATGACTTTGAACGCTACATACAGGCCGGTGGCGGCTATGTTGGTATTCATGCTGCGGCTGATACCGAATACAGCTGGCCCTGGTATGGAAAGCTGGCGGGTGCTTACTTCAATGGCCATCCTAATGATCCTAATGTGAAGACGGCCGACTTTTATACCGTGGATAAAACACACATCGCTTCCGATTCATTGCCTGACCGCTGGAAGCGCACGGATGAGTTCTATAACTATAAAGACCTGGTGCCCGATATGAAGGTGCTGGTTGAAATTGATGAGAAGACCTATACCGGTGGTACCAATGGCGAACATCACCCTATGGCCTGGTATCATGATTTTGACGGAGGTCATTCCTTTTATACTGCCATGGGGCATACCAACGAAACCTTTGCTGATCCTATTTTCCTGCGTCACTTATGGGGAGGCATCAAATATGCTATGGGTGGAGATAAGCCTGGGGAGTTGAACTATACCAAGGTAAGCACCAAGCGTGTGCCGGAAGAAAATCGTTTTGCAAAAGTGGTATTGGATGAGAAACTGGATGAACCGGTGGAACTTGCTGTGCTGCCTGGCGATCGCGTGTTGTTCGTAGAACGTAAAGGTGCGGTGAAGATTTATGATCCGGCTGCTGGTAAAACAAAAGTGATTGCAACGATCCCGGTGAGTACAAAATATAAGTTTAAGGACGGCAGCCAGTCGGAAGCAGAAGATGGATTGCTCGGTGTAGCCCTTGATCCGAATTATGGAAAGAACAACTTCATCTATTTCTACTATTCGCCTGCCGGTGATGATCCCAAGAACATTCTGGCGCGTTATGAATTAAAAGGAGATGAGCTGATTGAGGCCTCGAAGAAGGTCGTGCTTGAAGTGGTTACACAGCGCGAGCAGTGCTGCCATACCGGAGGATCGATTGCCTTTGATGGTAAAGGCAACTTGTTTGTGTCTACCGGTGATAATACCAGCCCGCGCTCTACGGCCTATGCACCCATTGATGAACGTACAGGTCGCTCACCCTGGGATGCACAGAAAGGATCGGCCAATACCAATGATCTTCGCGGAAAGGTGTTGCGTATTCACGTGGAAGCAGATGGCACTTACACTATTCCGGAAGGAAACTTATTCCCGAAAGGAACAGAAAAAACACGACCTGAGATCTATGCCATGGGTACACGAAATCCCTATCGCATAGCGGTAGATAAAAAGACAAACTTCTTATACTGGGGCGATGTAGGTGCCGATGCCGGAAAGGATTCGGTAGGCAAAGGGCCAGCTGCTTTTGATGAAGTGAACCAGGCAAGAAAAGCCGGCTTCTTCGGATGGCCTTACTTCACTGGTGATAACCAGGCTTACAATGACTACGATTATGCAAAGAAGAAGTCCGGTGAGTTGTACAATGCCGATAAGCCATTGAACTATTCACCTAATAATACCGGCTTGAATGAATTACCTCCTGCACAAAAGGCATTTATCTGGTATCCGTATAATGAATCGAAAGAGTTTCCTTTAGTTGGTAAAGGAGGGAGAACGGCTATGGCAGGTCCTGTTTTCTACAGCGAGGATTTCAAGGGTGCACCGCGAGGCTTTCCTGATTATTACGATGGCAAGCTCTTTATCTATGAATGGATGCGCGGATGGATCATGGCCGTAACCATGGATAAGGAAGGCAACTATGTTTCGATGGAACAGTTTATGCCCAGTTATAAATTCAGTAATCCCATGGATATGGAATTCAGCCCCAGCGGAGATTTGTATTTGCTGGAATATGGCACAGCCTGGTTCCAGGGAAATGAAGATGCGCGTTTAGTGAAAATTGAATACACGGGTGGCAATCGTAAACCTCATGTGCAGGTAGCTGCAGATAGATTGAAAGGTGCAGTGCCAATGAACGTACAGCTATCATCGAAAGGGACTAAAGATTATGACCGTGATGCGATTAAGTATGAATGGAACATTACTGCGCCTGATGGGAAGGCACTGGCTTCTTTGAAAGAAGCAGATCCTGTTTATACGTTCGATCAACCCGGAGTATATAAAGCAGCGCTTACCGTAACGGACGCAAAAGGGGAGAAGGCAACCAGTTTCCTTGAAGTACTTGCCGGTAATGATCCTCCCGAGCTTTCTTTTGATATTACGCGTGGCAACCAGACGTTCTTTTTCCCGAATCAGTCGTTCGATTATGAAGTGAAAGTAAGTGATAAGGAAGATGGCAGTCTTGCCGATGGAAAACTTTCTTCTGATGAAGTAGCACTAAGTATCGACTACCTGAAAGAAGGATATGATAAAGTAGCGATTTCACAGGGGCATTTGTCAGCCGATGCATCGGCTCAATTTGCCACCGGTAAAAAGCTGATGGCCGAAAGTGATTGCAAGTCGTGTCACATCATCGATAAAAAATCGATTGGGCCAATGTATACCGCTGTAGCGCAGAAATATAAAGATGATCCTAAAGCGGTGGATTATTTAGTGAACAAGATCATCACCGGTGGCGGTGGTGTATGGGGTGAAGTAATGATGGCTGCCCATCCGCAATTATCCAAGCCGGATGTAACCGAGATTGTAAAGTATATCTTAAGTCTTGCCAATACCGAGGTCAGGAAATCACTTCCGGTAAAGGGAACATACACGGTTACTATCCCGAAAGGAACACCTGACCAGGGTGTATTGATTCTGCGTGCTGCCTATACCGATAAGGGGGCCAATGGATTGCCTGCTGCTTCGTCCGAAAAACTGATGGTGTTGCGCAGTGCCAGTGTTCCTGCCGGTGCTGCCGACATCTTTGAGGGTGTACAGCGGTTCAAAGCTCCGGGTCTTCCTTTCGAACTGGTGATTGGTTCGGGCAACAATTCGTATATCGGATATAAACAAATTGATCTTACCGGTATCGAGCAGGTGGGCATGGTACTGATGGCACCAGCCATGATGCTGAATGCCGCTGGCGGAACGCTGGAAGTACATATCGATTCACCAACCGGACCACTAATCGGACAAACTCCGCTTATTGTTCCTTCCAAAGGCGACCCTATGAAATCACCACCTACAATTACAGGAGCTAAACTGCTGCCAACAAGTGGAATGCACAACGTGTATTATGTTTTCAAGAATGATAAATCAGCTCCGGGGCAGTCGCTGTTTATCTTATTGAATATTCAGTATATCTATAATGCCAAAGCAGCTCCGAGTACAGCTTCGGTGAAATAAAGATAAAACGTTGATGACCCATGGTTTCGGCCGTGGGTCATTTTTTTTTTAATGATCATGTACTGATCCTTTACTTACTTGCAATCCAATACCGGCCATGTTCCGCATTCTTTCCTTTTGTTTCTTTCTCGTTTCTACGCTTTCCGTCTGGGGTCAGACTACGTATTCGCTATCAGGTAAAATCATTTCGGCTGCCATCCGGAAAAATTTCTAAGAGAGTTGTATCTTCCGGAGATGAAAAACAGAATGCGTACTTTGTCTATAGTCGTATGTTTAATTCTGGCTGGTCTTACTTCCTGTAAAGACGACAAAGATGACCCCGCATTTACTTCTGCCGAAGGGAAGTGGACCTACACCACCCCGGACAGCAAAATTAAAATCGACTTCGAGATCACAAAGAACTCATCGGGAGTGGTTAACCAGATCAATGGTGTCACACTGAATGTAGATGGGACTGCGGTGGTGCCCGTAACCATTACTGATGGAGTAAATCTTCCTGCTATTACTTCCATGCGTTTTAGCGCCAACGATGCAAAGCTGGTATATCCCTATGCCATTACATTTACACAGGCTACGGTAAGTGCCGATTTCACAACCATAGCCGTAGCCAGTGCAGAATATACCTTTCCTTGGGGGACTACCCAAAATCTTTCTTCCATCACGATCAAAAGACCTTAAGGATTATCTATATTTAATCAACCTCCCGTCTGCCCCGGCAGCATGTTATGATTAAATACCTGTTTCTCCTTTGCCTTTTTATCCAGGCTGATGATGTTCCCCTTAAGCCAGCCGATGAATTTGAAATCAAGCTGGATTACAAATTTAAAAACCGCAATGCTATTTCGGATAACAATTACAAAGTAGATTTTGAAGAGACCATAGCTGAACGCGAGCGGAAAAGCAGTAATAGTTTGCTTCCCTACCTTATGTTGAATATAAAGCTGTTGAAATTGTCGGATCAGGAAACGAGGGTCAAAGCGGAAGCAGTAGGAGGTAAGATATTGGTCAGCAGGAAAGTGTCGGAAGGAGAACTGATTAAGATGGACTTGGGCTTTACGGATGATTTAAAAGATCGCATTAATCCGCACGAATATAATCTGTATCTCTTATCCCCGGATAAAAAAGAAACCACCCGTATTCATTTACTGGTGAAGGAAGACGGAACATTCCTCGTGAATGATAAAGTAAAGGGTAAGTTCTGATACTCGAATGCCTATATCTCTACTGACTTTATAGGTTAACAACTACTTAACATCTCTCTTGTCAATTTACTATTTGGTGTTTGTTTAACTTTCTACCTTGCCGGAAATATCAGGCATGAGGTTTATCTCTTTCGTTTTTGTTCTTATCACTCTATCAGGTTTCGCCCAGCATCAGCAGCCCGATGCTTCCCGGATTAAACTTCAGCTTAAGAAACTTAATTACCTGGGTTCGGTCTTATATGTAGCCGCTCACCCGGATGATGAGAACACGCGTGCGATTGCGTATCTCGCCAATGAACGCCTCGCTGCTACTGCTTACCTCTCGATGACACGCGGTGATGGAGGCCAGAATCTGATTGGCCCCGAGTTTCGTGATTTACTTGGATTGATCCGAACTCAGGAATTAATGGCGGCCAGAAAGATCGATGGAGGGCAGCAGTTTTTTACACGCGCCAATGATTTCGGCTTTTCTAAAACAGCGAAGGAAACTTTCGAGATCTGGAACAAGCAGGAAATACTTTCGGATGTAATCCGTGTATATCGTGAGTTTAAACCCGATGTGATTCTTACCCGCTTTCCACCGGATGAACGTGCCGGCCATGGACATCATACGGCTTCGGCCGTATTGGCGCAGGAAGCTTTTGATCTGAGCGGAGATGAAAAACAATTTGCTGAACAGGTAAAGCAATGGGGTGCGTGGTCACCACTGCGTTTGTACACCAATACCGGCCGCTGGTGGAATCAAACCATCAATGAAAATACACCCGGAGTAGTAACGATGGATGTGGGCTTATACAATTCATTATTAGGAAAATCCTATTCGGAGATAGCTGCAGAAAGCAGGACACAACACAAGAGCCAGGGCTTTGGCTCACCCGGGCGCAGGGGAGAGGCACCGGAATATTTTGAATACATCAAAGGAGAGAAAGCGCAGAAAGATATTTTCGAAGGTATCAACACCACCTGGTCGAGAGTAAAGGGAGGAGAGAAGATTCAACCCTTGATAGAGAAAGCAATCCATGAATTCAATTCAGAAAAGCCATCATTATCGGTTCCTCAATTATTACTTATCCGTAAACAAATTGACTTGTTACCGGAATCCATCTGGAAGGCAAGAAAATTAAAAGAGACGGAACAACTGATTCAGGATTGTCTGGGATTATTTGCCGAAGTAAGTGCCGATCAGTTTTGGGTAGCTCCTGGTGAACAGGTGGCTGCTTCCTTTGAGCTGGTGAATCGCTCAGGTATATCATTACAATTACAGCAAATTAAAAGCAGTGCCTTGCAGATGGATTCGGTCATGTCTGTTGAACTAAGAGACAATAAGCTCATCGCTTTCAAATCACTACGAAAAATTAATCCGCAGGCTTCGTATTCCGACCCGTATTGGCTGAGAGAAGAACATACTCAGGGACTTTTCAATCTTCCGGACAAGCAGCTGATTGGTCATGCACAAAACGATCCGGCCGTTACCGTGCAGATGAATTTCCTTTTGGATAAAGAACTTCTTACGCTGACCATTCCGCTGATCTATAAATGGACTGATCCGGTGAAAGGAGAACTGATCCGTCCTTTTGAAATCGTGCCGCCCTTGTTTGTTAACTTATCGGAGAAGGTAATGATGTTTTCTACCCAGAAAGAGAAAATCATTTCTGTGATGGTTAAATCATCCTCTAATCAGTCACTGAAAGGAAATTTAAAGCTGGAGCTTCCTTCAGGATGGAAATCAGTGCCCTCCACTGCTCCCTTCGAACTAATCAAAAGAGGTGACGAGAAGACCCTGACGTTTTCGGTGACTCCTTCAAAAGAGGAAAGTTATTCTAACCTGAAAGCCATTGCCGAAGTGGATGGCAAAATCTATGACCAGGCCATTCAAACCATTCAATACGATCACATTCCGGTGCAGACATTATTGCCGAAAGCAAAAGCAAAGGCAGTACGGCTTGAGCTAAAAAAAGAGGGTGCCGTAGTTGGTTACATCAAAGGAGCGGGAGATGAAATACCTGCTGCACTTCGCAACATGGGATACGAAGTATGGGAGATGAAGAATGAAGAGATTACTTCTGCCAACCTGAAAAAACTGGATGCCGTAGTACTGGGCGTACGTGCACTTAATACCAATGAACGAATCGCCTACTTCATGCCTGATCTGCTGGAATATGTAAACACAGGGGGAACACTGGTTATGCAATACAATACACCTCCCGATCTTCAACTGGATAAGAATAAATTTTCGCCTTATCCTTTACAACTTTCACGTGATCGGGTAACGGAAGAAAACAGCGAGGTAAGAATACTAAAACCTGATCATCGGATATTGAACTATCCGAATAAAATTACGGCACAGGATTTCAATGGCTGGGTGCAGGAGCGCGGATTGTATTTTCCTGATCAATGGGATAGTCACTTCGAAGCCATACTGTCTATGAATGATGCTAATGAAAAACCGAAAGACGGTAGCCTGCTAATCGCCAGCTATGGTGAAGGGCATTACGTGTACACCGGACTTTCCTTTTTCAGAGAGCTGCCGGAAGGTGTGCCCGGTGCTTACCGGCTGCTCACGAATATAGTTTCGTTGGGCAAGTTGAAGAAACCACAGAATCAGAAAATAAAAGCTTCCAGATAAGATGCCACATCAACAAAATCAACAGGAAGAGAAACCTCCCATATTCTCTTCGTGGAAAGGCTGGTATTGGCTGGTGATCGGTGTAGCCGTGGCCCAGTTCATTCTTTATTTTATGATCACCAGATCTTTTGAGAATTAGATGCTGAATTAGCTGTTGGCTATTAGTCTTTAGCTGCCAGCTGATATTTATGAAGTAAAAGAGTTAATATATATGGCCAATGGCTAAACGCCAGAAGCGAAGAGCTAAATATAAAAATGAACCTGATTGACTGGATTGTTCTTTTCAGCACTGTATCACTGATCGTGATCTACGGTACGTGGAAGACGCGCGGAAAGAAAAGCATGGAGAGTTACCTGCTCGGCAATAAGACTATGCCGTGGTGGACAGTTTGTCTTTCCATTATGGCTACGCAAGCCAGTGCGGTTACCTTCCTGTCTACACCGGGGCAGGCGTATGATGATGGTATGCGTTTTCTTCAATTCTATTTTGGTCTACCGCTGGCCATGGTCATACTCAGTATTACTGCGGTTCCGCTTTATCATAAGCTCAAAGTATTTACTGCGTATGAATATTTAGAAACCCGCTTTGACCTGAAAGTCCGATCGCTGGGTGCGTTTTTCTTTTTGATGCTGCGCGGACTTTCGGTAGGCATCACCGTTTATGCGCCATCATTAATCTTGTCAACAATACTGGATTGGAACATTAGTCTCACCACCTTATTCATTGGTTCGCTCGTGATGATCTACACCATTACAGGAGGAACAAAAGCGGTAAGCATTACACAGAAATACCAGCTCACCATCATTATGGGAGGCATGATCCTTACCGGGATGATTGCCTTCAGCCAGTTGCCGGAAGAAGTGAGCTTTGGCGATACATTTAAAATAGCAGGAGCAATGGGCAAGCTCAACCTGATCAATCTTTCTTTTGATCTGACGGACCGGTACAACATCTGGTCGGGATTGATCGGAGGATTGTTCTTATTTCTCTCTTACTTTGGTACCGATCAGTCTCAGGTAGGTCGATACCTCGCGGGAAGCTCCATTACCGAAAGCAGGTTAGGATTGATCTTCAATGGCTTGCTCAAGATCCCCATGCAATTTATTATTCTTTATATCGGTATCCTGGTATTTGTGTTTTACCAGTTTCACCAGGCACCCATTTTCCATAATCAATCGCTGAAGGACAAAGCGCTTCAAAATACAGAAGTGGCAGTGGCGATCAATGGCCTTCAGAAAGAATATAACCAGGTGTCGGAAGTAAGAAAAACAGAAGTGACGCGTCTTGCGAAAGCCATTCGGTTAGACGACCAAACTGTGATTGACGATTCCAGAGAGAAATTGAAAGTCATTCAGAAGTCAGAAAAAGAAATTCGTGGTAAGGTAAAGGAGCAGATTACGGTAGCCTTACCGAAAGCAAATGTGAGGGATACCGATTACGTGTTCATCCACTTTGTAATGACGTATCTGCCACATGGCATCATCGGCTTGTTATTAGCTATTGTTTTTTCTGCTGCCATGTCTTCGACTGCTTCGGAGTTGAATTCGCTGGCATCGACTACTGCAGTGGATATCTACAAACGTTCAATCAATACCAAAGCCGATGACGGGCATTATGTAAAAGCTTCAAAGTGGTTTACTGCCGGGTGGGCAGTGTTTGCGATGATCTTTGCTTCGCTGGCCAACCAGGCAGAGAACCTGATTCAGTTTGTGAATATTGTTGGCTCTTTATTTTACGGTACTATACTGGGGCTTTTCATCTGCGCTTTTTACATTAAGTATGTGAAATCAAATGCTGTTTTTATTGCGGGCATCCTGGCAGAGATGGTAATCCTTTACCTTCATTTCTTCCAGCGGGAAGAGGTTGCCTTTTTATTGTATAATATTATCGGATGCGTAATCGTGGTAGTGATCGCTATCCTGATTCAGTTTATCGAAAATCAGTTAGCGTCCACTGCGGTCAGAAGTAAGTAAGAGATCAGCTCTTCTTATTCAAGTAACTCAAGCCACTCACACAATCCGATCCGGGAATAGTGAGGATTAAATTATACAGTCTCTTTCTTTTCGCGGGATTAGTTGATTCTATAGCCCGGCATCTGCTTTTAATCCCTACTCAAAAGCAGATTATGAAAAAGGTATTTTTAAAATATCATTGTTTAACATCAGCAGGAATATTCGTTTTAGCCCTTCTTTCTTTTTCGTGTACAGACGAAAGCGAGAACAATTCATTGCCGGAAATTGGTATTACAACTCCACTCGATAAAAGTATAATCCAATCAGGAACAGATATTACCATCACGGCCTTTGCCACAGGAGAGGACGGTAAGGTAGACCGCATGGATTTCTACGAAGGCACCAACAAGCTGGGTGAAGATTCCATTGCCCCGTATGAATACATATGGAAAGATGTAAAAGCAGGAAAGTACACGCTTTCCATTACCACCATTGATGATGAAGGATCGGAGAACGGGTCCGCTTCCATTAACATTGAAGTGGTTGATCCGCAATAAAAAGAAATTGCCACAGGCTTAAGCCCATGGCAATCCGGTTATTCTATAATCAAGGTTTGCCTTAATGTTGTCAGGCAAAAAGGAATTATTTCAATCCCTTGATCAGCTCATCATTCATTTTAACATAGTCCACATTCTTTGCTTTCTCAGCCAACGCTTTGGAAGCAGTGGCTGATTCAAGCGCCCCTTTCTTATCACCTAACGCTTTTTGAATTTTGGCTTTAGTTAACAACACCCAGAACGCTTCAGGGTTAGCAGCCGCAGCCGCAGTAGCCCACTCGTTGGCCTGCTTCATATCTTTGCCATTTTCCAAATAATAAACAGCAGCAGAGTACAAGCTGTTCGGATTTACTTTGGTGCTTGTTTCAATGGACTTCATCACCTTCGCATCGAAATCAACTGTAATTGGAACTTTTACCGAAGTATTTTCCCATACAATCTGGATATTGGCTGACTTGCTGTTTTCTGCAATGTCCGTCACTTCAATGGTGAACAACTCAACGCGTTCGGTCAGCTTTTCAGGCTTCACGGTAGCGCGGGCGATGTCATTTGCTTTATCATAACCTTCCGTGCTTCCACCCAGGGTCATGTCCTTGCTCAGGATCACTGTCCATTCGATAGCACCCGGAGTGGAGATCAGCTGGTAAGTACCTTTAGGAACTGCTGTACCAGCAAAGTTTACATCATCGCTGAAAGTTACTCTTGAACCGGAATTAGCAGCCGTTCTCCACATCTTTCCGAAAGGAACAAGAAAACTTTCACCTTCGCCATAGATCTTGCGACCCTTTGCTTTGGGGCGTGAGTATTCTACCTTCACTTCCGTAAGCCCAACCACATTCGTCACGGTAGAGGCCGTGCTGGGCTGTGGAGTCTGCACCTGCGCCCGGGTAGTTACCGTGGCAACGGCCAGCATTAAAATCATTACATACTTCTTCATACTAGTTTGTTTGTTTTGTTTTAAAATTGTCGTCAAAATTAAACCAATTCATCCATCGGCATGAAGCTTTCCGAATCCTTTTATCAACAATCGAACGTAGTGAAAATTGCCAGGGAGTTGCTTGGTAAAGAGCTGTTTACGAATATCGATAAAAAAATCTCCAGCGGGATCATTGTAGAGACCGAAGCCTATTCGTGGAAAGAGAAGGGATGCCATGCCTATAATAACCGCAAGACCAGCCGCAATGCCGTGATGTTCCTGCCCGGAGGTTTCTCCTATGTCTATCTGTGTTATGGGATTCACCACATGTTTAATGTAGTAACCGGGGGCGATGGTATAGCGGAAGCTGTTTTAATCCGTGCTCTGGAGCCTGCTTCGGGGCTGCCCTGGATGCATCAGCGAATGAAAACTGATCCCGATAGCTATCGGAATTACCGCATTACTTCCGGCCCGGGTAAGTTAACGAAAGCATTGGGCATCGACCGATCTCTGAATGGAAAGTACCTGTTAGGTGACGAAGTTTGGATCGAAGATTCCGGTCCCGATAGTAATCGGGTTGGAAAGAACAAGATTGTAGCAAGTAAACGTATTGGCATTGACTATGCAGGAGAGGATGCAAATTTACCCTGGCGATTCACCATCAAAGACAACGTCTGGGTTAGTAAAACGAGAGGATAAATTACAACGGATGAAGTATAAACTACGAATAGATACACATGGACAATTAGCGTTAAATTCGTACTTCTTCATTCTGAACTTGTCACTGTCTTTCCATTATCTTTGCAGGATGTACAAATGGATTTTGGGATTACTATTCCTGCTTTTGGCTTCTTCTGCTTTCGGGCAAAAATGGTCGCAGTCCTCATTCAGCCAGGCGAATTCAGCGTTAGATGAACAGGCACCTGTCATCAGCCCGGATGGAAAGACCTTGTTCTTTACGATCGCCAATCATCCTCAAAATATTGGTGGCAAGCGCGATGCCGGTGATATCTGGATTTCGATCCGTATTGGTGATGAATGGTCTGCACCCGTTCATGCAGGCAATGTGCTGAACGATGCGGCTTATAATGCAGTAGCAGGATTCTCACCGGATGGACAGCAGTTGTTTTTAGCCGGTCATTATTCTTCTAACGGAAAAGCAAGCACGCAGGGAATTTCTGTTTCGCGAAGGACAGGCACGGGCTGGACTACACCTGAAAACATTTCTATTCCCTATTTTCTTAACCGCTCTGCTTCGCTGCAGGGTCATCTGTCGAAAGACGGAACTGTATTTGTATTCGCGGCTGACTCGCGCGGTACACTTGGCAGTGAAGATATCTATGTCACTTTCAAAGGAGGATCAGGACAATGGAGTGAGCCACGCAACCTGGGAAGAAACATCAATACTTCATTACAGGAATTGAGCCCCTCGCTGAGTGACGATCATACCCTCTTGTATTTTTCTTCGAACGGAAGGCAAGGCTATGGCAGCTTTGACGTTTACTTCGCGCAGCGCCTGGACGATACGTGGGCAAAATGGTCGGCTCCGGTGAACATGGGAGCAAGCGTCAACTCGGAAGGAAGAGAGTTATTCTATCACACCTATCCTGCTGATGGTTTTGCCTTGTTCACCAGTACCATTAACAGCGATGGCTATGGCGATATCAAAGTATTCTATCCCCCTAAGGAAGCGATGGACTCGCTGATAGAAAAAGTAGTAAGCAATAAAACAGATACCATTGTAAAGCTCACCGAAATTGTCCGTGAGAAACCGATCGATAAAAACGAAAAGGTAGTACGCGTATTTGGTAAGGTAATGAATGGGAAAAATAATCAACCCATCTCAGCAGCTATTCATTACCAGTCCGATACGCTTCATCAGGCGACAGCCGGGCCGGAAGGAAACTATGATATTAAACTTCCTTCTGTTCATGAATATGTGATCAAGGTAGAATCGCCCGGCTATGTCGGAACGATGGAACGTCTTGACATCCGCACCTTTGAAATGAAAGAGCTGGAGATGAACTATAAGCTCCAGCCCATCGAAGTAGGCACAACCGTTAATTTGAGAAATGTACTCTTCCAGCAAAGCACCGCTAACTTACTCACCGACTCCTCGGACGAGCTGGATATGGTGGCCGATTTTATGAAAAGCAATCCCAATGTAGTGATTGAATTATCAGGCCATACCGATAACCGCGGTCTTCATGCACATAACGTACGCCTCTCTAAAGAACGTGTGGATAAAGTGAAAGAATACCTCGTTGCCAAAGGAATCGATGGCTCACGCATATCAGGTAAAGGTTACGGAGGCATTCGCCCGATAGCAGAGAATGATGCAGAGGAAACACGCAAGCTAAACCGAAGAGTGGAGTTTACGATTGTGAAGAACTGAGCCCAGAAGCTTTTCAGTACATTACCTCATTACATTAAGCAGGAAGACGGAACACGGTTTCTGTTTTATCGGACCGACCTATTATTTAACTGGTAGAGCAGGAGTAAAAGCAGATTAAGCTATTCGCCTTATAATGAATTAATACACTTATAGGAAAATGATTTCTCAATAAATCACAGATCGACTGCCTCCGGTAACGGGAAACAGGCAACCAGTAATTGGAGACGATCGATCAAAAAGGTTAACACTAGCGAATTGCATTCACTGTGCCGATCACATCAAACTCTCTTTTTTCTTTTCTGAACTTTCCTCTGATCACTACTTCGTGCGTAACGCTGTCATTTTTCAACCGGATTATTCGATCAGGCTGTTGTACACCATCTATAGTGATGTTCATATCCTGATCCTGAGTCTGTTCAATCCGTATGGTGTACCTTGTCTCCATATAAGTATAATTGACGTTGAATGATTTCCAGTCCTGAGGCACACACGGATCAAATGTCAATGCGTCTCCTTCGCGCTTCATTCCTATAAATGATTCGAGGATCAATTGATACATCCATCCGGCAGATCCGGTGTACCACGTCCAGCCACCGCGTCCTGTATGTGGTTCTACTCCATAAACATCAGCAGCCATGACATACGGTTCTGCTTTGTAGATGGAAACTTCCTCAGCGGAACGCCCGTGGTTGATCGGGTTGATCATACTTAACAGCTCCCACACCCGCTCACTATTACCAAGTTTGGCAAAGGCCATTACCATCCAGATGGCAGCGTGTGTGTACTGTCCTCCGTTTTCACGTACACCCGGAACGTACCCTTTGATATATCCGGGATCTGTTTCTGCTTTATCAAAAGGTGGATCGAGCAATTGAAGTAAGTGTTTCTCCTTGTTCACTAAATATTTATTCACTGACTCCATGGCCATGAGCGAACGTTCCTCTTCACCTGCTTCCGATAATACGGACCAGCTTTGCGAGATGGAGTCGATACGACATTCTGTATTTTCAGAAGACCCGAGCGGAGTGCCATCATCGAACCAGGCGCGCAGGTACCAGTTTCCATCCCACGCATGGGCATTGATGTTTTTCCCTAACTCACTGATATATTGTTTGCATTTCTGCACGAATATTTTATCTCCCTGCTGCTCTGCGATCTTTACAAAGCGTTTCAGTACATCATAAAGGAAGAATCCTAACCATACACTTTCACCACGGCCATGAATGCCCACGAGGTTCATACCATCATTCCAGTCACCAGACCCAATCAAAGGAATGCCATGCGAACCAAAACGCAAGCCTTGCTCAATGGCCACCTTGCAATGCTCATAAAGACTTTGCTTCTGCCCGGAGATGATGGGAAGATCATAATACGATTCTTCATTCAGATTCAATACACGCCCTTCAATAAAGGGAACCTGTTCTTTCAGCACATCCACATCTCCGGTGCTGGTTACATAACGACTGGTTACGAAAGGCAGCCACAGGAAATCGTCCGAGCATTGCGTGCGCACGCCACGGTTAAGAGGCGGATGCCACCAATGTTGTACATCGCCTTCTTTGAACTGGCGCGAAGCGGCAAGCAGGATCTGATCTCTGGTGATGTCAGGTTCAATATGAAGCAATGAAAGTACATCCTGTAGCTGATCGCGGAATCCAAATGCCCCGCCTGACTGATAGAAGCCGGTACGTCCCCACAGGCGACACGACATCACCTGGTACAGCAGCCAACCATTGGTAAGTATATTCAGGGAAGCATCGGGTGTCTCTATTTGAATAGAATTCAAACGCTTCTCCCATTCTGCCCTGGCGTTTATCAATGATTTTTGCGCGGCTTTGGTTCCTTTGAATTGACGTACCAGACGGGCTACATCATGGATGTCTTTGCCCGCGCCCATGCGGAATACTATTTCACGGTCCTGCCCGTCTTCGATATCGAAGAAAATCTGAATGGCGGCACACGGATCTAATCCTGCGCCCAGTTTACCAGACAACCGCAGCCGAGACATGGCTTCCGGGTTTTCCAGTGTATGATTACGTCCGATAAATTCAGCGCGATCGGTAGTGAAGCTGTAGTTGGGTTCGTCCACATCAAAGAAGGCGATGCGGCTGGCGAATTCCGAGTTGTATGGATTTCGTGCAATCAATGCTCCGCTTAACGAATCAAATTCGGTAACCACATGCATCACCGACTTGGGTCGTGTAGTACCCAGCACCCATTCTGCATAACCGGTAGCAGATAGCTTCCGTTGCCTGCCTGAATGATTACTGATCTTAATGGTAACAAACTTTACTGCTTCTTCCGAATCGACAAATACGGTCGTTTCCGATTTGATCCCATCTTCGCGATGTTCATATACGCTGTAGCCAAATCCATGACGTATGGTATACGGATTCTTACCGCGGCTTGGCCATGTTACAGGCGACCAGTACTGACCGCTCTTTTCATCGCGCAGGTAAAACGCTTCTCCGCTGCTATCCGATACCGGATCGTTGTTCCATGGGGTAAGACGGAATTCATGCGCATTCTCAAACCAGGTATACGATGATCCGCTTTCCGAAACAATCGTACCGAAGTGCTTATTGGCAATGACATTGATCCATGGAAGTGGAGTAGTGGTTTTTGAAGTTGTGGTAATGATATATTCTTTTCCGTCCTGAGAGAAGCCACCGGCACCATTATTGAAAAGCAAATCCGGAACAGGTTGTGCCTGTTCACTGATGGCCGCGTAAGAAGTGGAAGGGGTAAGGTAACTCATGCTCGGTTTGGTGAGCACACGTTTATTAATCTGGTCAACCAATGTTCCCCTGCTATCCGAAATAATTATCCGTGCTACGGTCTGTAGCAGAACGCGGTCCTCATTCGATACCTGGTCGGCAGGGCGGATAAATATTCCACCTTTTCTTTCCACTACATTGCTTCCGATATGAGCCGCCACGAGGCTTTGAATTTGTTCCTGCAGCACCTGGCGATAGCCGCTATGATCTTCATTGATAATAACAAGATCAGTAGCCAACCCTTTCAGTTGCCAGTATGCCTGAGCCTGGATGAGTTGTTTCGCCAGTATAATATTAGTATTGTCCGAGATAAGCAGTAATACAATCGGTAAATCACCGGAAATCGAATAGGCCCATAGCGCAGATTGACCACGCTGATTCTTTGCAAGTACAGCAGTGTCGGCACGCAGGGCCGGGTTGGCATAAATGACTGAACTGGCCAGTCGCGCATACAGCTGTGCATCGGCTTCGTTGGCATTGATCTGTCGTAATACCACCTGGCTGTGCGTCCATGATAATTCAAACGCACGGTCGCGCAAATGCCTGTCCTGGTATTTGTCAATCAGGCTTTGACTTACTTCACGCGTGTTGGATATACCGGTGATCACATCCACGGTAACGCTTTCTTCGGCACCAATCGTTATCCGGTATTGAACGGCAACAATAGGATCGAGTACCGATCCCTGGGAATTAGTTAACGGTTCCTTTTTATTCATCGCTTTGGGATGAGCGATGTTTTGCCCTCTGCCAATAAATTTTTCCCGGTCTGTTTCATACGAGATTTCATCGGCATCAATGCCGTTTACTTTCATGAGGTGAAACATCCAGGGTGGATTTTCATCGTGCGAACGTGCACGCCTTGTACAAAGCAGCGAATGCTGGTGGGGAAGTATTTCAGTCTGAACGAAAAGATTACTGAAGGCAGGATGTGCTGCATCGGTAGCTGGTAATGCCAGTACTACTTCGGCATAACTGGTTACTTCAATCTTTCGTTTGGTGCGCGAACGATTGGTCAAATGAATACGCCTGATCTCCACATCATCTTCCGGTGATACAATGATTTCAGTATGCGTTTCAATGTCATTGTCTGATCTGCGGAACTCTACGCGGCCTTGTGAGAATACCACGGAATAGTTAGTCGCCTGCTTTTGTGTAGGATGATGTGAAGTCGACCAGAACTCGCCATTGTCGAGGTTGCGGATATAGCAGAAGGTACCCCAGTTATCGCTGGTGGTATCTTCGCGCCAGCGTGTTACCGAAGTATCTTTCCAGCGGCTGTAACCACCACCAGAGTTAGTTACCATTACATGATATCGGCCATTCGATAACAGCTGAACTTCCGGAACTACAGTGTCCGATGTACCGATCACACGCATCTCGGCATGAGGCGTATGCTGTGTAATATCGGCCATCTCTTTGGCGGCCGTATAGTAGCCAGTTGTTTTAGGTACTTGTTCCTGCAGTAGTAGCAGGGCGGTTTGAAACTGAGGATCGGCTTCAAATCTTTTTTGCATGGGCTGATCCAGTAGTAAATAAGCCAATGACAGGAAGCTCATGCCCTGATGATGTGCCATGAAGGTTTGGATCAGCACGTGGGATCTTCCTCGTGGCAACCGCGAAGGAGTATAATCCACCGCTTCATAAAAACCGTACTTTCCTTCAAAACCAAGTGAGCTTAATTTCTCCAGATTGTCGTAAGAGGCTTCAGGGTCGACCATGAGGGATAACACCGTAGCGTAAGGAGCGATGACTAAATCATCGCTCAGCCCGCGTTTAAATCCTAAACCAGGAACACCAAACGCCCTGTACTGATAGGTGAGGTGTGCATCCACCACATTAAAGCACGATTCGGAAATTCCCCAGGGTATATCCTGTTCGTGGGCGTACTCAATTTGTCTTTTCACACATCCTTTTTCTGTTTCGTCAAGCAGTGTATTTTCATACGAAGGCATGATCAATGTAGGCATGAGGTACTCGAACATGGAACCGCTCCATGATAAAAGCACCGGAGTATTGATGGTATTGGTTAATCTACGGCCCAACGCAAACCAGTTTTCCTGCGGAAGCTTGCCCTGTGCAATGGCTACAAAAGAACTTAACCGTGCTTCGGAGGCAAGCAGATCATAGAAGCTTGTATCGCATTTATGTTCGTCTTCATTGTATCCAATCGCCAGCAAATGCTGTGATTTGTCGTACAGAAAATCATACTGCATATCGGCAAACGAAAAACATTTCGTAGCCAGATGATAGAGCGTGGCCATCCGCTCTCTGGCCTTCTGGCTTACCTGCTGAAAGGAAGCTTTCTTTTTTTCAAGCCACTGCTTTTCTTCTGCCGTGTTCTCCCCGGCTTCGAGCTTTGCCAACTCTTCCGATTGTCCCGCCAGCATTTTAAGCGAAGGGATATGTGAAGCCAGTTTACTGTCTTTAAACTTAACGGGTACAGCAAGCGGTTCGGTTAACGGAGCCCAGAGGGTTAGCTCCTCCATGACCTCCTGAAATTGATTTGTTAAAGACTGTGTCCATAAGTACAACTCTGATTTTGGATCCACATTCCATTCATGCACGAGCGAATTGAATTTTTGCGAATAGGTTCTTAGCAGATGATCGAGTGAATGAAGAGTAACGAGTTCGGTTTCGTTCTTCGCGACACTGAAATCGCTAATCAGCGCTTTAAAACTTTCGCTATGTAAATCACGCACGTTTTTTTCAATCAACCGAAGCGTATCGTCAATACCAAGCAATAGTTGCTTGCCCACCACTGGCTGGGCGACTAACCCGATCAATCCCTGACGTAGTGTGAGCAGATGACCGGCCAGGTTCCCGCTGTCGACCGTTGAAATATAACGGGGATGAAGGGTAGCAAGTGTTTGCGTATCGTACCAGTTATAGAAGTGACCGTTGTACCTTTTCATTCCGGCCATGCTTTCAAAGGTCAGCTTCGTCCTTTCGATGAGCTGCGCTGTGGTAGAATAACCAAAGTCATGAGCCGTTAAATTGGCAAGTAAAGAAAGACCAATATTAGTAGGAGAGGTGCGGTGAGCAATTACCGGTATAGGGAACTGCTGCAGGTTATCAGGAGGAAGCCAGTTATCTTCCGCCACAACGAGTTGCTCGAAGAAGGCCCAGGTTTTTCGCGCCAGCTCACGCAGATAGATTTTCTGGTCGAAAGATAATTTCTTTTTAGAAGGAGGAATAGGCTTGCCTACCCACCATACCAGCGCTGGAGAAATCAACCATAACGCAAGGAATGGTAAAGCCAGTATCAGGGTAATGAAATACGAAGCATATACCAGCCAGGCTACGATAGCCAAAGCAATAACAGGAGCTACCCACATCACAGCAAAGGAGGTAATTAGTGTTTCGTGCGCCTTGCTTTGTATAAAGTTGGACGGATTCCATTGCAGCAGTTTTTTCTTGCTGAAATTGATTCTCCATCCGGTACGTAGGATGGCATCCAGGCTAATGTACGCTTCGTAAGGAAGACATACTAACGTAAACATCGCTTGCATAATGCTCTTGGATGTAGCGCGTGTGGCGTTATTGATGTGATGCGTCAAGGTAATCTCATCCGGTTTGCGGATGATGTTCCAGCCGGAAATAATGAGGGAGGGAAGCATCACAATGGCGATTACGCTCAACGTCCAGAACCATCCTGAAGGAAGAACGGTCCAGCCTGCAATCAGCAACGTGAGTAATGCAACGGGGATCAGGCTTCTTCGTAAGTTATCAAAGATTTTCCAGCGTGATAATGCGGATACGGGATTGTGTTGCAGCCGGGTATCTTTTCCCGGAACCCATGGCAGGAACCAGTTGGCGATCTGCCAGTCGCCTCTTATCCACCGGTATCTCCTGCTGATATCAATATCATAGCGGGAAGGATATTCTTCATACAATTGAACATCGCTGGCAAAGGCACAGCGTGTATAGGAGCCTTCCAGCAAATCGTGACTTAGAATCCGGTTGTCGGGGAAACGGTTATCCAGTACTTTTTCAAATGCTTCTACATCATAAATGCCCTTACCAATAAAAGAGCCTTCATGAAAAATGTCCTGGTAGATATCGGATACTACGCGTGTATAAGGATCAATGCCTGAATCATTCTCATGCAGACGCGTGTAGGGGGTACGTGTAGCTCCATGCAGACTGATGGCAATACGTGGCTGAACAATTCCATATCCATCGATCACAATATTTCTCTTCTCGTCATATACCGCCTGGTTGAGTGGATGCGACATAATGCCCGCCAGCTTCCATGCTGAATCACGGGGTAATTGCGTATCGGTATCCAGTGTAATGACATACTTGATCGTACGGTAAATATGCTCTTCACCAACAATCGCAGAGAAATGTTGCTTTGCGCCTTCTTTAATCAGATGGTTCAGGTCAGTAAGCTTGCCCCGCTTGCGCTCATAGCCCATCCATACGTTATCCGTAGCGTTCCATAAGCGTGGACGATGAAATAAAAAGAAGGTATCATTATGCTCTCTTTCATATTTACGGTTCAGCGCTTCAATTCCTTTTTTTACACTTTCCACCAGTGCATCATCGCCAGGCTGATGTTCTTCTTTCGCATCCTTAAAATCGGTCAGCAGTGCGAATAAGAGATTGGGATCCTTGTTGGCAAGGAAGCGTACTTCCAGGTCTCCCAACAATTTTTCAGCTTGTTGCGGATGGGAGATCAGCGTAGGCACGACCACCAGTGTACGCGATTCGTTTGGGAACCCGGTGGAAAAATCCATGCGTGGAAGAGGATTGGGCTTTACTAAAAGCGCGCTGACCCAGTTCACCAGCGAGATAGCAATCTGACTTGCCCCTGAAAAAGATAACATGCCTACCAGTACCAGCCAGTAACTTTGTACACCATCCGCATACGCTTTTGCGGTAAGTCCTGATCCGATAAGAAGAGTAATGAACAGTGAACTGATAATGTAAAGAGAGTTCTTATAATGATCGGTGGTTTTCTTTAATGACTGTAAGCCGGATAAGCTTACCCTTGCGATTTTTTCGATCTGTTTCAGACCTGCATCAACAAGATAATAACCGATATGTGCTTTTCGTTTATCGGCAGGATATTGTGCAGCGCTGTCTGCTGCCAGCTGGATGACAGCGAGTGCCACTTCTCTTTCGGAAAGTGTGCTCCTCTTGGCAATTTTCTCTACCGCATGGCGGTAGTAGTCGCGCGTATGGAAGTCCATCTTTCCATATATCCCATCGATATCCTGGCGAAGCGTTTGTTCCACAAAGCTCATGGTCTCCACAAACTCGCGCCAGTCCATTTTTGCCAGGAAACGAAGACTGCTGATACTATTACTCATCGAAACCTGATCGGCCGCCTGTTTCTGATTTTCGGCTAACACCATGGAATTGATCGTTACCCCGGACTCAGAGAGATGTTGTTCTATCCATGTTAATGGCAATGACAGATCCGGCCCCTTCCATTGCAGCTTGCGTGCAAACTCGGCAACAAAAGCGCTTACCATCGGAGGTTTGGATCGCGCCATATCTGCAATCACCAGTACCAGGTCTTTTCGATCTTTTTCAACCGTATCGATGATCAGCTTTGCCCAGTGATTGGCTTGTGCAGAATCAATACGATCGATAGCTATTCGCGCAGCCACACGGCTGAGATTCTCAAGTAACGCCAGGCGAAGCATGATCGGAATGGCCCAAAGCTCACCGATGGTGAGGTCGCTGATTTTTTGATAAGACGCAATGAAGCTGCTCAGGCTTTGAATATCCACACGCCCATCGCTGTGCGAAATGATTTCGGTAGCAATTTCATATACCCGCGGAACTCCGGCAGAATTACCGTTTGTCAGACGAGGCAGTCCCTTGCTATAACCTTTGGGAAGATATCTTTTGCCGGTGCGGATCTGTTCTTCAATCAGGTAAAAGTTATCCAGCAGCCACTCGCCAGCAGGCGTGATCCTGCTTTTGTCCTTCACTGCATCCTGTAAAAGATGGGTGACACGAAGAAGTACTTCTTCGTTTTCAGCGAGGCGTTTTAGTAATTGTTCCGGAGCAGGATCGTAACTTAATTCATGCGTAGATGCCAGGTGGCGTGCATGCTGTTCCATTTGTTCAGTACTGTATAATTCGGAGCGAAGGGGGGGCTTGTTGTTGACCTCTTGTCGGGTGATGTTATCTTTTTGAAAATATTGGCGGAGTTGGGAAAACAGGTCTTCAATAGTTGTGCTTCTACCGTGCATAAGAAAATGAATTAAATAAAAACCGCAAGCTTACAAGCTCAGAAGCCAACGGGAAGACGAAGAGATCAGGGTTACTCAAAAATCCGATCCAGGTCTTCCAGCAACAATGGCTTTTCCAGTATGCGGAAGGAAGAAGAAGAAGTTTTGGGTACACCCAACGCGCTGATCAGGTTGAGCTGGGCATTCGGATAATTGATCAGGATGTGCTCAGTTTGGCACCAGCCCGCTCCATCCGGCATATCATTATCCAGAAATATATAATCAGGTTTTTCTTTTTCAAGAAGCTTCATACCGTCTTCGATGGTATACGCTACATGGACATCGAAATTCCTGGAAGAGAAGAAATTCTTCATCAATAATCCGAAATCCTTTTCATCATCAATCACCAGAATCTTTTTCATGACACTTACTTGTCTAAAAACCTTACCAAAAAAAAAGGGCTCTAAAAGTGATGAAAATCAATTTTTATCTTTAGAAATATGTAGAACAGAAGAATTTGTGGGGACATTAATACCCAGTAATACATTGTATGTTATTCCAATGGCGGCACGAACTTTTTCACTCGTCTTCCGACAGAGAAGACAGCAAAACACTCTAATTGCAATAGACATTTATGGATTTTGATAAAGGTATCGATTTAATATCCGATAAACTCAAAGGTTGGTGGATCATTATGGTGAAAATGCTTCCCAACTTCCTGCTTGCGGCAGTTGTTCTTTTTTTATTCTTCCTTTTAGCCAAATGGATCAGAATTGTTTCATACAAAGTGTTAATGCGTATCTCCAGGAGTGAATCTATCGCTGCATTGATCTCTGCCATCCTCTATTCGTTAATCATTATTATCGGGTTAATGACAGCGCTTAATATTATGAACCTGGATAAAACGGTTTCATCATTATTAGCGGGTGTAGGCATCATTGGTCTGGCGCTTGGATTTGCTTTTCAGGACCTCACGGCCAATTTTATCGCAGGAGTTTTTATGGCTTTCAAAAGACCTTTCGAAGTAGGACATAAGGTAGAGACCAATGGATTCATTGGTAAGATTGATCATATCCAGCTGCGTTCCACGACCATGATCACCGATGCCGGACTGCACGTGATCATTCCTAACAAAGACATTTTTCAGAAGCCGATCATTAATTATTCGCGCTCTGAAAACAGAAAGGTGGAACTGGAGTTCACTGTTCCCAGCTCGGTTGATCTTTCTTACGCTGAAGAGATCGTACGCAAAGCCATCCAGAAAATAGAAAGCAAAAATCCGATTAATGATATCCGGTTTTACTTTACGGCTATCGATGATCCAAAAGTAAAACTGACTGTATCCTTTCAGATCGATAACAAAGAAGCAAAAGGGTTCATGACCACGCGTCACAAAGCGATCGTGGCGATATATAAAGCATTTGCTGAAAATAATATAGTTAAGATCAGCGTATCGGAAGAATTAAACCGGCAGGCAGCCAAACATGTCGAAAATAAAACAGTAGAGTCAAACGCCAGGTAACGCAATGGAAATTTTATTTTTGCAGCTGATCTGGCTTTTCGTTCTGGCTATACCCATTGCCTGTATGGCATGGACGGTCACTCATGAAGAAGTATTCCGCGAGCCAAGAGAATATTGCGTGGAGCGCAGCAAGACCAGCAAACAGCTGATGATGCGTAAGTTCTTTTACCTTTTCACCTGCGAGTATTGCTTCAGCCATTACATCACTATCCTGATGCTGGTGATTACCCGTTATCATTTACTCTTTATGGACTGGCGCGGTTATCTGATAGCCGGATTTTCATTGGTCTGGATTGCTAACCTGTATATGAGCCTGTACTCGTTCCTTCGCACCGATATCAAAAAAGAAGGGACTATAGCAAAAAGAGAAGAGCAGAAGATCAGAAATAACGAGGAATAAGATCTGCTTTCAAACAAAAAAATGAAACTATCCGGGAAGATGGGAAATGATGTGCTGGAAGCAGAGCTCTTGAAAGTAAAATAAGGAGACGGTCTTATGTTAAGGAAATGAACAGTTCCTGATCGTACATGCATGACTATTCGATCATGGAAGGAAGCTTCACGGTAAACACCGATCCGCGACCAAATTCACTTTTCATTTCGGTAGTACCTTTAAGACGGTCTACGGATCGCTTTAATATGTAAAGCCCCAGGCCGGTACCATTCGCATTGTGCGCGGCCCGGTAGAACATCTCGAATATCCTCGATTGATGCTCGGATGGTATTCCCTGCCCGTTGTCTTCCACATCGATGGTGATCCAGCCAGAATCATAACGGACTGTAATCCTAACATAAGGAGATTGCGGGCCTGCATATTTAACGGAGTTCTCAATCAGGTTTTGAAGTATAGCCGTGAGCAATGTCCATTCGGAATAGAATTCAATATCAGGCTGAATATCTCTCTTGAAAACAATCTTGCTGAAGTGCGGCATGGAATGAGATGACTCAATACATTCCGTAATGATTTTATCGAAATCAATTCTGTCTTTTCTTAAGTCAGATTGATTGAGTTTGGTCAGGTTTATCAATCCGATGATAATATGGTTCAGCCGTTCGGACAGCTGGTAATGTTTATCAATATATTCCAACGCCTGCTCATCTTTAATCTCTCGCCTGGCCACAAAGGAGAGGCCCAGCAGCGAAGAGATGGGGCCTTTCAGATCATGAGAGATACGATAGAAGAACGCATCCAATTCTGCATTCTTCTTTTCAATAGTACTGGTTTGCAGTTTATTGGTTTCCAGAGTTAACGACAATTCCCTGTTGGCTACGGAGAGTTGTTCTGTTCGTTCTCTTACTTTATTTTCCAATCTTTCTGTTGCATCCTGCTGCAGTTTCAAAGCGAGCAGCTGCGCCTCTTCTTTTTCTTTTCGTAGTCTGCGGTAGTAATCACCTAATGCAAATGCGATAATAATGGTTTCCATGGTAGCACCGATTTCTACAAAGTGCGTGGTCCAGAAATTAAAATCAAACACACCACTGTTTCTCAGTGTTAATAACAAGCCACCAATGAGATAGATGGTCCACGCAGCGATAAAGTAGTTGGCTGTTTTATTGCCCTTTACTCTGCAAACAATACCTGTTGACATGTATACCAATGTGGAAATGGAAATCAAATTATTACCTGCTGAAGAGAGTACATGAGTAACGATGAGAATCGTTGCCAGAATGGAAAGTGGTGTCAGGGATAGTAATACATAATACATTACCATCGAGTATTTTTTTACTTCCAGAAACCGTATAGTGAAGATAGACAGGAAAACGGTGATTGCTCCCAGCGACAATCTTCCTGCATAGAAATTGATAAACGGATACTCGGGCCACAGAAACTTACCTCCATAGCCGGAAGCGGAAGAGAAGATAAGAAAAGTGCAGACGATTGTGCAGATATATAGCAAGTAGTTGGCCTGATTCAGGCTGAGGTAGATGAAGAAATTATAAAAGAACATGACAAATAGTATTCCGAAGAAGATGCCATAACCGATGTCTTCGAGGCGCACCTTCTCATGAAATTTTTCTTTTTCAAGAACAAGGAGTGGAAATGTTTTCGGGCTTGATCCTGTGATGCGGATGTAAACAGTACTGGTTGAATCATTATTAAATTGTAAAGGCAGTACGTGTCCTGTATGAGATACTTCCTTTATGCTGTGCTTGCGGTAATAACCTGCTGCCGAATGATGCCATTTCGTTTTTTCTAATTGATAGAAATCGACATACTCCAGGAAAGGAGCAGGAATTTCAATGTACCATCTGGTAAGTGGTGAGGTGGTTTGTGTTCTCACTTTTAGCCAAAGAGCAGGCTTTAAATATCCAAAGGTAAGGTTCCCCCTGCGATGAAAGCGATGCTGAAATCCCGGCTTAACAATCTCTTCAAAAGAAACATGGTCAGTGCTGTCAATGAACACTTCAATGTTAGTATCCAGCCGGTGAACGATTGTTGTGTCCTTTAATACGTAGACCTCTTGTCCGAAGCTGCCTGCACATAGAAATAATGAAAGCAGGACAGTGATTATACTGAACCTGAGTCCGGAAGAAAAACGCATGAATTAAAGCCTTAAAACAATTGCCCCAAAATAGGCAAAAATTGCTTTGATTAGTTCATTATGTATGCGGTGAAGTTGTATTATTAATACAATTCGGTCTATAGGTTGGCGAATGATCTAATCACCGTCCACAATCTCTCCGTAATCAATCACCAGTTCTTCTCCTGCTTTGATTTCCCTGATCGCTTCAAAATAATCACCGTCTTGGATGGAGATAATATTTGGACTGTCCGAATGGTTCAGGAAGAGCGCCACATCCATTTTTTTAAATCCATGGGCAGGAACAAAGTAGTTGTCCTGGTCGTAAAGACAATAGTTTCCGATCATAAACTGAGCGGGAAGGGGGAGTGTTTCCACTTCTTTTTTTGAAAGCGTGATCCACTCTTCTCCGGTGTCCGGTTTGCTAAACATTTCCCTGCACCCTTTGGGGATATCACGAATAGCAAAAACCCCCACGCCTTCCAGCGGTGAGGGTTTAAGCATCACGTAAGTGTTATTGCTCAGTTCGGCCAGTAATTCTGCTTTCTTCATGGATATAACCAGAAATCGTTTATATGGCGCGAAGTAAGCAAATGTTCCATGCAATGGCAATGCAATCAATTAAGCCAAGAGGATATACGATTTATCTGAAAAATTTCAGATATCATCTTTAAGCCAATCTAATCCACCATTCTGAAAGAAACGATGTTTTGTACTTTACTCGCTACAGGCTCTACACTTGGGTCCTGGCACTCAAAACCAGTAGTGTAACCATAGCGTATTTCGAATTGCTTGCCGATGTATTTAGGATTGGGGATCTCATATCCGGTGCTGTCTTCTACCGATAGGCTGGTCCAAAGCGCTTGCGAGTTTTTATCCATCAGATCGCGCTTGGCTGCGCCAAAGTCTCCGCACGAAAATTCGATGTGCACACAATCTCCCACCACGTAGTCTTTGTACACGCAGACCTCTGTCTTCACTTCGCCCACATCTGCAGGAGTTGAATCGGTAACCGTTATGCTGTCAGCGTGCGAAGTTGTCTCACCTGATTTTTTCTGGCAACCCGCCAATAGCGCTAACACGATAAGGAAGAAGATTTTTTTCATAAAGCCGAAGATGAGTGGACTATAAAAATAAGAAAAAAAGATTCCGGGAAAAGACCATTAGCGGACAACTTTGGCCGATATTGAATGTTTCTCATTAGCAATGAGCATCAAATCTTTATAAAATCGCGTATTTGCATTGGATCGATAGTTGAATAGAAATAAACGATCATAACGATCATTCATTTTCACTATGCTTAAAAACTACATTCTTATTGCCTGGCGCAACCTTCATAAAAACCACCTATTTTCTTCTATCAACATTATCGGGCTGGCATTGAGCATGTCCGTTTGCATGATTGTCCTGATCCGGATAATCGATAGCTTCAGCTATGATAACTTTCATGCCGACAGCAACCGGATCTATCGTATTATCTCGGAAGTTGAAAACGGAGAAGGTAATAAATGGCTGTTTGCCAGCTCGCCTTTGCCGCTGGCCGCCACCCTGGAGCAGGAAAGTCAGATGATCGGGGAAGTGACGCAGCTTTATCCGGCCGTCAATGACATTGTAAAAGATGGCGCACGTGAATTTCATGTTAATGGCACATTTGCCCAGCCTTCTTTTTTTACTCTCTTCCGTTTCCGCTTACTGTATGGCAATGAACAAACAGCGTTGACGCAACCGAACAGCATTGTTCTAAGCCAGGTTACTTCAGAGAAATTTTATGGAGATGCAAACCCGGTGGGTAAATTACTTACCTTGGATAAGCTGGGTATTTTTCAAATCACCGGTGTTATCAAATCACCACAGAGCAAATCACACATCGCTTACGATGTCTTTGCTTCGGCTTCATCGATAGCAGCACTGGAAAAATCAGGTGTCCTTCCGGATAAATCGAATTCATGGAATTCGTTCGAGCAAGGATATACGTATGTGAAAATTAAAAATGATTCGCGTAGTGCGCTGATCAATTCATTAAACAGAATTTCGGCCGATATCAACAAAGATCCTTCCTCCGGATCGGTTCGTCTGCAGCTTCAATCACTGTCATCCATCACTCCCGGTGCAAGTGACATTTACAATGATATCGGGCGCGGGCCTTCGCGCGGTTCTTTGATGGCCGAAGCGGGTATTGTCTTTATTATCCTTTTGGCCGCCTGCTTCAATTATACCAACCTGTCGATAGCCCGTGCGCTCACCAGAGGTAAAGAGGTAGGAATTCGCAAGCTGTCGGGTGCACAGCGCTGGCAGATCTTTGCACAATACATCATTGAGGCGATCATGATTGCCTTGTTTGCCCTTTGCATAGCCAATGTAGTGCTTGCTTTTATTCTGGAATACAAACCATTTAATGATGGATATGAAATGGTTCCCGCAGTTACCATCAGCCTTCAGTTGCTGGCCGTCTTTATCGGGTTCTCCGTCTTTGCCGGGATGATGGCAGGAGCGTTGCCTGCTTGGATCTTGTCTTCCTTCAAGCCTACCCGGGTCTTGAAAAATATTGGTTCAGAAAGACTCATGGGCAACCTGTCGTTGCGGAAAGTGCTGATGGTATTCCAGTTTTCCTTATCCCTTGTTATTCTTGTTTTTCTTTCTGCCTTTTATCATCAGTTTGATTACATCGCAAAAGCTGATCCCGGCTTTAACAGGGAGCATATCGTATTGATCCCCGTAGGAGAGAATAAAAAGGTAGTTGCTTCGGCCCTGGAAAGAGTAAGCGGTGTAAAGAGAATCGCATTTACCTCCGATGCCTTCGGAAAGAATGCCACGGGAACACTTCGTGGCTCCGTTGAGCGAAATGATCCACAGCCCGTGAACATGAATTTTTACTATGGCGATGGTACGCTGGTCAATGTGATGGGCCTTGAACTCATCGCGGGCGTCAATTTAGATTCCTCTGCCACGGCATCGCAGAATATACTGATGAATGAAAAAACGACACGTGCTTTAGGTTTTAAAACTCCGGCCACGGCCGTTGGTGCAACCATCTATTTGAATGATTCACTAAGAGTGACCATTACCGGTGTTGTTAACGATTTTTATGATCAGGGATACGGCAATTCGATTAAGCCGGTAGTGATCAGGAATCTGCCTGATGGTTTTAACTATCTGGCCCTTGAGATCGAACCATCCGCACAGCATTCAATCGTTCCCCGTCTGGAAGAAGAATGGAAGCGGATTCATCCTGACCATGCATTTGCCTATTCCTGGCTGGATAAAAAAATGGAGGAATGGAATGATCAAAGTGCTGAGGTTTCGTTGCTTGGATTCTTAGGATTCATGACAGTAGCGATTGCCTCCATGGGATTGCTCGGACTTGTGGTGTACACTGTTGAAACACGCAGGAAGGAAATCAGTGTAAGAAAAATTATCGGAGCCAGCGTCCATCAGATCGTTTCGCTGCTCTCGGGAGGGTTTGTTAAATTGTTAATGATATCGGGAATCATCGCATTACCCATCGGATTCGGCCTGAGTCAATTATTTCTGATGAACTTTGCAAACCGGGTTTCTTTTGGACTGATAGAAATATCTCTGTGCTTTGGACTGTTGTTATTGATCGGCCTGATCACCATACTTTCGCAGACCTATACCGCCTCACAGGAAAACCCTTCCCGGAATTTGAGGAGCGAGTAACATCTTTAGATCAGTTGATTGCCGGATGAACGATTTAACCAGGCAATCAACTGATAAAGTTATTTTCCATCATACGCTTTCTTCAACGCTGCGATATCAAGCTTCTTCATCTGAAGCATGGCCTTCATCACCCGTTCTGTTTTTGAAGTGTCGGTGTCGCTTTCCATTTCGGTGAGCGCAAAGGGAACAATCTGCCAGGAGACCCCGTATTTATCTTTGAGCCAGCCACATTGTTGTGCCTTTTCATCACCACCTTCTCTGAGCTTATCCCAGTAGTAATCAATTTCTTCCTGCGTGGTACAGTTCACGATAAAAGAAATAGCTTCATTGAATTTGAAAAGAGGTCCGCCATTTAGCCCTACGAACTTCTGTCCTTCAATTTCAAATTCAACGGTCATCACCGAACCTTCCGGTCGCTTGTGAATTTCAAATCCTTCCTTTCCGTAACGTAGTATTTTTACGATTTTCGAATCCTTAAAAATGGATACGTAATAACCGGCCGCTTCCTCTGCCTGATTATCGAACCATAGATTGGAAGTAATTTTTTGCATTGTTGCCATACTATTTTTCTTTTTTGTCAGTTCCTACTCTTTGGCTTTTCGGGTCGCCCGTTTTTTTAATGTGGGGACTGCTCCACGATCTATCTTTAAAAACTTTAAAAAATACTGCCAGTGTATTTGCTCTTTGATTAAATGAGCTGCTTATTTTTAAAATAAAACCTGTGCCACAGGGAATATGAGGGTTATTGAAAATAATTTCTTTTCTTGTATGCGGAGTAATCTATGAATACTGTTTCGATATCCTCATTTATTAAGAGTTCTTCCTATTGGTCTAAACGTGTGGGAGTTAGGTGGCAACTGCTACTCTCCATCATAGTACTCTGGCTGGCTGGTGCCTGGCTGCGAAACGAATACGGGCAGGACGACTCCAATCTCTGGCTGGTGATGAACCAATTTATCCTGCTGGTACAATGGACAGTAATTGTGCTTTTTGTTCTCAGCTTGCTCACCGCATTAATCACCTGGATTTACTTTCTTAACAACCTGAAGAATAAGACCATAACGGTACAGGCAAAATTTGGTGACGGCCAGAAGGCAGAGGCAGGATGGGTACCCATTACCATACTGATTCAGGGCATAGTGCTGCGGCCCTTATTAGGAACGATTCAGGCACGGCTCGTATTTTCCGAAAAACGGATGTCGGACCGGATTATTCTTGATACGAACATAGCACGTCCCCGACAGTTGTGGCGGCAGGCCATTCGCGGTAGCAGTCAGACCCTTTTGCATGACCGCGGTATCTATGACGTGGAAAATGTAATGATTTTATTCTGCGATATGCTGGGGCTTGTATCATTACCCTGCAGTGTGCCTTTCACGCAACAGCTCTATACGCTGCCACGTCCGCAGGAGGAACAAAAAGTAAAAGCTCAACCCAATGCCACGGAAGAACAGAAGTACCGCATCGATATACCTAAGAAAGTAGAAGGGGAGCACGTTAACTATAAAGAGTTTGAGACGGGCGATAACATTCATCGCATCGTCTGGAAGATATATGCCAAAAGCGGGCAGCTGGTAGTGCGCATACCCGAAACCAAAGACCCCTACGCTTCGCATCTTTATTTTTATGCGAGCTTCTTCAATGGCTTCTCCATGCAAAGCGGAGCATTCGAAATCGAATTGCTGAATGTGTATAAAGATCATGTGCGTAATTTATTTGAAGCGCTGCAGAAAAATGGTTACGATGTGCGTATGCCGCACGATCAGGAAATCCCCAGGCTTGCAGGAGTTGGTGAAAAGGAAAGCGAACTATTCCGTATTTCCGTTGCTTCCTGGCAGCAGGAGCAGGCTCCGGCTTTGTTTGTCAATGTAAATAAGGCGGCTTTCGTATGTGTGTCTTCATTAGTAAAAGCCAGTGATCTGGAACGTATTTTGAGCAACCTTCCTTCGTCTGTACCTTTAGTGGTGGTGAAGTTATCAGATGCGATTCCTTCGCCATTTCAGTTTACCATGAAAGACATCTTCTTTAGAAGCGAGTCACAACCAGCGGATAAACTCCGCCAGCCGTGGCTGCTGTCTTCCCTGCGAAGAGAGCTACTGAAAAATGAAAAAGAAATTGCCGGCCTTCTCAAGCAACGAGGAAACAGCTGGCTTACCAACACCATCGGATTCGAGCAATGAACAGTATAGATAAAAAGGAACGCTTTCAACAATTACTTATCCGCTGGGTGCTGGTGATTGTACCGACCAGTGTGATCGGGTACATCACCTTACGTTTTCTTAACTTTTCGTATACCGCATTAAATACGGGTATCCTCAGCCAAACCATTTATTTTGTGTTAGGTCTGACCATCGCTTATACACTTTACTTTTATGGTGCACGCTGGATCATTTCTTTCCTTTTATTATGGCTGGTATACTGGCTGCTGGAAAGAATCATCAGTCGTTTGCCGGGAGAGTTTGATGTATTTTATACAACAGCACGCTTCCAGCTATATTCCACACTGTTCCTCTTTGGCTGGTTGTTCGGATTCCTGCTGGCAAAATTCCGCTGGTCGTATATCGCTCTCTTTGCCGTCATCATCATGGTCACGCTGGTCTCCGTTTCCAATACGGTTGACGTCAGTCTTTCTTACCTGCTGATGCATCTTGCCCCGGTGGTGGTGTATGGATTATACATGCTCTTCCTGTCTCCCTTGCTTACCGACCGCATTATACTGGATAGAAAACAATCTGTAAAGCTGGCCTTGCGTATCAGTGCCTTTGCTTTGCTGATCCTGCTGGCGTTCATTGTTACAGAAAGTCTGTTTACAGGTAATCTGAAAGCAGTGGAGAAAGAACTCGCTGCACGCGGAGCGAAAGACAATAATAAAGGTGGTAAGTCGGACAAAGAAGGTGGCTACGATGAACGTCACGGATTGATGGAAAAGCAGGACGATGGCTATCGCCTGAAAGACACCATGCGGGTAGATTCGAAGATGAGCCAGTCGGATAAGCTCATGTTCTGCAGCAAGCTGGATAATTATTTTCCGGATGGTTCGCCAGCGCCTTTGTATTTCGTTTATCATTACCTCACGCGCTACGATCCCGTAAAAGAAACATTTACGCGAGATGTTAATGTTCCTTCCTTTGATGAAATGGAGACTGACCCTACGACATTGCCCATGTATTACTCGGACACCGATACGTCCATTGTGCGTAAGTCCAAGGCAACTAAACTTCGCAAGATAGTGGAAGCGCAAGTGTACCTATCGGAGAATACCTGGAAGCATTCCGTACTTGGCCCTGCCAGCGTGTTTGCGATTCAAACCATTCCGGTAGAAAAAGATTTTCAGAAGACGTTTCTTTCTGCATACAAGATTTACTCCTATGCATCCGATCTGAACAACGCTTACTTTGTTTATAATATCTCCGCTAATCCCAAGCTGGAAGATCTGCAAGACCAGAGACACGATGAGCTTCGCAAGGTGAGTAACTATAGGCAGACCGATGAGAAATTCATGGAGTACTATACCGAATACCCGAAAGGTGGTATTTATGATTCTATTGCCAGGCTGGCATCAGGTCTTGCTTCTAAAAACAGTAAGCCTGTGGATAAGGTGATTGCTGTACGCGATTTCTTTTTGAAGCGAAACGAAAATGGCAAACGTATTTTCCGTTATACCTTAAAAGCAGGAGCGGTGGATGACCCCAACATCCCCAGCTCGAAGATGTTGTACAACTTCCTGTTCAAAACACATGCAGGCTATTGCACGTACTATGCAGGTGCCTCATTGTTCATGTTGCGATCCATGGGTATACCCGCGCGCTTCACCACCGGCTTTGCTGCCATCAACCGCAGTGATAAGAACAAAGGCTGGTACTGGTTCTACGCCAGCCAGGCACACGCCTGGACGCAGGTGTATTTCCCTGAATACGGCTGGCTCGACTTCGACATGACCATTGGCAACGAAGATCAGCAAAGCGCACCCAAGCCGGATGGAACACCGCCATTGCCACCACCAGAACCATGGCTCGTACTCAATGCACAAGCCACCGCAGTGGATCAGACAGCAAAGAGTCTTGATGTTTCATTCAATCAGATGATCTGGCTGAATAAGCCCTTTATATTGGATAAATCATTCACGCGTCCTATTGATGCTTCACTATGCCGCGTGTTGTACGATAAGAAAGATACCACGCTTGCCGCCATTCAGCCTGGTGATTCCATCATCATTGTATCGTATAAGGATGAAGCGAAGGAGATTCCTCAGCCTCGTGCAGGTATCGCTATTGAGCAACAGGTACAGGATTTTCCATCACCAATCATAGCGGATGAAATCCATATTCATCCGAAGGAAAAGGAAAAGAAGAAAGAAGATGGAGCTGGCGGTAAAATAAAAGAAGAGGAGAAGAAAACGAACTGGAAGGAGATTGCCTGGATGGTCGCTAAGGGAACAGGGAGCGTGATCGTTCTAATTCTGTTGCTGCCCTTGTTGTATTTACTCTATCGCCTGTTGCGGGTAGCTTTTGCCGGAAGCGGTACTCATAAAGCAGACCAGGTGTATCGTGCCTCCCTATATCGTTTCCACATGGCAGGTCTGGAACGCGAGTTGGAAACGCCACTGGAATATGCACGCACCAAAGTAGACCCTGCATTGGGAACACGCTTCGAAGAATTTATGCACATGTACCTGAGATTGAAATATTCAGGAAGCAGCTTACGTGCAGAAGATGCTGAAATCATTCACCACCTGGCAAAGACAACCGGATCATCCATTCGTCATAAAAACGGATTCTTCCGCAGCACCATCAACTACTTTAACCTGTTACTTGCTTTACGCTATTTTCAACAACCCGAAAAAACTGATTACGAAACACCTTCGCTATGAACGACTCGATCACGAAACTGAAAGCACTTACCGAGAATATCGAAACCATTATTCGCGGTAAGCCGCAGGAAATAAAATATGTAGTCACTGCATTACTTGCACGCGGCCATATCTTACTGGAAGATAACCCGGGAGCAGGTAAAACCGTGCTGGCAAAAACACTCGCACAATCCATCTCCGAAGGGGGAGTAGACTTTCATTCTGACAATGGGGGAGTAGCCTTCAAGCGAATCCAGTTCACGCCTGACTTGTTGCCGATGGACCTTATCGGTTCCTATATCTTCGATGAAGGAAAGAAAGATTTTGTTTTCAAGAAAGGTCCGCTCTTCACACACGTGCTGCTGGCCGATGAGATCAACCGTGCTTCACCGAAAGTACAAAGCGCTTTGCTGGAGTGTATGGCGGAAAACCAGATCACTTCCGGAGATGCTACATTCCTGCTTGATCAGTTCTTCTTTACCATTGCCACACAGAACCCTATCGAAATGGAAGGAACCTATCCGCTACCTGCAGCGCAGCTCGATCGTTTCTTTATGAAGATTTCGTTTGGTTATGTTACAGAAGAGGTAGAGTTCGACATTTATTCGAATTACCTCACCATTGGTAATGGAAAAAATACGGTGAAGCAAGTGCTTACGTATAACGACATCATTCAGCTACAGCAGGCAGCCGAGAATGTGCTCATCCATCCGGAGATTGTAAAGGGCATTGTGCGTGTGGTACAAGGCACGCGTCATCACCAGGAGATCGCCCTCGGTTGTTCTACACGCGGTGGTATTACGTTTATCAAATGTCTGAAGGCATGGGCCCTGGTCAACCAGCGGGATTATGTGATCGAAGACGACATACGTGCCATTGCACAGCCTGTATTGCATCATCGTATGATTTTCCGCAACCGTGAAGCTTCACGTACTGCACTGCAACAGATTGTGGACCAGGAAGTAAATCGTTTGTCGAAGCTGGGCATTCAGTCTAAATCATAAAAGATCAATTCATAACGATATGTACGCGCGATTTCTCCTTTGTTTATTCTTGATTCTTTCGCTGAGCGCCATGGCTCAAACGGATGTGCGTAAGAAGATGGACAGTGAACGCAATGGTTCCTTCCAGGATGAAAAGACATACGAGAAAGCACGCAGTTTCATTCGCAGAGACAGCACGTATTACCTGGGCTATCTTTTGGAAGGTGCGTTTCTGTTCTACCGGGCCAACGATGAGCTGGGTTTTAACAAGGCCAGCGCTCCTTTACAGAAGGCATTGGATAGAATAGAACATGACTTTGATCCATTGCTGCGCATGCGTACTAATAACTATGCGGACTATGCGGCCAACTATCGCTACCAGTTTGACTATGGACTGATCACTTATTTTCTGAGCAGGTGCTATCAGAATGTAGAAGCGCAGGATAAGGCAATGACGGTGCTGCAGCATGTACGCGATCGTAATTTTCAGGTAGAGATCAATATGGATTCGTACAATACCATGGCGTGGATCTTTCACCGTAACCGGATGTACACCTCAAGTCGTTTTCCTTTTCTAAAGAATTCGGTAAAGGAAAACGTAGCCACAGCCAATCTTTATCTTGATTCCGCGCTGCATAAAATCCAAAACGATTTCCCGTTGAATAACGGCCTGTATGATCCGGGCTTTCTCAACCGGCAATACCTGAGCACGTTTCATTACAAAGCCATGATCCATGATTACCTGCTCGATATTGACTCAGCAGGGTACTATTACGATCTGCTCATTCAAAACAATGCCTACTCCAGCAACAACTATGCGGAATTCAAGCTGGCCATGGGTGAGTTTGAAGAAGCAGAGCAGTTTTTTATTGAAGCTGAAGAGAAGGAGCAAAGCGAAGAGAAAACCACCAAGGAATATTACTACATGCGTGGCACGCTGGCTACCTATCGTGGCCACCCGGAGAAAGCCGATTCATTGCTGACCGAAGTACTTCAAAGCCAGGGCAGTACTCCTGGTTATGGCTGGCATTCCATCGGGCTTGCAAGGGCACAGCATTACGAAGGGCTCACAGCTGAAAGTCAGGAGCGTGCAAATAAGGCAGCCCGCTTTCAGGAATTGCACATCGGAACTACGTGGGGACAGGAGCAATACAATCTTGCCGTGGCTTCGCTCAACTATATTAATCAACTGCAATTCAAAAAAGAATACCAGTTCGAGCATAACGAATGGTACTCGTGGTTTAATCCGGTGAACTGGTACCGTTGGGTAAAATATACCTTTGCCATACGTCATCACAAGATGTTACTCGCTTCGCTGGTAGCAGAGAACCCGGAACGGGAACAAGTAATCTATGCCATGTTCTCGCCTGAAAACCTGATCATGTTTGATGAAGTATGGTCGGTGATCGATGGGTTTGGAAATGAATATTTTATCGACATCTACAAGGATAGATTGAAGACAGACAAGCGTCCACGACTTCAAAAATATTTCCGTTACTTTTTAGGCAAGCTTTACCTGGCCGAAGGGAAAGAGAAAGAAGCCATCGGTTACTTTAATCAGGTGCTTCATGCTAACGATCTCGATGATCCTTATCAGACTATGTTGATTGCCCGTGTGTATGAAGGTCTTGCTCTGGCCAGCAGCGGAACGGATCAGAAACGATATACACAACAGCTTTATCGTTTATATCCGCAACTGGTTCCTTTCACCGATCTCACTATGGAGTTTCGCCTGAATGTACCGGAAACACTTACTGAAGCTCAGGAAGATCTTGTCGATGAGTTGCGGTCTACGGATATCGATTTTACCAATGAAGTCAGCGTACCTGTGGTAACGCTTGCATTTGTTCAGCATGGGGAAGCTTTTGATGTAAACTACCAGGTGCAGGCCGGTGAAGCTATTGTGCAGCGTGGTACTTTACGAGTGGAAGCACATGAACGTGAAAACGCGGGCAGGTTAATTGCCTATCGTCTCTTCGGAATACAAAAAACAAAAACAGGCGAACAGCCCCCTGTTGTTCCTGAACCAGAGAAGGAAAAAGAAAAGAGCGGTGAGAAAAAGCAAGATAACGCAGTGGTATAGTGGCGGCAATAAGTGATCGTTAATTCGCTTTAATGATAATGATGAAGAAATCCACTTTTGTTTTACTTCTGGTAGCGACTTCTATCACCGTCCTGTTTGCTCAGCCATCGGAACAAACACTTCACGCCATGAGGAAACTGCATTTCCTGCAGGGTGTATGGAAGGGAGAGGGATGGATATTGAAAGATTCTGTAAAACAATCATTCACGGAAACAGAAACGGTTTCAATAAAGCTGAATGGCGCTGCATTACAAATCGAAGCGCTGGGATTAATCAATGGTAACGAATCACAACCTATTGTGAGCGCGTTGGGCATTATCTCTTATGATCAGGCAAATAATGCATACCTGATGCGGGTGGTGGATGCGGACGGATCAAGCATCGATCCATATTTTGTTTTTACTGATCGGTATTCCATTGAGTGGGGGTTGACAGACATCATCCGCTTTACCATACAGGTGAAAGATAATAAGTGGCTGGAGACCGGGTATAAAAAGCAAAAGGATGCTACCTGGAAAAAGACGTTTGAAATACAATTAACGAAGCAATGAGCCAGTAGTAGTATTCGGGATATTTTTACCCCGAAGATTTCAATGGATTCCTGCACTCCGAATTTGACGAGGCGGTGGAGTCGATAATAGGACAGAAGTAACGAGAGATAACTCACCTGCTTTCCGTCTTCCGGACTTCCCGACTTTTTTCTCGTTTATCAATGTATAGCCAGGTGCAGTTCTCTGTTGATGCGTTCCAGCAGCAGGTGATAGTAGGCTTCTGCTTCGTCTTTGTCCCTTTCAATAGTAATGCTGATATGATTATCATCGGCCAGATTGATGATCACATCATGATAGCGTCTGAGGATATCTTTGATTGAATCTTGTTCGCCTGGCGTGCAATGTATGTGGTACGTTTCCATAAGATGAATAGAATTAAGCTCTTTGCTTAACAGATGAAATTCTTATGCCAGCTTTCGAGCAATGCTATTTCGCCCTCTTTCTCATAGTTAGTTTTGATTTAGTTTATCCTGCAATGTCTTTTTTGATTACTTTGTGCCGAACTATCTATACCCGTGCCAGACACAACCATCCATAAATCTACGTTCGATTTCCTGAAGAAACTCGCTGCCAATAATAACCGCGACTGGTTCAATAACCATAAAGAGGATTACTTGCTGGCCAAGGAAAATGCGGAACAGTTTGTCGATACACTGATCAGCAAAATGAATACGCACGATCAGCTGGAAACCACTTTCGGAAGGAAAAGTCTTTATCGGATTTATAATGACGTACGTTTTTCAAAGGACAAGTCGCCTTACAATCCCCGCTTTGCAGGCTACCTCAGGCGCAGTAAACCTTTCCTTCGTGGTGGGTATTACATCTGGATCCGGCCTGGGAGCACACGTATTGGCTGCGGCTTTGCACATCCCAATAGTGACGACCTGAAACGCATACGCGAAGACATTGCCTCAAATTATGACGACTGGAGCAAACTTTTAAAATCAAAAGTCATCATCACCCATTTTGGTAAAATGACAGGAGAGCAGGTGAGGACCGCGCCACGTGGATTTACCGCTGACCATCCTGCTATCGGTCTGCTTCGCCACAAACAATTCTGGTTCGAACGCACTTTTACCGATAAGGAAGTACTTGTTGCTGATTTTCTGCAACGTGTTAACAAAACGTTCAAAAGCATCCGGCCTTTTTTCAACTACATGAGCGAAGTGTTAACTACCGATAGTAATGGAGAATCTGTGATCAGATAAGGCGCTTTTCTTATTTGTGTCTTCTGTGTTCATACGTGCTCATTTACGGAAGGAACAACAGAAATAGATTCACATTTACTATAACAAGCATGAAACTACCAGGTGAAAATTTTCCGGATGCTTAATGACCCTGAAACTATTTTCTGTTTTTATAAAATGAAAAATTACCAAATAAAAAAAGGGCGATTCCGTGTAACAGAATCGCCCTCTTTGAGTCAGAAAAAAATTATTTTTCTTCCTTATTCTTCAAATCCTGAACTTCAGTGCGGATGTCCTGGGCAATTGCCTTGAGGTCTTGCATCGCTTTTCTTATGCGTGTTCCGGCAGCGCCATTTTCTTTATTGTAAAACTTGTCTGCGTCTTCTTCCAGGGAAGCAATCAATGCTTTTAATTCTTCGAATTTTTTCATTTTATGGGTTTTTACAAAGGCAAATTTTGCAAATGTACAGAGTATTGTCACTATAAATGGCCAATTATATTTAACAAAAAGCGGGGGTGTAATTGCCTTGTATCTTTCTGTTATCTAAAATATTCAGGGTCACTTAGTTGATGGATCTGCAATTATTAAAACGATATTTGGATTTTCAAGGGGAAACCTCACGTTGAAATTAAAAGATAGTGTCAAAATACTTTTGACTCATTCGAATCCCCACTTTTCAATCTTCTGCCTGAAGCGATGGAATCAAAAGGAATGTAATAACTTACCTGCTCAATCCGAAAAAGATGTGGTGGATATATGCTTTACTCTCTGCGTTGTTCGCAGCCCTGACAGCGGTCTTCGCAAAAATCGGTGTAAAAAATATTGATTCGGATTTGGCGACAGCAGTCCGGACAACCATCGTGCTCGTAATGGCATGGTCCATTACAATGCTTAAAGGAAATACTTCTTCTCTCCAGAATTTTTCCAGGCAGACCTGGATATTTTTAATATTGTCCGGATTGGCAACGGGCTTGTCATGGCTATTTTATTTTAAAGCAATCCAGATTGGCAAACTCAGCCAGGTGGCTCCGGTTGATAAATTAAGTGTGGCTTTAACCATTGTCTTCTCTGTGATCTTTCTGGGTGAAGCAATGACTCTGAAGACTGCTATAGGAGCCGCACTAATCATTACAGGTGTAGTCGTACTTGTAGTCTGAATTGGCTAATATATCATTAAATGATTTCGATCTTTGCAAGATCATCTCTATTCATTCCTTAATCGCATAATGGGATTCTCTCTCGCGGCTCTCCATCCGTGATAAAGTACAATCACAAAAGCAATAGCAAGGATCATTACTCCTCCTGAAGCAAACATCCACCAGCTAAGAGGCACCCGATAGCTCACGCTCGAAAGTACCGATTTAGCTACCCATGCCGAAAGCGGGATAATCAACACCAGCGCGTAGATTACGGGGCGCAAGAAGTCCTGAGCGAGTGAACCTAAGATGCGAATCATACCCGCACCAAAAACTTTACGTATACTCATCTCTTTACTTCTTCTTTCTGCCACAAATCCTGACAGCCCGAACAATCCGAGACATGAGATGAAAATCGTCATTCCTCCGAAAATTGAAATCATTAAACTGGTATCGGAGATCTCATTGAAACGGTGCTGGTATTCTTCCTTCGTAAAGGAAAAACGGAACAGATTTTCCGGACTAATACTTTTAGCTATTTTTTCGATGCGACTGATGTTTTCACGCCACTCGGCATTATTCTGAATACGCAGGTAAAGATGATTCGCGCCTCCTGGTTTTAAGTAAACGGCCATGGGAGAAATAACTCCGAATGGATTGTTATATACAAAGTTTTGAAAAACACCAATCACAGGATGGCCACCCACTACACTGCCTACCGGATTCTTTAATCCCATCTTTGCAACAGCTGATTCGTTCAGCATACACGCGGAAGAATCAGTGGCAAATAAAGTGCTGAAGTCTCTGCCATCCATCATCTTAATTCCCATCGTATTACTCCAGTCGTATTCCACATCAACAACGACAACGGATAGCTCTTCACCGACACGCTTGCCTGGCCAATCCATTCCGGTCACTGCTCCACCCGAATAAAGAATATTATTGGATCCACCGGTAGCTGACCTGATACCAGGCATCTTTAACACTTCATTTTTGAGATAAGTGAATTTTGCTGAAAGTGCAGAATCGAGCGGGATATTAATCAGGTTCTCCTGCTCATAGCCCAGCGGGCGGCTTCTGACGTACTCAAATTGAGCATACATGATAATGGTGCTGATCAGAATAAAAATTGAAATGGCAAATTGAAATGTAACCAGCATTCTTCGAAGTCCTCCGTCTTTGAGATGGGTGATTCTTCCTTTTAAAACTTTCGCAGGCATAAAACGGCTGAGGAAAAAAGACGGATAACTTCCTGCCAGAAGGGAAGTAATGACTACTATGCTGATCAGCAAAATCCAAACAGTGAAATTGCTTAAATCAAGACTAACCGATGCATGGGTTAACGTATTAAAGGAAGGCAGTATCAGGAAGATCAATCCGATGGCAACGAACAGGGAAAGAAAAGTCATAACAAATGATTCGTTCAGAAACTGAAAAGCGATCCATTGACGTGACGCACCAAGCACCTTGCGAACGCCTACTTCTCTGGCCCGGTGTTCAGATTGTGCCGTAGCTATATTCATAAAATTAATACAGGCAATCACCACCATAAACACACCGAATCCAATCAGCATCTTGACTGCGGTGATTCTTCCTCCGTCCGGATGCCCGTTTGAAAAGCTTCCTCTGAGGTAAAGTAATTTGAACGGATAAGCAAACTGAGTAACTGTTTTATCATTGGAACGCTGCTGAAGCAATTGGGTAATCTTGGTGTCGAACAGGGAAATGTTAACAGAAGGTTGTAGTTGCATGTACGTCATAATGCGATTATCGTCCCATTTCTTAAGCCATTCGTTTTCTTTTTCAAACAGTGCGAAGGGGACAACCATGTCAAATCGGACGGAACTGCCGGAAGGAATATTCTCCACCACAGCCCCAACAGTTAAGGAGTGGCGTTTATTAAAAACAATCATTTTGCCTAATGCATTTTCATTTGCAAAGAGTTTGTGTGCCATGTCCCTGGTAATAACAATAGAGGTACTATTTTCAAGAGAACCGATCACATCTCCGCTTACAGCAGGAAATGTCATAATGCGAAACAGATCGGGGTCAGCATAAATTCCGGATTCATAAGTGATCTTATCATTGACAACTACCTGTTGCCCATCAAACCCTGCCAAGCGTGCTGCATGTTTCACTTCCTGAAATCCGGTTCGTAATGCATCTGCCATCGGACCCGCTGTAGATGTCCCTGTAGAAATACCGTCATTGGTTTTTTGGTTCTTCATCAGTACATACATGTTCTCCAGGTTGGAATGAAACTGATCATACCGTAATTCATCTATAACTACAAGCATAATCAGAATGCTGGTGGTAAGTCCGATCGTAAGCCCTGAAATATTAATGAGGGATGATACTTTATTCTTGAGCAGGGTTCTCCAGCTCATTTTAAAATAGTTATTGATCATGTCCAATCGAACAGAAAAGTGGAGTGTAGATTGTTTTGAAAAATGAGTTTTTTTAAAAGGGCGTAGTAACATAAATACCGTTCGTATATATTTCCATCGCGCTTTCCGGATTCCATATTCTGCTACCCACAGTTTGAATAATTCTTCCAGATCACCTTCTACTTCTTCTAGCGTGTCCGCAGCAGCGAATCTGCGCAGCAGCAACTGGCTCCAAACTGGCGGTTTGATATTTTCTGACATCGTATGGCTTAGTTTAATTTTCCTGCTAATCCCAAAAATTTTGAAGGCAATGTCTTCCATATTTTTTCCCGAAGCTCTTTTACCTGACGTATCGCTTTTATACCTAAGGAAGTTAAGCTGAAATATCTCTTTCTGCGCCCGCCTCGCTCAGCCGAAGCACCACCCATTTTGGAAATAATAAAACCTTTTTCTTCTAAGCGCTGCAGCGTAGTATGTACCGTGTTAAATCCAACCGCACGACCCGACTGCTTTTCAATTTCCTGTGTAATAGTTACTCCGTAAGCATCACCTTCCAGACTGGCAGTTATCAGCAGAACGAGTTCTTCAAATTCACCTAAGGATGTTCGTTTCATAATTTGGATTAGCATTTCATCTTATTTTGTCGATCAAATAAAGTGCCACATTTTAAAATGCATTTAAGCAGCTAAAAATGTGTAGGCGATAAGCAATGCGTTCAATCATGAACACAGGTAGTGCTCTTGTGAACAATAGATCAGCCATTAGGCAATCCAGATGACTTCAAGGGAGTCGTTCCATTATAATACAAATCGTTTTCCTTATAACTTGTTTTGATTTCTTATAACAAACATGGAAACAACATCTGGGTTTCCGCTTCTATGGGTTGAGCCACCCTAGAAATGGATGTTCTGTTTATACGGTCCGCTATTCTGTGTTTTTCGGAATAAATAAGACCCGAATCTGAAAAAAAATTATTTATTTCTTCGCTGTCCTTGGATTAATACAGTTTTTGCACAGAATCACTTCGTTGATTTGATATATAAACAGGATATCCGCTTCCTTAAGATCCAGTACTTCAGGCAGCGACAGCATTTTAATTTTAATGATCATGATATATAAAGCGGTGTTAGTTGGATTTATTTCTCTGGTTCTCTTCAATGGTGTTCACGCACAGGATCTCCAGGAATACATTCAGGTTGCAGTTCAGAATAGCCCATTGATTCAGGACAATAAAAATCAAAGTGAAGCTGCACGGCTGGAGGCGGATCGGCTGAAAGCTTTTTATACCAAATCTCAACTATCGCTGACAGCCAGCTACTTGTTCGCTCCAATTATTACCCGTGATAATGGAAAATCAAAACTGGATTTAAATCCGGACTCACCAAATAACTATATGGGATATGATGTGGCAGCAAGTAACGGTGGCGTTTACCAGGGACTGCTTAATTTCAATCAGCCGCTTTTTAATACGGGCAGGTATGCAGCTTCAGCGGAACAAGTTTTAATCGGATCCCAGATCAATCAGAATACCATTCAACTCTCCATTCATGATCTGGAGCGATTTATTACAGATCAGTATATTCTTTGCCTGCAGGACTACCGGCAAACAGAGTACCTCCTTAATCTTATTAAGATTATAACTGAACAGACAGCTATTGTTTCAAAGCTGGTGGATAATGGTATCGCCAAGCAGTCGGATCTTTCCTTGTTAACGATTGAACAGAAAACACAACAAGCGGGATACAATACCTTTCGGGCTACCTACCGGAGAGATCTTATGGATCTCCGGGTTTTATGCGGTATTACAGATACTACTTTCCAGGTCCTGCCGGATATCAAGCTTCAACTTCGGGAAGATATAGTTACGTCAGGTTTTATCGAACGATACCGGTTGGACAGTCTTAATTTAACGGCCACTCAAAAAATCTTTGAGTTAAAGTATAAGCCATCTGTTAATCTTTTTGCCAACACAGGATTAAATGCGGTGTATGCTCCCACTATTCCGAATCGATTCGGCTTGAGTGCCGGAATCAATTTCAGTTTAAACCTTACCGATGGTAAACAACGCTCGATTTCAAGACAACGCACAGAAGTGTTAACGAAAACCACCACAGCTTATAAAGATTTTTTCTATCGACAGAATGAGGTGCGAAAGGACAGGATACTGACCGAACTTCAATCCATTGACGAGCGCTATACTTTGCTTCAGGATCAGCTGAGGGAATACGTTAAGCTACTGGATTTTTATAAACAAGAGTTGGTTCGAGGGCAGATTTCTGTCATTAATTATATCGCTACATTGAAAAGTATGGCTGCTTCACAACGCGACTTCGTGGTGTTGAAGACAAACCGGGAAACGCTTATTAACCTGTACAACTATTGGAACTGGTAATCATGATAAAAAATTTAATAATCATTGCAATGCTGTCACTTCTTTTTTCGTGCAGCAGAAATACTTCCACCGAAGATGCTGTTATTGCCGCGCGCGTACCGGTTAAAGTATCTGCTATGAAAAGGGGAATCGTAAGTGACGAGCTGACATTATTTGCCAGTACACTGTATTTAAAGCGAAATGTAGTAACCGCACCCATACCTGCTTTTATAACGCAGGTGTTTATAAAGCTGGGGGACCAGGTAAAGGCAGGGCAGATTCTTTATCTGCTCGAAACCAAAGAGAGAAGAGCACTCGGCAGCCAGTCAATTGCGGCAGACTCCTCCCTTTTATCTTTTGGTAAAATTACGATTAAGGCTTCCGCCAGCGGGATCATCAGTACGCTCGATAAACAACAGATCGGAGATTATATCCTGGAAGGATCGCAGCTGTGTACTATTGCCGAAAGCGGTGTATTAGCGTTTTCAGTCAATGTTCCTTATGAATACATCCGGTACGTAAAAGCAGGCAGTAAAGGATTTGTGGTGATGCCGGATAATTCACGACATGCCATCACTTTTACCACTCCGCTCACCACCATGAACGTGCTTGCCCAGACGCAAACTATCCTGGCAAAAGCAAATCAAACAATGATCCTTCCTGAAAACCTGATTGTAAAAATTCTGGTAAACCGGAATGCAGAGGCTCGTCAGCAGGTACTTCCCAAAGCGTGTGTGCTGAGCGATGAGATGATGGAAAATTTCTGGGTAATGAAATTGGTGAATGATAGCACTGCCGTAAAGGTGGTAGTGACTCCGGGAGTGGGTAATCGCGATTCAGTTGAAATCAAGTCACCGTTGTTCAGCCCAACCGATCAGTTTTTAGTGGCTGGAAATTACGGACTGCCGGATACAGCGCGAGTAATGGTTGAAAAGAATTAATAAGAAAGAAAGAAAAATAAGTAATGGAGCAAAAGAATTATTATCAGCTTTTTACCAAGCCAATACTTTTTGTTGGTGTGCTGTTACTGGTGGCCGGAATTTATTCCTATACCCGGATGCAGACCAATTTATTTCCGGAGGTTCTCTTCCCCCGCATAACGATTATCGCAGATGCAGGTCAGATCCCGATCGACCGCATGATGATTACTGTGACAAAGCCAGTAGAAAGCGCAGTGAAAAGAGTACGGGGGGTAACGAGTGTAAAAAGCAGCACCAGCCGGGGAGTATGTACCATCGACATCTTTTTTGGCTGGGGAGAAGATACGTATGCGAAGAAGTTACAGATTGAAAGCCGTATCAATGAGATCAAAAACTTTCTGCCTCCCGGAGTCAATCTTTCCATTGAGGCGATGAATCAATCCTTGTTTCCTGTATATGGATTTACACTGGAAAGCACCGACCATAGCCAGGTAGCACTGCGTGATCAGGCCAATCTTTTACTGCGTCCGATATTCTCACAAGTTAATGGGATATCTAATGTGGTGGTTCGCGGTGGCCGGGCCAAAGATTATGTGATCATTCCGGACGCAGCAAAACTCTCTTCATTAGGTCTTACTCCCAATTCATTCATTACCGCGTTTAACAGCAATAATTTTGTATTATCTAATGGATATGTAAACGACTTCCGCAGACTTTATTTGTCGCTGACAGATACCCGTGTGATGGATTTCGAAGCATTGCAAAACGTGATCCTGAAAAATGACGGTAACCGTATTATTCGCCTGAAAGATGTTGCCACCGTACAAGTGCAGGAACAGCAGGAGTTTGTTATTATCAATGCGAATGGAAGTAACGCAGTACTGATTGACCTGGTGAAGCAACCTGGTTATAACCTGATTGATTTTGCGAAAGACGTGGAAACAAAAGCGGCCGAAGCAAGAAAGATTTTGCCAAAAGGATACCTGCTAAAGCCCTATTATGATCAGAGCGCCTTTGTTGCAGATAGCATTGATAGCGTGATCAAAACCATCTATGAAGGTTTGTTTCTCGCGCTTATTGTTATGATCATTTTCCTGCGGTCATGGCGATCAAGCCTGGTCGTAATGCTTACCATACCGGTTACACTTGCTTTCACCATGCTGTTGCTTTACCTGGTCGGCATCTCCATTAATATCATGTCGCTGGGGGCTATTGCCGCTTCCATTGGGTTGATCATTGACGATGCCATCGTAATCATCGAACAGATTTACAGAGGGCATGAAGATCATCCTGAAAAAAGTAGGTTTATAATTGTAAAAGAAGCGATTCATTCTCTCTTCCCGGCCATGCTGGCATCTTCATTGGCAACAATCGTTATTCACTTTCCTTTCCGTTTAATGAGTGGATTGGCAGGAAGTTTTTTCAAAGAGCTTTCCGATACCATGCAGCTGACCATGATTGCTTCCTTCCTCGTCACATGGTTATTATTGCCGGTGTTGCATTTAATAATCGGATACCGTGCATCGCTCAAACCACATCATCATACTGCGCAGGATTCGATCAACCGGCTTTCATGGCTGACCTGGTTTTTCAATAAACCGATTATTGCCGTTTTGTTAATGATTGCCCTGGGAGGATCGGCCTGGTATGCTTCCACAAAAATAGAGACAGGCTTTCTTCCGGAATTAGATGAGGGAACCATCGTGCTGGATTATATTTCTCCTGCGGGTACATCACTGGAAGAGACCGATGCAATATGTAAAGAAATTGAAAAGATCCTGATCACACACCATGAGATTGAATCGTATTCACGAAGGACAGGCATTCACATGGCTTTCAGAAGCGATCCTTCCAACATCGGTGATTATTCCATTCAGTTAAGAAAGGATCGAACCAGAACAACCGATGAAGTAATCAACGAACTCCGCACGGAGATACTGGCAAAGGTGGTAGCCATGGAAGAAATTTCTTTCGGGCAGCGTATCTCCGACTTGTTAGGAGATTTGATGAGCACACCTCAGCCCATCCAGATTAAAATTTTTGGCGATGATTATGAAGTGCTTAAAGGATTAGCCCGAAAGGCAGATACACTCCTGCAGCAAATTCCGGGAATTGCAGACATCAATAACGGATTGGTGACGGCCGGACCTTCCATCATTTTTATACCTGATCAGGAAAAACTTAGCCTCTACAAGATTACGCTTGCGGACTTTCAAACTCAGCTGACAGCTTACACAGCAGGCATACCATTGGGATTGAATGCGAACGTGGCAACGCCTTCCCCTTTTCAGGCTGCCATGACAGGCGGCTTACAAATCGGGCAGATTCAGGATGGCGAACAAATGCGGAGAGCGTTACTGCGTTTTACGGATTTCAAAGACAACGATCTGGAGCTTTTGAAAAAGCAATTCATTTTTCTTCCGGATGGTACCACAAGGCCGTTGTCATTTTTCTGCGATGTAAAAATCATTCCCGGAGAAATTGAATTCAGAAGAGAAGATCTTAAGTCCAACGTAATTGTTACCACACGCCTGGACAATATCGATCTTGGAACAGCCATTAAATCGATACAGCGGAAATTCACTGAAGAGCTACCCTTGCCACAAGGTTATACCATTGTATATGGTGGTGCCTATGCCGAACAGCAGCAATCGTTCAAGGAGCTATTAATGATACTTGCCATGGCCACCTTATTTGTTTTCGCTGTCTTGTTGTTCCTGTTTAAGGAATGGAGAATTTCGCTCATCATATTATTGGTATCAGTAACTGCGATCAGTGGTTGTCTCCTGGCGCTTTACTTCATCAGAATTCCATTGAACGTAAGCAGTTATACCGGAATCATTATGATTGTCGGTATCGTGGCGGAAAATGCCATTTTTACTGTCAATCAGTTCAATCAGAACTTAAAGGAAACAAATGATGTAGATCAATCCATCGACTATGCCATTGCTTTACGTATACGCCCTAAGCTAATGACTGCCATTGGTGCCATTCTTGCTCTCATGCCATTGGCTTTGGGAATAGGGCTGGGCGCACAGATGCAACAACCACTGGCCGTAGCGGTGATCGGTGGGTTTATTGCAGGGCTTCCGCTGTTACTGCTTGTGCTGCCAAGCCTGATGCGTGTGTTGTACATCAATAGAAAATAAGAATAGTATACCTCGTCTACTACTCAGAACTACCCCGAGAAGAGTTTACTATTCTGATATTCATATCGGATCGCCCTGGCTGTATCCGGTGCATGTATGTCATGAACAATTGGAGCTGGAATTTGCTTACCCGACCAGGATCAACAGCTGGATTTTCATTACATCCGGAATTCTGACCCTGATTTATCGGTCTAGTTACCGTAAGTTTTCAATCCGTAAAAGCAGCGATGACTAATCCTGTAATTCACTATGATCAGAATAAGATTTGCTGTGAGTAAATGAATTTGCATAATGATGAAGAAAGCGGGATATGCCTTCTTCATCACTTACAAACAGCACTTATTTTTTACCGTATTCCAATATCATAAATGTCCCCGGCACAATAGATGGTCTTGGAGTTGGATTTTCGGTTGTCGCGGCTGGAGTTTCTCCATATTGAGCTGTGGAAACAAAAACATGTTTTGTCTTAGGGTCAAATGTGATGGTTCTGGCTCCTCTTTCCGTCTTCACGGTTTGCTCTACTTTATATACATCGGGACTTACTTCTTTTATGACGCTTAGCGATCCTTCTCCGTTGGAACTGATAATTGTTTTTGACTGACCATCAAAGATAACTCCGTCCACACCTTTGCCGATCGGTACGTTGGCAACCTGCTCTCCATTTTCGGAGTTAAGAACGATCATCATACCATTATGGCAAACTGAAAACAAACGATGTGTAGCTTTATCGATGGCGATTCCGGTAGGCTCTTCACCCGGAGCAACTGTCCAGCGGTTTTTTACTTTCAGTGATTTGGCATCAAATACAATTACTTCATGCGTATCTTCTGAATTCACAAAGATGGTTCCCTTCTCATCGGAAACACCGGCCTCTATGCCACCTCCGCCCAGTTCTACCTCACCGATCACTTTCCCTTCGAACGGATCGATGACTGTGGCTGACGTGCCGCTATGATTGAACACAAAGACACGTTTCGAGAAAGGATCATATAACCCTGCATCCGGATTTTTCCCGGCAGGCAGTTCGGAAATTTTGGCTAATGTCTTTAGATCAAACAGAGTGACCGTATTGCTCCTGCCGTTGGTAGTGATTCCACGCCCTGATCCCGGAACAATAATAATTCCATGCACTCCCTGTAAAGATGCAACAGTACCTGTTTTCTGGTGTGTATCAATGTCGAGAACTTCTACCTGTGTGCTGTGAGATACATACAATTTCCTGTCCTTTTCGTCTACAGCCAGGTAATCCCAACCTCCTTCACCTCCGATAATTGTTTTTTTAATAAGGTGATACTCCTGTGCAAGCAGGGTGCTGCCTGACAGAAAAAAGAATAACAGCAAACAATAGACAAATTTCTTTTTCATAGTAATGAAGTTAAGGTGTATTGATTAGGAATCAATGTCGCTTTCAATTCTGTAGACTCTTTGGATTTATACTACGTATACCGACAATGGTATTGGCTTTGACTCGCAATACAGCGAACGCATTTTTCAGGTATTCCAGCGTCTTCATAGTCAGGAAGAATATAAAGGAACAGGGATTGGGCTGGCGATCTGCAAAAGGATCATTGAAAATCATCATGGAGCAGGTGCAGGCGAAAGGAAATATTTTTCACAGATAGCACTCATTTTTTCTTTTGTCAGAGGTTTGGTTATATAATCAGTTATCGAGCCCAACCTACTTGCTTTTGAGATGTCATCTCCGTTATCCGAGGTGGTCAGCATAATTATAATGGCCTCACACTGCAATTCTTTATCCAGTTTACTGTACTGAGCGAGAAACTCCCAACCGTTCATTTCAGGCATATTGATATCCAGGAGAATCAAATCAGCGTGTGGTGATTTCATGGATTTCAGATAAGCTAACGCTTCTGTACCTGAATTCTTTGTGGTGATTGTACTTTTCGAACTGACTTTCCGGATGGCTCTTTCGTGAATAAAATTATCGTCCGGATTATCATCAATCAGCATAATGGATTTCAGTTCTTTTTTCATTGTAGTAATGTGGATATCGTAAAATAAAATAGGGTTCCCTGGTCAAGGGTGGATTCAATCCAGATCTCACCATTATGCATTTCAATAATTTTTTTACAATTGGCAAGGCCTATGCCGTTGCCTTCGTACTTGTCGCTGGTGTGTAGTCGCTGAAAAATATTAAAAACACGATCAAACGATTTGGAGTGAATGCCTATTCCATTATCGCTGATTGCGAACCGGACAAAGTCATTTATTTTTTCTGCACTTATTGTTATCTCCGGATTTGTATCTTGTTTTCTGAATTTTATAGCGTTGCTGATGAGGTTTTGAAATACCTGTCGCATTTCGGCCTCATACAGATTCATGACCGGCATCTCTTCTATCTGGATCACCGCGCCTGATTTTTTGATCAGGGTAGCCAGATCTGCGATCACGTCACCGATCAATTTACTGACATCTGCGCTAACGAGAACTTTGTTATGCCCCAAGCGGGAAAAAGCAAGAAGTGACTTGATCAAAACGCTCATTCGTTTTGTGGCCTTATTAACCGATTGAAGGTACTGACGGGCCTTGTCATCGAGGACAGGTAAATAGTCTTCTTCAAACACTTCCATGTAATTGGATACCGTACGCAGTGGTTCCTGCAGATCGTGTGATGCGACATACGCAAATTGTTCAAGCTCCTTGTTATGTTTTCTAAGTGTGGCTTCCTGAAATTTACGTTCAGTGATGTCGACAATGGAAGCGAGTACCATCTGACCTTTTGTTGTTTCAATTGGATTCAATCCAATCTCCACAGGAATTTCTACATCATTTTTTCCAAGAGCAAAAAGATCGCTACCTGCCGCCATCGAACGGCTTTCGGGCAGTTTAAAGAAATCATTTCGGTAATTCGTATGCTGGTAACGGAATCTTTCCGGAATCAGCATTTCAAGTTTATTTCCGATCAGTTCTTCCCGGCTGTATCCAAAAAGCTTTTCAGTCTGCGCATTCACCAGCGTAATCAACCCGTCACCGCCAATAACTACCATGGCATTGGGCGAAGATTCCACCACCAGTCGAAACTGTTCCTCTGCTCTTATCAGTTCGTGGTTGGCAATGCTCAGTTCGACAGACCTTTTTTCTTTCTCTTCGTTTTGGTAAGCCAGTTCGGTGTTAGCAATAATTAATTCTGCGGCCCTTTTTTCTTTCTCTGTATTTTGAATAACGAGTTCCTTGTTGGCAAGGATTAGCTCTGCGGCCCGTTTTTCTTTTTCCTCATTCTGGAAAGCGAGTTCTTCGTTTGCGGTAACCAACTCTGCAGCCCTGTTTTCTTTTTCTTTATTCTGATAAGCCAGCTCGGTATTAGCAATAATTAATTCAGCGGCTCTTTTCTCTTTCTCTGTATTTTGAATAATGAGCTCCTTGTTGGCGAGGATTAGCTCAGCGGCCCGTTTCTCTTTTTCCTCATTCTGGAAAGCGAGTTCTTCGTTTGCGGTAACCAACTCTGCAGCCCTGTTTTCTTTTTCTTTATTCTGATAAGCCAGCTCGGTATTAGCGATAATTAATTCTGCGGCTCTTTTCTCTTTCTCTGTATTTTGAATAACGAGTTCTTTATTGGCAAGGATTAGCTCAGCGGCCCGTTTCTCTTTTTCCTCATTCTGGAAGACAAGTTCACTGTTTGCAATAATCAGTTCTGCGGCCCGCTTCTCCTTTTCCTCGTTTTGAAAAACAAGCTCTTTGTTGGCAATGATCAGTTCAGCCGCTCGTTTTTCTCTTTCACTGGCTTGAAATGCAAGTTCTCTCTTGGAGATGAGTGTGTTCATAGAAAAATTATCATTTACTTTTTGGTTTGTTTTCTGCCAACTGAAAACGGGTCACCTCTGTCGAAGTATGACTTTTTACTTCAGGGGCCACCCGTGCACTCTCATTTTGCATTTGTCCGTTAGGAATAATTACCGTTACTGTTGTACCGGATCCGGGTATAGAGGTGATCGTAATTTTTCCTGAAAGCTTTTCTACAATCTCTTTAACGATATATAAACCCAGGCCAGCTCCCTGGCTTACTTCGGTACCCCTGTAAAACATGTTATATATATTGGGTAACACTTCTTTTTCTATACCTATGCCATTATCCTTGATGATCACGGTCACATTTTCCTCTGAAGTAGAGACTTCAATGCTGACGACCAGCTCTTCGTTTTTGTTGCGATAGCTTACCGCATTCATCAAAAGATTGGTAAGGATTACTTCCACTCTTTTCGTATCGGAAAAGAAGGGAACAATGGTATTCAATGTCAGTATCTTCGCAATGGATTCTGCCGGATGAAGGTATTCTATTTTTGAAAATGTCTTCTTAATCAACTTTGCCCAGTCCAGGTAATCACGCACGATCTCGTTTCTTGAATTCATGGAATACTCAATGATATCGTTAAGTGTATCGTTTAACCTGGAAATACTGGCGCGCATCATCGCATGCAAATCGTCCACTTCCTGTCTTTCATCTGTATTTGCAGCCACATTAAGCAACCCAACAACGGAGAGGAGCGGACCGCGCAGGTTATGCGATACGCTGTAAACAAAATTGTCCAGTTCTTTATTCACTTTCAGTAATTCCTCATTTCGTTTTCTAATAACTCCTTCTGCCTCGCGCTTTAGTTTTTCAAGATTTCGTTTTTTTACGGCATTACGAATCGCAGTAGGCAACCGCGAAAGATTGGCCTTGAGTATATAATCATCAACTCCGTTTTTAAGGCAGGAGATGGCATACTCATCTGAAACTGTACCGGTCACCAAGATGAAAGGAATGTCCGGAAAATCTTTCAAACATATTTGAAGCGCTTCGAAGGAATTAAATTCAGGCATTCCATGATCGGAGAGTACTACGTCCGGCTGGAAACGAAAAAGCGCTTCATGAAATCCTTCCAGTGTATCCACGCATTCGTGCACAAAGGCCAGGTTGTCTTTGCGCAAAACGCGCTCAATAAAATGGAGGTCGTCCTGGCTATCCTCTGCCATGAGGATTTTCAATCTGTTTTCGGTTTCCATAAAAGCAACAAATAAAAGTTATTCAGGCATGGTGCGGAAAGCCTTAAATCAATAAGTAATGATGGGAAATAGCGTATATGTTAAGATAACACTTATTGCCTGATAAAGCTGACTATTTATAATATTCTTTGGGAGTCAGTTAACAGGACTCTTTTTAGCTTAATTGATAACCTATCACTCTTTTCCGATCTTGTGCGCGGACGCACGACAAATAATACGCATGAATTTAAAGATCCAAGAAATCCATTTGTATACCATTTTATCGGATTTTTTATTTGCCTGCTCTTTATCCGTATTAAATTTTTCAACACTTGAATGTGTCCGTTGAGACAGTTATCCGATCCCGTTATCCTGAAGTATTCTTCGTCCGCATTTCTTTGTCTGGATAAAGTGCAAAGAATGATTTGGAAATTGCGGGATAGATAATTTTGAATCGGTGATTGAAAGTTCATTGTTCCAAAGTAGTTCAGATCAGTTTGCATTTGACATGCATTCCTTATCAACCAGGTATAAAGCTGATTAGAAACAATTCCTGTCTGTGAGTAGGTTTGAATATTTTTATTCGCCAGATTATTCAATCTGAATTGTACTGCGAATCTCAATTTTGTTTTTAGCGTATCGAGCTTGCGCGCAATGCTGATATATCCAATAATCAATACCAACAGGATAGAAAATGTAATAATGAATACAATGATCTCTTTAGCCATACATTATTAGGAAGTTACACAATCCCTTGGCCTATTCCTACAAAGGAGCATGAAGCATCGTTAATGTAACATGGGTACTCTGGCTGCAAAAAACGTATACCTGGCGGTCATCTCACATCCGGTAAATTAATCTGCCGATATGATGACAATCGGATCGCCCGGATGCAAATCGGAACGGGTAGAGGACGTAATTTTTCTCCAGAACAATGTAACCATCACCCAGCATGGAAGAGGAATAAACAAGTTAGATTAGTTCTGTTCAGATTAAGAGCAACCTCTTATTTCACTTTCAAATAACAGGCACGCATTTTCAACATCGGCCATCGTAGAGCTGAATTGTGCGTGAGGTAACTCGACACATTCTGCTACCGTCATGCGCAGGGCGTTTGTTTTGGCAATAACGTGATCCAGTTTTCCGTTCAGGTGATCATTAAAAAAGGTATCCTTCCTCGCAGTCTGGTGAGCTAAAATCGTTTCATCCACTAAACCTATTCGTTGGTAAATCACAGCAATTAATTCAGGAGCGATCATGGTAGTATTCTTTATGGCTGTAGACACATCATTAAGGTATCAGTAGCAGGGGAGCAGGAAGGCAATTCAAAAGTTTCTGAAAAGTCTCGTATCCGCTGAGGTCCGTTTTGCAATCCATGATGATGAAATCGAGGTGGTTATACTTCGCATATTCATTCAGTCGGTCTGCCACAAAACCGATTTCTATTTTAAACTCATAGGAGAGCCCCTTACCAATTAAATGCTGTTTTTCCAGGATGTTGAATTTTTGTTGTATTTCTTCTACCATGTTCTTTTTCCAGTTCATCAGCTCCCCGGTTTTTGACGGCAATAGCCGGTAGGTATACAAGATGCAAAGGTGAGCCCTAAGTTGTTGAGACATCAAAATTCCCCAGCCAATGGCTTGATTCGATGATTCTGTGAAATCAATGATGCACAAAATATTCTTTGAATCAGTGGGTAAATCGCTCTTCACACAGTAAACCTACTACGATCCGAACCCTGATCAGGGTGATTTTGTCAGGCCACAAAATGATTTTCGTCAGTCCGCGACAGTATTGTGTACCTTATGCAAATAGTCCGGACTTTGTCTTTACTAACCAATGATGTATTCAGGGACAGATTTCGGAGCATGTCGGAAGGTATTAGTATGGTCAACGAGGCTGGCATGGTAAAGGAGCTGAAGCCTACGGTTACCCTTCCATTAAATAAATGAGGATGAAAAAAATTCTTTTGATCGAAGACAATACGGAGTTGCGCGAGAATACAAGTGAAATTCTTTCTCTGGCCAGTTACGAAGTGATCGCTGCAGAGAATGGAAAAGCAGGTGTGGCTATGGCGCAGCAGGAAAAACCTGACCTGATTGTATGCGACATCATGATGCCTGAACTGGATGGATACGGAGTGTTACATATACTGGGTAAGCATTCCGATACTTCTGCTATTCCCTTCATTTTTCTTACTGCCAGGACAGAAAAAAGCGATATCCGAAAAGGGATGAACCTCGGAGCAGACGATTATCTTATCAAACCTTTTGAGCAAACCGAATTGTTAAACGCAATTGAGACACGTTTACGCAAGCGGCAGTTGCCAACCAGGGATTATAGTAATACTCCACCTGGTCTGGATCATTTCATTCACGATGCCCGGAAAATACTTCACTTCGAAGACCTTTGCAAAGACAAAAAATCCAAGGTCATCAAAAAGAAGGTGACGTTGTTTGCAGAAGGAGATCATCCACTTCACCTGTTTTTTGTTAAAACCGGTAATTTTAAAACCTATAAGTCGCATGCGGAGGGGAAGGAACTGATTACCAATCTGTATCAGGCGGGTGATTTCTTTGGCTTTGAACCTTTACTGGAAAACACTTCTTACTACGAAACAGCCGTTGCTATGGAAGACAGCGAAGTGATCCTGATTTCGAGGAGTGACTTTCTTATTCTGATGCATACGCACGATGATGTGGCTGCCGGTTTTATCTCCCTGCTCTGTAAAAAAGTATCCGATAAAGAAGAGCAGTTACTTAACCTTGCTTACAGCTCGGTTCGTCAGCGTACTGCGGAATCCCTTTTGAAAATGAGCCAGGTAGCTGATAGTACCAATGAAATCAGTATTTCTCGGGATGATCTGGCCAAGATAGCAGGTACTGCCTCCGAATCGGTGACACGGGCTTTATCGGATTTTAAGGAAGAGGGGTTAATTGAAATTGAAAGCAGTAAAATCAAAGTCGTCCAGCGTGGCAAACTGGAAAAGATGATACGATGGAACGCAGCACGATGACTCACGAGATGCATTGGATGAATAGTGTAAACTCAACGCTCATCTGTTGTTGCACTTTTACTATACCCATTAAATGTTTGGGAGAGACTAATCCGAAATCGTTAAATGAGATTTCCCGGGTACCGTTAAGTTGTATGGAATCTTCGCTTTCATGGAATGAAAATTTTACCTCTATCTGCCTGGAGACACCAGCCAATTGGATTTCCATTTTCGCAATCACGTAACCATCGACAGCATCTTTATTGACCGATATAAAAGTGATATAAAGATCCGGATGCTGATCGGCTTTAACGGACCGCCCCAGATCTTTGGTGATCATGTTATTGCCACAATTAAAATCGCTGATAGGAATAATCATCACGTTTTTCTCAAACATCATCCTGTTGCTATCGATACGATAATGAAGTGTATCGACACGGCTGTAAGGAGGAATGGCACACGTGAACGTATTGACATTGGTTTTTCCATGAATACGAAGCTGACTACCCGAACCAATGATCCATTTTCCTTTTTTATTGACAGGCGCTGAACTTATTAACGTCAAAAGCATTAAAATCAGCAAAATGTTTTTCATGTACTAGGAAGTAGGTAAGTAAATGGGTTCAATATTGTCCGGCATCAGGCAACATTGAACCCACAAGGTCAGAAGGCAATGACACCCTGAAGTACAAAGCCATCAAACTTTCCCCCTTCGAGTATATTTCCGGTAGGGAAGTCTTTGTACTTTTGAGTAACATATTCTCCCTTTACCAGTATGTTTCGTGTTACAAACCATCCGGCACCAATTGCAGTGCGGTCAATGGAAATATCAGAACGCGTTCCCTGATTAATACCCCCCACGACTGCCGTATTTGTAGTTTGATTAAATGCCTGTGTTCCACTTAGCGTATTGTATTTGGCGCCCAGGTAGTATTGCTCGCGCTGGCCAAAGCGATAGAGAACATCCACGGCCAGTTGTGTGAATTTGCGATTACTTTGTTTAGCGAAGACCGTTGCATCCGCTACGTTGGCATTATAAAATACTTCACCGTTTTCAACCGCATTCTTTCCCTTTGCAACTTCATAAGTGCCGAACAGTTCGAAGCCACCCGCTTTTAAAAATGGATTGATGACGAAGGTGGTGACGTTGTCTTTGAAATTCGGATTGTATCTGCCTGCAAAAGCATTTCCTGTGAGCGTAGCAGCTTCCGGCTCCATCACGTATTGATAATTGGATCCTGTGCGGTCACCGCCAAATAGTGTGCTGCTCACCGAGGATGTTTTGGTAAGGAACGATCCGGTAATACGAAGGCGGATGTTTTCACCGATCACTTTATCATACCCCAGTTTTCCATAGATGGATGGAGCGCGTTTGTCTCCTCCGGCAACGCTTCCCTGAATTTCACCGTTGGTTGCTCCGGCCATCGCGATGATCCCCTTCTTTTGCCAGTATAACTCAGCGCCTATCTCGGTGGTAAAGGCATCCATGATATTATTTTCCATAAACGGATTCCAGAATGTATTACCTCCATCGCTTCTGCGAAAGTGAGCATCACCATAGTTAATCTCCATGTGACCAATTTTTAATGTCAGGTCGGTCCAGATTTTATTCAGCAGTTCGCTGTTCATAAAACCAACTTTATCAATCTGGACATATCCGCCCTTTACCCAGAATTCATTATGGTGATGAGAAGCCATGTAAGAAACCAGGCTGACGCGAACGCCATCCACAATCTGTACATCAATGTTCAGGTTTGCCTGCGCCAATGGGAAACCGGATTGCATATTGTATAAGGGCACTCCGCTGGAATTGGAATGCTTCAGGCTTTGAAACCCTTGCGTAAAGTTGGCCCCGAGCCGGACCTTAAGCCCGTCATAGACAACTGTATCGGTTTTGGAGGTTTCAAAAACATTAATGCCTCGCTGGTCATACGGCCGGAAGTATTGAATTTCATTGCGATGTTGGGCAAAGGATGCATGCGTTATCAACGTAAGTGCGATGCTGCCGGAAATCCGCAGGGATTGAATGAGTGTCATACTGGTTTTTATTTATTTTAATTGGATGTAATCAGGAACAGATAAGATTATATTTTTTTGACCGTTACAATGAGAGGAGTGAGCACCAGAACAAAGGTTACTGTTACTTCATCACCCACGGTAATCGTGCCCAGCACTGCAGTAGGCCGTTCCATTTGATAGTCAGTCATTTTTATTTTTTTGGATACCGACAGCTGCAGGTCTCCGTTAGCAAGCACTTTCACCTCAGCAGTGAGCAAAATGGGTTTTGTTGTTCCCGCCATGGCAAGTGATCCGGATGCTTCCACCGTAGCCACATTTTCATAATCCGATTTTATGTGTTCACTATTTAGCGTATAAATAATGTAAGGATATTGATCCGACTTAAACGCTTCATACGTTTTCTTATCCATCGTCTTTCCCTTTGTGCTCTTAATTCCCTGCACCAGAATTTTAACCTCAGCCGATTTCACCGCTTTTACGATACCATTCTTTAAAACGAATGACCCTTTGCACTGAAGATTGGATATCTCTGATTGCCAGTCATGCAGGGAGGAAGTGCCCTGGATGTTTGCCTTTGCGGATTTAAGAATATAATTATCCTGGGCGAGGGCAGTAAGCGTAATGAATATACTACCTGCTAAAATCAGGTTCCTTAATCTATTTTGTTTCATGGTTCATCTTTTTATTTCTTCCGAAAGGTAGATGTGTTGTGGTACCAGGAACCTGACAGAAGTTTGTTCAGACGATGACCTTTATCAAAAAAGCAACTGACTTTCAGGGGATGAAAAAACAGAAGAGGACGAGTAACAAAGAATCAGGTCCCATGTACCGAAATACAAAGGACCTGATTCAGAATTGATTTCCGCAGTTTCTATTGCGGATAAGAAAGGGATAGCAACTAATAATCGGCACGTTCGAATATAAAACTATGAAAGCGATTAAAGGCAGCTTGCTCCAGCTCTTCACGGTGATTGGGGTGGGCAATGTCGATTAATGCTTTCGCACGCTGGCGCATATTTTTTCCATACAGGTAGGCGACACCATATTCGGTAACGATATAATGCGCATGAGCCCGCGTAGTGACTACACCCGCCCCCGGTTTTAAAGCCGAAACAATGCGTGATAATCCTTTCGAAGTGGTGGAAGGCAATGCAATGATTGGTTTTCCTCCTTCTGATAAGGCCGCTCCACGCATAAAATCCATTTGTCCGCCCACACCGGAGTAGTGATATGTTCCGATTGAATCCGAACACACCTGGCCCGTTACATCTACTTCAATCGCACTGTTAATAGCTGTTACCTTTGGATTGGTACGGATAACTGAAGTATCATTGGTGTAATCAATACCAAGCATAGCAATGGAAGGATTGTCATCCACAAAATCATAAAGCTTGCGGCTACCTAAAATAAAGGAAGAAACAATTTTGCCCCGGTGTTTCCGCTTGTGCTCGTTGGTAATTACTCCTTTCTCGATAAGGGGGATGATCCCGTCCGAAAACATTTCTGTATGCATTCCAAGCTCTTTGTGGTTGGCTAAACTGGCCAGCACTGCATCCGGAATAGAACCGATGCCGGTTTGAAGGGTGGCACCGTTTTCTACCAGCGCTGCGCAGTGTGCTGCAATACGTTTTGTTATCTCCGTAGGTTCCCCCGAACATACTTCAGGCAATTCCTCTTCCACCCAGACCATTGCATTGAACTTGCTGACATGAATAATTCCATCACCCAGCGTACGCGGCATGTGTGGATTGACCTGAGCAATGACATGCTTTGCAGATTGAATGGCTGCTACCGCACAATCTACCGATACACCCAATGAGCAATATCCGTGTTTGTCAGGAGGGGAGACATGCACCAACGCCATATCCAAAGGAAGAATGTTCCTGCGGAACAGATTGGGAATCTCGCTGAGGAACACCGGCACGTAATCGCCTCTTCCTTCGTTCACTGCTTCACGAATATTTTGGGAAACAAAAAGAGAATTCATCCTGAAATTGGCCTCATATTTTTTATCCGCAAACAGCGCTTCCCCCTGCGTGCTGATGCTAATGAGTTGCACGTTGAAAAGCTCATCCGCGCGTTCGGTCATTTTTTTAAGAAGGTAATGTGGCGTAGCTGCTCCTCCGTGAATAAAGACGCGGCTGCCAGACCGTACTTGTTGCAACGCTTCTTCTCCTGAACAATACATAGGTTTTGAATTTAAATATTATTTTAAGTCCTGGGTATCTTATGGTTTGGATATCTCCATCACCATTCGCCCTTCTATTTCTCCTTTTTTCATCTGATCAAATACCAGGTTGATATCTTCCAGCTTCGCTGCGTGAACAATGGCTTTTACTTTTCCCTCTACGGCAAAATCAATGGCTTCCTGAAGGTCCTTTCGTGTGCCCACAATAGAACCCCTGATGGTATGACGGTTGATCACCGTTTCAAAAATGGGAAGCTCAAAACTTCCCGGAGGTAAGCCGTTAAGTGCGATGGTACCTTTTCTGCGCAACATGGAAAGGCCTTGCTTAAAGGCAATAGTCGACACGGCCGTGATCAGTACACCATGTACTCCGCCATTGGTTTCTTTCTTTAAGAAGGCGCCCGGATCTTGCTCTTTTGCATTGACGATCAGATCGGCACCTAATCGCTTTGCGAGTTGCAGCTTGTCATCAGCGATATCCACCGCAGCGACATGCATGCCCATTGCTTTGGCATATTGAACGGCCACATGTCCCAGGCCACCGATTCCTGAAATAGCTACCCATTGACCGGGCTTCACTTCTGTTTCCTTTAATCCTTTATAAACGGTAACACCTGCACATAATATAGGAGCCATCTGTGTGAAATTGATTCCCGAAGGGAGATGTGCAACATAACGGGCATCGGCAATCACGTATTCCGCATAACCGCCATCTACACTATACCCACCGTTCTGTTGTGTCTCACACAATGTTTCCCAGCCAGTGATGCAATGCTCGCAATGACCGCACGCGCTATAAAGCCAGGGTACTCCTACAATATCACCTTCTTTCACATAGTCGACACCTTCACCCAGAGCCGCCACATATCCAAGGCTTTCATGTCCCGGGATCAGCGGAAGTTTCGGCCTTACAGGCCAGTCGCCATTAGCCGCGTGCAGATCGGTATGACATACCCCGCTGGCAACGACCTTCACCAGTATTTCATTCCTGCCGGGTCGTTTCACTGGCATTTCTTCAATCGTGAGGGGCTGTCCAAAAGCCCTTACAACTGCGGCCTTCATTGTATTTGGTAACATAGATTTTTTGTTAAGAAGTTTAATTGTCAATCAGGAGAAAGCATGTAAAAGCCTGCTTCCATTTGAGCCTGAATCAAAAGTAGGAGGGGTACCATTAAGACGGGATGTTATTGATCAGGGATAAAGGTGATTCTTGTCAGTTCTTAGTTGCCTTAATGTCAAAAAAGAAATAATTGCAGGGCACTCTTAAAAAAGATGCACAGTTTAGAGCGATAATATTCCCTTCGAAATCGAGATGCAAATAAAGTAAGGAGACTTAATCATTAAAAGCTGCCTTACGGAGTAAAGCAGCTTTATTGAGGCCATTAAATTGTACTCTCCAAAAGACGATTGACTTTATATTGTTTGTGAAATGAATCGTATTGCGCCAACTGATCGTCTGACGTAAATTCGGCATCCAATGCATCATGCAATTTGTGATTGTCCGGGAACGCCCTTTTAAGATTCATTAGGGTTAATGCCTGTACTTCTCCTGTACCTGAAAGACTGAAATAATAATTCACGGCTTCCTTTTGATTTTTAGATGCGTTCATCGTGTGTTTATACAAAAGAATTTTTTCTGTAGGGTTTAAAATCACATAATGGCTGTTACCTGCGAACCGGTAATTGATATCATTACAATCCTTATATCCGAAGATTTTATTCTTCTGTAGCTGGTGCGTTTGCTTGTCATGAACAACTGTTATGTAATCCATATTCAGAAATTCGTTCAATTTGATTTTATGCTTCTCGGTAGAGCAATTTATTTCATAAGTGAGCTTGCCGGAAGCAAAATCAGAAGCATTCATATAAACGCCACTATTCTGTGCAGAAGCGAAGAAAGTTGCTACTGAGAAAATACTAAAAAAGATAAATCGGTTTTTCATATTCGTTACTATTTAAGTTTAATTGTAAATGTCAACAGACTATGCCACTACTTACCTGATCGTGAACATCTTAAAAACTGATTTTTGTCAGTTCTTAAGATGTTCGCCATTTTTCTTGTTTGCTTCACCCTTGGGAAAGGAATATCGTAGGGAAAAAAAGAGACCGGAAACATGTAACCTTTTAAAATAGCGAAGGTATTCCTCCTATATCCAAAAATTTCATGCTTATGAGCCTTTTAAACCGCATCCTTTTTCTTTGCCTGATTGTTTCGCTGGCATCCGTGCCCGGATTTTCACAGGAAGACAGCCAAAAAAAGAACACCGCACAGTCTGCAAAAGAGCAGCCCAAAACGGACAAAACGAACGGAGAATCATCTGGTACAACAGGGCTAAGAAAAATAAACACCCATCGTGATCGGAATTTCGATATCAAGATAGATGAAGAAGCACTCGAAGCCAAAATTGAATCAGCTGTGGAAGAGGCAATGAGATCAGTTGAAGTTGAGCTCGGCAGACTGGAGATTCATATTGAGCCCATCGAAATCGACCTCAGTAACCTGGATGTAAATATTGATCCGATCGTAATTAACATTCCTGACATGGACATCAATATCGAGCCCATTGAAATTGATATGGAAGATATGGACATTGATATCGACATCGATGAACACGATTTCGATTGGGATAATGATGAGGATGACCGTGATCACGATGACAATGACGATGAGGAAGATGCCTTCCGGAGTAAAGGGCTAAATCGGTTATCGGTTGATCAGGATAAGGAACCGAATAAAGACCAACTGAAGGATAAATCCAGTAAAGAGAAAGACAAGTCAGATAAATCAGATAAAAAAGACAAGGAAAAAGCGAAAGGGCTTAAGAAGATCAACTAGCCGTTTCCTGCATCTTTCGATAAGGATTTACTCATTAGGATGAAAATAATCTCATTCTCTTTGTCACTAAAAACAAATAGCGCAATTTTTGTTCGTATCGGAATTCTTGAAAGTATTAATTGATCAAACTGCATTGAGTAAGTCGTAAACTTTTCTGGCAAATTTGAGATTATCAGAATAGCTAGTCCCTTTTTTAACACAATCAAACCCTCCAAGAAGTTTCACTTTTGAAATAGTTTCATCGGAACAGGTGGTGGTGTGTATGATTATTTTTACCGCATATCTCTTTAAAATTTCCTGCAAAGCTTCCAACCCATTCATTTCTGGCATATTTAAATCGAGGATGATTACCTTAGGTAAATCATCCTTGGTTTCTTCAAGAAACCGGATTCCATCCATCGCTCCACGTTTGGATACAATCCGCTCAACGATACCCACCTGGTGAAGGCTCTCCTCAATGAGCAAACAATCATCTTCATCATCATCAATAATTAATACGCCATTCGCCATGCTTATTGGTCTATTTTTTTTATAAGGTAGCAAGTATCTGAAAAAAAATGATAACGATCTTAATTTTTAACATGTGAAGATCAGATTTCGCACTTTGATGATCTATATCTACAAAATGATCTGTTTTCTATTGGCACGAGTTTTTATAACAAGTTTCCTTAATGTATTTTAAGACTTGCACGACATGAATCTTGACGAGATTACTGATTCTCAGGGAATCTTAAAGCAACTACTTTATAGCAAGGAGCATGGTACTGTGATAGGTATTAATTCTCAGGTCTTAGGTAGAATAACCTATTTGACCGGGATAGAGGATATTTTAATTGATGACGAATATAATGTTTCAGTAATACTTCGCCCGTATGACACATCCGGCTATATCTTCCCGGTAAGAAAGATCAGTCTGGATAAAATCCAGGCGGTGAAACCATTTACATCCAAATTTGAAAATAAGTGGGTGGAGAAAAAAATCGGGTGACCTATATTTGTGGTTCAGTTGTGAAGCCAAGCATAAGTTTTAGTAAAATTAAACCGGCTAATACTGGAGACATATATAAAGTTGATCCGGTGTCAACTTATTAGAATGAGAACGACTCAATAAATAAGCCCTTACGATACAAAGATGTAAGGGCTTATAGTTCTGTTCAGCTTGTTGCGCTTGATGATTCTTTTACCTACCAGGGTGCATTATTCTGCCAGATACCCTGCATGATATCCATCTGAGATTGTGGAATGGGCCATAAATATCCATCAAATTTGCGCTTACTTCCCGATTTAGTATAACTGATTGTTGGGATCACCTGCTCTGCAATTTTCCAGCGGATCAGGTCGTTGTAACGCAATCCTTCATAAGCTAATTCCACTCTTCGCTCATTGCGGATATTATCGCGGGTCAGTGCACCCTTTGGTGGCATCTCTACGCCTTTGCGTGCCCGTACATCATTCAGCGCTTTTAACGCATTGGGGTCACTACCTTGCCCGCTTTCAAACATCGCTTCGGCATACAAAAGTAACAGATCTGCATAACGCATTTTTACAATATGCTGGTCACTCAAATTGGAAGAATTGGCAGTAACGATGGTTGGATCAATCCACTTCTTCCATGCGGTATTGGTAAAAGGAATAGCACCTTCTGCCTTGCTGCCTACACTCGTGAATGTTCCCGTTGTCGGATTATTCACCCAGGGATCTCCAGCCTGGAAAATGGACATTTTCAAACGCGGGTCTTTTTCTCCGGTCAGTGCATTTTTTATTTCATACGCATTTACCAGTTCAAGGGTCGGAAAACATGACATCCTGCTCCCCACATACTGATCGAGCTGATGATAATCATCCGGTGCTGCATACATGACAGAGAACATGATCTCTTTATTACCTTTCTGCTCCTTGAAGAAAAGACCGGAGTAATTAGTATATAAAACAAACGGATTTTTGGGATCTCCTATTACACTCCACGCTGTGCTGGCTGCTTCACTGTATCTTTGATTATTCATTAAGATGCGGGTCTTGAGCATCAGTGCACTACCCTTAACTGCATGACCATCGGTATAGGCGGCATTTGGCAGGCCCGCTATTGCCAAATCAATATCCTGAAGTAGTTGCACTACGATATCGGCTTTTGGCGTACGGGGTAATTGTGCATATCCGCTATTTAAATCCTGCGATACCAATATCAATGGAACATCTCCGTACAACTGGACTAATTCGTTATACAAGTAAGACCGGTTGAACAGTGCTTCCGCTTTATACTTATTATAATTATCTGTAGTTAACAGGCTTTTTGCCAAATCAATATTATCGAGAAAATAATTGCACTTGGCAATACCGTTGTAGCAATCCGTCCAGAACTGACTGATTGCGCCACCGGTGCTTGGATTGATTCCTCCTGCCATGATTCCTGCGTAACCTCCGAAACTGGAAGTCACAATAGCATTATCCGAAAGCGCTTCTATATCCATCGAAACACCATTCGCTCCACGCATTGAACCAAAGATGCTGGTGCGATACGTTGAATAGGTGGCCGTCAAAGCGGATTGAACGTCTTGTTCTGTTTTCCAGAAAGTAGCAGAACTTAATTGTGTTAATGGCTGCTTATCCAAAAAATCGCTACACGCCATCAACGACACGGCTACTACTATGAGATAACTTATTGATCTTCTGTTTTTTTTCATGGCGATGTATTATAAAGTTACTTTAACTCCTAATGAGTATATGGTTGACTGAGGATAGATAGCGGCACGGGCTGAGTTGGTTGCCGTCCGTTCGGGATCTAATCCCTGGAAGAACTTTGTAAAAGTGATCAGATTATCTACTGATGCATACAGACGCAGATTTTGTATTCTCGCTTTTTGCCCCCAAACAGCAGGGAGTGTATATCCTAGCTGAATATTTTTTACTCTCAGGTAAGAAGAATTTCCAAGCCAGAAAGTTGAGTTTTGTGAGTTGGGAGTATAACCGCTATCCACATAAACAGCAGGAGTAGTATTAGATGAACCTTCACCATCCCAGGCTTTGGTCTTCCACCACGTAGGAGGGGCGGAAGCCTGATTAAATGGAGAGACTCCCCATCCTGTTACGTATGTCTTTCTGCCATATACACCTTGAAGGAAAATACTTAAATCGAACGATTTATAAGTAGCTGAAAGATTCATACCATAGTTAAACTTAGGGAATACTCCTTTTATAGGAACGCGGTCATAGGTTAAGTCGATTTTACCATCGGGAACTCCATTGGGGCCACTGATATCTTTGAATTTCAAATCACCTGGCTGAGGTGCAATGGCGGTATAGGTCGGAGTGGGGCCGCTGGTAATTTCTGCCTGATTCTGATAAATGCCATCTTGTACAAGCAGATAATACTGGTTGTAAGGCAAACCCTCTTGCCTGAGATTAACACCACTTATTTCTCTGGCACCAAAGGTGACGAGTTTGTTCTTATACGCTTCAAGATTTGCACTTACACTATATCCCAGGTTTCCTATTTTATTTCGATGCCCAAGTATAAACTCCCAGCCCATATTTTCCATTACGCCATTGTTGACCGTTGGTGCAGTTAGTCCGATGTGATCGGGAACCTGCAGGCTTCTCAGGATGTCTTTGGTTGTTTTTTTATACCAGTCGATTGAACCGAATAATTTTGAATTGAAGAAAGCATAATCGATACCCACATCCGAAACGGTAGTTGTCTCCCATCTGATCTGCGAATTATTCAAAGATCTTTTCGAAATCCCCTGCGTAAGTGTACCTCCGAAATTATAGTCGAGAACTTCGCTACTCGGTGTGGAAGATATATTCAGCAAATTCTGATAAGGATAATTACCAATGTTCTGATTACCCAACTGTCCGACCGATCCTCTTATTTTCAGTTCATCTATCCAGCTTATGTTTTTCATGAACGATTCTTCAGAGATGCGCCATCCTGCCGATAACGATGGAAACAAAGCCCAGCGATTGTCTTTTGGAAACCGGGAAGAGGCATCATAGCGGAAACTGGCTTCCAGTAAATATTTGCCCAGATAGTCATAGTTTACTCTTCCGAAAAAAGATTGAATAGCCCATTCATAGGCATCACTTCCTGTGGTCTGGCTTGCGACAGGCCCTGCTGCAAGTTCCCATAGTTCTTTTGAGGGAAGTTTGGTCCGATAGGCATCCACCCGATCGTAGCGATAATTTTCCTGCTGATATCCCAATAACCCGCTTACATTATGTGCATTGGCGAATGTCTTGTTGTATTTCAGTGTCCCAAATAAAGTGAACTGATTTTCACGCACGTTGCGTTGCGCAAGTGAGTTGGTGCCACCATTCCATATAGCTGCTTGTTTGTAAGTACCGGTTGCATCCGGAAAATATTCATATCCATAAGAAGATACTACGAGGGCTTTAGACATCTCTTCCTGAAAGCGTACTGAGCTTTTTACTTCAGCCGTCAGCTCATCAAGAATTTTTACATTCACGAAAGGAGTAAACAAGATGTAGTTATTGACAACTTCTTTGCCTCCGCCATTAGTAGCAATGGCAATCGGATTTTTATTACCTCCATGATTGGGGAAGGCATAGGCAGTAAACCGTCCGCTGCCATCCTGTAAAAGAGGCGTTGCTGTCGGTGGTGCGGCATACGCTGATAACATTTGATCTTCGGTGGTGTTCGAGTCAATCAATTGCGGCCCGGTATTGCCGGTGGTGATCGCGGTATCATGTCTCTTGCCTTTTGCCATTGAAATATTGCTGCCAAAGGTGACTCTTCCGCCCAGGTTGGTTTTAAAATTTACCTGTGCATCATAGCGTGTATAATCTGTAGCCAGTAATAAACCGGTTTCATCCAAAGCACCGAAGCCTACATTGAAAGTCGTTCCGCCTTTGCCACCGTTTATATTTAAGAAATGTCTTTGAATAGGTGCATCGCGGATCAGTGATTTAGTCCAGTCACTGCCACTGAATTTAGCAGGGTTTGTCACTGCACTGTCGCGATACATCTGGATCTGCTGATCCGTATATCTCCAGTCCGGCTGGCGGCCGGAATGATCGATCGCTTTATTCATCAGTTCCATATACTCTACCGCATTCGTAACGCGGTCTATTTTAATGGAAGGCTTTTGTACGGAATAGTTAAAACCATATTCGATATTCAGGCGGCCTTCTTTTCCACTTTTAGTAGTCACGAGGATAACACCATTGGCAGCACGGGAACCATAGATAGCAGCCGAAGCAGCATCTTTCAATACCGAAATTTCTGCGATCATATTTGGATTCAGCAAATCAAGACGGCCTTCTACACCATCAATTAATACCAGCGGGTTGCTACCCGCAGAACTGAATGTACCCTGACCACGAATTCGTATATCATTGCTTTCGGCACCGGGCTGCGCTGAGTTTTGAACGATCTGAAGACCAGGCACACGGCCTTGCAGCAATGAGATGGTGTTAGGCGATTGCCTTGAGGTGACCTCATCGGAAGAAATCGATGAGACTGCAGCAGTCAGATTTACTTTTTTCTGTGTTCCATAGCCGACTACAATTACTTCGCTCAGGGTTTTGATATCGGGCAGCAAGGTTATATTGACGATCGCCTGGTTTTGCACTTTTATCAGTTCTGTTTTATAACCAATAAAAGAAAACACAAGCACTGCATCAGGTTTGCTGACGGTAAGGACATATCCACCATTGACATCTGAAGTCGTGCCAATGGTAGTACCCTCTATAAGTATGCTCACTCCCGGAATGGCCTGGCCATCTTCGGAAATTACTTTTCCTGAAACTTGCTGTGCCTGAGACGCATTACAAAAGAGTAACAGAATGATGCCCAGTGTGAGCGTAGTCATCATTTGCTTCTTAAATCCGAGTATTTTTTTATTCATATATAATGGATATTGAATTGGGTTTGGAAATTATGATCTTATTGAGTTAGATGTAAATACACATCGGGAACACCTGTCATCCGGAAGGCAGTGTCAGCATCAGATTGAAATCAGACAAGTGAATCGTATTGCCTGATCGAAAGAGTTCCCGGGCATTTGCCAGGGATTTTTTGTGTGTAAAAGGAGTATAAATATGAAAAACAGAACGGAAGCAACTACAGTTGTCCATATAGTCGGCTCCTCGTTCGTGATAATTCGATTTTCTCATAATTTCACACATCTAAATCGTTTGCAATAGAGTCCAAAGATTGCAATACCCCTTGCTTTTTTAGGCGTATTATTCATTCAATTAGAGGGTGAAAATCGTTCAGGCGGTCATTTTTGAGGGCAACGGCTATGTTTTATTGTTCAAATGGATTCTACCTTCAGGCGTAGCAAAATCAGGAATGCGGCATAAAGTGGAAGAAGGTATTCTCCGGAATGAAAGAAGAGGAATTGCAGGAAACCCGATAGAACAAAAGCCAATTCCTGAAATTTTGATATCAGGATAACCGTAAAAGTCAGGAGTCTTTGAATGACTGTGTATATCACCCCAAAGACTCCTGATTGACTATCTACTTAAGACTTGAATATAAAATGAGCAATCCCGGACTAATGTACTTCACCCGCTTCCATTTCCTTCTTTGGGACAGAAACGCGACTTTCCATCTTACCTTTAACTTCAAGTTTGATCACAGTGGCTATGGTATCCGGAGCCTGAGACGGAAGAGTGATTGCTATCCCTTCATTCGATGCTTTTGCTTTTAAGGTTTTGCCGGTTGCTAAAAGTTGAGCAGAACGAATTTCGTTTTTAATGCCTGGCACTACCAATTGACCATTGGCTGGCCAATTGAAGACCGATAAATAAAGTATCGTATTTCCATTGTGTTCTCTTTTTGTGCATCGCCCCCAGGTAAGTACCGGCAGCGGGCTTCCTTTCGTATTATATACAGCTTCTCCATTCACTTTCATCCAGGCACCCACTGCGCGCAGCCGTTCTATACTTTCAGCAGGAAATTCACCATCGGCTTTGGGGCCTACATTCAGCAAATAGTTGCCGCCCTTTGAAGTAATATCAAGCAGATTGCGGATCATCGTTTCAGAGCTCTTCCATTTATCATCGTAACTTTTATATCCCCATGTTCCATTCATTGTCATACACGTCTCCCAGTCCTTTCCATCCAGTTCACTCAGGTCCGGTATCCTTTGCTCAGGTGTTTTAAAATCTCCGGGAAAATTCGGACGCTTAAGACGATCGTTTGTAATAATATTGGGCTGAAGAGTAAGAACATTTTGAATTTTTTGGGCGAATTCGTCTGTCATTCCTGTAGGCGTATCCCACCAGAGTACTGCAATATCGCCATACTGCGTAAGGATCTCCTTTACCTGGGGCACCGCTATGTCATCAATGTATTGTGCCATGGTCTTTGTTGTTTGCGCGGGATCCCAGTGTCCGCTGTTGGCTTCCGTATACGCATCTATTTTTGCGCTATCAGGATTGACCCAGCCTTCGGAAGCTTTCTTGCGGGCTGCGGCTCCGCCAGGATTAACCCAATCTTGCGCATGTGAATAATAGAGGCCCAGCTTAATTCCATGTTTGCGGCAGGCTTCCGCTAATGGCTTTATCAGATCTTTTCCATAAGGTGTTGCATCCACCATATCCCAGGTACTTGCCCTGGAATCAAAAAGAGCAAAACCATCGTGATGTTTTGCAGTAATCACAATGTATTTCATTCCTGCTTCTTTTGCCATTCGTACCCACGCATCTGCATCATACTTTACAGGATTGAATTGACTTGCATACGCTTTGTAATCAGCCACTGATATCTTTCCCCGGTTCATGATCCATTCTCCGATCCGGTTTATCTTCTGGCCGTTGTGTATACCGGCAGGCACGGCATATACACCCCAGTGAATAAACATTCCAAACCGCGCCTCTCTCCACCACTTCATCCGCTCGTCTTTATTCATCCCCTGACTATACAGGGAGTTTATTGTACCAAAAAAAATAATACAGGATAAAAAGATCTTCTTCATAGATTGTTTTTCTTAACGATTGACTTAAAGACGTGATAATGATAGTCGTTCCCTGTAGTTCGGAGAGCCGTCCTTCACAAGTGTCCCGGTTTTTTACTTTAAAAACAACGAAAACGCACGACAGCAATTTTTTTTATCCCTACTGCGAACGATTTATCCACCTGCCTGCCTGAATTTTTTGACCAATTTTCCCTCTTCTATGCAATTTGAAAGTATGTCTTTTTTGAAATCACCTTTGCTTGTACTTCTCCTCGGTTTACACTTTACTTTTTCTCCTGCACAGCAAGCCGATAGCCTGAGCCGCTGGAAGACCAATAAAGATGGATCCATTTCCTGGATCATTGATCAGCGACTGCCTCATGAAGATCACATCGAAATGAGTGGCGAAAAACTATCTGCCCTCCTGCGTTACGGTGTCAATGCAGATGGGTCATTTCAGATACATCGCACTATAATATGGCCCATGCTGAGAAGCATCCCTAACAAAACAAGGGCAAACCTGACACGTACATTCGACTGGGACATTGTGAAAACAATATATGCGAATGAAAAAACAATGACCGATGAAAAAGTACAGGAAATCAATCTGAAAGGACTGATGGACGTTCATAGTGTTTTTAAAACAGGAATTGAATTAACCCGTACGTTTTTTCCTTCTCCAACTCAGCCTGCATTTCTGGAAGAGTATGTATTGAAAAATAATACCGGAAAGAAAATTCTGGTCGAGATTCCGTCTTATAATAATGTATATCAGACGGATTCAGCAAAAGGTGTTTATGGCAGCTATACATTCCTGGCCCGGTCGGAGGGAGGTGGATCTTATTCTTTGGATACAGGAAAATCAGTTTCCTTCCGTGCTGTTTTTTACGCCTTTAAAAAAGGTGAAGATTTTTCATCTGCGGATTTCTTTAAAGAGAAACCGAAAAGAGAAGAACGGGTACAGCAATGGTTAGATAACCTTGTACTGGAAACTCCGGATACTGTATTAAATACGACTTTTGCTTTCGCCAAAATAAGAGCTGCCGAAAGTATTTATCGCACAAAGGGAGGATTGATGCATAGCCCCGGTGGCGGTGCTTATTATGCAGCGATCTGGGCCAATGATCAGGCGGAATATATTGGACCGTTTTTTCCGTTTCTCGGGTATCCAACAGGCAATGAAGCATCGCTTAATGCCTACACTCACTTTGCACGTTTCATGAATCCGGAATACAAGCCGATTCCAAGCTCCATCATTTCCGAAGGTGCCGATGTATGGCAGGGCGCCAAAGACCGTGGCGATGGCGCCATGATTGCTTATGGGGCAGCAAGGTTTGCTCTTGCTCAGGGCGACAGAACTACAGCTGAGCAGCTATGGCCATTGATTGAATGGTGTCTTGAGTTTTGTCGCAGAAAGATCAATAGTAATGGAGTGGTCGCTTCTGATTCGGATGAACTTGAAAACAGGTTTCCTTCAGGGAAAGCAAATCTATGTACGTCTTCCTTGTACTACGATGCGCTCTTGTCAGCTGTTTATTTAGGTAGAGAATTAGGAAAAACATCTTCCTTGCTTTCGCAGTATCAGGCTCAGGCAGAAGCGATGAAAAAAGCCATCAATAAAAACTTTGGATACCAGATGGAAGGATATGAATCGTACCGGTACTATGAAGGCAATGAAGTATTACGGGCATGGATCTGTATCCCCCTTACCGTTGGTTTGTTTGATCGCAAGCAGGGAACGATTGAAGCCCTGTTCTCACCTCGATTGTGGACAGCAGATGGATTGGCGACACAAGCCGGTGAGCGAACGTTTTGGGACAGATCTACCCTGTATGCATTGCGTGGAGTTTTTGCAGCCGGTGAAAAAGAAAAAGCTTTGCGCTATTTAAAATATTATTCCACCCGAAGACTTCTTGGCAACCACGTGCCCTATCCGGTTGAAGCCTATCCGGAAGGAGGTCAACGTCATCTGTCAGCCGAGAGCGGTCTTTATTGCCGCGTTTACACCGAAGGACTATTTGGGATCCGGCCTGCTGGACTAAGATCATTTCAGATCACTCCCTACTTACCCAACGAATGGAATTTTATGAGGCTGCGAAGAATTCATGCTTTTGGAAATGTTTTTGACCTGGAAGTAATAAAAGAAAAAGGCAAGCTCAGAATTACCGTAACCACTGGTGGCAAAAAGATTTTCAGTCGTGTTATCGCAGAAGGAAATACGGTAAGTATAAAATTGTAATTATAAATTGATTTGATCGTAGTCACTTGTGATCATAAATTCTCAAAAATCACATTGAAACAATCCATGATTTAAAATATTTTTTTTGATAAAATGATTTCAATTGTGCTGTCATGCCCGAAGTAAAAGACAGCTATTTTTTACTGTAATGAGAATCAATCAAATCCTGAATTTTTAAAATATAGAATCCATGAAAGGAAAAACAGTTTACTTGATAATTGCCTTGTGTTTTCTACTGGAAAGTTTTATGTCTGTTCCGGATCAGACGGCTATTGAACTTCAACTTCAGCCCGGTTTTCAGGCGACTACTGTGGTAACGGAGCTGGGTCGCAATCGCCACCTGGTAGTTAATTCCAATGGAGACATTTACGTAAAACTGGCGCAGTTGAAGGATGGAAAGGGCATACTCGTCTTACGCGATGCAGATAAAAATGGTCAGTATAAAATTGTAAACAGTTTTGGTAATTATGGAGGAACAGGCATTGCCATAAAAGAGGGCTATCTCTACGCTTCATCCAATGATCAGGTGTTTCGTTATACGTTCAACAGCCAAAACGAAATCATTAATCCGGAGAGCCCGGAAATGATTGTGACGGGTCTGGTGAAGGGACGTCAGCACGATACAAAATCAATAGCTCTTGATAATGCAGGAAACATTTATGTAAACATTGGTGCGCCTTCCAATGCCTGCCAGGTTCAGGATCGCACAAAGGGTTCTCCCGGTCAGGATCCATGTCCTATATTGGAGACAGCAGGTGGTGTATGGCAATTCAGAGCAGACAAGCTGAATCAATCGTATGCCGAAGGAATAAAATATGCAACAGGCATACGCAACATTGTGGGGCTCGATTGGAATGCACAAGTCAATGAGCTATATGCAATGCAGCACGGGCGCGATCAGTTCTTTCTGCTCTATCCTGAACTTTATGATGAAAAGCAGAGTGCAGAGCTTCCCGCAGAGGAACTATTCCTTGTAAAAAAGGGCTCGAACTTTGGCTGGCCCTACTGTTACTATGATCAGTTTCAGCAGAAGAAAATACTTGCCCCTGAATATGGCGGTGATGGAAAGAAACAGGAAAGATGTGAAGGCGTAGATAAACCGCTCCTTGGCTTTCCCGGACACTGGGCACCCAATGCTCTTCTGTTTTATACCGGTACCCTATTTCCTGAAAAATATAAAAATGGCGCGTTCATTGCTTTTCATGGTTCGTGGAATCGGGCTCCACAGGAACAGCAAGGATATAAGGTGGTATTCGTTCCCTTTGGTAAAGACGGTAAGCCAAGTGGCGAGTGGGAAGTATTTGCAAATGGATTTTCAGGAATAGATTCGGTCAAGTCTACACGTGATGCAAAGTACCGGCCTTGTGGATTGGCACAGGGACCTGATGGCGCATTATATATTTCGGATTCCGTAAAGGGAAGGATATGGAAGATTACGTATAAGAATAGGTAGCAAGCAACCTGGCAATCGCCTTGAGCAAATTAACCGGATCGTCATCACTCATCATAAAAGAACCTTAATTTGATAATCAATGAAATATTTTTTAACACTACTCATCACAGCAATTTGGTTTTCTATATCAGCTCAATCGAAAAGCAAGACACAGGGGGAGACCGTCTTAAGCCGGGGCAAAATTGTCTATGAACAGATCTGTCTGGCTTGTCATCAGGCAGATGGTTCGGGAGTTCCAAGTCTTAACCCCCCGTTAATTAAAACCAAATGGGTATTGGGAGAGAAAAAAGAGTTGATCCGGATTGTAGTAAAAGGAATGGACGAGGAAATTGAAATTGATGGAGAGTCCTATCACAATGTGATGCCTCCGTTGAATTACCTCACGGATCAGCAAATTGCCGATGTATTGACTTACGTCAGAACTAATTTCACCAACAAAGCAAATGCTGTAACAACTGCTGAAGTCAAGGCATGGCGAAGTAAAGAAAAGTAAGGAATAGCTGGGAGCTTAAGTTCGGTTCCTTCGTTATTTCTTTTCGGGAAAGCGTGCATCTCGGGCAGCAGCATGAACAATGCGCGGTAATTCAACAGGAGCATTATCCCATTCGTCCTGATAGTAAATGGTGTCTTCGATGGTGACGTCCTTTGAGTTTTTAAGTTTGACAACAAAATCATTATCCCTGGCCCTCGGCATCTTTACAGAAAGAATTTGTGCACCAACAACATCATCGAAGTATAAGGCGTAACGACTGTCGCGTTTTTCATAATTAAAAGTGCATTCCTTTATTGTCAATCCCATGACGTGTCTTGCCCAAATTCCGTACGAAGGCTGGACTTTGAGATTGGAGGCATTGTATTGTCCTACACCGAGTTCAGGTGAAGTTCTTGCCGTGTCCGCGAGCAGGTTTCCACCTTTCACACGAACATGCACATCATTGAATGCAATGTTCGTAATGTAGCCGGTATGTTTCCCATTCGGAAGTTTAAAATCAAGTCCGCCTTCAACCACTTCTGTATCGGGAAGACGATAACCGGCAATAATGGGCGTTGCTCTCCGCTGTGTTTCATCATAGGGCCTCCATCGTGCGGAGTTGTTGCCAAAAGAACTTCCTCCATATACTTCATTAACATCAACTCCATTCAGCACAATTTTTTCCACCTGGCCGATATTGACATTTTTAACAAGAAGCTCCTGGTGTTTTTCGTCATTGTCCGTGAACGTGTATTGTCCTACGTCAGCGCCTATAATCCGGCCCCGGTTCGATATCGAAATAAAGAAGGGAGTAAATGTTCGCAGCATTTGTGAACGGGAATGAATCGTTCCGGTATGTCCGCAGTTAAGATGGATGTCTTTAATGTGTCCTCCATCGTTAGTGGAAATGGAAAACCCGGCTTTGTTGGCTCCCAATATGTAAATGTTATCTACATGAACATCCCCGATATCATCGGCTGTCTCCGACCCGATTTGAAACAAATTACAGTTCGTATCGCCAATGATGTTGCGTATTTTGTGATTGCGTGCAGGACGAGTGAACCCAAGCGAGCAATCCGATCCCGGCTTGATGATATCATCGGAACTTACTTTGGAATAAATGTTAGTAGCGATAACATTGTTGCATCCCATAAAATCATAAATGTCACGTGCATTGCCTGCATTATTCCTGGCGAAATAGGTATTATGAACATAGAGGTTATCGGTGCCCGTGGCAAGCAGCGCAAAATGTCCTGCGCGATCAATGTTCAACATCGTGCTGATATCAAAATTTTTTGACCCACCATTGCCAACATAATAGGGTTCATCTTTATCCGGATCGTACCACAGATCTTCTTTACGATTGATACCGCCAATTTCAATATTGGTGCATAGTTTAAATGTAAACATCTTGTCAGCACGGTTATCGGGTGCATTGTTCATGACTTTATCACCGGTGACTAAATTGCCGTTACCGGTGATCAAACCGTTTCCGATAATCTTCACATTGTCCAGCCGTTCGCCAAAGAACATGGTGTTGTGAAAGTAATGATGGCCGACATCCTGCTTGGTTAGATAATTTTCCGGATCAGTATAAGGCCCGGGATCAGTAGGTGAGAGACCGGAGCGATACTTCTTGTCGCTAAACCAGGTAGACTCAGGAGCATCGGCACCTTTCAGGGCTTTGATGGTAGCGCCTTTATTCAGATAGAGATGAACATTACTTTTCAATTGAACTGTTCGTACGTTGTACACTCCATCACTGAAAAGAAGTACACCGCCACCGAGGCGATGGATATATTCAATGGCTTCATTTATCTTATCCGTATTATCCTGATTGTCTTCACCGGTCACACCAAAATTTTTGATATCCATTTTCCCCGAATAGAACCACGAAGGATTAGAATATCCTTTGTTCTCTCCGTCTTTCACCGAGAGCCTGAATAGGTAAAGTTTATTGGTCTCCAACCCTGCAACAGTTGTTTTGTTTTTCTCACTGCCTGAGACGATAGATCTTTTCCATGTTTTTCCCTGATCAAGTGATTGCATCATATAAATCGATGAGGGATTGCTATTTGCATTCCAGCTAAAATCAACTTGTGTAAAAGTATCGGAAGACTCCCGGTAAGGAAGCTTGTTTTCCACGACACGCTGAAAATCGGAAATGGTCCGGATAACATTCAAAACAGCTGTTTCAGTGCCGATGCCTGCGCTGGAAAGAACGTCAGGTTTTGATGTCGTATAGTTCGCTTTGAAAAAATATTTCCCAGTCTTACGGAGATTTACATTACTGATAGTTATTACAAGATCAGGACCATTGGCAGGCCGGAGGTCAAGGTTGGAGAGCGTAAGCACCGATCCGCCATCATCCGATTTTGTAATGCCTGGCGTTCCGACTTTGGAATAGGAGTAGTGAGTGCCTGTGCGACCAATCGATTGTTTATCCAGATCTTTCAATTTTACTTCTCCGCGCCCGATGACGTTTATGCTCGTATTGTCGGGGGTGATAGCAATGCCAGGAGGAATAAAAATTTTGACCGTAGCGTCAGGGCTGCGCTGCCCTGCAGTAAAAAATATGGTGATGTTTCTATTGGTATTAAAAGTAATCGCTTCCTGGTCCAGATGGAGGCGGCCGCTTAATGCCATCGACTGTAGGAGTAGTGTATATATTTTTTGAATTTTCCCATCCTGTGAGGTGACGATCAGCCGGTCACCGGAAATAATATCGCTTTCACTTTTTTCCTGGCCATCTGGCGTGATAATCTTGTAGTGCTGGATTGATCCATCTGCTGAAACAATTTGGCTGAGAAGCTCTTTTGTTGTGGGTTTTGTAGCGATTAACCCCTCGTCTTCGGGCGTATCCACAGTATAGGAGTAAGTGCGGCCGCTGATAACCAGAATCGTATCCTTGCCGATTCCTCCAATGTTCGAAGCATTTTTGCTTGCAGTAATTTCTGCACTATAATGCGGATTATGTGCAATTGCCTGTTGAAGCAGACAAGTTAAGCCAATTGCAAGTGCGAATCGCCCTCCTTTTAGGATATTCATAAATAGTTAATTCAATGTCTACAATATACAGACGCTTAATTTGTCACTAGCCCCTGAATGTTTGTCAGAATTTAAACTCCTTGATTAAGCCTGTCGTGGCTTAAAACTAGTGGCTGTGTTTGAGTGGCCAATTATCAATGTGTATTTTTTACATTGAAAGCTTTTTCTAATTTTAGAGGATCAGTTTGTAGGGGTGAGGATGAAGAAAGAATGTCTCTATAGATTGAGAAGTGGACCGTATATTTTTTCCCTCAAAGACTATTCCAATGGTTAACGATTTAAGTTTACTGTACGATACCGGGGATTTTGATTGGAGAGTGATGACTTAGAGCTGAAAGACAATGAAGCGCCTTATCCGTTTTTTTAATTTGTTAGTAAGTGGGGCAATTCTGCTTGTTAGCCCCGTTTTAGCGCAACAGACCGATTTTAATTTTGACCACTTAACAGTAGAGGAAGGCCTTTCACAAAGCACTGTTTTTTCCATCACGCAGGATGCAGAGGGATTTATGTGGTTTGCAACCCGTGATGGATTGAATAAATTCGATTCCCGCAAAGTGGTTGTTTACAAAAGCAATCCACAGGACAAAAACAGCATTCGCGACAATACTGTTTATAGTCTTTATTCTGATAGCCAGGGACAGTTGTGGGTTGGCACACGGGAGGGACTAAGCGCTTACCATCCGCAGTCAGATAACTTTACTACTTTTTTGTCCGACCCCAAAAATGACTCCACCTTATCGAACAGTACAGTCACCTGCATTTTTGAAGATCGGAATAAAAATTTGTGGATCGGAACCCGTCAGGGATTAAATCTTCTGGTATCAAAAGATTCCATTTCTTTCATACGGTTTCTTCACCAGGATAAAGAAAATAATAGCCTGATGGACGATGATGTCCGTTCTGTTTTTCAGGATAAAGACGGAATGATATGGGTCGGAACTTCGTCAGGTCTCTCCAGGCTTGATTTCAAAAGCCCGGGCGATTATCAATTCACTTCCTATAAAATACCCGATCCCGATCAGCATGGTAAGAGCAACTGGATCAATGCAATTATTGAAGATGACCAGGACCGTCTATGGATCGGAACGGAGAAGAGCGGCCTTAAGATTTTTAATAAAAAAGAAAGCGCATTTCAGACTGTGCCCTGGAGTAAAGGGCATGAGCTGGAATCAAAGACGATCCGGGCGATTTTAAAAGATAACGACAGGCTGTGGGTAGGCACTATAGGAGGTGCTTTCATTGTCAGTCAGAACCAGTATGAGATTCAGAAATTGAAAAACATACCCGACAATGTTACGTCTGTCAGCGATAACTCCATCCGTTCGCTTTACAAGGATAAAGGCGGTTCCTATTGGGTCGGAACATTTCATGGTGGTGTTAATTTTTACAATCCGTTATCAAAGCAATTCCAGCTGCTTAAGCCGGGGAAGAGTCACTCTAAAAATTATTTTAAGATTGCCAGCGCAATAACGAAAGACCATCTTCAGCGCTTGTGGATTGGCACGGAAGGCAGTGGTCTGTTAGCTATCGATGAAAAAACAGACAAGACCATTCATTATTTCAAGCACGATGAGCAAAACAAAAATTCGTTGTGTCATGATCGCATCAAGTGCCTTCTGCCGGACGAGGAAGGATTATGGATCGGTACCATTGAAGGACTGGACTATTATCATTTTGCAAGTGGAAAATTCCAGCATTATCACAAACAACATGACGCAAAAAATGCTTTGCCGGACGACACTATTTATGATTTGATAAAAGATTCAAACGGTGATCTGTGGATTGCCACTTACCGGGGAGGGATTATCCGGTTTGATCGTAAAAAGGGAATCGTTGAGACTTTTACCAATCAGCCTGACGATATCAAGTCATTAAGTTCTTCCGGGGCCACCCGTTTATTTATTGATTCCAACCACAACCTGTGGATTGGTACAATCAACGGTCTGAATAAAAAAACTTCAGGTGGGTTCATCCGCTATCTGCTGAACAAGGGCACAGACAATAACAATACATCTATCAGCGGTGATTATATACTTTGCATCTTTGAGGACACGCAAAAAAGACTTTGGATCGGCACCAGAGGAAACGGATTGAACCGGATGCGGGTAGCAGACGGAACGTTCGAAAAATTCACTATTGCGGATGGATTGTCCGGAAATACAATTTATGGAATTCAGGAAGATGCCAGAGGCGCTTTGTGGATCAGTACCGAGAACGGGCTATCCAGGTTTGATCCTGATAAGGGTATAGCTAAAAATTATGACCGGAGTGATGGCCTGGCCTGTAAGGAATTCAATTTCAATTCTTACTATAAGGACAAGACGGGACGCATGTATTTCGGTGGATATAATGGTGTTGTTTTATTTTATCCCGACAGTGTTCGTGAAAATAATGCGATACCTAAGCTGGCATTTACATCGCTTAAACTTTTTAACAAAGAAGTGGGCGTGATGGGTGATGATGAAATACTGAAGCAGAGCATCGGATTTTGTCAGGAAATACAATTCAGGTACGATCAAAATGTATTCGCTGTTGAATTTGCTGTTTTGAATTATACCAACGCGAAAAAAAATCAATTCGCCTATAAGCTGGAGGGTTTTGAAGAGCAATGGAATTTTTCGAAAGAGCCGGTTGCCACGTACATGAACCTTTCCCCTGGCCATTATACGCTTCTGATAAAAGGAACAAATAATGACGGAGTCTGGAATGATGTCCCGCTGGCGATGAAGATAGTAGTGCTTCCGCCACCCTGGAAAACGTGGTGGGCATATACGGTTTATGCCTCTGTTTTTTTAGCTCTTCTTTATGCATGGACAAGATTCAATCGCAAACAGGTAAAACTTGAGCATGATCTTCACCTGGAGCAACTCGAGATGAAGCGACAGGAGGAATTGCATCAGACCAAATTGAATTTCTTTGCTAACATCGCCCATGAAATACGTACTCCGCTGACTTTGATAGCAGGGCCCGTTGAACAATTGCTGGAGAAAAAAAATCAGGATGCTCTTGTCAAAAAAGAATTGACTATTGTTAAATCCAATACCGATCGGCTACTCCGCCTGATGAATCAGTTGCTGGACTTTAACCGGCAGGAAACTGGCAATATTAAATTGAAAGTAGAGGCCGGGAACATTGTCAGTTTTATACGTGAAATACTCCTGACCTTTCAGGAGTACGCCCAATCCAGGAGAGTGTCTGTTGAATTTCACGCATACGAAGAATACATTCCATTATGGTATGACAGCGAGGAATTGGCTAAAGTATTTTGCAACCTGCTGGTTAATGCATTCAAGTTTACTCCGGGAGGCGGAATGGTTTCCATAAGAATAAACAAAGAAGAAAAGGAAGATCAGTATTTTAATGTTCGGATAACTATCGAAGATAACGGGCTCGGTATATCTCCTGTGCATTTGGAGAAAATCTTCCATCGCTTTTATCAGGCAGAACATTCCGGCCTGCACGAAGCTGGCTTTGGTATTGGCCTGGCGCTGACAAAAGGTATTATTGATCTGCATCACGGCATCATTGAAGTAGAAAGCAGTGAGGCAAGGAACAGTGCGAACGGCTTTACAAAGTTTACTATTTCACTCCCTGGTGGCAATAATCATTTTGATAAGAGTCAGATAAGCGGAGAAGAGGAGACCAGGAACAGGGAAGAGAAATGGAGTGAGGCAGATGTGCTGCCTCCGCAGATATCGGACGAACATTCGTGGAAAGGAAAGGCTTCGGGGAAGCTCATTCTGTTGGTGGAAGACAATGAACAGATAAGGAAATACATCAGAGACCTGCTCAGAGCTTATCACTATGAAATCCTTGAATGTGCAAGTGGTCTTGAAGGGTGGGAAGCGGCTACCGATAAACTTCCTGATCTGATTCTGAGTGACGTGGTAATGCCCGCCATGAGTGGTCTTGAGTTAGTGAATAAATTAAAGAACGATCAGCGCACCAGTCATATACCCGTTATCTTACTCACGGGACGCAGCGCAATCAATTACCAGGTGGAAGGCCTGGGTACCGGTGCCGATGACTACCTGACCAAACCATTTAACGCCTCTCTTCTTCTGCTGAAGATCCAGAACCTGCTGGCTATGCGTGAAAAACTTAAGGAGAAGTATAGCCGTCTGGTTATTCTTCAGCCGCGGCAGGAAGTAGTGGAAAATCCGGATGACAAATTTCTGGCGAGGCTTATGCATGCCATGGAAGCAAATCTGGGTGATACTGATTTTAACGTCTCACGGCTGGTACGCGAAATCGGCATGAGCAGACCGGTATTGTTCAGAAAAACCAAAATGCTCACCGGACTTTCAGTCATTGATCTTATCCGCTCCGTTCGTTTGAAGAGGGCAGAAATGCTCTTGAAGCAAGGGAAAATGAGTATATCAGAAGTCGCCTTTACGGTCGGGTTCAGCGATCCCAAATATTTCAGCAAATCATTCCGGGAACAGTATGGAAAGTCTCCTTCGCAGTATGCAGTTGAATGGACGATGAGTAATGAGGCACAATTATAGTGACTGCTCAAAACGGTGAGTCATTGCAGGTATAAAATAGCTGTAGGACTTTGTTCTCCGTGACCTTATAATTCGATTCTTCACATTCAGGCAGTTGCTGCAAATTATCTCAACCAAATGAGCATTTGACCGGAGCCCTTTCATGATTGATCCCTATTGCCTTAGGGTCGCGGTAATTTCAATGCCTCTTTGATGGGCTTTAAGCCCACGACAAATTGAAATGCATCCTCACATTTGAATCGTCTGTTCTAAAAGGCATTCTATTCTTCATTTTTTTATATCCGGCCATAGCCGGTCGAATCATATAGAATTTCATTTTTTGCCCTTCTATTTTCCAATCTGAACGATTTTTCCTCCATATAGAACCTTTTCTACACCTTTAAAAACAGGGGAGACATCATCTTTGCAAACGTATGCATCCACGTCCTGTTCCTATTCGTGATTTGCAAAGTACACTGCCATGAAAACTTTTTGTAACAACTCTAATAGTAGATATTGTTTGTTTGATTTAACCTGGTAGATGATGTGAACGGCCTCTTCGTTAAAGCGCAATTTTGATGTCTGAGGCCGTTTCACTTTTTTGAACAAGTAAAATTTTTAAAATAGATATGTTATTGATTCGAACTGTTTTTTGTAGTCTGGCTTTTCTGATTTCAATAAAGGGAAATTTGTCAGCACAGAAACGGATTGATGTCAAGAAGGGAAAACTGGTTTATAATGCTTACGCTAATCAGGGGGAAAGCAATGCTATTAATACCATCCCTGATTTTTCCTTTGCGGGATATAAAAAAGGAGGTGTGTCACTTCCTGATGTTCCGGTTAAAATAACAGTGCAAGCAAAGAGTGGAGATTGTACCTCACTCATTCAGGAAGCTATTAACAAGGCCGCTTCACTACCTCTCGATCAAAACGGATTCAGAGGAGCTATTTTATTGAAGAAGGGAATCTACCGCGTGGACAGTTCACTATGGATAAAGGCGAGTGGTGTTGTACTTCGGGGCGAGGGAAACGAGGCCGATGGTACTGTACTTGTGTCCACAAAAAAGAGTAAGAACGATTTCATTATCATCAAAGGGAACGGCAATGGCTATGGCGAAATAAAAGATTCGCGTAAGCGAATAGTCAACAAATATCTACCTACAGGAACAAAGACATTTGAAGTAGAAGCGGGTCATCATTTTTCAATGGGTGATGCAATTGTCATCCAAAAGATACCGAATGAGCAGTGGGTAAAAGAGCTGGAGATGGGCCAGTATGGCTGGAAAGCCGAAGATTATAAAATGGATTATGAGCGCACGATCACTGCAATCAAATCTAACTCCATCACGATTGACATTCCTGTCGTTGATCCCATTGAAGAACAGTATGGATATGGAGAAGTTTTCAAATCAAATATCAAAGGAAGAATCTCCACATGCGGTATAGAAAACCTTCGTCTTGAATCCACCTTCGTATCAGATGAAGATGAAAATCATGGATGGACTGCCATTGTGCTTAGTCGTGCTATAGATTGCTGGGTGAAAGATGTTGTGGTCAAGTACTTTGGCTATTCATGTGTGAGTATTTCAGACATGTCTGCATTCAATACCGTTCAGGATTGTGCGATGATTGATCCTAAATCGATCACCACAGGAAGCCGTAAATATTCTTTTAATATCGATCACAACAGTATGGGCAACCTTGTTCAGCGCTGTGCGTCATGGGGTGGCCGGCATGACTATGTAACAGGTGCACGTGTTCCCGGCCCTAATGTATTTCTGGATTGTTTTGCGGAAAATACATTTGCAGATATTGGTCCTCATCACCGGTGGGCCACAGGAATTTTATTTGATAATATTTATGGTGGTCAGATCCGTGTACAGAATCGTAAAGCGATGGGCAGCGGTCATGGGTGGGCGGGAGTTCAAATCCTGTTTTGGAATTGTCAATCGGCCAAGAGCGATATTAAAGTAGAAAGTCCGAAGGGGGCAATGAACTGGGGCATCGGTAATGTGGGAGAGATTCAGAATGGTGATGGGTATTGGGAAAGCTGGGGAGCGCATGTAGAACCACGGAATCTTTATCTCAAACAATTTGGAGGAACGCCTGGGAAGTGATGCCGTGAATCAAATTACAATACCTCAGCAACGTAAGGGAGATGTTTGGGAACAATTAAAAGGCTGGGCCGATCGGTTGGTTGCCCAGGAAAAAATGATTGCGCCATAGTAAGAGTTTGCCGCTCATAAGTAAGAGTGAATCATTTATAAAAAGAAGAAAGAATAGATCTGTTTTGAGTAAGGGAGAGGGACCATTTTTTATGTCTGGATTTAATATGAGACGAATGTTAATGCAGCTGACTGTGCTGCTTCTTTTTTGTTTGGGTAATCATGGCTACGCACAGAAAGCAGAACAAGGTGCTGATTTGAAATTATGGTACAATCATCCGGCACTCGCCTGGGAAGAAGCATTGCCCATCGGAAACGGGAAGACAGGGGCAATGGTATTTGGCGGTGTTCGCCACGAGCGGTTTCAGTTAAATGATAACACACTATGGTCCGGATATCCGCAGTCAGGTAATAGTCAGGAGGCACAAAAATATCTTCCGCTGGTAAGGAAGGCCGTGAGTGATGGTGAATATGAACTCGCTGCGAAGTACTGGAAAAAAATGCAAGGCCCATATTCAGCCCGCTATCTGCACATGGGCAACTTATATCTTGATTTTCTATTGAAGGATACACTCACTACAGGTTATCGCAGAGCACTTGATCTAAATACGGCAACAGTTTCAGTCAGATACAAGTCAGGGGGAGTGACCTATAGTCGTGAAACTTTTACCAGTCATCCCGACAAGGTATTGGTTATTCGCCTTTCGGCTGATAAGAAGAAAAGCATTAGCGTAAGCACGAGACTGAACAGCAAACTGAGATATAAAACTTCGTCTGTTTCAAATGATGAACTGGTGCTGAAAGGCAAAGCCCCGATGTATGTAGCCAATCGTGAAGCAGAACCTTTGCAAGTGGTGTATGATGTTCCTGGAGGTGAAGGAATGAATTTTGAGCTCAGGTTGAAGGTGAAAGCAGAAGGTGGATTGATCAGTAAGACAGATACATCACTTACTGTAACCAATGCGGATGCGGTTACCCTCTACCTCACCGAAGCAACCAGTTTTAACGGGTTCGATAAATCACCTAGTCTGAAAGGAAAAGACCCTTCGGTCGAAGCGACAGCAAACCTGGAAGCGGCATTGAAGAAATCATACTTACAATTGAAGGCAATTCATGTTGCCGACTATCAACGAATGTTTAATCGTGTCAAGCTTCATCTCGGTTCAGATAAGGAAGCAGAGAAGCTTCCAACGGATGAACGCATGCTTCGCTTTAATCAAGGCAAGCCTGACTTTCAGCTTCAGACTTTGTATTATCAATATGGACGGTACTTATTGATTTCATGTTCGAGGCCGGGATCTCCACCCGCTAATCTGCAAGGCATGTGGAATGATCATGTACAACCACCCTGGGGAAGTAATTATACCACTAATATCAATACAGAAATGAATTATTGGCTGGCGGAAAACAGCAACCTTTCGGAATGCCATGAACCCTTGTTTGATTTCATTGATCAACTCGCTGTAAATGGCGCAATCACAGCAAAGACGAATTACGGCATTGAACCGGGATGGTGCGTGCATCATAATTCGGACATCTGGGCAAAGACTTCTCCCGTTGGCAATTACGAAGCTGATCCAAGAAGTCAGGCACGCTGGGCTTGCTGGCCCATGGCCGGTGCATGGATGAGCCTTCATCTGTGGGAACACTATCTCTACACCGGTGATAAAGCATTTTTGCAAAACAAAGCATGGCCATCGATGAAGGGCGCTTCTCAGTTTTTACTGGGTTGGTTGATTGAAGGTCCTGATGGATACCTGGTCACTAATCCTTCTTCTTCACCTGAAAATGTTTTTAAGATCGATGGTAAAGAATATCAGCTCAGCATGGCCACTACAATGGACATGACGATAGCGCGGGAATTATTCACTGCTTGTATCCGAACAGCTGATGTACTTGGAAATGAAAGCGCTTTTAAAAAAGAACTGGAGACTGCGTTGAAACGCTTGTACCCGTATCACATAGGGCAACACGGACAATTGCAGGAATGGTTTAAAGATTGGGATGATCCGAATGATAAGCACAGACATTTATCTCATTTGTTTGGTCTTTACCCCGGCAGTCAAATCGCTCCTCTATCCACTCCTGAGTTAGCGGCTGCTGCAAAGCAATCGCTGATTCACCGTGGTGATGTGAGTACCGGCTGGTCGATGGCGTGGAAAATGAACTGGTGGGCGAGATTAAGAGATGGAAATTATGCGTATAAGATTTTGAAAGCAGGGCTCACTTACATTGATCCCAAAGAGAAAAAAGAAACCATGGGAGGTGGTGGCACTTATCCCAATCTCTTTGATGCACACCCGCCATTTCAGATTGATGGAAACTTTGGAGCTACCGCGGGCATTACTGAAATGCTGATGCAAAGTCATACCGGTGAAATTAGTTTACTTCCGGCATTGCCCGATGACTGGAAGGAAGGAATGGTGAGCGGCATTAAGGCAAGAGGCGCTTTTGAAGTAAATATTAATTGGAAGGACGGTAAGCTATCCAATGCTTCGGTGCTTTCATTACTTGGAGGCAATTGCAGAATCCATACAGCGGCTCCTGTAAAAGTAATGGAGATAGAATATAAAGAAGCCAGTGGAGTAAACTCCAACATATTAACGCTTTCACCTGAAGTACAACCGTATCAGAAAAAGACAACCGCATCTTCTCCTCCTTTGACATTAAATAACGGCAAAGGTTTTGTTATTGATTTTGAAACAGAAAAAGGAAAGCGATATACGATTGTGCCTTTGTAAAAAGGTAAAGAGACAGGTACTTAAAAAAATTGACATAACTTAAATAACGATTAAAACTCATGAGACTAAGTATTTTAATGGTGATCATTCATTTGTCTTTATTTTCAATAAAAGCAAATGCACAAAAGGAATGGAGTGTGTCTTCTCCGGATAAAAAAATTATTGCACGGATTTCAAATCAGGATAAGCTTTCTTATACCGTCACCTACGACAAACAAGTAGCTATTGACCCATCGCCACTGGGCATAGAACTGGATAATCAATCCTTTTCTTCATCCCTCACTTTTGTGAATCAAACTCAAACGCTGATTGATGAAAAATATACTTTGCTGGTTGGAAAGCATCTTCAGTCGAGAAATTATGCCAATCAATTGACGCTCACTTTTGAGAACAAAAACAAAGAACAAGTGCAAGTGATCTTCCAGACTCATAATGATGGTATCGCTTTCCGTTATCACTTTCCAAAATCAGATGGTCGTGAACATACGATCACGAAAGAAGAATCAGGTTTTGCGATTCCGGCAAATGCAAAGGCGTGGATACAACCTTATGACCTCAACTCACGATTGAAACCTTGCTACGAAACCTATTATGAAAATGGTATAGCGCCAGGAACACCATCATCTAATAAGGCAGGCTGGGCATTCCCGGCATTGTTTAATGTAAATAATTTATGGATGCTGATCAGCGAAGCTGCATTGGATGAGACATATTGTGCCACACATCTTGAAGACAAAGAAGGAAAAGGAATCTACACCATTCGTTTTCCCGAAAAAGAAGAAGTGACCAGTGCTACTGCTTCTGAACCCGTTTCTACTCTACCCTGGACAACACCCTGGAGAGTTGCTGTAATCGGGACTTCATTGAACACTATCCAGGGAACAACACTGATTGCCGATGTTAATCCGCCTTCGAAAATTAAAGACACCTCATGGATCAAGCCGGGCCGCTCAAGCTGGAGCTGGTGGTCGCAGGGTGGTACCACACGCGATTATAATGTGCAAAAAGAATACATCGACTTTAATGCGGACATGGGTTGGGAGTATGTATTGATCGATGCCGGCTGGCCGGAGATGAAAAACGGAAAGATGGAAGATCTTGTGAAGTATGCTAACTCAAAGGGTGTAGGCATCGTACTTTGGTATCATTCAGGAATGGGCCGCGAGAAAGATACCTTAAGCATGGCCAACCTGATGGCTTTCCCGGAATCGCGTAAGCAGGAATTTAAGAAGATACAGGCATGGGGTGTGAAAGGAGTGAAGGTGGATTTCTTTGACAGCGATAAGCAGCCAGTGATCAAGCGATACTTTGATATCATGAGAGATGCAGCAGACAGCAAGATCATGGTCAACTTCCATGGCTCTACATTGCCACGCGGATGGGAGCGTACCTATCCACATCTTGTTTCAATGGAATCAGTAAAAGGAGCGGAAGGTTATGGACGTCAGGATTTCTGCGACAAGGCGCCTGTTCATAATACGATCTTGCCGTTTACACGGAATGTGGTTGGCCCGATGGATTATACACCGGTGACGTTCACCAACAAAAAAGAAGCCATACGCCAAACCACGTTCGGGCACGAACTCGCTTTATCTGTTGTATTTGAATCAGGTGTGTTTCATTTTGCTGATCGCATGAGTTCGTATCAGGCTTTGCCTGAAGCTCCGAAAAAATTTCTTAAGGAAGTTCCTACCACCTGGGACGAGACACAATACGTGGCCGGTATCCCCGGAAAGTATGTGGTGGTGGCCCGCAGAAAAGGAAATCAATGGTATGTCGGAGGAATCAATGGACAAAACACAGAGCAGGAGGTTTCCATTACACTTCCATTTATAAAGAAAGGAACGTTGAATATGATCACCGATGGTGCCACTGCGGGAACATTTGCAACTGAAGTCTTAACTGTGGATGGCAAAGAACTTAAAATCAAACTTCAGCCAAGGGGTGGTTTTGTCGGAACGGTTAAGTAGCTGTTGAAGTTGATGCCGGACCGGCACAATCGATTAACCATTAACTGATAACGATTAACTGTATATGGTCTATAAAAAAATTCTTTTCACTTTTCTCGCAGCGTTGATTCTTCCTCTTTCGCTATTCGCTCAGGGTGGTGATGAAGACAAGGAAATGCTGAACAGGGCCAAAGCCAGAGATCAGCTGGCCATTGACGAAGCAGTAAATGGATGGTGGAAAAAGTCGATGGAAAATCAGGAAGAACGCATCGGCTGGTGGCGCGAAGCAAAGTTCGGTATGTTTATTCACTGGGGTATCTATTCATTACCGGGTGGTGAGTGGAAGGGCAACAAAGTAACCGGATATGCCGAGCACCTGATGCGAAAAGAGAAAATTTCAAGAGCGGAGTACCTTACGCTGGCGCATCAATTCAATCCGGTCAACTTTAATGCGGATGAATGGATCCGTACTGCTAAGAATGCAGGAATGAAATACTTCATCATCACTTCAAAGCATCATGATGGCTTTGCTATGTTCGATTCGAAAGTCTCTGACTTCAATGTAGTGAAGCAAACTGCTTTTGCACGCGATCCGATGATTGAATTGAAAGAAGCGTGTCGCAAGTATGGGATAAAGTTTGGATTTTATTATTCACATGCTTTCGATTGGGAGCACCCTGATGCACCGGGTAACGATTGGGAGTATAGCAACCCTGGAGGAGACAAGAATTTATTCGGTGGACCCAATGGAGAAAAGAACTGGTTCGATTATCATCCAGAGTTGCTTCCCAAGGCAATAAAGTATGTCGATGAAAAAGCGATACCACAGATCACAGAACTATTACAAAAATATCATCCGGATATTCTTTGGTTTGACACCCCCAGCAAACTTCCTCTTTCGGAGAATATACGAATTTTAAAAGCGATCCGTGAAGTAGATACTAATGTGGTAGTGAATGGACGACTTGCCCGGAGTGCGTCCATTTCTTTTGGTGATTATAAAAATACATCTGACCGTCCTGCTGAATTTTATCCGGTGGAAGGTGACTGGGAAGCGATACCCACTACGAATGAATCGTATGGTTATCATAAGTATGATCTCAGTCATAAGCCAATCGGACATTTTATTCAACTGATGGCCAATGCCGCATCGCGCGGTGGCAATCTTCTGATGAACATCGGCCCGATGGGTGACGGCCGCATGGATGCCAAAGACCTGGAGATACTGAATGGCATAGGCAAATGGATGACTGTAAACAGCGAAAGCATTTCAGCTACCACGGCCACACCACTTCCTTTGCAAAGCTGGGGTGTTTCCACAAGAAAAAAAGAGGTGCTTTATCTTCATGTATTTGACTGGCCTTCCAATGGTCAACTCATTGTAGGGGGATTAAAAAGTAATGTAAGGAAAGCTTACCTGTTAGCTGATCCTGCTAAGAAAAGCATGAAGACAAAACGGATCAATGGATTGGACATGGTTATTATACTTACAGATAAAGCACAGGATGATAACAATTCAGTTATTGTTTTGGAGACAGATGGTAAGATCGAAACGGACCAGGTAAGATTATTGACCGGGGCGAAAACAAAACAAAGATTGCTGGCTTACGATGCGCAACAGCAAGGCAGTGGTTTTAAATATGGTGATGGCAAGACAGATCGTTTTTATGTTGAAGGATGGAACAAAAAGGACCAGTCATTAAGCTGGACACTGCGGGTGAATGAGCCAATGAAATTCAACACCAACCTGAAATACATTGCTTTGGCTGATGGTGGTGGTCAATTGCAATTGAAAATAGATGGAAATATTCTATTCGATAAAATTGAAATCAATGACAAACAAAACGGGCCTGCTGCAAAGCGTATTGGTGAATTATCACTGAAGCCCGGCATTCATACAATAAGTATTATTCCGACCATAATTACCGGCCCTGAAATACTAAAGCTTCTTGAAGTAGAACTTGTTCCTTTAAATAAATAACAGTGATTTTCACCTCGCTATTTTTCTCTGTAGTTGCTTCTTCCCTGAATAGGCTTTTCTCTTTTTTCAATCGGAAAAATGTATTTAGAATATGTACTTTATTGATCCTGCTGACAGGTGGATATGAAAGACTTTCGGCAGCAACAATCCATGTTAGTTCATTAGCCGAGTTGCAAAGCGCGATTAATAATGCTTCAGCCGGTGATGTGATTACACTTGCCAATGGAGTTTATACAGCAGACAGTGATATTTCTATCTCGAAGACGGGAACGGCTGCAGCGCCCATTACCATTACGGCACAGACAATTGGGGGAGCGGAAATCACAGGGACAGGAGGCTTTAACATTGCCAGCCCTGCAGCTTATATTATCATCAAAGGTTTTAAGTTCACTCACACTGCATCCAAGGCGAAGCTATCCAACGGTACCAGCTTTTGCCGCTGGACGAGAAATATTTTTCAAACACCGGGTGATGGTGAAGACCTTACCATCAGTGGTAGCGATCATCAAATAGATTACAATACTTTCCAAAACAAAAATAATATGGGAAGGTTTATAGCAGTCCGGGGCGAAGGCAGCCAGATTGCCCAACGACTTTGGATCCATCATAACTACTTCTTCAATTTCCCTTACCAGGGTGGCGCCAATGGCGCTGAACCTTTTCAATTTGGACTAAGCGGATTCAGTCTCTCTTCCAGCAACAGCGTGATGGAGTACAATCTTTTCGAACAATGTTATGGAGAGAATGAATTGATTTCGATCAAGGCTT